>Ga0116219_10000080_pt1 | contig 89232 bp, 78 predicted proteins | sample Sb_taG_4_FD_91019 | JGI IMG/M metagenome (GOLD analysis project Ga0116219, IMG submission 91019) | Peat soil microbial communities from Weissenstadt, Germany - Sb_50d_6_BS metaG | ecosystem: Environmental > Terrestrial > Soil > Wetlands > Peat | place: Germany: Weissenstadt | collected 2010-09-21 | reverse complement strand
TCGCCCTCGAGCGCAAACGCCGGGCCGAGATCCGCGGGGAAGCCCTACGCCGCTGGGGCAGGCAGAAGCAGGCCGCCGCGTGATTGGCCAAGCGCGCGAACCTTTGTGGTCAGGGCACTAGCTGGAGCGGGGCCTGGGATGCCCCGGTGCGAGCCGAGTCGACCTGAAAGCGCGGGAATGACCGCGCATCCTCCGGCGTTGGCCTGGGGGAGAGCGCGTCGGGAGCACCTACCGGCGCCCGCCGATTGAGAGAGCGACCGATGCTGCGAGCGGAACTGACGGCCGAGATGGCCAGGGAGACCTCGCTCGACCTCCGAGCCAAGGCCGCGGGCGGTAGCCGAGCGCCCGCACTTCAGCGGATCCCCAACCGGACCCTCCGGATGTGGGTCGGCGTGCGACTCCTCCGATGGGGCCACGCCCTGGTCGAGCGCCAGTGACCCTTGGACTGGCGCGGCCCTAGGCCACTAGGGGCGAGCCTTAGCCGCCCGCCCCGGAGTTCGACGAGATCCGATCGGCCCGGACGAAGACCGCGCACCGGCGGTCCGCTGCCATGACCCGGTCGAACTCGTCCCAGTCCTCGTGGTCGCCACCGGCGGCCCGGAACACGGACCTGATCACCTCGGGCAGGTCGAGATCGGTGTCGCCCCCGTCGTCGGGCCCGATCAGGCGCACCACGCCCGACACCGACGCCCACTGGTAGCCGTGGGTGAACACCACGGTCGCAATCCCGGTGCGGCGGAGGTTCGAGAGCTTGGCGGACCCGCCGATCGCGACGATGGCGACCCCCGGCGTGCCGTCAACCGGATCATCGATCACGCCGGCATTCACAAGCGACGCCTGAATCGAACCGTCCGGACGAGTGGTGGCGAACACCGCAAGGTGGAGTCCTCCCCCGGCGACTGCTCGGACGAAATCGAGGTCGACCATCGGCTCATCCTTGTCGAAGCGGGCCCTGCCCGGCCGCTAAAGCCTGTTGAGCGCGGCCACGGTCAGCTGGTGGGCGATCGAGATGGGGAAGGACGTGTTGTACGAGTTGAACGACAGCTGCTGGCCGAGGTTGCCCTTCACGTAGAAGACCACCGTCACCTTGGCCGACACATTGACCCCTTGCGAGCTGATGGGGATCCCGATCGTCACCCCGGCGGTGTGGGGGCCGTACAGCGAGGAGTTGATCTTGGAGACGGTGATCGTGCCGACGCTGGCCCCCTCGCCGCCCGAGGAGGTCAGCTGGGACTTGAACGACGGGGTGTTCATGATCGATCCGACGCAGCTCGGGGTCTTTGCGTTCGCGATGGCCCCGAACTCGGAGTTGGCCTTCTTCACGGAGGGGAACACCGTCACCGTGTCCTGAACCTCGAGCGACCCGTTCTTGTTCTGGAAGTACGGACTGTTCGCCTCGGGCGGGTTGGCGGTGATGAGGTTCGAGGCAACCCCGATGCAGCTCGCCAGCTGCTTGGCGCCGGGAAAGCTGCTGGACCCGCCGCCGGTGCTCGCCGCACCCTCGCTCTTCCAGCCCTTCGGCATGTCGGACAGCACGAGCAGGTACTTCTTCGCCTGGGCGGCCGTGGTGGCCGAGGCGGCCCCGCCAACTGACAGTGTCCCCACGAGAAGGGCACAACCGGCCAACACGGTGGCCACCACCGGGCCGACGCGAGTCTGTCGATGGGCCATTGGGACTCCAAGGGGTCGGCGGGCGCACGTGGGCGCAGCGGAATCAAGGACGACCCGCATCCTCGCGCGGATCGAACACCGCTCGGCGCGGCGACGCTCCGCCTCGGGCGCGAGCCGTTTTCCCTGGCCACAGCACCCGACAGCTTGCGCCCGGGGGCCGGCGCCACCATCCTTGAGGCCGTGCCCACAGGGCGACACGCCCCCAGGCGGCGGCGGCGGGCCTTCCGGCTGGCCCGCACCGCCGTCGTGCTCGTTCTCGCGCTCGGTGCCGGGCTGTGGGCCTCGGGCGTCTTCGGCACGAAGCCATCGAAGGGCCACGTGATCGGGACGGCGGTCGCGGCCTCGCACCTGCCCACGACCACCACCACCACCACCACGTCGACGACGCCGTTCCACCACGTCCCGTCGGGGCCACCCTCCGACCAGCGGACCCTGGCCCTCATCGACACGATCGGCGGGGACATCTCGCCCAAGTCGGTAGACGCCTCCGACACCGGCCTCGTCTTCGCCCAGAACATGATGTACCGGCACTCGGTGACCGTCTACAACAGCGCCGGCAGCCTCGTGAAGACCATCCCCGACACGGTCGAGATGTCGGAGTTCGGTTTCTCCGGCCACCCCGGCACCACCCACGGTGCGCCGGTCGAGGCGGCCTTCACCCCCGACGCCAAGTACGCCTACGTCTCCAACTACTCCATGTACGGGACCGGGTTCGGGCCCGAGGGAATGGACACCTGCACCCCCGGGTCGGCCAAGGCGGCCGGGGACACCGACAGCTACGTCTACCGGATCGACACCCACACCCTGGCGGTCGACCAGGTGATCCAGGTCGGCCTGGTGCCGAAGTACCTGGCGGTCTCCCCAAACGGCGAATGGCTCCTCGTGTCCAACTGGTGCTCGTGGACCGAGAGCATCGTCGACATCGCCACCGCCAAGGTGGTGGCCACACTCCCCATGGGGGCCTACCCGCGCGGCATCGCCATCTCGCCCGACTCGAGCACCGCCTATATCGCCATCATGGGCGGCGACAACGTGGTGAAGGTCGATCTCAACTCGTTCACCCAGGTCGGATCGTTCTATGTCGGCGACAACCCCCGGAGCGTGGCCATGGACCCCGCCGGCAAGTATCTGTACGCGTCGCTCGGGGCGCCCGGAACCGCGGTCAAGGTCGACCTGGCCGACGACCACGTGCTGGCTTCCGTCCATACCGGGGAGACGGAGCGCTCGATGGCGATCGCCACCGACGGCCTCTCGCTCTACGTCGTCAACTTCGATTCCGACACGATGACGAAGGTCCGCACGTCGGACATGACCGTCGTCCAGACCGTGTCGACCGGGGTCCACCCGATCGGCGTCACCTACGACGCCACCACCGGGGACGTCTGGGTGGCCGTCTATACGGGGGAGATCCTGGTTTTCGCTGACCGCTAAGCCCCGACCGGAGTTGACCAGAGCGGTCCACCCACGTCGACGAGGTGGTGGGCCGGGTCGTGGACGATGTAGCGGGCCAGGCTCGCGACCGTGAACCTGGCGCCTTCGCTTCGCCGCCCCGGGCGGTCCCAGGCGTGGACGGGCACCGAGTCGAGGGCGCCGGCGTAGCGCTCGGCCGCCTCCAGCACCTCCCCCGCCACCACACGCGCGTCCTGGCCCGCGTAGTCGTCCTCGGCGGCCGTGCGGTCCTGGTCCCAGTTGGCGAAGGTGGGGTCATCCTCCGCCAGCATCAGGGTGAGGCGCTCGTGCGCCCGCACGAACACGTCCCGCACGTGGCACCCGTACTCGAGGACCGACCAACGGTCCTCGGTGCGACGCCGGCCGGGTTCGGTCGCCGTGCGGAGCCGGCCGGCCCACCTCGCCGCGAGGTCGCGCACCCACGCCGGGGTCTCGGGCCCGTCGATCGTGCGCGTGTCGAAGCCGCACTCCGGGCAGGCACGCTCGAGCACCCAGGTCCAGTCCTTCGCGTCCGGCTCGGGCGCCGTCATGCCGACAGGGCGCTCCGCGCGGCGCGCTCCCGGACGGCCGCTGCGAACGCGGTGATGAGAGGGTGCACCCAGGTGGAGTCCGACGAGAGCTCTGGCTGGAACAGCGCCCCGAGGAAGAACGGGTGCCCCCCCAGCTCCGCCACCCTCGGGTCGCCGTCGGCGTCGCGGCCGCTGATCACGAGGCCGTGGCGCGTGAGCAGGGCTTCGTAGGAAGGGTTCACGCCGAACTGGCAGAAGTACCGCTCGGTCGTCGGGCCGGCCCCCATGGCCGCGGCGGCGGTCGTCCCCTCGGCGATCACCACGGTCGCCTCCTCGCCGAAGAGCTTGCAGGCCAGCGGGACGATCACCAGCTGGTCGGCGTCCGGCTCGACCTCGGCGTGCGACACCGCATGCAGGCCGCAGACGTTGCGGGCGAACTCCCACACGAGGTGCTGGAAGCCCCCGCAGGTGCCGAGCAGTGGGAGGCCGAGGGTCCTCGCCGCCTCGATCGCGGCGAGGACCCCGGCCGGGTGCGCATACGGGCTCCCGGGGATGACCCAGATCCCGTCGAACCCGGCCACGTCGGCCGCCGATTCGATCGAACCGGTCGCCAGCCAGTAGGGCTCGATCGGCTCGGCGCCGGGGGCGACCGCTCGGAGGAGCTCGGGGATTCGGGTGTGGGCCTCCACCGCGGGCGACCGGTCGCCGACGAGTGCGAGGCGGGGGGGCGGGACGGTGGTCATGGAGGCAGCATGCGCTCTTCCATGCACAACGTCCAACGATGATTCAGCATCTGAAAATCGGCTGAACTAATGGCAGGCTGGAGCGATGGAGCTTCGGGACCTGCGCACACTGCTGGCCGTGGTCCGCAATGGGTCGTTCACGGCCGCTGCGGCGGAGCTGGGCTACACCCAGTCGGCCGTCTCCCAGCAGGTCGCGACCCTCGAGCAGGAGGTCGGCCAACGGCTGCTCGAGCGCCGGCCGGTGCGGCCGACCGCGGCCGGCCTCCGGCTCGCCGAGCACGCGGGCCGAATCCTGCAGCGGGTCGAGACGGCCCGGAGCGAGCTCGCCCACATGGAGGCGGCCGGGCGGCGCCTCCGCATCGACGCCTGCCCGCTCGCGCTTCCCCACCTGTTGGCGGCGGCCCTGCGGAACCTCCGGCGGAAGGCGCCCGGCATGACGACGACGGTGCGCTCCACCGACCCTTCGACGGCAGTGGCCGACCTCGCCGCCGGGACGGCCGACGTGGCGCTCGTCGACGGGATCACCGCCCCTGACAACCCCCTATCGCTGGCCGAGGCCGGACTCCTCTCGGCCACTGCCCTCGCCGAGGAGCCGCTCCTGGTCGTCCTCCCCTCCGGCCACCCGCTCGCGGGACGGGCGGGCCTCGACCTGGCGACGCTGGCCGACGCCCCGTGGGTGCTCGCACCCGGGCTCCCGGCGGCGCGGGTGGCGACGACGGGCGGCGCCGTCCTCTACGACGGCAACGACGTGGTCACGCTGCTCAACCTGGTGGCCGCCGGCCACGGCAGCGCGCTCGTGCCGGCGTCGACACCGATCCTCCTGGCCGGGGTCGTCACGGTCCCGCTCGACCAGCCGACATTGGTCCACCGCACCGAGGTCCTGACCCTGCGGGCCTCCGCCTCCGCCGCCGAGGCGCTCGTCGAAGAGCTCCGCTCCCTCAGTCGCCCCGGATGAGCTGCGTCCGACCCGTTACGCTCGCCGCAGCGCCACGGGGGACCGGTGAACCAGCAGCATCTCGAGTACTGCAGCAGCGACGAGTGGGCCGAGGGCCTCCGCAAGTGGATCATCCCGAGCGCGCTCGCCGACGTGGACCTCGGCGACGACGTCCTGGAGGTGGGTCCGGGCCCGGGCAGGACGACCGACCTGCTCCGCGAGCTGACCCCGCGACTGACGGCCGTCGAGGTCGACGCCGACCTCGCCACCGCGTTGGCGGCCCGGCTCGATGGGACCAACGTCGAGGTGTGCCACGCCGACGCGACGTCCCTCCCGTTCCCCGATGGCCGGTTCAGCGCGGCGGTGTCGTTCATCATGTTGCACCACGTCCCGACGGCCGAGGCCCAGGACCAGCTGTTCGCCGAGGTGGCGCGGGTGCTCGCTCCGGGCCGCGAGTTCGCCGGGTGCGACAGCCTCGACGGCGATGACTTCCGGGCCATGCACGTGGACGACGTCTGCAACCCGGTGGTGGCCGACACCCTGGAGGAGCGTCTCCTGCGGGCCGGGTTCGCCGAGGCCCGCGTCTCGGTCAACCCGTACGTCATGGAGTTCTGGGCACGACGGTGAGAGGTCGAGCACCCGCCGTCGTGTGCAGTCACGGGACATTGGTCCCCGGTGTCGCCGGCACGGGCCGATGAAGTTCAATCACATCGGGATCCCGACAACCCGACGGTTCGAGGGCGAGATCGACGTACCGCACCTCAAGATCACCGTGAACGACCACCTGGACAACCCCTTCGGGATCCAATGGCAGCGGTACTGGGACGATGCCCCCTACCCCGACCTCGTGAAGACGGTGCCCCACGTGGCGTTCGAGGTCGACGACCTCGACTCGGCACTGGAGGGCCACCGCGTCCTCATCGAACCGAACAGCCCGAGCCCCGGGGTGCGGGTGGCCTTCATCGAGGTGCGCGGCGCGCCCGTCGAACTCCTCCAGATCGACCACGAGGCGCGGCCCGACCTCTGAGACCACCAAATGAGGTTGGCTCAGGCCGATCGCGGCTCGCGCCGCATCGTCCAGAGCGGAGGCCCGCCCTTGACCGGGTGCAGCTCCTCTACCACCTCGTAGCCGAAGCGCCGGTAGTAGGCGAGGTTGGCTTCCTTCTGGGTCTCGAGGTAGCTCGCCAGCCCGTCGCGGTCGGCGTCGGGGTAGACGTGCTCCTGAAGTGCGCCCCCGATCCCGCCTCGTTGCGCGGAGGGGTCGACGACGAGGAGCTGGAGGTACCAGAGCTCCTCGTGCGGATGGACCTTGTCGGTGGCCAGCAGGTACTTGGTGCCGTCGACGAGCGCCTTGGGCCGGGTCGCGAGCACCCAGAACGCGGCGCGCGACTGCCGGAGCTGGGCCGAGATCGGGAGCGGATAGTCGCCCGGCCGGATGAACGCCGCCACCCCGGCGACGCGGCCGTCCACCCGGACCCCGAGCACGAGCCCCCGGTCGCCGAGCGAGCCGACTGCCCCCCGGAAGTAGACGGCGAGCCCGCGCCGACGGAGCCGCATGTTCGGGCTGAGGAAGGCGAAGAACGGGTCGTCGGCGAACGCCTCGGTGGCGACCCGGGCCACTGCGTCGAGCGTCGGGCCGTCGAGGGTCAGGGTCTCGACTGGGAAGGCGGCGCCACCCTCGGGGGTCATCCCGCCACTGTCGCCGCGCCCGGTCGGGGGTTCAAGCGCCGGCGATGGCCGCTCGCGGTCACAGCGTCCGGAAGGCTCCGCCGTCGACAAGGATCTGGGCCCCGTTCACATAGGTCGACGCGTCGCTGGCCAGGAAGACGCACAGGCCCGTCAGGTCGCCCGGTTGGCCGATCCGGCCCATCGGATTGCTGCGGCCGATGGCCTCCACCGCCCCCGGTGCCCACGCCTTGGCGATGTCGGTCTCGAAGGCACCGGGCAGGATCACGTTGGTCCGCACCTTCGGGGCGAGGATGCCGGCCAGGCCGAGGGTGAGGGCATTCAGCCCGGCTTTGGCCATCGCGTAGGGCACGTCGTTGGCGGAGGGCCGCCACGAACCCGCCGAGCTCACGTTGATGATCGACCCGCCCGCGCCGTCGCGCATCTTCGTGCCGAACAGGGCGGCCAGGCGGAAGGGGCCCTTGGCGTTCACGGCGTGGGTCTTGTCGTAGAGCTCCTCGGTGACCGAGACGAGGTCCGGGTAGAGCGGTGACAGGCCGGCGTTGTTGACCAGCACCTCGCAGTGCCCGAAGGCGGCGTAGGTCGCCTCGACCAGCTGGTCGCACTGGTCCCAGTGGCTGACGTTGCAGGCGAGCGGCACCACCCGCCGGCCGCTGGCCGACTCGATCTCGGCCGCCGCGCGTTCGCAGGCGTCGAGCTTCCGGCTGGCCACCACGAGCTCGGCGCCCGCGGCGGCCAGCGCCCCGGCCACCGCGCGGCCGATCCCCCGGCTGCCGCCGGTGACCACCGCCACCTTCCCGCTCAGGTCGAAGGGCTCGCCCACGTCCCGACCCCCCTTCTCTGTGGCCCGACGCCGGACCGCAGAGAACCCTACGTGGGGACCGGCCGTTGCACCCGGCGGACGGTGGTGCGAACCGGTCACGCCACCGTCACGGTGAGTCGTCGGCTGAGTACGCGGGGCGCGGAGATTTGAGTAAGGCCCTACTCATGCGTACCGACGGGGTGGGCGTCACACTCGGTCACAGGGCGCGAGCGCGCCCGGCCGATGTGCAGGCTCACACAGCGAGGTGACCCAATGGGGATGTTCGACAAGATCAAGGAAGCCAAGGCGGCGGCGAATGCGGCCATGGCCAGCGTGGGAGCCGGCCAGGCCGGTGCCGCCGGCGGCATGCCCAGCGGGATGCCGGCCGCCATGCCGAACATGGAGGAGCAGCTCCGCTACCGCGACCTGACCCAGAAGCTGAAGGCTTCCGGGATCGAGGCGCCCGCCGTGATCCGGGCCATCCGCCGCGGCGACACCGACGCGCTGAGCGGCTCGATCAAGGCCGAGCTCGATCTCACCATCAAGCCGGCGGGCGGCGACCCCTACGAGGCCACCGTGAAGCAGGCGATGCTGCCGGCCTGGCTCGACACCCTGACCGACGGCGAGGTGGTCACGGTCAAGTACGACCCCGACAGCCCCACCTCCGCCCTCATCTACGGGAACGCATGACGTGGGGCTCTTCAAGGACCTGAAGAACATCCGGGACACCACCGCCGAGCACGGCGGGATGCCCTCGATGAAGGACGTCCGCCGGGACATCCACGCGACCTTCGACGACCGGGGCGAGCGCGAGATCCTGCAGACCGGAATCTCGGCCAAGGGGGTCGTGCGGGGCTTCACCACCCCGGTCCCCGGTGACCGGTTCGCGATGCAGATCCCGATCGAGGTGCACCCACCCGAGGGGCTCCCCTACACGATCGACTACGTCTTCCCGACGGTTCGGATGCAGGCGGCGATCACCGCGGGGATGGAGATCCCGATCAAGATCTCCCGCGACGACCCTCAGCGGATCGCCGTCCAGTGGGACGTCCAGAAGGCCGAGATCGCGGCGGCGGGCGGCTCGTACGCGGCGGTGCAGGAGGGGATGGCCAAGACCTACGGCGGCGCGGCCAACGCGGCGATGGAGCAGGCCATGAAGAACCTGCGCGACGGCACCGGCGGGAACGTCCCGCCGACCACGTTCGCCGCCGACTCCCAGAGCCGGCTCGAGCGGCTCGAGGACCTAAAGAAGTCGGGCCTGATCGACGAGACGCAGTACCAGGCCAAGAAGCAGCAGATCCTCGACCAGCTGTAACCGTGTCGATCAGCGCCAACCTCACCGCCCACTTCCACGTGGCGAACGAGCAGCCGGCTGCTGCGCTGGCCCACTGGCGGGCCAACCGGCCCGACTGGCTGCCCGCGCACTACCAGGAGGTCAGCGACTCCTACAACTCGGTGAGTTGGGAGTGGAGCTACAAGCAGCTGTCGATGAAGTTCATCCCCTTCAGCGGGTTCTTCGGCGGCCGGACCGTCTACCGGCTGACGGCGCTGTTCGAGAGCGACGGTGCGTTCGGCTCGAGCATCACCGTGAACGGGGGGGCCGACGAGAAGACCCAGAACGCCATCAAGGCGGCCGCGGAGAGCTTCCAGGCGGGCGGCCTCGTCTGACGGGGGGTGGGGGACGCGGCGAGCCCGGCACGAGTTGCCGGGCTCGGCCGCGTGCCCTAGGAATCGGCGATGCGCTTCGGCATCTGGCCCTCCCCCGCTCGCCCCTACAGCGAGACGCTCCAGCTCGTGTCGCACTGCGAGGTGAGCGGCTGGGACAGCGTGTACTTCGCCGACCACTTCATGCCGAACGCGGCGGGCCCCGCCCCGGCCGACGGCGACACGCTCGAGTGTTGGTCGGTGCTGGCCGCCCTGGCCGCCGCAGTTCCCCGCCTCACCCTCTCACCGCTCGTCACGAGCGTCACCTATCGGCACCCGGCCGTGCTGGCCAAGATCGCGGCCGCCGTCGACACGATCAGTCAGGGGCGACTCGTGCTCGGCGTCGGTGCCGGCTGGCAGGAGAACGAGCACGCCTCCTACGGCATCGCCCTCGGGACCGTGAAGGAACGCCTCGACCGTTTCGAGGAGGCCGTCCAGATCCTGGTGTCCCTGCTGCGCGAGCCCCGCACGACCTTCCACGGCACCTACTTCTCGGTCTCCGACGCCCCGAACCAGCCCGCGCCGGTTCAGGACCGGCTCCCGCTGCTCATCGGCGGCGGGGGCGAGAAGCGGACCATGCGGATCGCCGCCCGGCACGCCGACCAATGGAACACCTGGGCCAGCCCGGAGCTCCTGACCCACAAGGTCTCGGTGCTGCGCGGCCACTGCGAGGAGGTCGGCCGGGACCCCGCCGAGATCGGGGTCTCCACCCAGGCCCTGCTCTTCCTCTCGACCGACGAGGGGTGGCTGGCCGAGCGACGGGGCCAGGCGGGCGGCCAGCCGGTCATCGTCGGGACCCCCGACGAGGTCACCGACATCGTCGGCCGCTACCGCGACGCCGGCGCCGACGAGCTGATCCTCCCGGACTTCACCATGGGCTCGATGGCCCGGCGGATCGACACCTGCGACCTGTTCATCGAGGAGGTCGCGTCCCACTTCCGCTGAGCGAGCCGCCCGGCCGCGCCAGCTGGTAGAGGAAGCTCGGCCCGGCGTCGCTCGGGTCGTCGGAGTCGAGCTCGCCGGCCCAGGTCCGTCTGAACCCACACTTCTCGAGGGCCCGCCACGACCGCCGGTTGGCCTGCTGGACGGCGACCGCCACCACCTCGATCTCGGGGTAGCGGGCCCAGGTCTCCGCCGTGAACCGGGCGACGGCGGCCGGGCCGACGCCCCGCCCGAGGTCTACCTCCTCGCCGAGGAGGTAGTCGAGACCGGCCGCCGGTGCCGACAGCGCCGCCCCGGCGAGGGCCCGCGCCCACTCGGGGTGCTCGGCGGTCCGGTACCGCTGGATGAGCCCGACCGGGCGGCCGTCGAGCTCGATCACCCGCACCTCGGTCGGGTCGGTGCCGTCGATCGACGGGCCGTAGGTCGCCTCGAGCGACGCCGGGTCGGCCCGCTCCGGCCACCACCGCGACACGTGCGGCCGGGCCAGCCACGCGCCGAGGAGCGCGAGGTCCGCCCGGGTGAGCGGGCGGAACGACACGTCGCGGTCCCTCAGCGGCCCGCTCCCGCGCCGCTCCCGGCCACCCCGGCGATCGCATCCTCGATCGCCGCCACCACCTCCTGGTTCGAGGCGCCCGGCCCGAGGACGGCGCACACCCCCGCCTCGCGGACCTGGGGCAGATCGACGTCGGGAACGATGCCGCCCACCACGACCGGAGTCGACAGGCCGGCGCCGCGCAACGCCCCCACCACCGCCGGAGCGATGGTCAGGTGCGCGCCGTTGTGCATCGAGACGCCAACCACGTCGACGTCCTCTTGGAGGGCGGCCGCGGCCACCATCTCGGGGGTCTGGCGCAGCCCGGCGTAGACCACCTCGTAGCCGGCGTCGCGCAGGATCCTCGCCACCACCCGCAGGCCGCGGTCGTGTCCGTCGAGGCCGATCTTCGCCAGGAGCACCCGGCCGGCGCGCCGATCCGGCACTACACGAAGGAGTGCTCGAGCCAGGTCCCGAAGACGTCCTCGAGCGCCCCCATCGACTCCCCGACGGTCACGTGCCGGGCCGCCGCCTCGATGAGCGCCGGCATGAGGTTGATCGTGGGGTCGGCCGCCTCGGTCCGGATCCGCGCGAGCGAGGCCCGGACCGCGTCGTCGTCCCGGGCCTGCTTCACCGCCGCCAGCGAGTCGAGCTGGGCGCGCTCGACCGCCGGGTCGATGTGGAGGGTGGGGGGCTGGCCGTCGTCGCCGTCGGTGTATCCGTTCACCCCGACGTGCACCCAGCGGCCGGCCGCGATCTTGGACTGGAACTCGTAGGCGGCGTCCGCGATCTCCCGGCAGAACCAGCCGTCGTCGATGCAGGCGATGACCCCCTCGAGCATCGACCCCGAGCCGAGCCCGTCGAGGCGGGCGAACACCTCTTCGGCCTGGTGCTCGAGCTGGTCGGTCAGCGACTCGACGAACCACGAGCCGCCGAGGGGGTCGGCCACGTGCACGACCCCGGTCTCCTCGGCGATGACCTGCTGGGTCCGCAGCGCGAGCCGGGCGGCCTTGTCGCTCGGCAGCGCGAGGGCCTCGTCGAAGGCGTCGGTGTGGAGGCTCTGGGTCCCGCCGAGGACGCCGGCGAGCGCCTCGATGGCCACGCGGGCCAGGTTGACCTCGGGCTGCTGGGCGGTGAGCGAGACCCCGGCCGTCTGGGTGTGGAAACGGAGTTGCATCGAGCGCTCCGAGGTCGCGCCGTAGCGGTCCCGCATCCAACGGGCCCAGATCCGCCGGGCGGCCCGGTACTTGGCGATCTCCTCGAAGAAGTCGATGTGGGCGTTGAAGAAGAAGCTGAGCCGCGGCGCGAACTGGTCGAGCTCGAGGCCGGCGGCGAGGCCGGCCTCCACATAGGCGAAGCCGTTGGCGAGCGTGAAGGCCAGCTCCTGGGCGGCGGTCGAGCCCGCCTCTCGGATGTGGTAGCCGGAGATCGAGACCGGATGCCAACGCGGCAGCTCGGCGGTCGCGAAGCGGATCAGGTCGGCCACCAGGCGCACGCTCGGCCGGGGCGGGAAGACGTACTCCTTCTGGGCCTGGTACTCCTTCAAGATGTCGTTTTGGATCGTGCCGCTGAGCGCGGCCCGCTCGACACCGGTCGTGTCCCCCACCCCGATGTACATGGCCATGATCACCGCGGCGGCCGAGTTGATCGTCATCGAGGTGCTGACCTCTCCGACCGGGATGCCGGCGAACAGCCGCTCCATGTCGACCTGGCTGTCGATCGCCACCCCGGCCCGGCCCACCTCGCCCTTGGCCAGCGGGTCGTCGGAGTCGCGCCCGAGCAGGGTCGGCATGTCGAAGGCCGTGGACAACCCGCTGCCGCCCGACGCCAGCAGCTCTTTGAACCGGGCGTTGGTGTCCTCGGCGGTGCCGAAGCCGGCGAACTGGCGCATGGTCCACAGCCGGGACCGGTACATCGATGCGTACGGGCCACGCGTGTACGGCCACTCGCCGGGGAACTCGCCGTCGTCGGGGCCGTAGGCGGCCTCGAGCGGCACCCCCGACATGGTCTCGAAGGGGACGTCGCGTAGCCTGGAGCTCTCGTAGGCCTTCCGCCAGCGGCTCTTCGCGCGCACCGAGCCGATGTTACTTTCGGCCGGTCGGACCTCAGCGGGGCCGGCGGCCATCTCGGGAGGACCGCAGTGGCGACCACCCAGCACGAGTTCGACGACCTGGCCGCCGCCTATGACAAGACGAGGGGCGGCGAGGAGCGCGGTGACGACTACGCCGCCGACGTGGACGCCGAGCTCCCGAGGGACGGCGGTCCGATCCTCGAGATCGGGGTCGGCACGGGCGGGGTGGCACTCGGGCTCCGGCGCCGAGCCCGGCGCGTCATCGGGCTCGACATCTCGGCGCCGATGCTGGCCCGGGCGGGGGGCCGGCTCGGGCCCGTGGTGATCCGCGGCGATGCCGGCGCCCTCCCGTTCGCGCCGGGCTCGGTCGCCCACGCGGTGTCGGTGTGGGTCCTGCACGCGGTCCCCGACCCGGCCCGGGTGCTGCGTGAGGTGGCCCAGGCGCTCCCCCCTGGCGGCCGGTACGTGGTGTGCACCGCCCAGCACCCCCTTCCCGACGACCCGGCCGGGCAGATCCTCGAGACGATGAGGGCGCGGCTGGACGCGCTGACCGGGGTCACCCGGGGCGTCGAGCCGGAGACAGTGGTCCGGTGGGGCGAGGAGGCGGGCCTCAGAGCGACGGTGCACCAACTGGCCCGGAGTTGGCGATCGTCCCCCGCCGATGAGCTCCGCTCGATCGAGCTCCGGATCTGGCCGGTGATGCGCACGCTGGACGACCGCGAGCTCGAGCCGATCACCACCCCCGCGATCGAGGCGCTTCTCCGGCTGCCTCAGACCGAGACGACGCGCCGGGCCACAGCCGACATGATCGTCCTCACCAAGCCCTGAGGACGATCATGACCCGCCCCCGCCCTGCACCAGCTCCGAGATGAGCTCGCCGGCGCTCGGGGTCGCCGCCATCTCGTCACCGATCTGCCCTGCGGCGAATCGGTAGCGCGCGTCACCGAGCACCGCGTCAATCGCCTGAGCGATCCGGGGCGCGTCGTCCGCCCCGACGACCGACCGACCGCCGTCCGGCGGTCCCGGCCGCTCGACGACCAGGCCCGCGCCCGCTCGGGCCACCCGGCGACCGTTCTCGAACTGGTCGGCGAACAGCGGCACGACGACGACCGGCACGCCGGCTCCGATCGCCCCGAACAGGGTGCCCGAGCCCCCGTGGCACACCACCGCGTCGACGTCGCCGAGCACCTCGGTCTGCTCGACCCATCGCTCCACCCGGACGTGCGGCGGCAGCGGGCCGAGGTCGGCGGGGTCGAACTGGCGACCGACGGTGAACAGCACGTCGGCATCGAGCTGGGTCAGCGCCAAGAGCGCAGTCCGGTAGACGTCGGCGGCGATCGTCATGTGGCCGAGCACCGTGCCGAAGGAGACATACAGGCGCGGTCGGTCGCGGCCTCGGGCGGGCCGGCGACCGGGAGCGAACCCACCATCGCCGTGGAAGCGCCTGGTCCGCGGGAACGGGGAGGGGTCGAGCGACGCCGGGAACTGGGTCAGGTACGGACTGGCGCGCAGCTCGTCGGCGAGCCCCGGACGGAACCGCTCGAGCGCCGGTGCGGCGATCGAGATCGAGGCCGACTCGCCGTCGGCGACCGAGATGCCCACCTGGTGGGTGGCGATCCCGGCGCCGTGCGCCACCACGGCCGATGCGTACTCACACGGGTCCCGCAGGACGAGCTCGGGGCGCCACTCGTCGAACACCCGTGCCATACCGGGGAGCATGGCCTCCGTCGCCATCCGCCCGAAGAGTTCGCGGTTGGCCAAGCGCGACGCTTCCGCCGCCGGGGCCACCGGGAGGCGCTCCCGGATGGGCGCCACATCGGCCTCGGCGGGCTCGCCGCATGCCGCGAAGCGGTGCCCAGCCGCGATCACCAGATCGCCGAGGGCGGGTGGCCCGGCCACCAGGGTCTCGTGGCCCTGGCGCTCGGCGGCCCGGAGGAGGGGCCGGAGCGGGTTGAGGTGACCCGACCCACCGAGTGAGCACGCCGCCAGGACCCGCACCGCCGGAGACTATGGCCCCGAAGAGATCGGGTCGGCGCAACGGTGGGGCTGAGGTCCTGTCGCCGCACGCCCGTCAATGACGCCGCGAGCTGGTCCTTCCGGGCTACGACTCGGCAACCTTCTTCAGGTTGGCGAGCGTTGCCTCGATGCCGGACTCGGTGCTCACCTTCATGTTGGTGAGGAACTCGTCGCCGTAGGCGCGGAGCCGGTCGACCATCCGGAGGATCCTCCAGGACTCCTCCACCTCTGTTCCCTGATCAACCGGCCGGAAGCGGTAGCTCCACTCGGCGATGCCCTCCTCGCGCCCACCCGCAATCCAGCCGAACGCCCGGCCGGGCTCCGCGATCACGACTTCGCAGCGACGCTCCCAGGGATCGCGACCTTCGACCTCGTTGCGACCGGTGAACCACGCTCCCTCATGGGCTGTCGATCCTTCGTCCCACCACGCCGCCTTACACACCGGGCTCAGCTCCCCGATGCGGGTCACGTCGGCGACGATCTCGTAGACGTGGGCCGGTGGTGCCTCGACCACGATCGTCCGAGACACCTGGAGATCGGACAATTCGACCATCAAGCCACACCCTTTCGCCTACGCAGCGCCGAGATCCTATGGCCGACGACGACCTCCAGCTCACCGATACCGAGGGGTTCCGGTCCGCGGTCCCCGTGGCCGTCACGAGGCAAAGGGTCCCTGCCTTGGGTCGTGTGCGTCGTGGCGTCGGCGAGGGATCGCTCAGCTCACCCGGCGTTCGTGGCCCTGCCAATACGGCTCGCGCAGCTCGCGCTTCAGGATCTTGCCCGACGGGTTGCGGGGCAGGACGTCGAGGAAGTCGACCGAGGTGGGGCACTTGAAGTGGGCGATCCGGTCGCGGCAGAAGGCGATGAGCTCGGTGGCGTCCGCGCTCGCCCCGGGCTTCAGCACGACGACGGCCTTCACGGTCTCGCCCCACCGGGCGTCGGGGACCCCGATCACCGCGACGTCGGCGACCGAGGGGTGCCCCGCCAGCACGTTCTCGATCTCGATCGGGTAGACGTTCTCGCCCCCGGTGACGATCATGTCCTTCACCCGGTCGGTGAGGAAGAGGTAGCCCTCCTCGTCCAGGTAGCCGGCGTCGCCGGTCTTGAGCCAGCCGTCCTCGGTGATGGTCGCCGCCGTCGCCTCGGAGTTGTTCCAGTAGCCGGCCATGTTCTGCGGTGAGCGGGTCCACAGCTCGCCCACCTCGCCGGGCGCCTTCTCCTCGCCCGACTCGGGCTCGACGATCCGCATCTCGACCCACGAGAAGGGCTTCCCGGCCGAGCGCAGCAGACCGGACCGGGGGCCGCCTGGGTCGTGGTCCTCGGCCCCGAGCTGGGTGATCGCGCCGGTCGTCTCGGTCATCCCGTAGACCTGGACGAAGTCGCACCCGAAGGTATCCATGGCGACCCGAAGCACCTCGTCGGTGATCGGGGAGGCGCCGTAGATGACGACGCGCAGGGCCGAGTAGTCGCGCTCTTTGGCGCCGGGCACGGCACACAGCGCCGCGAGCATGGCCGGGACGAAGAAGGCGTTGGTCACGCCGTGCCTGCACAGCGCGTCGAGGACGGCGGGCGGATCGAAGTCCCGCATGAGGATCGTGTGCCCGCCCTGGGCCATGCCCACCAGGGCATACCCCGCCCCGCCGATGTGGAAGGTCGGCACCGCGACGATGTTGATCGAGTGCTCGTCCAGGCCGAACATCGGTTTGGCCACGCTCGTCAACAGCGACATGGCCGAGTTGACCAGCATCGCCCCCTTCGGCAGCCCGGTGGTGCCCGAGGTGTACAGCTGCATGGCCACCTCGTCGGGTTCGCCCGAGTGGCCGGGGTCGATGGGCTCCACGTCGGCGACCCACGCTGCGTAGGGGCGGGCGCCCTCGGGCAACGAACCCGACCCGATCATGAGCACGCGCTCGGCCACCCCGAGCAGCTCGGAGCCATCGGGCAGGTGCTCCTCGTCGACCACCAGCACCTGGGCGCCGGCGTCCTTCACGATGAAGGCCATCTCGGCCGGATTGAGACGCCAGTTCACCCCGACCGTGACCGCGCCGACCTTCCCGGCGCCGAACAGGACGTCGAAGTACTCGGGGGCGTTCTTCCCGATCCAGGCGACCCGGTCACCCGACCCGATGCCGATCGACGCGAACGCCGCCGCCACCGCGGTCGAGCGCTCGTCGAGCGCCCGCCAGTCGAGGACCTGGTCGCCATAGGTCAGCGCCGGCCGGTCCGGCCGGACCCGGGCCTGGGAGCGGACCATATCGGCGAGGTTCCACCGGTCGGTCATCGCCACCCTCCCCCCGTGCATTCCGTCGGGACGCCTGCGAAACCTACCCAGCCCGCGGGACCCGGTGAGACAGATCATCCCGCGGCCCCGCCTCCTACGGGCGGGGAGCCCCGACCGGCCGGGGCGCCACCACGCGTGACGCCGGCGGCCCGGCCGCAGCGGACTTGGCGGTCAGGCCGCCGCCGCGAGCCGCCGCTTCGCCTCCTCGTAGAGGTCGGCGGGCAACGGGCCCTTGGCCGCCGCCTCCAGGTTGGCCGCGAGGTGCTGGGGGTTGGCCGTTCCGACGATCGTGGTGTGCATGTCCGGGTGGCTAATGGTGAAGCGCAGCATGAACTCCATCCGGCCCATGCCGTCGAGCAGGTCGTCGAGCCCGGCCCGCTCGAAGCGGTCGCGCCGTCCGGCGTAGACCTCGCGGAAGCGCTCCGGGAGCCGTTCCATCGTCTCGGGTCCCGCCATCGGGATGCCGCGGGCGACACCACCGCGGATGATGGTCCCCGAACCGGCGGCCGCGGCCTCCGAGATGACCTGTTCGTGTTCCCGCTCGACCGCCGAGTAGGGGATCTGGAAGACGTCGAACACGCCGGTCGAGATGTGCTCTTCGATATTGGGGAGCGTGCCGGACATGCCGATGAACCGGACCTTGCCCTCGTCGCGCAGCGCGACGAGCTCGGCCACCGAGTCGTTCTCCTGGAGCGTGCTCCACGTCGGGCTGATATGGAACTGGACCGCGTCGAGATGATCGGTCCGCATTCGCCGCAGGCTCTGCTCCACCCCCGCCCGGACGTTCTCCCGGGTGAAGATGTGCTCGCCGAAGGCCGGGCTGCCGTCGGGGTTCACCAGGCAGCCACACTTCGAGGTGAGCACGAACTCGTCGCGTCGGGACGAGATGTGCTCCCCGATCAGCTCCTCGGAGCGCCCGTAGTCCGGAGAGGTGTCGATGAGCCGGATCCCGCCGTCGAGCACCTGGTTGAGGATCGCCCCGGCGGCCGCGTCGTCGATGTCGCGTCCCCGCCCGCCGGCGGGACCCCGGAGCTCCATCGCCCCGTATCCGAGCTTGGTGACAGTGAGGCCGGTCCGGCCGAGGGTGGAGGTGGGGATGTCGGTCATGGCCCCTTCGTACCAAACGGAGCCCCCTCCTGTCCTAACGTCCCGTTCGTGACGGCCGACCCCCACTGGCTCGAGTGGCACGCCCACTACGAGGACGAGGGCTCCTTTCTCTCCCGGCGCCTCGTGATCGTGCAACGCCGCATCACCGACGCGCTCGACGCCCGCCCTCCGGGCCCCATCCGGGTGGTCAGCATGTGCGCAGGGCCGGGCCGGGACCTCCTCGGCGTGCTCAGGACCCATCCGAGGGCGGCCGACGTCGACGCCCGACTGGTGGAGCTCCACCCCGACCTGGCCGCCGCCGCCCGGGAGGCCGCCCTCGGTCTCCCGGCACGGGTCGGGGTCGTCGAGGGGGACGCCGGCGCGACCGACGTGTACGAAGGTGCCGTGCCCGTCGACCTCGTGCTCGCCTGCGGCGTGTTCGGCAACGTGAGCGACGAGGACGTCCGCCGAACGATCCACGAGTTCCCGCACCTGTGCGCTCCGGGCGCCGTCGTGATCTGGACCCGCCATCGCAAGGAGCCGGATCTCACTCCGTCGGTGCGGTCGTGGTTCGCCGAGGCAGGCTTCGAGGAGCTGGCTTTCGACACCGAGGAGGGCGCGTTCTTCAGCGTCGGCACCCACGCTCTGGCCGGTCCGCCACTGGGGTTTCGTTCCCATCGGACGATGTTCAGATTCTTCGGGCTGGGCCTCGAGGCTCACAGCTAGTGCCTTAACCGGCAACGTCTGCCTGTCACACCTGCTCGACACGCTGTGGCTGTGCCGAGAGCGCGCCAAAGCCATGAGGGAGCCGTGGCCCATCGGACGGCTCGGATCGTCCTTCGGGTCACTCCGGCCCAGGCGCGGCGCTGCTACTCCATGCTGCGAAGTGGTGGGGACGTATGGGCCGCACTCATCGAGCTGAACGAGCACCGCTTCCGCCGCCACGCCCGACCACTGCTCAACTACCAGGAGCTCTGCCGTGAAGTGGCCGGGGTCCAGGTCGGAGAGCTGTCGGTGCCGGCCCTCCGTTCGGTGGTGCGCCGCTACGCCGACGCCGCCATGGAGACCGCCAAGCGCAAGCGTCGGGGCGAGCGGGCCCGCTACCCGCGCCGGCGCAAAGCCTTGGTGCCGCTGCGCTACTACGCCGGGACCTTCTGTTTGGAAGGACGCCGGGTTCGGCTCTCGGTCGTCCGCGGCGGCCCGGAACTATGGCTGCGTCTCTCCCGACCGGTCCCCTACGCCCCCGACCAGGTCCGCTCGGTCACTCTGTTGGTCGAGGCCGGTCGCTTGGTGCTCGACGTGACCGCCGAGGTCCCCGTCGAGACCGACGAGGGGCACCGACAGGCGGTGGCCGGGGTGGACCTCGGCATCATCCATCCCTTCGCCGTCGCGAGCGGATCCGATGCACTCTTGGTCTCGGGACGAGCCGTCCGAGCCGAGGAGCGTCTGCACCTGGCCGACACCAAGGCGAGGTCGAAGAAGATGGCCAAGAAGACACCCCGCCGTGGCCAGCGGGGGTCGCGCCGATGGCGCAAACTCCGGGCCGCCCAACGCAAGGCCGAGTCCCGACATCTGCGCCGGGTGCGCCAGATGCACCACGAGGCGGCCAAAGAGACCGTGGCCTGGGCGAAGCGTCACGGTGTGGGCACCCTCGTCGTCGGCGACCCCAAGGGCATCGCCAGGGGCGGGGCGGGGCGGCACCACAACCGCAGGGTGGCGAACACCTGGAGGCGCGGCCATCTGCTCGGGGCACTCACCGACAAGGCACAGCTCGCAGGGATCGACGTGGTGCGAGTCGACGAGCGGGGCACGTCTTCGACCTGCCCGCAGTGCGGGGCACGCACGACCAAGCCCAAAGGACGCCGCTTTGCCTGCAGCAGTTGCGGTTATCTCGGGCACCGCGACCTGGTCGGTGCCCGCAACATCGCCGCTCTTGGCGGCGGAACCACGACGACAGAGGTCGTCGTCTCGCACCGCCGAGCCGGCTCGGTGCCGGCCCGACGTGACCGGCGTCGCCATCTGATGGATCGACACCGGTCTTGCCCGGCACCGGGCCGCTCCAATCCTGGGGAGTCGCTCGTCGGCGCCCGGCCTCGCGACGGCGAGGCTGAGCTGGTCTCGTTGGACCACCGGCGAGGATCAAGCAACGCGGCAAACGTTGCCTGAAGGGGCACTAGTTCTCAACGCGCGAAAACGCGGTGGACCAGGGATCCCGCGCCCGTACCATCCCCGGGCCGCGGCGGGGTGCCGTGGAATGCTTGAGCCCCGCCAGATCCCGGAACCCAAAGGCATGGTCGGATGCGCGCCCGGATCGCCGCTGTCGCCGCACTTCTAAGCGGGGCCACCAGCCTCGTCGCCCTGCCGGGTCGGGCCGCGGCCGCGAGCCGACCGAAGACGCACATGCCTGCCACCCCGGTCCTCGGCTTCCCCGAGTCCTGGGGGCTCTCCCACCGCGACGTGATCGACATCGCGGCCGGCCTGGTCATCGTCGTCCTGCTCGCGGTGATCCTCATCCTCCGCGTCCGCCGGCGCCGCGGCCAGGTGGTCCGGGCGCCCGAGACCCGCACCCAGGCGTTCCCGACGACCGCCGAGGCCTGGCGCGGTTCGGGTCTGGCCGAGGAGCCGACCGGCCGCCTGCCGAAGTTCGAGGCGAGTTCGGTCGTACTGCCCCCGCTCGCGGTGACCCCCGGGTGGCATCCCGTCCAGGGCGACGCCACCAGGCTCGCCTACTGGGACGGCGGAAGCTGGACGGCCTTCCGTCAATGGGACGGCCACGCCTGGGTGGACCCCACCGTCGTCCCGAGCTGACGAGGGGTCCGGCTCGATCCAACCGGCCGATAGGTTGCGTCGGATGCCCGACCCCGCGTCACCCTACGCGCGGCCGCTCGCGGACGACGAGTTGCTGGCCGAGCAGCGCGACTACTACCGCCAACGCGCCCCCGAGTACGACGAGTGGTGGCAGCGGGCGGGCCGCTACGACCACGGCCACCATGCCGCAGCCGACTGGGACGCCCAGGTCGCCGTGCTCGACGACGCCCTCCGCGCCTTCGGCGCGACCGGCGACGTCCTGGAGCTGGCCGGTGGGACCGGATGGTGGACCGAGCGCCTGGCCAGGACGGCCACGACCCTCACGGTGGTCGACGCCTCCCCCGAGACGCTGGAGCGGAACCGCGCGAGGGTCGGTGGGCGCCCGTCGGTCTCCTACGTGGTGGCGGATCTCTTCGCCTGGGAACCGGCGGACCGCTACGACGTCGTCTTCTTCTCCTTCTGGCACTCCCACGTGCCCCGGTCCCGCACGGCCGCGTTCTGGGGTCTCGTGCGGCGGTGCCTCCGGCCCGACGGCCGGGTCTTCCTCATCGACAACCGCTACGACCCGAGCCGGAGCTTCGTGGAGCACCACATCTTCGAGGATTCCGACGGGGTCCAGCACCGGACCCTCAACGACGGGTCCGAGCACCGCCTGGTAAAGGTCTTCTACGAGCCCGACGAGCTGACCCGGCTGCTCGCGGCCGAGGGCTGGAGCGCCGAGATCCACGCCACCACGCTGTTCCTCTACGGCTCGGTGGTCCGCGATGGCACCGAAGGAGAAAAGAGGACCTGATGGTCGACGACCTGGAGGACCCGCGGCGGACCGAGCCGACCCAGGAGCTGGGCGAGCGGGAGATGCTCGACGGCTGGCTCGAGTTCCACCGGACCACGCTCCTGCTCAAGTGCGAGGGGCTCGACGACGCGGCGCGCAAGGCCCGCCCGATCGCCACCTCCAAGCTCTCGCTCCACGGGCTGGTCCGGCACATGGCCGAGGTCGAACGGGGTTGGTTCCAACGGACGTTCGCGTCGGATCCGTCGGTGCCGTACCTGTTCGACTACACCGGGAACGAGGACGCCGACCTCGAGCCGATCGAGGGCGCCGACTGAGACACCGATCTCGCCGCGTGGCGGGCGGAGTGCGAGGCCAGCCGGCGGACCGCCGCCGGGCACGACCTTGACGAGGTGGGGACTTCGCGGCGCGGGAACCGGGTGTCGCTCCGCTGGATCTACGTCCACATGATCGAGGAGTACGCGCGCCACAACGGCCACGCCGACCTCATCCGCGAGAGCGTGGACGGGGCCGTCGGCTGCTGAGCGCCGCCGAGGCCCGGGGCACCGACCCCCGCGTAGCCCAGGCGGTCAGCGTCCCGGCGAGGGAGGCGAGGGCGGCGAGGAGCAGCGCCGCGTGCTCGAACCCGGCAGAGGCCGCGCCTGCGCTGCGAAGCGAGCCGCCGATGACGAGGCCGGTCAGCGCGAGGCCGACCGCGGTGCCCACCCCGCGGGTCATGTTGAGGACGCCGCTCGCGACGCCGGCCTGGTCACGGGGCGCTGCGCCCATGATCGACGAGTTGTTGGCCGGGAGGAACAGGCCGAGGCCGGCGCCCGCCACCGCCAGCTCGAACCCGAGCGCCCACGACGACGGGGTCGTGAGGCCGAGGACGAAGAGCGCGCCCGCGCATAGGGCCATGCCGGCGGCGGCCAGCCGGCCCGGGCCGAACCGCTCGGCGGCACGCCCGGCCCCGACCGCCACCGCGCCGAGGGCCAGCGGCAGTGCGCTGAGCACCAGCCCGGCGTGCCCCGGCCCGGAGCCCCGGGACCGCTCGAGGAAGAACGGGACCGCGAACATCGTGCCGAACAGCACCAGATACGACAGCATCCCCCCGGCGATGCCGGCCGAGAACGCCCGAGAGCCGAACAGCCGGGGCTCGAGCATCGGGTGGGCGGCGCGGCGCTCCCGCGCCACGAAGGCCCCGGCCGTGGCCACCGAGCCGAAGAGGAGCACGACGGTGCCCGGGCTGCCCCAGCCCCACCGGTCCCCGAAGGAGAGAGCCACGAGGAGCGCGGCGATGGCGGGCACGAAGAGCCCGAGGCCGGCCCAGTCATAGGGGGTCCGGGCCTGCAGCCCCCGACTCCTCGGGAGCAGGACACGCGCCGCCAGCGTGCCGAGCAGGCCGGCCGGAACGTTCACGAGGAAGATGAGCCGCCAGCCCCCGGCGGCGAGCAACAGGCCGCCGAGGCTCGGCCCGAGCGCGAGGCCGAGGGCCTGGGCGGCGCCCTGGATGCCGAGCGCCCGCACGAGCCGGTCGCGGGGCACCGCCAGGTAGATGATCGCCACGCTGTTCGCCTGCAGCATCACCGCGCCGAACGCCTGGAGGACCCGGAAGAGGTCGAGGGCGAGGAGGTTTGGGGCGGCCGCGCACAGCGCCGAGCCGGCGATGAAGACGACGAAGCCGTAGGTGTAGAGCAGCTTGCGACCGACCATGTCGGCGAGCCGGCCCACCGCGGTGACCCCGGCCACGAGCACGATCAGGTAGGCGAGCCCGACCCAGGTGACCGCACCGACACCGGCGTGGAACGCCCGCTCGAGGGTGGGGAAGGCGACCGTCACGATGCTCGCGTCCAGCTGGCCCATGAAGGCCCCGACGCAGACCGCCGCGAGGGCGTAGTAGGGGGCGTTGGGACGGTTGCGGACCCAGTCGGGCCGGGCGGGCTCGACCAGCCACCGGGCCGCCCCGAGCGCCGGCCCGCTCGCCGGCCGCTCCCCGGTCGTCTCGGGGGAGACCGTCACCGGGCCATCCTCGCCCGCCCGTAACCAGAGGTCAAAGAAGTAGATTCTTCACTATGCATAAGCAAATACATATGGATACCCGACGGCTTTCCATCTTCCTGGCCGTCGTCGACGAGGGCGGGTTCACGGCCGCCGGCGACGCGCTGGAGCTGTCCCAGCCGGCGGTCTCCCAGGCCATGCGAGAGCTCGAGGCCGACCTCGGCACCGCGCTCTTCCATCGGGTCGGGCGCGGGGTGCGCCTGACCCCGGCCGGCGAGGCGCTCGTCGGACCGGCCCGGCGGGCCCGACATGATCTCGAGATCGGGCGCCGGGCCGTCGAGGACGTCGCGGGGCTCGCCACCGGCCACCTCGACCTCGCCTGCCTGCCGACGCTGGCGGTGGCACCGCTGGCCCCGCTCGTCGGGGCGTTCCGGGCGGCCCATCCGGGAATCTCGGTGCGGCTCTCGGATCCCGGCGACACCGAGGAGCTGGTCGAGTTCGTCCGCTCGGGCCGCTCCGAGATCGGGCTTGTCGAGCCGGTCGAGGACCCCGACCTCACCACGGTGCCGCTCGCCCGCCAGGAGTTCTTGGCGGTGCTCCCCCCGGGGAGCGAGGCCGAGGCGCCGTTCCGCCTGCGCGACCTGGCCGGGCTCCCCCTCGTGGCCGCGCCACGCGGCTCGTCGACCCGCGGTCTCCTTGACGACTCCCTGGCCCGGGCCGGCCGGCCGGCGAGGGTCGTCGTCGAGGCGGCCCAGCGGGAGGCGCTGCTGCCGCTGATCGTGGCGGGGGCCGGGGCCGGCCTGCTCCCCCGGCCGCTCGCCGAGGTGGCCCGGGCGCTCGGGTGTGTGGTGCTCGAGCCGCGCCCGCGGGTCTGGCGAGCGGTCGTGCTGGTCCACCGGGACGGCCCGCTGACCCCGGCCGCCGAGCGGTTCGTCGAGCTGGCCCGCCGGGGAACTGATTAGGCAATCGAATAGTTCGACCCGCTACAGTTCACGGCGAAAATGGAATCGATTGCCGAACGTGCCCCCCGGAACGGGGCGGGCCGCAACGGCGCGGGGCCGGACGCCCCGCCCGCGGGCGGCCCCAAACCGCGCAAGACCCAGCCCCTCGGGCCCGAGGCCGGCGGGTGGCTCCGCCGACTGTCGCCGCTGTGGTGGGCGCACCGCCGCGTCGTGGCGATCGCGCTGGTTGCCTCGATCGTCTCCTCGGCCACCTTGGCGGTCGCGCCCTACCTCCAGAAGGTGGTCATCGACAGCTCGATCCTCCACCACCGCTACAAGATCGAGCCGCTCCTCCTCCTCATGGGCGTCGTCTATGCGCTGCAGTTCGTCTTCAGCGGCATCCGGCGTTTCACCGCGGGGCGGGTCAGCTGGGACATCGACTACGACCTCCGCAACACCGTCTTCTCGCACCTCCAGGGGCTCGACTTCGCCCGACACGACCAGCTGCAGACCGGCCAGCTCGTCTCGCGGACCAACTCGGACCTCGTCCTCATCCGGACCCTTCTGACCCAGTTACCCCTCGTCCTCGCCAACCTCCTGCAGTTCCTGCTCGCGGCCGCGATCATGATCCGCCTCTCACTTCTCCTGACGGCGGTCGTGGTGCCGCTCATGCCGTTGATGTTCCTGCTCGCCTTCCGGATGCGGCGCGTCGTGTACCCCTCCAGCTGGGAGATGCAGGCGCGCATGGCCGAGATGGTCGGCAACATCGACGACGCGGTGAGCGGGGTGCGGGTCGTGAAGGGTTTCGGCCAGGAGGACCGCGAGCTCGACCGGGTCACCGGGGCCCTCGGCCGCCTCTACGGGTCCCGTATGCGGAACTGGCGTCTCCGGTCGCGCCGGACCTCCACCCTCCAGACGGTGCCGCAGCTGGGGCAGGTCGCGGTGCTGGCGCTCGGGGGCTGGCTGGTCTTCGACGGACGGGTCACGGTCGGGACGCTGGTCGCCTTCTTCGCCTACCTGACCCAGCTCATGTCGCCGGCCCGCCAGATGGCGGGGGTGCTCGTGGTCGCCCAGCAGGCCCGGGCCGGGGCCGAGCGGGTCCTCGAGCTCCTCGACTCGCTGCCCGACGTGGTCCAGAAGCCCGACGCAGTCGAGCTCGGCCCGCTCGGTGGCCGGGTCAGCTTCGAGCACGTCTCGTTCGGGTACCTGCGCTCCGAGCCGGTCCTCGACGCCTTCGACCTCGAGGTGCAGCCCGGCGAGACCGTGGCGCTGGTGGGGACGTCGGGTTCGGGAAAGTCGACGGTCGGGCTCCTCCTCCCGCGCTTCTACGACGTGCAGCAGGGGGCCGTGAAGGTCGACGGGATCGACGTGCGCGACGTGACCTTCGACTCGCTCCGGCGCCAGATCGGCGTCGTCTTCGAGGACAGCTTCCTCTTCTCCGACACGGTCAAGGCGAACATCGCCTACGGGCGGCCCGACGCCACCGACACCGACATCGAGGCGGCGGCCCGGGCGGCGGAGGCCCACGCGTTCATCTCCGACCTGCCCGACGCCTACGACACCGTGGTCGGCGAGCGCGGGCTCTTGCTCTCGGGCGGCCAGCGCCAGCGGATCACCCTCGCCCGGGCCCTGCTCACCGACCCGCGCATCTTGCTGCTCGACGACGCCACGTCGTCGATCGACAGCCGGATCGAGGAGGAGATCCACGCCACGCTGCGCCGGCTCATGGTCGGACGCACGACCATCCTCGTGGCGCACCGCCGTTCGACGCTGCACCTCGCCGACCGGATCGTCGTGCTCGAGGGGGGCCGGGCGATCGACTCGGGGACCCACGAGGAGCTGCTCGAGCGCTGCCCGCTCTACTCCGACCTCTTATCGGGGCCGGGCGACGACGCCGAGGGCGACGGGGTGGAGCTCCGGGCGCTGTCGGCCGCCGCCGCCGACGGGCAGGTCACCGAGTCGGCCTGGGCCGGTGAGGAGGCGACCGGCGCCGCCGCGCTCGCCTCGCCGGGATCGCTGGCCGCGGCCGGGATCGAGGTGGGCCGCATGGGCATGGGCGGCGGGGGCATGGGCGGCGGGGCCGGCGTGGGCGGGGGCATGCGGGCCGGGCTCTCGGCACCCCCCACCCCCGAGCTGATGGCGGCCATCGAGGCGCTGCCTCCCGTTGTCGACCAGCCCGGGCCGGAGCTGGCGGCGCACAACCGGGTCATGCGCCAGCCGTTCCGGTTCCTCGGGTTCCTGCGGCCGTTCCTCCCCCAGCTGGCGGTCGGGATCGTCCTCGTGGTCATCGACGCGGCCGCCGGCCTCGTCGGCCCGTCGTTCACCGGCACCTCGGTCAACAGCGTCTTCCTCCACCACGACAAGACGGTGCTCTGGGTGCTCACCGGGCTCTTCTTCGCGGTGACGATGGTCGACTGGGCCGACATGTGGGCCGAGACGTTCTGGACCGGCCGCACCTCGGAGCGGATGCTCTATTCGATGCGGGTGCGGATCTTCGCCCACCTGCAACGGCTGGGCATGGACTTCTACGACCACGAGATGACGGGGCGCATCCTCACCCGGATGACCTCGGACGTGGACACGCTGTCCTCGCTCTTGCAGTCGGGGCTCCTCAACGCCCTCGTCTACCTCGTGCAGTTCGCGGGCGTGGTGGTGATCCTGTTCACCCGGAACGCGCACCTGATCCTGCTGGTGCTCACCGTCGTGCCGCCGCTCGCGATCGCCACCGTGTGGTTCCGGGTCCAGTCGACCCGCGCCTATGACCGCCAACGCGACCGGATCTCGGCGGTCAACGCCGACCTGCAGGAGAACATCTCGGGGGTCCGGGTCACCCAGGCGTTCCGGCGCGAGACCCGCAACACGGGGAACTTCCTCGGGCTCACCGCCGGCTACCGCGACGCCGGGCTGCGCTCGCTCAAGGTGTCGTCCATCTACTTCACCTTCGCGGCGTTCATCGGCAACGTCGCGATCCTCATCGTGCTCGGTGTCGGGGCCCAAGAGATCCGCTCGGGCACCCTCACGATCGGCGCCCTCACCGCCTTCCTCCTCTACCTGACCCTCCTGTTCGCGCCGGTGCAACAGCTCTCACAGGTCTTCGACACGTACCAGCAGGCGACGGCCGGGCTCCGCAAGATCAGCGGCGTCCTCAACACCCCGGTCGACACTCCGGCCGCGGCCGAGCCGATCGAGCCCGGCCAGCCGTCCGGGCGCATCGGCTTCCGGGGGGTGCGGTTCCGCTACATCGGCACCAACACCGACGCGCTGGCCGGCGTCGACCTCGACATCGCGCCGGGCGAGACGGTCGCCCTCGTCGGCGAGACGGGGGCGGGCAAGTCCACGGTCGTGAAGCTGATCGCCCGCTTCTACGACCCGACCGAAGGCGTGGTGCTGATCGACGGAACCGATCTGCGTGACCTCGACCTCGGCGCCTACCGGCGCCGGCTCGGCTACGTCCCCCAGGAGCCGTTCCTCTTCCGGGGCACCATCCGCGACAACATCGCCTACGGGCGCCCCGGGGCGACCGACGCCCAGGTGGAGGCGGCCGCCCGGGCGGTGGGCGCCCACGACTTCATTGTCGGGGTGGGCGGCTACCGCAAGGCGGTGGCCGAGCGGGGCCGGTCGCTCTCGATCGGCCAGCGCCAGCTCTTGTGCCTGGCCCGCGCCCAGCTGGTCGATCCGGCCGTCCTCCTCCTCGACGAGGCGACCTCCAACCTCGACCTCGCCACCGAGGCGCGGGTCAACCGGGCCATGGGGGTGGTGGCGAGCGGTCGCACCACCATCCTGATCGCCCACCGGCTCCAGACCGCCCGACGGGCCGACCGGATCCTGGTGCTCGACAGCGGCCGGGTGGTGGAGGAGGGCAGCCACGACGAGCTGGTCGCGGCGGGCGGGCGCTACGCCGAGATGTGGCGGGCCTTCGACATCCGGGCGGCCGAGGTCGCGTAGCGGCCGAGGTCGCGTAGCGGCCGGCGCGAGCGGCCCGCGACTTCAGCCGACGAGCGACTCGATCTGCTTGACCAGCTTCTCCTCGACCTCGAAGTTCCAGGCAGACTCGGCGACGTCGATCACGAGGAAGAGATCGGAGAGGAGCAGCGTCTCGGCCGCTGCCACTCCGAGGTGCTCGAGCCACTTGCCGATTCCCACCCGCACCGTGAAGTCGTTCGGTTCGCCCGAGATCATGACCGACAGCGCTCGATCGGCATCCACGACCCCGCGAAGGAATCCCCCCTTCTTCGCTTGCAGCACGGTGCCCTGGCCGCTCGGCGCGGAGGTCTGCACGGTGAACCCATCGGACTTGAGATAGTCCTCGATCTTCTGCGGCAGGGCGCTCAGGTCCGTCCCCTTGCTCTCGAAGTGCAGGGACTTGTCACCAAGGGTCATGGGCTTCCTCTCGTCTGTGCTGAAAGGTCAGCAGCGACGGTGTGGCGGGTGTCACTCAGACTAGGTCGGCGGGTCGGCGTTCCCGGGGTCGCCATCGGCGCCGAGCTGACCGCGCCACCCTGACCGGATGGAACATCGGTTGGCGCGTGCGGCGAGGTCAGGACCCTGGTGATCGGGCCAGCGCGAGGACATCGGGCGCCCCGCGACGCCGGGCCAGCGCCTCGAGGTGGACGTCGCCGAACCCGGCGGCCGACAGCGCGGCGGCCAGCTCCTCGGGCTCCCAGCACGCGAAGAAGCGGCCCGCGAAGTCGTCGTCGGGGAGCCGGTGTCCCTCGTAACTCCCCCGGATCACCGTGAGGAGGAACGGCGCGCCCGGCCGGAGCGCCCGGCGGACCTGACCGAGCGCGTTGGGCACCCGCGCCTTTTCGAGGTGCAGGTAGGAGTGGCGGGCGAAGGCCCCGGCCAGCACCCCGTCGGCGAAGGGCAGCGCCTCGAGGTCGGCCCGGGCCAAGGGGCCCCCGTGCCGCCGGGCCAGCGCCAGCATCGCAGCCGCCCCGTCCACCCCGACCACCACCGGACCGAGCTCGACCAGGTACCGGCCGGCCCCGCAGCCGAGGTCGACGACCGGGCCGGGACCGGCGAGCGCCCTCAGCCGGGTCCCCAGCCCGTCGGTGGCCTCCCCCCGGCGCGCGATCCACTCGGCGGCGCGCCGCTCGTAGACCGCCAGGGTGGCGCCGTCCATGGCCCACGATACGGCGCCCCCCGGACGAGCCGGCACCGACCGCGTCGCGTCGGTCGGGCCGGTCCCGGCCCGCGTGCCGCGGCTATCGCGGGGTGAGGACCGCCACCGGCAGCGTGCTGAGCAGGTCGCCGACCCGCACCGATCCCGCCCGCGCCCGCACCGCCGAGCCGCTGAGCACGTCGCGCCAGGCTCCCGGCGCGCCGGCGGGGAGGACCACCGTGCTCGCGCCCCACCCCTCGGTCCCGAGCGCGAACCTCCCGGGCCCGGTGGCCGCCATCGTGAGCCGCGGCACCACGGTCACCGACCACGCCGGGCCCCGCCGCCGCGCGAACGCGACCAGCCGGTCCCGGCCCGGCCCCCGCACCGAGAGCGGCAGGTAGGCGCCGCGCGCGAACAGCTCGGGTCGGCACCGCCGGAGCCGCAGGAGCGCCGAGGTGACGTGCAGCTTGACCCGGCCGTCGGGCCACGCGGCCAGGAGCGCGGCCACCTCGGCTCCGGTCGGCCCCCCGCCCTCTTCGGCCAGTTCCGCGAGCGCCGCCTGCCGAGCGCCGAAGTCGACCGGTCGGCGGCTGTCGGGGTCGACGAGCGAGAGGTCCCACAGCTCGCCGCCCTGGTAGAGGTCGGGCACCCCCGGGGCGGTGGCGGCGAGCACCGTCATGGCAAGCGAGTTCGTGGCCGCCGCCGGGCCGAGCCGGCGTACCAGCCGGTCGAGCTCGGCGCGCGTGCGCGGATCGCCGAGGACCGCCTCGACGAAACGCCGGAGCACCCGCTCGTAGCGGAGGTCGGGATCGATCCAACTCGTCCTCCGCTTGGACTCCCGGGCCGCCTTGCGCATCGTGTCGCGCAGGCGGCGGGTGAGCTCGGGGCCGGCCCCGCCGTCGGCCGGCCAGACTCCGAAGAGGCTCTGGTAGAAGAACAGCTCGTCGTGGGGGTCCGGGCCGGTCCCGCCGCCGAGCGAGACGACGTGGCGGCGGTGCCAGCGCCGGACCAGGGCCTCCCACTCCGGCGCCGCCTCCGAGAGGACGGCCAGCCGGGCGCGGACATCGGCGCTGCGCTTCGTGTCGTGGGTCGAGAGCGCGTTGAGGCCGCAGGACCCGAGCCGCGCCCGGGCGGCGAGTGCCGCATGCAGGTCGGGCACGCCGAGCGAGGGCCGGCCCGGGTCGCCGCCGACCTCGGCCGACGCCAGCAGGCCGTGGAATCCGTAGCAGGCGGTGTCCTCGACGCCCTTGGCCGCCACCGCGCCGCTCAACTGCTGCAGGCGCGAGATGAAGGGTGACCGGGCGTCGGCCCGGGGGCCGCTCACCGGCGACGAGCCGGCGCCGTGGACCACGGCCACCAGCGAGTCGAGGGCCCGGGCCGCCTCGGGGCCGAGCTCGGGGCGCGCCGCGGTGGCGGCGGCGGCCAGCCGGGCCCGGTCGGCCCGGTCGGCCGGGCCCCGGCCGACGTAGGTGCGGTAGACGTGCAGGTGGGCAAGCAGGGCCCGGAGCGCCGCCGCGACGTCGGGGCGGGCGAGGTCGTGGCCGGGCACCCGCTCGGTGAGCGCCGCCGCGGCCAGCCCCACCAGCCGGTCGAACTGCCCGGGGAAGAGCGCGTCGACGACCCCCCTCCGGGCCGCCGCGACCAGCTCGTCGAAGCTCCGGTCGTCCCCGGTCGACTCCGCGCCGAGGCGGTCGAGCGCGGCCGCGCCGGCGGGGTCGACGAACAGCCGCGTGGTGAGGTCGGCGAACTCGTACCCGGTCGTCCCGTCGATCGGCCACGACGGCGGCAGCGTCTCGCCGGGCCCGAGGATCTTCTCGACCACCACGCACGGCCGCTCACCCCGGCCCGACTCGACGTCGTCCACCAGCCTGCGGAGATAGGCGGTCGGATCGGCCAGCCCGTCGATGTGGTCGATCCGCAGCCCGGCGACGCGGGGGTCCCGGGCGAGGGCGAGGGCGAGCCGGTGGGTGGCCTCGTAGACGGCCTCGTCCTCGAGGCGCACCCCCACCAGCCCGTCGATATCGAAGAACCGGCGGTAGTTCCCCTCGAATCGGCCGAGCCGCCAATAGGCGAGGCGGTAGTGCTGGGCGGCGAGGACCGCCGCCGCGTCGTCGCCGGCACCGAGCGACGACGCCGGGTCGAGCGGGAAGTCCTGGCCCTCGACGCTGAGCAGGAGCCGGCCGGAGTGGACGGCCACCTCCCCGGTGCGGAGCACCGCCGCGAGCGGGGCCGGGAGCGTGGAGAGCACCACCCGCCAGTCGCCGGCGGCCCAGTCGATGTCGAAGACCGGGGCGTGCGGCGAGTTGGGGCCGAGCCGCAGCACGTCCCACCACCACTCGTTGGCCGGGTCCGTCGCCATGTGGTTGGGCACCACGTCGAGGAGGAGCCGCATGCCGTGGGCGTCGAGCTCCGCGAGCAGCGCCTCGAAGTCGGCCTCGGTCCCCTGGACCGGGTCGAGCCGGTTGGGGTCGACGACGTCGTAGCCATGGGGGCTGCCGGGGGCGGCCGCGGTGACCGGCGACAGGTACAGGGTCTCGATCCCGAGCGCGTCGAGGTAGGCGACGAGCCGGCGGGCACCGTCGAACCCCACCCCGTGGAGCTGCAGGCGGTAGGTCGAGCCCAGCGGGCGGGCGGGGCGGGCGCTCAATGCTCGGGGCGCTCGGTGTGGCGCAGGACCAGGCTCGACTGGGCCCCGAGGTTGAGTGCACCGGCGCGGACCGGGCGGGGGAAGGTGCCGGTGGGCCGCAGCGTGCTGAGCAGCTCCTCCCACCGGCCCGGCCAGTCGATGGTCGGCAGCGTGTAGGAGCGCGAGCTGTGCCCCGCGTTCAGGAGCACGAGCAGGGTGTCGCCCCGCTCGGAGCGGCCGAGCGCGTCGAGCTCGTCGGCCGCCCGGCCGAGCAGCAGCATCCCGATCGAGCGGTTCTCGGGGTCCGACCACTCGGCGTCGGTCATCTCCTTGCCGTCGGGGCGGATCCAGGTCACGTCCTTGGTGGTGCCGCCGCCGATCGGCTCGCCGGTGAAGAAGTTGCGCCGCCGCAGGATCGGGTTGGAGTGCAGCGTGGTGATGAGGTCGCGCACGAAGTGGGTGAAGTCGTGCCCGGTCGAGCCCACGTCCCAGTCGAGCCAGCTGGTCTCGTTGTCCTGGCAGTAGGCGTTGTTGTTGCCGAAGTGGGTGGTCCCGATCTCGTCGCCCCCGAGCAGCATCGGCACGCCCTGGGAGAGGAAGAGGGTCGAGAGCAGGTTGCGCTTCATGCGGTCGCGCACCCGTTGGGTCCGCACCGAGTCGGTCGGCCCCTCGACCCCCCAGTTGCGGCTGAAGTTCTCTTCGGTCCCGTCGCGGTTGTCGTCACCGTTGGCCTCGTTGTGCTTGTGGTCGTAGCTCACGAGATCGGTCAGGGTGAAGCCGTCGTGGCAGGTGACGAAGTTGATGCTGGCGTAGGTACGCCGACCGCTCGGGGCGAAGATCTCCCGCGACCCGGTCAGCCGGGAGGCGAGCTCGGGGACCTGGCCGGCGTCGCCCCGCCAGAACCTCCGCACGCAGTCCCGGAAGGCCCCGTTCCACTCGGACCAGCCGGCCGGGAACCTCCCGAGCTGATAGCCGTCGGGTCCGGCGTCCCACGGCTCGGCGATCAGCTTCACCGTGGCGAGCACCGGGTCCTGCTGGATGATCTCGAAGAAGGCACTCGGCTGGCCGGCCTCGTACCCGCGCACGAGGACCGGGGCGAGGTCGAAGCGGAACCCGTCCACGTGCATGTCGGTGACCCAGTACCGCAGGCTGTCGGTGATCAGCCCCATCGTGCGGGGGTGCAGGATGTTGAGGCTGTTGCCGGTCCCGGTGAAGTCGAGGTAGTAGCGCGGGTCGTCGGCGACCAGGCGGTAGTAGACGGCGTTGTCGATGCCCCGCAGCGACAGGGTCGGCCCGAGGTGGTTGCCCTCCCCGGTGTGGTTGAACACCACGTCCAAGATGACCTCGAGGCCGGCCCGGTGCAGCACCCGGACCATCGACTTGAACTCGCTCACCTGCTGGCCGCGCCCGCCGGTGGCGTACCCGACGTGGGGGGCGAGGAACCCGATCGAGTTGTAGCCCCAGTAGTTGGTGAGGCCCTGGTCGACCAGGTGGCGGTCGTCGACGAACTGGTGCACCGGCATGAGCTCGACGGCGGTCACCCCCAGGCCGAGCAGGTGGTCGAGGACCGCGTCGGAGGCGAGACCGAGGTAGGTGCCCCGGAGCTCCTCGGGGACCCCGGGGTGGCGGACGGTCATGCCCCGCACGTGGGCCTCGTAGATCACGGTCCGGTTCCACGGCGTCCGGGGCGCCCGGTCGTCGCCCCAGGTGAACGACGGGTCGATCACCTGGCCCTTCGGCATCCCGCCGGCCGAGTCCCGGTGGTCGAGCGACAGGTCCTCCGCCGGGTCCCCGATGGTGTAGCCGAACAGTTCGTCGGACCACTGGATCGGCCCCGTGACCGCCTTGGCATAGGGGTCGAGCAGGAGCTTGTTCTTGTTGAACCGGTGGCCGAGCTCGGGCTCGTAGGGGCCGTCCACCCGGTAGCCGTAGAGCGCCCCCGGGCGCACGTCGGGGAGGTAGACGTGCCAGATCCGGTCGGTCGACTCGGGCATCGACACCGTCGCGGTCGGCACCCCCGAGCTCGGCTCCTCGAACAGGCACAGCTCGACCGCGGTGGCGTGCTCCGAGTAGAGCGCGAAGTTGACCCCGCCGCCGTCCCAGGTCGCCCCGAGCGGGTGCGGGTTGCCCGGCCAGATCCTCACGGCTCGGGCTCGCCGGCCGGCCGGGCCGGCTCGGAGCCGTAGACGCAGAAGGCCCACGGCTCGAGCAGGATCGAGTCGCCCGGGAGCACCTCGACCGGCCGGACCGAGCCGGGGCCGCCGAGGGCGGGGTCGCCCGGGTCGAACAGGAGGTGCCAGCGGGTCTGGCCGGCCGGCCCCGCCCCGGCCACGAGCGACGGGGCGAGCGCGGCCGCCGGCATCGGCCCGACGTTGAAGATCGAGACGGCCGCCCCGGCCGGGTCCCGCCGGGTCACCGTCAGCACCGATCCGTGGACCGACGCCGAGACGTCGACCCGGCGCGACCGGGCGAGCGCCGGATCGGCCCGCCGCAACGCGATCAGGGCGCGGTGCAGGGCGAGCAGCCCGCGGTGGTCGTCCTTCGTCCGCAGCGACCGGTCGGGCACCGCCGAGTCGAAGGTGGCCTCGGCCGCCGCGTCGAGCGGCTCCTCGTCGAAGCCCATGTGCCGGAGCGTGGCCCGCCGTCCCCGCCGGACCGCCTCGAGGAGCTCGGGGTCGCCGTGGTCGACAAAGAAGGGAAAGGGGGCGGGATCGCCGTACTCCTCCCCCATGAACAGGAGCGGGACGCCGGGGCTGAGGAGCAGCAGCCCGGCGGCCAGGCGCTGGCGGTCGAGGGGGACGAGGCCGGCCAGCCGCTCGCCCCGGGGGCGGTTGCCGATCTGGTCATGGTTCTGGGCGAAGGTCACGAAGCGCTCGGGCTCGAGATGAGAGGAGGGCGCGCCGTGGCGGCGGCGGCGGTACTCGGAGAACTCACCCTGGAGCACGAACCCGTCGTTGATCGCCCGGGCCAGGTCCTCCACCCGCCCGTAATCGGCGTAGTAGGCGCGCTGCTCGAAGGTGAGGGCCACGAACAACGAATGGTGGAAGTCGTCGTTCCATTGGGCGTCCATGCCGATGCCGCCGGCGCTGCGCGCGGTGACCACGGCCGGGTCGTTGTCCGAGCTCTCGGCGATCAGCGCGCACGGGCGCCCGAGCTGCTCGCTCAGGCGGGCGGCCAGCTCGGAGAGCTCGGCCACGAACGGCGTGGCCGTGGTGTCGAGGATCGAGTGGATCGCGTCGAGGCGCAGCGCGTCGACGTGGTAGTCGACGAACCACTGCGCGACGCTCTCGAAGAAGTAGGCGCGGACGTGGTCCGACCCCGGGCCGTCGAAGTTGAGGGCCGGTCCCCAGAGGGTCCGGTAGCGCTCGGTGAAGTACGGGCCGAAGGCACCCAGGACGTTGCCGAGCGGGCCGAGGTGGTTGTGGACCACGTCGAGCACCACCGCGAGGCCGCGCTGATGGCAGGCGTCGACGAAGCGCTGCAGCCCGGCCGGCCCCCCGTAGGTGTGCTGCACCGAGAAGGGGAAGACCCCGTCGTAGCCCCAGTTGCGGGCGCCGGGGAACTCGGCCACCGGCATCACCTCGACGGCCGTGATCCCGACCTCGACGAGGTCGTCGAGCACCCCGGTCGCGGCGTCGAAGGTGCCGCTTTCGGTGACCGTGCCGATGTGCCACTCCGAGATCACCTGCGCGAAGAGCGGCCGGGGCCGGTAGGCGGCGTCGGCCCACCGATGGGCGCCCAGGTCGACCACCTCGGAGGGACCGAGGACCCCCTCGGGCTGGGAGCGCGACGCGGGGTCGGCCATTGGCTCGCCGTCGTCGAGCCGGTAGCGGTACCGGGTGCCGGGCGGGCACCCCTCGACCACCGCCTCGTGGTAGCCGAGCTCGATCGGCGCGAGGTCGACCTCCCTCGGTCCGGCCCCCCCGAGTGGCTCGAGCTTCACCCGGACCCGGCCGGCCCGGGGGGCCCACACGACGAAGCGGGTCCGCCCGCCCGGCAGCGGGGTCGCCCCGAGGCCGGAGCTCCCGGTGGCCAGGCGCGCGTCGAGGGGGGCGGGGGGGATCACCATGGAGGGCCTGACACTTAGCAGACCGGGACCCTCACCCCGGCGCCAGGAACAGACAGCCGAGGGGCGGGGCGGTCAGGATGAGGAGCCGGGGCCGGCCGTGCCAGGGGACGGGCTGGGCCTCCACCCCGCCGAGGTTCCCCTGGCCGCTCCCGCCGTACTCCCGGGCGTCGCTGTTCAGGAGCTCGACCCACCGGCCGCCCTCCTCCACGCCGATCTGGAGGTTGTGCCGCGGCACCGGCGTGAAGTTGCACACGACGAGCACCGAGTCCGAGGAACCCCGGCGCAGGAACGCCACCACGCTCGTGTCGGGCTCGTCGGCCACCCAGCCGAACCCGGAGGGCTCGGCGTCCCGCTCGTGCAGCGCCCGGCGCCCCCGGTACAGACCGTTGAGGTCGGTGACCCAGCGGGCCATCCCGGCGTGGGCGGGATCCTGGAGGAGCCCCCAGTCGAGCCCGGCCTCGTGGTCCCACTCCCGCCAGGTGGCGAGCTCGGCCCCCATGAAGAGGAGCTTCTTGCCCGGCTGCCCGAACTGGTAGCCGTAGAGGAGCCGCAGGGTGGCGAGGCGCTGCCAGGCGTCGCCCGGCATCTTGGTGAGCAGCGAGCCCTTCCCGTGCACCACCTCGTCGTGGGAGAGCGGCAGCACGAAGTGCTCGTCGAACGCGTACAGCGCCCGGAAGGTCAGCTCGCCGTGGTGGTAGCGGCGGTGCACCGGGTCCCTGGCGAGGTAGCCGAGCGTGTCGTGCATCCACCCCATGTCCCACTTGAGCCCGAAGCCGAGGCCGCCCGCGTGCACCGGCCGCGAGACGCCCGGCCACGCGGTCGACTCCTCGGCGATGACCTGCACGTCGGGGTGGTCGGCGTAGATGCCGGCGTTGAGCTGCTGCAGGAACCCGACGGCGTCGAGGTCCTCGCGCCCGCCCCGCTCGTTCGGCGTCCACTCCCCCGCCTTGCGCGAGTAGTCGAGGTACAGCATGGAGGCCACGCCGTCGACCCGCAGCGCGTCGGCGTGGTAGGCGCGGATCCAGTGCTCGGCCGAGGAGGCGAGGAAACTGCGCACCTCGTGGCGGCCGTAGTTGAAGACGTAGCTCTTCCAGTCCGGGTGGATGCTGCGGCGGGGGTCGGCGTGCTCGTAGAGGTGGGTGCCGTCGAAGCGCCCGAGGGCGAACGCGTCGGTGGCGAAGTGCGACGGGACCCAGTCGAGCACCACCCCGATGCCGGCCTGGTGCAGCTGGTCGACGAGCGCCATCAGCTCCTGGGGGGTGCCGTAGCGGGCGGTCGGGGCGAAGAAGCCGGTGACCTGGTAGCCCCACGAGCCGTAGAAGGGGTGTTCCATGAGCGGCAGGAACTCGACGTGGGTGAACCCGTGCGACACCACGTGCTCGATCAGCCGGGGCGCCAGCTCGGAGTAACGGGGGAGCCGGCCCGGGTCCCCGTGGTCGCGCCACCAGCTGCCGAGGTGGACCTCATAGATGCTGACCGGGGCGGCGAGCGAGATCCGGTCCCCGCGGCCCCGCATCCACGCGTCGTCGCCCCACTCGTAGTCGAGGTCGACGAGCACCGAACCGGTCCGGGGCGGCACCTCGCAGAACATCGCGACCGGGTCGGCCTTCTCGATCCGCTCCCCGTCGCGCCCGGTGATCGCGTACTTGTAGACCTGCCCGCGCCGGGCCCCCGGGACCCGGCCCTCCCAGATGCCCGAGCTCCCGTGGGGCTCGAGCCGCTGCCCGTTCCCGTTCCACCCGTTGAAGTCGCCGATCACGCTCACCGCCCGGGCGGCCGGCGCCCACACCGCGAAGACCGCCCCGGCATCGGGACCCTCCAGCGGGTGACCGCCCAGCTTGGCGGCGAGCCCCCGGTGGGTCCCCTCGTTGAACCAGTAGACGTCGTCGTCGGTGATCGGCCCGGCCTGGCCGAGCGGGGCGCGGAGCGGGGGGGTCACGGGACGCAGGCCGCCTCGGGTGTGACGGCCGTCTTCCGGCCGGAGTCGACGAGGGCCAGCAGCGCCGCGACCTCCGGATCGGTGCGGATCGCCTCCAGGGTGGTGGCGGTCCGGTGCCGCCAGTTGTCCGCCTCCACCCCGGTCCCCGGCCGGTTCTCCTGCGCGTCGTCGCCCAGCAGGTCGCCGACGTCGACCAGCACGAGGTCGGCCGGCCCGCCGGCCAGATGGGCGAGGCAGGCCGCGAGGGCGGCCCGCTCCTCGGGCGGCTGCCCCGACGACCCGGGCCGCTCCGCGAACGCCCGGAGCTCGGGGTCCGACGCCACCCGCGTCGCGAGCTCGGCCCGCCAGGCGGCCCGCTCGGCGTCGGACCGCCGGTCGCGGCCGCCGTCGGTCGCCGCTCCGGGGGCGGCGCCGCGGTAGAAGGCGGCGAAGCGGGGCAGGTCGTGGCTCCCCCACGAGGCGATGCAGCCGGCCGGAGGGGACGGGAGCGGCGTGGCGGCCGACGTGGCGAACTCGAGGACGAAGGAGCGAAGCATCCCGTCGCGGTCCATCGCGGTCCGCACCAACGGGTCCACCGTCCCGAGGTCCTCGCCGACCACGACCGCGCCGGCCCGGTGGGCCTCGAGGGCGACCAGCGCGCGGAGCTCGTCGGCCGGGTAGGTGACGTACGCCCCGTGGCGGGCGTCGAAGCCCTCGGGGATCCAGTACAGGCGGTGCAGGCCCATGACGTGGTCGACCCGGAGCGCCACGACCGCCGCGAACGCCACCCGCAGCACGTCGATCAGGTAGCGGTAGCGCGTCTCGCGCAACGCGACCGGGTGCAGCGGTGCGAACGCCCAGTCCTGGCCGAGCGCGAAGAACGGGTCGGGCGGGGCGCCGCCGTGCGCCAGCGGAGCGAAGGCTTCCGGGGTCGAGTACGGGTCGAAGCCGTTGGGGTGCACGCCGACGGGCAGGTCCCCGTAGAGCGGGGCGGCCTCGGCGGCCGCCTCGAGCTGCCGCCAGGCCAGCCACTGCGCGCAGAGATGCCGGCGGGCGGCGGGGTCCTCGAGCGCCGCGCGGCCTTCGCCCTTCACCGCCGCGGGCCACCGCCGCCAGTCGCGCCCATGCCGCTCGCCGGCCGCCCGGAAGCGCGCGTAGGCCTCCAACTCCGGATGGGCGTCGGCGAAGTCCCGCAGCGGCTGCCCGGCCCGGCCGACCGCCAGCGCGTCGGCGAGGGGCTGGAGCACCGACCGGTGCAGGCCCTCGAGCGCCTCGTAGGCGACGGTGGGCGACCGCCGGGCCGCTGCCACGCCCTCGGCCACCGCCGGCGACTCGAGCGCCCGGCGTGCCTCATCGACCGCGGCCAGCTCGGGGACCGCGGCCAGGTCGATGTAGAGCTCCTGGTACCCGAGCCGGGTGACCGGCAGGTACGGGCTCGGGTCGGCCGGCGGCTCGAGGAACGCCGGGTACAGGGGCAGGGTGCCGAGGATCGACCCCCCGGACGCCCGGGTGAAGCGGCCGAGCTCGGCCAGGCTCCCGTAGTTGCCGACGCCCCAGTCGCCTTCGGTCGAGAGCGAGTAGAGGGGGTGGAAGAGGCCCCAGCCGCGGGTGGCGGCCGGACAGCGGGGGGCCGCGATCACGAGCGCCCGCTGCTCGGCGCCCGGGCCTTCGAGGACGAGCTCGTGGTAGCCGGGCGGGAGGGCTCCCCCGGCGAGCGCGGAGAGCCGCACCGTCGGCCGGGCCGAGCCGGGGTCGAGCAGCTCGGCCAGGCGCTCGCGCCGGCGCGTGCCGTCCTCGAGCTCGAGGGTGAGCCAGGAGCCCCCCGGGGCAGCGGCGGCCGGGATCGCGACCGGCGTCTCGTCCCCGAGGCCGATGCGGTGGGCGACGACCGGGGCGAGGCGGTCGGTCGCCCGCTCCCGCCGCAGCGCCGCCAGGGCCGCCGGGGCGCCCGCCCCGTCGTCGAGGCCGACCCCGAGGGCGCGGAGCACGCCGACGAGCACCGCCTCGTCGACCCGATGCTCGGTCCCGTCGTACGCGCGGTACCCGGGTTGCACGCCGGCGAGCCGGGCGAGGTCCTCCAGGCCCGGCGACAGGTCCGCCCGGGCGGTCACGGGGCCGCGGCCAGGAGGTCGAGGATGCCCTGGGCCGGGACGTCGACCCATTCGGGCCGGCTGTTGGCCTCGTAGCTCAGCTCGTAGACGGCCTTCTCGAGCAGGAAGAAGTCGAGCAGGGTGGCCAGCTGCCCCCGGTCGGTCGGCAGGTAGGTGTCCTTGACCGACACCTCGAGGTAGGAGGACAGGAAGGTGCCGGCCACCCAGCGGTACCAGAGGGTGAGCCACGACTCGAGGCGGGCCGGCTCGACCGAGGCCACCGACCCCCGCAGGTCCCGGGTCACCTGCAGGGCCGCGACCCGCGAGGCGTAGTGGAACGAGCGGATCATCCCGGCGAGGTCCGCCGCGGCCGGCCGCTTGAGGCGGCGCTGGCCGAGCGAGCGGGCCGGCTCGCCCTCGAAGTCGATGATCACGAAGTCCTTGCCGGTCCAGAGGACCTGGCCGAGGTGGTAGTCGCCGTGGCAGCGCATGCGCTCGGCCTCGATCGGGGTCGACATGATCCGACGCAGGCGGGCCAGGATCTCGGTCTCCCGCCCGATCACCTCCTCCAGGAACGGCGATCGCTCCCTCAGCGTCCCCGCCTGCCGGAGCACCCGGCGCGTGAGGACCCGGGCGCCGTGGAACAGGGCCTGGCGGTCCATCGCGGTGAGCGCCTCGGGGGCGAGGTCGGGATCGGCGGGGTCCGAGGCCAAGGTGTGGTGGAGCTCGGCGGTGCGCCGGCCGAGCAGCGAGGCCCACTCGAGGTGGGCCCCGATCAAGGGGTGGCCGGGAGCGAGCTGCCGGCTCGGCACCTCGAGAAGGCGCGGCGGCGCGTCGAGTCCGAGCGCCTCGCCGTGCGAGGTGGCGAGGAAGTCCTCGAGGGCGTGGTCGAGGGCGTCGACGACGTAGCTCCAGCCGTCCCCCTCGTTGGCGACGTACTCCTCGAGCAGGGCCACGGTGGCCGACGGGGCGCCCGGCGTCGCGCTCTGGTACTCGAGATGGCCGAGGACCCTCGGGGCCCGGGCGAAGGCCCGCTCGCCCAGGAACCGGCCGAGCTCGACCCCCGGGTTGATCCCGGGCTCGAACCGCCGGATGAACTTGAGGATGGCTCGGTCGCCGACGACGACCGAGCTGTTGGACTGCTCGGCCGAGACCGGCGTGATGTGGACCCCCGGGCCGATCGGGCCGAGCAGCCGGCGGAACGGCGACGGCACCCCGGCCAGGCGCCCGGCCCCCGCCAGGGCCCGGCGGTTGGTGAGCACCCCGAGCATCGTGCGCGTGAAGCCCGGGTCGTGGACCGCGTCGTAGAGCACGCCGTCGGTGCCGCCGGCCCGCAGCTTCGCCAGTACCGCGTCGGGCCGCCACCGGCACAGCTCGTCGGCCCGCTCGCCGGTAGCCCAGGCGAGCGGGAGGACATAGTGCTCCGACTCGCCGAAGTCGAGCTCGACCCGGGCGATCACGAACGCCGCCATCGGCGGGGTTCCCCGCCCGCCCTCGCCCGGGACCGGCACCACGTCGAGCAGCGAGGCCGAGGTCACCGTGCGAGCCTTCTGGGCGAACCAGCGCCGTTGCGCGACGTAGCGGGGCAGGAACGCCTCGAACTGCCGGCGGGCGGCCCCGTCGAACAGGGAGTCCCAGCCGCCGCCGACCTCGAAGTCCGGCAGCGGCGCCTCGCTGCCGGTGGTCTCGTGCTCGAGCGAGAACCAGTAGAAGCCGTGGGGGCCGAGCGTGATGAAGTACGGGAGCTCGCCCACGGCCGGGAAGGCGAGGTTCCCGAACAGTTCGACGGGGACCGCGCCGCGGAACTTGGACAGGTCGAGCTCGACGCACTGGGTGAACCGGGACAGGTTCACCACGACGAGGACGCGCTCGTCCTCGTAGCTGCGGGTGAAGGCGAACACCTTGCGGTTGTCGGAGCGAAGCACCTCGAGCGACCCGCGGCCGAACACCTTGTAGCGCTGGCGCAGCCCGATCAGCCGCTTCATCCACCAGAGCAGCGAGTTCGGGTTCTCCTGCTGGGCCGCCACGTTGACCGCCTGGGAGTGGTACTCGGGGTCGATGATCACCGGCAGGTAGAGCCGCTGGGGGTTGGCGTGCGAGAAGCCGGCGTTGCGGTCGCTGTCCCATTGCATCGGGGTGCGCACCGCATTGCGGTCGCCGAGGTAGATGTTGTCGCCCATCCCGATCTCGTCGCCGTAGTAGATGATCGGCGTCCCCGGCATCGAGAAGAGCAGCCCGTTCATCATCTCGATGAGCTTGCGGTCGTTGCCGAGCAGCGGCGCCAGCCGCCGGCGGATCCCGACGTTCACGCGGGCCTGGGGGTCCTGGGCGTAGACGCGGTACATGTAGTCCCGCTCCTCGTCGGTGACCATCTCCAAGGTGAGCTCGTCGTGGTTCCGGAGGAACAGCGCCCACTGGCACTCCGCCGGCGGCGTCGGCGTCTCGGCCAGGATGTCGACGATCGGGAACCGGTCCTCCTGGCGGGCCGCCATGAACATGCGCGGCATGAGCGGGAAGTGGAAGGCCATATGGCACAGCGCGCCGTCGTCCATGTAGGCGACGGCGTCCTCGGGCCACTGGTTGGCCTCGGCGAGCAGCATCTTGTCCCCGAACCGAGCGTCGACATGGGCGCGCAGCTCGCGGAGGAACCCAAAGGTCTCAGGCAGGTTCTCGCAGCTCGTGCCCTCCCGCGCGTAGAGGTAGGGCACCGCGTCGAGTCGGAGGCCGTCGACGCCCATCTCGAGCCAGTAGTCGACGACGTCGAACATGGCCTGGCGGACCGCCGGGTTGTCGTAGTTGAGGCTCGGCTGGTGCGAGTAGAAGCGGTGCCAGTAGTAGGCGTGCGCGACCGGGTCGAAGGTCCAGTTCGAGGTCTCGTAGTCGGTGAAGATCACCCGCGCCTCGCTGAAGCGATCGGCGGTGTCGCTCCACAGGTAGAAGTCCCGGTGCACCGACCCGGCGGGGGCGACCCGGGCCCGACGGAACCAGGGGTGCTCGTCGGAGGTGTGAGCGAGCACGAGCTCGGTGATCACCTTGATTCCCCGGCGGTGGGCCTCCTTCAGCACCCGGCGGAAGTCCTGGAGGGTGCCGTAGGAGGGGTGGACCCGGCGGTAGTCCGAGATGTCGTAGCCGTCGTCGCGCAGCGGCGAGGGGTAGAACGGCAGCAGCCAGAGCGCGGTGATGCCGAGCTCCTGGAGGTAGTCGAGCTTCCCGAGCAGCCCCTTGAAGTCCCCGACGCCGTCGCCGTTGCCGTCCCGGAAGGCCCGGACGTGCAGCTCGTAGAAGACGCCGTCCTTGTACCAGGACGACCCCCCGGTCGGGGAGCCGACCACGACCGGCCCGGGCTGGCCCCCGAGCTCGCTCACCGGGAAGCCGCGCGGGCCGCGTCGGCCTCCACGCCGAAGAGGTGCACCGGCAGGCCGGTCGGGTCGAGCATGACGAAGTTGCGGGTCGGCTCCCACCGGTAGCGGGCGTCGGTGAGGAGGTCGTGCATCACGAGGCCCTCGGGCCGCTCGATCCCGAGCTCCTTCAGGTCGAGCTCCACCCAGCCCGACTGGGTGTGCACCGGGTCGAGGTTGACCACCACCACGATCGCGTCGGCGTCGCCCGGCTCGATCGACCGCTTCGAGTAGACGACGATCCGCTCGTTGTCGACCCGGTGGAAACGCAGCGTCCGGTCGTGCTGCAGCGCGCTGTGGGCCCGGCGGATCTCGTTCACCCGACCGATCAGGTCGGCGAGGCTGTCGGGGCGGGCGAGGTCCCAATGTCGAACCTCGTACTTTTCCGATCGCCCGTACTCCTCGGAGCCGGGCGCGCGCGCGACGTGCTCCTGCAGCTCGAAGGCCGGCCCGTAGATCCCGTAGCTGGCACCGAGCGTGGCCGCCAGCACCAGCCGGGTGACGAAGGTCGACGGGCGCCCGGACTGGAGGGTCTCGGTGAGGATGTCGGGCGTGTTCGGCCACAGGTTGGGCCGGAAGTAGTCGGCCACCTCGGTCCTCGTCAGCTCGTTGAAGTAGCTCTCGATCTCCCACTTCTCGTTGCGCCAGGCGAAGTAGGTGTAGGACTGCGTGAAGCCGAGCCGCGCCAGCTCGTACATCACCTTCGGCCGGGTGAACGCCTCGGACAGGAAGATGAGCTCGGGGTGCTCCGCCTTCAGGGTGTCGATGAACCATCCCCAGAACCGGAACGGCTTGGTATGGGGGTTGTCGACCCGGAACACCGAGATGCCCTGATCGATCCAGAACCGGGCCACGCCGAGGAGCTCCTCCCACAGGCCGGGCCAGTTCGCCGAGTCGAAGTCGAGCGGGTAGATGTCCTCGTAGCGCTTCGGCGGGTTCTCGGCGTGGCGGATCTCGCCGTTGGGGTCGCGGCGGAACCACTCCGGGTGCTCGCTCACCCAGGGGTGGTCGGGGGCCGCCTGGAACGCGAGGTCCATCGCGACGTCGATGCCTCGCTCGGCGGCGGCGGCCACGAGCGAGCGCAGGTCGTCCACGGTCCCGAGCTCGGGGTGGACGGCGGTGTGGCCGCCCTCGTCCGAGCCGATCGCCCAGGGGCTGCCCGGGTCGCCGGGCTCGGCGAGCGGCCGGCCGTCGTGGCCCTTCCGGTTGACCTTCCCGATCGGGTGGATCGGCGGCAGGTACAAGACGTCGAAGCCGAGGCGGGCGACGTAGGGGAGCAACCGCTCGACGTCGGCCAGGGTCCCCGGCCGCCGGGGGTCGGGTGAGGCCGACCGGGGGAACAGCTCGTACCAGGCGCTGAACCGAGCCCGGGCGGGGTCGGCGAACAACCGCTGGATCTCCGAGACGACCGCCGTCGTCGGGTCCGGGTGGCGGCCGACCAGGTGTCCGAGCTCGTCGGAGAAGACGAGCGAGCGCAACGTGGCCGGCCGGTCCCGCGCCGGAGGCTTCGGCCCGTTGCGCGGCCGGATCGACGGCACGGTGTCGAGGGGCCGGTCGAGACGGTCGGTGCCGTCGCGCACGAGCTCGGCGGTCGACGCGAGGGCCCGCCGGTCGGCGCCCGTCGCGCGGGCGGCGGCGTCCCACAGGAGCGTGGCCCCGATCAAGAGGTCGGTCGAGACGTCCTGGCCCGCCGAGAGCCGGGCCCGCAGGTCGCGGCGCCACGTCTCGAAGGTGTCCGGCCGGCCGCGCACCACGAAGCGGTACAGCCCGATCTTGGTGATCGGGATCTCGGCCCCGAAGCGGTCGTTCCCGAGATCGTGCATCGGGACCGATGCCCAACCCTGGTCGTCCTCGTGGGTGTAGGCCACGTCGCAGGCGACGAGGTCGTGGCCGTTGATGAGCACATCCGCCTCGACCGGGACCCGGTCGCCGACGGCCGCCTTCGCCGGCCGGACCCCGTCGACCCAGGGCCGGATCGCGGTGATGACCGGCCGGAGTCGGCCGGTCTGGGGGATGGGGATGGCGACCCTCGGCGGCGTGTGAACGGAGTCCATGGTGGCAAACGGGCCGCGCCGGGCCGGGGCGCCGGCCCGTCCTGGCCGTGCGGGCCTCTCCTCCTCCCGTGCCTGGTACCCGACGCTAGGACCCTGCAAACGAGGATCGGCGACCACCGTCCCAGGTCCAGCCGTGACCCGCAAGCCGAAGCGCGGAAATGACATGGACCTGTCAAGCGCGGCGCCCGGCGCGTCGCGCCTTATTACCGCGGCAACCAGACGGGCTCGTGCGCCCCGCTCGGGGCCGGGGGGAGGTCCCAGCGCGGCGGTGTCTGCGACATCGAGAGCGCCGGGGTGAGATAGGCGATCCGGCCGAATGCCGGGGTGTCCATCTCGGCGACGAACGCACCGGTGTCGCCGGGATCCGCCCGTTCGGGGTCGTTGTCGTCCCCGAGCCGCTGGTACCACATGCAGGTCTGGGACAGCGACGCCTGGACGTGCCACGACCCGCCCTCGGAGGCCCGGCGGGCGAGCGCCACCATCGCGCCGTAGGCGGCGAGGAACCCGGTCGTGTAGTCGTTGACCGCGGCCGGGGCGAGGCGCGGCACACCCGAGGGGGACGACATCCCCTCCCGCATCGACATCCCGGTGGCGGCCTGGCCCAGCTGCTCCCACCCCGGGCGCTCGCGCCACGGCCCCACGTGGCCGTAGCAGTTCTCCGAGACGTACACGATGCCGGGCCGCAGCTCGGCCACCGCCTCGGGACCGAGCCCGCGCCGCGCCAGGGTGCCGAGCCGGTACCCCTGGGAGAACACATCGGCCTCGGCGAGCAGCGCGTGCATCGTCTCGGCCCCGGCCGGATCGTTCAGGTCGATGCTCGTCTGTCGCTTGCCGATGCCGGTCTCGATGTCGAACGGCCCGCGGCGGTCGAGGTGGGGCGCGGTGACGTGCAGCACGTCGGCGCCGTGCTCGGCCAGGGTCTTCGCACAGGTGGGTCCGGCCAGCACCCGCGTCAGGTCCACCACCCGGACCCCCGACGTCGGGCGGTCGCCTTCGGGCAGAGGCTCGGGCGGCGCGTCGCCGATCCGGGTCACCCGCACGGCCGGCCACCCCTCGAGCGCCCGGCCCTGCGGGTGGCCGGCCCACTCCTCCTTCGACATGACCACGCCGCCGCAGACCCGTCGGCGGATGAACGACGCCTCGAGCTCGAACGCGTCCCGGCCCGCGACCGCGGCCTCGACCTCTTCGCGGGAAGGCTCCGGGCCGAGGCCCAGCTCGTCGGCGATGGTCGGCCCATCGTTGAAGGACGAGTGCAGCTGGACGTACCGGCCGTCCCGGGCGGCCACGATGCCGACGAGCACGCGCCTCGGCACCGGCTCGGGCGGGACCGCGGCGCGGTCGAGGAGCCGGAGGTGGCTGTAGGAGCTCAGCGCGGCGGCGGCATGACGCGCGTCGACCACGAGGGACTGGGGCGCGCCGCCCCGGGTGCGCCACAGCGCGTCGGCGGCGACGCCGGTGAGCACCCGCGCGGTGGCGGCCCCGGTGGCCAGGTGGTGCGGAGAGCGCAGCACCGGTTCCTCCCCGACCACTTCGAAGTCGACGGCGTCGGGGAACTCGAGTCCGGCCAGGGCGACCGCCCGCTCGATCCTCGACCGTCGCACGGTTCCGACTACGGGGTCGCGTCGACCGGAGCCCGCGCCGCCTCACAGTCGGCGCAGCGGCCGAGGATGGCGAAGTGGTGGGGGTCGATCGAGAACCCGAGCTTTCTCTTGGCCGCCCGGGCGAGCCCCGAGAACAGATCGTCGGAGGCCTCGATCATGCGGCCGCAGTCCTCGCAGATGAAGTGGCCGTGGGCGAGCGAGGCCAGCTGGTACGTGGCCGGGCCGTGCCCGAGGTGCGAGTGCACGACGACGCCGAGGCGCTGGAGGTCCTCCACGTTGCGATAGATGGTGGACAGGTGGACGTCGGGCGCCCGTACCTGCACCGCGGTGGCCAGCTCCTCGGCGCTCAGGTGGTCGCCGGCCTCGAAGAGCACCTCGAGGAGGATCCGGCGCGACGAGGTGGCCCGTCCACCCCTCGCCCGCACCAGCGCGAGCACGTCGTCCACCGAGGAGAACGTCACCTCGCCTCCGCTGCGGACGGAGACCGGCTTGCTCATGGGCAAAGGATACGGCCGGCCCGCTCGAGTGGCGGACCTCTCGTCGGGCGATCGAGGTGAGTGGTCCGAGCTGCTTGCATCGAAGATCATGGTGGCTCGGGCGGCTCGGAGTGCCGCCCTGTTTGAGGGCACCGTGCGGCATGACTGTGAGGCGACCGTCACCATCGAGGCACCGGCCCGGGCCGTCTGGGCGGTGGTGTCCGACGTGACGCGGGTCGGCGAGTGGAGTGGGGAGTGCCGCGGGTGCGACTGGGTCGGTGGCGCCAACGCCGCCGTGGTCGGCGCCCAGTTCCGGGGCCGGAACCGCCGAGGGGTGGCCCGCTGGAGCCGACTCAACCAGATCTTCCGGTCCGACCCGCCGAATGAGCTCGTCTGGCGGACGATGCCGGCCGGCGTCTACCCCGACTCGGTCGAGTGGACCCTGCGCCTGACCGAGGAGGACGGGAAGACGACCGTCACCGAGTCGTTCCACGTGGTGAGGCTGCCCAAGGCGATGGAGATCGGCATCGGGCTGTTCATGCCCCAACACCTCGACCGGTCGAAGGACCTGGCGGCCGACCTCGGCCGACTGAAGGGCCTCGTCGAGCGGGGGGCCGCCCCGGCCGGCTGACCGGCCGTCACACCGGGAGCTCGGGTTCCCCGTCGATCTCTCTCGTCCCGAGGTCGGCCCGCCACACCACCGTGTTGGGGGTGCGTGGTGATCGGATCGAGCCCAGTCCTTGTCCGGCCAGCCACGCCCACGCGACCCGCAGGAACCCCCCGTGGGTGACCGCCACGAAGACCGGCGCCGGCGGGTCCGCGCCGAGGCTCGCGAGACACCCGCCGACGCGCTCGTAGAGCTCGCGCAGCGACTCCCCACCCTCGGGGTGCGCGTCGGCGTCGACGACCTGGCCGGCGTCGAAACCGGTGAACGACGGCACGAGGGCCGAGATCGGGCCCTCCTCGAGCACCCCCAGACAGCGCTCCCGCAGCCGGCCGTCGGTCCGAAGCGGCACGCCGAGTGCCAGCGCGATCGGCCCGGCCGTCTCCACGGCCCGGAGCGCGTCGCTCGACACCACCGCCCCCGCTCGGGTCGCGGCGAGGCGCCGCGCGACGAGGCGGGCCTCGGCCTCCCCTTGGGCGGTCAGTCCCGGCGCGTCGCTCTGGCCCTGCACCCGGCCCTCGGCGTTCCAGACGCTCTGCCCGTGCCGCACCAGCCAGACGACCGGGGCCACCTCAGGCGCCCCCCTCGGTTCGGCCCCCGGACGGCCCCAGTGCGAAGCCGATCGCCACGAACCCGATCGCGGCGGCCGCGATCGCCACGACCGGGGTCACCGAGATCTGGAGAAGACCGGCGCCGGCGGCGGCGCCGGCGAACATGATGACGACCGAGCCCACGCGACGGTGCGGCTTCGCCCCGGGTCCGCCGGCCAGGAAGCTGTCGGCGGCGAGGCCGGTGAGAGTCAGCGTGAGCACGGTCGTCGTGAGGTCCGGGGCGCTCAGCCGCCGCACGGTGCTGTTCTGGATGCCGAGCGCGCCCGAGAGCACGGCGATCGTCGAGAACCGAGCGTCGCCGTGGTAGGCCGCGATCCCGAGCCCGGTGAGCACGGCCATGACCCCGACCATGGTCGCCTCGAGCACGAATGCGACCACCAGCCACCGCCGACCGACGGTCGAAAGGACCGTGGCGAGCCGGCCCCCGAGCACGGCGCCGACGACGAACCCGCCGAGCGCGACGGCCGACGCGGCCGGCGAGAGGCCGGAGTGGGGCGCCACGCTGAAGCCGAGGAAGACGACGTTCCCCGTCATGTTGGCCACGAACACCCGGCCGAGCCGCAGGTAGCTGACCGCGTCGACCAGGCCGGTGACCCCGGTCAGCGTGAGGAGCAGCGCGACCGTGGCGCGCCGGCCGACCGGCGACGACGGCGTCATCCGCCGGCCCTCAACCCGCGGCGAACGAGCACGCCCCCCTGTCTACCGCCCCTCGGCCGCGCTGGGAACGGGACGACTCAGGCGGTCGCGGCGAACGTCGCGAAGCCGCGCAGGATCAGGCCCCAGCCGTCCTCGTGGCCGACGCCGTCGCGCATCGCCTCCCATCCCTCGCCGTGGCGATCGATGTGCCGGTGCTCGAGCTCGACCCTGGTCCGACCCGGGGCCTCGGAGACGAACCGCACCTCGACCTCGCTCGCCCTGGCCGGGTCCGGCTCGAGCTTCCAGGCGGTCGAGATGTCCCAGGAGAACACCACCCGGTTCGGCGGTTCGTAGACGAGCACCCGGGCCCATCGGCACTCGCTGCCGTCGGTGCCCCGGTCGCAGATCGATCCGCCCACCCGGGGCTCGAACACCATCTCGTCGAGCTCGGCCTCCAAGATGTGGTGCTCGGGCGGCCACCACTCGCCGATCTCCTCGGTGAACACCTTGAAGGCGTGATCGATGGGGGCCTCCACCACCACCGACGTGCCGACCGACGTTGGGGACTCCATCTCAGCCTCCGTTCATGGGGCGCTCGGCCGCCTCCTTGAAGCGGTGGAGCGCCAGGTTCCAGAACCGGTCGAGGTAGGCGCGCAACGCCTCGACCCCCCCGGTGTCGAGGTGGTAGATCCGTCGGTTCCCGTCCCGCTCGTCGACGACCAGTCCCGCGTCCTTCAGCACCCGCAGGTGCTGTGAGACGGCCGGCCGTGAGACCGGGAGGGTCAGGGCCAGCTCCCCCACCGCCGAGGGCCGCTCGGCGACGCGCTCGAAGATCGTGCGCCTCGTCGGGTCGGCCAGGGCGACCAGGACTTCAGGATAGTTAGCTACCACTTACGGTAAGTGTACACGAACTATCGTCGAGGTCAACCTGCGACCGACCGGACGCAGGCGCGGTGGCAACGATTTCACGACCCGCCTACAGTCGCCCTGGTCGGCCGCCCGGGCGGCCGGGAACGGGGGCGGAGATGCCTGGGTCGGCGGTGTGGACCGAGCACTACTTCGAGGTCGAGGACGGCACGAAGCTGCACTGGGTGGAGATGGGCAGCGGGACGCCGGTCATCCTCATCCACGGGGCCGGGGGGAGCGCGGTCGGCAACTGGTTCGTGAACGGGATCGCGCCGGCCCTCGCCCCGACGAACCGGGTCATCGGGATCGACATGCGGGGCCATGGCCTGAGCGAAGCCGGCCCCGACGGGGCCCGTCAGAAGATGTCGGCCGACGTCGTCGAGTTCATGGACCAGCAGGGGATCGCCAAGGCGCACATCGGCGGGTACTCCATGGGGGGCTTCGTGACCGCCGGCATCCTGGCCACCCACCCCGAACGGTTTCTCTCGGCCAGCTTCGGCGGCTCGGGGATCACCGAGACCGAGGAGTGGGCCGACCGGGTCCCCCCGGACAAGGACGGGCCGGCCCCCGACGAGGCGGCCGCGACCGCGCAGTTCCGCAACCGCCCCGAGGTGCCCGGCGAGGAGGTCGGGAACGCCGCGCGCGCTCCGCGTACCCCGCCGCTCGGTGACCGCACCGAGTTCGTCGCCCGCCAGCGGGCCCTCTCCGCGTCGATCGACGTCGCCGCCCTCGCATTCCCGATCCTCGCGATCAACGGGGAGTTCGACCGGCCGCTCGCCAAGACCCACCGGTTCTGGCGCGAGGCCCGGCAGTTCACGAACGTGGTCCTCCCGGGCAAGGGGCACCTCTCGGCCATCATGCGCGGGTTCATCCCACCCGAGTACATCGAGGCGATGGTCGCCTTCATCACGACCAACAATCCCTGACGCTCGCCCGCCCGTGGGCGGCCTGGTCAGAGCAGCGTGCCGAGGTCCTTCCGGGCCATCCCGTGCGCCTCGGCCACCGGGGCGTAGGTCACCTCGCCGCCGACGACGTTGACCCCCTTGGCCAGCGCGGGGTCGCGTCGGGCGGCCTCCTTCCACCCGTGCGCCGCCACCTCCATGGTGAAGGGCAGCGTGGCGTTGGTGAGCGCGTAGGTCGAGCTGTGGGGCACGGCGCCGGGCATGTTGGCGACGCAGTAGAAGAGCGTGCCGTGCACCGGGAAGGTGGGGTGCGAGTGGGTGGTCGGGTGGGACGACTCGAAGCATCCGCCCTGGTCGACCGAGATGTCCACCAGCACCGAGCCGGGGTTCATCCTGGCCACCAGCTCGTCTGAGACCAGCTTCGGGGCCTTCGCCCCGACGACCAGCACCGCTCCGATGACGATGTCGGCGTCGACGCAGGTCTCCTCCACCGCGTGCGCGCTCGACGCGATGGTCTCCAGCGCGCCACGGAAGTGGTGGTCCACGGCCCGCAGCTTCGAAAGGTCGCGGTCGAGCACGTAGACATCGCAGTGCAGGCCGACGGCCAGCGTCGCCGCCGCCATGCCGGCGATCCCGGCCCCGAGGATGACCACCTTGGCCGAGCGGACGCCCGGCACCCCGCAGACGAGCACGCCGCTCCCGCCGGCCGGCCGCATCAGGTGGTTCGCGCCCACGATCGGAGCCATCCGCCCGGCGACCTCGCTCATGGGGATGAGCAGCGGCAAGGAACCGTCGGGCAGCTGCACGGTCTCATACGCGATGGCGGTGTTGCCCGCCGCCATAAGGGCCTCGGTGCAGGGCCGGTCGGCCGCGAGGTGCAGGTAGGTGAAGAGCACCTGGTCCTTGCGCAACGAGAGACGCGGATACTCCTCGGCGATGGGCTGCTTCACCTTGAGCACGAGGTCGGCCGAGGCCCACACCTCGTCGGGCTCGGGCAGGATCTTCGCCCCGGTCCGGACGAAGTCCTCGTCGGGGATGGAGCACCCGATCCCCGCCCCTTGCTCCACCACCACCTGGTGGCCCGACCCGGTGAGCTCGCGCACGCCCGCAGGGGTGATCGCGACGCGGCCCTCGTCGACGAGGCGCTCCTTCGGGACCCCGATGATCACTGCCGAGCGGGCGGGGACGCGTCGCCTGGCTCGATGCCGAACAGGCCGACCGGGGTGCCGACGTCGTCGGGGACAAGCGTCATGGTGTCTCGGTTCAGGATCTCACCTTTGAAAAAGGGCGGGGCGACGGCCCGGTAGACGTACATGAGCACCACCCCGAGGAGGAGGGAGCCGGCGGCGAGGAGGAAGGCCCCGCCGATGTGCCAGTGGATGCCCGGGACGGTCCAGGAGGTGTAGCTGCTCCCGGTGCCCCAGTCCTGGTCGAGGCTGTAGCCCCCGATCGCCCACATGATCGCCCAGCCGAGGAGCGGCAGGACCCCCTGCATCACCAGGTCCCTGGGCCGTTTGGTCAGGGTCTTGCGGTAGTACCAGGCGCAGGAGAGCCCGGTGAGCCCGTAGTAGAAGGCGATCATCACCCCGAGGGCCGTCACCGAGTCGGTGATCACCGAGCCATGCGACGCGTAGTTCATGGCCACGTAGAAGCCGATCGACACGAGACCCATGGTGAGCGTCGACACGGTCGGGGTGAGGAACCGGCGGTGGATCCGGCCGAACGCGGACGGGACGGCCTTGTACACGGCCATCGACAGGGTGGTCCGGGCGGTTGGCAGGATCGTGGTCTGGGTCGAGGCGGCCGCCGACGAGAGCACCATGAGCAGGAGCAGATGGGAGAGGAAGCTGCCGAATCCCGAGGTGCCGAAGACCGACGAGCCGAGCACCGACAGCACATCGCCGACGTGGGCCGGGTTGCCGAGCCCGACGCCCTTCGTGCCGAGCCCTGCGTAGGACTGCGACGAGAGGATCACCAGGAGGTACACCGCCAGGAGGATCATCGTGGAGATCACGGCCGCCCGGCCGGGGGTGGTCTCCTTGTCCTTGGTCTCCTCGTTGACCGACACCGCGGTGTCCCACCCCCAGTAGATGAACAGCATGAGGGTCAGGCCGTCGACGAAGTCCTTGAAGGACGTGCCGGCGGGGTTGAACCAGGACCAACTGGGCGTCAGGTGCCCGAGGGGCGCCGACCCGTTGCCCACCTTCACGAGCGCCACGACCGAGAGGACGACGAGCATCACGATCTCGATGCCGAGCAGCGCCTTTTGGAAGTTGGCCGAGATCTCGATCCCGACGTAGCAGATCGCCGTCATCGCCACGATCCAGGCGATCCCCACGAGCAGCACCCACCCGCTGGCCGCGTGGCTCCCGATTGAGCCGGTGTTGAACAGCAAGAAGATGTACTGGCCGGCGATCTGGGCCAGGCTCGCCATCACCAGGATGTCGGCGGCAACGATCCCCCACCCACCCATCCACCCCGCCTTCGGGCGGAAGGCTCGGGTGGCCCAGGTGAAGATGGTGCCGCAGTCGGGGTCGTCCCGGTTGAGCTCCTTGTAGGCGAAGGAGATGAGGAGCATGGGAACGAAGGCGGCGAGGGTGACGATCGGCGCCTTCACCCCGATGAGCACCACGACGAACCCGAGGGTCGCCGCCAGGCTGTAGGCCGGCGCGGTGGACGCGACCCCGACGACCGTGCTCGAGATCAGCCCGAGTGCCTCGCCCTTCAGACCCTTGTCTGCACGCCGGGCCAGTTGCGCCTCGGTCGTGATCGCCCCCGTGATCGCGCTCACGTGCTCCTCCCCTGTCTGTCCCGGTGGCCCACGCCGGTGCCGACCTCAGGCCTCGATGTTGCTCATGACGTGTTTGATCCGCGTGTAGTCCTCAAGCCCGTAGACCGAGAGGTCCTTGCCGTAGCCCGAGTGCTTGAAGCCCCCGTGCGGCATCTCGGCGACGAGCGGGATATGGGTGTTGATCCACACGCACCCGAAGTCGAGATCCCGCGCCATCCGCATGGCCCGGCCGTGGTCGCTCGTCCAGACGCTCGAGGCCAGCCCGTACTGGACACCGTTCGCCCACTCGAGCGCCTGGGCCTCGTCGTCGAAACGCTGCACCGTGATCACCGGGCCGAAGATCTCCTGCTGGATCATCTCGTCGTCCTGATGGAGCCCCGCCACGACCGTCGGCGCGAAGCAGTACCCGCGTTCGCCGACCGGCTCGCCGCCGACCGCGATGGACGCATGCGCCGGGGTCCGCTCGAGGAACCCGCGCACCCGGTCCAGCTGGGTCGCGTTGTTGAGGGGGCCGTAGTCGGCGTCGTCCTGTCCGTAGGGGCCGACCGTCGTGCCGGAAGCCTGGGCGACCAGGGCGTCGACCAGGTCGCCGTAGACCGCTGGCCCCGCCAGCACCCGCGTCGCGGCGGTGCAGTCCTGACCGGCGTTGAAGTAGGCCGCCCCGGCGATACCCTCGGCGGTCGGCTCGACCGGGGCGTCGTCGAAGACGATGACCGGAGCCTTGCCGCCGAGCTCGAGATGGACCCGCTTCAGGTCGGAGGCGGCCGCGGTGGCCACCTCCATCCCCGCCCGGACGCTCCCGGTGATCGAGACCATCGCCGGGACGGGGTGCGAGACCAGCGTCCGGCCGGTGTCCCGGTCGCCACACACGACGTTGAACACCCCGGGCGGGAAGTGTTCCGCCAGGATCTCGGCGAGGAGCAGGGTGCTCACCGGGGTGGTGTCGGACGGCTTGAGCACCATCGTGTTCCCCGCCGCGAGCGCCGGTGCCCACTTCCAGACGGCCATCATCATCGGGTAGTTCCACGGGGTCACCGCCGCGCATACCCCGACCGGCTCGCGCCGGACGTAGGAGGTGTGGCCGGCCATGTACTCGGCGGCGGCCCGGCCCTCGAGGAGGCGGGCGGCGCCGGCGAAGAATCGGATCTGGTCGACCATCGGGGGGATCTCCTCGGACATCGTGAGCCCGAAGGGTTTCCCGGTGTTCTCGCATTCGGCGCGCACGAGATCCTCCGCGCGCGCCTCGATCGCGTCCGCGGTCTTGAGGAGGGCGAGCGACCGTTCCGACGGCGTCGAACGCCGCCACCCGGTGAACGCGTTGCGGGCCGAATCGAGGGCGCGCGCGACGTCTTCGGGCCCCGAAACCGGCGCGTGGGCGAACGCATCGCCGGTGCTCGGGTCGACGATGGCGGCGGAGGCTCCGCTCACCGCCTCCACGTGCTCACCGCCCACGAAGTTGCGCAGCTCCTGCAGCCCAGCCCCCCGTTCCCGGCCGCCACGCGGGCGGCCCCGACAGCCAATATCGCAGATCGCAGCGCCAGTGACAAAGGGAATTCGGAGGCAGACACCAGGTCTCCAACGATCTCAGTCATGAACTGGCGGTAAGGTGAATGAATCCGTCACGAGGTGGCGGACGAGCGGAGCGATGGTGCAGACCCCAACCGACCTCGACGCCGAAGCGATCGGGCTCGGGCCCCCCGACCGGGCGAACGGCGACCCCGGCTCGGCAGGCCCCGGCGAGGCGGGCCTCGACGCCGCCAATCGGGCGATCATCGAGGCCCTCCAGCGCGACGGCCGGCGTGCCTACTCTCAGATCGCCGACGAGATCGGGCTCTCCGAGGCCGCCGTCCGCCGGCGGGTCCAGCACCTGCGGGCGAACGGCGTCATCCAGATCGTGGCCGTGACCGACCCCCTGCAGCTCGGCTTCCACCGTCAGGCACTGATCGGGATCACCGTGGAGGGCGACGTGCGGGCGGTGGCGGCCAAGATCGTCCCCGTCGCTGAGGTGGACTATGTGGTCATGTCGGCGGGATCCTTCGACCTCCTCGTCGAAGTCGTGTGCGAGGACGACGAGCGCCTCCTGCACATCCTCAACGACTCGATCCGCTCGATCCCGGGTGTCCGGTCGACCGAGATCTTCATGTACCTGAAACTGGCCAAGCAGACCTACACCTGGGGGACCAGGTGAGCGAGGTGGGACCCATGACCAACGCCGGCGACAGCACGCTCAGCGCCCGCGCCCAGCGAAACCTCTGGATGCACTTCACGCGGTTGGGCAACTACAACGAGGAGCACGAGGTGCCGATCATGGTGCGGGGCGAGGGCGCGTACGTGTGGGACCAGCACGGCAAGCGCTACCTCGACGGGCTGGCCGGCCTGTTCACCAGCCAGATCGGCCACGGCCGAACCGAGCTCGGCGAGGCAGCCGCCAAACAGTCCTCCGAGCTCGCCTACTTCCCGCTGTGGACCTACGCCCACCCCCGCGCCGTCGAGCTGGCCGAGCGCGTCGCCTCGCTCACCCCCGGCGACCTCAACCGGGTGTTCTTCACCTCGGGGGGCTCGGAGGCGGTCGAGTCCGCGTGGAAGTTGGCCCGCCAGTACTTCCGCATCACCGGCCAGCCATATCGGACGAAGGTGATCAGCCGCGACATCGCCTACCACGGCACGTCCTTCGGGGCGCTGTCGATCACCGGGATCCCGGCGCTCAAGACCCCGTTCGAGCCGCTCGTCCCGGGCACCGTGAAGGTGCCCAACACGAACTTCTACCGGGCGCCCGAACACGGCGACGACCTCGAGGCGTTCGGGCGGTGGGCGGCCGACGAAATCAGCCGGGCGATCGAGCGCGAGGGCCCCGACACGGTGGCCGCGGTCTACCTCGAGCCGGTGCAGAACGCCGGCGGCTGCTTCCCGCCGCCCCCGGGGTACTTCGCGCGGGTCCGCGAGATCTGCGACCGCCACGGCGTCCTGCTCGTCTCAGACGAGGTGATCTGCGCGTTCGGCCGGCTGGGCGAGTGGTTCGGTTCCCAGCGCTACGACTACATGCCCGACATCATCACGGTGGCCAAGGGGCTCACCAGTGGCTACGCCCCGCTCGGAGCGATGATCGCCACCGACCGGCTCGCCGAGCCCTTCCTGCACGGGGACAAGAGCTTCACCCACGGGTTCACATTCGCCGGGCACCCGGTGTCGTGCGCGGTGTCGATGGCCAACCTCGACGTCTTCGAGCACGACGACATCCTCGGACACGTGCGGGCCACCGAGGGCGCCTTCCGGGCCGGCCTCGATACCCTGCTCGATCTGCCAATCGTGGGCGAGGTCCGCGGCGACGGGTTCTTCTACGGGATCGAGCTCGTGAAGGACAAGGCGACGCGGCAGTCCTTCGAGGACGACGAGAGCGAGCGGCTGTTGCGCGGGTTCCTCTCGGCGGCGCTCTTCGACGCCGGGCTCATCTGCCGAGCCGACGACCGGGGCGACCCGGTTGTCCAACTATCTCCGCCGCTCATCATCGGGCAGACCGAGATCGACTTCATGGTCGAGACGTTGCGCACCGTCCTCTCCGAGGCCTGGCGCCGAATCTGAGCCCCACGGCCCACCGGACCGTGCCGACGAGTCGCAACGAGACCGCGCCCGACCACGGGCCATGGCGCGGGCTGTCCTTGTGGTGGGACGGCCTCGAGGGGCCGGTCGCCCCGCGGCCCATGCTGCGTACCGACCTCGATGTCGACGTGGCCATCGTGGGCGCCGGCTTCACCGGCCTGTGGACCGCCCACTCCTTGCTCCGCGCCGAGCCCCGCATCCGGGTGGCGCTGCTCGAAGCCGAGGTCGCCGGGTTCGGCGCGTCGGGCCGCAACGGCGGCTGGTGTTCGGCGCTGTTCGCGGCCTCCGACGGCCGGATCGCCCGCGAGCACGGCATCGGCCCGGCGCGGGCGATGCGGAGGGCCATGCAGCGGACGGTGGACGAGGTCGCGGTGACCACGGCGGCCGAGGCCATCGACTGCCGGCTGGCGAAGGGCGGGACGGTCGTCGCCGCCCGCAACGTCGCCCAGGTCGAGCGGGCCAGGGCCGAGATCGCGGCGGCGCGGCGCCTCGGGATCGGCGACGCCGACCTCCGGTGGCTGGAGCGGCCCGAGGCGGAGGCTCGGCTCGGCGCCGACGGCATCCTCGGGGCCACCTACACCCCGCACTGCGCGGCGCTCGATCCGGCCCGGCTGGTTCGCGGCCTGGCCGACGCGGTCGAGCGGCGCGGCGGCACCCTCTACGAGCGCACCCCGGTGCGCTCGCTCGAGCCGGCCCAGGGACGGAGCCGACCGCTGGCCCGGACCGCGCTCGGGACCGTACGGGCGGACGTCATCGTGCGGGCGACCGAGGGCTGGACGGCCGCGATGGCCGATTCCCGGCGCGCGCTCGCGCCGATCTACTCGCTCATGATCGCCACCGAACCGCTCCCCCCGTCGTTCTGGGCGGGCGGGCGGCTGTCCGAGCGCGAGACCTTCGCCGACCACCGCAACCTGATCATCTACGGGCAGCGGACCGCCGACGGCCGGCTCGCTTTCGGCGGCCGCGGCGCCCCCTACCACTTCGGGTCGTCCATCCGCCCCCGCTACGACCGGTCGGCCCGGGTGCACCGGGCGCTGCGGGTCAGCCTGGTCGAGCTCTTCCCCGAGCTGGTCGACGTCCAGGTGACCCACGCCTGGGGCGGTCCGCTCGGAGTCCCCCGGGACTGGTACTCCTCGGTCGGGCTCGACCGGGCCGGCGGGATCGGGTGGGCCGGCGGTTACGTGGGCGACGGAGTCTCGACCTCGAACCTGGCCGGGAGGACGCTCGCCGACCTGATCCTGCGCCGCGACACCGAGCTCGTCCACCTGCCGTGGGTCGGGCACCGGTCGCGGCGCTGGGAGCCCGAGCCCCTCCGCTTCCTCGGCGTCAACGCGGCGCTATGGGCGACACGAGTGGCCGATCGAAGCGAGGCGCGGCGCGGCAAGCCGTCGCGGCTGGCCGCCCGGGTGGACCGCCTCCGCGGCCACTGACAGCCTGGGACAGTGAGCGAGCCCGGACCGCCGTCGCCGGACGTCAACGCTCGGCCCACGTTGGTGGTCCCCCGTCCCGACGAGTCCGCCCCTGCCGATGAGATGACGATGGGGAGGGCCTGGCTTACCCACCTGCGGGAGAGCGCGATCTACAAGCTCGAGGATCTCGACCCCGCCCAGCTCCGCTGGCGCCCCACGGTCCACGCGAACTCCCTCGGGATCATCGTGGTCCACCTCGGCTACGCCGAGCGTCTGTGGGTGCGAGCGATCTTCGCCGGCGAACCGATGGACATGGGGTGGCGCCAGCACATGTTCGAGCTCCCCGACGGCTGGGACCGCGATGACATCGTCGCGTTCTACCGGGCCGAGACGGCCGCCGCCGACCGGGTGCTCGACGCCGCCCCCTCCTACGACGAGCCCTCGGCGGGCGGGTTCCGGCCGACGACGCTCCGCTGGGTCGTGTGTCACCTCCTCGAGGAGACGGCCCGGCACGTCGGCCATATGGACATCACCCGCGAGCTCCTGGACGGACGCACCGGCCGTTGACCCGACGGGCCGTGACGCGGCGGGGCGGCCGGTCGTGCGCGGCGCTGGTCGCCGCAGCGGCGCTGGCGGTCGCGGCCCTCCCGTCCGGAGCCGCCGCCGGCGCGGCGCCGGTCCCGCCGAAGAGCCCGGTCGGGTCGGAGCTCGCCTGGCTGCTCGGGGCGACGGCGTACCTCCCGCTCTCCGACCCGATCGTCACCGCCCACTTCGACGCCACCTTCCTCACCAAGGTGAGCCCGGCCACCCTGAACGCCGTGCTGGAACAGCAGACCCCTGGGCCGATGCGGCTGCTCGGGCTGGCCGACGTCACGCCCGACTCACTCGTCGCGACCGTGGCGGTCGACGGCAACGACTTCACGGTCCGGCTGCGCGTCGACGCGGCCGGGCTGATCGAGGGGCAGCTGCTCGCGCCGACGGTGTCGGCCAACCTGACCAGCTGGTCGGCGGTCGACGGCGCGATCAGGGCGCTTGCGCCACGGGTGAGCCTGCTGGCGGCGAAGCTGGGGTCGGGCGGCACCTGCCGGGCCGTGCACGCCATCGCGCCGGCCGCCGCGCGGCCGCTCGGATCGATGTTCAAGCTGTTCGTGCTCGGCGCGCTGGCCGAGGACATCTCGGCCCACCGGATCAGCTGGGACCAGAAGCTGACGGTGACCGCGTCCAGCAAGGTCGGAGGCAGCGGCACCCTCGTGACCGTCCCCGACGGCACGGTGCTCACGGTGCGCCAGGTCGCCACCGCGATGATCTCGGTCAGCGACAACACCGCCGCCGACCTCCTCCTCGGGCTCGTCGGCCGGGCCGCAGTCGAGCGCCAGGTGGCCCGGTGGGCGGCGCACCCCGACCTCGACGTCCCGTTTCTCACCGTGAGCGAGCTCTTCGCGCTGAAGTACGACTACTTCCCCGCGCTCGCCGACCACTACCTCTCCCTCGACCGGGTCGGACGGGCCGCCTACCTGGCCTCGACGATCGACTCGGTGACGGCGGCCGAGGAGACCGCCGCGACGGTCCCGCGCGACGTGGGCAGCATCGAGTGGTTCGCCTCGCCGCAGGACATGTGCCGCGCCTTCGCTGGCCTGGACGCGCTCCAAGCGACCCCTGGCCTCGGCCCGATCGGCACCGTGCTGTCGGTGAACGACGGCGGTGTCGCGCTGCCCCGGTCGACCTGGTCACGGGTGTGGTTCAAGGGCGGCTCGGAGGCGGGCGTGCTGACCCTCGGCTACCTCGCCCGGGACACGGCCGGCCGGACCTTCGTCGTGGTGGCGATGCTCGAGAACCCGACGACGGCCATCGACGAGGAGACCGCCAGCATCCGCCTGCTCGACGTGGTCTCGAGCGCCTTCGCGCTGCTGCACCGGTCCGCTTGAGCCGCGCTCAGCGCACTCGGTCGTGCACCTCGGGATTGACCATGTGGATCGGCGCGCCCGCTGCGAACGCGTTCACCTGATCGAAGATGTCCGAGAACTGCAGCTCCCACTCCTCCCTCGTCACGTAGCCGAGGTGCGGGGTACACACGACGTTGTCGAGGGCGAGCAGCGGGTGGGCCCCGCCGACCACCGGCTCCACGTCGTAGACGTCGACGGCCGCCAGCCCCGGGCGGCCGGCGGCGAGCGCCGCCTCCAGGGCACCCGGCTCGATCACCCCGGCGCGGCTCGTGTTCACGAGCAGCGCGCTCGGCTGCATGCGGGCGAGGTCGGCCGCGGTGACGACCCCCCGGGTGGCGTCGAGCAGGCGGAGGTGGAGGCTCACCGCGTCGCCCGTCTCGAAGAACGCCTCCCGGCTCGGCGCGGCCCGGTGGCCGTCGGCCACCGCCCGGGCCATCGAGCCCTCGCGCCCCCACGCCATCACGTCCATGGAGAAAGCGGCGCCGTAGTTGGCGACCACGCTGCCGATCCGCCCGTAGCTGTAGATCCCGAGGGTCTTGCCCCGCAGCGTCGTGCCGAGGCCGGTCTGCCACCGGCCCGCCTTCATCGCGGCCGCCTCCTGGGGGATCCGGCGCATCGAGGCGAGCACCAGGCCCCAGGTGAGCTCGGCAGTCGCGTACGAGGGCGATCCGGCGTGCAGGTTCGAGCACACGAGCACCCCGTGGCGGGTGCACGCCTCGATGTCGATGTGCGGGTAGGCGCTGCGCTGGCTGATGAGGACGAGCTCGGGGAGCCGCTCGATCAGGGGCGCGCCGATCCGGGTCCGCTCCCGGATCAGGACCAGCGCCTCGGTGCCGGCGAGCCGTTCGGCGAGGACGTCCACGTCGTCGGTGTGGTCGGTGAACACGCGGACCTCGTGCCCGTCGAGCTTGGCGAACGCGTCGAGGGTGGCCACGGTGTCCAGGTAGTCGTCGAGCACCGCGACCCTCACGGCCGGACACTAACCACAGGTGGATACGGTGAACCGGTGGAGTCGGCCATCGTCGGGTTCCATCGAGACGAGTCCGGCGACTGGGTCGCCGAGCTGGCCTGCGGCCACCACCAGCACGTCCGGCACCAGCCACCGTTCCGGCCGCGCCCGTGGGTCTTGGAGGAGGCGGGCCGGCGCGGCCGCCTCGGCACGACGCTCGAGTGCCGGCTCTGCGAAACCCCTACCGGCGATCGATGACGCCCCGCACGTAGGCCGCCTGACCGGCGTGCGCGGTGTCGTCGTTGAGCACGCTCACGAGGCGCGCCCCGAGCGTCACCGGTGGGTCCCAGCGGTCGTCGACCACCCGGTCGAGGGCGGCGTCGGAGAGGCCGCGCAGGTACGAGAGCGTGGCCTCGTGCACGGCGTCGTAGTAGCCGAGGAGTGCCTCCGCATCCCCGTGCACCAGGCCCACCTCTTGTGGCGTGTGTCCGTAGCCGTGGTCGGCCGCCGGCAGGTCGAGCCCAAAGCGATCGGCCCAGCCGGCCGCGGTCCACACCTGTTCGCTCCCGGCCACGTGCGCGACGTGGTCGTCCTGGACCCGAGCCAGGTGCCAGACCAGCCAGACGATCGGGTTCGACTGCTCGTCCACGCGGAAGGCGAGCTGCTTCTCGCTCAGACCCTCCACCGCGCCGTGCACCATCTCGCCGATCCGCCCGAAGGCGTCGGCCAGGACCTCCGCGCCGTCCACGTTCGGAGAATAGGGCCGCGCCGGGCCGGCGCGCTCAGGGCCGCTGGGGCGGGCCGTCCTGGTGGCCGATGGCCGGCTCGAACGCCGCGACGTAGCGCTCGAATCGCTCCTGCCACCCGTCGGGCGGCGGGGTGCGCCCCTCGAGGCGGTCGAGGCAGCTCTCCCAGCCCGCCGCGTTGCGCGCCGCCGCGGGCGAGTCCACCTCGTTGATCAGGACGAGGCGAGTGCCCTCCCCGGCCGCCTCGAGCTCGAAGCGGAGCACGTCGTCGCCCCAGGTGTAGGCGAGGACCCGGGGCTCGTCGTACTCGAGGACGGTGCCCTCGAGGTCGTGCCACTCGCCGCCCCGGAAGACGAACCGGAGCGCGGCGCCGACCTTCCACTCCTCGGTGAGGATGTCGCACGGGAACCAGGCGGCGAGCTCCTCGCAGTCGATGAGGGCGCGCCAGACCACCGCCGGCGGCTGACGCAGCGTCCGCTCGAGCCGGACGGCCGGCCGGGTCCCGGTGGTCTCCAAGGTGGCGTCTTCCATCACCGCTCCTTTGTGCTGAGGTGGCGGGCGAGGTCGTCGAGCCGGGCCTCCCACATCGCCCGGTAGGGCTCGAGCCAGGCGTCGAGCTCGGCCAGGGGCTCGGGGCGGAGCCGGTAGACGCGTCGCTGCGCCTCCGGGCGGGCCTCGACGAGGCCGGCCTCGCGCAGGACGCGGAGGTGTTTCGACACGGCCGGCTGGGTGAGCGGGAGCAACCCGACCAGCTCTCCGACGGGGCGGTCGGCTTCCCGGAGCAGGTCCAGGATGCGCCGCCGGTTCGGCTCCGCCAGCACCTCGATCGCCCGGGCCGCGGTCACCCACCAAATATAGCTCTATAGCTATATGCCTGTCTAGTGATGAAGACTGTCCACCAGGTCGGACCAGCCACCCCTTATTTTTTCCGGGGCCGGACGCCGCCCGACCCGGCCCGAGCTCGTGGAGCGGCGCGAGGACTCCGGGTCGGACGGAGGAACCGATGCCCCAACCAGGCGACAGCGAGCGCTGGAAGGACCGCCGGGTCCTCTCGGCCGCGCTCGGCATCTCGATTGCCTGTTTCCCCGTCGCCTGCTCGGTCGGGGGCGCACTCCTCGTCCAGCGGGTGTTCGCAGCACCCGACACCCTGGCCCCGTTCGCGCTGTGGTGGCTCGGGATCCTGGCGTTCTGCACGCTCGTGTTCTTCGCCACCGAACGCCTGGCCCGCCGGATGCTTCCGCTCGCCGTCCTCCTGAAGATGGGGATGGCCTTCCCCGGCCGGGCCCCGCAGCGGCTCGCGGTGGCCCGCCGCGCGGGGAGCGTCCGGGACCTGCACCGCCGCGTCGAGGAGGCGAGGACGCGGGGCCTCGCCGACGAGCCGACGGTGGCGGCCGAGAAGATCGTCACGTTGGCGGCGACGCTGAGCGCGCACGACCGGACCACCCGAGGCCATGCCGAGCGGGTCAGGGCCTTGACCGACATGATCGCGGAGGAGCTCCATCTCCCCCAGGTCCACCGCGACCGGCTGAGGTGGTCGTCGCTGCTGCACGACATCGGCAAGCTCGCCGTCCACCCCGACGTACTCAACAAGACGGGCAAGCTCACCGACGAGGAGTGGGAGGTGATCCGGCGCCACCCGCTCGAGGGCGCACGACTCACCGCGCCGATCGCGCCGTGGCTTGGCCCGTGGGCCAACACGATCGTCGAGCACCACGAGCGGTTCGACGGCGGGGGATACCCGTTCGGCGTCTCCGGCAGGCACATCTCGCTCGGCGGACGGATCGTGGCGGTCGCCGACTCCTACGACGTCATGACCTCGGCCCGCTCCTACAAGAAGCCGATCGGGCCGGAGAAGGCGCGCCAAGAACTGACCGAGTGCGCGGGGACCCAGTTCGACCCCGACGTGGTCCGCGCCTTCCTGGCCGTGTCCGTCTGGCGCCTCCGCCTCGCCGCACCGTTCTCCTGGCTTGCATCGGCGTCCTCAGCCAAAGCTGTCGCGGTGGTCGCCCGGGTCAGCTCGGTGACCGGGCACTCCGTCGCCGCCGGCGTCGCCGCCGGCCTCGGGGTCATCGGGCTCACCGCGGCGTCTCCCCTCACCCCGGCCGTGCCGGCGGCAGCCCCGAGCGCGGCGGGCGCCACCCCGGCCCAGGGCCAGAGCACCGCCCCAGGTTCCTCGGGCTCCACGGGATCCTCAGGGAACACCGGATCGGCGGGGCCCTCGGGTACCTCGGCGGACGGCGGCACCGGGAGCGCGGGCGGAGGCACGAAGGCCACAACGACCACGACCGACACCGGGAAGGCCGGAACCAAGAGCTCGACCACGACGACGACCACCACGGTGCACAACACGACGACCACGACGACCACCGGGAAGGGCGGAGGCGGTGGGAACACCACGACGACCCTCGCCCCGACGACGACCACGACCACCACCCCGCCGCCACCGGCACCGCCGACCGGCCTCACGGTGACCGGGCAATGCCAGGTGCTGGTGATCGGCCCGGAGTTCGTGCTGACTTGGAGCGCCAGCCCGAGCCCGTCGGTGACCTCCTACACGGTGCTCCGCAAGAGCGGCTCGGGCCCCGGCGGCACTTTCGCGTCGATCGCACGGGTCTCGTCGGGCACCACGAGCTACGCCGACACCTCGGCGAACGGACTCGGGGCCACCTACACCTACGAGATCCAGGCCAACGCGCCCGGGGGGACGGCCACGAGCGCCAGCGTGTCGGGAGAGACCCCGACGCTCTGCCTCTGATTCGCCGAGCGTTGGCCGCGGTGTCGCGCCGGCGGGGCGTCCCAGCCGGGCCGTCCGCCCCCGAGCGGTCGTAGAGTTCAGCCATGCGCCTCGCCTTCAAGACCGCCCCGCAGCACACCACCTGGACCGACATGCTCGAGGTGTTCCGAGCCGGGGATGAGATCGACGCATTCGAGTCCGGCTGGACCTTCGACCACTTCTACCCGATCGTGGGCGACACGAACGGGCCCTGCCTCGAGGGTTGGGTCACGCTCACGGCCCTCGCCCAGGCGACCTCCCGGGTCCGCCTCGGCACCCTCGCGACCGGCATCCACTACCGCCACCCGGCCGTCCTCGCGAACATGGCCGCGACGCTCGACATCGTCTCGGCCGGGCGGCTCGACCTCGGGATCGGGGCCGGGTGGAATGTCCAGGAGTCGGGCGCCTACGGAATCCCGCTCGGAACGCCCAAGGAGCGAAGCGACCGGTTCGAGGAGGCGTGCGAGGTCCTGGTCGGGCTCCTCAGCAATGAGACGACGAGCTTCTCGGGGAAGTACTTCACCCTCACCGACGCGCGCTGCGAGCCGAAGGGCCCCCAGAAGCCCCACGTGCCGATCTGCATCGGCGGTAGCGGGGAGAAGCGCACGCTGCGCACCGCCGCCCGCTTCGCCCAACACTGGAACTTCGTGGTCGGGACCGTCGAGGACTTCTCGCGCAAGGTCGAGGTCCTCCATCAGCACTGCGCCGACGTCGGCCGCGATCCGAAGGAGATCATGATCTCGGCCCACTGTCGGCCGGGCCCCGACGGCGAGCCAGGCCCAGCCGTCGAAGCGGCGGCCGCGATGGCCGAGCACGGCCTCGAGCTGGCCATCGTGCCCCTCCCGGTGCCCCACCGGGCCGCGCATCTCGAGCCGCTCGCAAAGGCCTTCGCCGAGCTGCGCTGAGGTTGCCGCAGTGTGCGGCCGGTTCTCCCTCTACGAGCCCTCCGAGCGCCTGGTCACCCGATTCGGAGTCGACGATGTCGCGCCGGGCGAGCCCGAGGCGCGGTACAACGTGGCGCCGTCACAGCAGATCTTCTCGGTGGTCTGCTCGCGCGACGGCACGACGCGCCGGCTCGGCACGCTCAAGTGGGGACTCGTGCCGAGCTGGGCCAAGGAGCCCTCGGTCGGCTACCGCATGATCAACGCGCGGGCCGAGACGGTCGCCAGCGCGCCGTCGTTCCGGCGGGCGTTCGAACGCCGGCGGTGCCTCGTCCCGGCCAACGGCTTCTACGAGTGGTACCACGACCCCGACCAGAAGCGACGCCGCGGGCGCCCGTACTTCGCCCGGGGCGCCGACGGCGACCTCCTCGCGCTCGGCGGCGTCTGGGAGGTCTGGCACGGACCCGATGAGCAGGTCCTACGGACGGTCGCCATCGTCACGACCATCGCCGGTCCCGATCTCTCCTTGGTCCACGACCGTTGCCCGGTCATCGTGGAACCCGTCGACTGGGGGCTCTGGCTCGCGCCCGAGGCGCTTGAGCCGGCCGAGGCCGGCCGCCTGCTCCGCCCGGCCGGCGAGGGGCGCCTCGCACTGGTGGAGGTGGCCGATCTGGTGAACGACCCGAAGCGCGACGAGCCCGGCCTCCTCGATCCGGTCGGTCCGGCACCCACGGCGTCGCACTGAACAACCTCGACGAGGTTGCTGGCGTGTCCGTACCGCACGAGCCGGTCCCGGCCGTCCACTCGCTTCATCCCTATGGGGAAGTGTGCAAAAGGGTGGGGCGATACCGAAGGTCGTTGATGGCACGATCTCGCCGCCAACGGCCCACGAGTTCGTGCACGTACGCCGCAGTGCGGAGCTGCGTGCGTACTGGCCGGTCAGTGGCCTTCCGCGCGCACTCGGGCAACCACTCGGGCGAGCACCGCTGCGGCCTCGGTGGCCACCGATGGCTGGCCGTTGGCAAGCACCTCGGCGACCGCCGGCATCTGGGAGCGCTCGAAGGCCAGCCGGGGTCGCCGGCTGAGCATGTCGAACAACCGCTCGGCGACGAACACCGGGTCCGCGTAACGGTGCCACCATCGATCCGCGGTCATGCGGGCCGCGAGCCGACCCCACGAGCCTGCGTCCCGGTCGGTCGCGCACGCAGCGGACAGAGAGGGGGCGATCTCAAGCGCCGCCACCAGAGCCGCATCGGAATCAGCGGCAAGCCGTCCGTCGAGGAGCAGCTCCCAGCCGGCGTGCCCGATCGCCCGCGACGCCCCGCGCGCGACGCCGACCGACGAGGCCGAGGTTCGGAGAGCATCGGCGCCGGCAAGAAAGACACGGTCGGCGTGGAACGCCCGGTCGGCAGCCCAATGCAGTCGAACCCCGTCGGCCACCGCCGGCGGGAGGCGTCCGACGTCGAACCGGATGCGAGCCATGGCGGAGAGGTCACCGAGCACCGCGCCGAGGATCTGGCCGGCCTCGTCCATCCCGCTCCGCACCGCCACCACACTGTGGGCGACGAAGTTCATGGACGCATTCTCGACGCTGGCCGGGACCGGAGCCGGCGGGCCAACCAAAGCGAGCTAAGACAGACGACCCTTCTGGGTCAGTGAACCGCCGCTCCTCGTTGGAGGAAATCTGACCTATATAGTGGTCATATGGTCCGTCAAGTGACCGCCAGTGAGGCGAAGGCGAAGCTGCTCGCGCTGCTCGACGAGCTCGCATCGGGCGACGAGATCGAGATCACCAAGCACGGGCACACAGTGGCCCGTCTCGTCCCGGTCGGAACGCCGAGAGCGTTACGGGGCCGCATGTCCGGTTCAGCCCATACGGCCTGCGATGAGGAGGACCTCTTCTCGACGGACGAAGACTGGGAGGCCCGCTGACCACCGTCTTGTTGGACACCCACGTCGTGCACTGGTGGTCAGCTGAACCGGATCGGTTGAGCCGAAACGCAACCGCCGCCATCGAAGCGGCGGACGAGTTGGCCGTCTCGGCGATCACCTGGTACGAGCTCGCCTGGTTGGCCCGACACGAGCGGATCATCCTCACCTTGCCCATTCGGGTCTGGCTCACCGCGATCGCCCGGGAGGTCCGCACCGCCGGCGTGAGCCCTGCCATCGCGGACGCGGCGGTCGGGCTCCCGACCGCCTTTCCCGGTGACCCGGCCGACCGTCTCATCTATGCGACCGCGGTCGAACACGGGTGGAGGCTGATCACAAAGGACCGGGGACTACGCGGTCACCGCCATCCGCGGTCGGTGACGCTCTGGTGAGCGGTGCGGAGAACCAGGAGCGGTGCATGGTCCCGTCCCGGCCGACCGGTCGCGCTCCCGACCCGGGCTACGCCGCGGCGACCACCGGTGCCACCGGGACGCACGGCGTCGGCTGGGCGTGCGCGGGGTCGAGCGCGTTGAGCACGTCCTGGGCGGCGACCGGGTCGGCCGCCAAGGCGATGTGGTCGGCGAGGTCGAGTGCACACTGGTCCTGCACGACGATGTTCGTGGAGTTGGGCGCGTCCACGGTGCCGTTGCTATAGGGCACGACGAGCTCGTCGTAGCGGGTCATGATCTGGGTGTAGTCGACCCCGCGGACTGCGATGCCGCCCGCGTCGAGCTGCTCGATGAACGATGAGGTGGGTGCGAACTCGGCACACGACTGGCAGCCGAGGGCCACCGCATCGACGGCGGAGGGCGGTGTGCCGAAGGCGCCGAGCAGCTCGGCGATCAACGCAGGACCGAGTGCGACGTCGGTGCCATGCACCACCGGCGCCAGCCCGACCATGTGGGCGACCTCCGTGGCACCGCCGTCGAACTTGATGTACCAGTACGGCACTGTCGCCCCTTCGGAGTGGCCCACGATGTCGACCTTCCGAGCGCCGGTCGCCGCCAGAACCTGGTGGACGAAGCCGGCGAGAACCTCGGCGCTCTGCTCCATGGGGATGAGACCGCCGATGTTGTCGAGCGGAGGCTGAGTGGAGAGGTCGTTGCCGTAGGTGAAGGTGAAGACGCAGTACCCGTTGTCGGCGAGCAGCGGACCGTAGGTCTGCCAGTTGTCGGTCTCGTTCGCGAACAGGCCGTGCATGAGGATGACGGGGTCGGGGTGGGCGTGCGACGGCCGGCAGGACCAGTCGTTGGCGCCCGGGGGCGGGGTATAGGGGCCCGAGGGCGAGGCCAGGATGTCGGCGGTGAAGGTGTAGGGAACCGGGTAGGTGGGGTTCGCGCCGGCCGCGGGGGTGAGCAGAAACCCCGCGAGCCCGGTCACGAGGACGACCGCGCCGAAGATCGCCCGCGCCGGGACCGCTCGAGCATCCACGACCCTCTCTGTACCCACGGGGGGGCGAAGTCATGCCCGTGATCTCGGGCGGGGCGGGCACGGGCGGTCGGCCTGGATCAGCAGAAGTCCCGTGATCCGGTCGGCGCTGCGAGCGGGAGGGGCTCGACCCGCTCGGCCACCACGTTGACCACGCCGGTCACCGATTCCACGGTCCCCCGCACCACGAGGGCGGGGGCGCTCCCAGCCACCCGGCGGTGCCGGGCCCAGACCCCGATCGAGCAGACGACGTTCACGAGGCCGGTCTCGTCCTCCAGGTTGATGAAGGTGATCCCGCGGGCCGTCTCGGGCCGCTGGCGGTGGGTCACCACGCCCGCCACCGTGACCCGGGTGCCGTGCTCGATCCTCCGCAGCTCGGCCGCGGTCACCACCCCCATTTGCTCCAGCTCGCCGCGGACCAGTTCGGTCAGGGAGGAGTCGACGGACAGCCCGGTGGCCCACATGTCGGCCACGGTCTCTTCGGTCCGGTCCATGGCCGGGAGCGGCGGGGCGTCGGCCCCGACCACGATCCCGCGGAGCCCGGAACCGAGCTGGCCGAGCGGGCCGGCCGCCCACAGCGCGGCGCGGCGGTCCCCGCCGTCCAGGCTGGCGGTGGCCCCGGCGGTGGCCAGGGCCTCCAGCTGGGGCACGGTCAGCTCGGCCCGGCGGGCCAGATCCTCCAGGTCCCGGTAGGGGCGGCCGGCCGCCACCCGGGCCGCGGCCGTCTCCCCCAGGGTGCGAACCGTGCGGATGCCGAGCCGGATGGCCGGGTGGTCCGGCTCGCCGGTCGGCTCCAACCCCGCCTCCTCCCCGCTCGCATTCACCTCGGGCCGGCGCACCTCCACGCCGTGGCGTCGGGCGTCGGCCACCAGGGTGCGCGGCGACCAGAACCCCATCGGCTGGGAGTTCAGCAACGCGGCGGTGAACGCGGCGGGGTGGTGGAGCTTCAGCCAGGCCGAGGAGTACACGAGGTAGGCGAAGGACACCGCGTGGGACTCGGGGAACCCGAAGGAGGAGAAGGCGGCCATCTTGGCGAAGATCGCGTCGGCCACCTCGCCGGTGATCCCGCGCTCGGCCATGCCCGAGTAGAAGCGCTCGCGCAGCTGCTCCATGCGCTCGGCCGAGCGCTTGGACCCCATGGCCTGGCGCAACCGGTCCGACTCGGCCGGGGTGAACCCGGCCACATCGATGGCCATCTGCATCAGCTGCTCCTGGAAGACCGGGACCCCGAGCGTCTTGCTCAGGCAGGTCTCGAGCAGCGGGTGGAGGAAGGTGACCTCCTCCTCGTCGTTGCGACGCCGGAGGTAGGGGTGGACCGAGCCGCCCTGGATGGGCCCCGGCCGGATGAGGGCGACCTCGATGACGAGGTCGTAGAAGCAGCGGGGCCGCAGACGCGGGAGCGTGCCCATCTGGGCCCGGCTCTCCACCTGGAACACCCCGACCGTGTCGGCCTCGCACAGCATGTCGTAGACCTCGGGCTCCTGGGGGAGCTCGGCGAGGTCGAGGGCCGGGCCGCCCGACGCGGCCAGCAGGTCGACCGCGCGGTGCAGGGCCTCCAGCATCCCGAGGCCGAGCAGGTCGAACTTCACGAGCCCGATGGCCGCGCAGTCGTCCTTGTCCCACTGGAGCACCGTCCGGCCGGGCGCGGTCGCCCACTCGACCGGGCAGACCTCCACCACCGGGCGGTCGCAGATGACCATCCCGCCCGAGTGGACGCCGAGGTGCCGGGGGAACCCGTCGAGGCAGCTGGCCAGCTCGAGGACCGGGGCCGGGATCTCCCCCGGCGACACCCGCGCGGTCTCCGCAAGGGAGTGGCGCGCTTCCACCGTGCGCGACCACGCGTCGATCGTCCCCTCGGCGTGCCCGAGCGCCTTGCCGGCATCGCGCAGGGCCGAGCGCGGCCGGTAGGTGATGACGTTGGCCACCTGGGCGGCGTGCAGCCGGCCGTGGCGCTCGTAGACGTACTGGATGACCTCCTCGCGCCGCGCGCTCTCGATGTCGATGTCGATGTCGGGGGGTCCGTCGCGCTCGGGCGACAGGAACCGCTCGAACAAGAGGCCCAGCCGCACCGCGTCGGCGTTGGTGATCCCGAGCGCGAAGCAGACCGCCGAGTTGGCGGCCGAGCCGCGGCCCTGGCAGTAGATGTCGTGGCGCCGGCAGAACTGCACGATGTCCCACACGACGAGGAAGTAGCCCGGGAACCCGAGCGCCGCGATCACCTCGAGCTCGTGGTCGAGCTGGGCCCAGGCCCCGGCCACCCGTTCGGCCGCCCGGGATCCGTAGCGCTGCGACGCCCCCTCCTCCACCAGCGCGACGAGGTAGCGCATCTCGTCGAGGCCTCCGGGGACAGGGAAGGGCGGGAGCCCCGGGGCGAGCAGACCGAGATCGAAGGCGAGCTCTGCGCCGAGCTCGCCGGCGCGGGCGACCGCGCCGGGGTAGCGGGCGAAGCGGCGGGCCTGCTCGGCTCCCGAGCGGAGGTGCGCGCTCGGGCCGCCCGGCAGCCAGCCGTCCATCTCGTCGAGGGACCGGCGCGCCCGCACCGCCGCCAGCGCGCCGGCCAGCCGGTGGCCCGAGGGCGTCGCGTAGTGGGCGTTGGAGGTGGCGACCGGGTCGAGGCCGCGGGAGACGGCCAGCCGGGCCAGCGCGTCGTTGCGGGCGGAGTCGAGCGGCTGGCCGTGGTCGAACAGCTCGACGGCCACGTGCTCGCGCCCGAACCCCTCGATCAGCCGGTCGAGGGCCCGGCCGGCCTCCGCCGGACCGCCGGCCGACAGCGCCGCGGGGACGGTCCCCTTGCGGCACCCGGTGAGGACGAGCCACTGGCCACCGTGCGCGCCGAAGAGGGACCCGAGATCGAAGTTGGGGTTCCCCTTCTCCCCGCCGGCCAGCTGCGCCTCGGCGATGGCCCGACTCAGGCGCGCGTAGCCGTCGGGGCCCCGGACCAGCACGACGAGGTGGGCCCCCTCGGGATCGGCGATGCCGTTCTGCCGGCGCTCGAGGCCGAGGGTCAGCTCGGCCCCGAACACGGTCGGCAGGCCGAGGGCCCGGGCCGCCTCGGCGAACCGCACCACGCCGTAGAGACCGTCGTGGTCGGTGAGGGCGAGGGCCCCGAGCCCGAGCCGGGCCGCCTCTCGGACCAGCTCCTCTGGGTGGGAGGCCCCGTCGAGGAAGCTGAAGTTGGAGTGCACGTGCAGCTCCGCGTAGCGCGCCCCTTCAGTCATAGGTGGCTTCGACGAACCATCGGTTGTGCTCCACGAAGCACAGGTAGGCGGTCCGGTCCTCGCCGAGCAGCTGGAACCGGGCCCGGCGTCGGGCCGCCTTCGGATCCCACCACCGCTCGTCGAAGAGCCACGGCCCGGCCCAGGCGACGACCGCCGCCGACGGGCCGCCCTCGACCGAGACCCGGTCGGGGATGGCGGTCAGGTGCCCCCGGGCGCTCACCGCGACCGGCCGCTCGGCCCGGTCGGTCACCGCGGCCTGACGGGGGGCCCGGTGCACCAGCGCCGGAGCGGGGTCGGGGTGGCGGCCCGGCCAGGGTCCCGCCTCCTTCTGCTCGGGCCGGGTGTCCCCCCAGGCCACGAGGGCCGTCCGGTCCCCCGGCCCCCGGCCGCCCGTGAGCGCGCCGGTGAAGACCGCGTCGGCGCCGAGCATTCCGGCCAGCCGGTCGAGGGCCCGGACGGCCCGGCGGTCGGCCTCCGAGACCCCACCCCAGAACCCGATCTGCTGCCCGCCGGCCGGGGCCACCTCGGTCGCCCGGAACGCGATGCGGATGATCCCGGCGGTCGGCGCCTCGGCCGCCGTCCCCGACAGCCACCCCTCGAGCTGCCAACGCAGTCGCTCCCCCATCGCCGCCGCGTCGTGGTGGATCTCGGCCCGCCACTGCCGGGCCAGCTCCTCCCCGTGCTCGGTCTCGGCCTCGATGCGGAGCAGGATGCACGACAACCCCCGCGCGTCGAGCTTGGCCACCAGCTCCTCGCCGAGGGTGCGCCCCGCGAAGGCGGCGGCGTCCACCCGCTCGGCCGGGGGGTCGAGCTCGGCCACCGCCACCAGCTCGGCCGGCGGGCGGACCGAGCGCAGCGCCCGGTCGTCGAGGCCGCGGGCCAGACGGTGGGCGAGGGCGCCGTCGGGCCCGAACCGCGCCGCGACCGCCGCCGGGTCGAGGGCGGCGAACGCGCCCAGGGTGCCGATGCCCAGCCGGACCAGGAGGTCGGCCAGCTCGGGCCGCCCGAGGGCCCCGACCGGGAACCCGGCCAGGAACTCGGCGGTCCTCTTGGAGGGGACCACGACGCCGCGGCGGGCCGCCAGCGCGGCCGCGAACGGCCCGTCGGCCACGCCGACCCGCACCTCTGGGTCCGCAACCCCACATCCCTCCGACACCGCATCGGCAGCGGCGCGGGCCACCACCGAGCAAAGGGGGCCGTCGCCGCCGTGGTAGCGGGAGGGGCCGCGGGTGGCGAGCGAGAGGAGCCCCGGCCGCGTCACCTCCACCTCGGGGACGAACCCCGCCACTGCGGCCACCACCGGCTCGAACACCCGCGCCCCTCGGGCCTCGTCATGGCGGACCACGACGAGCCCCGCACAACGGGCCTCGGCCACCCGCTTGCGCATGCCGAGCACCACGCCCTTGTCGCGGGCGGCTGCCGAGCAGGCCACCACCCGCCCCGACGCCACCACCGCGGCCGGTTCGCCGGCCCCGAGGCCGGCCGCCACCACCGGCCAGTCGGGGCACCACGCCACCAGGGTGCGGGTCAGCCGGCCCATGCCACCGGCGTCGCCTCGCCCACCTCGCGGAGGAGAGAGCGACCCTCCGGCTCCGCGGCCGGCCGGGGGGCCAGCCGCCCCTGGGCCCCCGGCAGCCAGCAGGAGACGGTCAGGGGGCGACCCGCCCCGCGCCGCCCCGACACGGTGATCCGGCCGGCCCGGCGGCGCAGGGTGCCCACCCCGGCGCCGAGCCCCTCCCACCCCTCGACCTCCGCGGTCAGCTCGAGGTCCGGGCGCTCCGGCCAGCCGCCCCCGGCGACCAGGAGCACCGACCCGCGTTCACGGGCCCGGGCGGCCAGCCGGTGGGCCTCCCCCGACCGAGCGGGGCGGGGAGGGCGGACCGCCACCACGTCGAGGGCGTCGAGGAGCACCGCCACCGCCGTCGGCCACGAGGAATCCGGGTCGGGGACGAGAGCCACCCGGGTTAGGTCAACCCCGAGAGCGGCGGCAGCCTCCAGCCCGAGGTCGGGCACCCCGACCACCGCGGCCCAAGACCCCTGGGCGATCGGTTGGGCCAGGAGCGAGAGAAGCAAGGTCATGCCGCCCGCGCCGGAGATCCCGACCAGGCCGCCGCGGCGGAGCCCGGCGCCGGGGAGCGCGGCCGCCAGCAGCTCGGGGACCGGGAGGACCCGCTCGGTGGCCAAGACCGGGGTCGAGCCACCCGCCGGCGAGGAGAGGAGCCTTCCGCTCACGGGCGGAGTGTAGCGAACACATGTTCGCTTTCCAAAGGGGGCGGACCACCCCGAACTCACCCGAGTGGGTGAGGATAAAGGAGTGAGACCCGAAGGCGGCGCCTCACGGCCGGTCCGCCTGTCCAAGCTGGTGCCACCCTCTCGCCTTCGTCGAACTCTGGCGATGACCCGACGCTGGAGCGGTCGGAATGACGTGTGGAGTGCCTGGTCACTCCGTCCGCAGGAGCAGCGTCGTCGACGTGCGTGCCGCATCGCGTCCAGGGAACGCCGCGACCAGGTTGGCGAAAACGAGCGCGCCGAGCGCGACCAGGATCATCGACAAGACGGGAACGGTGGGGTCGGGTACTGCATTGAGGTTCCGAGCAAACTGTGTCCACAGCACTCGGCCTGCAACGATGCCGACGGGCAGCCCCACGATGACGCCGATCACTGCGGCCACCGTCGCTTGCCAAGCCACCGTGGCTCTCAGTTGCCGCGGGGTAAAACCGAGCGCCTTCAGCAGCGCCAGGTCCCGTCGGCGCCGGCGTACCGATGCTGCAAGGGTGAGGCCGAGGGCGACAATCGCCCCAGCGGCAAGGCCGACCGCGAGGTTCACTGGTGTGGAACCGATGCTGCGGTAGTTCACGATCTGGGCGGGACGTTGCACACCGAGCACGGTGACGCTATCGCCGACCGCGTTGGGGTCAGAGGCGAAGACTTTTGTCGCAATATTGGCGATGCGTTGCAGGTTCGCCCGGCCAGTAGCCGGGCTGACCCCGCTTCGTAGCCGCACGAAGACCAGTTCGGGACCGTTCAGATTCGGGTCGGGGCGCTGAATGGCTCGTTGGAAAGCCGGGGGCAAGACCCCTTCCGAGACGAGGGCGCCGGTACCCATCGAAGTGTGGTCGGCGACAAAGCTGGTGTAGCCCACCGCGGGAAACGTCGCCGTCCCGACGATCACCAAGCGGGTTGGCGGCACGTAGAGGGGGGCGTCAGCCGGAATCCCATAGCTGACAGACACCGATTCACCGATCTGCTTATGCAGCACGGCCAACGTAGCTGCGCCCAGCACGATCTGGTTGTTGGCGTCAAGGCCGTGTCCCGACAGGATCGGCGGAGAAAGCTCGGCACCCGGGCGTGAGAAAAGGAAGGGTGCGGCTTGGCCGTCGATTCCGAAATTGTTGTAGTCGACCCCCGTCCACGCGGCAACGTCGGGGTCGTGTCCGAGGAGGTTCAGGGCCTGGGGCGGGACGTCGTTGGTCGGGTTGAGCGCGTAGCTCCAGTTCCAGCCATAGAGCGGTGGATTCGCCACCAGGGTTCGCAGGCCGCTTGCAAAGGTGAGGGTGGCCACCACCGTGGCGACGGCGAGGACTGCGCCGAGCATTGCCGAACGCACCGGGACCGCGGTGCGTCCCTGACCGGGTTCGAGCGCGAAACGCACTCCCGCCACTCCGGCCACCGGCATCCCAGCCGACTCCACCCGGCGGACGAGACGCGAACTGCCGGTTCCCGTCTGCCCGATCCGCGCCACCCGATGAGGCGCTCCTCGATAGGACAACACGGCCGCGGCGACCCCGAGGACGATCACGAGCACGGCCAGTCCTGCACCCAGCACCGTCCAGTCGAAGTCGATCCCGCCGTTGGGGTAGACGGGACGTACCGGGCCCAAGGGTGACAGCGGAGACAGTCCTACCGCGACGCCGCCCGCCACGAGCGAACCGAGGAACACGACGCCGACGAGGCCGATGAGCCCGTCGCCGGCGGTGGTAAGAGGACCGGCCCCGAGACTGCGCATCACCCGGCGGTCCTCGTCTCCGGAGCGGAGCTGCCGGGAGATGGCCTGAATCCCGAGGACCAGACAGACCAGTGCGGCGATCACCCCAAACCCGCCCAGGGCGACCGACTCGGGCTTCATGGCGAGCTCCACCTCGGCCACGACACGCGAGGTGACGTGGAACTGATAGGTCGAACCAGGCGGCACCAGGTGGACGATCTCCTGCTCCACCGTTCGGACGTCATTTGCGCCGTGATCGAGCTGGAGTCCGTAGAGCGACGGTGCTGCCGCCCCTGGCGACACCGCGATCGCCTCTTTGATGAGTGCCGGGGTCAACACCACGAACCCATACGCCCTGTCGATGTCGTCTTGGATCACCCCGTTGTTGAAGACCACGATCCCCGTAACCCGGGCCCGAATTCGCAGGCGGGGAGCCACGCTCGGAGTGCCAAATCCCGCCAAGTTGATCTGCGCGTTGGTGTAGAAACCGAGCGGCACGACCTGGCCGACGTGTACGTCGAGGATGCGGGCCGCTGGTGCGGTCATGACCATTTCGTCAGCCCGGTTCGGATCGGCCAACTGGCCCTCAATGGCCGTCAGACGGTCCTGACGGAGGAGCATGCCGTCGACGCTGCCGCTGATCGACACGTCATTCGACGTGTTCAGTCTGGGTGCGCCGTTCTTGGCGAGCGGTATGAAGTTCGGCCCGACAAGGTCCGTGACCCGCTTTACGTCGGGTAGGTGGGCGAGTCTGGCCGCTAGTGGGGTCGCCGCACCGCCGCCACTCGGGATGTAGACCGAGACCGTCATGTCCGATGGGTTGGTGCTGGCCAAGAAGGTCGGATAGGACGATTGGGTGCGCCGGCCGGCGCTGATCGAGGCCATCGCGATCCCACCGATTAACCCGATCAACACCACCACGCTCAGATAGCCACGCAGGCGGCGACTGAAGGTCACCCGGAAGCGGTACCAGGCGACCCCGGGGACGCGTCGGTTCACGTTGCTCCGCCGCGGAGCACTCAATGCCTCGTCACCGACGCCCTGACGACCCACTCGTCTCCTCGTCCCCACGACAGCGTGGCTGACCCCGAGCGAGTGATCGAGGTGGTCACCCTGTGGCGTCGGGGCGTGCCAGCACTAGGTCGTTCTGCGGAGCACCGGCTCCAAGGCTCATCCGCGCCCAGATCAGGCGGTTCGACGAGGCGTTCGTTTCCCGGTGTACGGAGATCAGTCGGTGACCAGGTGGGCAGGGGTCTACTTCGGGGAGCTGCAGACCGACGGGCAGATCGAGTCGGTCTCGCGGGGACCCCGAACGCTTCGGTGGCTCCGCCAATCCTGTCCGGCCAGGTGGGCCGAGGGCCCGGCCACGAGGGCCGGCGTGGTGACCGGTCGGCCCCCGGCTCGACGTCATTGGCGTCTCGTTCCTGCGCCGGCGGCGCTCGAGCTTCCTTCACGGGGCGGGGCCGGACACCGCCGAGCTGTGTGACCTCCTCGTCGGTTCCCTGGCCGCCCGGGTCTGAGCCTCGGCGACTCGGGCTACTCGGACCGGAGCACGAACGCGGGCGAGGTGCGCGCCGCCATCCGCCCGGGGAGCGCCGCGACCAGGTTGCCGAGCACCAGCGCCGCCAGCGCGACCACCGTGACGAGGAGGGCCGGGACTGCCGGCGCGACCACCACGGCGATCTCGCGCGCGAACAGCTCCCACAACCAGCGCCCGGCGACGATGCCGAGCGGAATGCCGGCCACCAGGCCGACCACGACCACCGTGGTCGCCTGCCACGCGACCGTGCCCGACAGCTGCCGCCCCGTGAACCCGAGCGTCTTTAGCACCGCGAAGTCGCGACGACGTCGGCGCGCCGACGCGACGAGCGTAAGGGCCAGGGCGACCTCCGTGCCGAGGGCCAGCGCACCGGCGAGCACCCCGGGTGTCGCGCCCATCGACTTGTAGTTGACGATCTCGGCCGGCCGTTGCACGGCCAGGTTGTCGATGGTGAGGAGCGAGGACAGGCCGCCGGTGAGGGCAACAATCCGAGGCGAGCGCGACAGGCGGAGGAACGCGTCCACGACGCGCTGGAGCGCCCGATGGCCGGCCGACGCGCTCACACCGGGCTTGTTCCGGACGAAGAGGGCGTTGGGCCCGGCAAACGCCGGCGGGATCCCTTCGTCGAGCGCGGGCGTCGGGATGGCCTCGGTCGGAAGCAGCGCTCCGGTCGACATGGAGGCATGCGTGGTGAAGGTCGGCCCGATCGCGGGGAACCCGGCGGTCCCGACGATCGTGAGCCGTTCCGAAGGGAGCCCGTTCCCCGAGACGACGACGGTGTCGCCGATCGCGAGCCCGAGTCGCTGCAGCGTCGAGGTGCCGAGAACGAGATCGCGGCTCGACTCCAGAGGCGTGCCCATGAGGGCAACGGGCTGCACGGCCGCGTGCAGTGGCTCGGCGAGAGCCGGCACCGTCGCGCCGTCGATCTGCAGGTTCGAGAACCACACCGGCGTGGTCGCGGCGATGTCGGGGTCGCGATGGAGGATCGGGGTGAAGGCGGCCGTTGGGAGCGGCCCAAACCCGTCGGTCGAGAACAGCGCTTCGTCGAAGTTCCACCCATAGAGGGCGGGGTGAGAGATCAGGTTGCTCAGGCTGGCGCCGAAGGTGAGCGTCGCCACCAGCACGACCACCGCCAGGACCGCTCCGACCATCGTCGAGCGAACCGGCACCGCCGTCCGCCCCCGACCCGGCTCGACCGCGAACCGGAGGCCGGCCACCCCGGTCGGCGGGAACCCGAGACGGGCCGCCCAGGAGACGAACGCCGACCCGCGCTCTTCATGCCCGGCGCGGTCGCGCCCGGGCGCGTGGCGCAGAGCGGTGACGAGCCCGACGGCACCGACGACGGCGGCCAGCCCGAGGACACCGAAACCAAGGACGGTCCAGTCGGCGTTCCAGCCGCGCGCCGGGTCCACCGCGCCGACCGGGCCGAAGTCTGTGATCGGCGAGAGGAGGAAGGCGACGAGCGCGGCCGTCGCGGCCCCGAGCACCACGGCGATGGCCGATCCGAGGAGGCCGTCGGCCAGCACCGCGCCCGGGCTGGCTCCGAGCGCCCGGAGCACCTCTGCCTCGTCCCGACGGGCCCGGAGCTCTCTGGCGACCGCCATGCCGGCGATCACCAGTGCGGCGAGGGCGGCGATGCCCCCGAAGACGGCGAGGGCGATCGCCTGGGGTCGGATGGCCCGCTGGGTCGCGGCCTCGTTGACCGAGGACTCGTAGACGAGCAGCTGCGGGTTGGCCGGATTGACCCTCCGGACGAGCGCTCCGTACTCGCGGTCGACGAGTGCCACGTCGCGGGTTCCTCCGGCCACCTGGATCCCGTCGTAGGGGACGCCCGAGCAGCAGCCCGCGAAGGCACGGGCGAGCGCGGGCGACCCGAGGAGGATGCCGGTGTGGTCCTTGTCGATGTCGTCCTGCACCACCTGGTGGTTGAAGACCGCCAGACCGACCACGCGCAGCTCGACCGTCCGATAGGGCGGGAGCACCGAGCTCTGGTTGGCGAGGTCGATGCCGACCCGGACCGTCGACCCGAGCCGAAGGTGCAAGAGCGATGCCGCCTCGGGCGAGGCCACGACTTGGTCGAGGCTCGTCGGCTCCGGGAGTCTGCCCCCGGTGAGGGTGGCGCGGTCGATGTCGCCGAACATGCCGTCGTTGCTCGCGATCAGCTCGATCTTGGTGAGAAGCACGGTCCCGACGGTGTCGTTGGCGCGAAGCGTCTCGGCCTGAAGCGCCGTCGCGCACTCGACCTTGCGCACGTGCGGAAGCCGCTCGAGATCGCGAAAGAACACCGTCCCGCAGTTCGCCCGCCCCTGGGTCGTCGGCTGGACGAAGAAGTCCGACGGGTTGGTGGTCGCGAGGAACCGCGGGTAGGAGGAGTCGGTTCGCCTCGCCGAGGCGAGCGCCGCCAGTGCCACCCCACCCAGGAGTCCGAGCAGCGCGACCACCGCCAGGTAGCCACCGAGCCGGGCCCCGAAGGTCGCCCGGAACCGATACCCGGCGATCGCGGCGGTCGCCTGGGCGCGACGCGAGGAGCTCACCTCCACCGTTTTCGCGCTCGGCCGGCGCGCCTTCCACCCTGCGGGCACCTCACCCGCAGGGGTGGTAGGACACCCCGCCGGTCAGGGCCCGGTCAGGTACAAGAAGCCGTAGCCCTCGTCGTGCGCGGCGACCCCCGCCTCGGCCAGCGCCTCGTCCCAGTCGCCTCGCACCCCCGGGTCGGTCTCCTCCATGCCGTGGTCGGCGACGAGGAAGAAGGCGCAGTCGTCCCACACCCCCGCCCGCTCCACCTCGTCGAGCATGCGGCCGAGTCGGGCGTCGCTGTCGGCCACCGCCGACTCCGCCATCTCCGAGTACGGGCCGCCCTCGTGGAATGCCGAGTCGGTCAGGGTGAAGTTGACCCAGGTGAAGGCGGGCGGGTGCCCGTCGGGGTCGCGCCAGACCGTGCGGAACTGATCGACGGCGGTGTGGTCCGAGCGCGACGCCCACCGGTAGTCCTTGCTCGGCCGGACGAACCGGTGCGTCGCGTCCGGCAGGTCGTCCGGGCCCGGCGGCGGCGCCGGGCGCCGACCGTTGCGCACGAGGTCGAACGTCGAGTAGTCCGCCCCGGCGTCGCACGGCTCGTTGATCGACGCGGTGAACGAGCCCGGGAACGACCGCTTCAGCGCGTGATGGAGCGTCTCCACCCCAGGGTGGAGCCACTGCATCGAGGTCGCCCACGTCGCCGGCGAGTTGGTGATCACCTGCGCGCCGGTGTCCCGGTCGACCCAGGCGTTGTGCAGGATCCCGTGATGCCCGGGGTGACTTCCGGTGAGGATCGAGGTGTGGTTGGCGAGCGTCACCGTCGGCAGCGAGGCCAGCGCGCCGTAGCGGCACGCGGTCCCCGACTCGAGGAGGCGGGCCACGTTGGGCGCCACCCCGCGGGCCACCAGGTCGTGGAGGACGTTGGGGTTCGTGCCGTCCCACAGGAACCCGATGACGTGCCGCGCCGCGCCGGGCTCAGCCACCACCGGGGCGAAGACCTCGCCGTCCTGGTGTGACAGCCGGTCGGAGGCGGGCGCACCGAGTAGCGCCAGCACGGTGGGGGCCACGTCGACCAGGCGGCAGCCGAGGTCGGCCAGTCCGAGCCGGTTCACTCCGGCGCCCGCGATCACGAACGGCGCGCGGGCCTGGATCACGTCCAGCGACCCGTGCTCGCCGAGGTGCCCACCGTGGTCCGCCCAGTTGTGGGAGGCGGAGTGGATGACGCAGAGATCCGGGGCCGAGGGGTGGTCGAAGAGCTGGGCGAACTGCGCGTAGCCGTGCGGGTAGCTGTTGTCGCGACGGTGTGGGTGGGGAGTCGCCCGCTCCGAGGCGAGCCCGACGAAACGCGTCGGGTCCTGCACGGCGAGCGGGTTGTGGCCCGAGACTCCCTCGACGCAGAACCCTCCTTCCGACGCGGCGTCGCGCGAGAAGCGGACCGAGCCTTCGGCGGATGCCACCTCGTATACGTCCTTCGCCGGCGACCATCCCACCATGTCCACGATGGGTTCGAGCTCGTCACCGAGCAGGATTGCCAGCGCGCGCTCGCGCTGAGCCGGGGACGCGGGAGCGAGCGTGGTCACCTCGGGAGCGTAGGCACATCGCGCCGCTGCGTTCGCGCGCCGGCCGCTTGTGCGCTCCTCGTCACCCTCTTGTCGCGTGAGGCTCGCCGGTGACCCTCCGGCACCCCACTACGATCCTCGCCCGTGCCCGACGCCACCATCGTCGGTTCCGGCCCGAACGGCCTGGCCGCTGCCGTCGTCCTCGCCCGCGCCGGCCTGTCGGTGGAGGTCTTCGAGGGCGCCGAGACCCCCGGCGGCGGCTCGCGGACGGCCGAGCTGACGCTGCCCGGGTTCCACCACGATGTCTGCTCGGCGGTCCACCCCCTCCTGATCGCGTCCCCGTTCTTCCGGGACATCGACCTCGACGCGCGCCACGTGCGGCTCTGCATGCCGAAGGTGGCCTTCGCCCACCCGCTCGACGGGGGGCGGGCCGGGGCGGTGCGCTCCTCGGTCGAGGCGACCGCGCAGACCCTCGGCCGCGACGCCCGCACCTACCGCCGGCTGTTCCAGCCCCTCGTCCGCAACCTCGACAAGATCCTCCCGAGCGTCCTTGTCCCCCTCCGCTCCGTGCCCACCCACCCGCTCGCCATGGCCCGGTTCGGGCTGACCGGCCTCCTCCCGGCGACCCGGATCGCGGCGCGTTTCAAGACCGAAGAGGCGCGCGGGATCGTGGCCGGCGCCTCGGCGCACTCGATGCTGTCCTTGTCTTCACCACTCTCCAGTGCCTTCGGACTCCTCTTCGTCGCGGTCGCCCACGCACTGGGATGGCCGGTCGTCGCCGGCGGGAGCCAGCACATCGTCAGGGCGCTCTGCGCCGAGCTCGAGTCGCTGGGCGCCCGGATCCACACCGGGACCTGGGTACGGGACCTTGGCGACCTGCCGGAGTCCAAGGCGGTCCTGCTCGACATCACGCCCCGCCAGTTCCTGGCGCTCGCCGGCGACCGGCTCGAGCCGGCCCAGCGGCGGCCGCTCGAGCGGTTCCACTATGGACCGGGGGTCTGCAAGGTCGACTGGGCGCTGTCGGGGCCGGTCCCCTGGGCGGCCGAGGTGTGCCGGGAGGCAGGGACCGTGCACGTCTGCGGGCCCTTCGAGGAGGTCGCCGAGAGCGAAGCGGCCGTGAACGCGGGCCGCCACGCCGACCGGCCGTTCGTCCTCGTCGCCCAGGCGGGCGTGGTCGACCCGAGCCGCGCGCCGGCCGGGCAGTCCACCCTGTGGGGCTACTGCCACGTGCCCTCGGGGTCGACCATCGACGTGACCGAGCGCATCGAGGCCCAGATCGAGCGGTTCGCACCCGGGTTTAGGGATCTCATCCTCGCCCGCTCGACGATGACCGCCGCCGAGCTCGAGGCGTACAACCCCAACTACGTGGGCGGGGACATCAACGGGGGCATGGCCAACCTCCGCCAGACCGTGCTGCGGCCCACGGCGCGCTGGAACCCGTACCGCACGGACCTGAAGGGGGTCTATCTCTGTTCGGCGTCCACGCCACCGGGCGGGGGCGTCCACGGGATGTGCGGGCTCGGGGCGGCCCGGACCGCGCTCGTCGACCTGAAGGCCCGGCCGTAGGGGAAACCGGGCCGTGACCTGCCCGGGACAAGGGGTGCCTGCCCCCCGCCCGCACACCGGTCCTCACCCTTGGCCGTTGGGCGACCGCCCCGTACCGTAGGAGCGCGAACCACATCCGTCGCGCCATCGGGGGGAGCCCGAGATGACCCAGCCAGACATGATCAAGAAGCGGCCGACCCGGATCGAGGCGGCCGTCACCTCCATCTCGTGGATCCCCTCCGAGGCGATCTCGAGCCTGAGCACGAAGCTGCCCTTCGAGATGGGCATCGCCCACTACGACCAGGCACCCCCCGACGAGGTGACCGACCTCGTCGCCCTCCGCGACGCCGACCGGTTCCGCTTCGCCAACCAGCTGAGGGGATGGGTGGAGGTGGAGGACGGCCGGATCGTCGCCCAGGGGTCCTCGGGCGGCGGCATGATCGGCGCCACCACGCTGCGGCTCGGCTCGCGGCAGGCCACCTTCCAGGCCGTCCCGCTCCCCGACCTCCGCCCCGAGCCGACCGTGAGCGCGACCGAGGTCACGTTCGTCCAGACGGCCGGTGGCCGCACCGGGGTGCCGGCCCCCCGCCGGGTCTTCCGGCCGCCGTTCGTGCAGATCTCGGCGCCGCTCGCCTGGACCACGCTCTCGCTCACCATCCGGGCCGACGGCACGGTGACCCACCAGATGACCGGAGCGAGTCCGTTCCCCCGGCACTGGGTCTACGACACCGCCGGCAAGCTCTTGTCGAAGAGCGGGGTGATCGACTTCTCGGGCTGGTACCGGCGCGCGTTCGGGAAGCACAGCCCCTGGGGCGACCGGGACTCCCCCGCCCTCACCACCGAGGTGGAGTCGGCGCTCGAGCGCCAGCTCTCCATCGAGCTGATGCAGGGTTCGGCCAAGCCCACCATCCGCGACGTCAAGAAGGGCACGGCGATCACCACCCAGGGCGAGGCCGGCCACGAGCTGTTCTTGGTGCTCGACGGCGTGGTCCGGATCGAGGTCGACGGCAAGGCGCTGGCCGAGTACGGCCCGGGTTCGCTGCACGGCGAGCGGGCCATCCTCGAGGGTGGCCTCCGCACCTCCACGATCAGGGCCGTCACCGGCTGCAAGCTGGCGGTCGCCACCGCCGAGGAGATCGACCGCGACGCCCTCACCGAGCTCAGCTCCGGGCACCGCCGGGAGGAGCAGGACTGAGGTGTCGGGGGCCGGGACGACGAGCGAGGGGACCATCACCGTCTTCCTGGCCGACGACAACCTGATCGTGCGCGCCGGGGTCCAGGCGCTCCTCTCCTTGGAGTCCGACCTCAGCATCGTCGGCACGGCGGCCGACTACGACGAGCTCGTGACCGGGGCGGGCGAAGCCGCTCCCCAGGTCGTGGTGACCGACATCCGGATGCCGCCGTCATTCCAGCGCGAGGGCATCGACGCGGCGCACGAGATCCGCAAGCGCCACCCCGGCACCGGCGTGGTCGTGCTCAGCCAGTTCGACGACCCCGAGTACGCGATCTCGCTCCTCGAAGAGGGGGCGGCGGGCTACGCCTACCTGCTGAAGGACCGGGTGGCCGAGGGCGACCAGCTCGCCCGGGCGGTCCGGACCGTGGCGACCGGCGGGTCCGTGCTCGACCCCCAGATCGTCGAGGCCATGGTCCACCCCGTCACCAACGCGGGCGACCTCGGAGGCCAGGAGGAGGAGCTCCTCCGCCTCGTGGCCGAGGGCCGGCCGATCAAGGCCATCGCGGCGGCCCAGGGCACCACGCCGGCGGCGGCGGCCGAGGCGGTCGAGAAGCTCTTCCTCCGCCTCGCCCAGGCCGCGAGTGGCGGGGGCCAGAGCTCGCTACGCCGGCTGCGGATGCTGCACGAGGCCATCGTCAACCGAGAGGAGCAGGGCGAGACGCTCAGCCGGCTGCTCCCCGGCGGGGTGGCCGACATGTTGCGGAGCCAGGGCAGCGAGGCCGGCGAGACGAAGGAGCTCGTCGTCACCGTGCTCATGTCCGACATCCGCGGGTACTCGACGATCGCCGAGCACGCCGACCCGAGCGCGCTGGCCGGCCAGTTGAACGTGCACAGGGCCGAGATGAACAAGGCGATCCTCTCGGTCGACGGCACCGTCATGCAGTTCGTCGGGGACGCGGTGATGGCGGTCTTCGGCGCGCCGGTGCCCCTCGAGGACCACGCGTCGTGCGCGGTGCAGGCGGCGCTCAGGATGCACGAGGCGCAGGACGAGGTGAACCGCCGCTGGAGGGAGCAGGGCCTGCCCGAGTTCGGGCTCGGCATCGGCGTGACGACCGGCACGGTGGCGGCCGCCCTCCTCGGTTCCAAGGAGCGGCTCGAGTACACGCTCGTCGGCGACACCGTCAACCTGGCCCAGCGGCTCCAGCAGTGGGCCGAGCCCGGGGACACCGTCCTGTCCGAGGCCACCTACCAGGCGCTCACCGATCCGCCCGGGGCCGAGGAGCTGCCGCCGGCCCTGGTCAAAGGACGCGACACCCCGGTCGCGGCCTGGCGCATCGCCGCAGCGAACCGACCCGCCCCGGCGCCCACGGGCTCGGGCTGAACGAGGAGTACGGATGAACGTCATCGAAGCTCGAGGGGTCCGCAAGACCTACGAATCGGAGGGCACGCCGGTCCGGGCCCTGCGGGGCCTCGACATGACCATGGACGAGGGTGAGTTCGTCGCGGTCATGGGCCCGTCGGGCTGCGGGAAGTCGACGCTCCTCAACCTCATCGCCGGGCTGGACGCGCCGACCGAAGGCGAGATCATCGTGGCCGGCGAGTCCCTCGTCGACAAGGACGAAAACGAGTTGGCCCGCATGCGGCGCCGCCACATCGGCATCGTCTTCCAGTTCTTCAACCTGCTCGAGGGGATGAGCGTGCTCGAGAACGTGACGTTGCCCGCGGTGATCGCCGGCACCAAGCGCCGGCAGGCCGAGAGCCGGGCCCGCGACCTGCTCGATCTGCTCGGCCTGGGCGACAAGGCGCGCAGCGCGCCGGGCGTCCTCTCGGGCGGCCAGCGCCAGCGGCTCGCCATCGCGCGGGCCCTCGCCAACGCGCCCACGCTCCTCCTCGCCGACGAGCCGACCGGCGCCCTCGACTCCGAGGGCGGCCTCGAGGTGCTCGAGCTATTCCGCCGGCTGCACGCCGGCGGCCAGGCGATCCTCCTCGTCACCCACGACGAGGAGGTGGCGGCCCCGGCCAGCCGCATCATCAAGATGCGCGACGGCCGGGTGGAGGACGACGGCCGCGCCGAGGCGGTGGCGGCCGGACAGAGCAGCGCGCCGTCGCAGTGAGCACGCCCGTCGTCCCCATCATCGTCAACCAGCTCGGGCGGACGCGCGAGAAGGAGCAACCGCGCGAGGTGGCGCGGCCTGCCCCCGCCCTGCTCGGGATCCTGCTGGCGGCGGTGGCCATGGCCGGGGCGGTCTCGGCGCCGCTCGTCGACCAGCACGGGGACACGGCCACCCAGGTCGTCCGGGCCATCGTCGTCGGCACGTTCGCGTTGGCCGGTGCGTTCGCACTGTCGCGTCGGCCGTCGGAGCGCCAACCGATCCTGGCGCTGCTCGCGACCGCGTTGGCCGGCGCCGCGACGTCGCTCAGCGCCCTCCTCGAGGCGCACGCGCACGGGACCGCGGTGTCCTCGGTGCTCCTCTCCTTCGCGCACATCGCCGAGCCGGTGGCCCTCGCGCTGTTCCCGGTCGCGATCATGCACTTCCTGCTCGGCCTGCCCGACGGAAGCTGCCGGCTGAGCCGAGCCGTCATCGGGATCGGGTACCCGGTGGGCACTGCCGTCGGCATCGCGCTCTGGACCCGCCGTCCCTCGCTCCCCTTGTGGCCGATCCTGATCGAGCTGATCGTGGCCGTCGGGGCCGGGTTCATCGGCTCCCAGCGGCGCTACCTCCGCTCGGCCGGTCTCGAGCGCCAGCGGATGCAGTGGTTCGGGTGGGCGACGGCCCTCACGGTCGAGACACTCCTGGTGGCCCTGGGCCTCCGGCTGCTCTGGGGCTGGCCGCACCACCCGCCCCTCGTCGTCGCGGTGTCGCTCCTCCCGGTGGCCGCCGCGATCGCGATGGGGAGCACCCGGCGCCTGGCCGCCCGGATCGACCGCATCCTCGCCCACACCGTCTCTCTGGCCGGGCTCACCGGCATCGTGGTGGTCGTCTACCTCGTGGTCGTACTGGGCCTCGACCACTCGCCGAACACCCGGTCCGAGCGCGAGTTGCTCGGCTACTCGATGGCGGCCGCCGCCATCGCCACCCTCTTCTACGGCCCGGCCCGCCAGCGTCTGTCCCAGATGGCCAACCGCCTCGTCTACGGCGAGCGCGAGGCACCCGACACTGTGCTGCGCACCTTCGGCAGCCGGCTCTCGCGCGCCGTCCCGATGGACGAGCTCCTGTTGCAGGTGGCCGAGTCGCTCCGCAAGACCCTCGCCT
>Ga0116219_10000077_pt1 | contig 89802 bp, 70 predicted proteins | sample Sb_taG_4_FD_91019 | JGI IMG/M metagenome (GOLD analysis project Ga0116219, IMG submission 91019) | Peat soil microbial communities from Weissenstadt, Germany - Sb_50d_6_BS metaG | ecosystem: Environmental > Terrestrial > Soil > Wetlands > Peat | place: Germany: Weissenstadt | collected 2010-09-21 | reverse complement strand
TGTCCTTGACAACCCCAGCCTCAAGTCTGCGGTCGTCGCGTGACGGAGGCTACCCGTGCCCCGTGGAGGGCCGGACAGTTGAGTGTCGATCAGGCAAGTTGGGCTCCTGCGAAAAGCGGCGTTGTGGCAAGAACTCCTCAAGTTGGAGCTGGAATACCGGCGGATCGAGGCCCCTTCCCCGGAGGAATACGCTCGCCGCTTCCCGGCGTACGGACACCTGCTGAGGCCGTTGCTCGATCAACTCGCGCCGGTCGCCTGCGGCACTGCTGTTTCAGAGCCCGGGTCAGGGGGACGCCACGATACGCAGGACGCTCCCGGGAACCTGTTGTCCTCGCGACCGGCACGGCCCGCTATGCCGCCGGGGACAGATTCCCTGCCGCGTATTGCCGGCTACGAGATGCTGGGGGAGCTGGGCCGGGGCGCCATGGGCGTCGTCTACCAGGCCCGGCAGATCAGCCTGAACCGCACACGGTTGCCCTCAAGATGATCGTGGCCGGCGCCCACGCGAGCCCGGCGCAGCTGGCCCGTTTCCGGCGGGAGGCCGAGGCCGTCGCTCGGCTGCATCACCCGCACATCATCAAGATCCACGACGTCGGCGATCACGGCGGCCTCCCCTTCTTCGCCCTGGAATATGCCGAGGGCGGTAGCCTTGCCCGCAGCCTCACCGGCAGCCCGCTGCCGGTGGTGCGGGCCGCTTCCCTCGTGGAAACGCTGGCCCGGGCGGTTCAGCACGCCCATCAGCAGGGCATCGTCCATCGGGATCTGACACCCGGGAACGTGCTCCTGATGGCCGACGGGACGCCCAAGATCGCAGACTTCGGGCTGGCCAAGTTCATCCTCGGCGGCCCGCCGGCGACCGAGTCGGGGGCCGTCCTGGGTACGCCCGCCTACATGGCGCCCGAGCAGGCCAGCGGCCGCACACGGGAAATCGGCCCGGCCACCGACGTCTACGCCCTGGGCGCCATCTTCTACCACCTCCTCACCGGCCGGCCTCCCTTCACCGCCGAGACGTCCCTGGACACGATGATGCAAGTCCTTGCGGACGAGCCGATCCCTCCCCGCCGCCTCCAGGCCAAGGTGCCGCGCGACCTCGAGACCGTCTGCCTGAAGTGCCTGCGCAAGGAAGCCGGCAAACGCTACGCCACGGCGCAGGCGCTGGCCGACGACCTGCGCCGCTTCCTCGACGGGCGGCCGGTGCAGGCTCGGCCGGCCGGCCTGTGCGAACGGGGACTCAAGTGGGCGCGACGGCGGCCGACCGTTGCGGCTCTGGTGGCGGTCAGCGCCCTGGCCGTGATCGGGGGGCTGGCTGCCATCGGCGCCCTGTGGCGGAACGCCGAGGCGCGGGCCGGCGCGGTCCTCCAGCTCGCCGCCGCTCAGAAGGAATTGGACGACCGCCAGGGTCGCCTCACCGCCCTGGAGAGGGAAATGCACGACGCCGAGAGGGCGACGCGCCGGGCGTTGTACATCCGCGACATGCAGCTGGCGCAAACCGCGGAGGAACAGGAGCAGTCGCAGCGTGTCCTGACGCTCCTCGGGCGGTTCTTGCCGCGGGACGGCCAACCGGACGTGCGCGATTTCGAGTGGCGCTATCTCTGGGGCCTGTACCACCGCGAGCGGGCTCGGCTGCGCGGTCACACGTCCCCCGTCAAATGGGCGGAATTCGCGCCGGGTGGGGGCGAACTCGTGACACTCGCCTCGGAAGGAGGGATGCGACTTTGGGACCCGGCTGGCGGGAAGGAGCTGGCCCCCGCGACGGCGGAGGCCGACGGAGTAGTCGGCGCGACCTACGCAGCGGGCGGCCGTTTGCTGGTAGCCGGTTGTACCGACGGCAAGGTGTGCGCGTGGAACCGGCCCGGCGCCGGCGGACTCGGTGCCCCCCGCTGGACTTTCCCCGCCCACGCCAAGGCGGTCGTCGCCGTGACGGTGTCGCCCGATGGGCGGACGCTGGCCACGGGGGGCGAGGACGGCGTGGCCGCGCTGTGGAACTGGGAGGGGGCCGCGGCCGATGCTCCGCCGACCCTGAACAGGCGGCTGGCGGGTCACACGGCAGCCGTGTTCCATGTCGTCTTCTCCCCCGACGGCAACACCTTGGCCACGGTCAGCGGCGACCAGACCGGTCGGCTCTGGGACGTGGCCACCGGCCGGCTGCTGCGGACATTCGTCGGCGAGAGTGGCGCCTGGGTCACGCGCGTCGTCTTCTCGCCGAAGGGCGACTTGATGGCCGTCGCCGAAGCCCACCCTTTTCAGCCGCTCGCGACGAACTCGGTCCGCCTCCTCGACACCTCCACCTTCCGCCCGCGCTCGTCTTTCCCCGTGAAAGGCGGGGGTTGGGGCGTCGCCTTCTCCCCCGATGGGGCGTTGTTCGCCTACGCCAGCAACTGGGGTGTGGTGAGGGTCTGGCACCTACCCAGCGCGCGGACGACCGACGTGATCCACGCCCACGCTGATCGCACCGGCTTGGTGGCCTTTTCCCCGGATGGCCGGACGCTGGTGACGGGGGCCAACGATGGGCTCGCCAAGCTGTGGGACGTGGCCCCGCGGCCGGAGCCGTGGCTGCAGGCGCACCCCGGCGGGGCCGACGCCGTCGCCTTTTCCCCGGACGGCCGGCGACTCGCGAGCGCTGGCATCGACGGCCTGGTGCGCGTGTGGGACCCGGACGCCCGAGCGCTGCTGGCTGATCTCCCCGGACGCTTCGGCAGAGCCAAGGCGGTGGCCTTCTCCCCAGATGGCCGCTGGCTGGTCTCAGCCAGCGAGGACAAGACGGTGCGCCTGTGGGACACGACGGCGAAGGCCCAGCGCGCCGTCTTCCGCGGGCACACCGACCTCGTCAACTCCGTGGCGTTTTCGCCGGACGGCGGCACCATCGCTTCGGGTTTGAAAGACGGGACGGTGCGACTGTGGGACATGCCCGGGGCCGGCGAACGGGAGGTCACATCGCCGCGACAGACCCTGACGCACCCGCAAGACCAAGTTACAGGCGTGGCCTTCTCGCCCGACGGCGCGACATTGGCGATGGCGTGCTGGTTCGGGGGGGTCACGTTGTACGACCCGGCGTCAGGGGCCGTGCGGACCAACCTCAGCGCCAAGGAGTTGACCGGCGTGGCCTTCTCGCCCGACGGGCGGCAGGTCGCCGCCGGCACATGGGCGGGCACAGTCGAGGTCTGGGACGTGGCCTCGGGAAAGCCGGTACTGACCCTCCTCGCAGACGCGAGCCCGGTCCTGGCCGTCGCCTACAGCCCGGACGGTCAGACATTGTTCTCCACCAGCCGGGACGAGGGGGCGGTGAAACTCTGGGACGTCGCGACGGGGCTGGAGCGTTTCACCCTCAAGGGGCACACTTCGGCAGTGCGTGGGCTGGCACTGACGCGCGACGGCCGGCTCCTGGCGACAGCGAGCACCGACGGGAGCGTGAGGCTTTGGCCGGCTCCCGCGGACACCGGCGCGCCGGAGCGAATTTGACGCTGAGGCCGCCTGTCGTTTTGCGCTCGCTGCCTCGTCCTCGCAGATAAATGGATAGATGGGCCGGGTCGGGATGGGGGGCAACCCTGGGGCGGCTACGGCCGCACGCAGCGGAAGAGGTACGCCTGCCCGGCGAACGTGACCCGATGCTCGATGGCCACGAAGCCGGCGGCGGTCAGTTTCTCGCGGATGGTCGTCGCCGGCAGGTAATGGAAGCGGCCGCGCCGCGCTTCTCGTTTCAGCCAGGAGCCGTAGCGGAGCATGCGGAAGGCGTTCTTGACGTAGCGCAGCGGCCGGCGGGCGGTGAAGAAGCCGTGGAAGCCGTTGACGGCCACCTTGTACCAGGCCGGCTCGGGCACGTTCACCGAGAAGACGAAACGGCCGCCGCCGCGCAGCACCCGCCACACCTCGGCCAACAGGTGGTCGTAAGCGTCCGTCGTCCAGCAGCCGCGCTCCTCCGAGTACGATTCCGCGTACTGGATCGCCAGTCCCGAGACGGCGCCGTCGAAGCGGGCGTCGTCCCACTCCCCGAGTCCGTGGCTGAAGTTGCCGTGAACGAAGCGCAACTGTCCCGGGGCGGGCACCGGGCGAACGAGGTTGCCAACCTTGGCGATGGAGCGCTCGTTGGTGGCGGCGCAGTCCATCGCGACGACCTCGGCCACCGAGCCCCCGCTGGCTTCCCAGACCGCCCGCGTGAGCTGGCCGGAGCCGCAACCCAGGTCGAGCCAGCACTCGCCGGGCCGGGGGTCAAGCCAGGCGGTGGTGTCGGCCAGGAGCTTGCGGTACGGCGGCAGCTCCTGCTGTCCCCAGAAGGCCCGGGCACATTTCGTGTCCGGCCAGTAGTTCAATACGGGGGTTGCGGTCGGCATGGCTTTCCCTTCCCTGGGAATGGCCGGCGAACGATCCTGGCCCGATCCGGCCGCAATTTACCGTGCGGCCGGGGAGCGGGAAAGGGCAGTTTCCGCGCGGCCGCTTGCGGCTTCGCACGGTTGACCTGCGAAGCCGCAAGCGGCGGGGACGTTACTTGAGCGGATTCTCCTCGACGCGCCGGATGGTGCGCGTGGTGGTCTGATCGATGTCGAACGGAGTCTCCTTCTTGGCGGCGTCGGTCGTCGTCAAGTGTCCCGTCAGGTGCCGGGTCTCCTTGTGGCTGACGAGCCGGCCGGCGGCGAGGTCGGCGACGATGGTGCCCGTCGCGTCGGTCACCTTCACGTCCCCCTTGCTTACCTTCACTCCTCCCGCACCCTCGTCCGGGAGGGCGTAGGACCACTTCTGAGTGATATCGATCTTCTCGCCGTCCTTGTCCTTGCCCCCGTATTTGTACGTCGTCTCTCCCGTCAACTTGCCCCACGGCAACGCGAGAGTTTCCGTCCGCTTCCAGGTGTCGTCCTTCTCGACAGACTTCCCGGGCAAGAAACCGAAAATGGCGCTCAGTTCGTCCTTGAGCGCGTCCTCGGGGAGAAAGGCCCGGTTGTCCTTCTCGATCTTGTCGCTGCCGCCGCTCAGCCTCCTGATGAAGTCGTCGTAACCGTCCAGCTTGCTGGTGAGCTTGCCGGCCGAGTTGATGGTGAACGTGAACTTCGCGCCCTTGAGCAGGTTGGCGAAGCGCGAGGCGATGGCAACCGTGGAATCGTCGGCCTTGGCCGACTTGACCTGCACGCCCTCGATGGTCTGATCCAGCGTGTAAGAGCCGGCCTCGGCCTTCTTCACGACGAAGCTGCTCACCGTCGTGTATGTGCTCGCCGACGTGGTCGGCTTGTCGGCCAGGGTGACCGTCTGCTTCGTCTCGGTGACGGCCTCGATGAAGAACTTGTCACCCTCCTTGAACTTCCACTCCAGCGCTGTCTGGGCCGGAGCCGCCGGCACCAGCGCCAATAGCAGCAACCCCGCCCCCATCGTGCCCCGCAACGACATGCCTCAACCCTCCTATTTCTTCGCCGGTTTCTCGTTTAACACCGTCACGACCGTGCTCTGCTCCTGCTCCACCACCGCATCGTCCTTGCTGTCGGCGATCGACAGGACCATCGTGCCGAGCAATTTCAGGTCCGACTTGACCTGGACCAGGCGGCCGGCGGCGGCGTCGAAGTACACCGTGCCCTTGCCCTCCTTGACCTCGATGCGGCCGCTGAGGACGTAATAGGGCAGATTTTCGACTCTCTTACCCGCCTTGAATTCGACGGCCGTGCTGAAGGTGATCTTGTCCACCTTCTTGCCGCCGACGTCTTCCTTGCCGTCCAGCTTGTAGGTCCGCGTTTCGCGCAGGGTGCCGAGCACGCCGAGCGGCTCCTCGACCGTGCGCTCCCAGGTGTCGCCGTCCTTGACAGGGCGGTCGGGCAGGAAGGCCAACGTCTCGCGCACCGACTTCTTCAGCGACTCTTCCTGAAGGGTCGCCTGCAGCGCCTGGCGCACGGCCGGGTCGTCCCCCGCCAGCTTGTCGATGAGCTTGTCGTACCCCTCGAACTTGAGCACCTCCCAGTTCTTCGACAGCGTCACGTTGAAGGAAGCGCCGACCAGTTTCTCGTCGCTGATCGGCTCGCCCTTCTCCGGCTTGATGGTCAGCTCCTCGATGGTTTCCTTCACCAGGAACGAGTCGCCCATCTGGTCCTCGACCTTGAAGCCTAGCACAATCGTCTGCTCGGCGTTCTGGGGGAACTCCTTGTTCAGCGCCTTGAGCGTCTGCTTCGTGGACGTCACGTTGCGCAGGTAGAACTGATCGCCCTTCTTGAGCTTCCATTCGAGGGTCGCCTGGGCGCGGGCGGTCCCCGCGAGCCCGGCCACGAGGAGCAACACGGCCACGACACGGCAACGCGACATCGACACACCCCCAGGGAGTGACAGGATCAGCATTGTTGACCTGCTGTACAGGTTATCCCTTTATAGGCCGCACTTTGACGCCGAGCAAGGACAAAGCATCCCCGCCCACGGTGCGCGCCCGCCCGTTGCCCTTCCAGACGACTGACGGACAATAGATTAACGGGACAGTCCGGGAGAGCGACCCTCATGAATGACCTCCTGCGCGAGAAGTTGTGCGATATCGTGGCCGCCCACGGCCCGGGCGTGGCCGACGACCCCCGCCAATGCGCCGAACTGCTGCGCCAGGCCGCCCCGGAGGACGGCGACGGCGTCGAGGCGCTGCTGCGGGCGCTGCAAGCCCACGTCCCGGCCCGGCTGGCGCTGCTGACCGAGCCGCTGGCCCTGGCGCCGCTCACGTCGGGCCTGGTCCGGCGACTGGTGGAGGAGCAGGGGTTGAGCGAGGAGGCGGCACGCTGGGCTGTCGAGGCGTGGGCCGTCGCCCTCGGCAAAGGGGGCGACGCCCCGTCGGCCGCCGCGGAGCAATTCTCCGCCTACGAGCACGTCCTGGCCCCGCCGCGCCGGCGCTGGCGCTGGCTGTGGTACGCCCTGCCGGTGGTCGCGCTCCTGGCGGTCGGGGGGGGCTGGTGGTGGGCCGCCCAGCGCTCGGAGGAACGCCGCATCGCCGACCGCGTCGGCGGCATCTCCTGCCTGGCCGTGTCCGCCGACGGCCGAACCGTCCTCGCCGGCTGCGGCAACCGCTCGCTCATCCTCTGGGACGTGGAGAGCGGGGCCGAGCTGAGGCGCTTCGACGGCCATCAAGGGGCGATCACCGGCGTCGCCCTGTCGCCCGAAGGCCGGCTGGCGCTGTCGTGCGGCGGAATACGAGTGAAGAAGGAGGGGAAGCAGCTCACCCCTGTGGACTGCGTCGTGCGCGCCTGGGACGTGGCCACCGGCAGGGAACGCACCCCCTTCGGGACGGCGTTCAAGATCACGGACACGACGTGGGAAGCGATCCACAAAGCCGACGTGCCCGAAACCGTGCTGGCCAAGCTCAACCCCTTGAAGGATAAGAAGTTCAACACGCAGAACGACCTGGCGACCGAAGCGAGCAAACTCCTCGACAAGGAGGAGTGGGAGCGTTCCCGTAGCGGCATTTTGGGCCATGCGCTCTCCTCCGACTATGAGGTGCCGATTTACTGCGTCGCTTTTTCCCCGGACGGCCGGACGGCTCTCGCCGGCATGGGCGACTACGAGTACAAGGAGGGCAAGTACGTCGTCAAGGACGAAAAGACGCTGCCGTTCGAGTGCGTGGTGTGCCTCTACGACGTATCGACGGGGCAGGAGCTGCGCAAACTCGAAGGACACAAGGCCCCGGTAGCGTGCGCTGGCTTTACCCCCGACGGCAAGCGCGTGCTGTCCGGCAGCTGGGACGGCACCCTCCGGCTCTGGGACGCCGCCGACGGCCGTGAATTGAAGCGCGCCCAGGTCAGCGGCAAGGCCCACGTCGTCTCCCTGGCCGTCTCGCCCGACGGCCGATGGCTCCTGACCGGAGACGACCAGTCGCGGGTGAGCCTGTGGAACCTCGACGAGCTGGAGCCGGAGCGCGAGCAGAAGGGGCGCGGGGAGGGCGTCCACGTCGCCTTCTCCCCGGACGGCCGGCGCGCCCTCTCCGGCGGTGACGACTTCGTCGTTCGGTTGTGGGACGCGGAAAACCTCACGGAGCTGCGGCACTACCCCGGGCACACGGGCGCCATCGATGCCGTCGCGTTCCTCCCGGACGGCCGCTACGCCCTCTCCGGGGGCTCCGACAGTACGATTCGTGTCTGGCGCCTGCCGCCGTAAGCCGCAAGCGGCTTCGCAGTCATGCGAAGCCGCTTGCGGCAAACCGGTCAGCGCGTCCAGCGCAGCTGGGCGGCGCACGCCGTCAGGCACACCATCCAGCCGACCCCTAGCACCAGCAGTCCGTAGGGCGCGCAAAACGTGATGGCGACCGCCAGCAGGAAGAAGAACGCCCCCCACACGTAGCACCACCCCCAAACGGTGGCCCCGAGGGTGACGAAGGCCATCCCGCTCAGCACCGCCTTGACCGGCGCCAGCGGGATCGGCTCCGGCAAGAACAGGTTCAGCACCAGCAGCGCCAGGCTGCCTCCGTAGTACGCCGGCACCAGCGCCACGATCTGCCGTTCGATCGCGGTCAGGCGCGGCTCGTGGATCGGTCGCAGCCACCATGCCAACCCCAGCATCCCCGCCACCATGCCGCCCCCCAACAGGAGCAGCGGAAAGGAACGCCGCTCCGCCGGCAGTTCCCGTTCGAGCCAGGTCGCCAGGACGCCGCCGGCGAGGATCAGCACGCCGAGGCCGACGAGCAGTCGGCCCCAGCCGCGCTGGCCGACCTCGCGGTGTCGCCGCTGCAGGCCGCGCCGCACGCGCCGCAGCCAGGTCATCGGCCGGGCGGCCACCGGCTGCCCCGCCAGGAACGCCCGCAGGTCGGCCGCCAGCGCCGCCGCCGAGGCGTAGCGCTGCTCCGGCCGGGTCGCCAGCGCCTTCAGACAAACGGCCTCCAGGTCGCGCGGGATGGCCGGGTTGAACAGGCGCGGCGGCGGCGCGTTTTCCTCGACCATGCGCGCCGGCAGCGAATGGGCCGGCCCCTGGAACGGCAGCCGGCCGGTCAGCAATTCGTAAAGGGTAACGCCGAGGCTGTACACGTCGCTGCGGGCGTCGGCGTGGTGGCTGTGGCCGGCGGCCTGCTCCGGAGCCATGTAGGGCAGCGAGCCCAGCACTCGCCCGTCCGAGGTTTGCGCCGTGCCAGGCTCATCGACCAATTCTTCCAGGCGAGCCAGGCCGAAGTCGAGGACGTGCGCTCGGCCTTCGCCATCGACGAGGATGTTGCCCGGCTTCAGGTCGCGATGGCACACCCCCTGGACGTGGGCGTGCTCGACCGCCTCGGCCACCTGGGCCAGCAGGTCGGCGACCTGCGCGGCGCCGGCCCGCTGCCGCCGGCACCAGGCCCGCGGGTCTTCGCCGGCGACGTGCTCGGTGACGAGGTAGTAGGGCGGCCCCTGCCGGCTGTAGTCGTACAGCTGCACGATGCCGGGGTGGCGCAGGCGGGCCGTGACCTGCGCCTCGCGATGGAAGCGGGCGACGGCCTCCGGCTGGTTGAGGCGGCCGGGGTGGAGCACCTTGAGGGCAACGCGCCGCTTCACGTCGGGGTCGTAGGCCAGGTAGACGACGCCGAAGCCGCCGGCCCCCAGCTCGCGCTCGACCTTGTACGGGCCGATGCGCTCCGGCAGCGGCCCCGGCTCGGCACGGGACTCGGCGACGGTGTTGGACAGGCCGGCCAGGCGTTCCAACCCGGCGAGCGCCTCGGCCAGTTGCGGGTAGCGCGCCAACAACCGAGCCCGGTCCAGCGGCCGGCCGGCGAGCAGGGCGGCCACGGCTTCGTCGAGGGCGGCGGCCATCTCCTCCTCCCGCGGCGGAGCGGTTCCTGCGACGGTTTCGGCGGGGAGGTCCATGTCATCTACCCGTCGCGGCCCGTGTGTTCCGCCCCCGCCGGCGACCACGGTGCCACCGGCGTCCCGTTGGCGTCCTGCGCTTCGAGGCGGAACTTGTCCCAGACCATCGGCCGGGCCAGCGGCTCGATCCGCAGCACCACCTCGCCGTTCTGGAAGAGGCGCACGGTGCCCGACGATTGGCTGACGGCGATGGCGATGGCCTTGGTCTTGCGGCTGATGGCCGCGGCGGCCCAGTGTCGTGAGCCCAGCCCCTTGCTCAGGGTGATCCCCTCGGCCAGGGCGTCGATGTACATGCATGCCGCCTCGGCCACGCCGTCACGGCGGATGATGATGGCGCCGTCGAGCTGGGCCAGGTCCTTGATCTGCTCGCGCACCTTCAGGTCGCGGACGTCGCGCTCCTGCGGCGGGTAGCCGCGGAACGGGTTGAAGTTGATCGGGTGCGACATCTCCATCACCTTGCGCGTGTCGCCGACGACGAGGAGCGCCCCGACCGGGTGGCCCTCGCGCCCCTCGCTGCCGATCTCCGTCGCCAGGTCCACTACGGCCCGCAGCGTCTCCAGCGGCACCTGCGTGTCCAGCTTGCGCAGGTCCTTGGCCGTCAGGCGCTCCAGGTGCTCGCCGAGGTGGATGACGCTGAGGCTGTCAATGTGCTCCGGCCCGTCGGCGCCGATCTCGATGCCGTTGTACAGCGTGACGACATGGGCGCCGCTCGGCAGCTTGTCGGTCCGCACCGCTTCGAGCAGGGCGAGGCTCATGCGCTCCTGCGTCGGCGTCGGGCCGGGGTCGATGTCGAGGACGGTCATGTCCGGGTGGCTGCGAACCTCGTCAGGCAGCACGCCGCCCTGGGCGGCGATGAAGAGCCGGCTGCCTTCCAGGAGCCGAAGAACCTCGTCCCAGTCGAGGTTGGTTTCGGTCAGCAGCAAAACGGCGTCGGCCGGCAGTTCCCGGACGAGCCGGCACGCCGACTTCAGCAGCGCAATCGTCTGATGCGGCAACGCCATGCGGCAACCCGAGCCTGGAACCATTGATGATACTGAGGCGGTGGATGCTTCCCCTTCACATGGTAACGACGAGTCCGCGCCGGGGCAAATCGCGGCCCGCGCTTTCGCGGATTACCGATCCTCTGCTGGCCCGTGCCGTGCCAGCCTGCTATCCTGACGTTCGGCCCGCCAGACGTCCCACCCACCGCTGACTACTCAGTACTCAGCACCCACGGAGCTTCCCGCATGCGAATGAGAATGAGTTGCCTGGCCGTCCTCGTTCTTGCCTTCTCAGGGGCCGCCCAGGCCGGCGACTGGCCCGGCTGGCGCGGCCCGCGCGGCGACGGCACTTCCGCCGACACGGACGTGCCCATCAAGTGGAGCGGCAGCGACAACGTCGCCTGGAAGACGCCCATCCCCGGCAAGGGACACTCGTCGCCGATCGTCTGGGGCGACCGCGTCTTCGTCACCACCTGCCTCGAACAGGACGCCCCGCGCCCCGACGACAAGGCGCGGCGAATGCTCCTGTGCCTCGACCGCCGCGAAGGCACCGTCCTCTGGCAGAAGGAGGTCATCTCGGCCAAGCTGGAGAAACGCCATCCCCTCAATACCCGCGCCAGCTCCACGCCGGCCGCCGACGGCAAACACGTCTTCGTCACGTTCCTCGACGCCGGCAAGGATAGGGACGCCCGCGTGATCGTCGCCTGCTACGACTTCGACGGCAACCCGGTGTGGCAGAAGTCGCCAGGCCGCTTCTCCTCGGTCCACGGCTTCTGCTCGTCGCCGATCCTCTACAAGGACACGCTCATCGTCAACTGCGATCACGACGGCGACGGCTACGTCGTCTCCCTGGCCAAGGACGACGGCACGCAGCGCTGGCGGATCGAGCGGCCCAACAAGACGCGCTCGTACTGCGCCCCGATCCTCGTCGAGGCGGCCGGCAAGAAGCAGCTCGTCCTTAGCGGCAGCAACTGCGTCGCCGCCTACGACCCCGACAGCGGCAAGCAGTGGTGGATCATCAACGGCCCCACCGAGCAGTTCGTCTCGAGCCTCGTCTTCCTCGACAACACCCTCTTCCTCACGGCCGGCTTCCCCACCTATCACTACATGGGCATCAAGCCGGACGGCGACGGCAACGTGACGGAGACGCACGTCGCCTGGCATCACCAGGTGAAGAACGCCCGCGAAGGCGCTTACGTCCCATCGCCGATCGCTTACGAGAAGTGGTTCTTCGCCGTCTCCGACGACGGGGTGCTCAACTGCTTCGACGCCAGGGGCGGCGAGTGGAAGTGGCGGGAAAAGCTCGGCAAGCACCACAGCGGCTCGCCGGTCCTGGCCGACGGACACCTGTACTTCACCGCCGACAACGGCGACACTTACGTGCTGAAGGCCGGTGACAAGTTTGAAGTGGTCAACGTCAACCCGCTCGGCGAGGAGTGCTACTCCTCGCCGGCGATCTCGCATGGGCAGATCTTCATCCGCGGCGACAAGCACCTGTTCTGCATCGGGAAGTGAAGCCGCTTCATGATTTATCGTTTCGCGCTCACGTCAGCGCGAAACGATAAATCGTGAAACGCCGTCACTTCGCCGGCACCAGCCAGACGTTGCGGAACTGCACCGGGTTGCCGTGGTCTTGCAGCATGATCGGGCCGGGCTTGCACGGGTCGCCGCCGAGACCGGCCCTGGTGTTCGTCACGATCTCCTCCTTGCCCTCCTTGTCCTTGCGGGCCAGCCGCACGTCGTCCTGAATCTTGACGCCATTCTGGTAGACGGTCATGTGGGCCGGCTCGGTGATCTTGCCGTCCTCGCACTTCGGGGCGGTGAACTCGATGTCGTAGCTCTGCCAGATCGTCGGCGCCTTGCAGGCGTTGACCAGCGGCTTGGACACCTCGTAGATGGCGCCGCAGTCGTTGTCCTTGCTGTCCAGGCCGTAGCTGTCGAGGACCTGTACCTCGTAGCGGCCCTGCACGTAGACGCCGCTGTTGCCGCGCGCCTGGCCCTTGGCTTCCTTCATGTAGGGCACGCGGAACTCGACGTGCAGCTTGAAGCTGCCGTCGAACTTCTCCTTGGTGCTGACGTTGCCGGTCCCGTTGACCTGCATCGCCCCGCCGTCCACCAACTTCCACTCGGCCGCTTTCTTACCGTCGGTTTTGGTCCAGTTGTCGAGGCCCGAGCCGTCGAAGAGGACGATCGCCCCCTTCGGCGGCGGCGTGCCCTTGACGTCTTCCTTGTCTTCCGGTTTGGCGACCGTCAGGTCGCTGATGTCCCACGTCTTGTCGTCGGCGGCCGGCACCGCCGCGACGACGAACAAGGTGAGCGCGAGCGCGGACAGCAAACGCATGGCAGGACCCTCCCCCGGTAGGGCCGCTTGAGGCTTCGCATTCTTGCGAAGCCTCAAGCGGCTGATCGTTCACGCCTTGATAATGTCCTTGACAGTCATCCCGCCGGGGATCATCGGCAGGACGTGTTCCTGATACGGCACCATGACGTCGAGGACGAACGGCCCCTTGCTGTCGAGCATCTCTTCGAGGGCGCCGTCCACGTCCTTCTTGTCGGTGATGCGTTTGGCCCCGCAGCGGAAACCCTTGGCCATCGTCACGAAGTCGGGGTACGGCGCCTCATCGGGGCCGGCCCCGAGGTAGGTGTGGGCGCGGTTGCCGCCGTGGAAGCGGTCCTCCCACTGCACCACCATGCCGAGGTGTTGGTTGTTCAGCAGCAGCACCTTCACCGGCAGCTTCTCGGTGTAGGCGCAGGCCAATTCCTGGACGTTCATCAGGAAACTGCCGTCACCGTCGATGTCCACCACGGTCTTGCGCGGGTGGGCCGCCTGGGCGCCAATGGCCGACGGCAGGCCGAAGCCCATCGACCCCAGGCCACCGCTCGTCACCCACAGGCGCGGGTTGTTGAAGTGGTAGTACTGGGCCGTCCACATCTGGTGCTGGCCGACGCCGGTCGTGATGATCGTCTCGTCGAGCCGGCCGCGGTCCCGGACGATGTGCCACAGCCGCTCGATGGTGTACTGCGCCAGGATGGCGTCGTCGCGGTCGCCGTAGCGCATCGGCTCGGCCTCGCGCCACTCGTCGATCTGCCGCAGCCATTCGGCGTAGCGGCCGCCGCGGCCGTTGGGCGAGCCCTTGCCGCCGGCCCGCTCGTCGAGCAACTTCACCATGTCAATGAGCGCCTGTTTGATGTCGCCGACGATGGGCAGGTGGGCGGCCTTGTTCTTGTTGATCTCCGACGGGTCGATGTCGATGTGGACGATCTTGCCGTGCTTGGCGAACTCGCTCACCTTGCCCGTCACGCGGTCGTCGAAGCGCACGCCGAAGGCCAGGAGCAGGTCGGCGTCGTTGATGGCGTAGTTGGAGTAGACGGTGCCGTGCATGCCGAGCATTTGCAGGCACAGGTAGTGGTCGGCGGGGAAGCCGCCCAGGCCGAGCAGCGTCAGGGCCACGGGGATCCCGGTGCGCTCGGCGAACGCCTTGAGATACGGCGCCGCCTCCGAAGCGATGATGCCGCCGCCGGCGTAGATGATCGGCCGTTCCGCCTGGCGGATCATTTCGAGGGCCTGCTCCAGCTCCGACTTGGCGGCGGCACGGTAGGGCTTGTAGCCGGGGAGGTACATCGGCGGGTCCCAGTCGGGGACCACGGCGCTCGTCTGCACGTTCTTGGGCACGTCGATGATGACCGGCCCCGGCCGACCGGTGTTAGCGATGTGGAACGCTTCCTTGACGACGCGCGGGATGTCCTCGGTGCGCTGCACCAGGTAATGGTGCTTGGTGATGCCGCGCGACACCTCGACGATGGGCGTCTCCTGGAAGGCGTCGGTGCCGATGACGTGGGTGCCGACCTGGCCGGTGATGGCGACGATCGGCACCGAGTCCATCTTGGCGTCGGCGAGGCAGGTGACGAAGTTGGTGGCGCCCGGCCCGCTGGTGGCGACGCAGACGCCGACCTTGCCCGTGGTGCGGGCGTAGCCCTCGGCCGCGAAACCACCGCCCTGCTCGTGCCGCGGCAGGATGGTGCGCAGCCGGTCGCTGACGCGGGTGAGCGACTGGTGAATCGGCATGCTGGCGCCGCCGGGGTAGGCGAAAACGACATCGACGCCCTGCCGCACCAGGCACTGCACCAGGATGTCGGACCCCACCATCGGCGCGTTCGTCTGAGCCATTGCGGCACAACTCCCATAACGATTCGCGCCCCCGGCGGAGGGGGCGCAACGGGCGGTCAAGAACTTCTCAGTATAGCAGCGGCAGCGCGGCCTGTCTTGCTTGCCGTCGCGGCGACGCAGTCACGCGGCAAAGCCGTTGCGCTCGCGGGCGGCCGTCTTGCGGCCGCGGATGGCCTCAATCAGGTCGTGCATGTCGCGGATCGGACACGAAAACTTGGTGAAACAGCAGCCGAGCGTCTCGACGCGGTGGGCGTCGCTGTTGCCCAGGCCGGCGAGCTTCAGCCGCTTGTTCAGCTCGGCGGCTCGTCCGCGCGTGTCGGCATCCATGTTGTTGCTCATCAATTCCAGGCCGTCGAGTTCGGGGCGAATCGTCCGCAGGATGTCATCGAACGGTTGGTTCCAGCGGTACGGGTGGGCCGCGACGACGGCCCCGCCTTGGCGGTGGACTTCGCGGCACAGTTCGGCCACGCCGATACCGTGCGGCACCGCGAACGGGTCGGTGACGCCGTAGGCCAAAAAGTGCCCCTGCTTCGTGGACACCTCGACGCCGGAAAGGACGATCACGCCCGGGGCGGAGGAACTCAGCTCGTCCAGTTCGTCCTCAGTCCACAGCCAGTCGTGCTCGGTGATAACCACGCCGTCCAGGCCGATGTCACTGGCCCGCTGCAGCATCAACTCGGCCGGCATTATGCTGTCGGGCGAGTGACGGCTGGTGTGCAGGTGCATGTCAAACTTCATCGCTGGTCCTTTCTCCCGCGCCTTGCGGAGGGCCTGTGAGATCCACTCCTCCTCATTCTAGCACCGCCTGCGCCACGAATCCGGGGAACGCCGCGCCCGCAGGAACACGTACAGCCACGCCAGCATTCCGACCAGCGACACCAGCGCCGAGAGCCAAATGCTGGCGACGTACCACCGCTCCGGCGACTCACTGATGAGCCGGATCGTCGGCTCGACTTCCTCCTGGGCCGGCTTGATCTTCCACATGTACGAGTGTTCCGCCAGGCTGAACGCCGTCTGCAGGAGTCCGCCGACCAGGAGAACGACGAGCGCCGCGCTCATTTTGACCCCCTCCAGGAGCCGCTGCATCCGGATGGCGGAGATCACCAGCAGCATCAGCACCGGCATGATGAGGAAGCGCGACGAAACGCCCTCCGCGTTGAGCAGTGGGATCGGCAGGTTGGCGACGACCAGGTAGAAGTAATTGAGCGAGAGGAACGCCAGCACCAGCAGCGGGGCGTCGAGTTCCCGGTAGCGGCAGCGCTCCAGGGCCGGGCCGGCGCGGAAGCGGAAGTAGATGCCGAAGACGACCAGCGCCGCCAGCCCGAGCAGACCGACGTACATGTCGTACTCCCACCAGTGCAGGTAGTGTTCGACGAGGCGGCTGTGGGTCCAGCCGTCGTCCCCGGGGTAAGTGCGGTCGTGCAGCCCGATGAAGCCGTCCAGCACCTCGGTCAGGGTCGGGTAGCCGGCCCAGAAGCCGCGGTCGCTCCTCCCCCCGAACGTCACCGCGGCCGGGAGCAGGCGGAAGAAGGACAGCCAGCCGCTGAAGGCCAGCGCCAGGGCGCCCTGCTTCCAGTAACGCGGGTTGAACGCCACCAGAAGGATCAGCAACATCCATACCCAGATGACCTGGTGTAACGAACCCTGCAACATCATGGCCAACAGCACCAGGGCCAGCTTCAGCGCCGGGACGAACGACGAGTCTTCCCCCAGGAGTTCCAGCACGTAGAGGGCGGCGAACGGCAGCAGGAAGTAGCCCAACCACATCGAGTGGCCGACCGCCAGGTGCGACGTGATGAAGCCGTTGAAGCCGAACAGCAGGAACAGCAGCGCGAATGGAGCCGGCCCCAACCGGTAGCGGCGCCGGATCAGCAGACAGCCGGCGTAACCCAGCGAGTAGAGCAGCAGCGCGTTCAGCCACAGGAAGCGCCCGATCCCCAGGTAGGGAAGCAGCAGGATCTGCGGCGACAGGTTGCTTTCCGGCAGGCCGAGGAACTTGTCGGTCTTCTGGTACTCCTTGCTCATGTGGTAGGGAACGCGCCGCGTCCGCAGCGCCTCTTGCAGGATGACGTAGTAATCGTACTCCTTGGACCAGTCCTCGTTGCGCGTGAAAGCGATGTCGCCCCAGTTGAAGAAGAGGGTCCAGTGACCGAGGCCGAGGAGGTAGAGGAACAGGAGCACCAGGAGGGACAGGGCGCGGGAAAGGCGCGGCCAGGCGTTGACCCGGGCGGGAGCGTCGGGCGTCGGGCCCATCTCGGTCATTGCTCGGTTCTCATCCCACCCGCCTCCTCGCCGCGCCGGCCAGGAACCTCGCCGGCGCGGCGGAGGCCCCGTTTCACTTCTCGAACGGGATGTGATAGCCGTCGATCTTCAGCGGGATGCGGTACAGGCCCTTGTCCACGGTGACGTACAGCGTCTTGCTCTCGTCGCCGAGGCCGAAGCAGACGTTGGCCGGCAGGCCGACCGGTTCCTTGGCGTCGGGCTGCGACTTCCCGGTCGGGATGTAGGCCAATTCCTTGCCATCCGGGTCGGCCACCCAGACGCCCGGCCGCTTCAGGCTGCGCACCGCCATGTACAGGTTGCCCTTCACATCGACGCACATGCCGTCGATGCCGTTCTCCTCGCCGAAGTCGATCACCGTCTTGCGCTCGCCCTTGACCAGGCCGTCGTCGCCCAGGGTGAAGGCGTACAGCTTCATGGCCCCCTTCTTCGGCTTGGGCCCCTTGGGGTCGATCTTGTCGGTGCCGTTGTTGTGGTCGGCGACGTAAAGGGTCTTGCCGTCGGGACTGAGGCAGATGCCGTTGGGCTTCTCGCAGTCGTGCGTCACCTCGACGACGCTGCCGTCGTTGTCGATGCGGTAGACGGCGCGGTACGCCAGCTCGCGCGGCTCGTCGCCGAGGTAGCGCGGGTCGGTGAAGTAGATGCGGCCCTTGGTGTCGATGGTCAGGTCGTTGGGGGCGTTGTAGCGCTTGCCCATGAACTTGTCGGTGAGGACGACGCGCTTGCCGGTCTTGACGTCGTAGCGGCTGACGCAGCGCCCGCCGTCGTCGGAGCCTTCGCAGGCGACGAGACCCCCCTTGGCGTCGAACTTCAGGCCGTTCGACTTGCCGCTGTCCTCGACGAAGACGTCGGTCTTCATGGTCTTCGGGTCGAAGCGCATGATCTTGCCGGCGTCCTTGCCCTCCGGGATGTCGGAGAAGTAGATGCGGCCGTCGGGCGCCACGCACGGCCCTTCGGTGAGTCCGCCGTTGATCGGCAGGGAGCGGGTGAAGAGCTTTTCGAGTTTCGCGCCCTTGGGCACGATGGCGTCGCCGGTCGGCTTGAGGTCGTCGGCGGCGAGGGAGGGAAGGGAGAACAACGAGAGGGCGAGGAGTGCGACGGTGCTGCGCATGAAGGCCTCCGGAAGCGTTGGTCCTGGCCGGACATCGGCCACGGTGATGCAGACTAACGCTTCCGGAGACGATTCTCCAGTGTTTTCCGGAGCGGAAGGTCGTGGTTAGAAGATGATTCCGTAGCCTCCTAAGCCTGTGTCCGAACCGGCTGAGGGGGTCTCGCCCGGGTCGGCGATCACTCCCAGGTCGATCAGCAATCGGCGGCACTCGGAGTCGGGCAGCAGCGGCGCCATAATATCGATAATGTGGATTGATTGTCGCTCATCTCTGGTCCACCAGGGGATCACGTCGTCGAGGTCGGTCCGCACCATCATTCCACCGTGAAAGCCGGACTCGTCCAGGCCCTCTTTCTTGCGCCAGTATTTCCATGTCATGCGTTCAGTCGCAGTGGCGAAGCCTTCCTTGCAACGGTAACGACCAGAGAGTGCCTTGTAGCGTACGTAAGCCCACTCATACTCCCCCAGGATTTCGAGGCAGTTGCCCACCGCGAAATCCCAATTCGCCTTGTCCTGTTTGTCCCAGGCGAAGATCGGCGGGGGTTGTTGCTGTATGCGATTGCCCCCCACCTCGATGGGGCCGGACTCGAAGCCAGTTCGTTCCTCGTGGGCCGGCAGCGGCGGCAGAACGCAGGGGAATTCGCAGATGTGCCGCACCACGTTGGCCGCCTTTGTCCAGATCGTCTCCTGGCCCCACGCCCGCCCTTCCACCAAGGCGAGCACGAGTCCCACGGCCGCCAGCACCCGCAACCGTCGCGCATGCTCAAACATGATCCGCTCCTCCCATGCCTGAAGGGAAGTTGTGTCCGTCGTGGTCCGATGAATGGCCGGCGAGCCGCCGGCGCGGCAGAAGGGAGGTGGGTATAGCGAGCCGTGTCGGCCGTTGCAACACGAATCTTGAGGAAAAACGACGGCCCGCGAGCGATTTCCTTACGGCAGCAGTTCCGCCGCGAGGACGGTCCCCACCGCGGCGCCGTCGAGGACGATGGGGACGGCGTCGCCGGGCTGGTAGGTCTGGAAGGAGCCGTAAGCCGGGACGGGAGCCGAGTTGGCCGGCTGGGAATAGACTTCAATCCGCCGATCGACGAGGTTGACGATCCAGTAGCAGGGGATGGCGCCGCGGGCGTAGATGCGCGTCTTGTCGCGCTGGTCGCGCAGCAGCGACGAATCGGCCACCTCGATGAGCAGGCCGACGTCGGCCGGGCCGGGATGGCGCGTCTCGTAGTCCGCTGCCGAGCCGCGCACCAGGGCGAAGTCCGGCTCGGGCTGGCTGTCCGTTAGCGTCAGGCCGGCTTGAACGCGCAGGTCCCATCCTATCGGCAGGGCCCGCAGTAACGGCCGAAGCATTCGCTGGAGCGTGCTGTCGTGGCGAGGATTGCGCGGCATCTTGAGCACCACGTAGTTTTCGAGCAATTCGACCTTATCCTCGGGCGTCAGGATGCCGTTCTCGATCATCTGCTGGTAGCGCGCGACTGAGAACTTGGCCAGGGAGGCAGCGTCGCCGTAGGTGACCGGTGGGACCGGAGTGGTGATTGGCGTCATCGCGAAGCCCTCGAAGTCATGGCGAGGCGAGTATACTTCCGCCGGCGCGCGGCGCACAAGCCCAGGCTTGCAGCGGCGTTGCCACGGCGGGGTCTGCTCCACTCGGCTCGTCCCCTTCGCCGCGCTGATCCTGCCCGTAAGGGCGTCCGGCCCGAACCCAGGTTTTACGATACGGTCGCGCCGAAAAGGGCGCCAAGGGAATTCGCCGGCCGTGTAGAATAGTCACGGAGTCGTCACCGCCGAGGAGGAGGCCGCCGTGAGCGCCAACGAACCCGCGGGCCTGGAGACCGACCCGCGCTTCCCGAGCGGGCCGTGGACCGGCTATTTCCTTCAGCGCGTGCTCCCCGGCCGCCACCTCATGGAGCTGCGCCTCACCTTTCGCAACGGGGTCATGGAGGGCGAGGGACGGGACCGGGTCGGGCGCTTCCTCGTCCGCGGCCGCTACGCCGTCGCGGACGGCAAGTGTCACTGGACCAAGCGCTACATCGGCAAGCACGACGTGTTCTACAAGGGCTTCAACGAGGGCAAGGGCATCTGGGGCGTCTGGGAGATGCCGAACGAGCCGAAGGACTACCGGCGCGGCGGCTTCCACATCTGGCCGGAGGGCATGTCCGACCCGACCGGCTCGCATCTGACCGAGGCGGCCGAGCTGCCCGTGGCCTACGAAGAGGAAGTGAAGGTCCGCGAAGAGGTTGCGGCACCGGTCTGAACCGAACTTGGGTGACAAACTGAGCCCCCAGATGGGGCAGGGGGCCCGGCTGGGGCTCCTCGTCAAGATCTCGCGCCGGTGGTATACTCACGCCATTCGATTTCCGGTTGTTTAGCGGCCGCCCTCGGGGCGGCGCTCCCAGCGCGCCGCCCCGAGGGCGGCCGCTAAACGTCGGTTTTGCAACGGCGATGGTATAAAATAGGATCATGCACCCGATCGAACCTCACGTCGCGGCGGGAGTCGTGTCCCCGCGCGGCTTGCTGGAGTTGTCCAACGAAGAGTTGCTCGCCTGGCTGGGCGAGCGCGGGCAGCCGCCCTTGCGCGCCCGCCAGCTGCGCCGCTGGGTCGTCGCCGGCCGCGCCGAGTCGTTCGAGCAAATGACCGACCTGCCGCTGAGCCTGCGCCGCGACCTGGCCGCCGACTTCGTCCCGCTGGCCACGCAGGTCGCGCGCAACCTTCGGGCCGCTGACGGCACCCACAAGCTCCTGCTCCGCTTGCACGACGGCCAACTCGTCGAGTGCGTGCTGATCCAGGAGAACGACCGCCGCACCGCCTGCATCAGCACGCAGGTCGGCTGCGGCATGGGCTGCGTCTTCTGCGCCAGCGGCCTCAACGGCGTCGCCCGCAACCTCAGCGCCGGCGAAATCCTCGAACAGCTCGTCCGCCTCCGCAATCTGCTGCCGGCGCCCGAGCGCTTGACGAACGTCGTCGTCATGGGCATGGGGGAGCCGCTGGCCAACCTCGACAACCTGATCGCGGCGCTCGACGTGGCGACGCACAAGGACGGCCTCGGCATCGGGGCGCGGCACGTCACCGTGTCCACCGTCGGCCTGCCGCAGAAGATGCGCCGCCTCGCCGAGCTGGGCAAGCAGTATCATCTGGCGGTGTCGCTGCACGCCCCCAACGACGATCTGCGCACGCGCATCGTGCCGACCAACGACAAGACCGGCCTCGCCGACATCCTCGCCGCGGCCGACTACTTCTTCGAGAAGAACGGCCGGCGCGTCACCTTCGAGTACGTCCTGCTACGAGACCTCAACGACAGGCCCGAAGATGCCCGGGAGTTGTCAGGTCTGCTGAGCGGGCGCTGTGCTCACGTCAATCTGATCCCGTTCAACGACGTACACGGCCTCCCTTACCGCCGGCCGAGCGACGAAGCGGTGACGACCTTCATGCGCCGGCTGCGGCAGGATGGGCTGAGCGTCAAGGTGCGCAAGCGGAAAGGGTCGGAGATCGACGCCGCCTGCGGGCAGCTGCGGCGCGCGGCGTCCGAACCGGGATTGCCGGTAGGCGATGGCATTTCCTCCGGCCACGCGGTAAGGTAACTTGGCGGAACCCCCCGCGGCGGCAGCGGTTTAATCGCGTGGAGGCTCGGCGTGGCAGCGATCGGCCAGACCAGCGCACAACTGTCCTTGCGCGACCCCGACGTGCGCCTCATGATCGCCGTCCGCGATGACGTCCCCGGCGCCTTCGCGGAACTGGTTGAGGCTTACCAGCACCGCCTCATCAACGTGATGCAGCACCTGGTCGGACGGACGGACGAGGCCGAGGATCTGGCGCAGGAGGTCTTCCTGCGCGTCTACCGGGCCCGCAAGAAGTACCGGGCCCGCTGCAAGTTCTCCACCTGGCTGTTCACGATCGCCAACAACCTCGGCCTGAACTGGCTGCGCAGCCGCCAGCGCAAGCCGGTGGTGTCGCTGCCGGCCCACGACTCCGGCCCGCTCGGCCCGCGCCCCGCCGAGCAACTGGTCCAGTCGCGCGACAAGGCGCCGTCGCAGCGCCTGCAGCAGGAGGAGTTGGCCGCCGTCGTCCGCCGGGCCCTCGACACGCTCAACGAGCGCCAGCGCATGGCGGTCGTCCTCAACAAGTTCGAGGACATGAATTATGCCGAGATCGCCGAGGTGATGGACCTGAGCACCAAGGCGGTCAAGTCGCTGCTGAACCGAGCGCGGGCCAACCTGCGCGTGGCGCTGGCCGGCTACGTCTACGCCGACGGCGAGCCGGTCCCGGCGACGGACGACCAGGACGAGGACGATCAGCCATGAGCAACGAGGACCGCGCCACCCTGGTTGCCTACCTCGACGGCGAACTGGACGAGGAAGCCGCGCGCCAGGTCGAGGCGCGCATGACCCAGGATCCCGCGGTGCGCGCCGAGGTCGAGTCGCTGCGACGCACCTGGGAGTTGCTCGACTACCTGCCCCGGGCGGAGCCGTCGCCGAACTTCACGCACCGCACCATCAGCCTGGTGACGGGCGAGCACAAGGCCGCCCTGCTGGCCCGGCGGCGGCGGCGGCGCCGGCTGTTCGCCGCGGCGTGGGCGGCGGCCGTCCTGCTCGCGGCCCTCGGCGGCTTCGGCGCCGTCACCCTGCTGGTGCCGCGCGAGCCGACCGACGAGGAGCTGGCGCACGACCTGCGCGTCCTCGAGAACCGGAAGCTCTACGACCAGGTGGACAGCATCAGTTTCCTCAAAGAGCTGGATCAGCCGGACCTGTTCGGCGACGACAACCCCGACGCGGGCGGATAGGGGGCCATTCGGCCATGCGTTTTTCGTGGCGACATCTGCTGGCGCTGTTGCTGATCGGGGCTGCCGGCCTCCTGGCCTGCCTCCCGGGACCGGCCCGCGCCGTCGGCGAAGGCGGCGAGGAGCCCGAGCCGTCGCGGCGGCTGCCGGCGCGCTGGCGTGACGACCCCACGGAGTACCGCCGCCTGAAGGACGAGTGGAAGGCGTTCCACAAGCTGCCTCGCGAGAGGCAAGACCGGCTGCGACAGATCGACGAGGAGCTGAACGACGAGCCGCCGGCCGTGCGGGCGCGCCTGTGGGGTGTCCTGGACCGTTACGTGGTCTGGCTGGAGCGGCTCGACGAGAAGGACCGCCGGGAGATCGAATCGGCCCCGGACCCGGCGAAAAGGCTGGAGATCATCAAGGGGCTGCGCGAGCGCGAGTGGGTGGCCCACCTGCCGAAGACGGAGCGCGAGCAGATCGACCAGGCGTCCCCGGAAACGCGCGCGAAATTGATCGAGCAGTTCCGCCAGAAGGAGCGGCACCGCCGGGCCGAGTGGCAGGCGGCCCTGCGCCTGCAGGACGAGGTGGTGCCGCCGCGGGGGCAGCCCGACTTCTGGCCGGACGTGCAGAGATACCTCAACAGGTCGCTGCGGCCCACCCTGCCCCACACCGAGCGGGACAAGCTGGACAGGGCCGCCCGCGGCCCGTGGCCGGAGTACGCGCAGCAGATCACGGCGCTGGCCGATGAGTACCCCATTCACCTGCCGCCGGGGGAGCGGCCCGGCGTGATCAACTTCAAGGATTTGACGGAGTGCTATACGGGAGGCCGGCCGGCGAAGCTCAGGCCGCGCGAACTCGGCGGGCAGCTGGGGAACCTGCAGGGCCGCTGGCCCCAGTTCGCCCTGGCGATCGACCGGCTGGTCAAGAGCAAGAAGATCCCCGCCCCCGACAAGCCGCTCGGCCCCTGCAAGCCGGAAGAGTTCCTCCCGGCGGTGCAGCGTTTCATCGAGGAGCTGCGCAAGGACTCGGCCGCCGCGAAGAAGCTGGACGAGACCCAGGGCAAATGGCCGGATTACCCCTTCGCCGTCATGGAACTGGCGAAGGAGAAGAAGAGGAAGGTCCCGGGGACCTTCCTGCCGGGGCCGAAGGAGTTTTGGGACAAGGCGAAGGCGGGGCAGGCAGAGTGACGGGGCCGCTTGCGGCTTAGCGTTCGCGTCATCCCCCGATGACGCGAACGCTAAGCCGCAAGCGGCATCGCGTTCGCGTCATCGGGGGATGACGCGAACGCGAAACCGCAAGCGGCATCGAGGGCTACCCCTTGGCGTTGGTCTCGACCGACGGGTCGTCGGCCACGTTGACCCAGACGTGGACGTGCGGCGTGCCGCGGAAGTACCAGACGAAGGCCGGCCCCTCCACGCGCCAGGTGTCCCATTCCTTGTCGTCGCCGCTGTGCCCTTCCTCGTAGAAGGCCAGGCTGCACTTGTCGAGCCCGCCCTGCTTCTTGAGGCACTCCAGCGCCTCGTCCTGGTCGTCCTTGCGGTAGTGCTCGAGCAGGACGCTCAGCACCCGTTGCAGCTCCTTTTTCTGGTCGGCGGAGAACTCGGTCACCGCGATGCCAGGGAAGCCGCCCTTGTCGCCGCGGAAGGCGACGGCCGACTCCTTGGGCAGCTTCTTGACGAGGGCCTTCTCCTGCTGCTTGCCGGAGAGCATGGCGTAGACCTTGTCGGCCTCCTGGGCCTGGTGCCAGAAGACGTTGCCGGGGTGGCCCTTCTTCTCGGTGAAGCCGCTGGCGGCGTGGCCGTAGAAGATCGGCCCGCCGAAGGCGACGTGCTTCTCGCTGTTGCCGTCGGCCCGCAGCGTCAGGTGCCGGCCGGTCATGACGAACTCGAACTTGTCGTCGCCGGGCTTGCCGAAGATGGCGATGCTCTGCTCGGCGCCCCACTCGGCCCCGCCGGTGTCGTCCTTGAGCTGCTTGACGACCTGCTTCTCGTACTCGGGGCTGAGGAGCCCCTTGAAGATGTCGTAGATGATCCGCCGCTGTTCGTCCGTGTAGAACTCCGGGTCGCCCTTCTTGGCGCGGATGTGCTGCTTGGTGACCTGCCAGTTGTTGGAGACGTGCGTGCGCAACAGGCCGCGGGTGTCCTTGTGGTCCCAGGCGAAGCAGATCTCCTTCTTCTGCTTGTCGTCGAGCGTTTCGTACAGCGCCTTGACGGCGGTCTCGGGGGCGCTCTTGGGGCTGGGCGCGGCCACGACGCGCGCGGCGGCGCCGAGCGGCAGGGCGGCGGCCGCGGCGGCGCCGGCGACCCGCAGGAAGCCGCGGCGGTCGAGATTGAACTCGCCGCCTTCGCAGTCCGGGCACACGACCTTGTTCTTGTCCACGTGAATCCTCCCTTGTGAGTGAGTCGGCGATTCCGTTAGGGTAGCCAGCGGCGCCGCCGAATGCCAGTAAGAACTGACGCGCTCGCGGCAGGGGCGACTGTCGCTTACCCTGAGCGACGGTCGCCCACCTTCCGGAGTTGCCGCATGAAGTTGTTCTTTTTCGCCGCCGGCCTGCTGCTTGCCGCCTCGGTACACTCGATGGCAGGCGAGCCGCCTGCCCCACGGGTCGCCGACCTGGTCCTCGTCAACGGCAAGGTCTGGACTGTCGATAAGAGACAGCCGGAGGTTGAGGCTGTCGCCGTCTGGCGCGACCGCATCCTCGCCGTGGGCAAGAGCGATGACGTCAAGGCCCTCGCCGGTCCCAGGACACGCGTCATCGACCTGAAGGGACGCCGCGTCGTCCCCGGCTTCTACGACAGCCACATCCACCTGCTCGGCTCGGGACTCCGCCTCGGCGAAGTGGCACTCAAGGACGCAAAGGACGAGGCGGAATTCGGGCGGCGCCTGCGCGAGTTCGATAGGAAGTTGCCGCGCGACCGCTGGCTGCTCGGCGGCGAATGGGACCACGATCGTACCTTCGGCGGGCGCCTGCCCAGCGCCGAACTGATCGACAAGTACGTGCCGGACCGGCCGGTCTTCCTGCGCCGTTACGACGGGCACATGGCGGTGGTCAACACGCAGGTCCTCAAGAAGGCCGACGTCACCGCGAAGACGGCCGACCCGCCCGGCGGCGTCATCTACCGCAAGCCGGGTACGCAGGAGCCGACCGGGCTGCTGCGCGACAACGCGATGGCCCTGGTCGATGGCCTGGTGCCGCCGCCCTCCGAGACGGAGATCATCGAGGCGGTACGTGCGGCATTGGCGGAGGCGCGGCAGGCCGGCGTCACCAGCGTGCAGGACATGGACGGCAGCGGCGCCGCCACGCGGCGTACCCTGTTCCGCGTCTACCAGCAGCTGGCCCGCGACGGCAAGCTGACCCTGCGCATCGACCTGCGCTGGCCGCTGGGCGAGTGGGAGACGTTGGCGAAGCTCGGGGCCGAGGCCGGCTTCGGCGACGACTGGGTGAAGATCGGCGGGGTGAAGGGCTTCGTCGATGGGTCGCTCGGCAGCAGCACGGCCAAGATGTTCGAGTCGTTCCTGAACGAGCCGGGCAGCACCGGCGTCTACGTCACGCCGCTGGACCGGCTGCGCCAGGACGTCGCCGCCGCGGACCTGGCGGGGTTGTCGGTGGCGATACACGCCATCGGCGACCGGGCCAACGCGGAATTGCTCGACATCTTCGCGGAGGTGGCCAGGACGAACGGCCCGCGCGACCGTCGCTTCCGCGTCGAGCACGCCCAGCACCTGCGGCCGCAGGACTACGCCCGCTTCAAGGAATTGGGCGTCATCGCCTCGATGCAGCCGTATCACGCCATCGACGACGGCCGCTGGGCGGAGGGGCGCATCGGGAGCAAGCGCTGTGAGTCGTCGTACGCCTTCCGTTCGCTGCGGGAGGCCGGGGCGAAACTGGCGTTCGGATCGGACTGGTCGGTGGCGCCGCTGAGCCCGATCCTGGGGATCGACGCGGCGGTCACCCGGCGGACGCTGGACGGCAAGCACCCGAAGGGATGGTGTGCCGAGCAGCGGATCGGCGTCGCGGAGGCGGTGGAGGCGTACACCTTGACGGCGGCCTACGCGGCGTTTCAGGAGAAGGACCGCGGCTCGATCGAGACGGGCAAGCTGGCCGACCTCGTGGTGCTGTCGCGCGACATCCTGGCGGAGGACGAGCGTGACCACATCGCCGAGGCGACGGTGGTGCAGACGGTGGTCGGCGGCAAGGTGGTGTACCAACGGAAGGAATGAGATGGTTGGCCCGACGCACTCTTGCCGGGAAAGTGAGCCGCCGCCTACTTGATGTCGCGTTACAATGAGGAAACAGGATAATGCCGTACCCGATTCTGACCGGATCGGCTCGGCGCGAGGGTGCTGCGATGGTTGCGATGCTTGGCCACGGCGTTTACACATTCCCTGAAGCGGCCGCCCTGACCGGACTGAAACAATCCCGAGTCCGGGAGTGGTTCCGCGGTCGTTCCCAAGACACCACCGGCAAGCCGGTGTTCAGCGGGGATTACCCTGCCGTGGATGGGGATCACGTCATCAGCTTTCACGACCTGATCGACGTCTGCATCGCCGGTCAGCTCCGCCAGCATGGGACGGCCCTTCGGACCGTTCGCGGGGCGTACGCACGGATGGAAGCCGACCTGAATTCCCCGCATCCCTTCTGCCGCAAGGAGCTGCTGACGGACGGGGAAACGGTGTTCTTGCGCGGGTTGGAAGGGAAGGGGCGAGCCGAGTTGGCGGACGTTTTGAGCCGTCAAGGTGTCTATTGCCAAATCCTCCTGCCGTTCCTGAGACAGATCGACTACGACCGGGTGAAGCTCCTGGCGAGGCGATGGCGCATCGCCGACCTGGTGGTGGTGGACCCGACGATCTGCTTCGGAAAGCCGATTGTCGAGGCCGCCGGTATTCCGACCGCGGTCCTCGCCGCCGCGTACCGGGCCAACGGCGAGGACGCGGACGTCGTCGCTCGGTGGTACGACGTTGAGCCGAAGCACGTTCTTGCGGCAGCCACGTTCGAGAGTAGCATGGCCACATGAGGATCTTCTTTGATCGGTGTGCGGCCGTCGCCCTGGCGCGCATGGTGCGGGGGTTCGAGGGAAGCAAGGTCCTCATTCGCCACCACGACGAAGACGGCCGATTTACGACGACTACCGCCGACGAGGTGTGGATCAGCACGCTGGCGGCGGATGGCGATCCTCTCTGGCTGGTAATCAGCGGCGACGGCCGGATTTTGAGGAACAAGGCGCAGAGGGCAGTCCTGGACGGGGCGAAGTTGCCGTTTTTCTACCTTGCTAAAGGCTGGATTAACAGGCCCATCCACGAACAGGCCTGGAAGTTCATGAAGGTATGGCCCGAAATCCTGGCCCGGGCGAGACAAGGCAAGGGGAGAATCTTCGAGGTGACGTCCGGGAGCAGCCTGAAAGTCGATGTCATCGCTTGATCGCTTGCTCACGATCGAGTCAGACCACGACGACGCGCGCCCCGACTCCTGAGCGCCCATCAGCCGCGGACCAGCGCCTCGTTGACGTGGTCCGTTCGCGCCGGGTCATCCGCGGCCGGCAGCAAGCGCAGCCCCTCGACCGGCAGCGGCGGGTGCGGCTTGCCGGCCCGGTCGCCTTCCCAGACCAGTACCCACCAATCCCACGGCACTTCCACGCGCTCGAACAGCAGCGGCACCACCGGCAGCGCCGGCAGCGGCTCGGGGATCGCGCTGACCGACACGCGGACGGCATCGGTCCCCTCCTCGACGTCCAGCGGGTAGATCGCTTCCTCGTCCGCTTCGGACCAGACCGCCAACCCCTGGTCCACGATGTCGTAGGTCGAAACCACCGGCGGCAGCAGCGCCTCGATTTGCTGGCGCACCAGGGCGACGCCGGCCAGCTGGTAGAGTCCGGCCAGCGCCGTCGTCAGCGCCCCGCGCTGCTCGGGTGACAGCCGCGGCAGCCAGCCCGGCCCCGTGACGCCCGCCAGCAGCCGGCCGGAGCGCTCCTCGAACGACAGCCACACCGGCGCCCCAGCCAGGGCCGGGCAGGACAACTCCGCGCGGATGCGGTTGGCCCCCAACTCGACGGCGCCCAGCGACAGCGGCGCCTCGCGCCAGAAGGTGCTGGCGTTGAGCAGGGCCAGGAACTCGCGCTCGAAGAAGTGGCGGACGTTGTCGCCGAGGTGGTGCAGTGCCGCCTGGCAGGCGCGGATCGTGTCGCCGGCGCCGGGCCGGCGCGCGGCCCGGCGCATGGCCTTGCGCAACTTGGCGTAGAGTTTCGGCAGCGTGCCCGAGTGGAATCCCGGTCGTAGCAGGCGGACCAGCGTCTCGCCGTGCGAGCCGACCATCACCGGCCGCAACGACCGGGGGCGGTTGGCCGCGTACAGCCGCCAGTTCTCCTTTAGCTCCCACACCAAAAAGCCGGCCAGGCCGGGGAGGAGGAAGAAGACGGTTATGCCGAAGGCCTTCGCCGCCCACGGCCCCAGGAACAACAGCGGCTTGCCGAAGAGCGGCACCCAGTCGAAGTAGAACGGCAGGATCAGCTTCGCCGCCACCGTCACCGTCGGGAAATGCTTGATGGGGTTGAATGTCGGCTCGACGAACACCACCACGATCGTGCGGATGGCATAGGCGACGACAAACCACGCCAACCCCAGCAGCGACTTGGCGACAAAGGAGGTCTCCTTCTGGCCGCCGCGGAAGCGGAGCCATTCGTCCACCGAGTACAGCACCCGGTCGAGTGTCCCGAGCAGGCGCTTGAACAGGTCGAGGACGAAGTTGACCATTTCGGGCAGGATCTCGACGCTCAGCCGCTGCCAGCCGCGCTCCAGGCCGTCGGAGAGGATCTCCTCGAACTCGCGGCCGAAGCGCGAATTGAGCAGCAGGTTGACGCCGAAGAACACGGCCGCGGTGGTCCAGCCGGCAATGTCGCCGCGGGTGCCGTGCAGCCACAGGGCGACCCCGGCGAGTCCCGCCGCGATCCCCGGCTTGAGCAGGTAGTACGAGAAAAGGGCGAACGCCCGGCTGTCGAGCACGCGCCGCAAGGGCGGCCAGTGCAGCACCACGTGCGGCAGGTCAACGAACAGCGCGTCCAGGCCGCGGTAGGCCCCGGTCAGGGCCGCCAGGACGGCGCGGCGGAAGGGCGGCACGTGGAGCAGGGCAAAGAAAAACAGGCCCAGCACCGCGGTCAGCAGCCCCCGCGACAGGGTGTGCTCCATCTGAAGCAGGCGGTCGCTGTGACGGAGGACCGTCGCTTCGGCCTTGGGCGTGTCGTGCGGAATGCGGACGTAGTCGTGGACGCCAGTGATGTCCACAGCCCAGTCGTGGACGAGCGGTCGCATCAGGTTGATGGAGTGGAAGTGCGCGACGCGGAAGACGTACTCGGCGACGACGTCGATGATCTCCATCACGCCGACGATCGCCATGTAGGCGCCGAGAAACGGCAGGGCGACGTAGCGCGTCAGGAAGCGGCCGAGGCGGGTGCCGAAGGCCACGGAGCTGACGCGCTGGAACAAGCGCAGGTAGATCTCGCCGTGGCGGTGGACGCCGTCGAGGGCGACGCCCAGTTGCTTGTCGGCCCGCAGCAGCCGGTCGCCGTCCACCAGTTCCCCCGGCCCGGTGAGGTCGGGGAGCTTCAGCTGGCTGCGCGCCAGAATATCGCGCAGGTTGCCGATAGTGCTGAAGCCGTGATCGACGACGTGGTCGAGCAGTTCCTCGACCAGTTTGTCGCGGGACACCCGCTCGGGCGGGTTGGTGGGGACCAGGCCGGCCTCGTCCAGCACGCCGAGGATGCGCGGCCGAAAGCGCTCGCGCAGCTCCTTCTCCTTGCGGGTCACGGCCGCCTGGAAGAGGGGGCCGAGCTGCTGCCGCTCCGCTTCCGGCAGGTGGACGGTGCGCAGGCGCCGTGCGGCGGAGCGTAAGTGCTTGAGGAGCAGTACCTTGCGCTGCTCCGGCAAGGGGCGCTTGATCGGCCGGCGGATGGAGCGCACCCACTCCGCGAGGTCGCCGGCAAACAGATGCCGGACCCACGCTCTTATGCCCAGCAGTGGTACAAACGAGCGCAGCCACTCGACGAGGTCGGCGGCGTACAAGTCGCGCTCGTAATCAACGCAGACCTTCTGGAGGTCGTAGAGCATGCGCGCCTCGGCCGGCCAGACGCCCCGGGCCGCGGGGGCCAGCAGGCTGGGCAGCACCTGGCGCCAGACCTTGGCCTCGTCGTCGCTCAGGCCGAGGGCGGGACGCAGCCGGTCCACCAGCAGGGCCAGCTCGGCTCGGGCGGCGTTGCGGGCGGCGCGAACCCGCTTGGGCTGGGCCACGGCGGCGGCCTGCATGCGCAGCATGGCGGCGCGGACGACGTTGCCGACGGCCCGCGCCTTGTCGGCCCGCTCGAGGAGGTCGCGGTAGTCGGCGTCGGAGGGCGGTCCCGTCAGCGGCTCCTCCGCGCGCTCGTGCGGTCGGGCCTCCTCGGCGTCCGGCCGGCAGACGATGGTCGGGTCGGGGGGGGCACCGGGCGGGCGGCTGCGAGCGAGGACCTCCGCGGCATCGACGTCCTCGGCCAGCAGGGCGTCGATGCCCGCCCAGTCGGCCAGGCCGGGGAAGTAGCGCGGCAGCAGGGCCGGCGAGAAGTGCCGCAGTTCGAGGTAGAGGGCCGCGAACTCGACGTAGGTAGTGCGGTCGTTGCGCGGCGGCATCAGGAAGTTCTCCTGGCGCAGCACGGCCCGGAGGGCGTCGAACTCGGTCGGCCCGAGGCGCTGGATGCGGTGCCGCACCCCCGCCGCGCTCAACCGCGCTTCCGCCGACGGCGCTTCCAGGGCGGTGTGGATCCGGGCGTGGAAGAGCAGGCGCCAGTACAGGACCAGCGCCTCGTCGCGACTGAGGGCCGCGATCTTGTCGGGCTCGGGCCGCACCAGGAGTACGACCGTCTCGGGCAGATCGCGCCCCGGCGGCACGCCCAGTTCGCCGCGCGTGGCCAGTTTCAGCAGGGCGTCGCGGCTGATGACGTAGGACTTGACGTGCGGCACGCGCAGGCCAAGCCCGACGAGGCGCCGGTCGGCCTTGATGACCCGCCGTAGGATGCGCGACGGCACCAGGCACACCGCGGGGTCGGCGGCGAGCAGCACTTGCTCCAGGAGGGCGAGGTCGATGGGCGGTTGTGCGGCGGGGGTACTCATGGGACGGCCTTCGCGGGTGCTTGGTTTCATCGACATCCTATCGTAACAGGGCCGACCTTCCAGAACATCGGCCGGAGTTCGCGCCGCCTGCCCCCGCGCCCGATGGCCGGAGGGAGCATCCGAGGAGGAGCGAGAGGGAGAGAGCAAGACGCCGCGAGGATGGCAGTCTTTTCTTCCCCTCGCGTTTGCCCGACTGCCCGGCACGTGGATAGGATGCAGCGGAAGGAGAAATGCCATGATCGAACTGACCGAACAGCAGCGGCAGGAACTCGGGAACCCCGAGCCCATCGCCATCGACCCGCAGACGCGGCAGGAATACGTCCTGGTCCGCCGGGAAACCTACCAGCGGCTGCGGGGCCTCCTGGAAGACGACGACGCCCGGCTGATGGAGCCCCTCCTCGCCGAACTGGACGCCGAGGATTGGGAAGATGCCTCGAACTACCAAGGGAAGCCATGAAGGTCAGCCGCGCCGACGTCGTCATCATCGACCACCCCTTCAGCGACGCGCGCGGGGCGAAGGTGCGGCCCGCCCTGGTCGTTCAGAGCGATCATCGGAACGCCCGGCTGACGGAGACGATCGTCGCCCTCATCAGCTCGAACTTGCGGTACGTCGCGACGGACGCGACGCAGCTCCTGATCGACATGACAACCCCGGACGGGCAGGCTTCGGGTCTGAACCGGACGTCGGTCGTCAAATGCGCGAAGCTCTTCACGATCCACGAGGATCTGGTGCGGAAGAAGATCGGCGTCTTGTCGCCGGCGCTCATGCTGAAGGTCAACGACTGCCTGAAGACGGCCCTGGAGTTGCCGTAAGAGAATCAGGAGGGTAGAGGGGAGGGTAAGAACCTCGGGAGTCGTTCAATAATCTGAGTAGAAGAATCGGGGAACCGACTCCCGACTCGTTCGGTCTTCGTCTGTAGGACCGTTCAGCCGCTGACGGCTTCGCAGGGCGCGCCAAGCCGCAAGCGGCCAGCAGAGACGCGCCCCCGCCGGCGCTACCACGGTCGCCGCCGCGGGCCCTCTGCGTTAACTTTCGGGAGCGCATCGATTGACGGTGTTAACGGGGAGAAGCGCTGCTGGGGATTCCCGGAGCACCTCGCGACATCGTTCGACGCCTTGCTTTTCACGAATCGTTTCGCTGTATCTATTCGCTTTGTAAAGAGTTGTGGCAACACCTCGGGTGGTGGTTGGCCGGAGAAACCCCGATTCCCGAATGCAGGGCGCATGTTTTGCAGCATGTTGATACGGGAATCGAGAAGAGAGAGGCGAACCTTCAGCGGTGCACAACCAAAAGGGGGAACAGATGGGGTCACAACGGCAGTTCGGGGTGCTGGTTCTGGGGCTGGCAGCTCTCGCCTTGCTCCTCGGCGGCTCTGAGCAGGCGCAGGCCGGCCCGGTCGGCTACCAGTTCGACGTGACGACGTCGTATCTTGCCAGCGGTAGCTTCCCGGGTGATACGATCAACCCCACATCCAGCGCGGACACTGGCCTGCTCACGGTCACGAATAACGGCAACTCCACGTTCACGGGCACAATCACGCTGAGCGGGACGGCCGCCGATGGGTCTGGACCCTCTGGGAATGACATCGGCAATTCGTTCTTCGGACCTGGGACCCTCGCGCCGGGCCAACACGTCGATATTGCCGCCAATAACACCAGCGGCAACCTGGACAGCAGCAACTCGAAAGGTTACAACGGCACCTTTGGGACCACCGAGAACGGGAAGCAGGTCAGCATCGTCGGAAATGTTGCTTTGGGCGCGTCTTCGGAGGCGGTAAACCTGTCTGTGTTCGATTCTGCCATCACTTCCGGCCCATTCTACACCGACGTACTCGGTAATATGACCAATGCGTACGTACTCCAAGGCGGCGACCCCTTGGGGGGTGATCCTGGGGATCCTGCTGAAGAAGCCCAGGCTTCGGGCCACTTCCAGTTCCTGGAGACCACCGTGCCGGAGCCGGCCAGTGTGCTGCTGTTCGGCGCTGCCCTGACCGGGCTCGCCGCCTTCTCGCGCCGCTGGCGCAAACAAGCCGCCTGATCGCCCCACCCCCCTGAACCCGTGCAGGCACAGAACACCCCCGACAGACCGTAGGGCCTGTCGGGGGTGTCGTCGTTTTGGTATTGGACAAAAGGCGTCAAGGGGCGCTGGTCAAGAAATCTCGGGATTGAGCACGGTCAGACCTTCGGCGGCCGCTACCTGGCCGAGAATGGCATCGGCACACACGAAGTCATCGAGCGGGCTGGCGGCATGCAGGCCCAGCGCCACGGCAAGTTGCAACGCGTCCAGAGTGCGGTGACCACGGGTCAGCCCGTGCTGTACGAGAAGTTGCTGCGCCCGCTGAAAGTCGGCCCCGGTCACCTGGACCACCTGCCAGAGGCCGGAAGCAATGTCGGCGAGGAACCGGCCGCGCACCGCATGGAAATCAGCGACGCTGATTTGCCCCGTGCGGACTAGGCGGGCGAACACGGAATGGAGTTCGACGACGCCGAGGGCGGAGAGGAAGTGACGCGACCCGGCATCGGCCAGGAGAGCATCGACCCGGGCCGTTCCCGCTTCGGCCCAGTAATGCTTTACGGCGGCACTGGTATCGAAAAAGTGGTCGGCCATCCATGCCTCCGGCCGTCAGCGGTCTTCCCGTTCGGCAGCGATGGCCTCCGCTGCCGTCCCGGACACCTTGGCCAGGATTTTGCGGACGTCATCCAGGCTCACCGCGGGGTTGGCCTCACGTGCCGCTGCCGCCATACAGGCGGTGTCGAGCCGGACCGCCCTGTCGCCAGGCGTCTCGACGGTGACGGTATAGCGCTCGCTTTCGCGCAATTCGTCCGGGAGCGGGCCAAGCGGGCGCAGCACTCCGTTCTCGAACACGACCTCGATTTGTTCGCGCATGATGACCCTCCTCGTGGAGGCTAGCAAAGCTCGCCGGCGTTGTCGAGCGGAAGTAAAAAGGTAACCAAGAAGGCGAAGAACACGTCTTTCAGGAGCGCTGGGTCAGGAACGGTCGCTCCTGGTACACCGTCTGTCCTGGCTTCGTCACGCCCCACTCGACCCACCCTACGCCTTACGCCCAGGTGTGGCAGGATCGCGCACGGTCATTTACTGGGTCCAGCGTGGCCAATGTTCCTCTGGCCCAGCGGTGCGTCCGCAGGGGCCGGCCTCTGGGGTTTCGCCGCCACGATTCGTTGCATTCGTTGCGCGGCGCGGGATTCGTTGCGCCACGCCGGCCGTGCGCAACGAATGCAATGAATCCCCGGCGGTCGGCGCTGCCCCCAGCGCTCGGAGGCGCCTTACCCAGGCTGGCCCCAGGAGAAGAGCCGCAGCAGCGCCGCCAGCCCCAACTCCGCCACCGACGCCGGCGCGATCTGCCACAGCGTCGGGTTCATCAGCTCCAGCGACACCCAGCCGTCGTAACCGATCGCTCGCAACCGCGCCAGGATCGTGTCCAGCCGAAAGTCGCCGTCGCCGGGCAGCACGCGGTCGGCGTCGGTGGCCAGCTCACGCGGCACGCCGGCCAGGTCGCACAGCTGCACGTGGGCCAGGTTCTCGCGCGTCAGCAGCGCCAGGTCTTCCGACTTGCTCGGGCCGGTGTAGTAGTGGAACACGTCGAGGTTGACGCCGACGTTCGGCTGTCCGCACTGCGATACCAGCGCCACGGCCGTGTCGAGGCTGGAGCAGAACGTCGCCTGGCCGCGGAACTCCAGCCCCAAACGCACGCCGAAGCCCGCCGCCAGCTGTCCGGCCTGCGCCAGCGACACCACGGCCCGCTCCAGCGACGTCGGATCGACCGCCTCGATGAAGTCGGCGACGAGGAGCAGCGTCGGGATGCCGAACGAGGCGCACAGCTCCAGGCGGCGGCGGAAGTGCTCGAAGTGGGCCCGGCGCTGCTCCCCCTGCGAGAGCAGAAGGCCGCCCTGGTAGGCCGCGGCGGCGAGTGTCAGCTGTCGGTCTTCGAGGAGCTTCAGCGTGTCGGCGCCGGAGTGCCTCTCCAGGTGCGTCTCCAGCTTCGTCAGCCACACTTCCATCGCGCCCCAACCCGCGTCCGCGTAAGCGCTAACGTCGTCGGCGAAGGTGTGCGGCAGGGTGGTCGCTTCGCTGATGCAGGGCTTCATGAAGGTATCCTACGCACGGCGAACGCCCAGAAAACTCCGCTCTCTCTTCCTACCCGTGCGCCGCCCCCGTGGACCGTCCAACTGCGCGACTTTGCCTGACGTGACAACTTTACCGGCCATCGGGGGGAAATCTCACACAATCTGAGTTGTCCCGTCTTGTTTGGGGAAGCGGTCGAATTACCCTGGATATGTGACTGCTGGCGCCGGCGCAAACCGGCCGCCGTGCGAGGGGTGAGTGGTGCGCTCCGGTGGCGAGCCGGAGCCGAGGTGAGGCAACCCTGAACCAACCGACAGAGAAGAAAAGGAGCACGGCCATGAGACCCTTGCGAATCGTCCTGTGGGTCAGCGGCCTCGCCGGACTCGCGATCAGCCCGAACCCGGCCGACGCGGCCTGGAACAACGTCTTCCAGGTCTGCTGCCTGGGCTGCAAGTCCGCCCCGCCGGTGACGTCGAGCTACACCGCCGCCTACCCTGCGTATGTCGCCGCCTACCCGGGCGACCCCGCTGGTTGCCCGCAGCCCTGCCCCCAGCAGGTTTGCGAGACGCGCTACGTCCAGCGCACCTACTACCAGCCCGAAGTTCACTACGAATCCCGCACCGCCTACGAGGCCGTGACGACCTACAGCAAGAGCTACTACTGGGAGCCGGTCAGCAGCTACCGGGTCAGCTGCTACTACGACTCGTGCAGCTGCTCCTACAAGCAGGTCGCGACGCCGGTGACCAGTTATCGCCTCCGCGAACAGTGCTGCCCGGTGCAGAGCTGGGTGGCTCGCTGCTACTCGGTGCCGGTGACGACCATGAAGCCGTACACCCGCTGCGAGCCGGTGACCAGCTGCTACTGGACGACCGCCGCCGCACCGGCGGGCGCTGCGTCTGCCGCCACGCTGCCCGGAGTCAACGACAGCGGGTCGATGCCGCCCGCCAGCGCTGGCCCCGGCCCCGGCGTCAACGACAGCGGCTCCACCCCCGGTAGCGAGTCGCGGAAGCCTTTCAACCAGTTCGGCACCCCGGAGAGTTACCGCCAGTACGCCCCGCCGGCCGGCACCGCACCGAAGACCGCGGCCCCGACAACGCCGGTCCGGCCGGACACGTTTGTCATGGCCCCGCCAGCCGCAAGCCTGGGGAAGATCGTCCCCGTCCCGCCGGCCAACGTCGAGGGCGTGGTCGTCCGCAACGACGACAAGCCGGACGCCGGCGCCCGCCTCACCTTCAAGCGGTCCGACCGCGAGGGCGTGACGCACACGGTGACGGCGGACAGCGCCGGCCGCTTCAAGGCGACCCTGGCGAGCGGCGGCTGGGTGGTCTGCACCCAGCGAGCCGACGGCCAACTCGTGCCGCAGACCCGGATCGACGTCCGCGAGGACAAGACCAGCGAAGTCAAGCTGACGAGCCGGTAACGACGCAAGTGCGAAGACGAAAAACGGGAGCGGGCGGCACCCTCTGCGTGCCGCCCGTCCCGTTTTGCGTCTTCTCTGTTGCCGGCCTCGACCCCTTCCGAGAGAGTCTTAGAAACTGTATCAACAACCCTCTTGCCGCTTGCGGCTTCGCAGGCAAGATTGCGAAGCCGCAAGCGGTAAAGTCATTGTTGTTGCAGTTTCTTAGCTGTTGCCGCCGGACATGTTGCCCGAGGTGTTGTTCGTGCCGGACTTCTGGGTGTTGCCCGACTTGCCGTTGGAGGGCGTCTTGCCGTTGGAGGGGGTCACGCCCTTCTGCTTGCCGTTGGACGGCGTGTTGGGCGTGCCCTTCGAGCCCTGCTGCTGCATGGGCCCCTTGCCGTTGGACGGCGTGCTGGGGGTGCCCTTGGAGCTCTGTTGCTGGGCGATGCTACCGTCGCCGGCGTAGGCCGCCGGGGCCACCAGGCCGAGCGACAGGGCCACCATGGACGCCAGGGCCAACTTGCCGAAACGATTCAGGGTCATCTTGCTATCTCCGGTTTGCTGGGACGGGTTGACTCGATGTCCGGGACCGTGGTCCCCTCGAGTTCTCGTGACACACGGGCGGGTCGATTCGTCGTTGCCCCGCCCCACTATCAGTACAAGCGGAATCCCCGGCCAACCCGGACAGTTCGGCCGAAATTTCTCTTCGGCGCCCGGCCCTCACGGGAACTTCAACATTTTCCTGTGGACTTCTCGCAGGGCATCGCTTATCAAGAACATAACTTGCCCCCATTGCATGGGCCGCTGGTCCTCTTTCCCCCTCTCTCACGGAACCGACCTTCTTCGGTCGATTCGCTCGGTCGCGGCTCGCCGGGGAAGCTCAGGCGTCGGCACTCGGTGGACTGACGAGTGCGTGAAGCTGCGAAGGATCGTTTCCTTGTCGTTCTCTTGCCCGTGGGAACAGCCATGCCACTCGAACTGATCGTCGGTGCCGCCGTGGGCGTCGCGGCCGCCTCCCCCCGCGTCCGCAAGGCCGTGCGTCGCGGCCTCATCTACGGCTTGGGCAACGCCCTGATCGCCTACGACAAGGTCGCCGGGCTGGCCCACGGGGCGGTCGAAGGCGCCCGCAAAGGCGTCGCGACGGCCACCGACGGCGCGCCGCAGCCGACACCCGGGGCGGCCCCTCCCGCGGCGACCGCGCCCCAACCGACCGCCGGGATCGTCCCCGCGGCGGGACAGATAACGGCCGAGCGGCCCTCGGTGGCGCCTTCCACTTGAGCAAAGGTCTCCCGACCGAGGAGAGGAATCCGATGTCCGACCTCACCCCCGCGGTCCCCGAGAGCAATTCGGACAAGCCGGCGTCCCCCCAGGGCATTTCCGGCTCGCCCGGGGAAGCAGAGCGCAACGGCGCCGTCACTCCGCCCCCGCCCTCGGGTGGGACCGGCACGGCGCGCGCGGAGGAGATCGTGGACCGCGTCGCGGCGCGGGTCGCCTCCCTGGCCGACACGGTCTGGGGGAAGACCATCTTGACCATCGCCACCCGCGCCCGCGAAGCCGCCCAGGATTTCTGGGCGGAAGTTCAGGACGTTCGGCACGGCAAACGCCCCTGAGCGGTCCCCGCGCCGGAGCACTTCCGTGGCTGCCACCCCCCTTTCCGGCCTGGACTCCGGGGACGACGCGCCCCCCGCGCTCGGGCACGTTGTCCATTCCAGTTGGGGGCGACTCCGCGTCCACTTCCCGTGCTGGCCCGGATCGCGACGGCAGATCGAGGCCCGGCTGCGCGTCCTCCCCGGAGTTCTCGCCGCCGAGGCCAATCCGCTCACCCGAAACGTCCTGCTCACCTTCGACCCCGCGGCGACGAGCGAGCCGGCCCTGCTCGCCGCCCTGCAAGTCCGCGGCCCCGCCGCGCCGATCCCTCCCCCCCCGCGCCCGTCGCCGCCGGTGCGAAAGGAAGGGAACGGCCAGGAGAGGCGCGCCCGCATCGCCGTGTGCGGCCTGGACCGTAGTCCCAGCCTGGTGCGGCGCGTCGTGCGGCGGTTGCGCCGCCGCTACCCCGGCTTGCGCGCCCTGGCCCGGCCGCTCACCGGCCACCTCCTGGTGGAGTACGACCACAGCCGGATCCTGCTGGAAGACATTCTCGCCGAGGTGGCGCGTCTGGAGTTGCCCGACCTGCCGGGGGAGGACCGGCCCGAGCACCCCCTCGACCTGGCCCCGTTGCTGCAGAGCGCCACGCGGGCCGTCGGCAGCCTTTTGGGGCTCGCCGTGATCACCTTCCGGCGGCTGGTGTCTCCCGCGCCGGCGCTGTCCGAGGGCATCGGCCTGGCCGCGACCGCCTCCGGGCTGATCCACCTGCTGCACGGCTTTCCCTTCGTCCAGGACGCCCTGCGCCGCCTCTTCGGCCGGCACGCGGCCGACTTCGCGTCGAACGCCCTGGGTATCGTCGTGCAGACGTGGGCCGGCTTCCCCCTCGGCCTGATCATGGTCGGCGTCGAAGCGCTGATCTTGCTCGGCGAAGTGAGCGCCCGGCGGGCCTCGTGGCGGCGCTACGAGGAAGGGCTCGACGGGGCGGCCTCGGGGGAGCCGGGTGCCGTTATCCGCCTCGAGGCGGGGATGCGGATCCCCGTGGCGGGCCGCGTGCTGGAGGGGACCGGCACGGCCACCGGACTCAGCGGCCTGCCGACGCCCCTGGCCCCCGGCTCCCTCGCCCCGGCCGGCGCCGAGGTGTCCGGCGGCCCGTTCGTCCTCGAACTGGAGACCGGCAACTCCTTCCTCCCGGAGCCGCGGCCGGCGCCGCCGGTCCCGACGGCCTATCACCGTTACCATCGGATCATCGGGCCGGTCTCGCTGGCCTACGCGGCACTCACCTTCGTCCGCACCCTGTCGGTGCCGCGCGCCTTCGAGGCGCTGCTGCTGCTCAACCCGCGCACGTCGGTCATCGGCCTGGAGGCGGCCAACCTGGGCGCGGCGGCCCGCGTGCTCCGCGCCGGTTTCACGGTGGTCGCCAGCCGGCCGGAACGGCTCGTGCAGCGCCCCGACGTGGTCCTGCTCGGCGGCCCGCGCCTGCTGACGAGCGGACTCGAGATCGCCGCCCTACTGGCGCTGGCCCGACCCGCCGAGGCGCCCGCCGTCCTGGCCCTGGCCTCCGCCATCAGCGCCGCCGCGGGGTCGCCGTGGGGCCAGAACATCTTCCCCCCGCCCGGCGACGTGCGCGCCACCGGCGGGGCCTTCAACGGCCTGTGGGCGAGCGCCTTCGTCAACGGCGTGCAGTACTTCCTCGGCCCGCCGGAAGACCCGCCGCCGATGCTTGCGGCCTATCGCTCGTCGCACCAGGGCGGCTACGTGTTGGAGCTGCGCGAGTACGACGCCGAGCAGGCCATCGCCTTCGTGGCGCTGCGGCCGCGGCTGAGGAAGGAGCTCCGCGACCTGATCGAGGTGGGGGAGCGCTTCGGCGTCACCCTGGAGCTGCTGCCGGGCGGCGCCCCCGCCGCCGCCCAGGCCATCGCTTGGCGGGCCGGGGTGCCGCTGGCGCAACCCGGGGACAGCGTGGCCGCGATCCGGGCCCACCAGGCCACGGGGGCGCTGGTCGCCTTCGTCTCGGACAGCGCCGAGGCGGCGCCGGCCTTCGCCGCCTGCGATCTGGCGGTGGGGTTGGCGGGCGGTCCCGGTCACGACTTCCCGGCGCGGGCCGACCTGCTGGCGCCCGACCTGAGAGGATTGGAGGACCTGCTGGAAGCGGGGGCGCGGCGCGAGGCCGCGGTGCGCGACGGCCTGCGCCTGTCGCTGCTGGCCAACGGCGTCGGCACCCTCCTCGGCTTCTCGCAGGGCCGGCTGGGCGCGGAGCGGGCCTCGCTGGGCGTCTACCTCGCGGCCCTGGCGGCGCTGGGAAGCGGCTGGCTGCGCCTGCGCGGCGGCCAGCGCCCCGAGTCGTCCCTGGCCTACCTGGCCGACCCGCGCCCCGAGCGCTGGGGCCGGCGCGCTGTCGCCGAGGTCCTCCGGGCCTTTGGCACGACCACAGACGGCCTCACCAGCGCGGAGGCCTACACCCGCCGCCCCTCGGCCCCGGCCGCGTCCCGCGGCGACGCGATCGTGACGGCCCTGCGCAACCAGCTTCGCACCCCCATCACCAGCATCCTGACGGGCGGCGCCTGTCTGACCCTGGTCCTCGGACAGCCGCTCAATACCGCGCTGCTGGCGATGACGATCAGCATCAACGTCGCCGCCGGCGTCTGGCAGGAGCGCGAGGTCGGCAAGGCGGCGGAGGCCATCGCCCACCTGGCGGCCGGGACCGCTCGCCTCCTTCGCGATGGGATCAGTGTGACGCTGTCGCCGTCGCAAGTCGTGCCCGGCGACGTCCTGCTGCTCGGGGCCGGCGACCGGGTGGCCGCCGACGCCCGCCTGCTCAGCGCCGCCGGCCTGGAGGTGGCCGAGGCCGCCCTCACCGGCGAGTCCCTGCCGGTGGTCAAGGGCCTCGACGAGGGCGGCGACTCGGGCCGCATCGTCCTGGAAGGGAGCGACGTCGTCGTCGGCACAGGGCGGGCCGTGGTGGTGGCCGTTGGCCGGCACACGCGCCTGGGGGCGACGGCGGCGGCGCTGAACGTCGAGCGCGACGAGGAAAGCCCGATGGGGACGCGCCTGAGCCAGATCCTGCGGCTGGCGCTGCCGTTGGCGTTCGGGGGCGGGGCCGTGGCGGGTGCCGCCGGCTTACTGTACGGGGGCGTCCCCGCCACGCAACTCACAGTCGGCGTCACCACCGCCCTGTCGGCGATTCCCGAGGGCTTACCACTCCTGGCCGGCGTCGGCCAGGTCGGGGTGGCGCGGCGCCTGGCCGCCCACCGGGCCCTGGTGCGCCGCGTCGCCGCCGTCGAGGCGCTGGGGCGGGTGGACGTCGCCTGCACCGACAAGACCGGCACCTTGACCGAGGGCCGCCTGGCGCTGCGCCTCATCGCCGACGCCGACCAGGAGGCGACGCTGTTCGGTCCCCTGCCGCCGGAACTGCGGCACGTCCTCCTCGCCGCCGCCCTCGCCAGCCCTCGCCTCGATGGGCCCGACGCCGCGACGCACCCGACCGACCTGGCCGTGCTAAGGGCGGCCCGGGAGGTCGGCCTGGAGGACGAAATCCGGGCGCCGCGCCTGGCCGAGGTGCCGTTCGACTCGGCCCGCGCCTTTCACGCCGCCCTCGTCGCCGGGCGCCTGTGCGTCAAGGGGGCTCCCGAACGGCTCGTCCCCCGCTGCCTGCACGGCCGCCGCCGGGGCGAGGATCAGCCGCTGAACCCCGCGGGGCGTGCGACCTGGCTGGACCGGGCCGCGCGCCTCGCGGAGCGCGGCCTGCGCGTCCTGATGGTGGCGGAGGGTCCGCCGCAGGCGAGCCCCCAGGACCCGCAAGGGCTGACGGCGCTCGGCTTCGTGGCGATCAGCGACCCGCTGCGGCCGGCCGTCCCGTGGGCCGTGCGCCGCTGCTTGGCGGCCGGGGTGCGCGTCCTCATGCTGACGGGGGACCACCCGGCCACCGCCCGCGCCATCGCCGACGAGGCCGGCCTGCTCCTGCCCGGACACGACGAGGTGCTGCGGGCCGTGGAGCTGGCGGAGCTGCCGCCGGACGAGTTGGATCGCCGGCTGGAGCGCGCCGCGGTCGTCGCCCGCGCCGCCCCGCTGGACAAGCTGCGGATCATCGAGAGTCTGCGGCGGCGCGGCCACGTCGTGGCCATGACCGGCGACGGCGTCAACGACGCCCCGGCCCTGCGCCTGGCCGACGTCGGCGTGGCCATGGGACGGACCGGGACGGAGGTGGCCCGCCAGGCGTCCGACCTGGTGCTGACCGACGACGACTTCGCGACCCTGGTGGAGGCCCTGGTCGAGGGGCGCGGCTTCTGGCGCAACATGCGCAACGCCCTGGGCCTGCTCCTGGGGGGCAACGCCGGCGAGTTGGGGCTGGTCGCGGGGGCGAGCCTGATGGGGTTCGGCGCGCCGTTGAGCGCGGCGCAGATCCTGCTGGTGAACATGATCACCGACGCCCTGCCGAGCCTGGCCGTGGTCTTGCAACGGCCGGAACACCGCAACCTGGCGGGGTTGGCGCGCGAGGGGTTGTCGGCCCTGGACCAGGGCCTGCGCTACGACGTCCTGCGCCGCGGGCTGGCGACCGGGTTGCCGTCGCTAGGATCCTACCTGCTGATGCAGGGCCTCGCCGGGCCGGAGCAGGCCAGCGCCGTGGCGTTCACCAGTGTGGTGGCGACGCAGCTCGCCCAGACCCTCGATGTGGGTCGCGTCGAGGGGATCCTGAGCCGCTCGGTGATGGGGGCCGTGGCCGGCTCCGCCGCCTTGCTGGTGTCGGTCGTCACCGTGCCGCCGTTACGCAACTTCCTGGGCCTGCTGGCGCCCTCGGTGCTGGGCTGGAGCGTCGTGGGCGGCGCCTCCGTCACCGCCGTGGTGCTCAGCCGGCTGATCTCCTCCCTGGGGTCGTTCCGATCCGCGGTGGCTTCGTCGCGGAACGGGCCGGCACGACTGCCGTCTCTGGGAGTCCTACCGCAGCCGACGGCCTTCCCGCTGACCCCGTGAGGGAAGCGGCGCGGCAGAAGGCCGTGAACTGCGCATGGGGCTGTCGGCTCCACGATGTCCGTTGATGCGACAGCACCCGATTCGTTTCACGGGCGGGTGAAACGAATCGCGTTTCCCGATGTCCTTGATCCTCCACGCCTTGCGCCGCCGAGGACCCATTCGTTTCACGACTTTGGTAGACACACTTCGGGGGGGGCAATGAAACGATTCGGTAGGTAGACAATTCGGCCGAATCGATGCGCGCTGTGAACCTCCAGCTCAACCGGGGAGGGCCCCCGCCGACTGTCACCCCGCTTTGAACTCTGCGGGGGCAACGCCTTCTGCCGCTGGCATCTCCTCTCCCGCCCAGATAGTATGGGACGGAAGGAGCTTCACCGCCGAAGTCCAGTTCAAGGCCACGGGCGACAACCTGCCGCTCCGGGACGAGCGCTATTCGTTCTGGTTGAAGGTGGACCTGTACGAACGGCTGCGCCTGCCCACCGTCGCCGCCCCGCGCCTGTTGGTGCTGCTGTTGTTACCCGAGGACCCGGCGGAATGGCTGAACGTGTCGGTCGGTGGCCTGTTGCTCAAGCGCTGTGCCTATTGGGTCAGCCTCCACGGCGCGCCGGCCAGTGCCAACGCCACCGGACAGACCGTGTACGTGTCGCGTGCCCAGCCGTTCACGGTCGATGGGCTTGGCGCCGTGCTCGAACGGCTTTCTCTGGGGGAGGTTCTTCCAGATGTCAGCGAGCGACCTGCCGCCCGAATTGCTGAGCCGCCTGGAGCCGCCGGCCCTCGACTGCTATGCCCTCGCCACCGGCTGGGTCCCGGTGCCGAACGTCCCGTGGCAAAGTCACGTCTACCACCACCCCGGCGACCGCGAGACGGCCCTGTGGGTACCCCGGCGCCCCCACGACCACAGCTTCACCCGCATGATGGCCGACGCCGTCGTGCGCCTCGCCGCAGTGGACGGCCGCCCCCCCCGTGAGTTGCTGCACGACCTGCTCCTGCACGACTGCGACGTCCTCCGCTTCCGCGTCGGGTCCGCGTCCCCCGATTACGGCACGCTATCCCTCGGGGAGGGTACCCGGCTGCTTGACGGCGTGCGACGTGCGTTGGCCGCGGCGGCGTGCGCCGCGGTGCGACCGGGCCCTGCCCACGACCCGGAACACCCCGCGGTGCGACAATTCCTCGCCGGCTGCCTGCTGGGACCGACCGAGCACGGCAGCCTGACCTTCCCCGTCGCCTGTCGTCTGCCCGCGGCGCCCGACGTGCCCGCTGAGGAGGCTCCGTTCCCCCGGCAAGTCATCGGCCTGTTCCTGCGGTCGGCGGCGAGTGTAGCGGAGGCCAGAGCCACTCGCAACGGCGCCAAGGAGTTGTTGCCGCTCGCGGGCGATGCACGATTGAGCGCGGAGCTGTGCGAAGCCCTCGCGGAGATGCACGGTCAGGGGGAAAGGGACGGCCTCACGATCTCCGTCTCCTGGTCGGCGGCCTGGCCGTTGGCCGAAGAGGGGCGCCTACCGCGCGAAGTGTCGTTGCGGCCGGAGGCGTTCGCGCCTCTCGCGGACCTCGGACGCTGGCTCCGGGAGGTAGCCGAGCCGCAGGACGAGCGCCTCGCGGGAACCGCGGCCGGTCAATGACCGCGCCGCTTTCGGATGAAAAAGTGATAGACAATAGACGCGGACATTGTCTCGGCGAGACAATGTCTTCTTCCCCTTTTTCCGCCCCGTTTTAGAGTGATTCCTCCAACCGGGACCGGAATGCGGCGAAGCTGGGCATGTCGATCCGCTCGATGTCGATCTCCCGCCGAACGAGCATTTCACACAATGCCTCTCGGATGTCAACTTGGCCGAGGATCTTCGCGAGTTCTTTCTTCAGCGCTTTCGGCGAGTCGTCGTTCCCCGAGCGCTGCTCCAGCGCCTCACAGCCCTGGTAAGGGTTTCGTTTCAAGCCACACAGGACCCACGCCTCTGGCTTCGGCTTGGGGATCATGGGCACTCCTCGGGTATAGCCCTCCTCGCCGAAGCCGTCGAGCATGGACTGGCGCTTGTCCTCCCACAACCCGCGGCCGGCGGAGGCGGTGCCGTCCGAGTCCCGAAACAGGACGGCGACGACCTCCTCTTCCCGTTCGGCTTCCACCTCCGTGGCGATCCTCGCGAGGATCCAGGCGCCGTTGAAGCAATACCGGGTTTCCTTCGCCTGCTTCTTGCCCGGCAGCCGCAGCGCCTTCTTCACGGCCTTCAACTCCGCGGCCCGCCGCGCCAGGCGGTGCTCAGACACGAAACCAAATGAGCCGACCTCGAAAACGGAGTAGTTGAGTCGCGCCTCAACGGCCTGGTCCACGATCACGGCCATCGGGCCTTGCAAGAACGCCTCGCCTTCGCACAGGAGCACGTCGTCTTTCGCGGCCCCCATGTCGGTGGGGCCCTCGCCGCTGAGAAGGAGGTACACGCTACTCCCCCTCCGTTACGACCTTGATCTCCTCCCCGAGTGCCGTGAGGTTGGTGTCCACGAACGCCTCCCCGGGTCCCATCACGGTGAGCTTCTTCGCGACGGAAGGGATCGAAAAGAACGGGATAGCCCGCGTGCAGCCCTCCTCCGTCTTGTAGAGATACATCACCCCGGCCCGGGCCATGTCGTCCTCGAGGTAGTTCAGGATCATCGGGCTGTGGGTCGTGACCATGACCTGCTGTTTGCACGACGTCAAGGCATCGATCACGAACTCGATCAGCTCCGGGTTCATGCCGTTTTCGATCTCGTCGAAAAGGAGGAACCGGTGGTGGTCGCTCTGAAGCTCCGCGAGGATCGCTAGCAGGCGGAGCAGCCCGTCGTTGACGTGGCGGGCCTCGGTCACCAGCTTGGTCCCGGAGTAGCCTTCGCGGATTTCCAGTTGCTTCCACCCCGAGCGGAGTGCGCTGGTTTCCAGGCCCTTGAGGTGCGGGTAGACCTTCCTCAGCCGTTTCCGCAGGCGATCGCGCCCCTCATGGCCGAGTTCGTGAAGGAACGCCGACAGGCGCTGCCCACCGAGTCCGATGGACCCATCCGACTCGCGCGTGCGCTGACGCAGGTACTCGGGGGACAGGAGATCGAGCGACTTGATACTCGCGACGTACTCCTTGAAACCGACCAGCGACGGCGGCAATGCCTTGTCGCGCAGCTGCGACAGCACGGACCCTTCGTAGCTGAAGGCGATCGGCTCGCTCACGGCATCGCGGCCATTGGGCCCTCGGTCCGCCAGGCCGAGAATGCGAAGGTGGCCGTTCTGGACTTCCAGGGAGGCCTCGGGCGTTTCGATCCGCTCGGACGTGCAGTGCAGTTGGGAGGTATTAAAGGTGCCCCTCCACGACCCGCGGCTTTCCCCGGTGTCGGAAACCAACGAGACGCGGAAAACGATGTTCTTCCTGGGCGTGAGCCGAGAGTTCAGGTCACGGGGTTTCCAGTGACGCTCTTCCAGCCAGCCTCTCAGGTCGCCGCGGACTTGCCGGGCCAGGAAGTCGATGAACTGCAGGACGGTGGACTTGCCGGCCCCGTTCAAGCCGATGAGGCATGTGAATTTCGCCAGATCGAGCTTGAAGTCGATCAGCGATTTGAAATAACTGGCCGTGATCGATTGAATCCGCATCGCCATCGCCTTCTTAGAGTGCCGCGGGAGGACAATTCTTGCAGGAAGAAAAAGGCGCCCGTGTCGATTATCGGACAGAAAAAGGGGTCGAGAGTCGTTTTCCTGTTAGGGGACAACAAATGGCCGAAAACGCCTCCCGACCCCTTTTCCTGTCTGCGATCACTTTTCCTGTCTGCGGGCAGACAGTCGCGGATTCGTTCACGGCTCGGACAAGGCGCGCAACGCCGCCTCCAGGTCATCAAGTAGCGGATGTAAGATGGCGCGAAACTCTGCTGGCGGCAAGGCTTCCGCCCCCTTCTGCACGAGCCGGCCAACAATCGTGGCGGTGGAAGGCGCGATCGCGGCCAAGGCACGAAGAATTTGAACGTAGGTCTTGGACTTCCTCGCTTCGAGACCGTTCTTGCGGAACAGCTCAGCCACCTCGATGAACTTGGCCATCGCGACGGGGTAGGGGACAGACCTCAAGTCCGACACCGCCGCGAAGACGCGTTCGTTCCGGATCAGGCGAAGAAGCCAATCGTCGATGGCGAAACGGTCGATTTTGTATGTCTCCGCCAGTTGCGGGTCGCCGGGCAGTCCCACGGGAATCAGGGCTATGCGACCGGTTTTGCCTTCCGCGACGAGATGGAGCAGACGAACGCGCTCATTGATCGCGGGACCGTCTTCGAGGCTCACAGGCGGGGTGCTGCCCTGAAGCTCCTGCTGCACCTGGTTACGGAACCACAGAAAACGCTGCTCGAACGTCAATTCGTCGAGATCGACGAGGACCACCGCAGTTCCACCCACTCCGCTGGCCGGCCGGACGAAAGGCAGCAGCTGTCGGACGAGCCCGTCTTTGCCCGGATGCTGTTCCTTGCTCCGCCCGGCCAGTTTGCAGTTCTCGGCCAGGAGACGGGCGGCGCGGAGCTTCTCCAGGAACGCTTTGTCGTCGTCCCCCTCGAAGTAGACCAGGATTTGTTTCGTCTCAGGCATACAGGTCGAGGAAACGAACGTCCACCCCCGTGGCGGTCAGGGTCTCCACCGTCGCGGCATCGAGGCGTCGGGCCTCCTGAAGCCCGTCCTCAAGGGTCAAATGAAACACTGCCCCTTCCGATCCTGCCTCCTGTGCAGCGGTCAGGAAGGCGCGGACACATTCCGCGCTATGCGTCGAGATGAGGAGCTGGACCTCCTGCTCGCGCGCCAGCCGGCAAATGGCACGCGCGAACCGCTCCAGGGAACCGGGGTGTTGATGCGACTCCGGCTCTTCCATGAGGAACATGGTGCCGCGCAGCATCGACAGCAGCATCAGAGCGCGGAGGACGGCGCGAGTGCCGTCACCCTGCGCGTCCAGCGGGAGGCTATGCTGCTCGAAAAGCACCATGAGTCGCTTGTCGGGCAACAGTTGGAAGCCTTCCGCTCGAAAGCTAAAGACATCGTTGAGAATCTTTGTCAGTATCTTGTCACGCCGATCAGAAAGTAGGCGCGCCCAGAACGTGTTTTCGATGGCGTTGTTAGTCGCATCAGACGGTCGGAACAAGGTAAGCCCGCTCGCAAACCGAGTGACCGATGCCTCCACTGCCGGTCCCCCTGCGAAACTGCGGGACGGGGTTACTGCCAGGTTCCGCTCCTGAAGCACTTTCACTACGAGCGACAGGCTCGCTTCGTTGTCTCGATGCGGCACGGTGTCATCGCCCAGGGTGCCTTCGAGGGTGATGGACTGGGATTGGTCCTGCCTGTACCAAAGCTCGGGGGGGTAGCCCGGTAGCTCGGGGGGATAGCCCGGTTGCACGTTCCGGATTTGGGCCCATAGGCTGTCGATATTACGGTCAAGCAGGTCTCGACCTCCGCCACGGTCGGTCATGAGAAGGCGCATAATCGCCTCGACAACCGTCGTCTTGCCGCTGTTGTTCCGCCCGACGAGGACATTGACATCGGTCAACCCTTGCACACGCCCTTCTCGGACGCCCCGAAAGCGGTTGATGCGGATGCAGTGTAGTCGGAACATTGGAATCCCGAGCCTTTCTTCCGGGCAAGGACACCGTCAACCCGGCGTTTTTCCATTCAGCATTCAAATCCCGAGCCGCGTAACCTGCGCGAGAAGTTGTTGGCAGTCCGGCCGCTCATCGGGGGAATCCTCAAGGCAGGGTTTGAGGATGGCCGCCCAGCGATCAGGCACTGCCGCGAAATCCGCCTGTTTCACCGAGCCCGTGAGCAGGAAGCCGATCACGCGCCCCACGGCATAAATGTCCGCGGCGGGATGGGCGGGAGCACCGTCCCTCTGCTCGGGGGGCGCCCAGGGGACCGAGTGCGCTCCCTGCAACGTGTAGCCGGTGACGGGGCTGCTCGTGAGCTTGCTGATGCCGAAGTCGGCGATCTTCCAGGTGTCGTCACAGCGAAGGATGTTTTCGGGCTTGATGTCCCGATGGACGATGTCGTTTTCGTGAAGCGCGCACAGGCCGTCCAGGATGGCCAGGGCGATCTCCTTCACGGTCGATTCGTCCAGCGGGCGGCGACTCCCTTCGGACCCGGCGCCGCCCATGAGGTCCCACAGCGTCCCCCCATCGGCATACTCCGTCACGAGCGCATAACGTCCTTCCTCCCGGAAGATGTCCCGGACCGCCAGCAGGTGAGGATTCGCAATCTGCTTCACCCTCTCGTAAATATCCATCTCCCGGCGGATCGTCCGCTCGTCCTCTGGCTTGGGGTCGGTCTTGGCCATCTTGACCGCGACGACGGTCCCGGTGCGGGTATCGATTCCCCGGTACACGACGGCGAAACCGCCGCGCCCGATCTCTTCGAGGAGTTCGTAGTTGGCGAGGCGGTCGAGGACCTGACTGGGGGGCGGCGTGCTGCCCAGGCGAACACACTGCAGGTCCGGCGGGTAGCCGTGCGGGTCGAGTTCGTGGAGCTGACTCCGCACGTGCCGGCGCATTTCCTCGGCTCGGCGGACGACGAGGTCCTCGAAGCGCGGGTGATCCGGGTCGATCACGAGGAGTTTCGCCAGGCCGCAGGCGAGGCGCTCGATGGCCGTGCAATCCCGCTTGCCCCCGGAAAGCCGAAGACGGGCGCGCACCGTCTGCGAGACGTCGGCGGCGGAACGGAGCGCGTGACACACCTCGGCGAAGTAGTCGGCCTTCAGGCCGTAGCCCTTGGCCTGCTGGGTCGTCTCGAAGGGCGGGATTTTCCAGCCCGGAATGATCCCGTGGAACCGATCGACGAGCGGGGACTCGAGGAAGATGTCCGGCAGCTTGCGGATGTAGTCCCGCTGGCGCGGAAGGAAGGCCGGTTTGCCGTTGTGGTACTGCCCGGCCTGCGATTGCAGCAGGTCGATGTTCGCCAGGAGCATGAGGCCACACTCGGCCGTCGCGGCGCAATCGCCGCGCGCGTACACACCCTGCTCGAGGTAGCCTTTGAGCTGGGCCTGGATCTCCGGGGCGTTGGCGAATTGAATCGATTGCGCCTCGTCGAGGACCAACAAGTCATAGCGCGTCAGCAAGCCAGGCGTGTGCGTCTGCCGGTTGTAGAACAGCACCGGCGCGCTGATCTGGGCGGCGGTCAGCCAAACATGACGGCTGATATTATTGAACACGAAGGACTTGCCGGACCCGGGCGGGGCCAACTCCATCATGTTGACTCGGTTGTGGACGACGGGGATCAAGCGGCACAGGAGCCACAGCTTCTCGTCTTCGCCGTACTCGGAGGGCTCGTAACCGATGGTCCGAATGAGGACGTCAATCCACTCCTCGACGGAGAAGGCGCGCCGGCACTCCAGGAAGGCGTCGAGTGAAATGCGGCCGATCTGCATGGGCTTGAAATAGATCACCTTCACGCCGCCCGCGTCGCTGGAGTCCTCGTGGCAAATCTTGGCGGCGCCCCACATGCTGCCCTGGAGCAAGCCTTCGTTCTGCTTGATGAGCGAGGGATCGATCCTGGCTTTCTTCTCGTCGATGCAAGGAATCGTCGCGAAGTACTCCGGCGTCTTCCCGAGCTTGACCTCGACAGAGAGGGCGTCGAGGATCGTGAGCGTCTCTCCCTGGCTCAGCCGAAACTTGATGATCTCTTTTTCCCCTTTCGAGGGCAGGTGCTTCTTGATGAACTCGACGACGGCATCCCTCAGCCGGCCGGTGTTCGTGCCCGCCTTGCTCGCGGTGAACGTGACGATCCAATCCATCACGTAGGACGGGATGTGCCGGTCGTCCCGGGAGAGGCCCAGGCGCGTGATGAGGCCCTTGTCGATGGCGAATTCCTTGAAGGTGTCAAGGACCTTCTTGTCCAGTTCCTGGGTCGTCATGGCATGCACTCTCAAAACATGTCTTCAAAGGCGGCCTGGTCCTCGGTCCGTTCGACGAACTGCCTGGCCCGCGGGACGTGGAGGTGTCGGACGAGGTCCGGCGCCGCCGGGTCGCCGGCACCCCGGGCACTCAGGGTGACTTCGAGGACCACTTCCTGAACGCCCACCACCTCGGGCCCGGGAACCTCGACAGGGAGTTGGTGCGACGCGCCCAGCCTCAGCGGCGGGTAGTTCATCGCGGGGCCGGTCCCTTCCCCGGCGACCGGGTGAAAATGGGGTGAAAATGGTGACATCCTCCGCAACAGCATCACCGGTTTATAGAGGCAACTGCTTTAGCACCCTCTCATCGCTTCACGAGGGTGAGAACGATCTCCTCCCGCATACGTCCCTGTAGGAAGGCCCCCGCCTGGTCGGAACACGGCGGAGGCAGGTAGCGACGGTTCGCCGGGAGTTTCCGCGACACTTTACTCTTTTCCCTGAGGCCGTGCGGCCCCGCGAGCGTTTTCAGCACCTCGGAGTTCCTGACAAACACGCCGCGCATCGTGCAGTCGCCCACGACGAGGACACATCTGCCCTTCGGCTGTAGGACGCGCGCGATTTCACGGATTACCTTGTCCATGTCCAGGGCGTAGCGCGCCAGCATCCCTCGGTCGCGCCTTGAGAGCCTGTCGGTCTCACCGGCCGCTTCGATTGCCTTCTTGATAGAAAGAGATTGCTGCTCGGCGCCAGAGGAGACCTCGGTCCCGATGTTCTCGGACCGGAGCTTCCGCAGAGCGGGAATCTGATGCCCCATCCAAACCAGGGAGAATTTGTTGCAACGCAGGTAGTCGATGGCGTTCAGGTACGGGGGCGAGGTGATGACCACGTCGATCAACGAATCGGGCAGGGGGATCGATCGGGCATCGCCCTCCCTCACCTCGGCCCGGGGCGCCCCGGATTTCTGTTGGCTGAAGGGGGAGTTATTGAGGACCGTTTCGACTGCCTTCCCGAACTCGCGGAGAGGCCGGATGACAGGCTTGTCCACGACCTTGTGCGGGCGGCTGTGGGACAGGTCCATCGCCAGGGAGGCACCGCGCGCCTTGGCGATGATGAGCCGCGAGAACGCGCACCAGAGTACCTTCCGCGTGTTCGCGTTATGCACGTCGTCGATGGTGTCCGCTAGCGCTCGCAGCTGCCGCCTGTTCGTCGCGTCGAACCAGTACCGGATGAAGGCTTTCGTCTCCTCGTCGGCCCCCTCAGGGTACGCCTGGCCCTGTGGCAGCAGGCGGAAGCACTCCGCGGCCTTGGCGCGGACGGATTCGGCCTGAGAGAGGACACTTTTTTGGTTGATGTCGGCGCACCAGACGTCCGCAATCAGCAGCGCCAGGGGGTCCGTGTCAAAGCCGTAGGCCCGATGCCCGCGCGAACGCGCCGCCAGCAAAGTGGTCCCCGAGCCCGTCATCGGGTCCAGCACGCGCAGCGGCTCCCCGTCCGCCACGGGCAGTTCGTCCAGCGCAATGGACGGCGCCATGCGTGCGGGGAAAGGGTGGACGGGCCGAAATCGGGCAGATTCATGCATGAGAACTCTTGCCAGTGACATACCACTACTTCGGGGCTCACACCAATCCCCCGGTCACTTCGGGACCGCGATTCTCTTTTGCTCGTCTTCGGGATACTCCCGAATGGTCGCCCGGATCGCTTCCAGGACCTTGTCCGGACGCTGCGTCAACTCAACCGTCGTCAGACGCGCGAAGATATAGCCCGGCGCCATCTTCATCAACGCCTTGCACAGTTCGGTCACCTCTGGCTTGGAGATCGTGATGCTCTTTTCGATGCGGAGGCGCGTCACCACGTTGCTGTACTCGATGGCCTGATCCGGCATCGCCTGCTGTTCACTGGCGATGGCCTCCAGCAATTCCTTGTACGGCGGCCGCTCCATCTTCTCCTCGGCGAGCTTGTCGATCCATGCCTTGGACTCCTCGGGGAGGCTGCACGTCTTGAAGAGTTCCTGGAGCCGGTTCAGGCCAACCCGCTTCGCGGGGACGAGGCGGATCAGGCGAGCCATATCCTCGATGCGGATGAGTGTGATGCCCTTATTCGGATTGTTGGTGCGCTCCGCTTGGATCTCCTTGCCGAGCGCCGATTTTTCTTCCTGCGTCGTGGGGAAATCGGGGCCCACTACGACGGCGTAATCCGCCTTGTAGTCATCGCGCTGGCGCACGATGGCGGAGATGGCGACGGCACGGGCGGTGACCTTGTTGTCCGGGTCTTCCTTGCTCTTCGCCTCGAGGGTCACCTTGTACGACTGAACCGTCCCCGCCTCCGTTGCGCCCAGCCTGGCTTCCGCGAATCCGTCCGGCTTCCCCTTCCCGCCGATCAGGATGACGTTGTCGAATCCCATGCTGTCGAAGCCGGCCACCAGTTCCGCCTCCAGCGCGTCCTTGTCGGTGACGGCATCCAGCAGGGCCTGCGCGACTAGCCTGGCGTTCCGCCTCCCGGTCGTGCGGGAGAGGACGCGGAGAAGTTCGTCGCGCTGCGCCAACGCATCATGCACCGTCTTGCCATCGATGCCGAAGCCGAACAGGTGGGCCTCCAGCAACACCTCGGACATGCAGATGAGTTCGAGCGGGACGTTGTGTGTCCGGTGTTCGTACTCATCGAGGAAATGGGCGACGTACGGGTGGAGGGTGTTGATCTCAAGCGTGCGGCTGGACGTATTGAACACCGCGATCCCGCCATCGGGGGACGCGGTTTCCACGAGCTTGATCTCCTGGACGAACTTCCCCTCTGGGTCGTCGGCGAGTTTCTGGAGTTCTTCGATGAACGCTTGCTTCTGCTTCTCGGAGGTCAGATCCTGCGGGTAGACGGTGTAGCGCGGCTGATACTTACCCGCCAGGGCGCTGCTTACGAGCGCGACGATGGGCTTCCGGGACAGACTCGCCGGGCTGGCGGCGAACCGCTGCATCGATTTCATCCCGGACGCCTGGCTCGTCTCGTGCTGCTCGTGCTTGGTGCGGGCGACGTTGAACACGCCGCGCAGGAGGTTCCGCGCGATACCGAGTAGCGGCCCCTCGCGCACGGACTCCCGTGAGGAGCGGAGTTCCCGATCCAGCCGGTCGATGTTGACCACCATGCGAAAGCGCGAGAATGTACCGTGCCGGAGGAGGTTGCTGTTAATGCCGAAATACTCGTCGTCGATGTTGATGAGCCGGCCGTGGACGTAGACGAAGAACCCGTGGCTCCTGCCAATGTCTTCTGCTTTGCCGCCGGTCAGCAGATCCTCGTACAGCTCGGCGTAGCCGGTCACGCGTCCAAGCTGCGGGTGCGTGAGCCCGAAATAGTGCTCCGATTTTTTGTCATACGAAGGGTCCTCGGTCGGCTGGAAGGCATCGTCGGCCGGCTTGGGGACCGCCTTCAAATTCTTTCCTAGCACCCAGCGCTCGATCTTCTTGCCGGCTAGCTTCGAGGGACTGACGGGGTCACCACTGAACCACAGTCGGAAGTCGGCCCGTAGCGGCATCGCGGTCGATAGGACCCAGTGGAGCCTCCCGCGCTGGATCTCGCGCGACATATCCTTCAGGTCCGACATGATAGCGACTGTCCAGGTCTTCTCCGAGTCCTTGCCGAATAGCTTTAGCTCTTTGTACCCCGGCTTCTCTTTGTCGATCCAGGGTGCGAGCGCGGCCTTGGCCTCCGATTCGGTTAACCGGCGCAGGGGTAGGACGACAGGCTCTTCGGTGTAAATCCCCTGCCCGTTGGCGGGTGGGATGTCCTCGTAATCCATCGTCGTCGCGTAGTATTTCCCGCCGCATTTGGTAACGTGCGTCAGACGATTGGCCAGGACGAAGGTGGCGAGCTTCCCGATACCGAATCTGCCGATCTGCTTCCTCTTGAGAGGGAAGTCCTGGCCCTCGTCCCGCTTGTTGCTAACGCCGATCAGCCAGTGTTGCTTCAGGCCTGCCTCGTCCATCCCGACGCCGTTGTCGATGACGACGATGGTGGCGTCCTTCGGGACGAGATCGGGGCTGATGATGACATGGACCTTGGTCGCCCCTGCGTCAAACGAGTTCGACACGAGTTCTTCAATCGCCTTGTGGGGGCTGCGGTACAGCCCCTGGGAGAACAGCTCGATGATACGGTAGCTGATCCGGACGTTGATTTGGGAGGTCTTCGTGCCGGCGGTGATGAATTGCGGGAGGGGAGCCGCTGGTGGAGGGGTCACACCGCCCTCGCCCGCGGCCTGGTCATCGGCGTCAGTCCTTTTCTTGGTCATAAGACACACCGAAAAGCCGTCTTGTGGTTGTGAGTCCGTTGCCCATTGTACCATTGGCGGACTGCCATCCGCGGCAAGGCGACCGGGTTCAGATTGAATATGGGTGGATTCTAGCTTCCGGCGGCCCGGATTACCAGCGCGGTTGCGGCTCAAACTGCCGGTAGTCTGCAATCGCCTTTTTACCAAACACCGCAACCTCTCTTGCGTCTGCGGCGGGCCGCCGGATCGCTTTCCGGCGCCACCCGCAAACGCTGGAAGATCATCCCCGCCGTCCCACCGCCGTCAACTCGGCGGGCAGTAGCGGCCGCGCCCGGGGATGACGTTTCGCACCCCGCCGGTAGGATCGGCCACGTCGTCGGCGTAGCGCGGGATCAGGTGGACATGGACGTGCGGCACCGTCTGGCCAGCGACCTGTCCCACGTTGACGCCGATGTTGTACCCCTGCGGCGCGTAGCTCGCCTCGACGCGACAGCGGACGCGCCCAAGCAGTTCAAGCATCGCCGCCACTTCCGCCGGGTCGAGGTCGAAGAAGTTGGCGACGTGGCGCCGGAGCACGACCAGGGAGTGCCCCGGCGACACCGGGTAGGCGTCGAGGACGGCAATCGCGTACACGTTGGCTGCCAGGACGCGATCCGCCGGGATGTCGCAGAACGGGCAATCAGTCCTTGTCGAGTCGTTCATAGTAATCGCTGATCGCCTGCCGGCACGTCTGGCGCACCCGATCGAGGTCGCCTGGCTCCAGTTGCCGCCAGAGGCGCGGCTCGAACTGGACGTAGGCGAGATCCCGCCGGTCGTAGCGCAGAAACTGCCGGCGCTCGAACTTCTCAAACGGCTTGTCCAGCATCAGCCGCTGGGCGCTCCCCGCGTCCAACTCATCGACCGGCTGCTTGCGTGCCCCGGGGCGTTCGACGGCGACCCCCGCCGCCCGCCGGTCGCGGTAGAACTGCTGAAAGCGCCGCACCACTTCGCTTAGCTTCGCCCGCCCCTCCTCGTCGATACTCTCCACAAGAGCCAGCAGCATCACCGGCTTGTACGAAAGGGTCATGTCCATCGCGCCGATGAACTCCAGGAACCGGTCGCGGATGCTGTGGTCCGCCATCCGGGGTGCCCCGATGGCGACGCGCACCTCCTCGATGCGGTCCCGATGGAAGTAGAGGTAGGTCCGCTCGCCGAGTTCCAGAGTATGGTCCGGCTTCACCTGGCTACGTTCGACCGCCCCGCGCACGCGGCCCTCAGCGACCCCCAGTTCGCGCTCCAGGTCGGGGAGCGAAACCATGCCGGCGAGCGATTCCTGCCAGTTGAAGATGTTGATCGGCTCGTAATCCCGCGCCCAAAGGCCGATCTCCAGCACCGCCGTCGGCCTTTCTCCCCGGCTCAGCGCTTGTTCCTCGGCCTCCAGCAGATCCTGCGGCGCCAGCACCAGGCCGCCGGGGCGGTAGCGATTGTTGCCGAGCACTCGATGAATGCCGAGGGACTGGTTGTAGCGGCTGGCGTTATCGACGAAATCGAACACGACCAGGCACTCCTTGCCCGGTGCCTTGCGCGTGCCCCGCCCGAGTTGCTGGAGGTAGACGACGCGCGAAAGGGTCGGCCGGGCCATGAAGAGGGCCTCCACGTCCGGGCAGTCCCAGCCTTCGTTGAGGATGTCGCAGGCGCAGAGGACGCGCAGCCGCCCCTGCCGAAACGCTTGGAGGTATTGCTCGCGCTCTCGATTCGGCATCCGGCCGGAGACGCTCTGGGCTTCCACCCCGGCACGCCGAAATTCCTCCGCGAGGCGTTCCCCGTGCCCCACGTTCACGGCGAAGACGACGGCCTTGCGCCCCGGTACGTGCTGCCTGTACGTGTCCACGACGAGCCGGTCCCGCGCCGGAATGGCGATCGTCTCCTCGATGTCCTTGCGGTTGTACTGGATCTGGTTGTACCGCACCCTTGTCAGGTCCACGTTCGTCTTGACGCGAACACACCGTATGGGGACCAGCTCGCCGCGCTCGACGGCCTCTTGCAGGGTGAGGCGGTGAGCGCAATTCCGGAATAGCTCCAGCAGATCCTGACCATCGGCGCGCTCGGCTGTCGCCGTCAGTCCCAAGATGAAGCGGGGGTGGAAATGTTCCAGTACCCGCCGGTAGGTGTCCGCGGCCGCGTGGTGCGCCTCGTCAATCACCAGGTACTGGAACTCGCCGGGCGCAAATTCGTCCAGGTGATCGGCGAGGCTCTGGATGGCGGCCACGAGGTTATCGGCGTCGGTTTCTTGTGCCCCGCCGTAGTAGCGGCCCGTAACGGCCTCCGGCCACAGCCTCTGGAACTCTCCGTGCGTCTGGTTCACCAGGTCACGCCGATGCACCAGCCACAGCGTCCGCCCGCCGAGGCGCCGGGCGTCAGCGATGGCCGTGATCGTCTTCCCCGCGCCGGTCGCATGGTCCAGCAGCGCGATCGTCTTGCCCTCGGCCCTCATCCGCTGCAACGCTGCCAGTGCGTCGTCCTGGTGCGCCCGGAGCTGCACCACCTCGCCTTCCTGGCGCGGCAGGAAATCGTCGAACGACAGGAGCCCCGGCAGGCGCTCCATGAAAAGCGCCAGTTGTTCCTGGACGCGCTCGGGCTCGTGCGCCACCTGGCGGTCGGTCCAGCGGAAGACCCGCCAGCCCTGGTGAATGAGGCTGTTCTGCCGCAACAGGTCGTCTTCGTACTTCTCCGCAGGGACGACGTCGGGAACGTGCCAGGGAAGGCCGTCAACTTCAAACGCGATCTTCTCGCCTCGGGCGCGCAGCGCAAGGTCAACGTAGCGGCTGCGCCCGTAGATGTCAGTAACCGGGTACTGCGGCGCCAGCAACAATGCCTTCTCCAGCCCGAAAAGTTGGGTGAAGAGGTCCGTGAAAAGGTCTTCCGGTGCGCTGCTTGTCGCCCCGCGCTCGCCGCTATCCTGCGTCATGGTCGTCCTCGCAATGAGGCATTCATTTCAGGAGTATACCCGTGCAGGGGCGGGGAATGCCAGCAAAGTTGCTCTCGGGACCGGCGGGCCTACCAGAAACCGCCGACCGCGGTTTACCGTGCCGAAGTCCGGGCGCGGTAACGTGCCACGGCAGCCACGTCGTTCCTGACCGTCCCGCTCACATGAAGCGGGCGAAGTGACCACGCCGCAGGATTCGCTATCGATCAAGACCGAAATAAGCCGTTATTTCCCGCTGCCGAGACGGATCGGGCCAATACTTCGTGAGGATGCTTGACGCCAAGTCATCGATGAGGCAGGGATCAGTCGTGAGTACGTGCCACGCAGCGAGCGGAACCGTGGCGACGGCCGCTCCCTTCAGGAGTGCTCTCTTCGTCGGCTCGCTCCTTCCCTTCCCAATGGGAATGCGGTCCTTCTCCTCAATCACCCAGAAAGAGTCGTCTTGCAAGTGCCAAAAGGGGTACTCGGCATGGCTGGATTGACGGGCTGGTCCGAAGTAACGGATCGCTTTTTCGAGAATATCAACAAATTCCCTGAACGCGAAGCGATTTGTCCCGCCGGCCTTGGCTTGCGCAAGGATGAACAGCAGGAGGAGGGGCTTGTGGACTGCGACCTCATCGCCCCTCTTCCAGACCTTCGTTTCACAGATGAACTCTTCCCAGCTCCTCATTAGGACGCACACCCCGGTTCCTCGGCGCCCTGCCGTCGCAGGAACTCCTGAAACCCGAACGGCTCGTGAGCGGTCAGGAAGGCGAACAGGGAACGCTCATTCTGTGCCAGTTGCCGGAAGAGCGGCCCGACCACGACAGCAACCAGGGGGTGCAACGGGAATGCGGCGGCCAGCGACGCTTGCAACTCCTCCTCGCTCAGTGACCCGACGCGGACGCCCAGGTCGCAAGCCTCCGCCGCCAACTCGCGCCCGCGGGCCTGTAAGGAAGTGCGGATCCCCTCCGGCCCGGAGTGGTGGATCGCGCGGCCGAGCAGGTGGATGACCTGCTCGGTCCGTTCCTCGAAGGCGACGTCCTCGAAGCGCCCCTGCACCTTGGCCCATTCCGCCCGGCGCGTCGGCGAGACGTGCTCGGTGTAACGGTCCAGGCTCTGGTGGAGAATGGTCAGGACAAGGAAGGGTCGCTCGGCCCGGGCCGCGGCCTCGGCGAGCCCTTGAAGAACGAACACATCTCCCCGGTCGGGGTGAGCCGCCCCGTACTCGAGGAACTTCCCCAGCTCGTCAACGATGAGGAGAAGGCCGGCGCCTTCATGGGCGAAACGGTCGAGGTAAGCCAGGCTCTCCTCGAAGAGGCCGACCACGCCGGAGTTAGGGCCGTAGAAACTCCGCTGGAGCGCGATGTCCTCCAGTTGTTCGACGACCCGCGGCGGCCTTCCTCGTCTCATCTGGCGAAGGGCCAGGGCGAGCCGTCCGGCGAGGGCCTTTTCCAGCGGCTCGCGCGACCCACTCACCAGGACCGGGCAGAGGCGGCTGCCCCGCTTCGCGAGGGGCGAGCCCGCCCCGAACAACCGCTCGGCCAGCACGGCGTCTTCCCGCTGGAGGAAAGCCCGAGCCGATTTGCCGATCCGGTCCGGTCCGCCGAGGAGCTGGCTCACCAGCAGGGCGAAAGCCGACTTCCCCGACCCGTAAGGGCCGGTGAGGGACCAGGCGCGCGTCGAGGTTTCGCCGCGCAGGGCATCCGCCAGGCGGCTCAGCACGCCGCGGCCGGTGGGGGTCAGGATGTAGCCTTCGAGGGCGTCGGGGCGATCAAAATCGCGCACCAGGGCCACCGACCGCGTGAACCGCGGGCTGACGATGACGTGATCACGAAGGGGAAACGTGCCGAGCATGCCAGTTGTCCACGTCAGGAGCGGATCGCGGTTGCGTACGCGCGCTCGAGCACGGCCAGGGGCTCCACCCTCGGCCGCCGGTACAGCTGCTTGAGGCCGGCTGTTTCGTCGTAGGACAGGGCGCCTTCCGTCCAGTCCTCGATCTCGCCGCAGCGCTCGGCGAGGGCGGCCTCGTCGATCTTGAACACTTGCCCCGGGCTGCCGGGTTGGCGGGCCGCGTCGGACAGGGCCAACACCCCCGCGGCCGGTGCGAAGTTCCCCCAGAAGTCAGCCAGGGCGTAGAACAGAATGCCATTCGGCAACTGCGGCTGCAAGCCCCGTTGGAACTGAAAGACCTGCCCGTCGCCCGCCGTGCGGACCAGGCCCAACTCCACCAACGGACAATCGAGGGTGTCTTCGAGGAGCAAGACCTTGCTCTGCCGCGCGGGCAGGTAGGTCCGCAAGAAGCAGTCGATGTCGCGCCGCAGCGAGCTGGTCGCGATCCGCTTCGCCCCCACGGTTTGCGTCCAGGCGAAGAGGGCGGAGCAGAGCAGGTCGCGGGTGAATTCCGGTTCGTGGAAGTGGCTAAACGCCCAGAACCAGGTCGTCGAGCGGCGCAGGTTCGAGGCGATCTGCCAGTGCAGCAGCCAGAGGGTGGCCGGGTCTTCGAGGTAAGGGTCCCAGCCGTCGTCGGCGAACAGGGCCTGACCCAGCCAACTCGGGCGGAAGTGGCCGCTCGGCCTGCCGTTGCTGCTCGCCGCCGCCTCGATGACACCGGCCGACAGGCACCAGTGGCGGATCGAGCGGACCATGTTCTTGCCGACGCCGAGAGTCGTCATCGCCTCGTCGCGCAGGAAGATCGTCCCGTCTTCCGCCACGGCGTCGAATCCCTTCTTCAGCCAGGAGTAGCGGAACGGGAAGGTCTCGTGGCCGGAGAAGCTGTAAGTGGTCGGGTTCGGCTGCATACCCGAGCTTGCCTCAGGGGGGCCTATACACACAAACACCAGATGATACAGGCAAACGCTCTGCCGCGAAATGGTTTTCCGAAGAATTCCGCGTCTCGGTGCGGAGGAATCTTGATGCTGTAACGAACGTGCCTGGTTTGCGCGACGACCTGTCCCTTCAGCAATGAAAGGCGGGGAAAGGAGGGACGCGGAAAGGCGTCAGGAACCGCAAAGACAGAATGTCTTTACGATTCTTCACGCGTTCGCCCCTTTCCGATATCTGCGACCAGCCTCCCGGAGTTGCGTGCAAGCCAGGAGGGCAACTGGACCACCCTCATGGGTTGCCGGAACGGGCGCGGCGGCGCGGCGGCGAACCTGCCGGGGGTGGGCCTGCCAGGCCGGCGCGGAACTCGTCGAGGCTGGCGCAGCGGATGGCCAGCGGGGAAGGGAGAAGGGGACATTCCTATTTTTCCCGAGGGAATAACAGGAATGTTCCCTTCTCCCTGCGCCGCGTGTCGTCATCCGATCCGCACCGCGCCCGAGAGGACGAATTGACGCGCCGCGACTCCTTCGGCTACCCTACCCGGTGAGGAGGCGCCGCGATCATGACACCGAATACCCCCCCTCTGGTCCTGGAGGGGACGCTGAAGCCCGACGGCACCTTGCAACTCGACCAGAGGCCGAACCTACCGGCTGGTCGGGTCCGCGTGACGGTGCAACCGCTCCCGCAGGCAGCCCCGGCGGGCGGCACCTTGATGTCCCGGATGCAGGGCGTCTGGGCCGCCCAGAAGGCGCGCGGACACGTCCCGCGCAGCCGCGAAGAGATCGACGCCGACCTCCGCGCCCTGCGGGACGAGGCCGAAGAGGAGATGCAAGCCGTCGAACGCCTGTCCGACGAGTGCCGCCACGCACGCGAGCAGGATGGGACGAAAGGGCCACCTCGGTAATGGTCTTCCTCGACACCGCGCCGGTCATCTACTTCGTCGAGCAACACCCCGTTTGGGGGCCGAAGGCCGCTTCTCGGCTCTCGGCCCTTCAGGCGGCCGGGGAAGTCCTCGCCGTCAGCGATCTCGTCCGCATGGAGTGCCTGGTCAAACCGCTGAAGTTGGGCGACACCGCCCTCGTTGCCGACTTCGTGACGCTCTTCACCGCGCCCGGCGTCATTGTGCTGCCGGTGACGGCGGCGGTCTGCGACCGTGCGGCCGCTATCCGCGCGGCTCACAACCTTAAACCGCTCGACTCCCTGCACCTTGCGGCCGCCATCGTCCACGGCTGCACCCGGTTCCTGACGAATGACAACCGCCTCAGTCGCTTCCCCGACATCCCGGTGGAGGTGCTGGTGTAGCGCGAAACGGCCAGCATCGAGTACGCGAACCGCAAAGACAGATTGTCCTTCTGAGGCGCGGAAAGCTGTCAGGAACCGCAAAGACAGAATGTCTTTACGCTTCTTCCCGCGTTCGTCCCGTGCGGAACCACAGCTGCTGCGTCGGCGCGCCCGCGGCTTCCAGCCGCAATTGGCCTCCCTGCGAGTGAAATCCACCCGGCAACAGGACGAACGCCAGGCAGATTGTGGGCAACCGCAGCCGTTGCGACAGCAGTGCCGACTTGGCCAGCATGTCCCAGGGCGCGTGGCGCAAGAACTCCTGAAACCTGCACGGCTCGTGATCCGCCAGGCGGCTCAGCACGACGTTGAGCGGCCGCCCTCGGGGCGGCGCGGATTCATCAATTCGCGAAGCGATAAATCGAGGGCGGCTGCTAAACAACCGGACATCGAATGGCCTGAGTATAACGTTATCGGGGAGGGTGCCACAGTACCGTGGCATGCCCCCTGGCACCTTGCGACCCGTGCTCTTTTACCCGCTCAGCGCTTTGCCCTCTCGATCCCTGGGAGTTCCCCACCATGCACCGTCTGCTCGCCGTCGTTCTTGCCGTCCTCGCCGCCGCGCCGGCGTGGGCCGCCGACCCCTTCGAGCCTTACACCAACCCCATCCTGGCCAAGGTGCCGAAGGCCGACGGCGCCCTCGAGGTCAAACAGCTGTCGCGCGAGCAGCTCATCGACAACGACCGCACCCTGTCCGGCGTCGCCGGCACCTTCCTGGTTGTCAAGACCAACGACAACCGCTGGAGCAAACTTCTCGTCCAATACGCCTTGCACAAGGCGGGGGAAGGGAAGACAATTCCTATGGTTTCGCTCGAGCGTTTCGTCACCTTCAAAGAGGGGGAAGTGCGAGCCGTGCAGGCGGCCGGGCAGAACGTCAACCTCTATCCGGGGTTCCGCTTCAGCCTCGATCTGGGCCAGGTGGTGCCGGAGGACATCGGCGGCGACCTGCGCTTCGTCGTGGACAGCGGCAAGGCTTTCCTGGAGCCGCTGGGCAAGGCGAAGGCGTACCTGGTGACGAAGCCCTTGCCGGAGGCGGTGCCGCCCAGGAGCGAGAAAGTCGTCGTCGGCGACAAGTTCGAGGCGAAATACTTCAACGGCACCTACCAGCTGCGCGACGACGGCCGGCGCTCCGGCAAGCTGACCCTGAAGGTGAACCAGGAGGGCGGCGTGAGCGGCATCTACGTCTCGGACAAGGACGGCTCGGCCTACGACGTGCGCGGCCGGGTCGGCGTGCCGAACCACAGCGTCGAGTTTACGGTGCAGTTCCCGCGCTCGGAACAGACGTTCAAGGGCTGGCTGTTCACCGCCGACGCCAGGGCGATCACCGGCTCGTCGCGACTCGGCGACCGCGAAGCGGGCTTTTACGCGGTGCGCGTCGAGGAAAAGTAGTCCGGAGTCGTTACAATTGTCTCTGGATGATGTCGAGCAGGCTCTCGACGTCCACCGGCTTCTGGAGGTAACCGGCGACATGGAGCGAGACCGCCTTCTGCTGGACGTTGCCGTCGGCGGACAGGACGACGACGGGGATCGCCGACAGGCTCGGATCCTGGGCCTGTTCGCGGCGGAACTGCCAGCCGTCCATGATCGGCATCATCAGGTCGAGGAGGATGAGGTCGGGATGGGGGGCGGCGCGGAGTTGGCCGAGGGCCTCTTGCCCGTTGGCGGCGACGACGACGACGAAGCCCTCGGCGGTCAGGATCAGGGCCAGTGCCTCGCGGGTCGCCGAGTCGTCCTCCACGACCAGGATCGTTTTCCCGCCCTGACCTTCCGTCGTCATGATCGATCAGCCCTCCTGCGGCCTGGACGTATCGCTTCGTCATCCTAAGCCGCGGGGTACGAGCCAGCAAGTCGTTCGCGGCGCACGCGTGAAGGCGTGACGATGCTCGCCGCTGAGCAAGGCTTTGCAAGGTCCCCAAGCTCAGCCGATGCGCCGCGCTAGGCCCGGGGCCCCCGCACGGCCGCCGGAGGCGGGACGGAAGGAACCGGTAGGACAAGGAGTCCCGCCGGCACTGGATTTGCCGCCTGGAAAGATTGGTTCATCGAGATTCCCTCGAGAAGAGGCCCACTATCCCCACACCAAGAGACAGTCACCATGGCCGAAAAAAGTAGACGCGGGTTCGCCGGAATGGACCCAAAAAAGCAGCGGGAGATTGCCAGCAAGGGGGGCAAGGCCGCACACGCCAAGGGTACGGCACATGAGTTCACCGCCGAGGAAGCGCGCGAGGCCGGCCGCAAGGGCGGTCAAGCGGCGCACCTGCGCGGTACTGCTCATCAGTTCACAACCGAGGAGGCGCGCGAGGCCGGCCGCAAGGGCGGGCGCAGCTCGCGGCGCGGCAACGCCGCGTCGGACGAGGAGGCGCCCGAGAGTTCGGGCGATGGCAAGGGCTCGGCGGGGGCCAGGCACCCCGCCGAGAGTGCGGTGTAACGGCGCAGAGAGGGGCGTGACAGCGGCCCCGTGGCGCGGCGATTCCCGGCTGAGCGAGGAGGACTCATCCAAGGCCAAACGGAAGACGTGCGCGAAGCCGGCAAGAAGGGCGGCGAGGCGCGGTATCAAAACCCCTCTTGCCGCTTGCGGCTTCACAGCAACGATTGCGAAGCCGCAAGCGGCGAAGACCGTGTTGTTACCGATTCTCAACGGACACAATCACGCGAGCAGTTCGCGGATCGGGCTGCCCCACGGCACCAGGTGGAACGGCCGGCTCAGGCGGTCCTGAAGTTCCAGGTCATTCGCGATCCCCAAACAGTGATAGATCGTGGCGACCACGTCGGCGGGCGTGACCGGGTTGCTGCTCGGCCGGGCGCCGATGCGGTCGCTGGCGCCGAAGACCGTGCCGGACCTGATGCCGCCTCCCGCGAGCATCAGGCCGTAGCAGAAGTTCCAGTGGTCGCGCCCGGCCGCCTTGTTCACCTTCGGTGAGCGGCCGAACTCTCCCATCACCACCACCAGCGTCCGCCGCAGCATCCCGCGCTCGATCAGGTCCTTGAGCAGACTGCTCAGGGCCGCGTCGAGTTGCGGCAGCAACTCGTTCTTGAGCTTGGTGAAATTGTTGCCGTGAGTGTCCCAGGTGGCGTTGGCGTCGGGCGCCCACGAGATGCAGGCGACGCGCGTGCCGGCCTCGATCAGGCGGCGGGCGAGCAGCACACTCTGGCCGTAGATGTTGCGGCCGTAGGCGTCGCGCACCGTGAGCGGCTCGCGGTCCAACTCGAACGCCTTCTGCGTGGCCGGCGAGGTGAGCAGGTCGAAAGCGCGGGCCTGGAAGCCGCTCATCTCCTGCGCCCGGCCGTCGCCGCCGCCGGCGAGGCGGGCGATCAGGCGCCGCCGCGCGTCGAAGCGCTCGGGCGGCACGTCGGGGCCCAGCGACAATTCGGGCAGGGCGAAGTTCGGAGCGTTGGGGTTGCGCAGCATGAAGAGCGGGTCGCGCGGCCGGCCGAGGAGTCCGCCAAAGAAGCCCGGCTGCGGCGGGCCGCCGGCGCCCTCGGCCGTGATGTACGGCATCGAGACGTAGGGGACGACCGGCGTTTTCGGAGGGCGGAGGAGTCCGACGACGGAGCCGATGGCCGGCTGGTCGTTGCGGCCGGAGCCGATGGCCACGTTGGTGTCGCCGCGGTCGTGGCCGGTCAGTCCGCAGTAGACCGCCGCCGCGTGGGCGTTGTTGACGCTGTGATGGGCCGAGCGCACCAGGGCGCAGTGGTGCGTCAACCTGGCCATCTTCGGCAGGTGCTCGGAAAGCTGCACGCCGGTCAGCGACGTGGCGATGGGCTTGAACTCGCCGCGGATCTCGGCGGGAGCGTCGGGCTTCATGTCCCACATGTCGAGGTGGCTCGGGCCGCCGTTGAGGAAGAGGAGGATGCAGGCGTCGGCCGCCGGCGAGGAGGCGGGACGGGTGGCGGCGCGCAGTACCTGCGGCAGGCCAAGGCCGAGCAGGCCGATGCTGCCGACCTGGAGCATGCGCCGGCGCGAGATGCGCGGCGGGCCGGGGCAACGTGGTTCTGGATTCATCGCCGACTCCATGAGCACTCGTTCTCTCCGTCAGACAGTCCAGTCCTCAACCAGCAACCCGGGCACCCGAGAAAACATACGGTCCCTGGTGACCAGAATGGCTCCCAGCGAGAGAGCGGTTGTGGCGATCCAGAGGTCGTTGTCCTTGAGGTTGACGGCTTGCGCGTCTAGTGATGCCCTCAACCAGCCGTAAAATTCGGCAATAGGGACCGTGATCGGTTCTATTGCCAGCTTCGGCAGTACAAACCGGGCGCGCGATTCGATGTCCGTGCGCTTCCTGCTAGGGGGTAGTCGCTCTATACCGTACCGAATCTCTCCGTAAACAATTACGTTTGTGAGCAAGCGTCCGGGATGTTGCGCCGCCCGAGCGATCAGCCTTGGATGCCGGTCCATCAGATCGCTGACGGCATTGGTGTCGAGGAGGGCGTCGGGCATCAGGGCGCCTCCGGGCCAACGCGCTCGTCGGGTTCGTCGGCGCCCCAGGCGGGGTCCGGTTCTCCGCCGGCGATGAGGCGCTCCAGCTCATCGACCCATCCCTTAGGCAGGGGAGGGCCGGACATCACGGCACGAATGACCGCGGCAGGAGACCCCGGCGGCTCCGGGTCTTGCGTGACGAGGACCGGCGTACCATCCGTCAGCGGGACAGGTTCCTCCACAATCACCACCGTACCGCCTCGAATCACGCCACGGTAAGTTTGCCTGTCCATGAATCACCTCCCCGATCCGGAGCGGCCACCTCGTCCAAGAAAGACCCCTACCGCATTCTAGCGACTTCCTCGCGGCGGCGTTCAGGGCCTTCTTCAGCCGGCTAACTCCTTGATGACCCGTCCCGACACGTCCGTCAAACGCATGTCGCGGCCGCCGTGGAAGTACGTCAGCAGCGTGTGGTCCAGCCCCATCAGGTGCAGGACGTTGGCGTGCAGGTCGTGGACGTGGACCTTGTTCTCCACCGCGGCGAAGCCGAACTCGTCGGTCGCCCCGATCACTTGCCCTCCCTTGACGCCGCCGCCGGCCAGCCACGACGTGAAGCCGCGCGGGCTGTGGTCGCGGCCCTTGCCGTTCTGGCCCGTCGGCGTCCGGCCAAACTCGCCGGTCCACACCACCAGCGTCGAGTCGAGCAGGCCGCGCCGCTTCAGGTCGGTCAGCAGCGCCGCGATCGGCCGATCCGTCTCGCCGCAGTGCAGTTCGTGGTTCTTGTTCACGTCGGCGTGGGCGTCCCAGGTCTCCTCGCTGTGGCCGCCGCCGGAGTAGACCTGCACGAAGCGCACGCCGCGCTCCACCAGCCGCCGTGCCAGCAGGCAGCGCCGGCCAAACTTCTCCGTCTTCGGGTCGTCCAGCCCGTACAAGTGCTTCGTCTCTGCCGTCTCCTGCGCCAAATCGACCGCCTCCGGGGCGTGCGCCTGCATGCGGAAGGCCAACTCGTAACTCGCCGTCCGCGCCGCCAACTCGCTGTTCTCCGGCGTCGCCTGGGAGTGCATCCCGTTGAGGCGGCCGAGCAGGTCGAGGCCGGCACGCTGCTGCTCGGCGCCGACGCCCGCCGGCGGCGACAGGTTGATGATCGGGTCGCCGCTGACGCGGAACTGCGTCCCCTGGTAGGCGGCCGGCATGAAGCCGTTGCCCCAGTTGGGTGGCCCGCCGATCGGCCCGCCGCGGTGGTCGAGCATCACCACGAAGGCCGGCAGGTTCTCGCTCGCGCTGCCCAACCCGTAGCTGACCCACGAGCCGAGGGCCGGGTAGCCCTGGCGCAGGAAGCCGGTGTTCATCTGCAACAGGCCCGAGCCGTGGGCGAAGCTGTCGGCGTAGGTGCCGCGGATGATCGCCAGGTCATCGACGCAGCGGCCCAGGTGCGGGTACAGCTCCGACACCTCGATGCCGCTCTTGCCGCACCTGGGGAACTTGTACTTCGACCCCAGGAGGGTGCCGGGCTTGCGCACCTTGAAGAGCGGGTCGTCGTCCAGGTTCGGCATCGCTTGGCCGCTGCGCTTCGTCAGCTCGGGCTTGGGGTCCCAGAGATCGACCTGCGACGGGCCGCCGTACATGAACAGGCAGATGCAGGCGCGGGCCTTGGCCGAGAAGTGCGGCTGCCGTGGGGCCAGCGGGTTTGGCGCGGGCCCGGCGGCGCGGGCGCGGTTGGCGAAGAAGCCGTCCCCGGCCAGGAGGTAGGTCAGCGCCGTGCCGACGAAGCCGCCGCCCATCTCCCAGAGGAATTCGCGACGGGTGCGACGGCAGGGGGTGAGGTAGTTTGGCATCGCCGGGTCCCTACGTCGCTTGCGGCTTAGCGTTGGCTTCACCGGGGTTGCGTGAACGCTAAGCCGCAAGCGGCTTCAATCCAGGTAAACGAACTCGTTCAAATTCAGCACCACCAGGCAGAACGCCTCCAGGCGCTGCCGCTCCAGGAAGGCGACGCTCGTCTTCACCTCCTCGTCGCGCGGCGGCCGGCACAGCGCCAGCTCGAAGGCCCGCCGCACCTGCGCCGCCGGGTCGTCGCCGGCCTCGCGCCGCAGCCGATCCGCCAAGTGGCGCGCCTGCTCGTTGGCGAAGGCGCCGTTGAGGAAGGTGAGCGCCTGCGGCGCCGTCGTCGAAACCGGCCGCGCCTCGCAACTCGACGTGGTGTCGGGGGCGTCGAGCAGGTCCAACTCCGGCACCGCCAGCGAGCGCTTGACGAAGATGTACACGCTACGGCGGGCCTGCTGGCGCTCGTCCGACTTGCCCCAGCCGTCGCCGGGCCGCGACTGCCCCTCCAGCACCGCCCGCGCCAGCGCCGGGTAGATACTCGGCCCGCGCTGCTCCCGGTTCAGCCGCCCGCTCACCGCCAGCATCGCGTCGCGCACCGCCTCCGCCTCCAGCCGCCGCTGCCGCCAGCGCCCCAGCAGCGCGTCTTTGGGGTCGGCGCGGACCGCCTCGTCCGGCGCCGCCGCCGAGGTCCGATACGCGGCGGAGAGGACGATTAGCCGGTGCAGCGGTTTCAGGCGCCAGCCGTCGGCGACGAAGCGCGCCGCCAGCCAGTCGAGCAGCTCGGGGTGCGTCGGCGGCTCGCCGGCGGTGCCGAAGTCGTTGGCCGTCGGCACCAGCCCGAGGCCGAAGTGCCACTGCCAGACGCGGTTGACCATCACGCGCGCCGTCAGCGGGTTGTCGGCGCTGGTCAGCCACCGCGCCAGCCACAGGCGCCGGCCCGTCGATTTTTCCGTGGGGCGGGGCGGGTCCGGCTCGCGCCGCACCAGGACGGCGGGCAGACCGGGGCCGACTTCCTGGCGCGGCCGGTTCGGGTCGCCGCGACGGAGGACGTGCGTCACCGGCGCCTTCGGGCCCTCCTCCTTCCAGACGTAGGCGTGCGGCGCCGCCTTCGGGTTGGCGCGAAAGGCGGCCAGCTCCTCGGCGCTGCCGACGGACACGTCGAGGTCGGCGCGGTCCTTCTGCGGTCGTTTGAGGGGCTCGAAGACGGACAGCATCTTGTAATAGTCGGTCTGGGGGAACGGCTCGAACTTGTGGTCGTGACAGCGGGCGCAGCGCAGCGTCAGGCCGAGGAACGCCGTCGCCGTTGTGCCCAGGACGTCGTCGAGCTGGTCGTAGCGATCGATTTTCGGGTCGGCCGGCTCGTCGTCCCACGTCCCCAGGCGCAGGAAGGTCGTGGCGATCTGCGTCTCGGCGTTGCTCCCCTCGACCTCGTCGCCTGCGATTTGCTCCAGGACGAAGCGGTCATAGGGCTTGTCGCCATTGAAGGAGTCGATGACGTAGTCGCGGAAGCGCCAGGCGCTGGGCTTGGCGCCGTCGCGCTCGTAGCCGTTGGTCTCGGCATAGCGGGCCACGTCGAGCCAGTGTCGGCCCCAGCGCTCGCCGTACTGCGGCCGGGCGAGAAGGTCATCGACGACCCGGGCGAAGGCGTCGGGCGAGTCGTCGGCGAGGAAGGCGCGCTGCTCCTCGGGCGTCGGCGGCAGGCCGATCAGGTCGAGGGTGACGCGGCGCAGCAGGGTGCGCCGGTCGGCGGTCGGCGACGGCTTCAGGCCGGCCTTTTCCAGGCGGGCGAGGACGAAGGCGTCGATGGGGGTGCGGACCCAGGCGCGGTCGCCCACGGCCGGCACGTCGGGGCGGCGCAGCAGCTGGAAGGACCAGTGCTCCTTGGGCGGGACGGCAGAGCGCTCGGGGCGGGCGGGCTGGGCGCGCAGGCCGGACACAACGGCGAGGGCCAGGGAACAGGCGGCGGCAAGGGCCAGGCGGCGGGTCATGCGACGGCTCTCCGCGGGGCGGACGTCGGCAGCAGTCGGGCGAGGAGGCGGGAGGGCGCGGGCAGCGAAGTCACGAACGATAGCATACCCGCCGCAGGGCTGGAAGGGAAAGGGAAAACCAGAAAACCGGAAAACGCAAGCGAGCCGCGACGGCGAAGGACGTCCCTCGCCGCCGCGGCCCGATGGATCGAGCCGTCTTCCGTTCAATGCTTCGGCGCCCGCGGCGCCTTGGGCTCCGTGCCGCTGATCTCCTGCTTCACCTCGCGCAGCCAATCGTCTTCGCGGAGCATCGGCCGCAGAATGAGGTTCGGGGCCGCCGCCTCGCGCAGCTTGGCGAACTCGGCAGGGATCTGCAGCTGCACCTTCTTTTTGAGGATTTCTTCCTCCCATTTGGCGCGTTCGGCCGCGGCGGCGGAGGGGTCTTCCGGGGCGGAAGTCGCCGGGATTTTCCGCAGCAGCCGGGCGACGACGTAGCCCTCCCTGGTCTCGACGACCGGGGTGATGGCGCCCACGCGCAGGCGGAAGACTTCGCTCTCGAAGTCCTCGTCGCCGCTGGTGTGCCGGGCGAACGGCTCGATCCGCCCCGCCATCGCGGCGAGGCGGGCGCTGGCCTGCATCTTGGCGGCGTTCTGGAACTCCTCCGGGTTCTTGCGGATCCGGTCGTACTGCTTGATGGCGATTTCGTGGTCGCGCGGCGTCCGCGGCCACATGATGATCTGACACTCGGCCCGCTCGCCGTGGTACGCCTCGAACGCCTGGCGCAGGTCCTCTTCCTCCACCTTCACGCTGCCGCGCGCCAGCTTGGCCAGCAACAGCTTCGGCCGAATGACGTCCTCGCGGTAGCCGTACAGCGTCGTCCGGTTGACGCGGAGGTAGTCCTCGATGAATTTCTGCTTACTCCCGGCCTCGGAGGTCTTGATGTCCTCCGCCAGGGCGGCCTGGACCTCCGGCTCGCTGACCGTGATCCCCCGCTCGGCGCACTCCTTCTCGATGATGATCTTGTTCACCATCAGGTCGAGGCGCTCGGCGCCGTAGCGGTAGATGAGGTAGTCGCCGAGCTGCTGGCGCCTGATCGGGGTGGTGTCGTAGATGTAGGCGACCGGCTGCTGCGACTTCGGCAGGCCGTCGATAACGGGCGCCTCCACCCGCTTGAAACCCTCGGCATGCTCCCAGTCGTCGTCGGGCAGGTCCGGCTTGAGGACGATCTTCGGGTTCGCCCCCCTCTGCAGCCCTGCCATCTCCTGGGGGATGGCAAACCGTACCCGCGCGTCGATGATTTCCTTTTCCAGGGCGGGGCGCACATCCTCGATCTTTTTCGTCGGGTCCGCCGGGAGCTTCTTCAACACCTTGATGATCGCGCAATACGCCACTTCGCCCAGCGTCACTTTGACGACCGGCGTCACCTCGCCTTCCTTCAGGCTAAAGATGAGCTGATCGACCACTTCGTCATTGAGCGAATGAGGCGTGAGCGGCTCCAACAGACCGCCGACGGCAAGGAGGGCCTTGCTGTTCTTCGTCCGGGCCGTGCGGACGAACTCCACGGGATCCTGGGCGAGCGTCTCGTACTGCTTCTTCAACTCGTCCTGTTCCGCCAGCGGCCACATGATGGCCTGGCACTGAACGCGCTCGCCGTAGGCCGACGCGAAGGCCTTGCCCACGTCCAGGTCGCTGACGACGACGATCTCCTTTTTTTCGCGCAACATCTTGGTCATGAGGAGCTTCGGCCGCAGGACGTCTTCGCGCCACTCGTACAGCGACTTGTGGTACTCGCGCAGGAGCTTTTCGACGAACTCGCGGCGGTTGACGCCGAGGTCGGCGATGTCGTCGGCCAGGGCCACGTCCACCTCGGCGTCTGCCACTATGATTCCGCGATCCTGGCAGGCGCCCTCGATGATGCACTTGTTGACCAGGTTCAGCACCTTGTCGGGGCCGAAACGGGCGATGAGGTACTCGCCGAGCTGCTCGCGCGTGATCGGGGTGCCGCCGTAGATGTAGGCAACGTGCCGCAGCGAGTACTCGGACGGGTCGGCGGGTGGGTTGGCCGGGGGTGCCGGCACCGGGGCTGCCGCCGAGGCCGCGGGGGGCGGCGGGGCGGCGTCGGCCTCCGGCATGGTGGCGAGCCGGCCGAGCCAGACCGATCCGGCCACGGCGCCGGCGCCCAACGATCCGAGCAACAGCCGACGCCACGTCAACTTGGGGCGCTTGAACCGAAGGGTCGTCATCGCTTCGTCTCCCTCTCCCGTGAACCAACAGAGGGGGGCGGGTATAGCGGCTCGCCGACCGCGGGGCAAGACCGCTTACGGCTTGCGCCTCATCCCGACGAGACTCTGGTACATCGGCCGCAGCCACGGCGGCATGCAGCGATCGATCACTGCCCGGCGCGTCTGGCCGACGTACACCTGATCGAACGGCTGCAAGCGGACGTTGGTGCTCTCGTCCTTGTGGAGGGTGATGGCCTTCAGGTCGATGTGAAACACCTCCGGGTCGCGGCCGTCGGTGACGTGTGAGCGGATGACGTGGACGTCGCCCGGTGCCGCCCCCGGCGTGATGCCGCCGACGCGCTGGAGCAGGTCGAGGACAGTCTCCTGCCCCTTGTAGGGGACGGCTCGGTGCAACCCGATGCCCTCGCCGAACAGGTAGATTTGCTGGCTGTTGTGCTCGACGACGCGGACCTGGACCGAGTCCGGCGGCACCTGGACCGCCGTCGCCACGGTCGCCGCCACCTCGGCCGCCGTCTGCCCCTCGACGCGGGGCCGGCCGAGGGAGTCCAGGTCGAGCCGGCCGTCGGGGCCGATGGTGGCGGTGGCCGCGAGGTCGGGGCGGCCCTCGACGGTGACTTCCAGGACGTCGGGGCAGTGGACAAGGTATTGTTCGGCGACGCCTTCGTTGCGGGCCGCCCCGCCGCGGTCCGCCTTGACGACCTGATCGAGGTGCGGCCGGGACTGGGCGCAGCCGGCGACGAGGCACAGAGCCACCCCCAGCCGACACCCTGCGTGTACGGCCGGCCGCAGTCGCCAGAGGCCGCCTTTGCCGGAGCGCATAAGCTTCCCGAAGGATTGCCGTTCCGAAAGAGAACGGCGCGTCGCTATCATCGGCTAACGACTTTGCCGACCTTGAGGGATTTACAGTCTGTTCCGGAAGCCGCTTGCGGCTCAGCGAAAGCCTGGAATCTGCTAAGCCGCAAGCGGCTTCCGGTACGGAAGTTGGAAAGAGGGGCAACCGGGATGGCGCAGGACAGCGAGCTGATCGTGAGCGTTTCGGGGATCCGGGGCGTCGTCGGACTGGGGCTGACGCCGGAGTCGGCGACGGCCTTCGCCGCGGCGCTAGGCACATCCACCCAGGGGGGGCGCGTCCTCCTCGGCCGCGACGGCCGGCCCAGCGGCGACATGCTGCGACACGCCACCCTGGCCGGGCTCCTTGCCGCCGGCTGCGAGGTCCACGACCTCGGCGTCGCCGCCACGCCGACGGTGGGGCTGGCCGTGCGTCGCCTCGGGGCGCGCGGCGGGATTCAGATCACCGCCTCGCACAACCCCGCCGAGTGGAACGGCCTAAAATTGTTCGGCCCCGACGGCGCCGTGCTGAGCGCGGCGGCGGGGCAGCAGATCAAGGCGCTGTTCGACGCGCGGGCCTTTCGGCGGGTCGCGTGGAACGAGGTCGGCAGCGTGACGGAGTGCCGCCAGGCCGACGACTGGCACCGCGAGCGCGTGCTGGAGCTGGTGGACGTGCCTACGATCCGTAACCGCCAGTTGCGGGCTTTCCTGGACGCCAACGGGGGCGCCGGCGGTCCGCTCGGCCGGCGCCTGCTGGAGTCGTTCCAGTGCCGCCCCGTCTGCCTGGGCTGCGACGCCGACGGCCACTTCGCCCACGAGCCGGAGCCGGTCGAGGCCAACCTGCGCGACGTGGGTCCGCGGGTCGCCGCCGCCGGCTGCGACGTCGGCTTCGTGCTCGACCCCGACGCCGACCGCCTGGCGATCATCGACGAAACCGGTCGCACTATCGGCGAGGAGCTGACGCTGGCCCTGGCGGTGTTGCAGCGGCTGAGCCGCGCCGCGGAGGACGAACGCGGCCCGGTGGTCATCAACATGAGCACGTCGCGCGTCGTCGAGGACGTCGCGGCCCGGTTCGGGGTGCCGTGTTACCGCTCGGCGGTCGGTGAGGCCAACGTCGGCGCGCGGATGCGCGAGGTGGGGGCGCTCATCGGCGGCGAGGGCAACGGCGGCGTGATCGACCCGCGTGTCGGCTTCGTGCGCGACCCGTTCATCGGCATGGGGCTGGTGCTGAACCTCCTGGCCGACACCGGCAAGAAGCTGAGCGAACTGGTGGCCGAACTGCCGGCGTACCGCATCGTCAAGGACAAGTACCGCGTGGACCGGGAGCGATTGCCGGCGCTGTTCGCCGCCCTGGAGAAGCGCTGGCCGCAGGCCAAGGCGAATCGGCTGGACGGGCTGCGCTTGGACTGGCCGGATCGGTGGGTCCACGTGCGGACGAGCAACACCGAGCCGATCGTGCGCGTGATCGCGGAAGCGCCCCAGGCGGACGAGGCGGAGCGGCTCTGCAAGGAGGTGGGGGCGCTGTTGGGGGCGTAGGCGCTGGTCGAGACGACTGCCGCACCGTTGGTGTGCCTCGACAACTACCCCCGGCTGGGTATTGCCTCACGGAGTGGGGCCGGCCCGGGCGAGTAGCGCCGTCACGTCGTCCCACAGTCGCCGCCACTCTCGCCGCTCGATCTCGGGCAGCCTCTCGAGGGCTGCTTTGTCGCGGACGGAGGCGAGGTCGCTGTTCTGCTGCCAGTGCGTCAGCTGCTGGCGCACGAACTGCTTTGTGGAGGCGTCCTCGCGCTGGACCGCCGTTGCTGACAGGATCAGGTCGGCCCGCAGCCAGCGCAGCGCCTGGTGCCGCAGTCCGACGACGGTCTTGTCCGGCAGGGCTTTGGCGTCCTCGCCTTGCCCAGCCGCAGCCAGGACGGCGGCGCAGGCGGCCCGGTAGCGGTAGGACGTGCCGAAGTTTACCACCCGCGGATCGTCCGCAAAGCTCTCGGCGTAGTAGCGTGCCGCCGCCGCGTATCGCCGCTTGCACGTGTCACAGAGCCAGGCCAGGGCGAACCGCTCCTGGAAGTTGGCGGGCTGGGCATCTCCCTGGAGGATGGCCGGCAACTTCTTGTCCAGGGCGAGCAGCAACTCGCCCTGCTGCACTTGCCAGGCGGCGAAGGAACGCGCCGGATCCTCGGCCGGTATCTTCTCCAGGCAATCGCGGAGGGCCTCGATCGCCTCGGCGAATCGGCTCTGCCGGAGGAGCAGGCTTGCGAGGCCGAGTCGGGGCCGGGCCAGTTTGTCGTCGAGCCGGATGGCCTCGCGGTACTCGTGGGCGGCATGGCGCCCAGGCTGAAGACGTCGCAGCGCTCGTCCATGCGCCCGACCTCGCCGCGTGCCTGCTCCGGCGGCATGTACGCCAGCGTCCCCAGCCAACGGTCGGCGTCGGACGCGCCGTTGCCGGCGGCCGCGCCCTCGACCGACGGGCCCTCCGCATTCCGTTCCAGCACCTTGGCGAGTCCCCAGTCCATGACCTGGACCTCGCCGAAGGCGCCCACCATGACGTTCTCCGGCTTCAGGTCGCGGTGGATGACGCCCTTGCTGTGGGCGTAGGCCACCGCCTGGCACACCTGCTCGAACACCGCCAGCAGCCGCGGCCGGTCCTTCGCGGGGTCGGCGCGCTCGTCGAGCAGGTCGGCCAGGGTGCGGCCCTCGACCAGCTTCATGGTGAAGTACGGCCGGCCGTCGGGCAGCGCGCCCAGCGCGTGGATCGGCACCACGCCGGGGTGCTGCAAACGGCCGCAGATCCTCGCCTCGTTGACGAAGCGGCGGATCAGGTGCGGCTGCCCCTGATATTCCTCGTGCAGCAGCTTGACCGCCAGGTCGCGCCCCAGGTGCAGGTCGCGCCCCCGGAGTACCAGGCCCATGCCGCCGCGCCCCAATTCCCCCAGCACCTCGTACCCCGGCAGCGCCGGCGACCCGGCCGGCGCCGTCCCCGCAGCGCCGCTCCCCAGCCCCAGCACCGTCCACTCGGAGGCCCAGGGCGGGGCGGCCGCGGTCGCCGGCGCGGCGTCGCCGCGCCCCTGCGTGTGTGCGGCCTCCTGCGCCAGCGCGTCCAGCTCGAACTGGTGCCGCAACACCGTCGCGTGCTGGGGGAACCGCGCCAGGTACTCGTCCAGGGCGGGCGCTTCCTGGAGGAAGTCGCGCCTGAGCAGGAATTCGCTGAAGATCAGGTCGATGGCCAGCTCCGGGTCGTCGCGCAGGGCGGGGACGTCCCGCAGGTAGGTCTCGGCCGGGACACGCTCTCCGGCCTGCCAGCGCCGCAGCTGGTCGGCACGGAGCCGGGTGATCACTTCCAGACGGTCGAGGCCCTCGGTGCCGTCGAGCAAGGCGCCCGGGCCGGCAGCGCTAGCGGAAGGCGTCTGGGGGGAGTTGACTTCAGGCATCGCTGTCTCCTTCCAGGCCGCGATAGGGGCTTGGCAGATTCCAGGCTTCCGCTAAGAAATCATTTCCCTAATGGCGAGCGGCGCGGCGTCAGCCGGTGAAGCCGAAACCGGCGGGCTGACGCCGCGCCGCTCGCCATTAGTGAAACAGTTTCTAAGCCGCAAGCGGCTTGTGCAACAGACTCTCAAAGCTCGGGCGCACCGCCTCCTTTCCGGAGGCGCTCGTAACGTTCCGACCAGGCGCCTTCGTCCAGGTCGAGCATCGCATCATCGGCATCCAATCGCCGACCCGTACAGACTTCGATCCAGAGCCTGATGTGCTCCACCTCGCCCTTCAGGGGCATTGGCACCCGCCACAACCGGGCCGCCCCGAACTCCCTCCCGGTCAGAACCAGCCGGCCGTCGGGGCTGAACTCCGCCGTCGCAATCGTCCCTGGGTGGGGCAACGGGGGCCCGATGGGCCTCGCCCTTTTTCCGTCCCAGAGCCAGAGGCGCCTGCCAATCAGGAGGGTCTTGCCGTCGGGGCTGAACGCCACGGCTCGGACAGGAGCCTCCTGGCGCAAGGGCTGGCCGATCGGTCGACCGGTCGGGACCTGCCACAGCCGCGCCGCCTGGTCCGCGCAACCGGTCAAGACGGTCTTGCCGTCGCGGCTGAAGGCCACCGCCTTCACCGCGCTGGGGTGGCGCAAGGGCGGGCCGATCGGCTTGCCCGTGTCGGCCTCCCACTGCTGTGCCGTGCTGTCCTCACTGCCCGTCAGGACGGTCTTGCCGTCGCGGCTAAAAGCGATGGCATGAATGACCCCGTGGTGCCGCAGCGGCTCGCCCAGGAGCCGCCCCGTGTTTACCTCCCGCAGCCGGGCCGTCGCCGTCTCCTCCCGGCGGGCGGTCAGGATCCTTGTGCCATCGGGGCTGAAAGCGATGGCGGTTGCCGGCCCCGGCTGGCGCAGCGGCTCGTCAGGGGAGGGCTGCCCCGTGTTTGTCTCCCAGCGCCGGACGATCCACCCCTCGTTGTCCGTACTGGCGGTCAAGAGCGTCTTCCCGTCGGGACTGAAGCCCGTGGCCAGGACCTTGCCCGCGTGCCACAGCGGCTCGGCACGGCGCTGGCCCGTGTCCACGTCCCACAGCCGGGCCACCCCCTTGCCGCCGGTCAGGACGCTCTTGCCGTCGGAGCTGAAGGCCGTGGTCAGGACCCCTTCGACCTGGGGCAAACGCTGGGCGACGAAGGGCTCCGCGTTGGGGACCTTCCACAACCGGGCGGTCGCATCTGCGCTGCCGGTCAGGACGGCATTACCGTCGGGGCTGAAGCCCGCGGCCTTGACCGGCCCCTGGTGGATCAAAGGCGCTCCCAGGCGGCGCCCCGTTTTAACCTCCCAGAGAGACACGGCCTTGTCCGAGCTGCGCGTCAGGACGAGCGTGCCGTCGGGGCTAAAGTCCGCGGCCAGGACGCGGCCCGAGTGGTTCAGGGGTTGGCTGAGGGGCTGGCCTGTACGCGCCTCCCATAGCCGGGCCGTGTGATCGTCGCTGGCCGTCAGCACCGTCTTCCCATCCGGGCTGAAGGCCACGGCTTTGACCACGGCGGCATGGCGCATGGGCTTACTGAGGGAGCGGCCCGACGGTGCTTCCCACAGGCGCGCCGCCCAATCGCCGCAGCCGGTGAGGACGGTCTCGCCATCGGGGCTGAAAGCGACGGCACGGACGGGGCGCGGATGCGGCAAGGGATCGCCGAGGGGCTGGCCCGTGGGCACTTGCCACAGCCGCGCGGTCTTGTCCTCGCTGCCGGTCAGGATCGTCTTGCCGTCGGGGCTGAACGCCAGGGCCACAACGGGCCCCTCATGGTGCAGGAGCGGGCCGAGGGGCTTCCCGGTCGCCGTTTCCCACAGCTGCGCGGTTTTGTCCTGGCTCGCTGTCAAGAGGGTCTTGCCATCGGGGCTGAACAGCACGGCCTTCACAAGGTCCTGGTGTTCCAAGGGTTGGCCCAGCGGAAGGTCGTTGCCCGGCTCCCACCGCCGAACCTCCCGCCCGCAGGCGGTCAGGATCATCTGGCCGTCGGGGCTGAAGGCCGCGGCGGTGACCGGGCCGGGGTGGGGCAAGGGCTTGTCAAGGGGTTGACCATTCTGCGCGTCCCACAGTCGGGCCGTCCCGTCCCCACCGCCGGTCAGGAGGGTCTTGCCGTCGGGGCTGAAGGCCACGGCATTGACCGGCCCTTGATGGCGGAGGACGGCGGTCGGGTAAGACAGTTGCGGGCCCCAGCCGGCCAGGAAAGTCCGGAGGGAGGTGTGCAGGTCGTCGGCGTCGGGCGAGGCGGTTTCCAGGGCGCGGAGCAGCCACAAGAGCCCGTGGTCGTACTGCTGCCATTCGCACTCGCTGAGGCCGCGGTCCAGTTTGGCCTGGGCTGCCTCCTCCGCGCGCTGCTGGGCCTCCCGGCGGGCCGCGTCGGCCTGGCCCTTCTGCTCCTGGGCGTCGCGCTTCGCCCGGACTTCCGCCTCGGCGTTCGCCTCCGCGCGCTGCCATTGCCAGGTCACCAGACCGAAGCCCACGGCGGCAACGGCCACGACCAACCCCAGGAGACCGGCCACGGTCGGGCGGCGGCGCGCCCAGCGCCCGGCCCGCTCCCAGGGAGACGTGGGCCGGGCCCGGATCGGCTCGCCGGCCAGGAAATGCCGCAGGTCGTCGGCCAGCGCCGCGGCACTGGCGTAGCGGCGGGGCGGCTCCTTGTGCAGGCACTTCAGGCAGATCGTCTCCAGGTCGCGCGGCACCTTCGGCTGCAACTGGCGGGGGGGGATCGGCTCCCGCGACCGCACCTGCTGCAACGTGTCCAGGGGGGTCTCCCCCAGGAAAGGCGGTCGGCCCGTGAGCATCTCGTAGAGCATGGCGCCCAGCGCGTAGACGTCCGCGGCCGGGCCGACCTGGTGAACTCGCCCCTCCGCCAGCTCCGGGGCCATGTAGCTGGGCGTCCCCAGGATCGCCCCCGTCTTGGTTTGCGCCCCCGGGGCCGCGTCCAGGAGCTTGGCCAACCCGAAGTCGGTGATCTTGGGAATTGCAGATTGCAGATTGCAGATTGCAGATTGCCTTTCAATCTGCAATCTGCAATCTGCAATCTGCAATAAGATGTTGGCCGGCTTCAGGTCGCGGTGGACGATATGGCGTTCGTGGGCGTAGTGGACGGCCTGGGCCAGGACCTCCGCCAGCTGCGCGGCTTGGCGGGGCGCTTGCGGGGTGCCGCCGAGCCGCTGGGCCAGGTTGCCGCCGTCCACGAATTCCAGGGCGAGGTAGGGGCGGCCGGCCCAGGCGCCGACCTGGTAGATCGGCACGATGTTGGGGTGCTGCAAGCGGGCCACCGCCTCGGCCTCCACGCGGAAGCGGGCCAGTTCCTGCTCGCCCGCCAGGGCGTCGTCGCGGATCATCTTGAGGGCGACCAGGCGGTTCAGGTCGGTCTGTCGGGCCTTGTAGACGACGCCCATGCCGCCCCGCCCCAACTCTCCCAGCACCTCGTAGCCGGGCAGCGCCGGCGTGCCGGCCGGCGGCGGCCCCGCGGCGCCGCTTCCCGACCCCAGGACCGTCCACTCGGAGGCCCAGGGCGGGGCGGCCGCGGTCACCGGGGCGACATCGCCGCGGCCCTGCGTGCGGGCGGCCTCCTGCGCCAGCGCGTCCAACTCCAGTTGGTGCCGCAACACCGTCGCGTGCTCCGGGAACCTCTCGAGGTACTCGTCCAGGGCGGGCGCTTCCTGGAGGAAGTCGCGCCGCAGCAAGAATTCGCTGAAGATCAGGTCGATGGCCAGCTCCGGGTCGTCGCGCAGGGCGGGGACTTCCCGGAGGTACGTCTCGGCCGGGACACGCTGTCCGGCCTGCCAGCGCTGCATCTGGTCGGCACGCAGCAGGGTGATCAGTTCCAGGCGGCCGAGGCTCTCGCTCCCGTCGAGCAAGGCGCCCAGGCCGGGGTGGCTGCGATCCGACGGCACATCCCCAAGCGCCGGGGGGGCGGCATCGCTCGCGGGAGGCGTTGGGTGAGAAGAGACTTCAGGCATCGCTGTCTCCTTCGAGTCCGAGCTGGCGCTCCACCCGCCGGATGGCGCGCTCCAGTTGCTTGCGGACGCCCTCGCCGGTGCCGCCCACCTGGGCCGCGATTTCGCCCCAGCCCAGGTGGGCCGCGCGCAGCTCGGCGATCCGTCGTTCCGCGGGGGACATGCGGCGCAAGAACTCCTGGATCAATTCCGCTCCGGCGACGATTTGACTCGGGCTGTCGCCGGGGGCGACGACGGTCTCGCGGGGTACCGCCCCGCTCAGCAGAGGACGCCGGTTGGCTCGCTTGCGGGCCTGGTCGATGAGCTTGTTCTGGGCCATGGTGACCAGCAGGCCGATCAGGTCGCGGGGCGTTTCCAGGTCGAACTGGCCCAGGGCGGCGCGCACGAAGAAGTTGCCCAGGACCGACTGCGAGATGTCCACCGAGTCGAGGACCCGCTGCAAGCGACTGAAGCGGGGGTTGCTCAGGCGCAGGCGGACGTGACGGCGGACCTCGGGCTCGAACTGGCGAACCAGCTCGGCGGCCGCCGGCGCGTCGCCGGCCCGCACCCGGCGGAGCAGGTCGCCGAACGATGCTTCCGGCTCCATGAGAAACCCTCCGGTCGGCCGCGGTAGGAAGCGCGTCTCCGTTGTAGCAGCGGACGCCCCTCCTGTCGAGAAAAAAGAGGCCCTGTTTTCCGCACGGGCCGGCGAGCCCTTCTCTTTCCGGCGCGAAGCTTTCCACCAGGCTCAACGACTGATCCGGGCGAACCGGACATGACTTTCCGTGCGGGGACCTGCCCTCTCCGCCAGCCCTTGCGGAATGCGACACCTCAAGCGGTCCCCGGCCGAATCACAACCCTCGGCGCATTCTCTCGAGCAAAAACGATAATGGGCGTCCGACCGATCTGGAACCGCCGTTGAGTGGGGAGGAGGGCAGGACCACGCGGGCCTTTCGGAGCGACTCCCGCACCGGATGCGACGGCGCGAGCCCCTGGGCCCTGGTCGAAAAACCGCCTTCCTGAAGTCAACGTGTGGCATGTCGTCGTGCTCCCTCACCTTCCCGTGGGGAGCCGATCCCTTGTGGCTTCTTTCCAACGAGGCAGCGAGTCATGCGTAACTGGATTCGGAAACTGCGACGAGCCTTCACCCCGAGCGCCTGCGCGGGGTCGTCCCGCGGCCGTGGCGCGCGGAACAAGCCGGGCCGCTACCGCCCGGACATCGAGCAGCTGGAGGACCGCAGGCTCCTGGCTACCCTGACGGTCAACCCCGCAGTGGCCGGCGACTATGCCACCATTCAGGCGGCCGTCAACGCCGCGGCGCCCGACGATACCGTCGAAGTCGCCGCGGGAACGTATAGCGAGCAGGTCACCATCTCCAAGGACCTCACCCTGATTGGATCCGTCGGGAAGACGATCCTGATGGCCCCCGCCGTCCTGAATCCGGACAACTCCGGCAGGCTCGCCGTGCTGGAGATCGGGCCGGACGTGGCCGTCCAGATCACCGGGCTCACGGTGCAGGGCCCCGGTTCGGAGGCGCTCAACGGCCCAAACGTCGGCATCGCCACCGACGGCGCTTTCTCATTCAACCTGAACACCTGTGCGATCACGGGAATCGCCGGGGTTGGAATCCAGACGGAGCAGGGGCTGGTGGATGGGTCGGACAACATCGAGGACGTGACGGTTTCCGACTACTCGAAGGCGGGCATGATGCTGGCCGCGCAGTACCTGAACGTCAAGCTATGCACGATCGACAACACAGGCAATGACGGGCCGGACGTCGGCATCGCCGCCTCGGCGACGGACTCTGGTAACATCTACGCTAACAACATCAGCGGCAACACCACGGCAACCGCCCCCGACCAGCTGTTCAACGACTACCTCGCCAACCCGGCTACGACCCCCGTCGGGGTGGGAATAGCGGCCTTCGCTGCTAACGGCGACTTTTCCGTCTCCAGCAACCAGGTTCTCGAGAATGACATCGGGATCAGCGGCGGGGCAGGGGCCGGCGGTTCACTCACAATCTCTGGCAACATTCTGCAGAACTTCCTGGCCGGCGCCGTCGCTTCCATGGGCGATGTTGCGATCACCAACAATACAGCCGCGCCTTACGAGAGTTCCGGCCAGGTGGTGTCCGCTTCAGAGATTGGCCTGGCGGTGGTTCCTCAAAAGGGAGAGGGCGTCACGGCGGACATTCAGGGCAACCAGATCTTCGATAACCGAGTTGGCATCGAGGTGGCCGATCCCAACCAGGGCGATCCCACGGTCGATGCCACGTTCAACACGATCGTCGGCAACACGATCGGCGTCGAGAATGACAGCGGCAATCCGGTGGTTGCCATCGACAACTGGTGGGGCAGCAACGCCGGTCCGGGAGGCCCGGGCAGCGATACAATCGTCGGCAACGTCGGTGACGCGCCCCGGCTGCTCCTGGGACTGACTGGCCCCTCGGCCGTCCTTCCGGGGGCCAGCGCGACCCTCACCGTCGGTTTCCTGCGCGACTCGGCCGGCCAGGACGTCTCGAAAACCACCAGCACGCTGACGGTATTCTTCCTGGAGTACGGCAGCACGCTGGGGAAAGTGAAACCTGTCCTCGGCGACACCTACGGTCGTGGAGTGCAGAACGCGACCTTCACGTCCGCAGTCGCGGGCCCGGCCGTCGTCACCGCCACGCTCGCCAATCAAACCGTCTCGATCCCCATCGCCGTGGGGCCGGGGCTCAGCAACGTGCAGGTCACGTCCCCCATCAACGAAGGCCAAGACGCCGACCTGACCGGCGACATCTACAACGCCAATCCCGGGGACGCCTATTCCTTGCAGGTGGACTGGGCCGACGGCACGCCCAAGGAAACCTTCACGTTCCCCGCCGGCACCACCGATTTTGACGTGCAGCACCAGTACCTGGACCACAACGTGCCCGGCACCCCGTATGCCATCGACTGGATCCTGACCGATGACACCACGGACGAACAGGTGGACTCGGGGATGACCTTCATCCAGGTCAACAACGTGCCCCCGACGGTCACCATCCTCGACGCCCCGGCCACGAGTCCCTCGGGGACCGCGATCACCCTGGGCAGCAACGTCACTGACCCGAGCCCGGCCATGACGGCGGCGGGCTTCACCTACGCCTGGTCCGTCACCAAGAACGGCGCCCCCTTCGCCACGGGGACGGCGGCCAGCTTCACCTTCACACCCGACGACGCGGGCAGCTACGTCGTCACCCTCACTGCGGCCGACAAGAATGGCCGCAGGAGTACACCGGCGACGCAGACGATCGCGGTCTACGACGTTCCCCCCACCCTGGTCTTCCTGCCGAACAACGGCGACTCCGGCGTCTCGGAAGGGTTCGCGCTCGCCGCCACCGACCCCTCGCCGGTCGTTACGGCCTCGGGGTTCACGTACACCATCAACTGGGGCGACGGCACCGCGCAGAACCCCGACGTGCAGACCATCCCCGCCGCGCCCGGGAACGGTGCAGGCGTGGCAGTCGCGCACACCTTCCCGCAGAGTCAGACATCGTTCCTGGTGCAGGCGACGGCCACCGACAAGAACGGCGGGGTGAGTAACGTGGCCACACTGACGGTCGCGCCGACGGTGGCGATCGCTTATCAAGGCGGTCCGATCATTCCGCAAGCCCAGGTCGAGACGGTCTACTTTGGCCAGGCCTGGGGCACCGCGGCGCAGCAGCAACAGGTCAACCAGCTCGATACCTACATGAGCAGCATCACCAACAGCCCGTACGTGGACGGGCTCGGCGAGTACTATGACACGCTCGGCCCCGGCGGCAGCCGGCGCTACGTCAGTCGCGGCACCTTCCTCGATCACGACATCGTCGCTGCTGGCCCAGCCGCCGGGGCAACCGTCACCGAGGCGGCCATCCAGAACATGCTGGCGGCGGAGGTGAACGCCAACCGTCTGAAGGCCCCGGACGGCAACCACCTGTACTTCGTCTACCTGCCGCCGAACGTGCATTCGCAGGTCGATCAGACCAATGGCTTCCTGGGCCACCACTTTAGCTTCGTGGATGCCAAGGGCCGGACATTCTACTACGCCGTCATCCCGAACCCGGTCGGCAACGCGAACTTGCCGGGCCTGACCGCCTTCCAGCAGGACACCGTCGTGGCGTCCCACGAGCTGGCGGAGTCGCTCACGGACCCTTCGGCTACCGCAAAGGGCTGGTATGATCCGAACGGGCAGGAGGAGATCGGCGACGTCTGCGTTGGCCAGACCGGCACGCTGAACGGCTACCTGGTACAGAAGTACTGGTCTGTCCGCGCCAACAGCGGCATCCTGCCCAACCCGCTTCCCACCTCGTCAAGCCTGGGCGGCAACCTCCAGGCGGTCGCCTGGGGCAGCGGCTCGGTCGCGGGCAGCCAGGTCGCCTTCGCCATCGGCCCGAATCACACCGTCTCGATCAGCACGCAGACCGGCACCGGTAGCTGGTCGGCGTGGACGAGCCTGGGCGGCAACGTCACGGCCCTCGCCACGGGCAACGAGGCCAACGGCACCCTGGCGGTCTTCGGCATCGGCCCCACGGGCGCGGTGTCGCTCGCGGAGCAGACGAGCACCGGTAGCTGGACGGCCTGGAAGAGCCTGGGCGGCAAGGTCACGGCCCTCGCCACAGGGAAACTGGCCAACGGCACCCTGGCGGTCTTCGGCATCGGCCCCACGGGCGCGGTGTCGATGACGGCGCAGAACGGTAGCGGCGGCTGGACGGCGTGGAAGGGCCTGGGCGGCAACGTCATGGCCCTCGCCACCGGGAAGCTGGCCAACGGCAATCTGGCGCTCTTCGGCATCAACCCGAACGGCGCGGTATCGCTGACGGCGCAGACCGCCAAGGGCTGGACGGCGTGGAGCAGCCTGGGCGGCAACGTCACGGCCCTCGCCGTCGGGAACGAGGCCAACGGCAGCCTGGCGCTCTTCGGCATGGCGCCCAATGGCGCGGTGTGGACGACGGTGCAGACCGCCAGTGGCGGCTGGACGGCGTGGGGCAGCCTGGGCGGAGACGTCACCGCGCTGGCGGTGGCCAAGGACCCGGACGGCCGGCTGGAGGTGTTCGGCATCGGCACGGATGCTAACATCTGGACGCTCACCCAGACCGCGGTGAACGACAACTTCAGCGATAGCCTGTGGTACTCGCTGGGCGGCCCCGTGCGGGCGCTCGTCATGGGCCGCACCAGCGACGGCCGGCTGGAGGTGTTCGGCATCGCTGCCGACTACACGCTCGACGTGATCACTCAGACGGCGGCACGCAACGGGAACTGGACGTGAGGCATACGGCGGTGGGAGCGTAAGTCGTACAAGTCCCATGTTCTGAGAGGCTATACGGGAAGTCTCCCCTCGCCCCGGTACTCCGGGGAGAGGGGTCGGGGGTGAGGGGCTTTTCCCGCAGAAAGCCGACCCCCTCACCCCAACCCCTCGCCCCCGAGTACGGGGGCGAGGGGCTTCCCGGATAGCCTCTGATTGGGTGAGGCCACGGGAAGTGAGCTGTCCCGGCCGCGTGCGCAGGGACCGCCAACCCTGTGGCCTCCGCCCCTGCTCGAAGTCCTGCGCGAGGGGACGGTGTTCCGCCGGCCCCCGTTCGTACGGCACAGCCCTGGCGTCCGGTCTGCGCGCCCGGGCTGTTGCCTTCTCCCCGAATCGCGGACCAGACCTCTTCGGAGACAGTAACGATGTTGTTCCCCACTCTGCTGCACCGCCTGATGGGCCGCCGCACGCGCAACCAGGAAACCCGGCCTCGCCCCGCGAAGGCCTCCCGCCCGCGCCGGCCGGTCCTGCCCGCACTGGAAGTGCTCGAAGATCGCCTTGTCCTGTCCGGCTACACCCCTTTGGGGCTGGAGCAGGAATTCTTGCAGGCGCTCAACTTGGCCCGCGCCAACCCGGCCGCTTACGGCCGACTCATCGATCCGAACGGCACCATCCTCGGCGGGGACGGCAAGGACGTCCGGGATGCCCTCGCGAGCGTCGCCCCGTCGCAGCCGCTGGCCTTCAACGTCGATCTCATCCAGTCGTCCCGCGATCACTCGACGGACATGAGCGTCCACAACTACGCCTCGCACACCGGCTCGGACGGCAGCACGCCGTTCCAGCGCATGACCGCGGCCGGCTTCCCGTGGGTCGGGGCGGCGGAGAGCATTGCGGGGGGCTACTCGACGCCGGAGGCCACCCTCGCGGCGTTGGTGATCGACGCAACTACTCCCGACCTCGGCCACCGCGACCAACTCCTGTCCATCGGTGGTGCCCCCGACTCCCTGCTGGACCAGACGGGCGTGGGCTACGCGGTGGGCCTGCCTGGGGACACGTACACAAACGACTGGACCATCGACAGCGGCTACACGTCCAACACGCAGCCCATTCTGACGGGCGTGGCCTACAACGACCTCAACAAGGACGGCCTCTACGAGAACGGCGAGGGGCTGGGGGGCGTGACCATCACCGCCACCGGCAGCAGCGGCACCTACCAGACCACCACCTGGACTTCCGGCGGCTACAGCCTGCCGGTCCCGAAAGGCGACTACACCGTGACCGCCAGCGGCGGCCCCCTGGGTGCGGCCGTCTCGGACACGGTCACCGTCGGCTCGAGCAACGTCGAGGTGGACTTCAACCCCTCGCCGCTCGGCGCGCACTTCTCCGTGACCAATGGGCAGCTCACAGTGACCGGCAACCCGTCGGTGAACGCCAACGACACGATCACCCTCAGCACGTCCGGCGGCGGCGTCGTGCTGACCCTCGATGGTCAGACGACCCAGTTCGCCCCGGGCGCCATCACTTCGATCGTCGTGAACGAGGGGCACGGCAACGACATCGTCAACGTCGCGGGCACCCTCGCCAACGTCCCCGTGACCATCAACCTCGGCAGCGGCACCGACGCCGTCAACGTGTCGAGCGTACCGTCCAGCCCGGTGACGCTCAACGGCGGCGGCGGGATCGACACCCTGAACACGCCGGCGAACCTTCCCTTGCCCTGGACGGTCGATGACGGCGGCTCGGGCGGCGGCACCCTGGGCCCAGTTACCTTCCACTCGTTCCAGTCCGTCAACGGTGCCCCCATCTACTCCGAGACGGGCAGCGGTTGGCAGACCGCCTCACCGTCTGCCGGCTACGGGTACGACAACGAGGTCCGTTACCACCTCAAGGGCAGCGGCGCAGACACCGCCGCCTGGGCGGTGAGCGGCCTGGCGGCGGGATCTTACGAGGTCGAGGTAACGTGGCAGAAAAACTTCGACCGAACCACCCATGCCGCCTACCAGGTCTACGACGGCCCCACACTGCTCGGGACCGTGACCATCGACCAGACCATCGCCCCCGTTGGCGTGAGCAGCGGCGGAGTCGTCTTCCAGAGCCTGGGCCACTTCAACGTGGCCAGCGGGCAACTGCGCGTGGTCCTCTCGGGCGACCAGGGCGGCGTCATCGTCGCCGATGCCGTGCGCCTCGTGCCGATTCCGAGCCTGCCGACGTTGAAGCCGGCCAGCCTGGTGGTCACGTCCAATGCCGGGGGGGTGGAGTCCTTGTTTGCCCTCGACACCAGCGGCGCCGTCTGGACGCGCACCGGGACGGGGCCAGGGTCAACGCAGACTTTGACGGTCGCTCAAACGGGCATTGGGGCAGTAAGCAGCGTAAATCATTACGCCTCTGGACGTTACAGCAAGGCCTGGCGGTTTTCATCATCTATAGCCAT
>Ga0116219_10000051_pt1 | contig 100018 bp, 91 predicted proteins | sample Sb_taG_4_FD_91019 | JGI IMG/M metagenome (GOLD analysis project Ga0116219, IMG submission 91019) | Peat soil microbial communities from Weissenstadt, Germany - Sb_50d_6_BS metaG | ecosystem: Environmental > Terrestrial > Soil > Wetlands > Peat | place: Germany: Weissenstadt | collected 2010-09-21 | reverse complement strand
GCGACACCGTGCACGTGGATTGAGCCGGCGCTCCGCTGCAGGTGAGGGACACACTCTGATTGAAGCCAGCCCCCGGGACCACATTAACTGTGTAATTGGCGGTTTGCCCGGGTGCGACGGTCACCGAGGTTTTAGAGCCGGCAGCGAGAGAGAAATCTGGCACGTAATCCTGGAGCAGCACAAATAGACCAGTTGCGGTGTCGATAGCGAGATCCGGCTTCCCGTCGTTATTAAAATCTCCCGCAGCGACACTACCATCTGCAGGAATCGAAAGCACTACTGGGCTTTGGAACGTGCCGTCGCCGTTGCCCACCATGATTGTGGTGCTCGGTACTAGGTTCGTACTGTTGGACAACATCACATCAAGTTTGCCATCGGCGTTAAAGTCGGCGAGTGCGCCTCCGCCCAGAGGGCCGCTAATGGGATAAGTCGTGCCCGGACGGAAGGTGCCGTCGCCATTGCCCAGCAGGACAGTCATGGTGCTGGGGACGTTCTGAAGAATGATCAGGTCCAATTTGTTGTCGCCGTTCAAGTCGGCTGCAAACATCTGAAGGAAATAAGAACTGAATCCCGGATAACTCGCCCCGGTCTGGAACGTGCCATCCCCGTTGCCCAGAAGAATCTGGAGTTGGGTATTGGAAGACGTGCCTACAATCTCAGCTATATCGAGTTTCCCGTCTCCGTTAAAATCCCCGACGGTTTGCAGATATGCCGAACCCCCGCCGACGGGTGGAAGACCAGCCTGAAATGTTCCGTCACCGTTGCCGAGATACACTTCGATGCCGAGCTGGTCGCCTATCGCCACGTCGAGCTTGCCATCGCCGTTGAAGTCCCCAGCTGCCACTTGCCAAGCATAGAAGTCGGCATTGGTGCCTGAAGCTATCGTGCTCACTCCGGAAAATGTTCCATCGCCCTTACCGAGCACGATAGCGGCGGTGTAGGGCGAAAGCTGCACGCCCTGTCCTATTCCTACCATGTCGAGCTTGCCATCCCCGTTGAAGTCAGCGGCAATGGAAAAGTTGAAACTTGCGCCCGATTGCATGGGTGCTTGAAATGTTCCATCGCCGTTGCCCAAGGAAGTGTCGCCAATCGGAAAGGTTGGTGAGAATTCGTCAAAAGTCAGATCGAGTTTTCCGTCCCGATTAAAGTCCGCGGCTATGAAATTGCTACACGGGCCGGTGCAATAGCCACTACCAGCAGGAGTAAGAGGAAAACTGGTGAAGTGCAAAGTGGTGGGAGCGGAAACGGAGAAGAACAGGAGATTCGAGGTGCCGCCGCCCGGACTGGGGCTCGACACGGTGATAGAAGCAGTGCCCGCCGTGGCAATGTTCGAGGCCGGAACGGTCGCGGTCAATTGCGAGCTGTTAACGAAGGTTGTGCTTAGCGGCGTGCCATTCCAGTTGACCACCGACCCGGAGACGAATCCTGTACCGTTGACCGTCAGCGTGAAACTCGACCCGCCGGGTGGAGTGGCGGTCGGAACCAGTGGCTGATTCACCAAGGGAACAGGATTCGATTGTGCCCACACTGTTGTAACGGCGAAAAGCACGAACGAGCAAACGAAGCGGGCGGACTTCATGGCGCCCTCCGACGCAATTGTATTCCTGCTGGCCAGAGTGAACCCCCGATTAGACAAAAAGTTTCGGCGAGCGATGATCAGAAATCGCTTCACAATGTCGCGAACAGACGAGATCAGCGTACAATGGTGGCATTTCGAGATCAAAAAAGGAAAGTCCGGATTGTAAGTTAGTTGGACTTGCAGAGTCCCCACCGTTCGACTGGACACTAAGAAGGCGTTTTCCGAACACACGCCAAGGAGCGCGATTGTGGGTTTTGCCCTTAAATCAAATTTGCAAACTCAGCCCGTCTCCATGCCGTTGACGCAAGCGGAGCCACTGGAAGTCTCCGTGGTGATGCCATGTCTGAACGAAGCCGAAACGCTGGAGACGTGCATCCGCAAAGCGCAGCGGGCGCTGCGGGAGGCGAACCTTGCCGGAGAGATTGTGATAGCCGACAACGGCAGCAGCGATGGCTCGGTGGAAATGGCCGAGCGTCTGGGCGCCCGGGTTGTGCGTGTGGAGGCGCGTGGATACGGCAACGCCCTGATGGGAGGAATTGCAGCGGCCTCCGGCAAATATATTGTGATGGGCGACGCCGACGACAGCTATGACTTTGGCCACGTCCCACAGTTTGTTGAACAGTTGCGAAAGGGCGCTGACGTCGTAATGGGCAACCGTTTTCAGGGTGGAATTGAACCGGGCGCTATGCCTTTCCTCCACAAGTACGTGGGTAATCCCGTCTTGTCGGGAATCGGGAAGCTTTTGTTTAAGAGCCCAATCGGAGATTTTCATTGCGGACTTCGGGGCTTCAGCAAAAGCGCATTTGCTCGCATGGGGCTGCGTACCACGGGAATGGAATTTGCCAGTGAGATGGTCGTCAAGGCCGCCTTATTGGGGCTCTCCGTTGCTGAAGTACCTACCCGCTTATCTCCAGACGGTCGCAGCCGACCGCCGCACCTTCGCACTTGGCGCGACGGTTGGAGACACCTGCGATTCCTGCTGCTCTACAGCCCGCGCTGGTTGTTCCTCTATCCCGGGATGGCGCTCATGCTGGTGGGGTCACAGTTGGGTTTATGGTTGTTGCCTGCACCGCGGCCCGTGGGAAGCGTCACCTTCGACGTTCACACCCTGGTCTATGCCGCTGCCTTCGTGCTGCTCGGCTTTCAGGCCATCGCTTTCGCGGTGTTCACCAAGGTTTTTGCGATCTCTGAAGGCCTGCTGCCCCCGGATCCGACTCTGGACAAGCTTTTTCAGTACATCACCCTCGAAGTCGGACTCGCTGTCGGGGCGCTGCTAACGATTGCCGGGCTGATGATCTCTGTGTACGCCCTGGGCGCGTGGGGAAGCAAACATTTTGGTGCGCTCGACTACTCTCACACCATGCGCCTGGTGATTCCAGCCGCGCTGTTCCTCGCGCTGGGGGCGCAGACAATTTTCGCCAGCTTCTTCATGAGCGTTTTGGGGTTGCGGCGGCGATGAGTACTCAGACGGTGTCGGCCCGGCGTCCAGGCCTCCGTCGATGAATTCTTCGACCAGCGAGGAATCCAGGTGCCTCTGGCAGCAAATGGACTACTCAGTACGTTTCTTGATCAAACCAGGCCAATCAGGTCCGCTGCGATGTCTTACGGACTTTGGCGCAGAGACCCTCACACTAAATTTCAATCCACGACGTAGACGTCGAAGCTCTCGTCGCTGTTGCTAACTGGACCGAAGCGTTCGATGAGCTGCGTCGATGCCCGGAACCTCTGGATCTGCTCCGGGGTGGTTGACAATTCCCAATTGTATCCCTCTCTGATGACTTGGGCGGGCAAAGAAGGATCGAGCCGATCGGTCAACAGAATGACGACGGCCTTGCCCGTTTCCGTGCGGAGGTTACGCGCATCGGTCAGGATGTCATCGAGGGTAAGTCGCAGTATGGCCTTGCGCGTGAAGACGACGATGTTGCCGAACCGACGCTCGCGCATAAGATAGCTGCGGTTCGGAACATAGTAGGACAGAGGCTCCACCAGATAGTCCGGATCGGCGATGACGATCGCATCCCGGAGCTCGGGGCTTCTCGCGACCAGCAAACCCAAGTCGCGGCTGCGACTCTCGGGCGCGATGTGGAACGCGGTGGAGACGACCTCGTGGAGCCCGTTGACGACCTGCAGTGCCAAGAGCGCCATAAACATCACGAGACCCGAAGTCCTGATCGCGTGAATCACAGGCGTGGTCCGCGTCGAAGGACCCGAGTCGTCTTTCTCGTCGTCTCGACCAGCGATCCAGTACATGCTTATCAGGAACACCAACCACAAGGCTTGGTGTCGATAGAAGCCTGCAAAAATGATGTTGAAGAACATCGAGAATCCGATCAGCGCAGCCCATGCCGCAAGCAAAGCGGCGGGACGTCGGACTAGTCCCAACGTGCTTCCGAATATGAGCAACGAAAACAGCGCTTTCAGAATTCCGATCCAGGGCTCTCGCCACAGTGAGAAGGTTTGCATCACCAGGCTAGGCAATCTGGCAAGTTCGCCGAAAGAGGCTTCCGGCAGGAATACGGCCTTGAGCAGCAGCGTGAACCTGAGGTGCCGGTCGATCTGCGCGGCATCGTTGAAAGGCGGGAATACGGTCAGCGCACAGAGCGCGATGCCGAGGGTCGCGATGGCTGCGTTGAGAAAGAAGGTTCGCAGAGCCGGCGGCCGAGCAGCTTCGTGGTTGCGAATGATGTCGAAAAACCAAAACACCAGGAACGCACCGACGAGCAACACGGAGTGCGCGTTGCAGTTCGCCAGCAAGAAAAGCAGAGTTCCGAGCAGTATGCCTCGATCGCGATGACGCTCGTAGAGCCAGGCAAGCAGGAAGAGCAGCAGCATGCTGATTCCGTAATTGCGCGCCATGACGGAATACTCGAACAACGCGAAGCGGCTCGACAAGAGAAGCGCAATGAGGAGCAAACCAAAGGGGGACCGAAGTACAAGAAGCAGGATCGACGTGAACGCCACGATGAGCGAAACGACCTGTAGAATCTCCGGCCTCGGAATTAGCGCATGAGCGCCACGCAACAGAAGATACCAGACGGCCGGATGTCCCTCGCCATGCAGGCCTCTCAGCATGGAGACGACGTCGTCGCCCTGCAGGGCCAGCGACAATGCCCGAACCTCATCCCGGAAAACCACATGGCTCCAAGCAAGAAAGGACACAACACAAGCCCAGGCCAAGAAAATAATCAGCGCGAATAATCGACGGCCGGCCACGCCGGTAACACTGTACACCGAGATCGCGTTATTCATTCGTAAACCCCATTAAGAGTGATAGAAAAAAATACTATGAGATCATTCCCGGGAATAGCAATCGTCTAAAGATTCTCTCGAATCTGATTGACAAATAGATTCCGAAAGCTTGGAACTCGCGGCCCTTCGCGTGTGTGCTGGTTGGCAGCAAGAGTTCGCGAATGGGAAGGCCGAAACTCTATTCTTCTTCCCTCGCGCATTGAAGCCACTGCGATTCCTGGAGCCTTGGCTCAGGCGGTTACCCCTGGGCGGGCAGTTCCAAGTTCTCTGCAGAAAACCGTTTTCGTAGTTGGCATAGAAAACAAAAGCAGAGATTGGCCGTGATTTCGGTGGTGCGCTTCAGGCCCTCGGCGCATCGCAGCTCACGGTCGTATGCTGACCGCACTCCATTGCTCGGAGTCCGTTCCATTGCTGCTCGGTCCAGCAGTTATCGGGTAGCGCCACGCCAAACCTCGTGTGTCCCACCCCATCTTTGGACGATGCTGCTTAGTTCGGAATGCTGCTGCGGGGTGAGCAAGATTTCACTGCCAGTGGCCATGCTGGCTTCGATGTTAACAGTCTGGTAAGGGTTACTATGCCACAGTGCACTCGTGTAGAAATGTAGGCCATCTTTTGAATCCGGAAGGAAAGCTACAAATGAAACTTTCTGTTGTCATGCCGGTCTATAACGAGAGCGCCACCCTGAAGAAAGTGGTGGAAAAGGTGCTTGCAGTTCCGCTTGAGATTGAGTTGATCTGTGTAGATGATGGCTCTCGAGACGGTTCCGTTGAGATCCTCAAGGAATTACAGAGGCATCACCCGCAGATCAAGATAGCCCTACAGCCAAAGAACATGGGCAAAGGTGCTGCCCTCCGGCGGGGGATTCAGGAAGCGACGGGTCGATACATTGTCATCCAGGATGCTGACTTGGAATACGACCCCGGCGAATATCCGATTCTGCTTGATCCTCTGATCCAGGGCAAGGCCGACGTCGTGTATGGTTCGCGATTTCTAGGAGGCCACGCACATCGGGTTTTGTACTTCTGGCATTCCGTCGGCAACTGGTTGCTTACTCTTCTCTCAAACATCCTCACTAATATCAATCTCACCGACATGGAGACCTGCTACAAGATGTTCCGCCGCGAAGTAATTCAGTCGATTCCGATTGAGGAGGACCGTTTCGGCTTCGAGCCCGAAATCACGGTCAAGATTGCCAAGCGTCGACTCAGAATCTACGAGGTGGGCATCAGCTACTGGGGACGCACTTATGAGGAAGGCAAGAAGATTGGCTGGAAGGATGGCGTGCGCGCGTTATGGTGTCTGCTCAAGTATTCAACCAAGGAACGGCGCCTGAAAGTGCATTCCTCGCTAACCCGCGAGAACAGTCCCGGAGATCAATCGGAGCAGCCGGTTTCCGATGAGGTTGTGCCCCGGCGCTAGGGTTGCTCGCACGGTATCATTTTTCAGAGAATATCAATAGAGTATCGATTGAAAAACATTGCCACGTTCCGTGCATAAAAGCGTATTTGTGGCGTGCGCATGTCCATCAATCGGTCGGCCATTATTGTCATGATTTTTCTGTGCGTGTCTCGGCTCGTGGGATGTGGTGGTGCCGATGATAACAACTGCAAGTGATGAAATGCAGGTTATTCGCGCCGTAATAGCGCCGGGGATGGTTGGACACCAAGCCGGCTCACTCGTGACTGCAAAGAAAATCTGTGACCGCCGACCTCACCGTCCCCACCTTTACCAAGAACGTAAAGGTGGGCCAGCCCCCAATCCGGCGTAAGAAGAAGCCGCTGACAATGGCTCGCTCTTCGAAAGGCCCGCACCTCTGGCATTCTCGCCTCCCACCCTTTCGCAAAGAACGCGAAAGAGTGGGGCACCCTCATTTCATATGTAGTTTAGATTCGTACTCGGAATGGGTGGGCCACCCGCCTCGCAGCCGATAGCTCACTTGTTTCAGAGAACACCGATGAAGTCTCGATTGGACGGAATACTGTGACATTGATGAAGGTGTCGAACTGGTTGCCGGACTGAAAATTATTTGGCGCCCCGCGAAGGTGAATTGAGGCCCCCTGAAAATTCTGGAACGCCACGTTCTCCAGCAGTGAGTATTGCAGACCGTTTCCAATGACAGGCCCAGAGCAATCCGCCAACAGGCCATCCTCGCTGATGTTGCCGGACGAACCGAAGATCTGCAGATCTCTGATCACCGCTCGTTGAACTGGTGTGTCTGTAGTTTGCGGAATCACGAACACCGGGTTATTCCCATTCTGCGCTTGAATGAATGTACCGCCAGAACTTTGGACAACAGTCCCGCCAGAGCCGGATCCGATGATCTCAAATCCAGTACGAAGCGTGATCTGACTGAAATTGTACGTATAGGATCCAAGCCACAGCGCAACCAGCTTGCCGCCGGGGTCAATATTTCTACTTCCCGTGCCGCCGACATCGGACAAATCGAGGGCGTATACCGTGCATCCAGACGGCGGACAGGCGTCGATCGCGTTCTGAATTTTGGCCGATGCATCCAAACCCGGAAACTGGCTGGCGTAGAGAATTTGTCCCAGCCGCGCCGGGGGCCATCCCCCAGCCACCGTCGAGGACGCATCCCGGAAGACCGCCATCTGCATCAGCCAGTTGCCGATGGGGGTCGTGGGACAGGGCAAGGGCGCAAGGCACGCCGTCGCGCGCTGGAGAGTGTTGTTGCCAGTTATGGCGCTGGAGTTCTGTTCGGTGATCGCGCTTCCGCCGCCGGTGAAGCTGTACGACTGAATGCTGGCGAAACCTGTGCCCGCAGTCGCCGTCCCGCCGTCGCTGATGCCGCCCGCGAAAACCAGCAGGTTGGAGTTCGCCGGGGCCACCGTGCCGCTGTCCAGCAGGCTGGTCGGGTTGAGGCTACTGCTGTAGCCGGCGGAGACGCTGTTCAGCGGGTAGTTCTGGTCCGCGCCGCTGTATTCGACCGCCACACAACTCGCGGTCGTCGCCATGCCGCTGAATGTGACTTTCACCGTGTCAGTGCCGACGGTACCGTTAATGTTATTTTGATAAAGAATCTGGGCAGCGGCAGTGTTGGACGCCGATTGTATCGTCGGGCCGACGGCGCTTGGAAACGGAGTGGTGTTGTTCGTGTCAACGACTTGTGACACCGTGACCGAGCTTGGCGACCAAGTGGCCCACACCACAAGAAGGTTCGGGTGTTTAGTGTTCGACAGCGTAACAGTGCAACTCGTCGTGTTGGGCGTGCCCCAGGTGGCATTGGACTGGACCTGCGAAATCGTCGCCAGCGCGGGCACTGCGAACATCAGAACTACGCACAGGCAGAAGGTTCTCACCGCTCACCTCGCTGGGCCGCTCACCTTGCGGAGCCCCCTTCGGGAAGAATGAGCGAGTGTAGAAAAGCTAGCAGAGTGTAGGCGGATCGCCTAGTGACTACCCGACGACTCCCGTGACAGGTTTAAAAGTCGCGCGTTAGGGGCTAATTTTGAATACCGTGCCGCAGCCAGACGGGGGATTGCATTTGTTGTTGCCACCCTGCAACGCCACCCCATAAAGGTTGCCCGAGGCATCCATGATCAAGCCCGCCTGCGGGCTCGCACCATCCGCCCCGCCCGTAAAGTCATGCACCACGGTTTCCTTGCCCGTGGAGTCCAGTTTGAAGACGACGCCGCAGGTGCCTCCGTTGCAATTCCGCGAAGTGCCGCCGTCGATGGCCGTGCCGTAGATATTGCCGGCCCAGTCGCGAACCACAGGGCCGCTGACGGGTTTTTCGCCGTCTGCGCACCCAGAGAGGGAGCAAAACGCGTAGAGCCTGGTTTCCCTCCAGGTGCCATCCTGCTGGGGAGACAGCTCAAAGAACACGCCACAGCCGTCGAAGCCACACGCGGAACTGCCGCCGCCCTCGGTTGTGCCGTAGAGATTACCCGCTTGGTCAAGCAGCAGGACGGAGGCTGGATACGCCCCATCCGAGAATCCGAAGGTGTACAGCACCGTTAGGTTATTGGCGGTATCCAGCTTGAAAACCACCCCGTATCCCTGATCGCAGAGTCCAAGGCCGCCAATAGCAGTTACCCCGTACAAGTTCCCGCCCGAGTCCGCAATCAGCCCCCCCACGGGAAGGCAGCCATCGGAGCCGCCGGTGAAGTTGTGCAGCACTGTTTCCCTGCCGTGCTTGTCTACCTTAAACACCGTCCCGGAGCTGTCGGTCCCGCCCTCCTCCGCTACGCCATAGACATTGCCCAGACTGTCCCTGGCCAGAAGTGACTCGGGATCCCAGCCGTCCGGCGTCCCGGCGAATTTGTACAACACCTTCTCCTTGCCGTCCGCGTCCAGCTTGAACACCGTTCCGCAGCCCGACGAGCAATTGTTGTTACCACCGAGAGAGGTGGTCCCGTACAGATTCCCAGCCGCATCCCGAAGCAGGCCAGCGATCGGTTCTTCTCCGTTGACGACGTTGAAGCTGTGCAGCCAGACTTGTTTGCCGCTCTTATTCAGCTTGAACGCCGTCCCGCAGCCGAAGTTGCCACATTTTCCCGTCCCGCCCGCCTCGGTGGTGCCGTAAAGATTCCCCTCCGAGTCCCTCGTCAATACACCCGCCGGGCCGTTTCCGTTGAGCCCGCGAAACGTATGCAGCACCTTGAACTTCTGCGCCTGTGCCTGAGTGGGAACAATTGCTGATGCCAGCCAGAGCGTTATGAAGATCACGAAAGTTGGATTGCCTGCGGAGAACGGCTTCTTGGATCGCATGCTTCGTTACCTCTATTCAAGCGGCGGGCCGGGGAGGGAGAGCAGCTCAGACCACATCCTGCGGGCGAGTATAGCATGGATTTTTCGGCCAAAACGGCCTTCCCAAAACGGGAATGCCCGCGCACTTTCCCCCATTCTTCGCTTGACTTCCAGCAGACTTCCAGATAATCCTGTAACTGTATAGTCAGATTTGAGATAATGGAGCGACGCTCTAACTCCTTTGTCCGGAATATTTTGCATATAAGTCCTTATTCCTCAAAGATCTTGGTGGTAGTGTGGCTCTAACCCCATGATTCCAAAAGATCAGGGGGGAGGGGGGTACCCAGCTAACTGGAAAGTAAACAGCATTCGAAGACAAACTTTATTTTAGGTAGCCAGCGCGCCAGGGGAATCTCTTCCGCGTCAAGCAGGGAAAATGTGTTGAATCGATGCGGGCTGCGAAGCGCTGTTCCGAACTGCGGAGTTCGCCAGACGGTTGGCCTCGGTATTCTGTTCGCGGCGAATGTGCGAGATGGAGAAATCGAAAGAGCGGGCCAGCTTGCGGCAGATCCAGTGCAGGGAATAGAGACGCGGGCTGCGGCAGATGTATTCCCCGTTCATCTGCCGGACCACTACTTGGGAGTCGGAGTAGACGTGAAGCTTCCTGGCTTTGAGTGTCAAGGCACATTGCAGGGCTTCCAGCAGGGCAATATATTCGGCGACGTTGTTATCCTGGCGCCCAATCCACTTGGCGATTCTGATGGTGCGACCCTCAGAGCCGTCAAGCACCACTCCAATCCCCGACGGCCCCGGATTTCCCAGAGAACCGCCGTCCACGTAGGCTACCAAATCCGGCATCCTGTCCCCTGCAACCAACATGCGTTATACATGCCTTCGCCGTCAAGAGGCTTATTTGGTTCGAACTGCTTTTTTGATTTATTGCGGCGACGCTGCGCTACCAGCGTCCCTGTGCATAATGCTGTGGAAAAGCAGGAAATACTATTTCCACATCCTATAACTACTGGTTCTTCAATGAGCTGCATTCTTCAAGTTTGAAGTCATTGGGCGCGCAGTTTGCACCAACAATCGGCATTGACAAATGTAAGCGAACTGTTTAACGTTGGGCCCGTCGACGGCTGAAAGGGTTGGCTAAAATAAACGTTGGCCAGTCCAAAGTAAGCTGGGTGATCAGTTCGCTGGGGCGACTCGGCGCAACCGCCAGACCCGAAAAAACCGACTGCTCTGCGAGGGGTAGTTGGGGTTTGGAACTGCGAAAGCAGTGATCGCATCAAGGGCCGTGATGGTGCATACTCCACGCTGTGAGCTCCCTCGCAGGAGCTGGCGGCTAGAGCATAACCAATATCACGGCCTTTACCTTTTCTAGGCCTACTCCTCTTCCTCCCCGTCTGAAACAGTCTGAGGCAATCTTACTGCGCAGACCGGAACTGGTCTCAGAAATAGCCCCTTTTGCGTCCGAATTTCTCATTGGGCGCTCGCGTTCTGGGATTACTTCTTTCTGTCTTTGGACCTCCGCGCTTTTACTGTTCTCAAGTCCCGCGTTCGAAACCTTACCCCACCCGTGCTACCTATTAACACCAAGAGGCCATTTACGAAATCCTTCGAGAAAAGTATTTTGGCGGCGAAGAGTTTTTAGGCAAGGCTGTGCGATGAGCGCCCCGCGACGCGAGGATTTGCGGACGTTCTCATCCGATGGCGCCATGCTTTGCTCGTCCAAATCTTCTACTCGGAAATCAAAAATGACAAACAAGGCTGACCATTGCTTCGCGATCATTCGGTTCAACGAGAAGACCTACATGTCGGGTGGGGTTATGGCCGTCGTCAAAGGAACGGAGAGCGCGCAAAGAGCTCTGAACGATTTCGAGTGGTGCCAGAGCCAGGAAGATCGAAGCTCGGGTTGGCGCTACTTCCTGGAAGAAACCGACTTGCAGCCTGGAACGGACCCGGCGAAGGCAACCAAACTTCGGCAACTGCGGCTTGATCTTCAAGAGTCCCAAGCTAAGAGTTTCTAGCCAAAACCTTCTCCCAGCACCTCAATGCAACGGGGAACGACATCGCGCAGCCGGTTTGGCCGAACCCTTTGGATGTTGTGGGCGAAGCGGGCACCAGCGTGAATGCCACGGTGCCTACTGTGTCAACCGGAAAACCAGCAGAGTCCGAGTAGTATGACAGCGACGCCTTGGTTGGGCTGGTTGAGCGCCAACCCGGCGGTTCAATCAAGGCATAGCAGGTGGGCTCAGGGTGAAACAGGTGTTGCAACAGGCGCGTAGGGGCGAGATTGCAGTGATGGATGTTCCTGTGCCCAAACTGCTTCCGGGATTTGTTCTGGTGCGCTTGGCGGCGTCGGTGGTTTCGGCCGGGACGGAACGTGCCGCTTGCGAGTTCGCCAGCAAGACCTTGCTGCAGAAAGCGAAGGCCCGTCCGGATCTGGTTCGCGAAGTAATCAGCAAGGTTCGACGAGACGGATTGTTCTCGGCCGTCGCCGCGGTTCGCAGCCGTCTCGATCAGCCCAATGCTTTGGGTTACAGCAGTTCTGGAACCGTCATCGGGGTTGGGGAAGGCGTTACCGATCTCAGCGCGGGTGATCGCGTGGCCTGTGCCGGAGCGAGCTACGCGGTACACGCTGAGTTTGCCTGTGTCCCTCGCTTGCTGGTTGCGAGGATTCGACCGGACTCGGCGGTGAGTTTTGAGGAGGCTGCCTTCACCACTGTGGGCGCGGTGGCTCTGCACGGCGTTCGCACCGCGGATGTGAAACTGGGCGACGTGGTCGCGGTCATCGGGCTCGGGCTTCTCGGGCAACTGACTGTTCAGACACTCAAAGCAGCTGGTTGCCGCGTGTTGGGAATGGACATCGCTGCTGAGCGCGCTGAACTTGCGTTGCGGCTGGGTGCGGATGACGTCTGTATCTCGCGCGATGGCTTGCACGATTTGTGTGTGCAGCACTCCAGCGGACATGGCGCCGATGCGGTCTTGATCACGGCGGAAACCGCCAGCAGCGAACCAGTTGACTTGGCGGGTGAAGTCACACGCGACCGCGGGGTTGTAGTTGCAGTGGGGACAGTTAGCATGAACATCCAACGCAAGCTCTACTTTGAAAAGGAGTTGGATTTCCGGGTTTCGCGTTCCTACGGACCAGGGCGTTACGATTCGGCGTATGAGCAGAAGGGCCGCGATTATCCCATCGGTTACGTGCGCTGGACCGAAACGCGAAACATGGAAGCTTTTCTTCAGCTTCTGTCGGACGGCAAGCTCGACGTGAAATCGCTGGTTACTCACCGTTTTCCGATTGCGCGCGCTCAGGCTGCCTATGATCTGATAACGGGAAAGGTGGGCCAGCCATTCCTCGGCGTATTGATCACGTATTCTGAGCAGGCTGACCCAAGCCAGGAAATCCAATTGGTCGGGAAGGGAATCGCGTCTGCTCTTCACAGCGAGAAGGCGATGGCGATCGGAGTTCTGGGTGCAGGCAACTTTGCCATGAGTACGCTTCTGCCTGCGCTCAAACACATTCGCGGTGTGGATTTGGCCGGGGTGTGTGCCGCCAATGGCTCGCATGCCCGTGACGCGGCGGACAGGTTCGGCTTCCGGTACTGCGCGACGGAGGAGAAGAGAGTCCTCGACGACCCGGACGTGAACACGGTTTTGATTGCCACTCGTCATCACTTGCATGCGACTCAGGTATTGGCAGCGCTTGAGACCGGCAAGCACGTCTTTTGTGAGAAGCCGCTTTGCCTGAGCGAAATCGATTTGGGAGAAATTGTTCGCGCTTACGCAATCTCTGGCCGCGATCCCTTGTTGATGGTTGGTTTCAACCGTCGATTTGCTCCGATGGCCATCAAGATGAGAGCGTTTCTCAAGCAGGTCCGTGAGCCGCTGGCTTTGCATTGCCGCGTCAATGCTGGTTTCATGGCGCGCGATCACTGGGTGAACGATCCCGAGCAAGGTGGCGGACGAATTCTCGGGGAAGTTTGCCATTTTGTAGACTTCCTGACTTTTCTGGCCGGTGCTCTGCCCGTTGAAGTGCAAGCGCGGAGCGTGACTAGTCTTGAAGCGTACTCCGACGAGAACGTCGTCATTGCGCTGCGATTTGCGAACGGATCGCAGGGCACGATCAGTTATCTGGCGAACGGCGACCGATCCTACTCCAAGGAACGAGTGGAAGTGTTTGGCGGAGGCGCTGTGGCCGTGCTGGAAGATTTTCGGCGCCTGGAACTGGTGCGTCACGGCCGGAAACAAACATTGCGTTCGCGATTCCGCCCGGACAAAGGGCATCGCGCGGAGTTGGAGGCGTTTGCCGCTGCGATCCGCGGCCGAGGCGAACTTCCAATTTCATTTGAGGAGATTGTGTCCGCTACGCTGGCGACCTTGCGCATTGTAGAGTCGCGCTCTTCGGGACAGCCGGTCGAAGTGGACACGGCCGCTTTCATCAGTTCCAATTTGCAGTCACACCGTGCTGTCTCGTGATCCACTGAGCTGGCGGCCCGCCGCGTTCCCAATTTGGGAATGTTTACTGTTTAGTATCGGGTCCCCTCTCCCCTCTGTTCCGTGCAAAATCTAGAAAACAAAGGATCTAATTTGCGACTATGTGCTAGATCTTTGAGTTTACGCGACTTACACGCAAAATCTAGAGAACATGGGAGTTAGGGCGGGGCGCGAACGGTCCTTGCGTCCCATTTTGGAACTGGGCGGGTTCCGTCTAGAAGCCACGCCATGACCCGCGTCGGATTGTCAAAGATCGACGATTATCTTGTAGATAATGTATGTTGTAGTAGATTATCGGATTTGGGTCATGCAGTCAACGATAAAGCGTGGTGGGGAACTGAGGGCTCGGGAAACAGTCCCAGGTCTCGAAAACCTGTTCAGTCCAATGACATCCTTTACACAATGTTCCGACAGATGCTTCCACTCCCGCGCCCGCTGCGCAAGCGCGGCAGTGTGAACCATCTCCCGGGACTGAGCAAAGGCCGGGACCTGGGGCGGCCGACACTCGGCTCCACAGCCAGTTCTCCACGGTGCCTCGGTTCGTATCTACTTAATTGAGAGGTGCTTACAGGATAGTTGCAAGGGCTTGCGACGGTTGCAAGAATTATCAGTCTTGACGAGGTTTATCGCGCGGGCTACATTGCCTGTAGTGGTTTACGGATTAGGTGAGCTAGCCTCCTCCTGATTGTCACCGACTCAGTAATTCCCCCCACAAAAGAAGACCCAGGAACTCCTCCGGCCTGGATCAAGTTAGGGAGAAAATATGATCAACTCAACCCAAAAGTGGTGGGGTGTGGTAGCGCTAGCGCTCATGTGCTTTGCGCCCTGCGCTTTTGCCGATAACAGTCTGACCATGACCGGCGCGGGGAACAACGTCATGGAGGGCGTGTACGTCGGTCCTTACTATGCTACGGTCAACGGCGCTGCCAATACACCTGTCATTTGCGATGACTTCGCGGACGAAACCTATATTGGGAGCTCGTGGAACTTCACCCCAAACAACTTCTCAACTTTGGGGAGCGCGTTGTGGGGAAACCAGACAAGTAACTATGACGCGGCGGCTTGGCTGACCCTCGAGATGCTCTCCTTGAACAGCAACCCGAACAACGCCGCGAAGGTGGGGTACATTTCCTACGCCATCTGGTCACTGTTTGACCCGAGCGCCCTCGGCCGTTTGAATTCGACGGAACTGCAAGGCGTGCAATCTGCGCTGAGCCAAGTTCCATCGAACTTGACGCCTGGTCAATTCGCCAATTTCCTCATCTTGACGCCGCAAGGCTGCACCGCTCCAGGCACTTGCGCGGGCCAAGAGTTCTTCATGTTGGTGCCGGAAGGCGGTTCGGCCGCAGTGTACTTGCTCTTAGCTGGACTGTCATGTTTTGCAGCCATGCTGTTCCGACGTCGGCGACAAGGGCCCGCGAGCTCCCGCCTAGCCTGATGCGAAGTCGGTAGCACGGTTGCCAACACAGGAAGTCCCACTCCATCCTCCCCCTTCATCCAATATCGGGAATCTTCGTGGTTCCCGCTGGCAGCGTGGAAAATCAACCCCTCCCGCTGACCCAGACGCAAAACAATCAGTCTACAAAAGCCGGTACTCCGCACTTCCTCGATCTTGCGCATGAATCCGGGACCGTAGATGCGAAGGACGCCGGCAGCGCGCGCGGGACAGTTTTGGCACTCACGGTCCGAGGTACTTCACGCCGCCAGTTAACTTGAGCTGGCCGCGCTGGCCCACCTTTTCCCCGCAAGCCATGGTTCCCTGAAGCACGGCGCCCTTCGGCGAGAGAGACATTCCCGTGCAGCCGAACTCTTGTTTGTTTTTCTCCATCTCCTGTTGAGCTTCAGCGGTGGACTTGGGCGTCATTGCGGCTGTCATCTTCTTGCTTACTTCCTGCATGCGCGCCATCAGCGCCTTCTGTTCGTCCGGAGACAGTTTGGTGTAGTTCTGCATTTGCTGTTGCAACTGGGCCATTTCGGCTTGCGCCTGCTTGACGGCTGCCTGGGACTGCTGCTGCTCCGCCGGCGAGCGGTTCATCATGCCTTGCACGGCCTTCTGCTTCAGGGCAGCGTCTTCTGCTCCCTCGCCGATGACTGCGTGGCACTGGTCCTCACGGCAACTGAGGTCGAGGTTGCGAACTTGAAAGGGTTTGGCTTCGCCTGGGTGGTAGAACTCGGCGCGGTAGGTGCTGGCGGTTCGGTCGGGTGGGCTGTCGGATTTGTCGACGGGCTCGAGCTTGATGCGCCAGCCATTGTCGGCCGTGAGATCCCATGTGAACTTGCCATTGATTGAGACGGCGGGAGGCGTTGCAGCAACCCTCCGCAGGCAGCGAAGGCTATAGCAGCGCAGACCGCTGCCCCTAAGCACACTAGTTTCGGCGTAGAGAATGGCCGCTCGGCGCCAGGCACAACCAGCAGGGACAAAACAAAGGTCGCTGCCACAGCCGCTCCGTTGAAGTAGCGACGAACCATCGTCGCTCGGGACGGAGTTCCTTCCCTGGTTGCTGTCATCACGAGCTCAAGCCTGGATCCAGCTTGCGCGCTCATATTTGTAACCCGCGCTATCGGGCAAATCTTACACGACAATGTCAAATTGAGCACTGTCGCACGCAGCGCTCGATGAGTTTGGCCAGACCGTCGCAGTCTATCTTTTCGTGGCGTGGGCGACGGGCGAGCCGGGCAAGGGAGATTCGCTGTCCTCTTCCGAGTCTGACACCGCGGCTTATCAAGGTCGCCCCGCCAGCGTTATAGTGTGTGATCCGTAATTGTTACGAAACAGGAGGCGTCATGAAAATCCATCGCGCTGTGCTCATGCTGTGGCTTTTTTCTGCGGGCTTGGTGGCTGGTGCGGCCGATTATCCCGCGCCCCAGGCGGGGAACTTTGTGGTCAAAGACTTTCAGTTCAAGTCAGGCGAGAGGTTGGCGGAGGTCAAGCTGCGCTACTACACTCTGGGCGCACCCCAGAAGGACGCGAGCGGGAAGGTACGCAACGCGGTTTTGATCCTTCACGGCACCACCGGTTCCAGCCGCCAATTCCTGACACCCACTTTCGGGGGAGAACTCTTTGGTCCCGGCCAGCTTCTGGATGCGACCAAATATTTCATCATCCTGCCTGACAATGTGGGTCACGGCGATTCCAGCAAGCCCAGCGACGGCCTGCACATGCGCTTCCCGCATTACGAATATGACGACATGATCGAGCTGCAGTATCGGTTGCTCACGCAGGGGTTGGGAGTAAACCATCTGCGGCTGGTGATGGGTACGTCAATGGGTGGAATGCACACTTGGTTGTGGGCGGAACAACATCCGGACTTCATGGACGCGGCCATGCCGTTGGCCAGCTTGCCGGCCGAGATCGCGGGACGCAACCGCATGATGCGGCGCATGATCATGGATGACATTCGCACTTCACCGGATTGGAATAATGGCGAATACTCGCAGCCGCCGCGCGGGTTGATCGCGGCGCTGGATGTGTTTCTTATTATGGCCAGCAGTCCCCTGCAGATGCAGAAGCAAGCGCCTACGCGCGAGAAGGCGGATGAATTTCTCGAAAACTTTATGCCGACACGATTGAAGACTACCGATGCCAATGACTTGCTCTATGCCTTTGATGCATCCAGAAACTACAATCCGGAGCCGCAACTGGATAAAATCACTGTGCCCCTCACGGCAGTGAACTCGGCCGACGATACGATCAACCCTCCGGAGTTGAAGGTCCTTGACGTGGATATTCAGCGGGTCAAGCTGGGCAAGTACGTGCTGTTGCCTGTCACCGATGCGACACGAGGCCATGGTACGCACTCCCTCCCGGCAATCTGGGGAAATTATCTAAGGGAGTTGTTGGAGCGATCGGGTGGGCAGTGATCGTTGTGTGCAATGCGCCGCGTAGCGTTCACGGCTGGGGAGCAAGGCGCGTTCTATCCGATGCCAACGGGGAAAGAACGGCACGAAGGACTACAATTTTCTACGAAGGAGAGCGTCCATGTCTCTACGCAAACTGTGCTTGTTCACGCTAGCCGCCACGCTTGCCGGCTCCGCGACGGTGGGAACGCTGAATGTGCGGATTCAGGAATACGAGGTGCCGACGCCGAAGTCGCGGCCACACGATCCGGCAGTCGCGCCTGATGGCTCGCTTTGGTATACCGGGCAGGGTGCGAACAAACTGGGCCGGCTTGATCCGAAGACTGGGGAATTCAAGGAATATCCGTTGAAGACGTCCGAGTCCGGTCCGCATGGGCTGGTTGCCGACAAAGATGGCAACATCTGGTTCACCGCAATCTCTGGAGGCTACGTCGGCAAGCTGAATCCGACGAGTGGCGAGATCAACGAGTATCGGCCGGCCGATGGCACCGAGATTGATCCGCACACGCCGGTATTCGACCACGATGGCATTCTGTGGTTTACCAACGAAGAGACCAACTATATTGGGCGTCTTGATCCGAAAAGCGGCAAGATGACTTTGACCAAATTGCCTACGCCGCACGCGGTGCCTTACGGCATTGTGATCTTGCAGAACAACACGCCCTTCTTTTGCGAGTTCGGTACCAACAAGCTGGCTAGCATTGATCCGAGCACGATGCGAGTCCGCGAATATACCTTGCCGGCGGCGGGTGCGCATCCGCGGCGGATCGCGCTGGCGCCGGATGGCACGATTTATTACACCGATTACGCGCGGGGGTATCTGGGACATTTCGATCCGTCCAGCGGAAGGCTGCTAAAAGAGTGGTTGTCGCCGGGCGGCTCGGAGTCAGAACCGTATGGCATCGCGATCACGAATGATGGCGAGGTTTGGTACAGCGAGTCAGGTGTGAAGCCCAATACCGTGGTCCGGTTTGATCCTAAATCGGAGAGCTTCAGCACCAAGCCGATCCCGTCCGGAGGCGGTGTGGTCCGCAATATGGTGGCAACTCCTGATCGGCGGCTGTATCTGGCGTGCAGTGGGGTGAACAAGGTCGCGGTGGTGGATCTGACCGATAGGCTATAGCGGCGATCAATCATCCTCGATGAGGGAGAGACTGGCTGGTGCTCGAACCAGCCGCTCTGCGGGCGGCAACCGGGTCAGAGACCCGGTTCCACACACGGTCAATACGCGATCTTGTTAGGTTTGGCTTTCCACGCACGAAACGCCGCTAAGGCCGCTTTGCGCATTATCTGCGTCATCGGAATCTTGCGCTGCGAATGCGGGTGCGCGAGTTCACGATAGATCCGCGAATCGTCAAATCCGATGTGGGATGCATCGGCCGCGGTATTGGCAAAATAAACGCGAGAGAGGCGGGCCCAGTAGATTGCTCCCATACACATGGGACAGGGCTCACACGAGGTGTAGATCTCGCAGTCTTGAAGATCAAAAACGGCAAGTTTTTTGCACGCCTTGCGAATGGCAAGCACTTCCGCGTGCGCAGTGGGATCATTGGTCGAAGTGACCCGATTCGTGCCCTCGGCAACAATGTTGCCGCCTTTCACCACAATTGCAGCGAAGGGCCCGCCGTGTCCGGAGTGGACGTTATCAATCGAGAGCTGAATGGCACGGGCCATGAAAGGATTGTCCATGGGTTCTCTCTATCTCGTCGTAAATGATTAGGGGCATGCTGGCCCGTTACTCCTCCCCGACGTCTTCGTTCCAAATCTCAGGGTTCAGGCGAATATACTCGCGCAACAGGGAAGCGCACTCTTCAGAGTCGAGGTCGACGACCTTTACGCCGAGCGAGCGCAGCCACTTTACGCCGCCCTGGAAGTTGCGGCTCTCACCGACGATCAGCGTGCCGAAGCCAAACTGGCGTACGAGCCCGCTGCAATACCAGCAGGGCGCGAGTGTGGTGACCAAGATGAGCTTGCGATAACTGCGCTGGCGTCCCGCATTGCGGAAGGCGTCGGTCTCGCCGTGCGACGAAGGATCGGAATTCTGTACCCGGCGGTTGTGACCGGCGGCGACGAGGTTGCCGCTGGCGTCAAAAATCGCGGCACCGATCGGAATGCCGCCCTCAGCCAGGCCTTTGCGGGCTTCCGCTATCGCGACCGCCAGCATTGCAGAGTAGTCGGAGCGGTTCATTGTCCATGATTATATGAGGAATGTGGTGGGTCACGCGGCGGAGCGTATGCCGCCCCATGCCTCACGATACTTAGTGCCGGCGATGGCTGCGTTGTTTCCGAAACATGCGTGGATCATAGCTGAGGGGCGTTACGTCATGCACCACGATACGCTTGTAGTCTGGATGCTCGGGATTGATCAGGAGCCTCGGCGAAGATGCCTCGACTTCAAAATTGAGCTGAATGCCGGGGTTCACTGGAGCATACAATCGTTCGGTCCCGAGTTCAGCAAGGAAACACGCATAAGGGGTTAGCATTTAGCAACTTACGTCGAGGTTGCAAGAGCTTGCAACCGGTTGCAAAAATTCTCAGTCTTGACAACGCGAGCGAAGGGTATAAACTCGCGCGAGTAATTGATTTTTCGTAGGATGGAAGTAGTGCCATGAAAAGATATTGTAAGCTGGCGAGCGTTTGCGTTATTTTCCTACTGGCGGTTTCGCTGTCCGCGTCCGCCGACTCCACCGACAGTTTTTCTGGAGCGCTCACTCAGGTTTCAAATGGCACTGTATCCGGATCCTTCACGTTAAATAGCCAGACCGGTGAGTTTTCGAATGTTTCCATTTCTTTTGCGAGTTCAGTTCTTGGGAATGGTAACGCAAATCCTGGCTCAGTGAACGGGTACCGGGATGCAAGTGGGCAATGGGCGTTTTTATGGTGGGGTTTTGCGAGTAACGGAGATTTTGTCCTGTACGACGTCAGTTTCCTTGCTAACGGTACGTTCCAAGCAACTGGGGGGATTGGCGATTGGCACGGAGACCATGGAAAGTTCAACTTGTCGGTTCCCGAAGGTGGCGCCAAACTGACTTACCTGATGCTTTCAGCACTCGCCGTGTTCGGTGGAATCCTTATATCCGGGAAGCAGCGCCGCTCCACGCGTACGGCCCAATCCAACTGACGTACCACCCCACCCAAGCAATTACTAACGCTCAATTGCTAGCCGAGAGCGCGCCTAACAACACCCCTCCTTATCACAGTCATCTCGCATAAAAGTAGAGGCGATCCCCCACGTAGTCGGGGTCATGAAGCATGAAGAAGGGCAAGATTGGATGCCAAGGTGGTACGCCTAGATCGCCCAACTCTGCCATCGCATCAGGCGGTAGTTGCGTCTTTCTCTCTCGCAGGCCGGGGTTCAGGAGGATCTTCGATCGACGAAGGTGGAATCTTCTTGGTCTTTCTCATCCACTCGGCCGCTCTCTGTTCGGCTTCCAGTAGTTGCTCCATCGTCATCGTCTTGTTCACGTGGTTCTTGGCTCTGGTGATTTGTTCGTTCGCGATCAGGAACCACATATACGCATACACCAGGTCCTTCGGCCCAGCCCGACGAGCCGAGTAGAGCTGTGCCAACGCCAGTTGGGCTGTAGGCAAGCCCTGCTCAGCGGCTTTTTGGCAGATGGCTAAGGTCGCTTCATCATGGCGATTACCGTTGGTGGGATTCGCCAATAGAGATGGGAGCAGCGATGGCGTCGAACTGGCTTGGCTTAGAGTCATGAACAGGAGTTCGACACGGCTGGAGACTCCTAACTTGTCAAACACTCGAAACAGGTAGTTCTTGATGGTGTGCTGACTCAAGCCCAGACGTTGGGCGATTTCGCGATTGGAGAGCCCCTCGGCCAAGCTGCGAACCACCTCCATCTCCCGCTTGGAGAGCAGATCCAAGCCATTGGCGTCCACCGCTCGAACGGTGGGGGAAGAAGCCAGGGCCTCCACGGCAAACGACATCTGCAGGCTACTGGCCCAGATTTGGCCCTCATAGACGCTGCGAACGCATTTGCAAAGCGACTCCATGGACTCGTGCCGACTGAAGATTCCTCTCGCACCGGCACGGAAGGCGTGCAAAATAGATTCCCGCTTCGAGGAATCCATCAACACTACAGCGCGAATCTGAGGGTGCGCCACCCGTAGTTCGCGCAAAACTTCAAACGCCCGGTGGGGTTCCGCGTCCAGATTGGAACTGATCAACAGAACATCGGCCTTATGCGCAGCGGCGGTCGCGATCAGACCGCGGGAATCAGAATCTGCACTGATGACATCCAATCCCTGATCCCGCCTCAGCGCGTCTGCGAGCAACTGAGCGTGAATCCGGGTGTTGTCCGCAACCAGTACGCGAATCCGCTCCTCCCTCGTACGTTGCGTCTCCATACGTTTCTCCAGCGACACTATTCGAGTAAATCCCCTGACGGGGACCGAATCAACCAAATGCCACAATCGAAACAAGCTGTCCTGGGTACGGGGGCTCTCCCACAGGCGGGGGAAACAAACTTGTTCTGTTCGGGGGAGGTCCGAAAGAGCACAAGCTAACAAGCCTTTTAACGCCGTTCAAAGGGCACTTTACGGCTATATACCGCTAACGACTCGGAGTCTATAGTATCTCTGGCCGGAATGCAAGCCAAAGGTCGCAAGAACTTGCATCTGTTGCACTAGGCTGCGACCGATGTGAAAACACACCCCCCTGTTTTTGAGCAGTTGGGCTCCAGTAGGGGCTTCTGGAGGTCGGTCGACGGTGTCCCAATCTCTTGAATTTCCCCGTAGAATCAGTGGGATCGAACCTTAGACGGCCCTCTTCTCAAGCTGCGATTGCCCGGAGCGAAATCGGTTTTACTGACTGCGCGACGTCGAACCTCTCTGCCGGCTGAGAAATTCTTCTCTAGGCCTATCATCCGTACGCAAGGAGAATCTTCGCTCTCTTGTAGATGAGAAATCCGTCGCGGAGAGCGTGTACCTCTTGCAGCAACCTGCATACGAATGTAGCCTAGGTTCACTTTCGGGCAACCAACTCATAGCCGGGTTCCCAACCCCCTTGCCCGGTAAACGAAATTTATTTGAGTCAGCGGGCGGTTTGCAAATAACCCGCGAAGGCGAGTGGGTACACAGGAGCATTCGCGCTCCTGCAACGGTTGACGGCTACTTGAGACGAACAGCATAGCGATAAGGTAGATAGACATAGTAGAGATTTTCCTCCCCTGGATCTCTCAAAAGTACGTTCCCCCAGGCTTTCGAATTCTTGAGGTCCCCCGTTTCCGTTTGAGCTATTCGCAGGCGTAGAGGTCACCTTGTGACCCAGAGGGCGAAGCTATGAGTGCCGGCAACCAGTCATGGGAGTTTCCGAATATGGCGCCAAGCACTGCATCCGGTATTGAGAACTGGTATGCCGTGCACACCCGCGCCCGCCACGAAAGAGTCGTCGCTCAACGGCTGCGCGAACAAGGCGTAAACATTTTCTTGCCGCTGGTCACCGAGGTGCATCGCTGGAGCGACCGGCGGAAATCGGTGGAAGTGCCGCTCTTTGGCTGCTATGTGTTTGTGAAACTACCTCCAACCGGCGAGGATCGATTGCGAGTGCTGCGCATCGACGGTGTGTTCAAGTTCGTCGGCGGTCGGGGGATGGGAACTCCCATCGCGGAGGCACAAATTGATGCCGTCCGAACCCTGATCGGGCAGCAAATACCCTGGAGTACCCATCCATTCCTTCAGATCGGGCAGCGGGTGCGAGTACGTGGCGGCGCGCTGGACGGGGTCGAAGGGATTCTGCTCGCTCGAAATGACGACAACACATTGGTGGTTTCCGTCGACGCAATTCAGAGATCTTTAGCGGTTCGCATTCAGGGATACGACGTCGAACGTGTTTAGGATTCCCACAACTCCCTCTTCCTCGGTGTCTGCAAAAAGGAACTCCACGCCCGTGACAGAAAACCTAATCGAAGCGGTACGCCTGTTAGTTGTCAGCAAGGAGCCCACCCTGGTTCGCTCGCTGTGGTCGATTGGGGAAACGAATTCCTGGCAACTGGAGACGGTGGGCAGCGGTTGGGAAGCATTGGAGACGGTGCAAGCGGGAATTACACCGGACCTGCTTCTGCTGGATTTGCCTCGCGGGGATGCGGATAGCCTGCACATCTTGCGTTGGCTGCGCAGACTTCGTCCGAACTTGCCGATCCTTTTGATTTGTTATCCCGACGATGCGGGGCGAAAAAATGAAGCCATCCGCCTGGGCGCCCAGGAGTACCTGGTCAGGCCGATCGACAACGAGCAACTGGAGTGCGTAATCCGAGGCCAACTGAGCTCACGAAGCGAAGGCGTCGAGATGGAGATCGCGAGTGAGGACATCGAACAGGTCAGCGAGGACGCATTCTTCGTTGGCGCAAGTCCGATCATGCGCAAGCTTCGCGCACAAGCCGAATTGCTGGCACAAGCCAGCGTCCCGGTGCTTATCCTGGGAGAAATTGGAAGCGGAAAAGACACCGCGGCGCGGCTCATACATAAGTTATCTGTCCGCTCCGGCTTCAAATTTCTGAAGGTGAATTGCGCGGCGCTTCCCGGCGAACTGCTCGAAACCGAACTCTTCGGTTACGAGCGCAGTGATTCCACGGGTTCAGTACGATCCAAGCCCGGCAAACTCGAACTGTGCGAAAAAGGTACGGTTCTGCTGGACGAGATTGCCGAGATGCCCACCAGCATCCAGAGTAAACTGCTGCAAGTATTGCAAAACAAGCAGTTCTTCCGACCAGGCAGTGGCGTGGCGGTCGAGGTCGACGTCCGAATTCTGGCGGCCACTAGCGCTAACATTGAGCGAGCGCTTTCGGAAAGAAAACTGCGGGAAGATCTTTATTATCGGCTGAGCGCTTTCACGGTTCAGGCCCCGCCGTTGCGCCAGCGCAAAGACGAGCTTCCAGTTCTCCTTCGCCATTTTATGCATCATCTGGCTAAGCACTACGGCCTTCCTCCACGCACGTTTTCTCCTTCGGTGCTCGATGCCTGCCATGCCTATTCGTGGCCAGGAAATCTCCGCGAGCTCGAGGAGTTTGTGAAACGTTACCTGGTGATGGGGGAGAAGGAGCTAGCCTTTGGTACGCAGAAGTCGGGACATGCACCTGGGAACGGCAACCCGTTGGGGACGCCGGAGCCAGCCAGAGAAGCACTAGTCGCGGGCGAGGATGGGGAGCGACCCTCCGGTCTCAACTCACTCAAGTCCCTGGTGCAGAGTGTTCGGTGCGAAGCTGAAAGAAACGCAATCGCCACGGCTCTTGAGAAAACCGGCTGGAACCGAAAAGCGGCAGCGCGGCTGCTTAAGGTCAGCTATCGAACTCTGCTGTATAAGATCGAGCAATACCACATGAGCTCTGCGGAAACCCATCCGTCCGCATTCCAAGGAAATGGATTTAGAGGCAATGGCAAACGGATTTAGCATGGGATGGGGACGCGCCGCGTTACAATTGCTCAGTTTGGAGCAAATCATGACAACCCCGGCAAAGAAGAGGTGCTGGCAGAGGGCAGCGATGTTCGTCCTCTGCATTCTGATCCCTGGTTGCCTGGCGGCGCAAACTGACGCGGCAAACAGCGCAAAACCGGAAGCGCAGACAGTTGCTCCCGACCCCAACACAACTGGGACCGCAGTCCGAGCGCACGATGACACTTACATTATCGGTACCGACGACGTACTGTCGATCAACGTCTGGAAAGAAGCTGAGGTATCTAGGACGGTTCCGGTTCGCTCCGATGGCAAAATATCATTGCCTTTAGCCGGCGAAGTGCAGGCCAGCGGGGTAACGCCCCTTCAGTTAGAGAAGGTGTTGGCCGCCAAGCTGCAAAGTTTCATCTCCGAGCCTGAAGTTACCGTCATCGTGTCGGAAATCAAAAGCCAGAAATTCAACATCCTCGGCCAAGTCGCGAAGTCCGGATCGTACTCGCTGACAAACTCTTCGACAGTGTTGGACGCAATTGCTCAGGCTGGTGGCTTCCGAGATTTTGCCAAACAAAAATCCATTTACATCCTTCGCCAGAACCCTGACGGCACACAGTCACGCTTGCCCTTTAACTACAAGGATGTCATCAAGGGCAAGAACTCGGCACAGAACATTAAGCTCCAGCCGCGTGACACCATCGTGGTCCCTTGAAAGCAACAGCCATGCTAATCCGAGTCTTCGTTAGTACTATTCTGCTGGCGGCGTGCCCTCTCTGGGCGCAGGGCGGCGCCGAAGCTGCCGCAACCGGCCCCAGCGGCGGAGGTGGCAGCATGTCGACGCCCGCTCCGGTCAGCGGCGAAGGTTATTCGATGGGATTTACCTCCGAAACCCGTGCGAATTACCTGCGCGGAGGACTGGTTTTCAGCAGTGCCTACGACAGCGACGCCACGACCGGGACTAACGGCCAGCCGGTAAGTGATGTGAGCTATTCGATATCGCCTACGATCTCGCTGGACCAGACTCGGTCACGACTCCATTGGGTTCTCTTTTACAGTCCGGGGTTTACGTTCTACCAGAAGACCAGTTCGCTCAATCAAGCCAATCACAATCTAGGCGTAAATCTTAGCTATCGCCTGAGCCCACATGTGACCTTGAGCCTGCGAGATTCCTTTCAAAAGACATCCGATATTCTCAATCAGCCGAGTTCGGATCTTCAACAGCCAGTCTCAGGGGGCGTGTTTGTTCCCAACTATTCCGTGATCGAGCCGATTGCCGATGTGCTCACAAATACCGCGAACGCTACGCTCACCTACCAGTTCGCCGCTAACGCGATGGTCGGAGCGAGCGGAACCTTTACGAATCTGCACTACCCGAACCAAGCACAAGTTCCCGGATTGTCCGATACGAGCTCAAGAGGAGGGTCGGCTTTCTACACGCACCGCCTCTCGAAAATGCACTACATCGGGGTTACGTATCAATACCAAATGTTCCTGGCTAATCCGAATGTGGGGCAGAGCGAAACTCAAGCCCACAGCGTGTTTCTCTTCTATACGCTCTATCTGAAGCCGACGCTTTCCATTTCGCTGTTCGGGGGTCCACAGTACTCTGACACTGTACAGTTCGGTGTGCCGGCGTCGAGGTCATGGTCTCCGGCGGGCGGCGCAAGCGTGGGCTGGCAGGGGAAGCTCACCAGCTTTGCAGCCAGTTACTCGAAATCAATTAACGAGGGCGGCGGTTTGGCCGGAGCGGTTCAGTCGAACAGCGCGTCCGCCTCGGTGCGCCGGCAACTCACACGAACCTTGAGTACGTCAATTGGGGCGAGTTACGCGAGCAACAGTGTTCTGGATGCGTTGCCTGCGTTCAGCACCGGTGGGCATACCATCTCGGGAAACGCCTCGGTGGGGCGCCAGATAGGCGAACACCTGAATCTGCAGTTGCAATATACGCGTTTGCACCAGAGCTACAGCGACATCGCGGCGATATCTAGGATTCCCGACCGAAATCGCGTGATGGTTAACATCTCGTATCAGTTCGCAAGACCGCTGGGAAGGTAGTCTGGACAGGTAATTATGGTGGATGAGTTAGAGGACAAACCGGGAGAAGGCCTAAACCTTCAGCAATATGTCGGCGTGATTCGTCGTCGGCACATGTACTTTTTGATACCGTTTTTTCTTGGGTGGCTGGTGGTGTGGGGCGCGAGTTGGGTTCTGCCCGCGCGCTACAAGTCGGGCACGCTGATTCTGGTAGAGCAGCCGAGCATGCCCAAGGATTACGTGACGCCGAACATAAACGATGATTTGCAAGCACGGTTGCAGACCATAACCCAGCAGATCCTCAGTCGCACCCGTCTTTTGCATATTATTGATGAGCTCAATCTGTATGCCGACCAACGCGGTCGGCTGAATCCCGACGAACTGGTCGAGCGGATGAGTAAGGATATCCAGATTGAGCTGGTACGCGATGTCGGACTTCGGATCACCTCGTTCAACATCTATTATTCTTCTCACGACCCTCACCTCGCCCAGCAGGTGACTGGCGAGCTAACCAATCTGTTCATCAGTGAGAATCTGGAGTTGCGGCAACAGAAATCCGAAGACACGACCAAATTTCTCGAACAACAACTGGAGACGGCAAGGCAGAATTTGGCCGAGCAGGAGGAAAAGGTCAGGGTATACAAAGATCAGCATCTCGGAGAGTTGCCGTCCCAATTGACAAGCAACGTTCAAATCCTGTCCGGACTCCAGTCTCAATTGCAGAGCGAGGAAGACGGACTCAACGCTGACAGGCAGCAGAACGCTTACCTACAATCGATGCTGGAACGATCCCGTGCTTTGCAGAGAGCGCCCAAGAGTGGAGACGGCACACCTGTAGGAATACCCGCTTTGGACCAAGAGCTAGACAAACTCAAAGCGCAGCTCGCCGATCTCAGCTCCCACTACACAGATCGTCATCCAGACGTTCGTAAACTGAAAGATCAGATTGCGAAGACGGAAAAGATGCGGGAGCAAGCTCTCGCCGATCTCAAGGCCGCCGCGACCACCATCTCGGGGAATGGCAACCCGCCCGCGTCCACGCCAGACGATATGGATGGCGGAGATTCCGCGACGGTTCAGCTCCAGGGCCAGTTGAAAGCCAATCAGATCGACATGGCGAACAAAGAACACGAGATCGCTGCCCTGAAAGCGAAGATTGATGAGTACCAGAGGCGTTTGAACGAGGAGCCAGCACGGGAACAGCAATTCGCCGATCTGACGCGTGGCTACGAACAGTCCAAGGCCAATTATGATGAGCTCCTGAAGAAAAAGAACTCTTCGCAAATGGCTACGAGCATGGAATTACTGCAGCAGGGCGAACACTTTCAGATGATTGATCCTCCCAGTCTGCCCTTGAAGCCCGATTTTCCGAATCGCTTGAAGCTGTGTGGCATCGGGCTAGGCATCGGAGTTGCGTTAGGAGGCGTGCTCGCGGGCGGAGCGGAGTTTTTGGATGACCGTCTCTACAACGAGAAAGAACTCAAGGAACTGCTGCCGGTGAACGTGATCTCGGAGATCCCGGCGATCACCAGTCCCGAGGAGGAAAGAAAGCAAGAGAGGAAACTTTGGGTAAGCTGGGTTGCAGCAGGTCTCGTTTTTGCGACTATTCTCACAGGCTCGGCGATTAGCTTCTTTCGGGGATAATGTTGGTAGTCAATGTACAAAGCCTTCTACAATCTGAAGCGTAATCCCTTCGAGATCACTCCGGATCCCTTTTTTCTTTTTCCCACCCGGAGGCATAACGAAGCGCTGGCGGCGCTGTACTACGGCGTGCGACGTCACAAGGGATTCGTGGTCATGACCGGAGAAGTCGGTACCGGCAAGACGCTGCTCGTCCGCTGCCTGCTGCAATTACTGAATCAGAGCGATGTCGCCTACGCCTACGTATTCAATAGCCGGCTCTCGCCGGTTGAGTTCCTGCAGTATGTTGCCGGTGACTTCGGGCTGAACGTGTCGGGTAAAAACAAGAGCGAGCTTCTGCTCGTGCTGAGCAACTACGTGATTTCGCGTCATCAGAAAAAACTCACCACCGTGCTGGTGGTCGACGAGGCACACCATGTGTCCGCGGAAGTCCTCGAGGAGATTCGCCTGCTGACAAATCTGGAGACGACGAACGAAAAATTGCTCCAGATCCTGCTGGTAGGACAACCCGAATTGGATGAGAAACTGGACTCCATCGAACTTCGGCAATTAAAGCAGAGGATTGCCCTGCGCTCGCAGCTGCAGCCGTTGGATTTGGACGAAACCAGAGGTTATATTCAGCGTCGCTTGCAACTCGCCGGAGCAAATTCCAATTCCACTGTGCTTTTTCCGGCCGACACTGTTGTAAGGGTGCATCGACATTCGCGGGGAATTCCGCGGCTGATCAATACCGTGTGCGAGAACGCATTGATCACAGCCTACGCCAGACAGGCGCGGGTTGTGACGCCGGACATCATCGAGGACATCGCCGCAGACTTTCGCCTGGGTGTGATTCATCAGCCCAAGGTCGAGACGGCCACCAACGAGGACGGCGACGCGCGGCGCGCCGCGAAGACTCTGCTCCTCTTGCATGACTATCTGCAAAAACTGCAATCGAGCCAGGGAGAACCGCGGGCAGCCGCAGCAACCGGAGCCAGTAAACATGAGCCGTATATTTGAAGCCTTACAGAGATCCGAGTCGGAGCGGTCGGGCGCACCTTTAGCGCCCCCGGCCCTTGCGACAGAACTCCTGCAGGCAGTAGAGCGCGAAGCAAGCGCTCTTGCCCCGAAGAATTTCCCCGCCAATGAGCTTGCTGACAACAACTTCGCTGAGGAGGAATTAGCTAGGAACGACTTCGCTGATAACGACTTGAGTCGTTTCCAGTCGTTGTCAGTCTCTCTGCCGCCGGACAGCAAGCTGATATGTCTTACCGCTCCCGAAAGTCTCGGCGCAGAGAAATTCCGTTTTCTCGGAGTGCGTTTGAGACAGCTCCAGCAGAGCCGCCCGCTCAAGAAATTGTTGATTACCAGCACAATTCCCGAGGAAGGGAAGACCACAGTGTCGGCAAATCTAGCAACCATTTTGGCTAGGAAGCAGCAGCCGAAGATCCTGCTGTTGGACGGCGATCTGCGGCGTCCGTCGTTAAGTAAGCAGTTCGGCCTGGGCAAACTTCCCGGTCTCAGTGAATGGTTGCATGGCGAGCCCCGCCCCATTGCGCATATCTACCGCCTTGAAGGCCCGAACTTGTGGTTTCTGCCGTCTGGCCGCCCCCCGGAGAATCCCCTCGAATTGATGCAGTCAGGAAGGCTTTCAAACCTCATGGAACAACTCGCAGCCTGGTTTGATTGGATCGTCATTGATTCTCCCCCCGTACTGCCTCTGGCGGATACTAGCGTTTGGGCGCGGTTGGCGGACGGTATTCTTTTGGTAACGAGAGAGGGAACAACCAAGAGGCGGCCGCTGCAGAGCGGTCTGCAGGCGCTTGAACAATCGAAGTTGCTCGGTGCGATTGTTAACTCTTCTGCAAGCACTGACCACACTAACTATTACTATCGCTACGGTCCGGCGGCCGCGCGGAAGGCCGAAGCTTCCAAACAGTAACCTGTCTAGGCCACTGATCCCCAGTTGTTAGTTTGTTTCAGTTCCCAGTTCTGTACTCCCCCAGTAGCGGCACAAGCAGCTTCAGAGTAGGTCATTTGTTCCTGCGCCCGGAAGAGGAAGCAGGAAGAGGAGAGGGAGTCGTGAATGTACGGCGCTCAGGCGGTATCGCAAGTCTGAATACTGTTTCGGCAGACGTTATGCCGGTTGAGGAACGTGGCGTTCTGAGTGAGGGAGCCTTCCACAGGATGATTTCGCTCGAGCGAAAGAGAACCGAGCGCTCGCGAAAGCCTTTCCTGCTCATGCTCCTGGACACGGGGAATCATCCGCAGCCTGATAAGAACAGGAAGGTCCTCGACAAGATTCTCTCGGCGCTTTCTTTGTCAACACGAGAAACCGACATTACAGGCTGGTACAAGAACAACTGTGTTGTGGGAGTCATGTTCACAGAATTTGGGGTGGACGATCGGAATACCATTTTGAGCACCCTGATGACTAGAGTGAGCGAGACGCTGCGCACCAATCTAAGCTCGCAGCATTTCAATCAAATTAGCATCTCCTTTCATCTGTTCCCGGAAGAATGGAATCACGATATCCCCGAAAGGCCCAGCAATCCGACTTTGTACCCCGATCTTACGCGCCGGGATAACGCGAAAAAGTTCTTCTGCGTGGTCAAGAGAATCATGGATATCGCAGGCAGCGGCCTTGCCTTGCTGCTTTTCACCCCTGTTCTCCTGGCCATTGCCATCGCCATCAAGCTGACATCGAAGGGCCCGGTATTCTTCCGACAGAAGCGAGTCGGGCAACATGGTGAACAGTTTGTCTTTCTTAAGTTCAGATCAATGTACGTGAACAACGACGCCAGCGTTCACAAAGCGTACGTCAAGCAATTGATAGCCGGCAGCGCGCCGAGCCATCCCGGGAACGGCAATGGCGACGGCGTTTACAAACTGACAAGAGACTCGAGAATCACCCGCGTCGGCGCTTTCTTGCGACGGACCAGCCTTGACGAGTTGCCGCAGTTTGTCAATGTGCTCAAAGGTGAGATGTCCCTGGTTGGGCCACGTCCCGCCATCGCATATGAAGTAGAAGCATACGACATTTGGCATCGGCGCCGCGTGCTGGAAGCCAAGCCTGGCATTACCGGACTCTGGCAGGTGAACGGACGCAGTCGCATTAAGTTCGATGACATGGTTCGCTTGGATTTGCGATATGCCAAGACCTGGTCGCCGTGGATGGACCTAAAGATTTTGCTGCGCACTCCAGGCGCAGTGGCGTTCGGCGACGGCGCGTACTGAAAAAACCTCCCCTTTGCATATGTCAACTCTGCTACATCCCGCCAATCAGCTTCTTGAACCGGCCTCGGATAAGTCCATGGACAAGGGGAATGGTGACACTGTGATCAAATTCGGCGTAATCGGATATGGATATTGGGGCCCGAACGTGGTCAGAAACCTGGACCAGTTGGAGGGCTCAAAGGTCGTGGCTGTTTGCGACAAGAGCCCGACCGCCCGGAAACGTATACAGAAGACTTACCCGCACGTCAGGGTTCTGACGGAAACCGCCGACCTGATGTCATCGACTGAGGTCGATGCAATTGCAATCGTGACTCCGGTGTGGAGCCACTATGAACTCACTAAGGCCGCTCTGCAAAACGGAAAACATGTGTTTGTCGAAAAGCCCTTTACCAGCGATTCGGCCCAGGCGGAAGAGCTCATAGAACTTGCGGCAAAAAAGAATCTGAAGATCATGGTGGATCACACTTTCCTATTTACCGGGGCGGTGAAAAAGATTAGCCAACTGCTCGAGGAAGGCACGCTGGGAAAGATCTACTATTACGATTCCATGCGCGTCAATCTCGGCCTGTTCCAGCATGATGTGAACGTGATTTGGGATCTCGCTCCTCACGATCTCTCGATCATCGATCATCTGATCAAGGAGACTCCCGAAGCTGTGTCTGCAACCGGCCAGACCCATCTCAACGGCCTCGAGGATGTCGCATTCATCACCGTCTACTTCCCCAACAAGATTATTGCCCACATCAATGTCAACTGGTTGTCACCGGTTAAGGTTCGCACCACGCTGATCGGAGGCGAGAAGAAGATGCTGGTGTGGAACGATCTGGAGGCTGACGAGAAGATCAAGATCTACGACAAAGGCGTGAACATTACGAGCCGGGAAGGTCTCTACAACTTGTTGGTGAACTACCGCTCGGGTGATATGTGGGCGCCGCAATTGGAGCAGGTGGAGGCGCTCAAGCAAGAACTCGCCTACTTTGTGGATTGCATTTTGACCAATCGCACACCCGTCAATGACGGGGCTGCGGGCCTGCGCGTCGTCAAGATGTTAGAAGCTGCTAATCAGTCCGTGGGAAAGCGAGGAGCGTTGGTGTATGTCTGATGCCTTAGAGGAAAGCCTGCCTGTGAATCCCCATGCTTGCATTTCAGCGGACGTGAAATTGGGGCGCGATGTGAAGCTCTCCAAGTTCATCAATCTTTACGGATGCGAAATCGGTGACCAGACCAAAATCGGCGCCTTTGTCGAGATCCAGAAGAACGCGAAGGTTGGTAAGTGCTGCAAGATTTCGAGCCACACCTTTGTGTGCGAGGGCGTCACCATTGAGGACAACGTCTTCATCGGCCACGGCGTAGCATTCATCAACGACAGCTATCCGCGAGCAACTGCGGTCGACGGGAATCTGCAAACCGAGGCCGACTGGAAAGTCGAGCGGACCGTCATCAAGAAGGGGGCATCCGTCGGCTCGGGGGCGACCATCCTCTCCAATATCACGATCGGCGAAAACGCCATTGTAGGAGCCGGCAGCGTAGTCACCAAGGACGTACCTGCCAACAGTATCGTAGCCGGAAATCCGGCTCGGGTTTTGCGTTATATCGAACAGACCTTGGAGGTCATAAAGTGAGCGTTTCTAATAACACAAACAGCATTCCTTTTCTTGATCTGGTTACTCCTCACGTAGAAATGGAGCAGGAACTTACCGCCGTTTTCCACCAGGCTCTACATACCGCCGGCTTCATTGGCGGCCCGATGGTGGAAGATTTCGAGAAGGCGTTTGCCGCGTTCTGCGGCACCAGCCACGCGATCGCCATCAGCAGCGGCACTGATGCCCTGCGCTTCGCCATTATGGCGTGCGGCGTACCTCCAGGCGACGTGGTCCTGACCGTGCCTAATACTTTCATCGCCACCACGGAAGCCATTTCGCAGGCGGGTGCGCTTCCGGAATTCGTCGACATTGACGAGCGCACCTACAACTTGGACCCGGAGAAGCTTCGGGAGTATTTAGAGGAGCAGTGCACAGCTGACAAATCGGGCAGGCTCATCAGCCGTCGCAGCGGCCGGCCGGTCACGGCCGTCGTTCCAGTCCATCTCTACGGACAGACTGCCGACATGGATGCAATCCTGGAACTTGCAAATCGGTACGGCCTAATCGTAATTGAGGACGCTTGCCAGGCGCATGGAGCCGAGTATTTTTCACGCAAGCACAATCGCTGGATGAAGGCTGGTTCGATGGGCCGAGCGGCGGCATTCAGCTTCTATCCGGGAAAGAATTTAGGTGCCTGCGGCGAGGCAGGCGCGGTGACCACCAACGATTCCAGTCTGGCGAAAACGATCAGCATGCTCCGCGACCATGGCCAGGCAAAGAAGTACTATCACGACATCGAGGGCTACAACGGCAGACTGGATGCAATTCAGGCCGGTCTGCTGCGCGTGAAACTCACTCATCTGGCAAAGTGGAATGCTCAGCGCCGGGAACATGCCGCCGAATACAATCGCCTTTTTGCTGCAGCAGATGAGACGGTTACTCCACCGTTCGAGCCTTCATGGTCTCGCGCTGCGTACCACCTCTATGTGATACGCACCAACGACCGCGATGGAATGATGGCTCACCTAAAGAACGCAGGCATCGGAACAGGAATCCACTACCCGATTCCATTGCACCTCCAGAATGCTTATGCATCGCTGCAGTATCGCCTCGGAGATTTCCCCGTGGCAGAAAAAGCCGCTGCGGAAATTGTCTCCCTGCCAATGTTCCCGCAGTTAACCGGGGAGCAGCAAGCCAGGGTCGTGAAGGAAATTCTGAACTTTGCCTCCAAGTTCACTCGCAAACACGCGGAAGCCGAGGAAGCTTCTCTGGCCACGGCTGACCGGACCGCGTAAGCCGCTAGTCATCTCAACTCCCCGAAATAATTTCCAGATAAGGGACAAGACAAATGAAACTTTCAGTCATTGGTGCAGGCTATGTGGGCCTCACGACGGCGGCTTGCCTGGCGCAAATCGGTCACGACGTCTTCTGCAGTGAAAGCGACGTCGAGAAACTTGCCAAACTGCAGAATGGGGGAATGCCACTTTTTGAGCCCCACCTCGAGGACGTTATTAAGGGCGTTCGAAAAGCGGGCCGGTTGCGCTTCGGTTCCACGGAAGAGGCAATTGCTTGGGGAGACGCGATCTTCATTTGTGTGGGAACGCCGCCATTAGCCAATGGGGACGCGGACCTTTGCGCCATCGAAGTAGTCGCGCGAGCGATTGCGAAGCGTGCCACCGGGTATCGGCTCATCATCGAAAAGAGCACAGTACCAGTTCAGACCGGCGCACAGCTGCGAAAGCACCTGTCCGTGCATAGCACAAATGGGTTGAGATATGACGTGGCATCCAATCCGGAATTCCTCCGGGAAGGAACCTCTGTCGAAGATTTCTTGCACCCCGACCGGATCGTCATCGGGGCCGACTCGCCACGAGCGGCGGGCCTTCTGCGAGAGATCTATGAACCGATTGTCCAACAGAAGTTCACCTGCCCCATCCATTCGGGTTGCCCGAAACGCAAGGACCCTATCTTCCTGGCCACAGATACCAATTCAGCCGAACTGATCAAGCATGCCTCCAATTCTTTTCTTGCTATGAAAATTTCCTTCATCAACATGGTCGCGAATCTGTGCGAAGTGGTGGGAGCCGACGTGACCAAGGTGGCCGAAGGGATGGGGCTGGATCCTCGAATAGGTCCTGCTTTCCTGAATCCCGGTATCGGGTTTGGAGGATTCTGTTTTCCCAAGGATGTGCAAGCTTTCGTTAGGATTGCCGAGAAATCGGGTTGCGATTTCTCTTTGCTGAAGGAAGTGGAGAAGATCAACCAACGCCGGGTGGAACATTTTGTCGAGAAGATTCGCAAGGAACTGTGGGTCGTGCGTGGCAAGAAAATAGCCGTGTGGGGTCTCGCATTCAAGCCCAACACTGACGACGTGCGTTTCGCACCCTCCATTACCCTTGTGAAAGCCCTGCTGGCCGAAGGTGCTGCAGTCCGTGCCTACGATCCCGAAGCTACCGAAAAGGCCCGAGCCGTCCTTCCCGAAGTTACATACTGCACCGACGCTTATCGGGCGGCCGAAGGCGCAGACGCCATCTTGATCGTCACCGAATGGGACGAATTTCGGCAGATGGATTGGAATCGATTGCTTTCAACCGTCGAGCAGCCCTTAGTAATCGATGGAAGGAATGTCTTCAGTCCGGAACAAATCAGCGGGAAGGGATTTCGGTATGTCAGTATCGGACGCGTCGATGCTTCGCCGTGGCAAGCCGCCGTCGGCGAGAAGATAGATTCTTCGTCGCTGAGAGCAGGCAACAGCGTTCAGGAAGTCCCGGCTTAAGAGCGCTTCTGCCCCAAAGCCTCGTTCGCCGATTGCGTTTCCCTGTTGACCCACTGACGGAGAGCGATTGTCATGCCCATTGTCGATTGCGTCGGCGAACACGGAGAAAGCTGAGAAAATGTCCAATACAGCGACCTTACCCAGTCCCCAACCCTCACTCGTAGAACTCGCGTCGAAACGCAAGAAGATCTGGGTAGATCTGGACAATTCTCCGCACGTTCTTTTCTTCCGGCCGATTATCGAGGAACTTAGAAAGAGAAATTATGACGTGCTGGTCACCGCGCGGGACGCCTACCAGGTGCGAGAACTGCTTGAATTTTACGGAGTTTCGGCCAAACTGATCGGAAGGCATTACGGGAAGCATAAGGTCTGGAAAGCGATGGGAACGTGCTGGCGTGCGCTTGCCGTCACCGCAAGTGTGCGAAAAGAAAAAATAGACCTCGCGGTCACCCACGGATCGCGCGCATGCATACTGGCATGCGCCTTGCTGAGAGTCCCTGACGTAATGCTGTTTGACTATGAATTCGCGGCGAAGATACCCGGCATCAAGCCGACTTGGCTCATGGCGCCGGGCGTGATTGCGAACCACCAGGCGGCTCATGACGCCAATCTGGTTGAGTACCCGGGCATCAAAGAAGACGTGTATCTCTCGCGATTCCGCCCTGATTATGGATTACGGCAGCGCCTGGGTATTGCCGACGACGATTTGCTGGTCATGGTGCGGCCTCCAGCGATCGAGGCCCACTACCACAATCCGGAAAGCGAAGCGTTGTTAACCGCTGCCATCAATAGATTTGCAAGTAACCCCGGCACTAAGATCCTGCTTCTGCCGAGAAATAAGAGGCAGGAAGCTGAATTGCGCTCGGCCTGGACCGAGGCCATTGCCCTGCGGCAGATTCTGATTCCGGATCATGTCGAAGATGGCCTAAACCTGATCTGGAACTCCGACCTCGTGATCAGTGGGGGCGGAACCATGAATCGTGAAGCGGCCGCGTTGGGAGTTCCGGTCTACAGCATCTTCCGCGGCAGAATTGGTGCAGTCGACAGCTACCTTGCCAACCAAGGCCGCCTGGTTTTGCTCGAATCCGTCGAGGATGTGAGGACGAAGATCAAAGCTGTACACCGGGAACCGCATAAGCAACGTCTCAGCGGAGAAAATAGCCCGGCCCTCGAAACCATAGTTCAGAATATTATTTCGATCGTCGAGTCCAAGACCGTGGCCTCTCAATCGGTTCACGGTTGAATCAATTTTGAAAAGCCCGACCCTGGAGCACGATTGTTGAGAGCCCTCCCTAAACTTTCTGAAAGAAACTATCACGAGAAATGACAAACACTTTAGCCACTTCGGGCACCGAGACACGCGTCACCCACTTGGTGGAATTGGCAATTCGCGGTCTCGAATCGATGTATGACGAAGAAAAGCAGTTGTTCTGCCATCGCCTGAAACAGACTCCGTCCGGAAACATCAGGGAAGGCATCTCGCAGCGCTACACGGTCATGACACTGCTAGGTCTGTTGCGTGCGGAGTCCGCCGGGTACCGGTCTCCTGTCGACATTTACGCCACAATCGATGCCCTATACAGGAATACAGAATGGGTCGACAACATCGGCGACCTTGGCCTTCTGCTCTGGCTTTCTGCCGTGTCTTCTCGGAAGTTGGACAGTTTCTATGCGACATTCGATTTAGAGAACGCCCTGCACAATTACTCGGACGCTCGAAAGCGGATTACGATGGAACTGGCATGGTTTTTGACGGGACTTGCTTACGCCAGCCGCGCAGAAGAAAAACAACGGCCGTATATTGAGCCGTTGGCACGCCAAACCTACACGTTGTTGCAGTCCAATCAGGGCAGGGACGGCCTCTGCGGCCACATGGCCAAGTGGAGCTCGTTGGCTGGAGCCGTGCGAGGACATGTGGGAAGTTTTGCCGATCAGGTCTATCCAATTCTTGCGATGGCTCATTTTGGTCAGGTTTTCGGGATGAAAGAGGCCTCGCAGAATGCGCTCCGGTGCGCCAGCGCGATTTGCAGACTGCAAGGTCCTTTAGGGCAATGGTGGTGGCATTATGACTCGGTGACCGGTGGCGTATTCGAGCGCTACCCGGTGTATTCGGTGCATCAGCACGCCATGGCACCTATGGCACTGTTTGCGGCGCAAGAGGCATGCAACGCCGACTTCAGCGAGCAGATCTACAAAGGGTTGGGGTGGATCAGTGGGGCAAATGAACTGCAAGAGGATCTCGAGGACGAGTCTGCCAGCGTGATCTGGAGGTGCATCTGCCCGCCGAAATCGGCATCTCACTTCGGACGCGTCCCTGTCCTGATAGGACAGCAGAGGACGGCAGGAAAGTTGCGCGTCCTGCACGAGTGTCGCCCCTACGAATTAGGCTGGCTTCTGTACGCCTTTGCGGGACGCGAATCCAAGGCGATGCAGTCGTGAGTTCGCTAGCACATTTCAGTGTCGCGGTTCTCTCTCTTCGGATTGGCAAATGCGGTTGAAGGCGAGTGCTGGTCAGTATGACCGTTTACAAGATTGATCCAATAAGAGACCGCCGATGGACAGAATTTCTGCAAAGACATCCGGAGGCTTCTGTATTTCACACCTCGGGCTGGCTGGAAGCGTTGCAACGCTCCTATGGCTACGAGCCCGTCGTTTTCACAACCTCGCCACCAGACACTGAACTAGGGAATGGTATTCCTTTCTGCCGCATCACAACTTGGCTCACCCGCCGCAGACTAGTGTCGCTCCCCTTCTCCGATCACTGCACACCGCTTGTGGAAAATTCAGCGGAGTTGACATGCTTGTTAACCTCCTTACGGCGGGAGCTAGAGAACGAGAAATGGAACTACATCGAAATCCGGGCTGGCGACCCACATTTACCCAGCCTGGCGCCTTTCGCGAAGGCTAAGGCCTTTTGCTTTCACAAGCTGGACCTTCGTCCGAGTTCGGATGAACTTTTCCGCGGTTTTCATAAGGACTGCGTACAACGGAAAATTCAGCGGGCTAAGCGAGAGGGGCTGACTTGCGAGGAGGGAAGGGACGACTTATTGTTACGTAAGTTCTACCATCTGCTCCTAATAACACGGCGAAGGCATGGATTGGCGCCACAACCAGTCCGATGGTTTAGAAATCTGATTGCTTGCTTGGGAGACGGAGTTAAGATTCGGGTGGCTTCGAAAGACGGTCGTCCAGTAGCGAGCATCCTTACACTGCGCCATAAACGGGTGCTGGTTTACAAGTATGGTTGCTCCGACCACCGATTCAACAATCTGGGTGGGACACAGCTTTTGATGTGGAAAGCGATTCAGGAAGCCAAGAACGATCAACTTGAAGAATTTGACATGGGTCGCTCTGATTGTGACAAGCCCGGGTTGATTGCGTTCAAAGATCGTTGGGGTGCTGCTCGGTCCACGTTGTCCTACCTGCGATATCCGTCACGAAGCTCGCAAACCATCAGTGAAGCGATGCAAGGCAACGTTGCCAAGTATGTTCTCGCCCACGTACCGGACAGTTTGCTAGTCGCAACAGGAAGCCTGCTCTACAAATACATGGGGTAGCGTGCCTGGACTGAAAAGGCGCTCGTGATCGATCGAGATAAGGGTTGCTTCCAACTATAATCATGGCTCAAGACGTCAAATACGTGATCGTCACACCGGTGCGCGATGAAGAAGAGCATATTGAAGCGACGATTGAAGCTGTTGCCGGCCAGACTATTAGGCCGGCGGAATGGGTTATCGTCGACGACGGTTCGAGCGACAGAACTGGTGACATCATCGATCAGTATGCAGCGAAGTTTCCCTGGATCTCGGTCATACACAGGTCAAACCGAGGGTTTCGAAAGTCCGGCGGCGGTGTTATTGAAGCCTTTTACGAAGGCTATAATGCTTTTCACTGTGGCGACTGGGAGTTCATTGCGAAGCTGGATGGAGATTTAACCTTTTCTGCCGAATACTTCGAGAAATGTTTCGAGCACTTCCGCAGCCAACCTCGGCTTGGCGTCGGTGGAGGAGAGATCTATCACGATCACGGTGGCGTCGCGAAACTGGAGGGGAATCCCAGGTTTCATGTCAGAGGAGCAACCAAAATTTATCGAAGGGCCTGCTGGGAAGCGATTGATGGCTTATTAAAAGCTCCGGGCTGGGACACCATTGATGAAGTGAAAGCCAATATGTTGGGTTGGAAGAGCTACAGCTTCGGGGAGCTCCACGTTGCTCATCATCGCTTGACGGGATCCGCCGACGGAGCATGGCGCGACAGGGTAAAGCACGGTGTGGCCTGCTACGTATCGGGATACCACCCTCTCTTTGTTGCGGCGAGCTGCTTTCGCAGGCTCTTTCAGCGGCCATATGTCGTCGGTTCTGCTGCGCTTTGTTATGGATTTCTTAAGGGCTACTTTACGCGCATAGCGCGAGTGAACGATGCACCGCTGGTTAAGTACTTGCGCACTCAGCAACTGAGACGTCTCTGCGGACTAGAAACAATCTGGAAGTGAGCTGCGGCCTGGGTCATTAGAGAAAAGACATATGTGTGGAATTTGCGGAAAACTGAACTTCGAGAAAGGCGCTAGCGTGAAACCCGCTCTGATTCGGGCAATGATGGACACTATCCGCCATCGGGGCCCAGACGACGATGGACTCCACATAGCCTCCGAGGTGGGGTTGGGTTTCTTGCGGCTTTCGATCATCGATCTGAGCAGCGGCCATCAGCCGCTCTCGAATGAGGACGGCACGATCTGGATTGTGTTCAACGGTGAAATCTACAATTACCGCGAGCTGCGCAAATTTCTCTTAAGCAAGGGCCATGTTTTCAAAACACAGACCGACACTGAGGTGATCGTGCACCTGTACGAGGAGTATGGCCCCCAGTGCTTGGAGAAGCTGCGCGGAATGTTTGCCTTCGCAATATGGGACGAAAACGCGAAGACTCTTTTCTTGGCGCGGGACCGGGTTGGAATAAAACCCCTCTACTACTCGCTGACCGACAAAGCGATAGTGTTTGCTTCCGAGATCAAAGCAATCCTGGCCGACCCTTCGATTAACCGAGAGCTAGCCCCGGAGATCATAGACCGGTTCCTGACTTTCCTTTATGTGCCGGGCGAGGAGACATTGCTCAAGCATGTCCGTAAGCTCGCTCCAGGGCACTATCTGCTGGTTAAGAATGGCAAAGCAGAACTTCGACAATACTGGGATTTGCAGTTCTCTAAGCCTTCCAACTGCCTGAGCCTCAACGACGCAGAGAACGAATTGTCGAATCTGTTAGCCGAGGCGGTTGAGTTGCATATGATTGCAGACGTCCCCGTCGGCGTTCTTCTAAGCGGTGGCGTGGACTCGACCGCGGTACTCAGCTTTGCCGCAGAGAGAACAGACAAGGAAATCAGCACCTACACTGTCGGCTTTTCCGATTCCGGCGTTGCCGACGAAAGACCCTACGCGAGGTTGGCTGCCGAAACCTTTGGCACTCAGCATCACGACATGACGATCACTGCCGGGGATTTTGCGGAATTCCTCCCGCGATACGTCTGGCACATGGAAGAGCCGGTTTGTGAGCCACCCGCTGTTGCTATGTATTACGTCTCGAAACTGGCGAAGAACTATGTCAAGGTACTTCTCTCAGGGGAGGGCGGTGACGAAGCTTTTGCCGGTTACAGTAACTATCGGAACACCCTTTGGCTGGAGCGTCTCAAACACATTATGCCGGCGCTCAACGACACGGCATCCCGCGGACTGTACGGGGTCAATTCATGGTTTCACTCTTCGCGAATAACAAAGTACGCGCCTTTGATAAACGCGACATTTCCTGATTACTATTACAGTCGAACGTCGAACCCTTACCGCTACTCCGGGAATGGCCTGGGCGAACTATACTCCGCGGATTTTGAACGGTCGATCGATAGGGAATATTCGGTTGAGCCTGTCCAGAAGTTGTTCTCGAGGGTCAAGGATCAAGGCATTCTGGACCAGATGCTTTACATCGACACCAAGACATGGCTGCCAGATGACCTGTTGATCAAGGCCGACAAGATGACGATGGCCAACTCATTGGAACTCCGGGTGCCGTTGCTGGATCATCGAGTGCTCGAGTTCGCGGCCTCTCTGCCCGCCGATTACAAAGTCAGGGGCTTCAGCCTCAAATACATATTGAAGCGAGCATTGTCGAAGAGAGTTCCCAGGGCAATCCTCAAGAGGAAGAAAGCTGGTTTTCCTGTCCCGTACGAATCGTGGATGCGAGGAGATTTGAAGAATTGGCTGAACGGGATCCTGCTCGACAGGGAGACTTCAGCCAGAGGATATTTCCGGAAGAGCACGGTCGAAAAACTTCTTTCAGAAAACACGTCCTCCGGCAGGTACTCAAAAGAGCTGTTTTCTCTCGCCGTGTTAGAGCTATGGCATCGGCAGTTTCTCGGAAACGAAGCACTTTCCACCGCCTCACCCTGTTTGGATTCCCCGGAATCTTTCGTGACGCGCGCCTAGTTTGGCAATATTTTCAGCGTTGGATTAGGAAGGTTCAAGAATCAAGTTAGGTCTCAAGCAAAATGGAAACGGAAAATCAGGCCGGACGGAATTCGGACGTTGCAGCCGCCGATGCGGAAGCGTCGTCCCTCTCGGCGAAAGTGAAACAGGCTGCGACAGAACGACACAACAGCGGCGGTCGGGTCGCGCTGAACCTCGCCGGCAGAACGCTGTGGCACTTCCCCGGCCGTTTCGGCATTGCTCGTCTTCTCGGTCCCCGATGCTCGTTACGAAGTGTGGTCTTTCACGACGTCTCAGATACGGAATCGCCTTTTACAAAGGGACTGCATGGTACGATCACGCACAAGAACTTCGAGGCTGCGCTAAAGTTTATCACCAGACACTACACTCCCGTCAGCTTGCAAGACGTTCTTGCAGATTCCAATGGTCAAGGGTTGCCGTCCCGACCACTCCTAGTGACTTTCGATGATGCTTATGGATCCGTCAGTGAATTCGCAGCACCGCTTTGCTCGAAGTTCGGCGTGCCGGCGGTTTTCTTCGTCAACGGTTCATGTCTCGATAACCGGCAACTCGCGCTGGATAATCTTGTCTGTTACGTGGCCAACAAGTGCGGACTGGGCACCATCAATGCTGCGGCCCACGCCGCTTGTGACACGACGGACATCGATCTGCGTTCGCTGACAGAGGTCTTCGCCCGCTTTCTCCCCGGAATTTCGTTGTCCGCCAGAGAAGTGTTTCGTGGCGCCCTGCTTCAGTTGGCCCGGATGAGTGAGAGCGACCTGGCGAAAGAGGCTGGGCTTTATGTGAGCAGTCGGCAGCTCCGCGATCTGGCGACTTTCAATTTCGAAATAGGCAATCATACCTACTCCCATGCAAATTGCAGGGCTTTGTCGGCAAGCGAGTTCGCGGGGGAGATCGACAGGAACAAAGCGGTCTTAGAAGCAGCGTCGGGAGGGAACGTGCGTTCCTTCAGCGTGCCCTACGGCTCCTCAGCCGACCTTACCAGTGACCTGGTGGCGCACCTTCATCGTTCCGGATACGAGGCGGTCTTCCTCTCCGAGAGCCGTATCAATCCACAATTTCCCGACCGGTTCCGTCTTGACAGAGTTAGCATTAAGACTGGCAACGATGGCGCACTCTTTTCGGAAATTGAGATCCTGCCCCGGCTCCGCACCATAAGGAACTCGCTATTTGGTGCTGCAAAAGTGCAACTTTCCCGCAGGGTTACTGACCTCGAAAAGCATAGCGAAACCCCGTGGCCACGCGCTTCCGACGACGGTGTTGGCATCGGCGCAGAGGCCCGAAGGGCAAATCCCGGAGCTTAGAAAGAAAGAACTTAGAAAGAATTAGAAAGAAGAAGATAGTCTACTTTTGCAACTTCTGATAACTTTATGTATACCATTCCAATGAACCGCGACGAATTCCTCTTAGAAATGGATGAGATTCTCGACCTACCTCAGGGCACCCTTCGAGGTCACGAAAAGCTGGAGGAGTTGCCGAACTGGGACTCCACCTCGCTGATCACCTTCATAGCCATGGCGGAAAGCAACAACGGCGTGTCTATCTCTCCTGGCCAAATCGTGACTTGTTCCACGGTTGCCGACCTTCTGCGGCTGGCCCAGGCGGCTTAACGCAAGCCGTGGCAATTACATGGAGATTTCAATGGTAACGGAAGCAACGACCTTGCGATCGGAGGTTATGAAAGCCTTTCGGTTCCCGATTGTCGTCGCGGACATCCTGCGCAAGCGCCAGATGTTAAAGAAGGAACTGCTCAGACAATCGAATCTCGTCCCTACGCGGATTGCAATTCTTGGCGGTTCCACGACCACTGAAGTTAAGAGCATGTTGGAGCTGTTTCTTCTGGCACAACGAATTGAACCAGCGTTCTACCAATCGGGATACAAGCACTACTTTGAGGATGTCGAGTTTGAAAATCCAGATCTGTGGAATTTCAAGCCCAACATCGTCTTTATCCATACCACCTGGCATAACATATCGGAATTCCCCGAATTATTGGAAGCTGAGCCCGAGGTGGAACAGCGCGTCCGCCGTGAAATGCAGCGGTTCGAGTCCTTCTGGGAAAAGATTCATACGGAGCTTGGCGCGCTCATCATCCAGAACAACTTTGACCTGCCAAGCCTTCGACCACTCGGAAATTTGGAAGCCTCGGAATCGTTCGGGCGCGTGAACTTTGTGATGAGGCTGAATGCCGAGTTCGCGAACTATGCCCGCAACCACTCGCGTTTCCTGATTAATGACATCCTCTACCTTTCGGCGCAAGTGGGCCAAGCCGCGTGGTTCCGCAACAGCTACTGGTACAACTTTCATATGGCACTGAGCCCGACAGCGACTGTGTCCCTGGCTCACAACGTTGCCTCGATGGTTAAGTCGGTTTACGGAAAGTCCAAGAAATGCCTGGTGCTGGACTTGGACAACACACTTTGGGGCGGTGTAATTGGCGACGATGGCGTGCAAAACCTGATTCTCGGTAAAGACCACCCGGTCGGCGAAGCCTTCCTCGACTTCCAGCGGTATGTGAAAGATCTGCAACGACGGGGCGTCATTCTCGCGGTGTGCTCAAAGAACGACCCTGAGAACGCCAAGGAGGGTTTCTCGCATCCAGACAGCGTTTTGAAACTGGAGGATTTCAGCGCCTTCAAAGCCAACTGGGATCCGAAACCTGAGAACATCCGCCAGATCGCCACAGAGCTCAACATTGGTCTAGATAGCATCGTGTTCGTTGATGACAATGCAGCCGAGAGGGATTTTGTGGCGGAGCAACTGCCGGAAGTGGTGGTGCCGAATGTGGGCGCGGATGTTTCCAGTTTCGCCGAAGTACTCGAACACGAGCGCTACTTCGAAGCGGATAAAGTGGTTCAGGACGACCTCAGTCGTTCGGCCTACTACAGCTCAAATGCGGAGCGGAGCGCGAGCCAGGGTAGATTCTCTAACTACGGGGAGTTCCTGGCCTCGCTCGAAATGAGTGCGGAGATCGGCCCTTTCCTGCCGATCTATCTGGAGCGAATCGCTCAGCTGATCAACAAGACGAATCAGTTCAATCTCACAACCAGGCGGTATACGAGCGCTGAAGTCGTGGCCATTGCTCAGGACCCAGCATTCATCACGCTCTACGGGCGGTTGGCTGACAGATTTGGAGACAACGGCCTGGTGTCGGTCTTGATCGGGCAAATGTTTGATGAGACAGTTCAAGTGGACCTTTGGCTGATGAGCTGTCGGGTGTTGAAGCGCGAAATGGAACTTGCCATGTTCGACGCCCTTGTCGAACAGTGCCAGGCGCGGGGTATTCGCAAGATTGTGGGCGCTTATATCCCTTCGAAGAAGAACGGTATGGTTGCCACGCACTATGCCAATCTCGGCTTCAATCGCGTGGACGGGTCTCCCGAAGGTCGCGATCTATGGCAGTACGACGTGCCAGCAACATATTCCGCGAGAACGCGGTACATTCGCCGGAATGCGGAGACGTTCGTTTCGACTCCAAGCGCGGAAGCACCTGTTCCGTCGGGGGTCTAGTGACAATGGCGAGTAGCGTGATTGCGACTGCGGACCAAGAGAGGGTGAAGAAGCCCGCGCCGGACCCTGTTTGGCAAGTCGAAGTAGACCGTGCTACGCCCGCCGAATGGTGTCAGATGTTGGATCTATTCGACGATGCCAACATCTACCAGACTTGGTCTTATGGCGCCGTTCGCTGGGGCAGAAAAAATCTAAGCCACCTGGTTCTAAGACGAAACGACGAAGTCGTTGGCTTGGCGCAGTTGAGAATCGTTCGTCCGGCCAACCTGAAATTTGGGATGGCATATCTGCGATGGGGTCCCATCTGCCACCGACAGGGAAGTGAGCTTGACGCCGAGGTTTTCCTGCGAATGGCTAGCGCTTTACGCGAGGAATACGTCTGCAAACGAAGACTTTTGCTGCAGATCCTGCCGAACGCCTTTGTCGGGACGGCCAGAGCGGAGATGTTTCGTACGGCGTTTTCAAACTTTGCGCTGGAGCCACCCACACCTGCCAACCTGTATAGAACTTTTGTTGTGGACTTGAGCCCTTCGCTTTCGGAACTGCGCAAGAAGCTGGATCCGAAGTGGCGGAACAAGCTTGCAGGTGCGCAGAAGAATGGGTTAACAGTTCGGGCGGGCAGTACTGCCGATCAATACCGAACCTTTTGCGAGATGTACCGGCAGATGAGGAACCGGAAGACGTTCGACACTACGGTGGACGTCGAGGAGTTTGACCGGATCCAGCAAGACCTTCCGGACGATCAACGCATGCAGATCCTGATTGGCGAGCAGCAGGGAAGGCCGGTTGCGGGGGTTGTAGTCTCCGCGATGGGCGATTCCGCGATCTATCTGCTGGGGGCAACAAGCGATGATGGTCTGAAAGCAAAAGGTTCTTATCTGCTGCAGTGGACGGCGATCCAGTGGCTGAAGGAGAACACCATCCGTTGGTACGACCTCGGAGGAATTGATCCGGAGAGCAATCCGGGCGTCTATCAGTTTAAGAAGGGATTTTCCGGCGCTGATCTTACGCAACTAGGCCCGCTGACCACTTGTGAAAACGTTCTCTCTTCCGCCGTCGTAAAGGCGAGCTTGAACATGAGCCGCGCCATTCGTGTTTTCCAGTCCCGCCGCGCGGGGAAATCTGCCGTTTAGAAAGTCAAGGGGGCAAGATGGCACCCGATGTCTTGAAGGAAGTGGATAGAGAGCGACCGGCAGTGCGGCCCGCGGCGGCGGAATTCCTGGTGAGCGGGAACGGCTTACTCCACCATTTGGGTTTCGTAGTGAAGTCGATCTCAGCGGCGGCTGACGAATTTGCCTTGTCCATATCTGCGCAGTGGGACGGCGAGATCATTCACGACCCCATCCAGCAAGTGCGCGTCTCCTTCTTTAATCCGGTGGACGCGCGAAATCCTGTATTCGAATTGGTGGAACCTGCGAACGAAACCTCGCCAGTCAATGATTTCCTTGTGAAACGGCGGGGCGGACTGCACCACGTGTGTTACGAAATCGATGACTTGGATGCGGCCCTCGAGAACGCGCGTCGCGCGGGTTGGGCGATCGCATCTTTCCCGGCGCCGGCAGTAGCGTTCCAGGGACGTAGGATCGCCTGGATTTTCTCTAGGAAGCGGCTCTTAATCGAACTGCTGGCACGCTAAGCAGATCGAGTCAAAACTGCCCGATCCAACTCCGGTTTCAATATCTCTATGGCACCAACTACCTCTGACGAGAGAGCGGTTAGGCCCAGCAAGCACATACCAGCGCTCGATGGTCTGCGAGGATTTGCGATTCTTGCGGTCTTTTTCCATCACTACGGAGCGGGAGGAGTTGACAGCTCGTCCACATGGGTGAGGTGGACAGCAACCGTCTGTGGCCTGGGCTGGAGCGGCGTCGATCTGTTCTTCGTGCTTTCAGGCTTTCTAATTACCGGGATATTGCTGGATACCAAATCGGACCCGGCCTATTACCGAAAGTTCTATGCGCGCAGAGCCCTAAGGATCTTCCCCGTTTACTATCTCTTCGCAGCCATTGTGTTGATGCTTGTTCCTTTTGGCACGTGGCAACCGGGGCATCTGTTTTTCCTTGTTTATCTCGGCTACCCGGCGGCCGTGATTTGGCCAGCGCTGGTGCACCTCCCAATTCGGATTACTCACTTGTGGTCCCTATCAGTAGAAGAGCAGTTTTACCTTATCTGGCCCTGGGCAATCAGGAAACTCTGGGCTCCAGGCAGGATCCTGATCTTTTGCGGCATTCTCTTCCTGGGCTCACTTGCATTCAGAACGGCCTTTCCGTCGTGGGCATACGCTACTCTCCCCTCCCGGATGGACGGCCTGGCGCTCGGCGCAGCGTTAGCAATTGTCTACCGAGGAAACCTGCGTGAACGCTGCCAGCAGTTTGCCTTTCCGATACTTGCAGTGTCAATCACGGCAGTCGTCCTAATTTGTGTTATGCGGCACACTACTGCTCATGCGGACAGAGTAGTTGGTACTATCGGATTCAGTCTTATCGTGCTCGCCTACGGCGCCCTGCTGGTGTTGTCCCTTCGTCCTTTGGCCCGAGTCTTCTCTGCCCGGATACTCCGCATATTCGGCAAGTACAGCTACGGAATGTACCTGTACCACTTTCCGTTGACTTCGCTTTTCGAACATGCAAAACCACGCTTCGCGGCTCTACCACTTGGCTCGCTGATTTACGTTGCAGCTTGCCTGGTCGCGAATTTAGGGGTTGCGGCGGTGAGCTTTCACTTTTTTGAACAGCCAATACTCCGCCTTAAGAAACGATTTGACTATGGTGACGAAGTCGATAGTGCTCCACGCTCCGCTTCAGATCTGCTCACGAGGTTGAACCATACATCTCCAGGCCCGATTCCGGTGGAGAGAAGTAACGGAGTTCCAGCGCCCCAGGCGATAGGCAGTGCATCCGAATAGAGAGTTGCCGCGTCTCATTTTCTCTTCAAACCATCCGATCCGACGGAACAGGCCTGGCAGGCACCTAGCTTATGGATATCTCAGTTGTCATTGTCGGTTGGAACGCCAAGCATTACCTAGAACTCTGTCTGAAGAGCCTGTCCGATGCCCCGCCCCGCCGCAGCATGGAAGTCCTTGTCGTGGACAATGCCTCGGCCGATGGCACCGCGGAAATGATCGAGGCTCGATTTCCCTATGTCAAACTAATCCGGAGCAGGGAGAATCTTGGCTTCGCGAAGGGCAACAACGTGGCCATCCGCCAGTGCAAGGGGCGCTATATCGCGCTGGTAAATCCGGACGTGATCGTGTTTCCCGGCTGTCTCGACGCGCTTTCGGATTTCCTCGACCAAAATCCGAAGGTTGGCAACGTCGGTCCTCGAGTATCGAATCCTGACATGACCATGCAGAGCACGTGCCGGCGGTTTCCGACGTTGTGGAACAATTTTTGCTCCGCAACCGGCTTGGCGACGAAGTTTAAGAATTCGAAGTTCTTCGCTGGCGAGCACATGTTCTACTTTGCCCACGACCGGACTCTGCCCGTGGATGTTCTGGTGGGCTGCTTCTCGATGATTCGCCGCGAAACCTTCGACGAAGTGGGCCTGCTCGATGAAGACTTATTCATGTACGGGGATGACGTGGATTGGTGCCGGCGCGCGTGGAAGGCGGGATGGCAAGTGGTTTTCTTTCCGGGCGCTAAGGCAATTCATGACCGAGGCAAAATCACGGCCCCGTATCCGGTTCGCTTTGCGGTTGCGCAACAGAAGTCGGTCTTGCACTATTGGCGCAAACATCACGGCTTCTGGGGCGAGATGGGAATTCGAAGCATCTTCTTCTTCCACCACCTGGTTCGCTACGGTTTTGGCGTAGTGGCGGGCCTGGCTCGCCCGAAGCGAAGCGCAGAGAGCGACGTGCGCAAACAGGTCAGCGGTGCCTGCCTGCGGGCGATGTTCTCCGATAATGTTCCGCCCAAGGCCTCTGTGACAGCTCAGTCGACGTCGGCATGAACATTTCCAGTTCGATTTCGCGCTTCACTGATTATTTCAAGCGCAATGGCTTGCGGGCGACTGTTCGCCGTCTCGGCGTGGCCACAAGGCGTTCCTTGTTTTCCAGTCGCTCGGTCCTCTTTTACTGTGACCTCTCAGCGCTTAGGCCCCCAACGGCAGACTTGCCGAGTTTCCTGAAGGTGCAACGGCACACGAATCAAACCGATCTCAACCCGCAGGACCTGCAAGAGATCACCAGTTTCTGGAATCCCGACCAAGCCCGTCGCAATATCAAAGAGCGCTTTGAGCTAGGGACATCGCTCTGGTTGATCAAGTTTGAAGACAATCTGGCTGGGTACGGATGGACCCTGCAGGGACGCACCGTTGAGCCCCATTACTTCCCTTTGGGGCCGGAGGATGTGCAATTTCTCGATTTCCACGTTTTCCCCAAGTATCGCGGCCGGGCCATGGATTGGTTTCTCATGACTCACATCCTCCACACCTTGGCGGCGGAGGGTCGGGCTCGTGCCTTCGGAGAAGCCGCAGAATGGAACAAGGCGTCATTGTCTTCTTTTGCCATGACTCCGTTTCGCCGCCTGGGTTGGGCCAGAAAGTTCACGATTTTCCGGCATACCTTGGTGCACTGGGGGGCGAACGAACCTGTGCGACAAACACAGGGAGCGAGCGATAAGCTACGCCGGCCTGCGACCCATGGCAGGACGTCCGAGGAGAAAGCGTGAGCGGTTCCTGCTATTTGCAGGCACTGGCTATAGTGGACAACCGCACAAATCAGCCGTCCAACCGAACAGAGACCAGACCATGTCCTTTCGAGACTTGTCCTCCCTCGCATGTACCCTTTACGATGACTTCCGTGGCCTTCCCCAAGTCGATTTTCAGCGAGTTGGCCGCAGACTTGCCTCGGCGTGCTTGCCGAACGGGAGAATCGATCACGATGTCATCCAACAGAAGCTGGCTGAACGTAGGCATCACATCATTCAACGGGAAAATAGGGCTCACATTTCTGTTTCTGCTTCTGGCCCTTCCCGCGTTCGGGGCTGGTGGCGCGTGCCCTTCAGCGGCAAGCTACGGCCTAAACGGAAACGCTACGCTTTCCAGCCTCGGCGTGACCAGTTGCTATTACGTCTCGGCGAACGGGTCCGACTCGAACAACGGTATAAGCGAATCGAGCCCATGGCTGCACGCCCCGCAGATGCCGAACTGTTCAGCCAACTGCGCGACGGTTCAAAACGGAACTCTGCCTGCGGGTACGGGATTGATCTTGCGCGGCGGAGACACATGGCATTTCGGTAACAGTGGCGACTCTCCTTATACAGGAGGCACGTGGAATTTTAATGTTTCGCCCTACCCAATGGGCAAGAGCACCAATCCCATCTACATCGGAGTGGATCAGACGTGGTATTCGGGAGGTTCTTGGGTTAGGCCGATATTTACAGCGGACAATCCGCTCTGCAACGGGAATACGCTCGGTGCTAATTGCCTCTCCGGGACGGATACCTTTAATCAAACCTACTATTACGTCAACTCCTGTGCATATCAGGCCAGCGGTGGCAATAACATCATTGATGTGTCCGGCTTGGCATACTACATCATCGACAATTTTGAGATGACTGGTCTTTGTATGTCAGATGTCGGCCAACCGGGAGGGCGCGATACCTATATCAGCTACCATAGCGTTTGCAATCAGTCATGCTCTGGCAGCAATCCTCCACTCATTATCACGAACAATTACATTCACGGAGGAAGCCATCTGAAGTATGCCGCGATGAATGGCAGCGCAGGGTGCAACGGCAGCACAGTCTGTTTCGATCTCTGGGCCTTTCAAGGGGGCATAATCAACGTCTCTGTGGGGGAAACCATTCAGAACAATGTGGTGGATTTTGCAGACTCCGATCCCGTAGGAGAAGGTTTGTGCTTCGGCGGCTTTTACAATGTGGCCTACAACGTCTTCCGGTATACGACCCAGTGCCTCCCAAACCCGTTGCACACGTTCCACGACAACCTTTACGAGTACTTTTTCGAGAACGGCCACTCGAACGTGATGGAGAACATCGGAGAATCGACGGGTGTGAATGCGGTTTATAACAATGTCTTCCGGCACATCGAAGCGAATCTTAAGACCAATGGCGGAATCTTCCTTTGGCTTGCTCCGCCTACCTCGGGAACGACTGACTACATCTTCAACAATGTCGCGTATGATGTAGGAAACTTGGAGTACGCGAACATAGGTGGCACGGCAGGGAACAACGCCAAGGGAAATTACACATTTTTCAATAACACTTGGCAGTCTAACGTTCCACAGCCCATCCTTCGGTGCGCCGGCTACACAAACGGCGCGGTGACGGACACCAACAATCATTACATCGACGATCAGAACTATCTCGGTGGTCCTTGCAGCACGCTTACGACCACGACTCCTTTAGCTCAGACGAACGCACAGGCCGATTCGAACGTTTCGGCGCACTTTGACCAGTACTCAGCATCGGAGCCCCTAGGCTATTCTCCAGTGGTTTCGACAAATTCTACAGTGGTTGCCGGAACTAACGGCTATAGCAGCATGTGCGGAGCGCTCGGGACCGCTGGCTTGGCGGCCGCGCAGACGGCTTGTGGATCCAGCGTAACTTACGCTTGCTCTTACGCTGGGAACGGTGCAGCTCCGGTGTGTCCGGCGGGAACGCTAAATGCGCGTCCTCCAAGCGGAGTCTGGGACGTGGGTGCGTATGAGTTCAATTCGCAGAATCCGCCTCCGAATCCTCCCACGGGTCTGACCGCCGTCGTTAATTGATCAATTGATCGCCAGATGCATTTTCGCAATCACATAGGCCCGAGGGAGAGTTCTGGCTGCTGATTTCCAGCAAGCGGAAACAATCCCTCGAGTCGTTTAGCTCTCTGCTCTGATCGTCACGGTACCAACACAAAACCAAGCCCCCAAACCAACATGGAACCCCAAAACTTTCGATTTGGCGGTGGCGCCCCTGACACGATCCTGACTCCCGCCGGGGCGCTGGCGATGCTCATCGTTATCGGGCTGATTTTCACCCGGCCGCGCAACAAGGTGATCGTGCCCTTCCTTCTGGGTTGTTTTACGATCCCGATACAACAGGTCGTGGTGGTAGGCGGCCTGCACTTTACGGTGCTGCGCATCCTGATTATTGCCGGACTGATCCGGAGGGCCATTCTGGGGGGAACTTCGTCGGCAGGGAAGTTTCCGGGGGGACTCAACGGTATTGACCGCATGGCGATGCTCTGGGCGGTGTCGCTGCAGACCATCCTTTCCCTCCAGTGGATGGAAATGCAGTCTTTCATTCATAATCTGGGGGATTTCCTGGACATTTTTGGCGGCTACCTGGTAGTAAGGTTTTTCATTCCCGACGGCGACACCGTCCGGCGCACCATAAAGACGTTAGCCGTAGTTTGCATCATCCAGGGCGTCTGCATGCTCAACGAGCAAATCCTTCACGTGAATGTCTTCGGTTACGTTGGAGGGTATGGCCCTTGGCTTACGATAAGAGACGGGAAGATCCGCTCGGAGGGAGCGCTGGGGTGTATCTCTGCCGGCGGGTTCGCGGGAGCCTTGGTTCCATTATTTCTGTGGCTTTGGACGGAACGAAAATGCCGGAACCTTGCCTATGCGGGTCTTGCCGGTGCGATTGTTATGGTATTTACGTCGAATTCGAGCACGTCGCTCTTGGCGCTTGCAGCATCAGCTTTAGGTATTTTCTTTTGGCCCCTGCGCAAGCAGATGCGCCTGGTTCGCTGGGGATTGGTGCTGACCGTGGTGGCGCTGCATCTGGCGATGAAAGCCCCGGTTTGGGCACTGATCGCTCGTATTGACCTCACCGGCTCCTCGTCCGGCGATCACCGCTACATGTTGGTGGATTTCTGCATCCGGCATTTCAGCGACTGGTGGCTGCTTGGATACAAGAATTACAACCAGTGGGGATGGGGAATGTTTGACGTCTGCAATCAGTTTGTAGTGCAAGCCTTGAACGGGGGGCTGTTAGCTCTAGTTGCTTATATCGCGATTTTCAGCAGGAGCTTCGGGGCGATTGGGAGGGCCAGGAACAAGGTGGCGGGAGATCGCGGGCGCGAATGGCTCCTGTGGTGCTTGGGTTCCGCTCTGTTCTCTGTTGTCGTAGCGCACTTCGGCATTAATTATCCGGCCATGATGGAGGTAGGCTTGTTCACTTTGTGGACCGTCACTTCCGTTGCAACCTCCGAGGTCAAGCGGCCGGCGGAGGCTAAAGTCGGAATCCCTGACGATTCTCACCTGGTTCCTGACTTGGTTGGTGCCTCGTGAGGGAAAGTAACGAGCGCGTGCGGGTGCTTTACAGCTTTCCGAACAGGCTGGGCGCGGACCGGATTTGTTACACGGCGTGGAACCAGGTGAGCGGTTTGGCGGCCGCCGGCGCCCAGATGCTGGTTTTTCCGGCATCGCTGTCCCGGCCGCTCCCGCACGGCGTTACGGTTTGGCCGACGCTGACCGTAGCGAAGTTGCGCCTGCCCTACCGCCTGTTGGGCGTGTTCCGCACTGTCGCCCTTCACGATCAGATTGTGGCGCGTCGGCTCGAGAGGTTGGCGGGACAAATCGATATCGTTCACACGTGGCCGCTGGGTGCGGTCCAAACCCTAAAAACGGCGGCCAGGCTTGGCATCCCAACGGTTTTGGAACGATGCAACGCCCACACTGGCTACGCCATGGAAGTTGTACAGAAGGAATGTGAGCGCCTGGGAGTTTCGCTGCCGCCGGACCAGGAACACGCCTATAATGCGTGGAAGCTGCGTAAGGAGGAGGACGAGTACGAACTGGCCGACCGCCTCCTCTGTCCTTCTGATTTCGTGGTGAAGACATTTCTCGATCGCGGATTTCCTCGGGAGAAGCTGGCTCGGCACCAGTACGGCTTCGACGAAAAAGCTTTTTACCCCGACGCCGAACCCAAAAAGAACGGACCCGGGTTGACGGTGCTCTTCGTAGGCGTCTGTGCTGTGCGGAAGGGCGTCCACTTTGCCTTGGAAGCCTGGCTTAAGTCTGCAGCCTCCAAAAATGGCAGGTTCCTGATTGCCGGAGAATTCCTGCCGGGCTACCGGGAAAAACTGGCATCGATGCTCGCACACCCGAGTGTGAAAGTGCTGGGTCACCGCAACGATGTGCCAGAGTTGATGCGGAAGAGCGACGTCCTGGTGCTCCCGAGCATTGAGGAAGGAAGTGCTCTTGTGACTTCGGAAGCTCGAGGCAGCGGCTGCGTCCTACTTGTCTCGGAAGCGGCGGGTGCCATCTGCGAGCACATGGAAGACGCGCTCGTGCATCGAGCCGGAGACGTTGGGACCCTCGCCCAACACATGACGATGCTGGACGAAGACCGTGTACTATTGGAAAAACTACGAGCCGCGAGCCTTAGGACTGTGCCTGAGATCACGTGGACCGCGGCCGGCGTGAAGCTCCTTCATGTATACCGCGAGATCATCGAGGCCCGGTCACAAAAGGCGGCTACTAAGGCAGAGTCGACCCCGGAAGTGTCTTGCTCCACAAAATAGCATCAGCGAGTCCATAGTTTACGGAAAAGGAAGAATCGAGGAATCATGAGGACAGGCAAATTGTTGACCGATAGAGTCGGACATGAACGGTGGCAAACTGCACAGGCCTGGGAACGAGAACACTGGCTGCGAAACCACAAGGCCTTAGCGCAGTACGGGAAGAATCTCATCTGGCGAGGACTTTCGGTCTTGGGGCGCGTTGAAAAGTATCGTGGAGACGACAGGAACCGATGGTGGAAAGAAGCCTTTGACGGTTATAACTTTCTGCCGCCGGGCGTGAACAATGCGCTGGAAGTCGGGTGCGGTCCTTATACGAACATGCGATTGATTCGCGAAGTGTGCGAGCCCAATCATCTCTTCCTGTCCGATCCGCTGATTCGCACATACGTGAGATTCAACATGACCTTCGTGAACGAGATGTACCGTGAATCAGCCTGCTACCTGGATGACCATCCGCTCGAAGAATTACCATTTGCGGATGACTATTTTGATCTGGCGGTGATGATCAATGTTTTGGATCACGTGCGAGACGCGGATTTGTGCATGAGAAATCTGATTCGAGTCTTGAAACGTGGGGGCTTTGTAATCATTGGCCAGGACCTGACTAATGAGGACGGCGTTATCAGAGTACCGGAGGGGGTCCAGATCGGTCATCCGATCACGGTGGATGAGAGATGGTTCGACCCTTATCTCGACAAAGGATTTGATAAGGTCCTTTCCAAAAAGCTTCCTCCCGAGGCGGGCTGGGCGCCACAGTGGCATTATGGGACGCTGTGTTTCGCAGGGACTAAGAAATAGGGCGGTTGCGGAAGACTGGTCAGACCCGCGAGGCCGTCGGCGTCCAGTAACGCTATCCTCAACTGAATTTGGAACCGGGCAATTTACATGAATCCTAAAGTATCTGTCGTGATCCCGACCTACAAGCGGGCGGCCACTGTTCTGAAGGGCATTAAGAGTGTACTGACCCAGACATTTTCCGACCTCGAGGTCATTGTTGTGGACGACGGGTCTGAGGACGACACGGAGAATGTCATTGCGAAGACCTTTGGCGATCAGGTCCGCTACTACTACCAGGCCAATCAAGGTGCCGGCGCGGCTCGGAACAAGGGAATCGCCGAAGCGCGGGGCGAGTGGATCGCCTTTCTCGACTCCGACGATGAATGGGAACGCGACAAGCTGGAATGGCAACTCAAGGCCCTGGAGCGATTCGCCGCGCAGTGCGGCGGATGTTACACCGACGTACGATTGATGAACCATCCGGAAACGCGCACCTTCTTCCAACTCGCGGAAGAGAGCTACCGGCACCAAGGAGAGATGGGTGTCAGCCCGGAGGCTCTGAAACTGCTGGTGAGACCCGGCGGTGCCGGCATGGTGATCTGCCTGTCCTCCTTTATGGGACGCGCCGACGCGATCAGGAAGACAGGGGGTTTCGACCCCAAGCTGCCGTACAGCCCGGACAGCGAATTTCTGTTTCGGTTGGCGATGCTGACAAGCTTCTGTTATGTGAACCGCCCGCTTACTAGGTTTGACCGCTCGCCCGTGGAACAGCGCCACGTAGGAGTGAGCGCACAGTGGACCAAAACGGATTTTTTCCTTCGGGATGGCCAGACCCGGCTCGAGGGGCTTTTGCGCTTGCGCGAGGGCCTGCCGGGGGAAGTCGTCAAGCTCATTCAAAAGCAGTTGGGCTCAATCCACAACGGCTGGGCGAACTGGTATCTGACGACCGGACAATACGGAAAAGCGCGCGAATCTGTCTCGCGAGCGATGCGGCTGGACCCGACCTTCAATATCGCGGTGAAATGGTTTCTGACGTGGACAAGCCCCTCGCTGGCGTGCCGGGCGATACGTTATCGTGAGGAAAGAAGTCCAGAGTCCATCGCGTGAGCGGGCCTTTCTAGAATCATGGCCATACTTCCCATGAAAACCGATCACGAGCATAGCTTCGGTCGCCATATCATCACCTGTTTGGCAACGGCACTTGTCGTCTGTGTTGTCGTAGAACTCACCTGTCTGTCACTTAGGATCGCCCCATTATTCACACCGAACCTGCCGTTCAATGAGAAAATGCGCTTCCTCCGAGAACATCGGCCCGTCTCGACGCCCGTCGCGGTAGTCAGTGGAGCGAGCATAGCCCTCAACGACATCGACAGCGATATGCTCGAAGACGAAGAAAAGCGCTCCTTCGTCAATCTGGGGGCCAACGGTATCTCGGTGCCGACCTCGGAACAGTTTTATAAGCAGTTGGCAGATCTTTACCCAGTTGGTGAGGTTATCTTCGCCGCGAGCCCGTTGGAATTGCGAGATGCGTACCGTTCGGATGTCGAAGTGCCCCCTCCAGTCTTTCGCCGCTACGTGCTGGGCAGGATGACGATGGCAGAAGAATTCACCTATCGCGACATTTCGGGATTAATGTCGTATTGGAAGAACTGGAGCGAGTATCACAACCGAACATCGCCTACCTCAATGGCATTTACCAAGACAGGTGCCGTTCCTTTGGAAATCGATGTCGGTCCCGCAGGACCTCGGGCTGGAATTAGCGAAGCTATTGACTTGAATCCGCACTGTACGCGCTGCATGAGCGATCTGGCCCAATTTTGCCGCGATGTCCGGAGAGATGGTCGGCCCTTCACCATTGTGCTCGGGCCGGTCTTACCTGACGTCATCGAACAAAACCCGAGAGTTCGCGCTGTTATCGCGGACCGCAAGGAGCAATTTCGAACCGTCGCCGAAGGATGCGACGCCCAGCTTTTTGACATCACCGATTACGCCACACTCGATGATTCGTGTTTCGCGAATTCCCTCCACTTGAATGCGCAAGGTATGGGCGCGATGACGGCGCAATTGGCACGTTTCAGGCGGGGTGAATCGATTCCTAAAGGGACGACGTTAACCTGTGGCGGGCTCCATCTGGCGACGACCTCCGGCACGCATCAGGGATCATTGATCGCACCGTCTAGCTCCCACTGACGCAGGTGTATAAACACTTCCACATTCTTATCCTTATTGAGTAGTTACCGAAACTGCCTCTGATTCCTTATGGTATTCGCGTCGTATAGTTTCCTCTTCATCTTTCTGCCGATAGCCCTCGTGGGCTACTATCTGGTGGCCAAACTCGGGGCAGACTACGCGGTCAGCTGGCTGGTACTAGCCTCACTGGCCTTCTACGCTGCTTGGAATCCCGCGTTTGTGATTCTGCTCCTCTGCTCCATTGCGTTCAATTTCGCAATCGGACGAGGCCTGCTCGCACGCCAGAAAGAAGAGAACAAAAAATCCCGAAGTCGTCTTCTCTTCTTCGGGGTTGCTGCGAATCTTGTTGTGCTTTTTTCCTTCAAGTACTTGGGACCAATCCTTTCGTGGGGACATTCGATTTCACTGCTCCCCTCCCGATTCGACTTCAACGTCGTTCTGCCGTTGGGCATTTCGTTCTTCACTTTCACACAAATTGGATACCTGGTTGACTGCGACCACGGTCGGGGAAAGGATCTCGATCTCATCCGGTACGCCGCGTTTGTAACTCTATTTCCTCATCTCATTGCTGGACCCATACTGCATATTCGTGAGATCGGGCCACAATTACTTAATCCCGATACCTACCGATTGCGGTCCAAGAATCTATCCATCGGCACAAGCTTCTTCATCATCGGATTGGCGAAAAAGGTCCTTTTAGCTGACCCGCTGGCCGACGTGGTGAAAATCGGATTTGCGCATCCGCGCGATTTTGCGATGTTCGCAACTTGGTCGTATGCCCTCGCTTATTCTTTGCAGCTGTATTTTGATTTTTCCGGCTATTCGGATATGGCCATCGGGTTGGCCTACATGTTCGGGATCAAATTTCCGATCAATTTCGACTCCCCATACAAGTCCAGAAACATCATTGAGTTTTGGAAGCGCTGGCACATCACTCTGACCCTTTATTTGACTTCCTTGCTTTACAATCCGATAGGTCTTTACCTCAACCGCCGCCGGCTTCGTGCAGCGCAAGGCGCGCTCAATCGCAACGCTAAGACGCTTAGTGCTTTCAATTCTCTTGTGTTGATCCCAATTCTGATCACCATGACGCTTGCGGGAATTTGGCATGGTGCTGGACTTCAATTCCTCTTGTTTGGGTTGATGCACGGCACTTATCTGATCATCAACCATGCATGGCATTGGTTCGGCCCCAAGCCAAGCGCAAAGAACCGCGGACGGCTTGTTGACGATGGAATCGTGGGCTTTAGCGTCGTCCTAACTTATGTGGCGGTGGTCGCCACCCAAGTGATGTTCCGTGCGCTTTCGGTAGGCGCAGCCTTGCAGATGTTCGGAGGGATGATCGGGTTACATGGTGTCGATCCGATTCCAGTGCCAAGCACCGTTATGACGGTCCTCGGACACTTTGGCCCTATACAGACATTTCTTACCAAAACCCACCATTTCCTGGCAGTCCCCGCTGACGATGGCAACCCCGCCCCGGCAGGCCTGGCCCTCCGTTTCTTCATCGTTTGGGCGTTGCCGAATAGCCAGACGATCATGGCGAAATTCTCACCAACCTTAACTGAGGTCAAACCTGATACGTCGCCGTGGCTGTTATGGCAGCCCACGGTCCGCTGGGCTTTGGCGCTTGGTTTGTTGCTGGCCCTTTCTCTGATGTCTCTCCAACAGACGAAGGTGTTTTTGTATTTTCAGTTCTAGAACCAGATTGTGACAGAGTATAAATTGTGACGCCATCTATTACGCCAACGAGTTCCCGGAAACGAATGGATTTCGCCGGTCTTGACTCCCGTGTCAGGGGATACATCGATCGATTGATGCTGGGGGACAACCTCAGGGCAAAGACCACTCGTGGCGCCGCGCTGCTAGGAAGCGCAAGCCTCGGCGAGCAGGCGAGTCGATTTGCGCGGAACATGCTCTTGACGCGGCTTCTCGCACCGAGCGCCTTTGGCACCATGGCCATTGTCATGTCTTCCGCGTCGATTGTCGGGTCCCTTACCGACGTGGGGTTGAGGGTGTCCGTCATTCGAAATCCAAGGGGACGGGAGACCGCGTACCTCAACGCAGCCTGGTGGCTGGCCATGGGACGCAGTTTCGGCGTTTATGCTATTTGCTTCATCATGGCTCCGTTCGTCGCCCGGTTCTACGGAAACTTAGAACTCCGTTCGTTGCTTCGCGTGGCGTTGCTGGGCGCCCTACTGGAAGGCGCGATGAGTCCGCGGTCCTGCCTGCCGCAGAAAGACATGAAGTTCGGGCGCTGGGCTGCAATCAGCAATGGAGGTGCCGTCTGCGGTGTCATTCTTACGGTAGTTCTTAGCTTTATTATTCGTGACGTCTGGGCGTTAGCAATTGGATATTGCAGCGAGAACCTTTTCAGATGTTTGTTATCGTTTATTTTGTGTCCTGGATTGCCATCATTTGGGTGGGACAGAGCTGCTGCTCGCGACCTCCTGAGCTACTCAAGGGGGGCATATGGCTTGTCGTTTCTGAACTTGATCTTCACGCGCACAGACATTTTCGTTCTCGCCAAGCTGTACTCTCCGACAGCGTTGGGGCTGTATACGATGGCAGTCTACTTGGTCCAAACCCCGACAGGATTCATTCAAAACATGGTGGGCTCGACGCTCTTGCCTGCCTTCGCCCACGTTCAGGAGGACCACCAGCGCCTCAACCGCGTCCTGTTAGAAGCTACTTCGTGGCTCATCGTATTAGGGCTTCCTGTTGTTGTCGTCATCTGGTTATACGCGCCTTCTCTTCTCAGGCTCACTTACGGGGCTCGGTATGTGAAATCCGCCGGCCCCTTGGCCGTCGCCTCGGCAGTAGCCCTCCTGAGTGTCCTGAATGGTGTCATCACGGACGCTTTTTCTGCTATGGGCCGACCGGCTCTGCACCGCCGCGCGGTTGCCGCTTCCGCGGTGATTATGATCGTCGCGATCTATCCCGCTTCCAAGATGCTGGGGGTGGTGGGTGCCCAAATCGCAGCTCTACTCGCGATTGGGGCGAGCTACTTCCTTCAAATTATACGGATTCGCGCGCTCACAGGCTTGGATTTGGCTCGGTATGGAATGGCATTCGTACGTGTGGGGTTGGTATGTGCGGCAATTCTTTGTGGCGGCCTTGGTATTCGCTTCCTGGGCTTAGCTGAAGGGATCACGGCCCAAATAGCTTTGGGGCTGTGCGCGTTCTTGCTGGCTTACGGCATTTGTGTACCAGCCATTCTGCGAATCAAGAAGAATGCCTAAGGCGATAGTAAAGAATCTGGCGGCAAGCGCACAAGAAGAAGAATTATGAGTCGTCATCGTGAGAATCCGGAAGTCTCCTGCCGGGGTAATCGGCGATATGATTTCTAGAAAGATGTGGGTCCTACGATCCAGTGCCTCAACAGATACCCAAATCGACCAATGAATCACGGACCTTTAATATCGGTAGTCATTCCGACTTTCAACCGGACGCGACAGGTACAAGCTGCCATCCAAAGTGTTCTGGCGCAGACTTACCCGGAGTTCGAGGTCATCGTCGTTGACGACGGATCCACAGATGGAACGGGTCAGGCTCTTCAGACGCTTATCAGCCAAGCGGGCTGCAACGGTAGGCGAGTCCGCTACTTCTTCCGGCCCAACCAAGGTCAAAGCGCTGCTCGAAACATGGGGATTGAGAAAGCTCGCGGAGAATTGGTCGCCTTCTTGGACTCGGACGACATCTGGTTTCCGGAAAAGCTCGAATGGCAAGTCCGTGCCCTCGAGCAGTTCAAGGACAAGTGTTGCGCGTGTATAACTGATGCAAGGCTAGTAGACGACCATGGAATGGATACGTCGGCTTTCCGCGAAAGTGAAAAACCCTACCAAGAAATGCTGGGACTGGATTTCGACGCGGTCAGAAACCTTGTGAAGTGCCGTGACCCCTTCTGGATTTCTACTCTCTTGGTCCGTACTGACGTTGTTAAGCAGCTTGGATGGTTTGACAATCAACTCGGGTACGCGGAGGACCACGATTTCTTTTTTCGACTGTCTCTTGTGACTCCCTTCTGCTATGTTAACAAGCCGCTATCCTTACTTGATCGAAGTAAATCCCCAGAAGGTTCAAATTGCCGCCCGTGGGACGAGGTTGAGGTACGCCTCCGAGGTTCGCAGACTATGCTCGAGAAGTGGTTGAAATTGGATTCAAAACTGCCACCGGACGTGCTGAAAACAGTTATCCACAGCTTGCGTCAGCTGCATAGTGCCTGGACAAACTGGTACCTCGAACATGGGCGATATGAAGAAGCACGGCAGGCAGTACGCGAGGCCATGAAGTATGAGCTAACCACAAAGCTGGCAGTCAAGTGGACCCTGACGCACGTTGCTCCCACTTTCGCTAGAAGGATCTCGCCGAAAATGAGAGTGCATTGATCGTCAGTCCGACTGGCGGAAATCATTTCTAAGGAGTAAAGACGTGCGTCATCCGAACCATCGGCCGCGGTTCACGGACCCTTTGGAACTCTTGCCCAGGGGGCTTACCAAACTAAATAGCGTTTGGGTCAGTTTGGTCTATCCATTTGCGTCCAAAGGACGTAACCTATCATTTCATTTTACGAGTCACCTGGACAGGCAAAGGTCAGTAAGAATCAGCATCGGCAATTCAGTGAGCCTAAAGAAGGACGCGTGGCTCAACGTCGCCACCGAAGACCCAACAGGTGAGCCCGTAATTGTGATCGACGACAATTGCTCCATCGGCTATGGATCGATGATATCGGCCAAGAATCGAATCCATTTGGAGCGTGATGTGCTCGTCGGTCAGCAGGTCGTCATACTAGATCATAATCATGCGTACGAAGATATCATGACGCCAATCTCGCAACAGGGTATAACGGAGGGCGGCACAATCCGAATAGGCCAAGGGTCTTGGATAGGTCGTGGGTCTGCCATTATCTGTGCTCGAGGAGAGTTGACGATAGGCCGTAATTGTGTGGTCGCAGTCAACTCGATGGTGACGCGAAGTATCCCCGACTACTCCGTAGTTTTTGGATCACCCGCGACGATAATCAGACAATATGATCCGGAGACGCGAGCCTGGCGTATGGGTCCGAAACGGAACCGGGACACGCAGATTCCTGAAGTGCTGTCCGTCCCGACCGGCGAATAATTGTTCAGTTCCCCGGAGGCAGTTTTCATGGGAATAGGGATTCAAACCGCATGAGCACGAGCGGGGATGATCTGTTTTGTTTGCGTAACAAAACAATCTTGGTTACCGGGGGCACACGCGGCATCGGCCAAGCTATTTCGCTCCGCTTCGCACGGGCGGGCGCTACGGTGATCGCAAATTATCTCCGTAATGAACAAGCTGCCGAACACCTCCAGGCGATCGCTGCGGAGGAACGTTTGGCCATTTCGCTGTGCCGTGCGGATCTGACCAACGAAAGAGGTCTGGAACAACTTGACCGCTCGCTACAAGATTGCGGTTCGCATCTTCCGGGTTGGTCCATTGTGCTGCCACTGGGATCCACCGCCCGCTTGAAGAACTCACCGAGCGCCACTTCGACTGGACGTTTAACTTGAATGTCCGTGCTTTTTTCAAGTTGGTCAAGCATCTTATGGCGCGTTTTTCCCAAGGATCAAGCATTGTGGCGGTCAGTTCCTGGGGAGCCTTGCGAGCGCTCCCGTATTATTCGTTGGTTGGCTCGTCCAAGGGTGCACTGGAGGCGTTGGCGCGCCACCTCGCTGTCGAACTGGCGCCGCGTGGCATCCGCGTCAACATTCTAACCGCTGGCGCAGTGCTCACCGAGGTCTGGAAAGCCATGCCAAATAGCGAAGAGCGCATCGCTGAGACCCTCCGTCGCACTCCGGCCGGACGCTTAGCCACAGCCGAGGAAGTCGCGTATGCGGCCCAATTCCTTTGCTCGGACGCGGCGGCAGGGATTATCGGACATACCCTTGTTGTTGATGGCGGTGCGGGGATCGTGGCCTAGTTTTACCGACTGAAACCTTTGCTACTATGTGACATGCTCCCAACGCGTCATCTATTGGAAATCATTCAACAGAGTCAGATCAAACAGATACACGAAAGGGCCCAAATGAGCGATCAGGATTACGTTTTAACTAACGTCCGGGAGGCCTTCAAAACCGCCTTTGACATCGACCCACAATCAGTCTCTATGGAGACCACTGCTAGCGACATCTCTGCCTGGGATTCCGTGGGACATTTGTCTCTGGCCGGTAGCCTGGAAGAAATTTTCGGGATCAGCCTAGATGTCGATGAGTTGATGGAAATGGAGAGCGTTCGCGAGATCGTGCGCATTATTGACACGAAGCTTTCCAAGAAAGTTTAAAGTGACCGCCACTGCCGAATGGAATTTTGCCGGACGATTGGTAAAGCGTCTGGGACCGGGTTCGTACTTAATCGATGCCGCCACCGGGCGCACGATTAGCCCCGAGGATTTGCCGCGGCTGATTGCCGCGTGTGGCGCGTCTTTAACATCGGCTGGTTTGAAGGCGGGCGAGCGGTTGCTCATCGGTTGCTCCGTGTCTCCTGCTAGCGCCTTGGTTTATTTGGGGGCCATGTACGCCGGCCTGGTCGCGGTGCCAGTGGAGGACCGCACGCTGAGCGCTTCCGTGGCGACGCTCCTGGAAGCAACCGGAGCTAAAGCCGTGTGGACCGAAGCCGGTCTTCGGGAGGAAGGGATCCGGGAAAGATCCATCGTTAACCTGCAAGGCGACTTGGCCAAGGACGCGCCACAAATCATGCCGCCCGCCGCTTGCCAAGAAACCGACTTGGCGGCGCTGATGGCCACTTCTGGTTCCACCGGTGTTCCGCGCTTTGTCATGGTCAGCCATAGCAACCTGATCGCCAACGCCGAAGCCATCATCCGCAGCCAGCACTTGACCACCGACGAGAGAGCCATGCTGATTCTCCCGGTCAGCTATTGTTTCGGCGCAAGCGTGATGCATACGCATCTCTATCAGGGTGGTGGCGTCGTCTTTGACCGCCGGTTCATGTTTCCAGATAAAGTGCTCCATGCCATCGCGCAATTTGGTTGCACCACATTCGCCGGCGTACCGACAGCTTATAACGTGCTGCTCCGCCGATCGAATATTCGGCAGATTGCCATGCCTGGTTTAAGGCGTTTTCTCCAGGCTGGGGGAGGCCTGGCTCGCGAGAGAATCAGTGAGATGCGTTCGATTTTCCCATCGACGAACTTCTATGTGATGTACGGGCAAACCGAAGCAACCGCCCGGTTATCGTGTATGGAACCCGAGCGCTGGGAGGAGAAAGAGGGAAGCGTAGGCCGGCCTTTGGACAATCTTACGATCCGCATCGTGGATGAAGAAGGCAATGACTTACCGGCAGGGCAGGTCGGCGAGCTGCTCGCAAGCGGACCATCCATTTGCTCCGGTTATTTAAACGATCCCGAAGAATCGCGTCGCGTCTTCTGCAACGGTTGGCTGCGAACCCGCGATCTGGCTCACCGGGATGAGGAAGGTTATCTATGGATCGATGGGCGCAAAGGGGCGTTTCTGAAAATGAGAGGAATACGGGTGAGTCTTGCCGAAGTGGCGGCCAAAGTCACCGCGATTCCAGGGGTCTATGAATGCGCCGCCCGCGCCGTTGATCATCCGGAGGCGGGAGAAGCGCTGGTTTTGTTTATCGTGCCCGATCACGGGACAACCGTAGTGATGGAAGAAGTTCGCCGCCACCTTCCAGCCCATTGGGCGCTCGACTCGATCCGCGTAGTGGCTGAGTTGCCAAAGACGTCCAGCGGAAAAATATCGGCTTCGGCGCTTCCCGTTTAGCCAAGGAGATTCCGTGCAGCAATTTGAGGATAAAGTCGAGGCTCTTCTGGCAATGCCTCCTTATGGTCAGGCTCCGGAAGAAAAACAGGCCGGTCTGCTGGAAATACTCAAGGGCGAACTGGAATATGCGTGCGAGCGGCATGAAGGCTATAAGAATTATGTTCAGCACTGGCCTTCGGACTATCACTCCGCCACTCAGGTGGCCGATCTTCCTTTTCTGCCGGTGGGACTTCTAAAGGCGAATCCTCCGTTGTCTTTGGTGGACCCTGGCGATATCAAGAGAACCTTAACTTCAAGCGCGACGACCTCACAGTCGCCCAGCCGAGTCGTGCTCGATTCGCCGACCGCCCGACGCATGACCAAGGGAGTCGTAACCATTGTTCGCGATTTCATCGGACCGGATCGCAGACCTTACCTGGTTGTGGACACACCGGATTTCAGGGGCGGGGCGAACGGGCTAGGGGCCAGGGGCGCAGCCATTCAAGGGTTGCAACCCTTTGCCAGTCAGACCACCTGCTGCCTCAACGTAAACGAGCAAGGCGACTTGAACCTGGATCGAGACCGACTGACGGCATTCGCCAAAGACCGGCAAGATTGTGAAGTCCTGGTATACGGCTTTACGTTTATTCTGTGGAACCACTTGGTGAAGCCTCTGATGGAGGCGGGCATCTGTCTTAACTTGCCCAAAGCTCGGATCCTGCACAGCGGCGGCTGGAAACGTTTGCAGGACCAGGCGGTTGAAAAAACAGAATTCAACCGTCAGTTGGCTGGGACCTTTGGGTGCTCCCCGGACCGCATTATCGATTTCTACGGCATGGTCGAAACTGTTGGAGTCATTTACCCGGATTGTTCTGAAGGCAACAAACATGGACCGGTGTTTGGCGATGTGATTGTGCGAAATCCGCTGACCCTCGAACCGGTCGCGGCAGGAGAATATGGCATTGTTCAGGTCTGCAGCGTTTTGCCAACCAGTTTCCCAGGCCACTTGCTGCTCACCGAAGATCGGGCCCAGGTGATGGCGTACGACGGTTGCCCCTGCGGGAGGCGAGGCATCAGTTTCCGTTTTGCGGGACGCATTCCCAAGACAGAGCTTCGAGGCTGCGGGAATCTCCAAACCAGTCGATCTTCGGCGCATTGAATCGTGAGCATTTCGATGACTACTCTCACCCAGACCGCTCTCACGCAGAACGTGGATTCGCCCACGGAGATCTCCTCTGCCGCCGTCAAGCTGCGTCAAGCGGTGATGGACGCGGAAATTTCACCGAATGACGTAATGACGGTCTTTGATGCTTGGGCGAAGAACTTGGACGCCCGCGAATTTGACGATGCGCCCGGAATCCCTTTCCTTCGGATGTGGCTAAGACGCGGGACTCTGGAGCCAATCATCGCCCGCGAACTCGGGCCCAATGGCTTACATGGCGGATGGAATGAATATGGTCGCGCCAAGTGCAAGGCTTTTCCCCTAGGCGTCGTCGGCCACTGGCCCGCCGGTAACGTCGAGATCCAGCCGATTCTGTCCATGACCTGCGCTCTTCTCGGGGGCAATGCCGCCTTGGTACGCATTCCCAGCGGTCTTGTCGAACTGACGCAACAATTGATGGAAAAGTTGGTGCAAAGCGATCCCGGCGAACGACTGACCCGGCGCATTTTTATGGCTGGGTTCCATCATGACCGGGAAGACTTGCAGCAAGCCATGGCCCAAGCCGTGGATGGAGCCATGATCTGGGGCGGCGAAGAGGCCGTTCTGCAGATTCGAGCCTTGCCTTTTCCCCATTGGGCAAAAATAGCGGTCTTCGGGCCCAGGATCTCGATCGCGGCCATGGACGCAGGCACCTGGGGCAACCCAGCCGAACAGGAAGCTTGGTGTCGCCGCATCGCGCGTGAAGTTTGGCAGTTCGACCAGCAGGCCTGTTCCTCACCCCAGACTTTGTTCCTCGAAAGAGGGAACGGCCAATCAACCGCCCAATTTCTAGCAGCTCTTCGCCGCGCCTTTGAAATCGAGAACCAGGCGCATCCCCGGCGAACCATTCCCGGCGCGTTGACTTCAGCCATTTGCCAGGCACGCGCCTCGTGGCTGCTAAATAACACGGCTCATCAGGCGGTCTTCCCGCCGAGTCCCGATTGGACGCTGCTACTCGGCTCAGGATCGAACATTCCCCAACCCATCCAAGGGAAAACCTTGACGGTGCTGGAAGTGGAGAATTTGTCGGATGTAGTTTCGAAGTTCGATGGAAACGTGCAGACGCTGGGCTTGGGCATGGCGGATCCGGAAAAAGAGAGCAAGCTGGCCCTGCTGGCCGGGAAAAGAGGCGTGGACCGAATCGTGAAACTGGGACACATGCATGTTTTTGTTCCTCCGTGGGACGGGGTCGATCTCATCCGGCCTATGGTCAGAATGGTTCGGCACGTTTGCTCGACAGACATGCACTAGGAGAGAGAAGCAAATCATGAAGGACGCGAAGGATTTTCTTACAAGTCTGGAGAAAAACGCCAAGATGTTGGCTCCCGCGGCACGGGCCACGGTCGAGGCCAATGAAGAACTCTGTTCGTGGCTATTGAACCCGCTCGCGCAGTGGGCTGACGCGGCTTATGGCGACCGCGCTTTTGAGGACGCTGCGAAGGGCTACGCGAGGTATTGCTTGGGCGTGTGGAAGTCCCAGCAGATGTATGAGAAGAAGGGCAGGTATACGCCCGAAGCGCTCCCAGAACTCATGTCAGAGGTTTATGAAGACGAAGGCTACATGGTTCCCTACATGTGGGCCGCGATTTTGATTTACCCCTTCTGGCCGTCCATGATCAGCCACATCGAAATGTATCGGGACCATTTTCTGAAGGCGTTGCAGCCTGGCGCCAAAGTTCTGGAGTTGGCCTCCGGTCATGGCGTGATGGGTTTGCTGGCAGCTGAGACCAGGTCGGACATCCACGTAGATGGTTTCGACATCAGCCCGCCGGCCGTGGCTGTGGCGAATCGACTGCTTGCAGTCTCCAAGCATAGTCGCAATGTTACGTTTCAGGTCAAAGACGCCCTTAAATTTGACCTGAGCGAGGAGCGGGGAACATATAAGGGAATTATTTCCGCCATGTTGGCAGAACATCTGCAAGATCCGCGCCCCTTGTTCAAAGTGATTGCCCATCATCTCGCTGACGACGGTCTGGTTTTTTTCAGCACGGCGTTGGAATCAGCGCAGCGTGATCACACTTTTGAATTTCACAACGAGAGCGAGCCGCTAAGAATGGCCGAAGAGGTCGGCCTTCGGGTTACGCGGTTGGTGTCTGATGCGGGCCAACCTGCCCCAGGCGGCCGTTTTCTTCCGCGTGCGCTGGCCATGATTCTGCGCAAGCGTTGAGGAGGCCTTTACAATAGTGAATCCGGTTGCAACAACACCAATGACTGACGAACCGAATCCTGCGAACCATGTCATAACAATGAGCTTTGAGGAAGTAAAGGCACATTTAAAGCAGCGATTCCCGTTCATCATGGTCGATAGGGTCTTGGAGTTGGAGCCCGGAAAACGCATTAAAACTCTCAAGAATGTCGCGGGCAACGAGATTCAATTCCTTGGACACTTCCCTGATTACGCGATAATGCCTGGAACTTCCATCATTGAAGCCATAGGGCAAAGCGCTTCGCTTCTGTTCAGCCACACCACGGGCAAGGGCATGAACCCAAAAGAATTCATGGCACTGGCAGCCGTAAACGACATGAGGTTTCTGGTACCGGTGTTGCCGGGTCATACCATGATTATGGAAGTAAAGATCGTCAAGATGACGGATGAAGCAGCCTTGATTGAAGGAGTCGCCCGCGTGGAGGATACAGTGGTGACGCGGGGCAAGCTGAGCTTTGCCCGAATAGTTCTGTGAATCTCAGTAGCGATGACCTTTCATGAGACCAAGCTGGCGCGAGTTTTCGAAATCAACCTCGAGCTCAATAGCGACGAGCGCGGCTTTTTCGCACGCTCGTGGTGCCAGAAGGAATTTGAAGACCAGGGCCTGAATCCCAAAGTCGTGCAGTGCAACATATCTTTTAACGCGCGAAAGGGAACATTGCGAGGCATACACTACCAGGACGCGCCGTATCAAGAGGCCAAACTGATGCGCTGTACCAAAGGAGCAATCTATGACGTGGCCGTCGATCTGCGCCCGCGTTCACCGACCTTCAAGAATTGGATCGCGGTGGTTCTGACCGCCGAGAAACGCAATATGCTCTATGTGCCCGAAGGTTGCGCGCATGGATTTCTAACCCTAGAGGACGACACCGAGGTTTTCTACCAGATGTCGGAGATCTACCATGGCGAGCTGTCCCGAGGAGTACGCTGGGACGATCCTGCGTTTCAAATTGCGTGGCCGGCGGAAGTGGAAGTGGTTTCCGAACGCGACCGGACGTACCCGAACTTCGAACCAGTGCAATGCACTTCCTAAAGGAATTCGACCAGAAGAACTCGATGGAGATTGGCCGGGAATTGCACGGCTTCGCGGCGGAGCTTTATCCAATCTGCCGGAGCATTACCGGGGATGGAATTCGGCGAACTTTGGGAATGATCCAGGACCGGATTCCGCTGCAAATCTCCGAGGTGCCAACTGGAACGTCAGTTTTCGACTGGACCGTCCCGAAAGAGTGGAATATTCGGGATGCATATATAAAGGACCGCGACGGCAATAAGGTAGTCGATTTTCGCGACTGCAACCTGCACGTCCTGAACTACAGCATCCCCGTGCACGCGACCATGCCGCTGAACGAACTCAAGGTTCATCTGTTCACGCTTCCTGAACATCCGGACTGGATTCCTTACCGCACCTCGTACTACAAACCAGAATGGGGATTCTGTCTGTCGCACAACCAGTTAACGGCCCTCAAAGACGACGACTACGAAGTGTGCATCGATGCTTCTCTCGAAGATGGGTACTTGACATACGGAGAGTGCTATCTCCCCGGTCACTCCACAGACGAGGTTCTGATCTCCTGTCACGCCTGTCATCCCTCCCTGGCGAATGACAATCTTTCCGGCGTGACTGTCGCCACTGCTTTGGCGGAACTTTTGGGGGGGCAGGATCGTCGTTACTCGTATCACTTCCTGTTTATTCCTGGAACGATTGGCGCCATTACGTGGCTGGCAGGAAACCGCGAGACCGCTTTGAGGATTCGCCACGGGCTGGTGTTGGCGGGTATTGGAGATGCGGGCGGATTTCATTACAAGAAGAGCCGCCGGGGGGATGCGGAGATTGATCGGGCCATGGCGCATGTTTTGCGCCACTGCGGCGACTCTTCGGAGATTCTGGAATTTGCGCCCTATGGATACGACGAACGGCAGTACTGCTCTCCGGGTTTCAATCTCCCGGTTGGCTGTTTGATGCGGAGTGTTTGGGGCACATTCCCCGAGTATCACACCTCCGCTGACAATCTCGATTTCATCCAACCGGCGCAGCTGGCTGAGTCGCTTCGCGTGTGTGCTGCCGTCGTCGACGTGCTCGAGAACAATCAGCGATATCGCAACTTGAATCCGCACTGCGAACCCCAGCTGGGAAAGCGAAACCTTTACCGTTCCACCGGGGGTGAGGCGATCGGAGCGGAGATCAACGCACGACTTTGGGTGCTGAATCTTTCCGATGAAGACCACTCTCTACTCGACATCGCAGAGCGCTCGGGGATGTCGTTCTCAGCGATCAGTGCCGCTGCCGAATTGTTACGCGAAAGCGGCCTTCTCTCAGCCATGCCTGCAGGTGCTGACAGTGCGGATGCCCCTCATGCGGCTTCTCAGACCGACCAGCTGCGGACCAGCTAACTCCCACCGAAACAGCGAGTTACGGCGCTTGATTAACCGACTGGCGGCCTATATGATGATGAATGTCTCCCCTTTTTGTCCCCCTGTTTCAGCTCTCATGAATTCGTCTTGGTGAGGCTAAGACGTTTTCCCTTTTCCTAAGTTTTGGGCAGGAGCGGCATGAAAATACTTTTAACCGGGCATAAAGGATATATCGGCGCCATTGCCGCACCTATTTTGCTTTCCGCTGGGCATGAAGTGGTTGGTTTGGACACGGACCTGTTTGCCGGCTGCGACTTCGGGGGCGAGCTGCCGGAGATTCCGGAGGTTCGAAAAGATCTCCGCGATCTTGAGAGAAAAGATCTCGACGGTTTCGATGCGGTCGTGCACTTTGCCGCACTCTCGAATGACCCGTTGGGCGATCTTGATGCCGATCTCACATACGACATTAACCACCGGGCGTCCGTCCGGCTGGCGGAGCTTGCCAAACAGGCAGGAGTGAAGCGTTTTGTCTTCTCGTCATCTTGCAGCACATATGGCGCAGCCGGTGATGCCTTCCACGACGAGACCGATCCTCCAAATCCCGTGACTCCTTATGGCGAGTCCAAGGTTTTGGTTGAGCGCGACATAGCACGACTAGCAGACGAACATTTCAGTCCGACGTACATGCGAAATGCGACTGCATATGGCGTGTCGCCACGACTGAGGCTAGACATCGTATTGAACGATCTGGTGGCGGCGGCGTACACCACCGGCCGGGTGTACATAAAGAGCGACGGCACCCCCTGGCGTCCCATCGTGCACATTCGCGACATTGTCGCGGCTGCTCTGGCCGCGCTGGAGGCGCCGCAAGAGGCGATCCACAACCAAACCTTCAATGTCGGCTTGACGGAGGAAAACTATCGTATTCGGGAGCTAGCCGGGATCGTAGCTGAAACTGTTCCCGGCTGCCGCATCGAGTACGCTCCCGATGGAGGTCCGGACAAACGTTGCTACCGCATCAACTGTGACAAGATCCGCCGTATGCTGCCGAGCTTCCGTCCGCAGTGGACAGCGCGCAAAGGCGCACAGGAACTCTACAATGCCTATCGTTCCGCGGGCCTCCGCTCCGAAGATATGCAAAGCGGCCGCTACGTCCGCCTCAGCAACATTCGGCGCTTGTTGAAAGCAGGGCAGTTGGATGCTTCCCTACGGTGGAGCCGGCAACGGGCGGAAACCACGGTAAACGCCTAAAGTGGTCACAATTCCACGAGACCGAATGATAGCGTCAGCAACACTAGTCGAGACCGTGTCTGGAGCCACCACCAAGGCATGCCGTTTTTGCGGCGCGGGTTTGCAGCGGACGTTTGTCGATCTGGGTATGTCCCCGCTCTGCGAGACCTATCCATCCCCAGCTGATCTCAACCACGGCGAGGTTTACTACCCGCTGCACGTGTACGTCTGCGAGAAGTGCTTCCTGGTGCAACTCGAGCAATACGAGAGTGCCGAGAACATCTTCAGCGACTACCTGTATTTCTCCTCCTACTCCGACTCGTGGCTCAAACATTGCGAGAGCTATTGCGACAAAATGACCAAGCGATTCGGCTTGGGGCGGCAGAGCTTCGTGGTCGAAGTAGCCAGCAACGACGGCTACCTACTCCAGTATTTTGGCCAGCGAAACGTTCCGGTTTTGGGCATTGAGCCTGCCGCGAATGTCGCGAAGGTGGCGGTCGAGAAAGGAGTTCCCACGCTGGTGCAATTCTTCGGGACTCAACTGGCGAAACAGCTGGCGGCCGAAGGCCGTGACGCCGACCTGGTCCTCGGCAATAACGTGCTGGCGCAGGTTCCCGACCTGAACGATTTTGTCGAAGGCTTAAAGATCCTGCTGAAGCCCCAAGGGGTCTTAACGCTGGAGTTTCCCCACTTGCTGCGGCTGATAGAACACAATGAGTTCGACACCATTTACCACGAACACTTTTCGTATTTCTCATTGCTCACCACGGTGCGGATCCTGGAGGCTCACGGTCTGAAAGTGTTCGATGTGGAAGAGCTATCAACGCACGGTGGCTCCTTGCGCGTTTACGGTTGCCGCGCGGAAGACCGAACGCACCAGGTCGAGCCAGCTGTCCGGGAGTTGATCGCCGAGGAGGAAAGAGCGGGGCTGGGTTTGGCGGCAGGTTACGAGACTTTTGCCCTGCAGGTGAAACAGACTAAGTGGGAACTCGTGAACTTCCTCCTGACGGCCGTGCGAGAGGGCAAGTCGGTAGCGGGATACGGAGCACCAGGCAAGAGCGCGACGCTTTTGCACTACTGCGGCATCGGAAAAGACTTGATTGAGTACACCGTGGATCGCAGCCCGTATAAGCAGGGTCGATTCCTGCCGGGCAGTCACATCCCGATCTACCACCCAGACCGGATCCGCGAGACCAAGCCTGACTATGTCGTAATCTTGCCTTGGAATCTGAAAGACGAAATCATGGAACAGTTGCAGTTCATCCGGGAATGGGGCGGCCGCTTTGTGGTACCGATCCCGAAAGTGACGATCGATTAAGACGGGAGAACAGAGATGAACATCTACGCAGATTCCAAGATGAGCGATGACCAGCGATGTGCTGAGTTGTACCGGGGCGCAATCTTTGTCCATTCACCCAGCCCAAGCGCCCTCGATCTGTGCCGTCTGGCCCGTGAATTGGTTGAGGAAGCATTTCGCCCGCTGGATCCACTCAAGGTGCACGAAAGCCTGCCTGCGGAGAAGTGTGCTGAGATTCTTGGCGTTGTGAAACCCAAGTTCATTCACCATCCCGACGCCAAGCGGTATATCCGCGGAATGCTGTCGGAACTGGGTTGCGACCTCGACAACACCTATTTCGACGTTCCGCGCTTGCGCACTGCGTTTCCCGGTGACTATTTGAAGTCAGGCATCGCCTACGCTTTTCATGCCCATCGGGACACCTGGTATTCGGCGCCGTTTTGCCAGATCAATTGGTGGATGCCCGTCTACGAGGTGCGGGCAGACAACTGCATGGCGCTGCATCCGCGGTACTGGAGCCAGCCCATCAAGAACGGTTCGAGCCAGTACAACTACCACAAGTGGAATGCGGATAGCCGGCACAACGCTGCTCAGCACATCAAGGCGGACACCCGCGTTCAACCGCATCCCGAGGAGCCTGTCGAATTGGAACCCGAGATTCGCATGGTTTGTCCGGTCGGAGGGGCCTATCAGTTCTCAGCCGCGCAGTTGCATTCGACCGCGCCAAACACATCTGGGGTGACGCGGTACAGTGTAGACTTTCGCACCGTGCATCTAGACGATGTACTGAACCGCATCGGAGCGCCCAATATCGACTCCGCGTGCACCGGCACCACCATGGGCGACTACCTCAAGGGAACCGATTTTTCACACCTCCCCCCGGAGGCGATGGCGCTGTATCTCGACGGCACAGAGTCGAAATATGTGCTCTCCCCTTCGATAGCTTGAGTCAATTGGCGTGGTGAAACACCTTGGCGATTCTGAAATGAGAGTGTACTGAGCAGAGAGCAAAGGGGGCAGCTATGAAGGTCGTACTATTTTGCGGCGGCGCAGGAATGAGACTCAGGGGCTACTCTTAAGATGTTCCGAAGCCCATGGTGACGATTGGGTCGCGGCCAGTGCTTTGGCATGTCATGAAGTACTATGCGCACTTTGGTCACAAGGATTTCATCCTCTGCCTTGGCTACAAGGCCAATGTCATCAAAGACTACTTTCTCCAATACGAGGAATCGGTGTCCAACGACTTCATATTCTCCGACGGCGGCAGAAAGCTGGAGTTCATGCAGCGGGACATCGACGACTGGAAGATCACTTTCGTCGACACAGGATCGCGGTCAACTATTGCGGACCGGTTACGGCTTGTCGAGCCGTATCTGAATGGAGACGAGATGTTCCTGGCCAATTACAGCGATGGCCTTACCGACTTTCCTCTTCCGCAGATGATCGAAGAGTTCTCCCAGCGCGACAGTTACGCCTCTTTTCTTTCCGTGCAACCGCGGTCAAGCAGCCTGGACACCGTTCATCTCGACAACGACGGCTCCGTCCGTGCAATTAAGTGCATGAAAGACTCCAACATCTGGGTCAATGGCGGTTACTTCGTGCTGCGGAAAGACGTCTTTCGATACATCAAGCCGGGGGAGGAACTGGTTTACGAGCCGTTTCAGCGCATGATTTCTGAGGGCAGGGTTTGGTCGCAACGTTACTCCGGCTTTTGGCAGTGCATGGATACCTTCCGTGACAAGCAGATACTGGATGAATTAGAAGCTTCCGGCACAGCTCCGTGGCGCCTGTGGAAGAACGGTCACAAGAACGGTCAACCTGTGGCGGCGCAGGCAGTCGTATGCTGAAGCTGAGTCTTCCCGGACAGGAAACGGAGCCGTTCGTTATCCTCTGCCTGGGGGCGCATTCGGACGACGTCGAGATTGGGTGTGGTGGGACTCTGCTACAGCTCAAGAAGATACTTCCGAGATTGAGGTTTCACTGGGTGGTTTTCAGTGCGTCGGGAGCGCGCGGTGAGGAAGCCGCAAAAGCTGCCGAGTTGTTTACTGCCGGTTGCGAGAAAGAGGTCGTTCTCAAGGCGTTCCGGGACGGTTTTCTACCATACAGTGGGGGCGAGGTGAAGGATTTCTTTGAGTCGATGAAGAGCCAAGTAAGTCCAGACCTAATTCTTACGCACTGGCAAGGCGACGCACACCAGGACCACAGGTTGGTATCTGAGCTTACCTGGAACACGTTTCGAGACCACCTGATCCTCGAATACGAAATTCCGAAGTACGACGGTGACATGGGCCGCCCCAACCTATTCGTGCCTTTGGAGGAACCGCTGCACGAGCGCAAGGTCGACTATCTGTTCGAAGCGTTTGCATCTCAGCGGGACAAACCGTGGTTCGACCGCGAAACATTCCTAGGTCTGATGAGGGTACGTGGCATGGAATCGAACTCCCCCAGCGGCTACGCCGAGGCGTTCCATGCTCGAAAAATTGTTGTTGGTCCGGTGGTGTGAACACAAGGTCCTATATGGCTAATACGAAGGATGAGACCATTTCGCTGATGCCTGCAGTTCCCGAACCGAGGGACTTCTCCGAGTCGCGTGCCCTTCAGCCGAAAGCCCATCGGCTTATTCCCGGAGGTGCCCACACCTATGCAAAGGGTGATGACCAGTTTCCGGAGCAAGCCCCGGGGTTCATTGCTCGTGGAAAAGGTTGCCACGTTTGGGACCTGGACGGGAACGAATTCATAGAATACGGGATGGGCTTACGGGCGGTCACACTCGGACACGCCTTTGAGCCTGTCGTGGAGGCTGCTCACAAGCAGATGAAACTTGGAATCAACTTCTCCCGGCCAGCGAAGGTCGAAGTGGACCTTGCCGGGGCGATGCTTGAGACCATCAATGGAGCTGACATGGTGAAGTTCGCCAAGAACGGTTCCGACGCTACCACCGCAGCTGTCAAACTGGCCAGGGCATATACTGGACGCGACCTGATCGCAATTTGCGGTGATCAGCCGTTTTTCTCCATCGATGATTGGTTCATCGCAACCACTGAGATGAATGCGGGCATTCCTCAAGCGATCACGCAAATGACTCTGAAGTTTCGTTACAACGACGCTGAGAGCCTGCGTGTGCTGTTTGACCAGTATCCGGGCCAGATTGCGTGCGTCATGTTGGAAGCGGAAGCTGCCACTCCTCCCACAGCGGGCTACCTGAATCAAGTGAAGGACCTCTGCGAGCGGCGGGGCGCTGTGCTTATCTTTGACGAGATGATCACGGGCTTCCGTTGGCATTTGGGAGGGGCCCAGAAGTTCCACGATGTCGTGCCTCACCTGTCTACTTTTGGCAAAGCGATGGGGAATGGGTTCGCGATCTCGGCATTGATGGGCAAGCGGGAGATTATGCGGCTCGGCGGTTTGGAACACGAACAGGCGCGGGTTTTTCTACTATCCACGACGCACGGCGCGGAAACCCACGCTTTGGCGGCATCGTTGGAAACGATCCGAATCTTCCGCGAGCGCGGCGTAATCGAGTTTCTTTGGGCGCAGGGAGAGCGGTTGCGCGCGGGAATTAATGAAGCCATAGCGCGTCATCAGCTGGCCGGGCATTTTGAATTGGCCGGACGGCCGTGCAATCTGATTTACCGCACGAAAGACGAACACGGCCAACCGTCGCAAGCTTTTCGCACGCTGTTCCTGCAGGAATTGATCCGGGGCGGGATCTTAGCCCCATCGTTGGTGGTCAGCTTCTCGCACTCCGACGAGGATATTGACCGGACCATCGATGTCGTTGACCAAGCGCTCGGCGTGTATGCCAGAGCTCTCGAGGATGGGGTTCAGAAATTTCTTGTCGGCCGGCCTGTAAAACCAGTCAACCGAACATACGCCTAACCATTCCTGCAGTAGGTGGTAGTTTGCGATCCGACAGGGCGTAAAACCTTACACATCGTCGAGTTAATCGTACTTAGCGCAGATTCGGGTTAGTTAGTGGATTGAATATGCGAACTGCACCTGCACAAATTGATCGTGAGTGCAACATGGACGAGCGCAGCTGGTGGGGGTCTTCAGAATACGTCCTGCCGCGTGAAAGCCAGTTTCACTTCTATGGTTCTAATCATTTTCGCAGTGACCACCGCCGTGCCGCTGCGGCGGTCACGTTTGGTATCGCAGGTGCGCACCAAACCAACTCTTTACTTCTGGGTGTGCGTGAGCCGCGTGGTTCTCCAGAATGACATGCGCGCCGTAGCTCAGATCGGCCGATGCCTCCAAGCAGTCCAGGAAACACAGGAGCTATTATCCGCATGCGAAGGCTGATCGGGGACACCTAAGGCCAGCGTTTAGGATCTCTTCTGATGATGAAGAATCAACAAGCAAACAAAGATCAACTGTCTGATTCGCCAGCTAAGGGCCGTGAGGAGAGCTGTCTAATCGCTCAGACGGTCTTGGCGCTGGCAATAGTAGTCATTGGAATAAAGACTGGCAAGGTGTTGCTTGCGTTCCTGTTCAACGAGAATGTCCCCTTCGTGTTTCACACCATCTCTACAATGATGTTCTCGTCGGTGGCGGTTCGCCTCATCGCGATTTTTGCTTTCGCATGTGGCGTGGGAAGGATGTTTCGCGCACCATGGCGCGGGCAGGCCGCAGCCTTGTCATTCCTCTTGGTAATCGGAGTCTGGTTCATCAAGGATTTCACGACCGGCGTTCAATTTTTCCCGATCGCCCACGCGACTGAAGTTTATTTCCTGTTCTCCCTTTTTCGGATGGACCTCGTGTTTCTCGCGAGCTTCGCGATCATCGTGTACTTTCTGGTGACTCTGTGGCCAGCCAGATACTTCATTGTGCTCCGCTTTTTGCTTGGAGCACTTGTCTGCTTCCTGCTGCTGCTGTCCGGCCTCGAATTGGCGAATTATTGCAAGACCGGAGACGCAGGCACCGGTCAACTGCTGGGGTTTTTCTTAAGCGACTTTCTGACCCTTTGGCCATTGCTGCGGACACAATTTGATTTCGTGTCACTTTGCAGCCTGGTCGGACCCCTCCTGATTGGTGCGACAGTTGCCTTTGGTGTCGGGAAATGGTACAGACGACCCGGACAAGGAGAATCCAACGAAAGCATAGCCAAAGCGGTGCCCGCGTTGTTAATCCTGGTTCTCGCATCCGCACTTATTCATCCCTCGCCTCACGAACGATTTTACGACCGTTTTTTCGACAACACATATCTCGGATTAAGAGATTTGATACCCGGCCACTCTGCTGCGGAGCTTGGGGCGATCAAGCGCGCCGCGCAGTTACCCGCGCTCTCTGATTCTTCTAACATTACTCTTCGAGCCCGTGGCGACAAGCCCTCGGCTCGGAGAAACGTCGTAATAGTGATATTAGAATCTACGCGTGCAAACTCCACGACCGTTTACAACGGTACGCTCAATACAACACCGTTTCTGGCCAGCTTTTCGGGCCGAGGCGCCGTCGTGGCTAACATGTACGCTGCCATTCCGAGAACCAGTGCAGCTTGGACGGAAGTGCTGGATGGAATCTGGCCTTCGCCTGATATCGACATCACGGCATGGGCACGGAGCGGACAAGTACATCTTAGGAGTCTGCCGCGCCTGTTGGCGACGCGCGGGTACGCATCCGCATATTTTACTTCGGCCCACCTGCATTGGGGCTATGACGAACCTTTGATAAAGAATATGGGTTTCGATCAAGTGAGTTACGCGGATACGTTGCCTAACCAAGGCTTCGAGCATCCCACGTTCTGGGGCTACGAAGACCGCATTATGGTTCAGCCGGCGCTTGACTGGGTTAAGCGCCAGCGCGATGAAAATAGCCCGTTTCTGTTTGTCATGATGACTAATATCGGCCACTACGATTACAAATACCCGTCAAGCTGGCAACGAAGGGCTTTCGAAGCAGGGAACACGCACTACAACGACTATTTGAACTGCTTGAGTTATGTGGACTCAGTTATACAGGACTTTATCAATGGACTGGAGCGTTTAAACGTGTTGAGTTCGTCGCTAGTCATCATTCTAGGTGACCACGGCGATTCGTTTGGTGAGCACGGCGAAAAGGCTCGGAGCAATCTAGTCTACGAGGAGAATGTTAAGATTCCCGCCATCGTCTACGCCCCCGGCCTTATTGAGTCTGGGACAGTAATTCCAGGACTCAGGCAGCAGATTGACATATTTCCGACTGTATTTGACGTTCTTGGTCTCGAGTTCGAAAACTCAGAGCTGCCAGGCAAATCGCTATTAAGGCCAGCTGATGCAGACCGCGAGCTATACTTTGCCAGCGAACTGGATCGGGGTTCAATGGCGCTTCGCAGGAAGGGGTTGAAGTTTATTTATAACTTCGACCGGTTTTCAAATGAAGTCTATGCAATTGATTCGGACCCAAGTGAGCGTCATGATATACGGGGAAATGTCCCGCTTTCAGAGATCGAGGACGCCGAGATGGACATGCTCATCTGGCATAGACGCACTCAACGTATGTTTACGTTACCGCCTCAAGTTCCTGTCCGTTAACAGGATGACGGTTGTGTTCGTTCTCGCGAGCATTGGGCTGGCGGCGTCTTGGGTTGCAGTGCAGAAGCACAGCCGGTCCTCCATATTTCTGCTTTCCGTTCCCGTCGTCTTTTGGGCCGGAAGTTTCTTGCTCTTTTACGTCGTTTCCCTTCGCGAGTCAGCTAGTATCAATCAGGGCCTGATCGCATACTGGCGAGGCGCATTTGCGTCGGTACTGGGGCAGATTTCAAGCCGTGACGATGCATAGCGACCAGGCACGGAGCACAACTGAGTTATGAAAGAAGAATTAAGAGAGTTTTACAAATATCGCGAACTGCTCTACATGATCGCCTACCGCGATATCAGGGTGCGGTACAAGCAATCGATCATGGGGTTCATGTGGGCCATTCTGATGCCGGTTTTGATTGTTATGTCCGGCGTCGTGGTCCGCTATGCGTATGCCATGGCTTCACATGCGCCGCTAAAGAAGGAGGATATCGCGAGCGTGGCGGTGAAGGCTCTTCCCTGGGCATTTCTCGTTTCCAGCATCCGGTTCGCTTGCCTGAGCCTCATCAGCAACAAAGAGTTAGTGACCAAGATTTATTTTCCCAAGGAGATCTTTCCCATCGCTGCCATTCTGGCCAGTTTTTTTGATTTCGTGGTGGCCTCGGGTGCCCTATTCATCTTCCTTCTGGTACTCGGCGTCGGTTGGAGTCCGTATCTGACTTGGATTCCAGCGCTGCTCCTGACGATGGTGCTGCTGGCAGCGGGAATCGGAATGATTGTAGCTGCGGCCAGCCTCTATTTCCGCGACGTGAAATTTATTGTCGAAGTATTTCTCACCTTCGGAATCTTCTTTACGCCGGTGTTCTACGATGCCGCCATGTTCGGTGACAAAGCCAAATGGCTGTTGCTGAATCCGATGAGCCCCATTCTAGATGGTTTCGGCGCATGCGTCGCCCGCCACCAATCTCCGGATCTGCCTTGGTTGGCCTACAGCCTGGTTTGTGCCCTGCTGACATTCTTGGGTGGGTACGTTTTCTTCAAGCATCTGGAGCCAGGCTTCGCGGAAAGCATTTGAGGATGAAACGGAATGTCTGATATTGCCATCCGCATGGAGCACGTTTACAAGAAATTCCGCAAGGGTGAGATCTACAACTCCCTGCGCGACTTGATCCCCGCTCTGACGGGACGAATGTTTCAGCAGAAGGAACTCACTGACGGGGACAAGCGGGAATTCTGGGCAGTTCGGGATCTCTCGTTTGAAGTAAAGCAAGGAGAAGCTTTTGGCATCATCGGCCGCAATGGCGCGGGGAAAAGCACTGCGTTAAAGATGTTGAGCCGGGTCATGAAGCCCACCAAGGGCAGTATGCTCGTCAATGGTCGCCTCTCGGCCCTGATTGAAGTATCTGCGGGCTTCCACCAAGACCTCACTGGGCGGGAAAATATCTTTCTCAACGGCACGATCCTGGGCATGAGCAAGCGCGAAATCCAATCGAAGCTCGACCAGATCATCGCCTTCTCCGGAATCGAAGAATTCATTGACACGCCCGTCAAGCGGTACTCCTCGGGGATGTACGCCAGACTCGGATTCTCGGTGGCGGCTCACGTCGATCCGGAAGTGCTGATCGTGGACGAAGTGCTGAGCGTGGGCGACTATGCGTTTCAGCAAAAGTGCATCGAGCGTATGAAGGAAGTGCTCCGCGCCGGTGCTGCGGTACTCTTTGTTTCCCACAATCTGAAAATGGTCGCCGAGTTCTGCCACCGTTGTCTGCTGCTCGAAAAGGGACAAACGGTCACCATGGGCACACCGCAAGACGTCATTGGCACTTATCTTCAAACTCCCTCCAGTGGGCAAGCGGCCAATATCAATTCTGGCCCAGTCAGCATTTCGAGTGTGAGAATCCGCAATGAGGATGGGGAATGCATGCGGTTTCGATCGGGCGAAAAAGCCTGGGTCGATGTCGAGTTGAAGGCTCACAGGCGTTGCAACAAGCTGTCGGTTACGCTGTACATCTTGGATGACAAGCTAATGGAGATTTTCGACACTTCCACAGACCTTTTGGGCCACGGCAACTTTGACCTGGAGGAAGGGGATACTTACCGTTGCACTTTTGAAGTGTATTTGAACTTGGCGGATGGCACCTATCACCCCTCCATTCTCATTTACAGGCGTGACATTCAAACCATTTATGACAAATGGGAGCCGTCGGCAACTATTTATGTCAGTTCGGGAGGAGGGGTGCGTGGCATTGCGCATTGCTTCCCAAAGGTCATTCGGCAAGAGATTCGCCAGGCGGCTGATGCCACCTCCGTTGGGACCGTCGGATAGACGACCTGCCACAGGATGGCAACGGTTCGTTGATATTACAATGACCCCTGCTCCCCGATTTGCGGCTTGCTCCCGATCTCCCCTAGGACATCAAACAAGTCATTCGGTGGCACCCACCAGGCTTCAGGACAGACAACAGAATTCCCCAGCCATGCCTCAGGATGTCTGATCAGCTAACCCGAGTGCACTTGCGGCAGCGATGTATGAAAAGGAAGCGGACGCTTAAGGCAATATGAAGCCAATATCATCCAAACTAAAAGTCGGCGATTGGGTGGAAGTTCGCAGCAAAGACGAAATCCTCAGCACTCTCGACAGCGACGGACGTCTCCACGGCATGCCGTTCATGCCGGAAATGTTTGCGTTCTGTGGCAAGAGGTTTCAGGTCTACAAACGGGCGCACAAAACCTGTGACACGGTTTTTCCGGTCCGCGGGCGCAGGATCGACCGCGCTGTCCATCTCGAAACCCGTTGCGATGGAAGCGCACATGGGGGCTGCCAGGCAAGCTGCCTGATCTTCTGGAAAGATGACTGGCTGAAGCCAGTCAAAGGGAGTTCTCCGCAGTTCCCGCGCGTCCGCTCCGACACTTCCTCCGCGTCTACGAGTTGTTCGCCCCCCGCTAGCGTGTGTTCAGAATCCGACGTCTGGGCCAACACGACTTCCGCAAACGCGTCTGGCCCGGATACCGTTTACGTCTGCCAAGCTACCCGCCTTCCCTACGCCACCAGCGATCTCAACTGGTGGGATTTTCGCCAGTACATCGAAGACTACCGTTCGGGGAACGTGGGCCTCTGGAGAATCCTTTGCGGCGCCGTGTATTTCCTCTATTACGCCACCAGCAAAAAACGCAGACTGGGCCGTCCGATGCGATGGTTCTACAATACGTTCTACCCCTTATGGGGTGGCACGCCTTTCCCGCGCAAAACCGGCACCATACCAGATGGCCAAGCCACTCCGACGCTTACGCTCGATCTTCAACCTGGCGAACTAGTACATATCAAGTCCCACGACGAGATCCTGAAGACGCTGAACACCAGAAGCCGGAATCGAGGTCTCTACTTCGACGCTGAAGAGGTTCCCTACTGCGGCGGAACCCACCGCGTGCTCAAGCGGGTCACAAAAATTATTCACGAGAAAACGGGAAAAATGCTGGAGATGAAAACTCCTTGCTTCATTCTCGACTCGGTCATCTGCCAGTCGCGCTATAGCGAGTGCCGCTTATTCTGCCCCAGGGCCATCTACTCGTATTGGAGGGAAATCTGGCTAGAACGCGTCGGACCCAAACCGTCTGTCTACGGGCAGGAAACACCCGAACAGGTCGGAGCGCACAGCGAACACACGTCGAGCAAGCGGTGAGATGGGAGATCCCGTGGGACATTCTGTACTGCTACTACTCGGCCCAACCTTGGATAGCATCCAGGCAACGGGAGCGTCCGCCTATCTGTATGACCTGAGCGGTAATGGGGCGGTGACAAAGTGGAACATCGAGTTCGCACTATGCTCCCCGCCACTCAGAAAGTCGGTCCAGATTATCGGCGGTCTTTGAAACTCCTGCGACCGGTCCAAAACAATCGTGCCGAGAGGCTGCCCCGCTCAGTCGCGGATGTGGCGGTCTACACCTTCATCTTTCTGGTAGGGGTATTCCAGCTAACGCATTATTCGCATGCTGCTGGCTTCATGAACGACGTGACATACCCCGATCTGGCCTGGTCGATTCTCGAGCACGGTTCGTATCAGGTTAGGTTGTTGCCAGAGACGACCTTTCCCCCTGGTTTCCCGCTGATTCTGGCCGCAGTGGGGTCAGTTTTCGGATTCAGCTTAGCGGCCCTATACGCGGTGATCGCGGTTTCGACGACGCTGGGCCTCATCGCCGCGTACGAGCTTTTGCGTCGTGTCGAAGGACGCGCTTTGGCGGCTGCCACGTCTCTTATCCTCGCATCTTCCCCCACATCATTCTCTTTCAACACTGCAGTTGTCTATCCGGAGATGTCGTTTTTCCTCATGAGCATGCTGGCGCTCCTGGCAGCTCTTAAGATCGATCGCGCCGAGCGAGTTAGATCCCTGATTGGGTGGACGCTGCTTCTGAGCGTTACCCTCGTCCTGGCGGTGCTGATCCGCTCAGTCGGCGTCGCGCTCTTGGTGGGGTTGGCCACATGGACAGCTGCGTCCCTCCTCATAGTTCCCGAGATGGGTAGGCGCCGAGTTAGGAGGTTTGTTTTCCCTCTGGCAATTGGCTTAGCTGCGCAACTGTGTTGGAGCGTATGGGCCCACCGTCGCGAGACTCTGGAGTGGCAACTGCCCGGGTATCCGCAGTCCTATATTTCTCAGCTACGAGTCAAAAACGGTCACAATCCGGAATTGGGTTTGGCGCATCTAGCCGATATTCCGGATCGCATCGAGCGAAACCTGGTCATGCGCGCGCACGGGTTCTCGCACCTGCTTGCGCAACGGAATGTCAGCAAGTTTTGGTCTTCTCCGGCGATTATCGGTCCGCTGATGCTTATCGCCATCGGTCTGGGATCTTCGCTCTGGACCGGAGGACAACTCTACGATTGGTACTTCCTATGGTACGAATTCATCTTCATGCTATGGCCATGGGAATACCGGGATCGATTTCTGATCCCCGTTGTGCCGCTCGCTTGTCTCTACTTGTGGCGTGGTGCGAAGGCGCTCAAGGACTATTCCGTCCGCCAACCTAGAGCTGTCGGAGCAGGTTTAGTTCTGCTGGGATCTTTTCTGTGCCTCAGTTCTGCGAAGTTTGCTTTCGGGATCAACGATTCTCCGGTTAACCCAGAACACGCCAGGGGAGACCACCTGCAAACCGTTGCCGCAATCTTGTTTTGGGGAATTTCGACGCTGATTGGATTTTGGATGCTCACATCGCATTCGTCGAAACATCTGCACGACAGCACAGGTCCATTGGCGCGCTTCAGCCTAATCGTTGAATCGAGAGCTCCCCTTGCTGTGCGCCTGGTCATTGTGGTCATAGCTGCCATGGTTGTGTCTGGTACCATGCGCGTTGTGGCCATAGGCCGCTATAACCTGAATCACGATGTAACCGAGGAGCCCTTTTATCCCTTGATGAAAGCTGCGGACTGGATCCGTACACATGAACCCTCGGACAGCGTCATCATGGCACGCGAACCGGAGTTCGTTTTTCACTTTAGCCAACGCCGAACCGTATGGTTCCCGCCCATTTCTGACCCCGAGGTCCTCATGGACGGCATTCGGCGACATCACGTCGGGGTAATTCTGGTCGTGCATCAAGCCAAGAGTTACTGGTTGCCGGCGGAGGACGAGTGTTTTCAGTCCTTGCTACAAGCGCATCCCAGCGAATTCCACTTGGCCCATCAGGATCGGGATACCTGGGTCTATGAGGTGATGTCCCCGCTGGATGGACCAAAAGGCTGACGGAACCTGCGGAGATAGTTGTGAGTCAACCTCTAGTTAGCGTCGTTACTCCCTTCCACAATACGGCGCCGTATCTCGCCCAGTGCATTGAAAGTGTGCTTGCTCAAAGCTATACCCGATTCGAGTACATTCTGGTGGACAATTGCAGCACGGATGGGTCGGGAGAGATTGCAGAAACATATGCCCGCCGCGATCCACGGATTCGCTTGATCCGGCGCCCGCAACTGCTGTCGCAGGTACAAAACTACAATGCGGCTCTGACTGAAATCTCTGGCGACAGCCAGTATTGCAAGATCGTGCAGGCCGACGATTGGATTTTCCCGGACTGCTTGCGCTTGATGGTGCAGGCATTTGAACAATCTGAATCAATCGGCTTGGTCAGCGCCTACGACTTGAAGGGAAACACGGTGCGCGGTTCCGGTTTTCCGTATGGGAAACCGCTGCTTCCTGGCAAGGAACTGGCACGGCTGTGCCTGCGGACTGGACTCTTCGTGTTCGGCTCGCCAACCACCGTGATGTATCGCTCCTCCCTGGTCCGGAGCCAACAGCCTTTTTACGATGAGGCCCTGCTGCACGAGGACACGGAGAAGTGCATGCAGATCCTTGAGACCTGCGATTTCGGCTTTGTGTACCAGGTGCTCTCGTTCTTGCGTATGGATGATGAGTCGATTTCGGCCGCTTTCCGCACCTTCCAGCCTGAGGCATTGGACCGCTACATTCTCGTCCAGCGTTACGCGCCGGTATTTCTGGAAGCGGACGAAGCTCGGGCTCTGCAGAAACACACCAAAAGGTGGTACTACGATGTGCTGGCCCATCAGGCGCTCCGGTTTCAGGGACACGATTTCTGGCACTATCACCAGGGAGGATTGAAAACTCTGGGTGAGACGCTCGACTGGCCTTATTTGACCCAAAAGATAGGTTGGGGTTTACTGGGAATGATCGCGAATCCGGGGTCTACCGCGCTGCGAGTGCTCAGACTCTTGAAACATAAACTACGCGGAGAACGATCCCCAAATCTAACCACTGTGCATGGTGAGAGGACAAACGCACATGACAGTCGCGCTTGTTCGGAACAAAGAGCACGACCACTTGTGTGATCTTTGGCTCGAACCAGTGCGTCGGCCGGTCGTTGTCCGGCTTCTTGATGCGTAGAGCAGTACTGGTTGCGTTGTGTTGCTATCCCGCGCTGGCGCTATCTCAAACTGCCCTCAGCGGTCAATGGATTGCGTTCGACCGAGCGGGTGCTCCGGAAAGCGACCTGCAATGCTTCACGCCGCGCAATGTCATGGTATCGGGCGGAAACCTTCTGATCACGACGAAATCAGAGACTGCGTCTTGCGCCAGCTTCGACCTGCCGTACAAGACCTACCACTACACTTCCGGTTACGTTGCGATGCGAACCTTCAACTTTCTGTACGGCACCGTCGAATTCCGAGCTAAATTTGGCGGCGGCCCGGGGACGGGAGCGTGGCCGACAGTATGGATGGCTGATGCCTCATGCCAGGCCAGTGACCCTACGGGCACAGATGACAAGTGCAACGGGCAGGAAATCGACATTGCTGAGATATTGAACAGCGATCCCACACATGTCAACCAGGAGATTCACGTTGACAACTTTACTCACAATGATGGCTGCAAACCTTTTGCCACAGACACAAGCCAGAGCTTTCACGTATACCAATTGGTTTGGTCTGCGGGCTCATTGGTTTTTAGAATTGACGGAACAACCACCTGCACGATTACCCAAAGGTATGTTCCGAATACCGCTATGTACCTCAAGATCGATATGTATGTGGGGAGCTACGGCGGACCTGTGAACAATAGCAGCTTGCCTTGGACAACTCTCGTCGATTACGTAAAGGTGACCCAGGGTTCCGCTGTCATTTTCAATGACGATTTCAATCTAGACACTACCGTTCAACCTGCTCAACCGACTCCATCTTCCAGTTATCATCCGAGCTGGACTTCAATTCGAAAAACCTTGCACTGGCCACTCAGGGTTCTCGTCATCTGTCTGGTGATCGTCATTGCTATAACTGCCTTTAGGTTCTGCCGTCCAAAACGTAAAACGCAGGAAGTATTGGGTAATGGGGCTGGACGAGAATGAATGAGCCCTTAGTTTCGGTCGTGATGGTGGTCTGCAACGTCGATCGCTTTCTCGCCGAGTCGATCGAGAGCATCCTCGGACAGACGTTCAAGGACTTTGAGTTCATCATCGTGGATTTTGGCTCAACCGACAAGTCCAAAGCCATTGCCGCGAGCTATGCGGCTAAGGACAGCCGAATCAAGCTCCACGACGTACCCACCTGCAGCTTACCTGAAGCTCGCAACGCGGGTTGTTTTCTCGCGCGGGGCGAATACATTGCCATTATGGACGCGGACGACGTTTCCCTCCCAAACCGTCTGCTGTGGCAGGTCGAATTTATGGAGAAACACCGGGAAGTCGGCGTGCTCGGCGGCGCAGTCGAATGGATGGACGCCGCGGGCAAGCCTCTGCGAAAGATGGCCCATCCGCTCCGGAATGCTGAGATTCAATCAGCCCTCCTTCGCTACTCCGCCTTGTGGCAACCCAGCGTTCTCGTCCGACGGGATGCTTTCGTCTCCGCCGGCGGCTATCGACCCGCTTTCGTCGTTTCTCACGACTACGACCTGTGGTTGAGAATCGCCGACCGCTTTCAGATGGCCAATCTCGAGCAGGTGGTGCTTAACTACCGGATCCATCCGTATCAAGTATCCCTGCGCAAACGAAGACAGCAGTCTATTTGCGGCTTGGCCGCCCAGGCTGCAGCGATTGCAAGACGAAATGGAAGCCCAGATCCGTTGGACGGTGCTAAAGAAATCACACCGGCAGTGCTGGTCGGTCTAGGAGTGACTGAGACCAAACTGCAGGCTACTCTGGCTTCGGAGTCCAGGTGGTGGATCCGCAGCGTATTTGCGGCAGGCCAGGATGAGCTCGCACTTGAATCAGCGGTTGAGATGTTGCGATGTGACTGGCAGTATGCTGAACGCCGGCACATCGCCGATGTGCAACTCCTCGTTGCGCGACTTTATTGGAGGCAGAAGAGATTCTTGAGGAGTCTTCTCGCCGCAGGTCGCGCGGTGATGACACGCCCGATTTTGGTCGGACGTCCCCTCAATTCAGCTCTGCGGTGGCTTACTAATAAGGCCATGTCGAGCGCGAAAGGATACAAGTTCCACTCCTGAGCTGGTTGTTCGTGAACTATGACTACGCCGATTGTCTCTGTCGTCATGAGCGTCTTTAATGGTGAGCGTTTTTTGCGCGAAGCCGTCGAGAGTATTCTCGACCAAAGTTTCACCGAGTTCGAGTTCATTGTCGTTGATGACGGTTCGACCGACGGTTCGGCCTCCATACTTGATTCTTATCAGAACTGCGATGCTCGGGTTAAAGTTCACTACCACGAACATGGAGGATTGATTGAGTCCTTGAATCAAGGCTGCCGGCTGGCGCAAGGAAAATACATTGCGCGGATGGACGCCGATGACATCGCTAGTAAAAACCGCCTGAGCTGGCAGGTCGACTATATGGAGGCTCATCCAGAGATCGGAGTCCTTGGCGGTGCTGTCGAGTGGATCGATGCGACCGGCAAATCGTTGCAAACGTGTCGTTACCCTGCTGGTGACCGCGAGATCAAGGCGCACCTCCTCCACGGCTGTGCCTTGTGGCATCCGACTGTACTTCTCCGCAGGGAGGTCTTTGTCTGGGCGGGCGGGTACCGAAAGATTGTTGTTGATGCTGAAGACTACGACCTTTGGTTGAGAATCGCCGACGGTTTCCAATTAGGTAACCTTGAGGCGGTGGTGCTAAAGTATAGAATTCATTCCCACCAGACATCATTCCGCAAGCTGAAACAGCAGAGTCTCTCCATACTAGCCGCCCAGGTTTCCGCGTCGCGAAGGAGAAACGGCGATCAAGATCTGTTGGACACGGTCGAAAAGATCACTCCCGCGTTGTTGGTGAGGTTGGGAGTGCCTGAAGCCAAGCAACGGACAGCTCTCGCCTCATACTGCCGACATTGGGTCCGCAACATGTGTTTCGCTGGTGAGTATTCGGCTGCTCTGAAGACGCTGCTGGAAATTCTGCAGTCTTCCGATCTGGAATGCGCTGAGGCGTGGCTAGTTGCCGATTTATGGCTTGCAGCGGCATCGCTTCACTGGCGGAAAAGAGAATTCTTCAGAAGTCTGATGGGCGTAGCGCACGCGGTCACGGCTCGACCGGCTGTAATAGGCCGTCCGATCAAGCAGATATTAACTCGCATGACCGAAGGCGTGCGAGGGGCCTTTTGCGGATAGAGCGGATGGCAGGTACTGCGGTAGTGGACAAGAACCCATGGCAATTAAGATTGCGGTGATTTTGTGTACCTATAACCGCTGCCAGAGCTTGGCGAAGGCGCTGGACAGCGTTGCCGCGCAAACTTTCTCCCAGCCGGTTGAGTGGGAAGTCCTTGTAGTGGACAACAACTCGCCCGACCGAACGCGGGATGTGGTCGAGGATTTCTGCCGTCGGTACCCCGGTCGCTTCCGTTATCTGTCCGAGCCACGTCAGGGCAAGTCGTACGCACTGAATACCGCGATTTGTGAGGCTCGGGGCGACGTTCTTGCTTTTATGGATGACGACGTGATCGTGGAGCCCAACTGGCTGCAGAATCTGACCGCCAGTTTGTGCAGCGGTGAGTGGGCTGGTGCAGGAGGGCGTATTCTTCCCGACTGGCCGTGCGCACCGCCGTCCTGGCTCCCGCAGAAAGAATGGTTCGGGATGGCCCCTCTGGTGATGTTCGACCTGGGACTGGAAGCCGGTCCGCTCACCGATCCTCCATTTGGCACCAATATGGCCTTCCATCGCAGGATGTTTGAGAAGTACGGTACTTTCCGAACTGATTTGGGCCCTCGGCCGAACAGCGAAATCCGCAGCGAGGACACCGAATTTGGTAGTCGGTTGATGGTGGCAGGTGAGCGAATAAAATACGAGCCGACAGCTGTCGTCTATCACGCAGTACCGCAGAAAAGGCTTCAAAGAGAATTTTTTTTGGCGTGGTGGTTTGACAAGGGCCGAGCTGACATCCGCGAAAACCGGGTCCCGGCAGACACGAAGTGGTTCGTCATCGGAATTCCACTCTATCTCTTTCGCAGGCTTGCCGTCGGGACTCTGCGATGGATGGTCACGCTCGACCCCCCGCGGCGATTCAGCCGCAGGCTCGGGGTGTGGTTAGCTGCCGGGATGATGGTCGAATCCTACCGGCAGTCGAGGGAGGTCGGGCACCAACGAGAGAAACTCAAGCGCGTATGAAGGCAAAACTCAAACCAGTCAGGATCGCCCGCCTGAAATCGAGATCCCTCGGTGACTTTCGTAATTCTGCCTTCATCGTTCGCATGTGGGATAACTGAGTTGCGAGTCCCTAGTTCAGAGGGCATGTCTCGCCGATACGCTCCGGTAAATGCTGAACGCCGCCTCGCGAGGGTGGCGTTGCAAGGAACTGATGTGGCATTCAGGGTAGAATGTGACGATCGAAGCACCAGATTCAGCACCAGCTTCCTTGCGCAGCATTTGATGAGTACGGCATTGGTTGATCACTTCCGTTGTCCGGATGGCTTTGCAGACCTCAAAGTGAACGGCCAGTTGTCCGACGACGCAGGCTATTTTCGATTGGGAAGCACAATCTGCTACGGGAGGTCTGCTTCTGGTTTTCGGGCGAGTAGTCCCGGCTCCGCCCTCTATGACGTCCGGAAAAATGTCACCGCCGAGGGCTCGACCGCGTGTCTTCCGTTTGATCCGACCGAAGTCATCGATAATCTGCGTCTTGAGCGCTACGCAAACCGCTATAGTCACGGCGCTTTGACCCGGTGGAAGCGATCGCTGAGAAGTGCGTACTACTTTCTGCGGCCGCTGATGCATGTCAATGTCCGGAAACATCTTCAGCGAGCCCATTTGAATGGCTGGCGAAGCCTTTTGTTCCCCCGTTGGCCAGTGGATACGACCGTCGAGGACTTGTGCGAACAACTACTACTGTTATCCATGAAGGCGAAAGGCGTTGACAGGGTGCCCTTCGTCTGGTTCTGGCCGGATGGCGCGCAAAGCTGTGTAGCCATGACGCACGACCTCGAAACCGATAGAGGAAAGGCCTTCTGTACGGAGATAATGGACATCGATAATTCTTTTGGCATCAAGGCATCAATCCAAGTGGTGCCTGAGGGACGCTATGAGGTCTCTGCTGCATTCGTCGAAGCCATCTGCGACAGGGGGTTCGAGGTAAACATTCAGGATCTCAACCACGACGGCAATCTCTTCCGCAATGAAGAAGAATTCAGGCGGCGTGCTCAAGAAATTAACAGATACGGCGAGACTTACGGTGCCAAGGGTTTCCGGGCCGCGGTCCTCTACAGAAATCTCGATTGGTTCGACGCGCTCAAGTTCTCTTTCGACATGTCGGTTCCGAATGTTGCGCATCTTGATCCCCAGCGCGGTGGGTGCTGTACGGTGATGCCGTATTTTGTCGGAGACATCCTGGAAATTCCGGTCACAACGACTCAAGACTACGCGCTGTTCCACTTACTCAATGAGTATTCCCTGGACCTATGGAAGGCTCAGACAGAGCTGATTATTGAGAAAAATGGCCTGATGAGTTTTATCGTCCATCCGGACTACGTCATCGAAAAGAGGGCACAAGGTATTTATCGGGATCTGTTGAGCTTCTTGCGCCAACTGGGCCAGGAAAGAAAAATCTGGTTTGCTGTTGCGGGAGAGATTGATCATTGGTGGCGGTCGCGCAGCAAAATGCGCTTGGTAGATCACAATGGTAAGTGGCGAATCGAAGGTCCTGGTGCTGAACGAGCCAAACTTGCTTTCGCCAAGGTGGTCGGAGATCGCCTGGAGTACGAAGTTGAGGTTTAAGAGCATCTGGACCATGCAAGGTAGCCATCGGAGGTCGAAGTAAGTATGCATATTCTTCACGTCGTCGGAGCTCGACCAAACTTTATGAAGGCGGCACCTGTGCTGCACGCGCTCGGAAGGCTTCCAGGAACGCAGCAGACCCTGGTGCACACTGGCCAGCACTACGACGCCAACATGTCAGATGTCTTTTTCTCCCAACTAGAGATTCCAGCACCGGATGTAAACCTGGGTGTTGGTTCCGGTAGCCATGCGCAGCAAACGGCGGAGATCATGAGCCGGTTCGAGCCAATCGTGCTGGAGCGGAAACCGGACGTTCTCCTAGTCTATGGGGATGTCAACTCCACGGTAGCGGCAGCTCTAGTGTGCGCGAAATTAGGCATCCGGGTCGGCCATGTAGAAGCCGGACTCCGTTCCTTTGACTGGACTATGCCGGAGGAGATCAACCGAGTCGTCACAGACCGGCTGGCTGATTTCCTGTTCACTCCCTCCGAAGATGGCGACAGGAATCTAAAGCATGAAGGCGTTCCGGCTGAGAAGATCCACCGGGTCGGCAATGTCATGATCGATTCCTTGGTACGTCTCTTGCCTGCCGCTGAGCAATGCCCGAGGAATGGGTTCCCCGAACGCTACGCGCTGGTTACACTTCATCGACCATCCAACGTTGACGACAGCCAAACTCTGAAAAGCGTTCTCGAATCCCTACTCGAAATAAACGAAGACTTGGACGTGGTTTTTCCTGTACACCCCAGGACACGTCAACGCATTGCGGACTTCGGGCTCAAGGTTGAAAAGCTGCACCTGTCGGAACCGTTGCCGTACATTGAATTCCTGGCTCTGCAGAGCCGCGCCGCCGTCGTCATCACCGATTCGGGCGGAATCCAAGAAGAAACCACTTACTTGGGAGTGCCATGCTTAACCCTCCGCAACAATACGGAACGTCCGGTCACCGTCACCTTGGGTACCAACGTAATTGTCGGGCAGGAAAGAGATAAGCTTAGTTCCGAGTTATCGAAGATTGTTGCGGGAAGAGCCAAGAAAGGATCCATACCCCCGTTGTGGGACGGGCACGCAGGTGAGCGCATCGCCGATGTTCTGCAGAGTCTCCCTTTCTAAACTGAAAGTTCGTACAACTTGGGATCGAGTCGCAGTCGCAATCCCCAAGCGGGGGGAGAGTCGCAAATGAACCTCCTTTTACGATCAACTAGAAACCGGCTAAGTCTTCAGGGGGCGTTTGCGTTGGTCGTTGCTGGAATCTGTCTCCACACGACCGCTTATGCCGGCCAGCTCGACCCCACTTCCAACACCAGCGCCCGGTCGTCCAGCTCGCAAGCTGCCAAAGAACCGCCGAGTTGCACGCCGGAAATGTCGGCACAAAGCGACACGCGGCCATCGGCGCATAGTGTCACTCTTTCCTGGAAAGCCAGTACTTCGGCAGGCATAGTGGGCTACAACGTATACCGTCGTGATAAAACGTCTCCCGCGTTCAGCAAGATCAACCAGAAGCCCATCGGCACCACGAGTTGCATCGATTATTTCGTCCAGCTTAGACACAAATATTATTACTACGTGGTCGCAGCAGATCACCTAGGTGTGCGAGAAGGTGGTCACGCGAACATAGCCCAAGCCAAGATTCCGCGTAAGTAATTGATTTCGCAAGCCTAATCTCCGAAGCCCCTACCTCAGGCTTCTTGGAATAGGCACCAGGCTCGTGCGATGGGGTTGTGTTCATTGGGCAGAGAACAGTTTTTCATAGGTTTCGATCAAGGCCTCTTGAGAGATTCCCCAGTGCAGACCGAGGCTCCTTTCTCTCGCCGCATTCCCCATTTCGCATCGTCGCTGCCCATCATCTAAAATCTGCTCGATCGCCTCTGCAAACTCCGCTGGGTCATCCCTCTCCACGAAAACAGCTGTATCACCTGCTGTCCTTCGAGATTCCAGCAGGTCAAAACAGACTGTCACCTTTCCGCAACTCATGTATTCCATGATCTTGATGAATGTTGACAATTGATTAAGTTGAACCGGTGGATCTGGCGCCAAACAAACATCGGCCGTTGACAGATAGGAGAGGAGTTCCTCATCACCTACCCAGCCGGGCAGTGAAAAGAAGCTTCCCAGTTCGAGTGTCTTGATGCACTCGGACACGCGTTTTATGTCCGACCCATCTCCAAGTAGAGCGAAGTGTATGTCTTTGCGATTTCGATCGTGAACCAAGTAGAGGGCGGCCTCAACAACGCGATCCAATCCATCTTGCTTCTCGACGGTTCCGGCGTAGAGAGCAAGGTAGGTCGCTCCCTTTTTCAAATAGGATTGGGGCGCCCCGGCGCGAAAACGGCTTAAGTCAGGGCCATTCCGCACGATCGTCACCTTGTCCGCTTGGATTTTGCCGCGACCGATTGCGACTTCGTAGGCGGATTGATTCGTGACGATCACGCGGCTCGCGAGGCGGTACGAGCAAATCTCCGCATAAAGAAGGATCTTCTCGATCAGCGGTTGGCTTCGAAACTTGGCTCGGAAAAGCTCTGGGCAGAGATCGTGCTGGTCAAAGACGAACGCTATTCCGAACAGCCTGAGTGGTGCTGCGATCAAGAAAAACAAATCTGGAGGATTCGCCGCATGAACTACGTCCAGCCCATGTCTCATCCAGGCCCACATTAACAGAAGGACCGTCCAGCCTAGCGCCCACAGGTATTCGAGAGCGTAGCTGAACCATCCAGTTCCTTGCCAAGGCTGAGGGTAAGCTAAGACTCGTACCCAATCCCGTTGCGCGAAATCAGAACCCAAGGTAATTCGAGGGCAGATGACTGTGATTTCGTACCCAGCGTCTGCCAGCGAACGGGCCTCTTGTTTGACCCGTCTATCCCGTTCGAACGGCAGGTTCTCGACCAGCATCACAACGTGGCGTTTTTTCAATGTTCGCTCTTTGGAACATCTCAAATTACAGTTTGGGATCTTGCAACCGACGTCACCAAGATTCCTTAATCAACACCGCACGCCCCGTTCTCGAACAGATGGCCTACTCGATAAGTAGTGTATATCGCATGGTTCTGGGCTAATCAAGTGCACAGAGAATCACTTCGGGTGCGCAACGCCCGACTAAATCGTCCAGGATCGAAATGAACGGAATGTCGCGGATGCCCGCCAGCATGAAGATAAGAGCGGGCAGTACACCAGCTGCCTGTCGTAAACCGGGAGCAAGCTCGTGCAACGGCGTCTGATGCGGATTGACTGCCCGGACCAGCGTTCACATCACGAGGACCTAGCAGCAGAAATCGGAAACCGTGCGCTCGCGAGACCAAAAGCCTACGAGCCGGGGGGAGTCACAAATACGTCCCTTTTTGGAATCAATGAGAATTCCACAGATCATCTCCAGACAGTAACCGCTTGATTTATCGATATTTGGTCAGGGTTTCCGACAAAGTATGATTGTTGCCGACGGTGCATGGGACGTGCCTTTGGTACATGTCCCATGTTCCGCACCGGCGTACTTCCGTGCCTGGCAATTCGCGCTGCGCGACGCTAGCCTACCTCTGAAGCTTCGATTGATGAGGAGTGGCCCCCATGGTACGAATGGTTGGCGCGGTTGCTGTCAGGGAGCGGATGCTCCACAATATTGCGTTCGGACTAGTGCGACTGCGACAAATCGTCCGTTCGTGGCATCTTCTGATCGTCCTGCTATCCTTCTACGCGCCTCTATATGGACAGCAGCTGATAACCCTTAGCGCCAATAAGAAGTATCTCGTGAACTCATTCACCAATCAACCAGTCTTCCTGACCGGAGACGCTCCGCAAATTCTTGTGGAAGAGATTTCAGATGCCGATGCAATAACCTATCTTGCGGATCGCGCTGCACGCGGCTTCAATGCGCTCTGGGTGTATCCGGTGGATCGCGCCGACCAATCGAATCCTCAGCATGATTTCTATGGCAATGATCCCTGGAGCGGAGGTGCAGATTTCACCAATGAGAATTCTACTTATTGGACTCGGGTAGATACGATCTTAACTGAAGCACAGAACTATGGGATAACCCTTTTTCTTGATCCTGGCTTTGTTGGTCTAAATTCGGGCGCAAATTATTATCTGACCAGCTGGGATTCAAGTTCCGATGCTGTGTTGCAAGCCTATGCTGCATTTCTCGGTAACCGCTATAAGAACTATCCGAATATCGTCTGGTCACTCGGCGGAGATGCCGACCCGGCGACAGTTTCTTACACAAAACTCGGAACGTTTGCTACCGCGCTTGCTGCCGCTGATCCGAACCACTTGATTACCTTGGAAGCCTGCCGTTGGTGTTCTCCGGCCAATCAGTCCACCTATGACGCCTATGGTGGCAGCGTGCCCTCATTCATGAATTTGAACTGGGTCTACAACACCCAATCCACGGTTGTCGCAGGCTGCCAAGCAGGATATTCCCACGCCGCAACCATCCCGCCCCTGATGGGGGAGGACTGGTACGAACTGGAACACTCCATGACCAGTTTCCAGATCCGGCAGGAAGGATACTGGGAAGTGCTGTCGGGTTGTTATTTGGGCCGCTTGTTCGGCAACAACTCGATTTGGACATTCAACTCTCCCAATTCCGAAAATCCCGGTGGTCCGTCGTGGCAAAGTCAGCTTGGCTCCGCAGGATCAGTTGGACAACAATATCTTGGCCAGCTCATGCGTTCCCGTGAGCACTGGCTCATGGCCCCGGACACGACCAACAGCGTACTTACTGCAGGCTACGGTTCTGGGGCGACGCTTTCTGTGGCGGCCCGTTCCACGGATGGACAAACGATTATCGCCTACTTGTCTGATGGAAATGCCACAACCAAAACCATCGACATGAGCAAGATCACTTCGACCACTTCGACAGCGAACGCCTGGTGGTATGACCCTCAGTCTTCGACGTCAACCCTGATCGGGGCCTTCCCCAATAGCGGCACTCAGAATTTCGCAGCTCCGGACGGCAACGATTGGATGCTGGTGATTGATGATGCGAGTGTTGGCTTACCCGCTCCGGGCAGTAGTGGTCCGGCACCTCCTACAGGTTTGAAGGCTGTGGTTAACTGATAGGCTGTGATCAGTCTCTTTGTCGGAAAGCTGCACTCGGCTCAAAACGAATCCCTACCTCATGCCTCTTGGAATAGGCACCAGGCTCATGCGAGGGGGTTGTGTTCATTTGGCAGAAAACAGTTTTTCATAGGTCCCGATCAAGGCCTCTTGAGAGATTCCCCAGTGCAGACCGAGGCTCCTTTCTCTCGCCGCATTCCGGGGTCGAAATAAACAGGATGTCGCGGAGGCCCGCCCGCATGAAGATGGAAAGCGTGTAATACACCAGCCGTCTGTCGTAAACCGGGAGCAAGCTCTTGCAAGCGGCGCGGGTGATGGGATAATTCCGGGTGCCAGAACCGCGGCGAGACTGATGCTTTATGGGGTGGCTGCGATGAGTTGCTCATGAATGCACGCTGGTGTGGCATGTGGTACAAAGCGTGATCAGGTTTCTGCCGAATCATCGCCGAATTGGCTGCGACAATTCTTTGTGGTAAGCCTCATGATTTCGCTACTCTGATTTGGCTCACCTTCGCTCCTTTGGTTGGTCCACCCTGTAGCCGATTGATTTGCTTACTCTGTTCCGGCCAGCCGGAACGGGAAGGGCAATGAACCGGAGGCGGGAGGAATCGCCAGTATGAAGAAAATCCCTCAACTGGATGGCGTTCGCGGCCTGGCCGTACTCTTGGTGTTAGTGCACAACACCGACAAGTATCCTTCGCTCCATTTGCGTCTGATCTCGGACAACGGATGGATGGGCGTGGATCTTTTTTATGTGTTGTCCGGATTCTTGATCACGGGGATTTTGCTGGACACGAAGCAATCAG
>Ga0116219_10000049_pt1 | contig 102311 bp, 103 predicted proteins | sample Sb_taG_4_FD_91019 | JGI IMG/M metagenome (GOLD analysis project Ga0116219, IMG submission 91019) | Peat soil microbial communities from Weissenstadt, Germany - Sb_50d_6_BS metaG | ecosystem: Environmental > Terrestrial > Soil > Wetlands > Peat | place: Germany: Weissenstadt | collected... | reverse complement strand
TATCCGCTTCATTGATCGAATAGACGAGGTCATCGCGTTCAATGTCATCCCCGGCACTATTCAGTTGAATTTCATTTTCCGAAGTGTCGGGTACTCTTCGCACGCAAACTAGAATCTCCATAACTCATCCTCCAAAAACGCTTCACGCTACTGTCTGACTTTCGCCCGCGATTTGCTTCTCCACCAACTCCGCCAGATCGATGGCGGTCATCTTTCCTTCCAGGCCCGCGACCTTGATCGCATCTTCGATATTCACCATGCAGAAGGGGCACGCCGTCACAATCACGTTGGCCCCAGCCTCGGCGGCCATCTGCACTCGCTTGACACCCATTCGCTGATCTTCTTTCGGCTCGTAGAACAGCATCAGTCCGCCACCACCGCAGCAGAATGAGCGGTCCCGGGAACGGGTCATTTCGACTCGCTTCAAACCTGGAATCGCATCGAGCACATCTCGGGGATCGTCGTAAATATCGTTGTGCCGTCCCAGATAGCAGGGATCGTGGTAGGTGTAGACGCTGCTTGCGTTTTCCACCGGATTGAATTGAATCTTGCCGGTTTTGACTTCTCGAGCGATCACCTGGCTGATGTGCTCGACCGGCGGCACATCCTTGTAGTCGTGTTTGAGCGCATTGTAAGCATGCGGGTCAGCGGTGACGATCCGCTTGACTCCCGACGCTTTGATGGCCTCGACATTGTGGTCGCGCAAGGCCATGAAAAGGGTCTCTTCGCCGAAGCGCCGGACTTCATGGCCGCTGTCTTTTTCGGCCGAGCCCAGGATTCCAAAATTCTCTCCGACGTGCTTGAGGATCTTCGCCGTGGCCCGACCGATTGATTGCATGCGGTCATCGAAGGAGGTGATGCTATCGACAAAATACAAAGTGTCTGCACCGTTTTTTCCGTCGACGACTTTGACGTTGCAATCCTGCTGGAACTCTTTGGCCTTCGTCCAGTCGGCTTTCTTCTTCTCCATCTTGCCGTAGGGATTGCCGCGGCTCTCCAGTGCCTTCAGCGGCTTTTGCAGGGACTGGGGCACATTCCCGTCGTCAATCATGCCGCGCCGCAAGTCCACGATCTTGTCGATGTACTCGACCAGCAGCGGGCATTCCGCTTCGCAAGCGCCGCAGGTTGTGCACGACCAGATTTCATCCTCGGAATAGATATTTCCGATCAGCGGCTTGCCGTTGCCCGACTTGCCAAACATCGGATAGTGCTGGAAGGCGTAGTCTCTTGCCTTGGTGGTGATGAATCGTGGCGACAACGGCCTTCCCACCGCATTGGCCGGGCAGTTGTCGGAACAGCGCCCGCAGTCGGCGCAGGTATAAAAATCTAGCATGTGCTTCCAGGTGAAGTCTTCAAACGTCTTGACTCCGAAAGATTTCACCTGATCCAGATGCTCCTCGCTGACGCCCCATCTCACCGGCTTCAAAATCTCCCGGTCCAACTTTGCGAAGTAGATATTGAACAGGGAAGTCTCCACGTGGAACTGGATTCCAAAGGGCCGATAGCAGAGCAAGAAATAAAAGGTCACTTCATGGAGCAGATAAGCGCCGAAGTAGAGTCTTCCGAGAGTCGGCAGAGTGATTGAAGCGAGAATACTCTGCAACATCCAGGGAAGCGAAAATACGGCCAGCACTTCAAGCGGTTGGCCCTGCTGGGACTCGGCGGCGGCCTTGGCGGCTGCAAAAAGACTGTCGGCTACCATTAGGATTGCGATTAGCGCCAGGAGGAAAATGGCGTCGGGGGTGTGAGCTTTGCCGAACCTTGCCGGTACAGCGTAGCGCGCAGGTTTGAAAACCAGCCGGCGAATCACAGCGATGACCATGCAGAGGAAAACGACGGTCGCGGCGTAGTCCGTGATTGTGTTGTAGATAGGGCCGGCTTTTCCTGAAAGCCCGGGCATGACGAAATTCTCGGAGACGCCGACAATCAGCGTGGTGAAGGCACGCATCGCCAAGACGATGAAGCCGGCAAAGATGAAGATATGAATGGTTCCGGCGGTCTTGTAGCGAGGCTGCTTCCACTGACCCAGCCAGAATTTCAGAACTCGTCCCAGCCGAACTAACGGCTGGTCAAAACGTAAATCGCGTTGGCCCCGAACGAGCGGTACCAGGCGCTTGGCGACAATGTAGGCGAAACATACGACGCCCAGAATATGAATGATTACGAATAATGCTCGCCCGCTGACCAAGTATGAAGTCAACTGCACAACTGACTGGATGCCTTCCACGTTCTCCTCCGTTCGGCAATCCCTATGCGAATTGCGTTAAGACTTTCTCCTCCTTGACTGGGGGACTTGCTGCGATTGTTGATTCGACCGAAGTGAGCGGCTGAAGGGGAATCGACACATGCACTGGCTCCGGCGCGGGAGCCGGTGCCCGTGCAACCTTCGCCTTCGCGCGCACCCTCTTAACTGGGGGACCTGCTGGCATTGTTGATTCGACCGAAGTGAGCGGCGGAAGGGGAATCGATACATGCACGGTCTCCGGCATAGGCGCCGGTGCCCGTGCAACCTTCGCCTTCGCGCGCACCCTCTTCTCTTTCTTCTTCTCTTCCTTTGGCGGGGGTTCGATCTCGGCGGCTTCCCGCAGTTCCGTGAAACTCAGTTTCAGAAACGTTTCCAAACGCCGCAGATCCGGCGCGGCGTGCACACATCCGCTGAACCCGAAATACGCCGTGCCGTTGTAGGTTAAGATGGCGCAGTTAAGCGCCATCTCGCCACCTACCGGGACATAGGGATAGCAGTGCAGCATCTTGTGGCCAAGCAAGTAAAGCGGAGCTTGCGGTCCGGGCACGTTGGTACAGACCATGTTGAAAGGCGTGAACGGCAGCCGGCTTATGATGTGGCCGGCCAGCGCCTGCGCGGAATTCGGGAACATGCCGAGCAAGCCGCCCGCCAAACTCACCAATTCGGCAGTATGCGCGCGTTTGAGAAGCTCCGTTCTCTTATGGACGGCAGCCAGCAGTTTCCGAGGGTTGCGAATGTCCAGCGGAAGGGTGACCGGGACCAGGGAGATGCGGTTCCCCAAGTCGCCCGGACCGTCGCTGCCGCGCAGATTGACCGGAACCATCAGGCGAAGCATGCGTCCCTTAACCCGGTCGCCATGCAGTTCGAGGTAGCGCCGGATAGTCGCCGTCACCAGCGCCAGGATGACGTCATTCACACTGGTCCCGCAGCTGTGCCGTATGGCTTTGATTTCGGCCAGCGGAACTTCAGCCCAGGCGAATTTCTGCGGCCCGCGGTAGAGAACGTTGAACCGCAGCCGCTCTGTGGCCACGGTAAATTCCGGAAGTAGATGGGTGAACTCGTCCGGGGCCAGGTTCCCGCCATTTGCAGCGGCGCGCTCCGCCATGCTCGATACGTCCGTCAGGGCGTCGAGAATTCGTTTGACCAATTCAGAATAGGAGTCGATGCAGCCGTTCGTTATCGACGACGTCCAAACGCCACGAGGCGGTGGAACGCGGAGCCGGAGCTTTCGTTTGGGCAGCCGAGGCACCACCGGGCTCGCATCCATGACCACGTTCATGATCCCAACTCCGCCGATGCCATCGGCGAGGCAGTGGTGCAGGCGGAAGACGAACCCGCTGCGATTGCCTTTCAGCCCATGCACTAGGGTCATGTCCCAGAGGGGGTGCTGCCGGTCCATCACCGTGCTCAAAATCTTTCCCGCAAGCGTCTTCAACTCTGCGTCGGAGCCGTGCTTGAGCGTCGCCTCGCGCACGTGGTTGCGGATGTCGAAGGTAGGGTCGTATTCCCAGCTGGGCAGGCCAATATTAAGCAGCGGCGGTGCCACCCGCTTGAGGTAGCGGGGAATCAGCGGCAGCTTCGACTCGACAAACTGGACGCAATCTTCGAACGGGATCTTACCCTCAAACACGCAGACACAGGCGACATTGAGGGGCATGCCCTCGTGTTCCAGATGGAGGAATACGGTGTCTCCCCAGGAAAGGCGGTCACCTGATTGTTGGCTTTGCATCTCAGCTCTCCTATTTCAGTTTCCCAACCTATTGCCCAACCGTCGCGCATTTCAGTTCACGAAAGAAAATCGTGACGCCAGCTTCACCAGCTTCAGCACTTTGTAGACATTGACGTTGACGCCTCGCAACTCCACCTTGACACCTTTGCGGTCAGCTATGCCCGCGAACGCTGCCATCTCTCGCAGTACACTCGCATCGACCCGGCGGACCGAAGAGAAATCCAAAGCCACTCCCTCCTCAGCGCTGTCCAGTTTTTCTCCGGCCTCTTGCAGCGCTTGGACAACGCGCCCTTCATCAATCTTGAGCCACACCGCCATCATTGCCATACGCACTCCCATCCACTACGAAGTCTGCTGAGACGCACTAGCCACCTTCGCCAGGCCCCGCCCCTGATAGGCCTTCCAAAACAGCTCGGCCAATTCGGTGATCAGTGGCATGCGAGGGTTCGACCGCCAGGACGGATCGTCAAAGGCAAGCTTGGTCAGTTCCGGTATTGCCCGCTCGAATTCTTCCTTCGAGATTCCCAGCTCGGCAATCGAACGCGGGAACCCCAATTGGTCGAGTAACTGTTCCGTCGCCACGATCAGGTTCTTCACCTTTTCCTCAATCGTGTGTCCGCCCAGACCCAGCAAATCCGCCACCGTCGCGTATTTCTTGTGCGCGAGATAACCCTTCTGGTAGGGTGACGGCACGAACTTAGTGGGCACGGCCGCGTTGTACGCAATGACGTGCGGCAACATGAGCGCATTGGCCCGGCCGTGGGCCACGTGGAAGCGCGCCCCGAAGGCATGCGCCAGGGCGTGATTCACGCCCACCGAGGCGTTGGAAAACGCCATGGCCGCAATGCACGAGGCGTTGTGCATCATGCTGCGGGCCTCTTCATCTTCGGGGTGTTCAAACGCGATGGGCAGATACTTGAAGGCCATTCGGATCGCCTGCATCGCGTTGCAGTCGGTGTAGGCCGAACCATAGCTGGAAACGACAGCTTCCAGTCCATGGGTCAGGCAGTCGATGCCGGTATCGGCGGTAAGGCCCTTCGGCATGGACATCACAAACTGCGGATCCACGATGGCCACATCCGGGGTCAGCGAGTAGTCTGCCAGAGTCACCTTCCGCCCACGTTCTTTGTCGGTCAACACGGCAAAGGGAGTGATTTCGCTTCCCGTTCCGCTGGTCGTGGCGATGGCAATCAGCCGCGCATGGTTCACTTTCTCGGTCGGGTACTGGATCACGCGTTTGCGCAGATCCAGAAAAGGCGCAGCCAACTCTTCCAGATCAGCCTCCGGCGACTCGTATTTGAGTTTCATGATTTTGGCCGCGTCGATCACCGATCCGCCGCCGAGCGCGATGATTTGGTCCGCTTTGTAGAAATTGAGCGCCTCCACTCCCTGCATGACGACCTTGACCTCAGGCTCCGCATCGGGAATGACGGAGACGTGAACGCGGGTTCCCTCCGGAATGTTGCGCCGGACAAGATCGACGTGACCGATCTGCTCCATGGAGGGATTCGTAACGATGACGGTGGAGCGCGATGGGAACTGGCGTATATTCTCTACCGCGTTCAGGTTGAAATAGATCTGATTGGGAACTCGGAACCACATATGAGCTTGTGTCCTCCGAGCCACACGCTTGATGTTGAGGTAGTGATAAATATTTACGTTATCGGTGGTGCTGTTGCCGCCGCCGGTGCCACAGCCGAAGGAGAAGGTGGGCACTAGATCGTTGTAAACGGCACCCAGCGCTCCGATTGAGCCTGGCGAGTTCACAATGATTCGTCCCGCATTCATCATCTCGCCGAACTTGCGGATGATCTCATCGTTGCGCGAGAAAATGGCCGCCGTATGTCCAAGCCCGCCGGCGTGATTCACGTCGATGCACACCTTGAGCGCCTCATCGACAGATTTCGCTCGATAGACCGCGAGCACGGGGAAGAGCTTCTCTACCGACAAGGGATGTTCGGGGCCTACGCCTTGAATCGGTGCGATCAGCAGTTTGGTGTCCGGCTTCACTGCAAGACCGACCAGACGCGCGATATCGGTGGCCTTCTGCCCGACTGCCATGGGTTGCATACACCCGGTGGCAGGATCGATGACCGTACGTGCCAGCAGTTCCGTCTCTTTCTCATTGCAGATGTGGGTTCCCAGTTCCGCGAATTTCTTCAGCACCACGTCGTAAATCTCATCGTCGATCACGACGGTTTGCTCTGAAGCGCAGATGGTTCCGTTATCGAAAGTTTTCGACAAGATGATGTCCACGACGGCTGTACTCACGTCCGCGGTTTTTTCCAAATAAACCGGCGTGTTGCCCGGCCCCACACCGAGAGCTGGTTTGCCGGAGCTATAGGCGGCTTTGACTGCACCTGGCCCGCCGGTGGCATCAATCAGGCCCACGTCTTTGTGCCGCATCAGGTAGGCATTGTCCTGCAGCGTGTGGGATTCCAGGCAGCTAAAAACCCCTTCGGGTGCGCCATGCTTCAGCGCGGTCTCATACATGATCTTCACGGCCTCGGAGCAGCAGTGCCAGGCATTTGGATGAGGACTGAAAATGACCGCGTTGCGCGTCTTGATGGCCATGATGCATTTGAAGAGCACCGTGGAAGTGGGGTTCGTGATCGGTGTGATAGAAAAGATGACCCCGATCGGTTCAGCTATCTCCACCAGATTGCGCTCGGGAAACTCGCGAATGACGCCCACGGTTCGTTTATCCTTAATGTAGTTGTAGGTAAACTCCGTGGCGCACATGTTCTTGAGGACTTTGTCTTCCATGACCCCGAGCTTGGTTTCCTCAACCGCCAGCCGGGCGAGATATTGAGCTTGTCCCAGGCCAGCCAGGACCATCGGCTTGACGATGCGATCGACGTCCTCTTGGGTGAATTGGGTGAAGACGGCGGCGGCGGTTCTGGCTTGACTTACTAATTTTTCCAGATAGGCAACGCGTTCTGGACTGAGGCTTTCTGTGGCCTGCGGAATCGCAACTCGTTCCTGCAACACTTCCTGCGTAATCATTTGCTGCCCCCTATACCTACCAGGCGAACTACATAGCCCATAGCCTATGGAGGAGCACGCCTGCTTTTATGTTTCCAGCGTTCGCGACCATGAGGTCAGTCGTCTGAACGCTGGGTGCAACGTCCCGGGTTTCTATGCGTAGTCGATGGGATGCTTGGTCAGCCAATGCTCATCGCGCACTCTTCCAATGTTCTTCAAAGCACCATCAGCGATGCTCGCAGATAAACGGCGGCTTTCCCAAGCGACCCCCGCACCAAGGCCGATTGCACCGCCCAGCAAACCGCATGCCAACGCTCTGCTTATGGATTTTTCCCGATATCCGGAATAACTGCCCAACACACCAAGGCACGCTCCGAGGGCGGCGGGCTTCAAGGCGCTTCGAACTGACTCGCCAAAAAACGGCGCAAAAGACTCTCCGTTAAGGAATGCTTCTCCACCCGAACGCGCTCCCTCGATTCCAGAATGCAAGAGCTCTCGGCCATATTCGGCGTTCATTTTGGACCACTTACGTAAATCCATCGGATTCCTCAGTGTTCAAAACGGAACACTATGGTCACTACACCACCAGGGTAGGGCTGGCGTCGGTACTTTGAATCACGCTTAGTTGTGACCTTCGTCACATTGGGGATGCGGAAAAAGCTTGACTAGCCTTAATTGTGGGGATCTTGCCGGTCGGCGGGCACAACAGCGCCGCGGGGCCGGCGGCTGTCGGCGGGGCGTCCCGCCCCAAAACGGGCGAGGGCAGAATGCCCTCGCCTCAGCCGGCAAGATGCGGGCGCTACCGGAGTTCCAATTTGGGAAACTTTCTTCTTCCTGGCGATTCTATGCCAACGTGTATTTGCCGGTTTCGATGACTCTCTGGGCGATCGTCTGCCGGAGGGCCACAGTATTAAACGGTTCGTACTTGCACAAGCGGCGCAGGATGGCCATCTGCGAACGCAGCATGTCGCCTTCGCTCGCGGCCGCAATGACCATTCTTGCGGCGCTTTCGATTTTATCCAGCGCGCCTGCCATATAGACGCGAGTCATGGCAATGGCATTGGCTGCGCTGGCCTCTCCATTGCGCGTTGCCAGTTTCTGAGCGCGCAGCACGGCAGACTCCATGGCATAGGTTTCAATGGTCATGTTGGCAATTGCTCCCATGATCTCCTGCTGGTCCTGGATCGCCTGCATGTACTTCTGAGTGGCAACTCCGGCCGCGAACAGTCCGATCTTCTTGGCCGCCGCCACCAGCTTCCGCTCTTCCGCTAGCGGACCTTCCACGCCGTCATCTCTGGTGCCGGACAGCACTTCATCCATCAGCTTCTTGATTGCGGCCATCAATGGAAGCTGCCCGGACATTGCCCGTTTCAGCAGAAACCCGGTGATGACGAGCCGGTTGATTTCGTTTGTTCCTTCGAAAATACGATTGATGCGGGCGTCGCGGTAACCGCGCTCAGCAGGGTACTCCTCCACGAAGCCGTATCCGCCGTAAATCTGTACCGTCTCATCCACTACGTAGTCGATAAACTCCGACCCCCAAACTTTGAGGATGGAGCACTCGATGGCATACTCGTCAAATATCTTGCGAGCCTGAGCCATATCGTTGTGGGCATCGCCGAGTTGCTCGGTGGCCGCGTCAATCATGCCGACCGTGCGATAGGCCATGGCTTCGCCGGTGAAAATGCCGGCCGCCATGTTGGCCAGCTTCTCGCGCACCAGACCGAAATCGGCAATGACTTTGCCGAAGGCCTTGCGTTGCTTGGCGTAAGCGATGGCGCTTTCAAGCGAATTGCGAGCCGCGCCGATGGCGCCTGCGCCCAGCTTGAAGCGGCCCACGTTCAGAACATTAAACGCGATGTGATGTCCCTTGCCGATTTCTCCGAGCACGTTCTCTACTGGCACCTGGCAGTCATTGAGAATAAGTGGACAAGTGGAGGAGCCGCGGATTCCCATCTTGTGCTCTTCCGCGCCCACTGCAAAGCCAGGGAAGTCGCGCTCAACGATGAAGGCGGTGAACTTCTCTCCGTCCACCTTGGCAAACACGATGAACAGGTCAGCAAAGCCGGCATTGGTGATCCACATTTTCTCGCCGTTGAGGAGGTAGTGCTTGCCGTCGGCGGACAGCGTGGCCCGCGCGCGGCAATTGAGCGCGTCGGATCCAGAAGACGATTCTGAAAGCGCATAGGCGCCGACCGTTGTGCCATTAGCCAGCCCGGGCAGGTATTTCTTCTTCTGCTCTTCGGTACCGAAGTAAACGATGGGCAGTGTCCCAATGCAGGCGTGAGCGCCCCAGGTGGTACTGAAACCGCTGTATTTTGCCAGACGGTCGGCAACGATCGCGGACGTGACTTTATCCATCTCCATACCGCCGTACTGTTCCGGAACATCCACCCCGCTCAGCCCGAGTTCGCCAGCCTTCTTTACTAGCTCGCGGGTGACTGCGAAATCCTTGTGTTCCATTTTTTCGGCATTAGGGACGATTTCTTTGATCGCGAATTCTTCCGCAGTCTGCGCAATCAGCAAGTGCTGCTCGGTGAAATCTTCTGGAGTGAATACCTCGTCGGGCGTGCGGTCCTCGATCAGGAAACTGCCGCCGAAAATCTTGGTAGCGATTGGTGCGGTAAGTGTGGCCATGTTCTCTCTCCTTAAAGAAGTGTTGGTGCGGGCATATCGCTGTTCGATACATCTTCTCGGCCCGTCTTTTTTCGGATGTGTAAGACCTTTTGTACTTCTGCGATCACAGCCCCGGTTTCATCCCTGACGTCCACAGCGAAAGAGGGCTCGATCTTCTCTTGCGTTTTCAATTCCTGACGCAGTTCTTCGATCTGCTGATCGGACAGATGAAAGGCAGCGAACACCTTGCCCCTTCCCGGTTGTCGGAAACGGACGCTCGCGGATTTGTCCCACACGACGTAGTCCGAGCCCAAGTTCTCGATGAGCATCAGCATGTAAAAAGGGTCGGTCATGGCGTACAGCGAGCCGCCAAAATGAGTGCCAACGTAATTTGCGTTCCAGAAGCGCAGCTTCATTTCCACATCGATCGCCTTCCAGTCGGGCTGCAGGCGCGTCACCCGGATACCCGCCCCAAGAAACGGCGGCCACAGATTGATGAGCCATCGCAAGTGCCTCTTCGCTATCGCCATGCCGAGCCCCTAATGCGAAGAGTACTCGCGACTCACGCTTGCAGTGCGCGTTAAGAAACAGTACTCTTCAGCGCTGCCCCATACTTTTGCCGCAGCTCTCGTTTCAAAACCTTCCCCGATCCGGTCTTGGGCAAGCTTTCGAGAAACTCGACCGACCGCGGACATTTGTAATGCGAAAGGCGGCTGCGGCAGAACTCTAACAGATCATGTTCCCGAGCTTGTGATCCCGGCTTCAAAACCACGAGCGCCTTCGGTATCTCGCCCCACTTCTCGTCAAGAACAGGAATCACGACGGCCTCGTAAACGTCCGGATGGGCGAGGAGCGCTTTTTCCACTTCCAGTGACGATATATTCTCGCCGCCGCTCACGATAATCTCTTTCTTGCGATCAACAATCTGAATGTAGTTGTACCGATCCACGATGGCTACATCGCCGGTGTGAAACCAGCTGCCCAGCATCGCGGCGGCCGTGGCCTCCGGTTGGCCCCAGTAGCCGTCCATTACGACGTCGCCTCGGGCCACGATTTCGCCCATAACGGTGCCATCGTGCGGCACATCCTCCCCGTTGGGGCCAACGACCCGAAGCTCCACCCCAGGAATTGCAAACCCGGTCATTGCCTGGCGGGTATAGCGTTGTTCTCCCTCCAAGAGGAGGTCCGATTTCATTGACGATTTGGCGAGCGTGGGACAAGTCTCGGTCAGACCGTATCCGGAGATGCAGGTGCAACCCAGCTTCTCCTCAACTTCTTTCACCAGCGTGGGAGATGAGGCAGCCCCGCCAATGCTGATGATTTGCAGACTGCTCAAGTCGTATTTTGCTCTCGCAGGAGAATTCACCAAGGCTGTCGCCATGGTGGGCACCACGGCGCAGCTGCTTACCCGCTCCTGCTCGATCAAGCGGAACACTTCCACGGGATTGAAATGGTGGATCATCACGTGCGTGCCGCCGACCACTGTGATGGTGTGGGCGATGCCCCAGCCGTTCGCGTGAAACAGCGGAATGGTGTGCAGGAACACGGATTTGCAGGACATTTCTCCGAGGGTGCTGACGGAGGTCTGTCCTGCGGCGATCACCGATAACGCGTGTAGATACACGTTGCGGTGAGTGAGCATTACGCCTTTCGGGCGGTCGCTGCTGCCGCTGGTGTAGAACAGTTCGGCAACTGAGTCCTCATCAATTTGCGTAAAGTCACACTGGAACGGTGGGGAAGCTGACAGAATGTCGTCGTAGGTCCCTGACGCCAGCCAGTTCGCTTGCGATTGACCATCTAAAAGAAAGTAGGTCTCGATCGAACCGACAGAAGTCTGAAACGACCCCACCAGTGGAACGAAGGCGGGTTCGACAAACAAGAACCTGGCCTGCGCATCGTTCAAAACGAAAGTAAGTTCCGGTGCGCCCAGACGAATGTTTAAGGGCACGAGCACGCAGCCGGCTTCCAAAACCCCATAGTAGGCCTCGAGTAGCCGATGACAGTTGGTGCTGAGAAAGGCGACCCGATCGCCCGGCTTGGCCCCTGCGGCGACGAGAGCGCCAGCCAGGCGCGCTGCGCGCTCGGCGAATTGCGCATACGTGAACCGCTCGTCGCCGCACACCACTCCGACCTTGTCAGGAAATTGTTCACACGCATAGCGTAGGAAACGGATGGGAGTTAATGGAACCTTCATCTGCGCCTCCCGATGGACGATAAGTGTCCGCGGGCGGGAGCCCGCCAGAGTGATACTCAGCCTGGATTGTCAATTGAGTTAACCAGTCATCCTGAGCGGAGCCGAAGGATCCCCGAGTGCGCCTACCCCTGCCGGCCTCGCACGATTCCCCCGTGCTGTTTCACACGAGCGAAGTAGACTGGTTGTCCGAGAACAACCATTGCGTGGTCTAGGGCACTCGGCCGTGCAGAATCCTTCGACTTCGTATGGCCCGCATTTCTTGCGGGCCATACTCCGCTCAGGATGAAGCTCTAATGCGTCGTCTTGCCGTTAAGCGGCCCCAGCTACTGCCGCATGCTTCTTGGGCGACCGCTTCGCGTGATGTGCGGTCTTGTGCGGTTTATGCTCGCCAGTCGGCTTTACCATGACGTCTATAAGCTCCTTTTGGGCGTCGACGTAGCTTTTCACGCCTTCCCGCGTCAACTCTGCCAACGGCAGGAAAGGAAATGGCCGCAAGAGTTCCAAAGTCTTGCCTGCGGTTTTCACGCTGGCGTTCATCTGTCGCCCGGCTACATCAACCAACTTCCGTTGCGCATCGATGAACGATTCCGTGGCCTCGCGCGCCAACTTTGACAGCTCGGTCTTCTTGATTTTCGTGACGCCATTGGTGTGTTTGCTGCCAGTGGCCTTGGCTGTCTCTTCGGCGATCACGTCCATGAAGTGTTTCTGGGTTTTGACAAAGTTGTCCATCGCCTCGCGGGCCAGCTCCACCAGTTGCTCGGGCTGGTACGGTTTCCCGGCTTTAGTTGCTTCCACCCAGGTATGAGCTTGCTTGCCGGCAATTTTCAGGAACTCCTGCTGCATGTGGATGAAAGTGTCCACGCTGCGCTTTAGCAGGTCGGTAACCGCCTGCGCCGGAGGCCATTCCCCGACACGTTCCTTCACACCGGTCATCAGGATTTCGTTCTGTTTTTGTCCCAGTTCAAGAAGGACCTTTTGCCCTTCAATGAAGTTCGATATTCCCTCGGCCGTGACTTCGCCTAGAATGGCGGTCGGGGAATGTTGCGGGTCGGACAATTGTTGCCGCAGAGAGTGCATCAAGCTTGCATTCTGCCGCATGGCGAGATCCAAGAGGATCCGCTGGGTAGCAAAGAAACTCTGGACTCCCTGTTGCGCCCAACCGGACAAAAGATTTACAAAGGAAGATTCCCCTGGATGAGTTCGGGGAGATTCATGCTTTACCGTTGTTGCCATTTTACACCTCCATTTTTGCTGCACTGCAGCATCGACTTAAATATACGATTTGACGTGACCTGTGTCAAGATATATTTTTATTATGTGCAAAGCAGCATAAGAGGCGTTAACGAATGAAGCCGGCTCCCGTCGTTATCAAGAAATATGGGAATCGCAGATTGTACGACTCCTCTACCAGCAAATACGTGAATCTCGATGATATTGCGGGATTCATTCGGGAAGGCAAGGATGTCCAGATAGTCGACGCCAAGACCGGCCAAGATCTGACCCGCGTCACTCTTACACAAATCATTACCGAGGACGCCAAGGAAAAGCCCACAGGCCTGCCGCTCGAACTGCTGCGCCAACTGATCGTCGCGTCCGATGAGGTGCGGCAGGAGTTCGTCATGTGGTATTTGAAATCCGCCTTTGACAGTTATCAGAAAGTGCAGGATGCGGTGCAGAGCCGGCTCGGCGAGGTCCAGTCCGCCATTCTGTCGCCGGTGGACATGATGAAGCAACTCATGGGCGCGGCGGCACCACCTCAGCCGCGGGCCGAAGCCGAACCGGAACTGGATGCCCTGCGCAAGCGAGTAGCGGAACTGGAGGCCCGGCTCAAGAAACCTGTAGGCGGTAAACGAAGCCCAACCCGGAAGCGCAAAGGCAGGGTATAATTCGCTAGGTAAGGTTCCCCCCGCTACGCGCGCTAGCGTAATGTGCGTAAATGCTCGACAGACTCGGAACGAAATTGCGGCGCAAACAGAAAAAGAAGAAGGCCACAGGTTCATCGAACAAGGGGGCGCGGAAGCACACTCACAGCGTCGATTTGCACGCCGATATCTCGCCGTGGACAGAAGCGGTGTTCGCGGCTGAGGTTCTCTTGCTGCACGCAACGCCGGTCTATTACGGTTTCGGCGTGCCCCGCGGCGATGACTCCGCGGTGGTTATTATTCCCGGCTTTCTTGGCACCGATCTTTATTTAATGGAACTCCACGCCTGGCTGGGGCGTATCGGATACCGGGCCTATTTTTCCGGCATCGGTATCAATGCTGAGTGTCCGAATCTCCTGGTCCAGCGCCATCTGAACGCGACCATAGAAAGAGCCCTGGCCGAGACCGGGCGGAGAATTCACTTGATCGGTCACAGCCTCGGAGGGGTGATCGCCCGCTCGGTGGCGGGACAGAGACCACGAGACGTAGCTTCGGTCATTACGTTGGCTGCGCCCATTCGCGGCACGGCGACCAGTCGACCTATTCTCCACGCGGCCGACGCCATTCGCCTGCGAATCCTGAAGGAACATGGCCAAGGAGTGCTGCCCGACTGCTACACCGGGCGCTGCACCTGCAGTTTTGTTGACTCGTTGAAGCGCGACATTCCGGACTCGATGTTCGAGACCGCAATTTACACGCGCGATGACGGCATCGTGGACTGGCGCTATTGCCGGACCATGAATTCCGAATCCGACTTTGAAGTCCCCGGCACGCACATTGGAATGGCATTCAATCCTTCGGCGTACGCGATCGTCGCCGAGCGCCTGGCCATGGCGCAATCGTCCGAATGACTTTAGCGGCGGCCGACCATCTCCAACACGGCCCCAGTACTGGTCTCTAATGTTTCGACCGGTCTGCCCCGCCGCTCCAAGCGGAGCACCGCTCTCGCCAGGCTGTTGTTCGCGACTTCAAAGCTGCCCGTACAATCGGTCTTCACGTAGGGAACACGATGGACGCTCGGCCCAGCGCCATCGATAGCGCCTTCTAATCGCAATCCATCCTTCGTGGAACAATGAAAATTCCACCTAAATCCATCTGGATCTCTTCTGATCTCATGCAACTTGCGGAATTCGTGTTCCTTCCCTTCGTGCCAGAGCACCGCTTTGCGAAAAACCAGTCCGAATGGCATCTCGTATACCAATGCTTCCAATGTGCTCGGATTTGTGCCGGGGCGGCGAAAATGCGCATGGGTCCAAGTCCAGAAGTTGCGATGCCGGTATCCACAGTTGTGCCCTTGCACTCCGATCCCCAAAGGATTCCCCTCGAAAATCCGGCCATCCAGGATAATCCGACCGGAAAAAACCGCATCGGAATGCGGGGTTCGCGAGAATCCAATCCAGCCCTTATTGCTCAGCGTGACGCGAAACGTGGAACCGTAGCGCAAGTCCCATGAAATCGCATGCCCGTTAACTTCCAACGCTCCTCGACAGGAGCCCTCGCCGATTTCATTGCTGCCGATTCGGAAGCGGAATGGATCTTGTTTTCTGGCGCTGAGATCCAGAGCTTCTAAGGAAAATCCTTGAATAAAGCTCTGCGGTTTTCCCTCCCGCGGAAACCATGTAGCCCACACCTGCACGGGCAGTCCGCGCGGGTCGCTTGCGCAACCACTCCGGCCAGGATTCATCAACAAATATCGGAACCACCACGCCCCGCTACCGTCCGCCAGTCCCAGACGAACAAACCAGACTTCGTAACGGCGCTCGGCAGAGAGTGATGAATATAGTTCGTTCAGCGTCTTCATAGCCTCGTCGTTTTGCTGACTCAAATTCCGATCCAGACTCGATTAGCCGGCGCTGTCGGTAACTTCTCATGACCCGTCGGCATGTCGTTTTATCACGTTCCGCTCAGTGTTGCCACACTGGATGCTAACAGTGGGTTGGGCTGGGCAGGTGAGGATTCGAGATGGGAGTGTTACTCAGGCTGCGAGGGTCGCAGTGCGCCGGATTTCCTGGGCTATCCCGATGCCATCCCACTGGCTCGCGACCAACTTCCATGCCTCAGAGAAGCTCAGCGACAAGTTCTATTTCCACACACGATCCAAACGGCACCTGCGCGACCCCAAAGGCGCTGCGAACGTGCATCCCTGTATCTCCAAATACCTCTCCGAAAAGCTCAGAAGCACCATTGGCGACCAGGTGTTGTTCGGTGAACGCGGGAGTGCTGTTCACGAGCACCATCAGCTTCACGATGCGCTTGATCTGGTTCAGGTCGCCCACCGCGGCATGAAGTGTGCCCATCAGATCGATGGCCACAGCACGAGCGGCTTCTTTACCTTGTGCGGTCGTGAGATTCGCCCCCAGCTGGCCGACCCATGGTTTGCCATTGATCTTGGCGATATGGCCAGACGAGAAAAGCAAATTGCCGCTGCGTAGAAAAGGTACAAAAGCTGCCACTGGCGACGTCAGTTCTGGAAACGTGATGTGGAGAGCATCGAGCTTTTCGTACACGGACACGGAGTTTTCCTTTCACTAGTTGACAGTTAGCTAACTGACGAAGTATATTGAGACGGATTCGATGGGTTGTAAAGTTTTGAAAGCCGGTGCCCGGGATTGCGGGGGCGGTCACGCGAGATCCAGGAGAATGGTATGAAATGGAGAAGGTTGAAACTCCTTCTGGAGAGCGTGCCAGCAAATCCCCGCCTCTGCCCAGAACGCCCGTGGCGCAGAACCCGTCCCTCGCGCTATCCTGCTCTCCGCACCGATTTCAACAAAAAATGAGGACAAAATGAAGACAACTCTTGTGATCCCTGCCCTGCTGTTACTCGCCGCGTCGGCGGCTGCACAAACCACGCCAGCACTAACCAAGAACCCGGTCAGCTCCGCCCTCAGAGACATTTTGCCTGGCCGGCAGAAAAACACCATCGCAGCCGTCGAAGCCATGCCCGCCGACAAATTCAACTACAAACCCAGCGCCGACCAGATGACATTCGGCCATCTCGTCGCCCACATGATCGAAGCGAATGACTTCCTGTGCAGCAAAGCCGCCGCCGTCCCGCCTCCCAAGGTTGAGGAGGTGAAAGACACGGACTCGAAAGACAAGCTCGTGGCCGCGGTCAAGGCCTCGTTCGATTTCTGCTCCGACGCGCTGGCGAAAATGGACGATTCGAAACTAGGGGAGACCACCGAAGGATTCGGCGGAAAGCAAGTTACGCGCGCCTTGCTCAGCCTGGGCCTATCTGGTGCGTGGGCCGACCACTACGCCGAAGCCGCAATGTATCTGCGCCTGAACGGGGTGTTGCCGCCGACCGCCAAGAAGTGAACGACGGAAGTTTAGCTTGTGGAGGACGGGCGTCCTCGCCCGTCCAGTCCGCCCAAAACCAGCTAGTTGAAGCAGGAGTCAAGTAATGCGCCGCTTATTTCTAATTTTTCTCATGGCAGTGGCTGTTCCCTCCTTCGGTCAAAGCAAACATCCTTTCACTTTTGAAGACATGATGAAGCTCAGACGCGTAGGCGAGCCGGAGGTTTCACCCGACGGCAGGTGAGTGATCTTCAGCGTGGTCGATGTCGATCTCGACGCCAATACGAAAACACCGCATGTATGGATTGTGCCCACGGCCGGCGGTCAAGAGCGCGAAATTATTTCCAGTCAGGATGCCGACCGGCCCGCGCTGGGCGCCCGACGGAAAGCGTTTCGCATTTATCTCGAACAAAGAAAGTGGATCACGGGTGTGGATCGCGGATTTCGACGACGCGGCAGGGACCGTGACGGGCATGCACAAACTGACTTCGATCGCGACCGAAGCGGATGGCGAATTCTGGTCGCCGGATGGGAAGAACATTCTTTTTGTCTCGAATGTGTATCCGGAATGTTCCGATGCGGCTTGCAATGCCAAAAAGCTGGAAGAAGCCTCGAAGTCGAAGGTCAAGGCGATGATGTTCACGCGGCTGCTGTATCGTCACGTGAACGCATACACAGAGGGCAAGCGCAACCACATCTTCGTGATTCCCGTCGATGCCTGTGTGGGGACAGCCACCTCCGCCTGCGCGGGCGCAGCCCGCGACTTGACTCCCGGCGACTACGACTCCCCCGTGTCCCTTGGTGGGCAGGATGAGTACGCCTTCTCCCCCGACGGACAGGAGATTTGCTACACCTCGAATCACGACAAGAATGAAGCCACTTCTACCAACAACGATCTCTGGATCGTCCCCGACGAAGCCCAGTATCCATCGAAGCCGCAGAATCTCCAACTCTTCTACAAAACCATTAACGACTGGGTGGATCAATGGACAAAGCAGTAGGCCCCGAATCTCGATTGGACTGCTATCATAATTAGGGAGTTCCCAATCGCAGAATGATATCGACTCTCGCAATCCGGGCGCTCGCGAACGAGCGCAGACTGCAGATTCTCGAGTGGCTTAAGAACCCGAGAAAGCATTTCCCTCCGCAAGTCGACGGCGATTTGGTGAAGGATGGGGTTTGCGGCTGCCTGATTGCGCGCAAGCTTCGCGTGAGTCAACCGACCACCAGCGAACACATGAAAATTCTGTGCCAGGCCGGGCTGACCCGTCCCAAGCGAATCAAGAAGTGGACCTTCTACAAGCGCGACGAAGTCAGAATCAAGCAAATCAAGAAAGCCATTCTAGCGAAAGTATAGGAGCCGAAATGGGAAGCATGTTCCCATCGCCGCTTGGAGGCTGGCCCCACCCTGGCATTCCAAGAGCTTGAATCGTGGTTCAGTTATAATATCGGCAGTTTGCTAAGTGTCGATGTATACTAACTGCGCGAGGACTACTGCCTGTCGTGCAACGTGACCGGCGTGGGGCGCTCAATTCGCTTCGTTTAGGAGATTCGTTATCGTGAGCTCGCGGCCCTCTGCCACCCCGCATGAGCTGTTGAGGCGTGCTCTCCCACGCTCTCGTAACCGATGGCCGCAAAATAGGCCGCACGATCAAAGAAGCGTTCCAGAGCATGGAGCAGACCGATCTCGCCCCACAAATCTACCGGGTCTTCCATCAAGCCTTCCCGCTGCAAATATTCCCAGAGGTAGTCCTTGGTCGCGCTCACGGCCCACAGGAACTCGCTGAACGGCACCCCTTGACGGGCCCGCCGGACCCCCAGACCGATATAGCGCTCCTCGATTTCAGATTCGGTTTTGCTGGACAGCCAGTCCGCCAGGTGCAGGTAGATCTCGTGAGCCCTCCTCTTCAGTTCGTCGGGAGGCACTCTCTGCAACAGGGTTGGGCAGCGCGGCGAATTCTTGAGATTTTGCATAAGGTTGTCGGCAAGCTTGTCGGCGTGAGTTTCGATGAGCTGAACCAGTTTGGCTGCGAACATAGCTACCTCCCGGGTTTGGTGTTCAGATTAAGCGGGCACAATCTTTTGCCCTGCAACACTACCCATTTTCATTGTCCGCCTTTCCTCCGCCTTCCACAGTGACGACTCGCACAGGCTTGTGTGATCGCCATTCAGGGGGATCTTCCGTTGTGTCGCGATGGATGGCGGCACGTAGTGCACGCATTGGTGATTTCGATCACTGCAAACTTTCCGATACGAGCGCAGACTACAAGGTTAGAACTCTGGCTGCAAGGAGTGGTTATGGTCATCGCATCCGAGTTGAAAGACGGAACAGTGATCCGCATCGACCGACGCATATACAGAGTCCTCGAAGTGGAATCGAAGGCGGGGGCCGCGAAATTAGGCGGAGTCGTCAAGACCAAGCTCACCGATGTGCGGAGTGGCCGAATGTGGGAGCCGCACTTCCGCCCACAGGAACGGCTCGAAGAGTTGGAACTCGACCGGCGCATGATGGAGTTCCTGTTCAGCGAAGGGGACAACTGCACCTTCATGAATCCGGATACCTACGAGCAAATTGCGATCCCGAGAACCGTCCTCGGGCCGGCGGCACAATTTCTGCAACCCGGCATGGAGCTGCCGGTGGAATTTTTTGCCGAAGAGCCCATCAGCGTCGTCTTCCCGGCTGTAGCCGAAGCCCGCGTGCAGCGGACGGCGCCGCCGACGCATTCGCAACCGGACAGTGCCTGGAAGGAGGCTACGCTGGAAAACGGTCTCTCCATTCAGGTTCCTCTATTCATCGCGCCGGGCGAGGTGGTGCGCGTCGAGGTAAAGACAGGTCGCTACGTCGAACGAGCGCACGCCGAACGCAGCCGCAGCGCGTAAGCATCACCCTTCGGAAACCAGAGGAGGACAACCATGCTCGAGATCAAGGCAGTTCGCATGGAATTTCCCGCCGATGCCAACATCATTGTAGGTCAATCGCATTTCATCAAGACCGTGGAAGACCTGTACGAGGCAGTGGCTACGACCGTGCCCCAAGCCAAGTTTGGCTTAGCGTTCAATGAAAGCTCCGGAGCTTGTCTGACCCGCTCAGAAGGAAACGACCAAACGCTTCGGGATATTGCTGTAAGCAATGCCCAGGCACTTGGATGCGGCCACACCTTTGTGTTGGTGCTGCAGAACGCGTACCCCATCAATGTGATGAACGCGATCCGAAACGTGCCTGAGGTGTGCTCAATATTCTGCGCGACCGCGAACCCCGTCGAAGTCGTCGTTGCCCAGAGCGAGCAAGGCCGCGGTGTGCTCGGCGTCATCGATGGCAGCTCTCCGAAAGGAATCGAAGGGCGGGAGGATATGGCGTGGCGGCACGATCTCCTGCGCAAGATCGGTTACAAGCGATAGGTCGAAGAATGAGGTGATGCCGCGGCTTCTGGTAGCGTCGGCATCTTGCCGGCTGTCCCTCACGACGGCCGCCGGGGACGGCGGCGCTACAAAGTGTCCTACGCTGGAAATCCTGTAGGCGTAAGCGGATATTCGAAGTTCGGTCTAGTCGCGTCTAGCGATGCGTAGTTTCGCTTTCTGATTTGGCTCCAGTGAGGCAGTAGCGAATCTTCTCCAGTAGATTGGGGAAGAGGTACTGCTTGGGAAGCCAGAGGGTTACGTGCTCGCACTCGACCGGCTCGAACGCAGTCATAACGATGACGGGAAAATGTGGGCTCCGGTCCCGGACGGCGCGAGCCAGTTCGAGACCGCTCATGCCCGGCATCTGGGAGTCGGTGACCAGAAGGTCGAATTCCTCCTCTTCGAAAGCGCGCAGCGCTTCGGCTGCATTCGAGGCAGGAACAGCTCTGTACCCTTCCGTACGCAAGATGTCACAAGCCAGGCGGCAGAGCATTTCATTGTCATCGACGACGAGAATTTTTTTCATGGCGTGCTCCCCACAGCCGCAGCAGATTCCTCGCTGGCCGCAGCTGTGATTTTCGCGAAAGTCAGGGTGCCGTCGGCCTTGATGCCGATCGAAACGCAGTCGCCGCCCTTCACCTGGCCCGTGGCCACCAGGTTCGCCAACCCATAAACAATGTTCTTCTCGATCACCCGCTTCAAGTGCCGCGCACCGTACTTGGGGTCCGTGCCTTCCCGCAGCAGCCATCGCTTGATGTCGGGCGTGCAGCGGAATGTGAAATGGTTTTGGCCGACGGCGCCCGCAATGCGCCGCTGTACCTTCGCGAGTTCCAACTCAAGAATGTGCTCAAGCTGGTCCAGACGAAGCGTCTTGAAAACGACAACCTTGTCCAGCCGGTTCATGAACTCGGGCGAAAACTTTTTCCGCGCCGCCTCGGTCGCAGTACGCTTGATCTTGTCGTCCAGGTTCGCATCCTCGATGGGTGCCTGCACGGCGAACCCGAGACCGCCCTCCGCGAGCCGGCTCATTTCTGGCGCTCCCACGTTTGAAGTCATGAAAATGATGCACTGAGAAAGGTCGACGTGCGTGTTGTCCCCGAGCGTCAGACTGGCCTTGTCCAGGATTCCGAGCATAAGCTGCCACAGCGACTCCGACGCCTTCTCGACTTCATCGAACAGCACAAGCGTGAGTTTGAGTTTCTCCGTGTGCCAGCGCGTCAAGGCCTCCTGAGTGAGGATCGGCTGGGTATGCATGTGTCCGATGTAGCCGGGTGGTGAACCGATCAGCTTGGCGATTTCGTGGTGTTCCTGAAATTCCGCGCAATCCACTTTGATGAAGGCGTGGGGATTCCCAAACAGCGCCTCGGCGAGCACCTCGATCACATAAGTCTTGCCGGATCCGGTCGGCCCGAGAAACAGCAGGTTTCCAACGGGCCGGTCCGGAGGAGACATGCCCACAAGAAATATCTGGTAGAGCTCAAGGACCGCATCCACGGCGACGTCCTGCCCGACAATTCTAGAGCGCAGGAACGCCTCGATTTCCCTGGTGGCTTCGCCGTGACGCGTGGCGTCGAGCGGCTGGGCGATTGCTTCTTCGAGAGAGGCAGAACTACCCGCACTGGGCCCGCTGGACATACTAAGCCCTTGTTCTCTGCTACCTAATTGTTGCACCTTTCCCGGCGGAAAACCGTGACGGCGGGCACGCGTCATCGTGACATCGTCCCAAGGATAGGAATCCGTCGTCAGGCCAACGGCCACTCCACTCTAAAGGAGTGCCTGCTCACAGCTTCTGGTGACGGAGGTCACCGCAATCTACACGGACAGTGGTCATCAATGAACTAGATGAATCAGCAAACTCTCCCTTCATGGTTCGCGCCAGCTCTTCTTCTGATCTTTATATGCACCAGGGTGCCCTGCTCTTGTCTCTCCGGTTTTTGGAGAGACAGGGCGGGGATTGTCATTCTGAGTGACTACTGAACTGACAGGAGAACTCAGCCCCGAGCCCACATTTCCGAAGCGCGCTTTCTCGTTGACCCCACTTCCATAACAGGATAATCTATAACAAGAAACATTATCTACTGGATAATGTGCGATCTTTGCTTACGAAAACGCCTCGTAGGGACGATGGAGGACGGGCGTCCCCGCCCGTCCCGCGGTCGCTCCGGATCCGGGGCTCGCAACGAACCTGCGCAGTGGAATGCCTCTCAGGAGGCGTTGTCGGGCGTATGATCTTTGACATTTTCATGGCCGCAGGTGATCCAAGGGGGTCATGCGGGTTTGAAAACTGATCCAGGCAATCCCGGGGAGCAGCGCCCCGAAATGCCGAACCGCCCAAGCATTTTGACTGAAAAACCCGATCCACCCACTGTCCCGGCCCGAGCCATAGCCTACAGCCACAGTTCCAAAAAGGGCACCGCGCTTCGGCTTATCCGCCGTAACTCCCATGTTCTCTAGATTTTGCGTGTAAGTCCTGCAAACTCAAAGATCTAGCACATAGTCGCAACTTAGATCGTTTGTTTTCTAGATTTTGCACACGACAGGGGGGAAGGGGTACCCGGTACTAAACACTAAACTCCGTCCCAATGTGGGAATGCGGGGACCCACCCGACTCATGCCGTCTCTTGGCAGTCCGAGTCGCTCAATGTCCGGAAGTGGCAGGCGGCATCACGCACATTCGTGTCTTTAGTCACTGACTTTCGCCGCACCAGCAGGTAAGAATGAGTCACCCAGAAAACTTGGATATAGAACGACTCAATAGAGTAGCGAGAAAACAGACGATACGAGTGCCGCATTCAGGTCGCAAGTCGGAGACTGCTTCCGACAAGGGAGGACATATGGCAACTCAACGTGCATCACTGGAAACCATCGAGGATTTCCTGGCTCAGAAACGCATTGCGATGGCGGGAATCTCGCGGGATCCTGCGAATTTCAGCGTGAAGCTGTTTGAAGAATTGTGTCGCCGCGGCTACGACGTGGTCCCGGTAAATCCCAACACCGCGGAGGTGCAGGGACGCCGCTGCTTCGCTCGTGTACAGGACATCCAGCCGCCGGTCGAAGCAGCGCTGCTGATGACTTCCCCGGAAGCCACGGAAACGGTTGTGAACGACTGCGCCGAGGCCGGCATCCTGCGGGTTTGGATGTACCGGGCAGGAGGCAAAGGCGCCGTGAGCCCCAAGGCAGTCCAGGTCTGCCGGGAGCGCGGCATTCAGCTGGTTCCGGGGGAGTGTCCGTTTATGTTTTTGCCGGAGACCGCCGGCTTCCATCGCTTTCACGGATTGATCCGCAAGATCACGGGCCGCTATCCGCGTCGCGCTCACCCTGCCAATCGACATAAGAACGCCCAGGCCTGAGAGAAGAGGATGGATTTCGTCAACTGCTACGAAGATGTCAGCCGCGCCGGCGCATACGCCACGCTGGAGTTCGCCAACACCTATTACCTCGCATACCGCGATCTTCCGGCCATCATCTCCGAGCATGTGACCGGCACCAGCGCGCTGGATTTCGGTTGTGGGACCGGCCGATCCACGCGGTTCCTGCGGAAACTCGGCTTCGATGTGACTGGCGTCGACATCTCGGAAGATATGCTGCGTAGCGCACGCGCTCTGGATCCTTCGGGCGACTACCGCATTGTGCCTCGGGACAATTTGACCGAGTTCGCGCCAGACACTTTTGACTTGATAGTTTCACTTTTCACCTTCGACAACGTTCCCAGTGCAGCGAAAGTCCGGATTTTCTCTGACCTCTGCAACCTTCTGCGTCCGGCTGGAACCATCGTCAGCGTCGTCTCATCCCCAGAGATCTACACCCACGAGTGGGCTTCGTTCACGACCAAAGATTTCCCCGAAAATGCCGGAGCTCGCAGCGGCGACGTCGTGCGCATTGTCGTTACCGACCATCAAGATCGACGGCCGGTCGAAGACATCCTCTGGAGCGACGAATCGTATCGTCAGGTCTATCGGGAGGCGAGTCTGCAAGCCATCCAAGTCTTCAAGCCGCTGGCGAAAGGTAATGAGCCGTACTCGTGGGTGAACGAAACTAAGATCTCTCCATGGGTGATTTACGTGTTGAGACGAGCGCTGTAGCACGGTTAGTTTTCAGTCAATCGAAAGGCAAGAGCGCAACAGTTCTCACGACCTTACCCACTGTTCTTCGAGCCGTCTGCGCTTGTCTTCAGCCTTTAACAGCTACGGGTTTGAGCCGCTTGCTGAACGGGGATCTCCCTTCAAGATGCCGCGGATCCACCTGGGGCACCGACAACGCTTCCCCAAAAGAGCACCTTCTTGGGACAATCCGATGCGTGGCGGGTGTAAACGAAAAGGCTCATTGCTAGCTCGATGTACCGGCTGCCGAAGCGGCGGTACGAGAACGGCACAATAAATTGAGCCTAGTTTGTAAATACAAGAAAACAGGAAAGATGTATGGTGGAGGCGGCGGGAGTCGAACCCGCGTCCGAAAATGTTACTGGTCAAGAGACTACATGCTTATTCCGGTTCATGCCCTGAGCATTACCTCAGGACGTTCGCGGCCGGGCGCTCAGAACGGACAAGAAACGCAAGCCACTAGCCTGAAGATCTCGCCCTCCCGGCCCAGACGTAGCCGGGAAAACCAGCCCCCTGTATGACGCTCGCTCACAGCCCGAGGGCGAAGCTGTGGAAAGCGGCTGCCTAATTAATTAGGCTGCGTATGCCAGTGTTTGGTTGGCAATTATCGTTTTGCACGCGATTACGGGTGTGTGCACCCCGGCATGCCTCTTGGCCGCAAGCATCTCCGTCGAAGCCGTGACGCCCCCACTGGTGGGATTGGCCGTGCAAAGAACTGCTTCTAATCTAGGTTGCAATCGATTGGAAGTCAAACCCCCGCACCGCCCGGATTTCCCGCCCATGTTACCTGGGTTCCGACGGAGGTTGGAGCTGTCCAATTGAAGGAGACCCGGACTCGCCGAGCTAGATGCCTAACGACGTTCCTTGATAGCGCGGCAGGCATTTGCACCGATCGCTAATTCGCTGGGCCTGCTCGACGGTCAGGTTGAGGAATTCAAACCCATAGACTCTGCCGATGTTGTGTCGTACCAGTGCTTGCACTTTGCTCGCGAGAATCGGCTCTAGTTCTACCGTGTCGTTTACCTTCAACGAATCGGCGGTGATCGCCGAGATGCCGCTCCCACTAATTTCGATGCTGATCCCTCGCATCACCCCGCCATCGACGGAGTGAATGGTGATGGGGATGCTGAATCGGTATCGCGGATGCCGTCTCCGGTCAGGAATAGTTTCGGGCGCCTTGGTGGAATCAAGGTCAGTCTGCATGGGCTTCCTCACTGCTTGCTAACATCGGCTGGAGTTCGACTTTTCTTTAGTCAGCCCGAGACTTGGTTTTTGCATCTTCCTGCCCTTGCCGACATCTCATTGAGAACATACGCCGGTAGCGCGAAGGCGTTGACCTAACATGAATTTCATCGTCCAACGCTGTCAGGAGAACTGTCCGTGAAGTCGGAGTGTTTGCCTTTCAGCCAAATCCCGCATACGACGAGGCTTTTCGCCGACTTCCTTTCCGACCATCCCAGAGTTCAGCAGTTTTATCCCCGATCCGCATATTTCAACCAATGGTTCAAAGACGAAGCCTCGAGCATGGGTCATGACTCTGAACGAAGACAGCGTGTTTCTGTTATCCTCGAACGCCAAAATCAATCGTGGGGTGCCTCCGGGAAGGCTCTGCAAAACATTGGTCGACTGCGAGCTGGCGCATCCGCGTTGGTTACCGGCCAGCAAGTCGGACTCTTCGGTGGCCCATTATTCTCGATTTTCAAGGCACTAACTGCAGTAAAACTGGCCGAGCAGGCGACTCGTTCTGGCATCGATTGTGTCCCTGTATTCTGGCTGGCTACCGAGGATCATGACCTGGAGGAAATAAATCACATCTCCATTCCCGGATCCGATGGTTCTGTCCAAAAGTTGACTGCGCCCACCCAAGGATTGCCCGATGCGCCGGTGGGGACGTTGCGGTTCGGCGCAGAGATTCAGGCCGTGGTGGAAGCGGCCATAGAGTTGTTAGGGCCTTTTGAAATCTCCGATTTTCTTCGGGAAGCGTACCGCCCAGGCGAGACCTTCGGCAGTGCCTTTGCACGCCTGTTTGCACGGCTATTTGCCGACTGGGGTGTGATCCTTCTGGATGCGGCTGATCCTGAATTCCACCAGATTGCAGAACCCATTTACCGGGCTGCGATTGAGCGAGCCGCCGAACTGGATGAAGCTCTATTGGCTCGGGGCAAGGCACTGGAAGCGGCGGGTTACGATCAGCAGGTCAAGGTCACACCGTCGTCCACGCTCTTGTTCACGCTGCGAAATGGTGCCCGCGTGCCGGTGCATCGCCGACTCAACGGAAATGGAACTGTTGACTTTCTGATTGAAGAGGAACGAATCTCGCAGGCGGAATTGCTGGGTCGCGTGGCATCGTTGCCACAGGATTTCAGCGCCAACGTTTTGCTCCGGCCCGTGATTCAGGATTACTTGCTTCCGACTCTTGCCTACACCGGGGGATCGGCTGAAGTTGCCTACTTCGCCCAAGCAGCTGTGGTCTACGACGCGCTCTTGGGAAGGGTTACTCCCGTCGTCCCACGTTTCTCGGCGACCATTGTAGAGCCAAAGCCGAAAGGATTACTCGAACGCTACGGGCTGCGCTTGCCTGATCTTTTTCACGGTCCAGAAACGCTGCGCGAGCATATGGCTTCCCGCACTTTGCCGAAGGAGTTGCAATCGGCGTTTGACCAAGCCGAAGCTTCGCTGGAAAAGTCGCTGGCTGCGATTCGCGAGGGGCTTGCCCGGCTGGATTCAACGCTGGTCGACTCAGCCACCAACGCGGCATCCAAGATGCAGCACCAGCTTACTCAACTGCGCTCCCGAGCCGCCCGCGCCGAGCTTCGCCAGACCGAAGTTCTGAGCCGCCACGCCGAACTGCTCAGCAATTTGTTGTATCCCGGCAAGGCTCTGCAGGAACGCGAGATCGCGGGTCTCTATTTCGTCGCGCGTCACGGGACAGAATTTCTGCGAGATATGTACGACGCAATCCGGCCAGACTGCCTCGACCACCAGATGATCTCGATGTGAGTAAGTGTGGGCGCGAGCTTCCCCGCTTGTGCAGCCCGGCCGAAGAAATCTGTTACAGGCTCTTTTCCAACTCCTCCAGCGATTCCACACGTGGCAGGCCAGATTCACGATAGGCGCCTGATACGTCGAACAAAATAGCCTGCATTCCAGCGCGGGTCGCACCTAGATAATCGACCGAGTACACATCGCCTACGTACAAACTTTGCTCCGGTTCTGTGTCCATGCTGCGCAGGGCCGCCTCGAAAATGGCTGGGTGCGGCTTCTCGTATCCGACCAAGCCGGAATCGGTGATCGCAAGAAAACAATCGGCGATCCCGCAGCGTCCCAGCACATCCGCAATCTTGCCGTCGGCATTGGAGATTACTGCCAAGGGGTAGCGTCGTCCAAGCCGCTGCAGAGTCTCGCGCGTGCCCGGACGGATATCACACCAGTTCGCAGAGACTCGCGTTGCCTCTACGAGGAGGTCGCGCAAACCATCGTCATGAACGCCAAGTTCCTGGAGCAGGCGGGAATAAAAAAGATACCAGAAGCTATGATCGGCTTTGCCATCGTGCTGCACGATGTCGTCGAATTCGTTCTTTGTTTTCCGCTCGATGGCGTGCCATTGCTCGAGACTCGGGCTCAGCTTTCGCTGGTGCAGGGGAGCCAGAGTATTCGACCGATCGAGGAAGAGAAGGGTATTGCCGACATCGAAGAAGATTGCTTTCAAAGGAGCAGGCATCGGGCACCACCGGGGCTACTCCACTTCTTCATCGCGCTTCCTGCTATAACAAAATGCCAGGCCGGCGCCGATGGTCATGAATCCAACAGGGGGAAGCAGCAGGACCAACACGCCACGGCTAATGGCGCGCTGCCCCTCTTTGGTGGTGCTGGCAGCCGTGCTGTAGCACATGGCGCAGCCCTGGCCGAACGCAGGGCCAGCCCACAGCACCACCAGTAACGCGAGTATGGCTAGGCGGAGCTTCATCGGACCCCCAGGTGCACAATTCGAAAAGCGTCGGGGAAGAATATGCACATCAGGCACAGACATGCTGTCACTGCGGTCATCATTACCCACTTCATGGCGGCGATCTCATACTTCAAGTGCATGAAGTAGCCGATGATCAGCGCGGACTTGATGACGGAAAGGATCATGAGGGCTTGAAGCATCTGCACCGGCTGAAAAACCTGTCGGTAAGCGAGCACTACCTCAACTGCGGTGAGGAGCAATAGTACTCCCCAGACCCAGAAGTATTGTCCCTTGCCTTCATCGTGCGCTGTGGCGGTGGTGTGCATTTAAAGTCTTCTCCCGTTTGACTCTCAGATTTCTGATACTGCTCGCGAGATCCTTCGGGGCTGGAAGCCCCTCAGGATGACGTCGCATTTTCTTCTAGGTCACTCGTGTGGACATCAGATACACCAGCGGAAAAATGAACATCCAGACCAAGTCCACGAAGTGCCAGTACAGTCCTGCGATTTCCACGTCATGTGCGTCGTAATCTTTAGGCTTGAGAATCAGGATCACTAAAGCAACGACAAACCCCGCCAGCAGAGCGTGAACTCCGTAGTGGAACACACTGTCTGCTGGAATCACCCACCACGCTAGCGCCCAGATTGCCAGCAGGAAGGGCAGAAATGTTTTGCGCAGGGAAACCACGCCCAGATAAATCACGCCGATGGTCACGTGCAGCATGTGCATGCCGGTCAGGGTGAAGAACGTCCCGCCAAACTGGGGCACGTTTGCCGACCAGGGATTCTTGAACGGGGTCATGCCTTCGCCGATGAGTTTGGTCCACTCCATGCCGTGAAGCACGATGAACGCCGTGCCGAAGAACATGGTGAAGAGAATCCAGTTGCGGGTCCAACTGCGATCGTTGCGCCGGGCCGCGAGAACAGCCAACACCATGGTCAGCGAACTGGAAAGCAAGCAACCCGTCATGATGGTCGCGTTGGTAATGCTTTCCTTGCCGAAAGGCGTAGGCCAATCCGGATTCGAAATGCGGCCGTAGCTGTAGGCAAACAGAAGCACTCCGAAGGTCAGCGTGTCGGAGAGCAGGAACAGCCACATCCCGATCTTCTTGGAGTAGGTGCCAAATAGAGATGGCTCGTAGACATCTGCCATCCCGTGTTGCACCGCGACTTCAGACATGTTTTCGGTCTCCTTGAAATGATTGTGTGGCAAAAATTGTTGTGTGGCGCGGGCGCCCCCGCCCGCGTCTTCCCACTACCTTACAAACCACACCAGCCCGAAGATGTAGAGCCACAACAAAAACATGAAATGCCAGTACCAGGCGGTAACGTCCACCACAATGCGCCGCTCCTCAACCGGCTTATGAAGCAGGGAAACTGCGACGGCATAAAGCAGCACCAAAATGCCTCCGGCAAGGTGGACCGCGTGGGTCGCAGTCAGCAGATAAACGAACGAACTGCTGGCGCTGGTGGCCAGATAAAAACCGCGGTCTGCGAGCTCGCGCCAAGCCATCCACTGCCCGGTCAGGAATCCGCCGCCCAGCACGACGGTAACACCCAGCCAGGGAAATCCTCTGTCCTCCCCGAGAGAAACGCCTGGGATGGACCGGACCGGCGCCAGTGCGGCTTGGCGCGTAATCTGCCGCCGAGCCAATTCTGCCGTTATGCTGCTCACCAGCAACAGTGCTGTGTTCACCAGGAGCAGCGCGATGGGTAGGTCGACCGGGATCCAATCGCGAACATAAGTGTTGGTGCGTTCATCGAGAGTAGGCAAGCCACGACGCACGACGTAGGCGCTGGTCAGGGAAACAAATATCATGGTGACGGAAGTGAGCCCGATCGCCAGCCCCAGCCGAACCCGTCGCAGACGCTGCCCGTAATCCGGCGAACCATCGCCGGGTCCGTCGCCGCCACCACCGTAAGCCGGCGGACGCACACCGCCCGCACCTTGGCCGGTCTTCGGTACCTCGATCGAAACTGACGAACTGAAAGTCGCCATGACTGATAGATGCGTTGAACCTGTGGCGCGGGCGCCCTCGCCCGCGAGCTTTCCTAGTGCGATGCCACCGTTGCCGGATCGGTCTGCATGACATAATCGCGTGGCGCGCCCGGCACATTGTATTCATACGGCCCGTGATTCACCACCGGAGTATGCCCTCCAAAGTTGTCATGCGGAGGAGGCGTCGCCGTAGTCCATTCCAAGGTCGTCGATTCCCATGGATTGTCGCTCGCCTTCGGACCCTTGAACATGCTCCAAAACAAATTGATCACAAAGATGAACTGAGCCGCAATCGTCACGATTGCCGCATAGGTCATGAACGTGTTGAGCGGCATCAGTTGCTTCAGATAGGCCAGCTCCGTGAACTGAGAGTAACGCCGCGGCTGGCCTGCCATGCCCAGATAGTGCATGGGCATGAAGATGGAATACGTTCCGATCAGCGTAATGACGAAGTGCACCTTGCCCCAAGTCTCATTCATCATGCGGCCAAACATCTTGGGGACCCAGTAGTATGTTCCGGCGAACATGCCGAAGATTGCGGCAACGCCCATGATCAGATGGAAGTGCCCGACCACGAAAGCCGTATCGTGCAACGGAATATCAAGCACCGGCTGGGCCAGAAACGGCCCGCTCAATCCGCCAGACACAAACAGCGACACGAAGCCAATGGCAAAGAGCATCGGCGTCTGGAAGCGCACCCGTCCGCCATGAATGGTCCCCAGCCAATTAAAAGTCTTAATTGCGGAAGGGACGCCGATGGCCATGGTCATGATTGAGAAGGCGAAAGCCGTGTACGGGCTCATGCCGCTCATAAACATATGATGGCCCCACACCATGAATCCCAAAAAACCAATGGCCATAATCGCGTACACCATGGCCTTGTAACCGAAAATCGGTTTGCGCGAGAAGGTCGAAAGCAACTGGGAAGCTACGCCCATCCCCGGCAGAATCGCAATGTAGACCTCGGGATGTCCGAAGAACCAGAACAGATGTTGCCACAGCAGCGGCGACCCGCCCTTGTGCCCCATGACCTGGCCGTTCACCACAACCAGCGGAACGTAGAAGCTGGTCCCAAGATTGCGATCTAGCAGCAGCAGAATGCCGGCGGAAAGCAGCACACCGAAAGCCAGCAGCCCGAGGATCGCGGTAATGAACCATGCCCAGCAGGTCAGAGGCATGCGCATCATGGTCATGCCCTTGGCGCGCAGGTCCAGGGTTGTAGTGATGAAGTTCAGCGCCCCCATCAGCGATGCCACGCAAAAAATCGCAATGCTGGTAATCCATAAATCCGCGCCCAGCTGTTCACCCGGCCCGGAGTTGCTGAGGGCGCTAAGCGGCGCATAGCCGGTCCAGCCATGCAGAGGAGCCCCTCCAGTCACGAAGAAGGCCGCAAGGATTACCACGAAAGCCACGAAGGTCGTCCAGAACGAGAGCATATTCAGGACTGGAAACGCCATATCCGGCGCCCCAATCTGAATGGGCAAGAAATAATTCCCGAACCCACCCTGCGGTGCCGTGGTCAGCACAAAGAAAACCATGATCGTGCCGTGCATGGTGAGCAGGCTGAGATAAGTTTCGGGCTTGATTTCGCCCACGAGCGGCAGAACCGCAGTCGGCCAGATCATGTGAATTCGCATCAGCAGCGACAGAAACATGCCGACGAACACCGCTACCAGCGCGAGAAAGAAGTACTGCAGCCCGATAACCTTATGATCCAGGCTGAAAATGTATTTGCGGATAAAGCCCTGAGGGGCCCCGTGTGGGTGAGCTTCCTGAGCAACCATTACTGTTTCTCCGCCTCCCGAGTCGCCAGCCATTTATCGAAATCTGCCTGACTCACAACGTGCAACATGCCGTGCATCTTGTAATGCCCGAGTCCGCAAAGCTCGGCGCAGGCAATCTCGTATTCGCCGACCTCGGTGGGTGTGAAATGCATGTGGATCGCAAGTCCCGGAACCGCATCCTGTTTAAATCGCATCTGAGGAACAAAAAAGCTGTGAATCACGTCCACCGCGCGCAGGGTGAGATCCACCTGCCGGTTTACGGGAAGATACATTGTACCGGTGACGACATCATCTTTTGCCGCAGGGTCCGCCGTATCCAGCCCCAACGCAGCTTCGTTTCCCGCCGAGGGATCCATGAGCTTGGGATCGGTCCGGCCAAATTTTCCGTCCGCCCCGGGATAGCGGAAATACCAGGCAAACTGCATCCCGGTGACTTCCACCGGAACCGAGCCCGTTTCCGCTGGCGCAAAACGCTCCGACGCCCAGATGGGGCTGCCCATGAGGTTCAGCCCGATGAAGAGCACGGCCGTCAAGGCAGTCCAAAGCACTTCCATCGTAGTGTTGCCGTGAGAGTAAGTGACTTTCGTGGCGGTTCCCCGATCGCGGTACTGCCAGACGAACAATCCCAGCGCACCCTGCGCCGCAACAAAAACAACCCCCATGAGCAGGTACGTCAACGCGAACTGATGGTCGATCCAGGGCGTCGACGTGGATGCTCCATGCGGTAACCACCAGGTTTTTGCCGCGAAAAAGTAAGTGCTAACAAAGGTGATCAGCCAGATAATCGCGAGAAGTGCGAGGCCCATCTACGAGACCTCCAAGGGTCGTGGTTTGTACATGGTCATAACTCGTTCCAAAAAACGCGAAGCTGCAGTTGGCCCCGCAGTTTATCACAGCCCGGTGTGATGCGCGCAAGTCACTTGTTTCGATGGTGAGTTCGCCGGCGAAACAAATTCGTGGGGCCGAGACAAGTGTTGCGCAGTCCCTGCGCAAGATGGCCACACACGTGGCAAGTGGGACAAGATTGATGCTGCCTCGATACTCCCCTTCGCTTTTATAGTACCCTCTCTTGTTGTTTTGACCAGCCATGAAACAAGGGAAACGAGCCAGATTGTCAAAACGAAGTCCCAAAGTCCGCAGCGCGAAGCTTGCGAGATACTGGTACTACGGCCTTATTCTCCTCGTCATATTATTTTTTTCGCTTATTCGCATTCGTCTTCGGAATATGCCCTTGGAACGGGACGAGGGGGAATATGCGTACGCCGGTCAGCTTATCCTTCAAGGCATTCCTCCCTATCAACTTGCCTACAACATGAAACTTCCTGGGACCTATGCCGCGTACGCCGTGATCTTAGCTGTGCTGGGCGAAACGCCGTCTGCAATTCATTTGGGATTGTTGCTGGTCAACGCCCTCACCACTTTCTTTGTATTCCTGCTTACAAAACGGCTGGCGGGATCGTTGGCGGGCTTGGTTGCGGGCGCGACCTATGCGCTTCTTTCCTCCACCCCGTCGGTGCTGGGTCTCGCCGGGCACGCTACCCATTTTGTCGTATTGTTTGCCCTCGGTGGCATTCTTCTTTTGTTCAAGGGAATCGAAGAAAGACGACTCTGGTTGCTCTTCTGGAGCGGTATATCGCTCGGGCTGGCCTTCCTCATGAAGCAGCCCGGGATGTTTTTTGTTCTCTTCGCTGGACTGTATCTTGCAAAGAGGGAATGGACCCGTCCACCTGACTGGCATAGGTACGCCGCGCGGGTCGGCATCTTCTTGTCCGGTGCTCTACTGCCTTTCGCCGTGACTTGCCTGATCTTGTTCGCCGCGGGCGTGTTCAAGACGTTCTGGTTCTGGACATTTTCCTACGCCTGGCAATACGCATCCCGTCTGAGTGTGGCGGACGGTTTTCACATGTTCAGGGAAACGAGCCCGCGAGTCATCTTTTCCGCTCCGTTTATTTGGATCATTGCGTTTTTAGGCCTCATTGCCTTGGTTTGGCGCCGCGAGGCTCGGGCTCAGCTTGATTTCGTCGCGGGCTTCTTCTTCTTTTCGTTTGTAGCGGTTTGTCCCGGACTCTACTTTCGCGGGCATTACTTCATCCTTTTGCTGCCGGCTGTGGCGCTTCTGGCGGGGATCGCCGTCGCTTCGGCCCGAGCCAGCCTTGGCCAACTCAGTTCCTCAAGCATCCCGCCCGCGCTCCCAGTCGTTTTCTTCATGGGAGCGTTCGCCTGGTCCGTCATCGGACAGCGAGCCTTCTTCTTCCAGGTTGATCCCCGGGAAGCAGTCGAACTTCTCTACTGGGCCAACCCATTTGCCCAAGCTCTGCCAATCGCCGACTATCTCAAAAGTCACACCTCTCCAGGGGCGCAGATCGCGGTATTGGGCTCTGAGCCGGAGATCTTCTTCTATTCAGGACGGCACTCCGCCACCGGTTACATTTATGCCTATCCAGTTGTCGAGACCCACAAATATGCCTTTACAATGCAGAAGGAAATGATCGGCCAGATCGAAAAAGCCGTTCCGGAATTCGTAGTGTTTGTTCAAGTGCCGCACTCGTGGTTGGCTCGCCCCGGCTCCCCACAAGCAGCCGCGTTCTTCTCGTGGGCCGACAGTTACCTGAATACTGGCTATACCCTGGTCGGCATCGCGGACATGCTCAGTCCCGACCACACTGAATACCGTTGGGGGGATGAAGCCAAAGCCTATCGACCGCGTTCCCGGATGGTAATTGCGGTCTTTGAAAAAAAATCTTGAACCCGCAATCCTTGGAACGCGTAGATTGAGATTAGAAAAAAGCGCATGCCGAACAAATCCCCTGGCCACGGCCACGATACCCGCTACGTCCGCCTGCAGAAGAACTACTGCTTCGCTTGCGGCAAGAATAATCCCGAAGGCATGCGCCTCAAGTTTACCTATGACGAAGAGCGCGATTGCTTTGTCTGCCGCTTCCGCTTGGGCAAACGCTACACCGGGCCGCCCGGCCACGCCCACGGAGGCATTATTGCCACGATCCTCGACGAGGCCATGGGCAAGGTAAACAAGCTGCGTCACGTAGTCGCGCTAACCTCGCAGATCACGGTGGACTACCTGAAACCCGTGCCGCTCAACAAACCCCTGCGTGTGGAATCTCGCGAGGTACGCGTCCGCGGCCGGGAGCACATCAACATGGCGGAAATCCTCAATCCCAAAGGCGAGGTGCTAGCCAGCGGCCGCGGTCTGTTCATCGCCATCGATCCCCAGAAAATGTTCGCCAAGTTCGTCGACAGATAAAATAAATGGAGGACGGGCGTCTCGCCCGTCCCCGCGCAGCTAACCCCGACACCCCTCCAGCGCCTTCCCCAACTGCTCCACACCCCGCCGAAGTTCCCGCGCGTCCACTGCTGCAAACCCAAGCACGATCCCATCGCGCCTCGCACGCCCGTAAGCATAGCGACTCAACGGAACCACCTCAACGTCGTACTTGGCCGCCGCCTCCGCCGCCCGCTCGGCCAGGATTCCACCTTGCAGCCAGCCCACTGTTCTCAAACCCGCTTCCACCTCCGGAATCTCCAGCAATCCCGTCAGCCGTTCGCGAGCCGACTCGACCAGCACCGACAATCGTTCCGCATAGAGCTCCCGCATCCGCCGGACATGCCGCGCAAAGTGCCCTTCGCGAATGAAATCGCACAGAATGGCTTGATCGATCAGCGGCGGATGATGCGTGCTCACCGATTCAGCAGCGGCAAAAATATCCACCATGTCGGAAGGAACCACCAGGTAGGCAAGCCGCAGGGCAGGGAAGAGAACATCAGTGAAACTGCCCGCGAAGATCACGACTGCGGCCCGGTCCAGGCCCTGCAGCGCGGGGATCGGCCGCCCGGAGTATCGGTACTCGCTGTCGTAATCGTCCTCAAAAATGATCGTCTTCGACCGCCGCGCCCATTCCAGCAGCGACAACCGCCGGCTTAGGCTCATGGTTACGCCGAGAGGGAACTGGTGCGCCGGAGTCACATAAACCAACCGGGGCCGCAACTGCCAGCGTCGTCGCCCGGCCTCGAGGTTCAAGCCCTCGGAATCGACGGGTACTGGACAGATTCTCGCTCCCACGGCGCGGAACACCACCGCAGCCCCAGGATATCCCGGTTCCTCCATCCACACGGGATCGCCCGCATCCAGCAGTAAGTGCGCCGTACGGTCCAGCGCCTGCTGTACGCCAGAGATGATCAACACCTGGTCCGCAGTGCACTTCACGCCACGAGAGGTATTCAGGTATTCAGCCACCGCTTCGCGAAGCGGGCGATACCCGAGAGCCTCGCCCCCGGCTAGTAGTTGTGCCGATACCCGCCGCAGACGCCTCGCGGCCACCTGCGCCCAAAGGCTAGTGGGAAAAACATCGAGCGCAGGTTGATTGGCACGGAATGCACGGGCTGGGCGCGACTCGGCTCGGGGCAACGGCCGCAGCCGCCGCGCATAAGCGGAAAGCGGAATCCCGCGCCTGCGAGTGCCCGCCACTGATTTCGCGCGCGGCGCCAGCAACAGTTCGTCGGGAAGCGTTTTGCTGACGTAGGTCCCCGAGCCCACCTTGCCTTCCACATATCCTTCGGATCGCAACTGCTCGAAAGCCGTGACGATAGTCGGACGAGAAATTCCATATTGCGCAGCCAGATCCCGCGTAGCCGGCAGGCGACCCCCCGGGTGCAATCGTCCGGCAAGGATCGTCGAGCGCAACTCTTCATAGAGCCAGCGATACAAGGCCATTCGCGGCTTCGGCCCTCGCAGGTTCAGCGGCAGCGTGCTCGATTTTTTGGCCATGCCCTTCCTAGCTTGTCATTCCGAGCAAAGCGAGGAATCTGCAGTTCGCCAGCGCCGCGACGATGGAGATTCCTCGCTGTCGTGGAATGACGAGCGCGGGTAAAGTGGTATGGAAAGAATATAGTAAATGGACATTCCAAACTAGCCAATAGTTTCGTATCGTAAGGCTAGTCAGTCGTCCCAAAAATACGCGCTGTCATCCTGAGCGAAGCGAAGGATCTATGCATTCTGTTTGCACCGCCAAGCTCTGAGCCTATTGCATAGAACGAGTCCAGACGCAGTACCGCGCGTTGCGGGACGCCACAATTAGTTCCACCTGAAAAGAGGACCTATGTCGAACCACAATGGAAACTCCACCAGCCTGCGCCTGAAGACAGGCCTGGCGGAAATGCTAAAAGGCGGCGTAATCATGGACGTCACCAACGCCGAGCAGGCCACGATTGCCGAAAAAGCCGGTGCCGTCGCGGTAATGGCGCTCGAACGCGTCCCCGCGCAGATCCGCGCCGAAGGCGGCGTAGCCCGCATGGCTTCCCCGAAAAAGATTCGCGAGATCATGGCCGCCGTCTCCATCCCGGTGATGGCCAAGTGCCGCATCGGCCATTTTGCCGAGGCCCAAATTCTCCAGGAACTGGGCGTCGACTACATCGACGAATCCGAAGTGCTCACTCCCGCCGACGAAGCCCACCACGTCGATAAACACGCCTTCACGGTTCCGTTCGTCTGCGGCGCCCGCAATCTCGGAGAAGCCCTGCGCCGCATCGCCGAGGGCGCAGCCATGATTCGCACCAAGGGCGAAGCCGGCACCGGCGACGTGGTCCACGCCGTAAAACACATGCGCCAGATCGTGCAAGAGATAAAGATCCTGACCGTGCTCGGCGAAGAAGAACTCTACGCCAAAGCCAAAGAACATCAGGCCCCGTACGAATTGGTGAAAATCGTCGCCAAAGAAGGGAAGTTGCCTGTACCGAATTTCTCGGCCGGAGGCATCGCCACACCAGCCGACGCCTCGCTGGTCATGCAACTTGGCGCCGAATCCGTATTCGTCGGCTCCGGCATCTTCATGCAAGATTCGACCACCTTCGCCAATCCAGAAGAAGCAGCGAAGCGCGCCAAGGCAATCGTGCAAGCCGCAACGCACTTCAACGACCCTAAAGTATTACTTGAAGTCAGCGAAGACCTAGTGGGAGCCATGAAAGGCCTGGCCGTCGCTGGATTGGACGAAGGGCAGATGTTGCAAACGCGAGGCTGGTAGGTCGGCTGGGTGACCGGCCGTGTGTTTGTAGTTATGAATGACGCGCAGCTCATTTACGCCAGCTGGGTCATGGCAGCGGCTACCGTCGCCGCAGCCCTGGCCGCAATTGCCAGCGCGCAATATGCGCGAAAAGCGATCAGCGATCAACAGAAGAACTTCGACAAGCAGCTTGCTGAATACAGACTAACCCTTTCCTCTGAGACAGTGCTTAAGTTTCAGGCGGCATTCGACGAGACAAACTTCAAAAAGGCCCGGGTCGCTGCCGCGCAGGCACTCCTCAACGGGCAGGACGAACACGCAGCGGAAGATGTGTTCGACTTTTTCGATACGGTGGGGCTGTTCGTCAGGATGGGAGCGCTAAACGGGGAGATCGCGCATTCCGTTTTCTTCCACTGGATCAATCTTTATTGGAGAGCGGGCAAGCATCACATTGGCTCCAAACAGGCCGATACCGCGGCTGTATGGAAGGACTTTGAATTCCTATACAGCCGGATGTGCGAGATCGAAAAGCGGAAGGACCCGAATTCGGAGGACCTGAAGACGCCCGACTCGCGGCTCCGCCAGCAACTGAAGGAAGAGTTTGACCTCGGTTTCCAACTTATGACAACCACGCTAAGATCCGGGGGGCTGGTCCACCTGTGTAGAGCCACGGCTGAGACTGCGGGCTGCCCCATCTTTGAAAGTGACAACTTCTACGGCACCAGAATCCCTACGCTTCGCCAGTTCTGCCATTTGCCTAGAGAACTCGGCTACTGAGATAGGCCACCACCCGTCGTTTATGGTTCCGATACCATGAAACATCAGGACGTACCAGTCAGGTTGCAGCCAGCCGCTGACGTCTTCAGACCCATCCCTGCCAACGGGATGAGGAGTGCCATCGACGACAACGGATGCGGGGTTATTTAGAGCGACGTGGCGGCAATCTACTTTGTAGAAGTCTGTCGGGTTTCGCTCGGGGTGATAAGTCCTATTCGCTCCCCAACGCGCTTGCCTGTATCCCGCATTGATCACGGCGGGTGGCCCTGTCGAACCTACACCCCAACTCCGTAGGGTGCTCCGCCTGGACGGGGGTTTTCCACCGATCCCGTTGCCCTGCCGCCACTAGATGACTATAATGACTATGATGACTTGTCTGGACCTTAGGGAGAGCGCAAATGGGTACGCAAACGTGGACCGTGGCCGAAGCCAAAGCAAAATTCAGTGAAATCATCGAGCGAGCAATGTCGGAGGGGCCGCAGACCATTACTCGAAAGGGCCGTACTGCGGCCGTGGTCGTCGGGGCCGAGGAATGGCAACGAAAAACGCAGCGCGTAGGCAACCTCGCCGAATTTTTTGCAGCGTCTCCGCTACGGGGATCGGGCCTGAAGATCCGTCGACTCAAAGAGCGACCTCGGAAAATTAATCTATGAGCTTTCTGCTGGACACAAATGCGGTTTCGGAGTGGACCAAACCGCGCCCTAATCCAGGTCTCATCGGCTGGATGGAGTCCACCGATGAGGATCGGGTTTTTATAAGTGTCATTACCCTGGCAGAGCTTCGCTACGGCGTGGAACGCCTGGCGATGGGAGCGCGTCGACGTCGGCTGGAGGCGTGGCTAAGTCACGAAGTGCCCCTCAGATTCGAGGGCAGAATATTGCCCGTCGACGCCCACATTGCAGAAGCCTGGGGCAGAACGGTTTCACGCAGCGACGCGGCGGGGCGGCCGATAGGCGCAATGGACGCATTTCTTGCAGCAACAGCAGAATTTCATCACCTGACTCTGGTGACCCGCGATGTTTCGGATTTTCAACTGCTCAAAGCGGTGCTCAATCCCTGGACTTAGACGCTGTGCCCCCGAAGGGCCCGGAAATCGGGGACAGCGGGTGGCCCACCCTTGTCGCGTTCTGTGCGACAGGATGGGGACTCTGGGCGGGTGGCCCATCCTTGTCGCGTTCTGTGCGACAGGGTGGGGCCTTTGACCTCGCCGACACTGCTGGTATTCGTGTTGCCCCAGGAAACCGCTTGCCTCTCGGAGTAAAATAGCGTCATGACTCCCGAAGTGTCCGACATTCTAAAGAAAGCGTTAGCGCTGCCTCCCGACGACCGCGCCGCTCTCGCGGGATCGCTGCTCGAAAGTCTCGACGAACACCCACACGATCCGGGGATTGAGGCACCTTGGTCCGAAGAGATCAAGCGCCGCATCGAACATGTCGTTTCCGGCAAAGTCCAGCTGATTCCTTACGACGAATTGCGACGCCGCCTGATGGCCCGGCTGTCCGATGCCGGTAAATAAGCCATACCACCTTCATCCTGAAGCGTGGCAGGAGCTTGAGTCTGCAGACAATTGGTATCGTCAGCGAAACCCAGAAGCAAGCATCCGGATCCTCTAGCTGTAGCGCACGGGCACCGCAGACCGGGATATTGGCAGGATCGCCTTTGAAACGCAGAGATAATCTCCTCAAGTAACGTGAGACTGTCGCTTGCTTGGCCAATACTGAAATCGACAGAGTGCTTGTACCACGTGATCTTCCTGATGGCTCCGGCCCGCCGGAGCCATTGCCGTCTGCACCGACAGTTACTCGTCTTCCGCGAAGTGCATCCTGCCGCCATCCGTTACAATCCAATCAATGGATGACAACCAGCTCGATGCACGGTTGGAGGCAGCCGCAGGCATGAAAATCGGCGTCCTAGCTCTGCAGGGTGACTTTGACGCGCACCGCAAACGGCTCGAAGAGCTGGGCGCTGAAGTTGTGCTGATCAAAAGGTCCGAGCAACTCGACGAAATCGACGGCCTCGTGATCCCCGGCGGGGAATCAGGCACGTTTCTCAAGCTGCTGGGCGAAGCCGGATTCGAAAAGCTAAAGCAGTTCGTTCATCTGAAGCCGACTTTTGGTACGTGCGCCGGAGCAATCCTGCTAGCTAACGAAGTAGAAAACCCGCAGCAGTCCGGACTAGGCGCCCTCGACATCCGTATTCGCCGCAACGCCTACGGCCGTCAGATCGACAGCTCCATCCGCCAAGGCCAATTCCAGGGGAAGCTAGGCAACTCGCCACTAGAGATGGTCTTCATCCGCGCCCCCAAGATAGAACGCGTCGGCCCCGGAGTAGAAATAATCGCCACCGAGAGCGGCGACCCAGTCGCCGTCCGGCAGGGAAGAGTGATGGCGGCAACCTTCCACCCCGAACTCAGCGACGACACCCGCGTGCATCAATCCTTCCTCGACCTGGTTCGCGACTGAGGCTTTTCCGGTGTGCGCCATCACTCCTGCCCGCTAGCGTGGGGGACAGTCGCCCCCCGGCTGTCCAGCCGAGCGAGCTCGGCAGTCTTCCTGTCGCCAGAAAAATGCTGGCCAGAAAAAGTTCTTGACAACATAATTACGTAACCCTATAGTTACATATTATGCGGAACCGTTCGGTTACACATTATTCGGCGGAGGCCACCTTCAGCGCCCTAGCCGATCCCACCCGCCGGGCCGTGCTCGACCTGCTGCGGCAGGGAAGTCACCCGGCGGGGCAGATCGCAAAAGCTTTTCCTGTCTCGCGCCCTGCCATCTCGAAACATCTGCGACTGTTGCGGCGGGCGCATTTGGTGCAAGAAAGACGCGAAGGCCGCCACCGGTTCTATCAGCTCAACCCAGAGCCGTTGAAAGCGGTCGACTCGTGGCTGGACCAGTATCGCGTCTTCTGGCGGGCAAACCTGACCAACTTGAAGAACTTTGTCGAAGCCGAATACGCCAAGGAAAGCAAAGAGTCGCGCAGCCCGAACAAGTGACCTTTTTGCCGAGACAACAAATGTCCAGGATTGTCGACAACCCGCAATCCGGCCACATGGATCACGTGGTGATCGCGATGCTTGACCTCAACCACCACACCGAGGAATGGACCTTCACCGACCATGGCAAAGAAATGAAGGAAGTTTTCGATTTGACCCGTAAGTAAGACTCGCGGTTCGCAGGTAAGCTACGCCGGCGAACCGCGTTCGGATCAACCCGCAGAGAGCTCACGCGAAGGAGATGCCCGTGGCCACGACCCGAATCACGCCCGATCAGGATGCGGTTGTCAGCGAAATCGAGATTGCCGCGCCACCCCAGCGCGTTTTCCAAGCCCTCATCGATCGCAATCAGGCACTGCAGTGGGGAACTAGCGACACTCATGAGATTACCGCCTGGGAAATGGACGCGCGCCCGGGAGGAAAGTGGCAATTCATCTCGCAAGAGAAGAACGCCAAGAACCCCGATGGCAGCGCGCGCGCATTTGAGCATCACGGCGAGGTTCTCGAAGTCGATCCGCCGCATACGCTGGCTTACACCTGGTTTGCCAGTTGGCACGAAAATACTTTGCCCAGAACGGTGGTGCGATGGGAACTGACGCCTAGTCCAGCGGGCACGCGAGTCAAGTTAACCCACAGCGGCTTGGCACAATTGCCCGAAGCACGCATCGGATACAGCCAGGGCTGGCCCGGCTTGGTCGAAGCTCTTAAGAAGTACTTGGAAAAATAGTGAGGAGCAAACCCGATGGCTACAACATTAGTCACGCCCAATCAGGATGCAATCATTAGCGAAGTGCAAATCAACGCGCCGGTGGAGCGAGTGTTTCAGGCGCTCACTGATCCCCAACAACTGATGCGCTGGTGGAATAGCGACGAGTGCCAGACCGAGTTCTTCGAAATGGATGCGCGTCCGGGAGGACAATGGCGCTTCGGAACCAAGAACAGTACTTTGAACGTCAACGGTGTGAGCCAGTTTTTTTGCCAGGGCGAGGTGCTCGAATTCGACCCGCCTCGCCTGCTGTCCTACACCTGGATTGCGAATTGGCACGACGACAAAACCCGGCGCACGGTCGTGCGCTGGGAGTTGACGCCAACCAAAGACGGTACGCACGTCAAGGTCACGCATAGCGGTCTCGCGCAAGAAGCGGGTGCCCGCAAGGACTACAGCGGCGGCTGGCCCGGTGTTGTCGAGTCGCTGAAGAAATTCGTCGAGAAATAAGCAGGAGATTCCATGGCAACGAGTGCAATCACTCCCGATCAAAATGCGGTGGTCGCGGAGATTTTCATCGCCGCGCCGCCGGAGCGCGTCTTCCAGGCGATCACCGATCCCCATCAGATGCCTCAATGGTGGGGCCAGCAAGGCATGTATCGCATCACCGAGTGGCAAGCCGACCTTCGCCCAGGTGGCAAGTGGTCAAGCGTTGGCATGGGCGCGGACGGTAAGTCGTTCCGTGTGGACGGCGAATATTTGGAAGTCGATCCGCCTCGACTGTTGGTCCACACTTGGATCGCGAGTTACAGCGGCCCGCTGAAGACGGTCGTGCGCTGGGAACTCGAGCCTCGCGAAGTCCACGGATTGCAACACCGTGGGCCGCGGAGGGTCGGGATGGGCACGGTAGTGAAAGTTCGTCAAGAGGGATTCGCCGGCGATTCGCAGGCATGCGCCAGCCATGCCCAAGGATGGACGCGCGTCCTCGGCTGGATGCAGGCGTTCGTCGAGGAAGGAGAGACTGTCGACAGTCGCATAGCTTAAATTGGAGCGTGGGGCACCCTTAGGTTGGGCTGTTTAAGTCAGGAAAGACTCGGCTAACCCGCCTTGTTGCGGTGAGATGAAACCAAAATCACCAAAATCAAGCAACAGGAAGGACCGGATTTGCACGTTTATGGAAGCGCAAATCTGGTGCAGACGCTCATGAAGCATGATTTGGTCGATGCGCTCTGGCTGAAGATATTTCCGGTAACGTTGGGCGCTGGAAAACGATTGTTTGCCGATGGCACGATCCCGGCGGCATTCAAGGTGACGGAAAGCACAGTCACCTCGAAAGGCGTCATTATCGTGAATTACGAGCGTGCAGGCGCGGTCCCAACCGGAAGTCTAGCCTAGAGCAGGTCGTCGGGGGCCGTCGTCCAGGCGTCAATGAACTCGCGAGGCGTCACAACTAGAGTCTCTTTCCAGACCTCTGGGAAATGGCGAATATTCCCGGTAACGAGGTAATGGGCCTGGGCGGCCTCGGCGCATTCGAGAAACTGATTATCGTCAGGATCGCCGGCTGCTGCGACGCGTACTGCCGGTGAGACCACGGAGACAATTGCCCGGATTCTGGCCATTGCGTCTGCGGCCTTGCCAGAGTCGATTGCGAGCCGAGGACGTTTCAGCACTTCCTCGTATTCGGCGAGAACCGATTCGGAGGCAAACCATTGCACCTTGCGGGAAATGGCAAGATTGATGACGGCCTCCGGTAAGCCGCCGCTCGTCAAAAATGCTGAAACTAAAACGTTGGTGTCAATGACAACGCGAATCATTGTCCGCGGCGCTGGCCGCGCTCACGCCGTCCTGCGGCAATTTCCGCGTCGATTTCTTCCATCGTGAGTTTATCGGTGCCCATTTTCCTGGCGTCCTGTTGGATGGACGTAAGCCATTCCGGTGAAGCGGGTACGGTGCGCACGCTGACTTGCTCTCCCTCGGAAATGGGACGACCGAGCAGGCTTTCAATGGCGAGCTTTTGGTCGGGTGACAGGTCTTTGACGCTGTGAATCATAGCTCTTTTGCCTTCAATTTATCCTAGCGTGCGCCTCGGGGATTGTCACGAAAAAGCCGCATCCTACAGGCCCAGCCGGGGAGACCGGGGACGGGGTAGACCGGGGACAGACGGAACGTTGCCCAATTTTTCGACGAATGGAAATTGGTGAACGTCCCGTCTGTCCCCAGTTTTTTCCCCTGTCCCCAGTTTTTTCCCCCAGTTTTTTCCCAGTTTTTTCCAAACGACCGAGTAGACTTGGTGCGCTCAAGCAAACCAAGGCTCGGAGGAAAGGAGCCGACACGGTTATCTAATCAGGCAATCAGGATGACAGAATTGCTCATTCCCGGAATGGGAAGCGGATTCCACTTTGTTGTGCTAAGTCGCGCGGAGCGGGTTAAGCTATAAGCTGGTGGATCAGGCGCGGCCGGGGTCTCGCGATTTTGGAGGCGAGGCTGGGGTCGCGTTTTCGTTTGCCACACATCGTTCTTTACAATCTAAGAAAGGGAACTCAGGCGTAGCCCAGGGGCTGCGCCTTTGTCGTCATGCAAACTGAAAATCAGAAATACGATTGCGAACTTGAACAGTGCTTGGGACGACGATTCGACGTTGAGGGATTCGATATTCAAGGCGTCGGCGTCGATACCGCGAAACGTCATGGGGAAGTAGCGGAGGCGAGGTTTCTGGCCAAAGCTGCCGGCATGGGCTTTAGTGTGGCCAAACCGTGGGGAGAGGAGCGTTATGACTTCATTCTTGATTCGGGGCATTGCTTCTGGCGGGTACAGGTGAAGTCCACGCGCGGGTGCTCAGGCGGCTATGTAGTGAAGATTGCGAGCTACCCGCTGGCGCCTTATGACGAGACGCAGATTGATTTTCTGGTGGCGTACCTGGTGCCGGAGGACGCGTGGTACGTGATTCCGGTGAGGATGCTCAAAGGACAGAACGGTTTGCGTTTCCACCCGCGGGGACGAGGGAAGTCGAAGTGGGAGAAGTTTCGCGAGGGGTGGTGCCAGATGGCTTGTCCTTGCGATGAGAACGGGCCGAGCAAGATTGTGACGCCGCGCTGCCGGGACAAAGGGCCGGTGCAGATGGCGATTTGTCCGCTGAAGATGTTGCGGTGAGGGTCGCCTTTCGGAGTTTTCGAAGGAGACAGAAGAGTTGAGGGGAAACCCAGGTCTCGAAAACCGCGAGACCTGGGGCACCCGGATTTCAAAATCTGGTTAATCGTTTTCCGGTCGTGCGATCAGTTCAGTGCGTTTTGTCGGAGTCATCTTTCACCCGCGTCTGATCCGTGATCCAGTTCACTTCCCAAGTCTTGCCTCCGTCATCCGAGAATGACTGCTCAAAGTGGGGCGTGCTTGTGGTCATGTCCGTCCAAACAAATCGAATCGAGATGGTTTTGCCATTGATCGTATCCTGGGCGAAAAACTCACCGCGTCCATTCTTGAATTCGCCGACCTGGGGTGGGTCCAGGATGCCAGTCTTGCTATTGGCCCAATAGAGCCTCCACTGGTGGGATTGAGGATTGTAGGTGCGCAGGGTCAGACCTTCGATGTGGCCGGTCGGGCCATCGACCTCGATGGTGTCCAACTCGGCGCGGCCATCCCACACCTTGTAGCAGACTCCGGTACCGTTCAATTCGGTCCAGGTATTGGAGCCGGTTAAGGGATTCTGGCGGCGCTTCAGGTGATATTTCCATGCACCAATCAGGGGCTCAAAATCGTGCTGCCCATCGCGTTCCGCAACCGTGGACGCGGAGTGGGCTTTGTCAGATTCATCGTTCACCCGCGTCTGATCCGTAATCCAGTTGACTTCCCAAGTCTTGCCTCCATCCTCCGAAAAGGACTGTTCAAAGTGGGGCGTATTCGTGGTGGTGTTCGACCAGATAAATCGAATGAGAATAGTTTTGCCATTCAATGTATCCTGACCGTAAAATTCGCCCTGTCCATTCCTGAACTCGCCGATCTGCGGCGGGACGACGGTGCCGTCCTTGCTGTTGGCCCAATAGAGGCTCCACTGGTGGGATTGCGGATTGTAGGTGCGGAGGGTCAGACCTTCGATGTGGCCGGCCGCAGGGCTATCGGTTTCGAACTCCTCGATCTGGGAGCGGCCATCCCAAATCTTTCGGGTGAAGGAAGTGCCGTCAAATTCGACCCAGGTAGTCGAGCCCGTTAAGGGATGCAGGCGGCGCTTGAGATGAATTGTCCAACTGCCCAGTTCGAAATCAAAATCGTGTTGCCCATCCCGTTCCGCGGGTTGAGATACTGCTTTCGATGCATCTGAATTCTGCTGCACGAGTCCCTTAAGCGGTGGCACGACGACCACCAAGCTGCACACGATGAGGTAAGTCCGAACGTGTCTGATGTTCATCACGGTCTCCTCCAATTCGTCTATCCTGCGTAGGTGGTCTACTCATCCGAATGAGGCCAACCCGGACGCAAACATAGTTGAACTGGCGAGCGGATGTGTTAATCCAGAGTAAAAACAAGTAAACAGTTGTGAACGAGTTGCTGCGTTCGGGAGCTCTGATTTAAGTTGCGAGTGTCCCAGGTCTCGCAAGCCGCGAGACCCGGGCACCTGGTACTACTTCATCGCGGAAAAATCCGTCGGACGCATGTACGTCGAGTCCACCTTTTCCACCAGCTTGTTGGCCTGCTCGGATTTCACCATCTCTTGAAACCCCGGGTCGGCCCGCATTGCGTCCCAGTTCTTTTTCGCTTCCTCCCGGCTGGAATGAGCCACCATAAAGATGAATGTGTTGTCCCAAGGAGCGTCCTCAGGTACCCAATAACCCACAACCTTCAGATCGTGTTTGGCGAGTAGCTTTGAAGTGGTGTCGCGAAACCGTGATTCAAGCGCCGGCACCTTGCCCGGCACCGTATGATAAACGCGAAGCTCAAAGATGCGATTGCTATCGGCCCTCACTTGGTTCAGGTGCGCCAGGCGGGCAGTAATGAGCGATCCAGCGGCAAAGGAAAGCAGGACGATGCCGCAAACCGTCCAGCGTTTAGAGTTCCAACCTTCGAATTTCCAGCAGTTGAGTCTCATGGACGTCTCCTATGAAGAAGTGAATTGAGTGTGGGCTCCCCTTCGGAGTACGTAGAGCAGGGCATTTTGGATGTTTTTCCCGCGGCGGGAGTGTCTGAAGGCAAGCTCCCACATCTCGAAAACCGCGAGATGTGGGGCAGTCAGTCAGTTGATGGTTACACGCTTTCGGCGCTCGGTTACCGTCTCTGTAGCCTAGCGCACGTTGTGCTGCGATACGCTCTCGAATCCCTTCTCAAATTGCGTGATGAGGGGAGTTTCGCTGGACTGGAGACCGTCGCGTCCCATGACGCGCCAGAGAAAATTGCCATGCTCGTGGGCATCGTACACGGCCAGCAGATCTTCCGACGGCCGGCTCGTCACCAGGATGATGATGTCGGCTTGGGTGGGCTTGTACACAATCATCAGTTTGCCCCAATTCTGAATGGCGTTCTGCACGGTGTTGATCGCAATCCGATCTTCGGCAAAAAGGTTCGGATCGAACTGGTCGCCGTCATAGGAGGCAACGTAGACATAGCGCGCATTCGCCAGAATGCCCGGAAACGCTGGCAGTTTCGCGCTGCTCGGATTGGACGCCGCCGTGGCGGAAATCGCCGCCACCACAATCAAGCTGATCGCCACGAGAGAAAATCGCTTCATACAAACACCTCTATCTATTAGATGCCTTCGGAGAGGGCGCAGCTTCTGGCGCTCTCGAATCAATGGCTTACATCACTTGGGCGGGGATTTCCTCGACTGAAGGCATCGCTACGGCGAGGCAAATGGCTGACTCCATCCGCCCAAAGCGCGATTCCCATCCGCAGCGGAAAGGAAAGTCGAAGTGGGAGAAGTTTCGCGAGGCGTGGTGCCAGATGGCGTGCCCTCATGACGAGAACGGGCCCAGCAAGATCGTGACGCCGCGCTCCTGCGATAAAGGGCCGGTCCGCCTACCGATCTGCCCATCGAAGCTGTTGCGGTGAGCTGCGCCCAAATGGAGGACGGGCGGGGACGCCCGGCCTCCATTCCTTCGCCGCGCTGTGTGGCGCGGGTCCTGCGTTATACTGACTTCAGCTATGGCGGGTGAGCCCCACAAGACTTTTTACCTCGAAACTTTCGGCTGCCAGATGAATGCGCACGACTCCGAAAAGGTCGTGGGCACGCTCGTGTCGGAGGGATACCGGCAGGTTCAGACGGTCGAAGAAGCCGAATTGGTTCTCTACAATACTTGCTCCATTCGCGACAAAGCCGAGCAGAAGGTCTTCAATCGGCTCGCTGATTATAAGAAGTATCAGAAACAGGGCAAGAAGTTTGGCGTGTTGGGCTGCGTGGCGCAGCAGGAAGGCGAGAAGGTTTTCGAGCGCGCTCCGTATGTTTCGCTGGTTTGCGGATCGGCATCTTATCGGAACCTGCCGCAGATGCTGATTCAGATCGAGGCAGGGAAGCAGCGCGTCACCGGATTAGACGATCGCGAAACCGAGGCGTGCTTCGAGACTGAATTCACCGCCCGCACCAATCCGCACCGGGGCTACATCACCATCATAGAAGGCTGCGACAAGTTCTGTGCTTACTGCGTGGTTCCGTTTACGCGGGGCAAGGAGCGCAGCCGGACATCAGAGTCGGTGTTATCCGAAGCGCGACAAATGGCCGATCTGGGTTACAGCGAAATCCAGTTGCTGGGACAGAATGTGAATTCCTACAAGGACCCAGCAGGGAAGAAAAGCTTCGCCGAATTGCTGGCGGCGGCAGGCCAGATTCCAGGCATCAAGCGAGTGCGGTTCACAACTTCTCATCCCAGAGATTTTGGCCGCGACATTATTGAGGCTATCGACGCGGTCCCTAGTTTGTGCGATCACGTTCATTTGCCGGTGCAAAGCGGCTCGGCCCGGGTGCTGGATGCAATGCAACGGCTTTATACGCGCGACGAGTATCTGGAGCGCATCTCATGGATGAAGGCGGCGCGCAGGGAGATCAGTATTACGAGCGACGTCATCGTAGGCTTCCCGGGGGAGACTGAGGTTGAGTTCGAGGAAACTTTGTCGCTGCTCGACGAGGTCAAATACGACAGCATCTTCGGGTTCAAGTATTCGCCTCGGCCTAACACGCCTGCGTTAAATCTGGAGGACGCGATCCCGGACGAGGAGAAGGCGCGCCGTTTGGCGGTGGTGAATGAAAAGCAGCGCCTAATCCAGAAGCAACGCAATGAAAAGTATCTAGGAACAATTCTTGAAGTAATGGTTGAAGGCAAGAACGAGGTTCGGGGGCAGTGGATCGGACGGACGTCTCAGAACAAGGTGTTCAATTTCACCGCTCCCGAGCACGCCCAACCGAGTGTTGGCAGATACGTGACTGTGGTTGCGACCGGCAGTTTTCCCAACAGCCTTTTGGGTCAAATAGTGGTATAAGGAGCTTTTCCGGAGATCACGATGGAAGTCGAGATGAAAATTCGGGGACTACTTATGGATCCGGTGACTAATATGCCGATCGTGATCCTTAAGGATGCGGGGACGGACACGGTGCTGCCGATCTGGGTGGGCATTTACGAGGCGAATGCGATTGCGCTGGAGATTGAGAAAGTCAGCACGCCGCGTCCCATGACCCACGACCTGATCAAGAATGTGTTGGTCGGGTTGGATACCCAGGTTCACAAGGTGGTGGTGACCGAGCTCCGGGAAGACACGTTTTATGCCGTGATCTGGCTGGATCGCGAGGGGCGGATCGTGAGCATCGATTCGCGGCCGTCGGACGCGTTGGCCCTGGCTTTGCGGGTGGATTGCCCGATCTTCGTGGAGGATGAGGTGCTGAAGAATTCCAAGTTGGCGACCACGGCTTCCGACCGCGTGACCAGTGAGGAGCTGCGCAAGTGGCTGGAAGGCTTGAATGACGAGGATTTGGGTCGGTACAAGATGTAGGAATTGAATGTGAATCATTGCGAGATTGAGTCAATGCGAGATTGAGTCAATGAGCCGATGACTCAATGATTCAATTCCTCTATGGATCCGGCGGAACAACTCCAGCAAATCTACCTGGCGGGATTCGAGCTAAAGGTTTTCGACCGCTTTCCCAAATGCGTCGGAGTGGTGCGGGATAATTGCATTGCGCTGCTGGTGCCTGCCGCCGACGGGTTGCAGATGCTGGGCACGCCGGGATGGCAGATGGGAGAAGCTATCGGCGTTCTAGTTGAGGTCGGAGGCCGGCGCGTTTTTCAGGCCAAGCAGGAGATCGTTGAAGCCACGCCCGAGAGGCTGGAGGCGTTGAGGCAGTTCCGCGACGATCTGGCGCAATGGCTCCGGCCGATGTCGTGAATCGGGATTGAGCATCAATCATCAAGCATGATGCTATTTGTGGCAACGTTGACATCAATTGAGAAATATGACATCATTGTGCCATGCGTACGACTCTTAGCCTTGATGATGATGTCTTTCGGGTGGTGCGGAGCTATGCCGAAAGCCGCTCTTTGGCCTTGGGGAAGGCGGTGTCGGAACTAGTGCGACGGGGATTGAACGCGCCAATGGCCACGAAGGTGGTCAATGGCATCCATGTTGTCGTGCTCCCACCGGATTCCCCTGAGGTCACAACGGAGCGGGTCAAGGAATTGGAGAACGAGTTGGAGTGACTGCTTTTTTGCTCGACGTAAGTGCTCTGATTGCCCTGGCGTGGCCAACTCATCGCGCCCATGAGAGAGTGCAGGCTTGGTTTTCTCGACATGGTAGACAGGGATGGGCGACCTGCCCGTTCACCGAATGTGCGTTCGTCAGAATCGTTTCCAATCCCGCTTTCTCGCCGGACTTCTTGACCGTGCCGGAAGCGGTCCGCCTCCTCGCGCTCAATGTCAACCATCCAACCCATCATTTTTGGGCAGACGATCTGCCGGTCGAGGATGCCGTCCGGGGCTTCCAACGGCGGCTCGTGGGACATAATCAAGTAACAGATGGTTATCTGCTTGGGCTGGCCATGCACAGGAAGGGGAGGCTGGCTACACTGGACGAGAGCCTTGGCGCATTGTTGGATCCAAAAAATGACGAAAGGGATAGGGTTGTTTTGATTCCGAAGAGTTTCTGAACGCAGACTAGGAATCAAGGTCTGCGCTGTAGCGACTTTACATAATACCTATTATCGGACATTGCATCGGAAGTTTTCAGGACCAGGGATGAGCGACGAGGGGCGCGCTCGCTTACATCGCCTCCGGATTCGTCAGTTGCGGTTCTCCCGTCAGCACGATCTTGGCGTGAAACAATGTGCCTGCGACTCGGGTTGCGATTGCGATTAGTTCCCTTTGCCCGGCGAAGACCTTCACCAGCCTGGCCTGGGAGAGTTCGGGCAAATTCACGGGGCGGCCGGTGCGGATGCGTGCGGCCATTTCCTCGTTGGCGGTGACCGACGGAAATTGCGGCAGAAGTTTGCGGGGATGGATGAAGAGATCTTCCGTCTGGCCCGTCTTCACAACTGCAGCCAGTTCTTCTAGCGTATGAGCATCGGCTAGTTCGAATTCGCCGACGGCGGTCCGGCGCAGCGACTCTAGGTGGGCTCCACAGCCTATTAACTGACCCATGTCGTGGGCTACGGAACGCATGTAGGTTCCAGAGGCGACGCGGGCATGGAACCTGGCGCGGTCATTTTCAAGCCCCGAAATCTCGAACTCTTTAACCTCTACTTTAACTGGTTTCAGCGAAACTTCCGCGTGCTTGCGAGCCAGCTTATAGGCGGGCACGCCTTGGATTTTCTTGGCCGAGAAAGGGGGTGGCACCTGTTCGATCACGCCTTGGAATCGGCTGGCGAGTTGGCGGACTTGGTCCAACGACAAGGTAACTGCCTGTGCCGCGCTGGTAGGCTCTCCCTCGGCATCGTAGGTGTCGGTAGCAAACCCGAAGCGGATGGTGCCCTCATAGGTTTTCTCGGATGAGGTATAGAACTGGGCCAGACGGGTCAGATTGCCGATCACCAGTGGCAGTACTCCCGTGGCCAGCGGATCTAGCGTGCCGAGATGTCCCACCGATTTCTCTTGCAGGATGCGGCGTACGCGATTGACCACATCGTGCGAGGTCAGGCCGGCGGGCTTGTCGATAATGAGAACCGCGTTCATGGGGAATTTTGTAATTGGGCGATCGGGTAATTTGGTAATTTAGAAGCTAGACTCGGGAATACGGTGCTTCCAGCGCGAGCTCGGTGGTTCAATTACCCGATTACTAAATTACCAGTTTACGCAATCTGATCCCTCATGATCCCCATTCGCGACGACACGCCCCGGTTCAGCGCTCCGTTGGTTACGTATTTCATTATCGCTCTGAACACGGTGGTGTTCCTATTTGAATTGTCGGTTGGCGGAGAGGGGCATCGGGCTTTGAACAGCTTGATGTATCACTTTGGGGTGGTGCCTCTGCGCTTCGAACGAGCGTTGGCGGCCGGGTCCGCGTCTTCCCTGGCTGGACTATTTCTTCCTATTCTCACCTCGATGTTCTTGCATGCCTCGTGGCTGCACCTGATCGGCAACATGTGGTTTCTTTGGATCTTCGGCGACAATATTGAAGATTATCTCGGCCACTTCACTTATCTACTTTTTTATCTGGTCAGCGGTTACGCGGCAGCGGTTGCTCACATCCTGCTCAACGCTGGGTCGAACGTGCCGAGCGTAGGGGCGAGCGGGGCCATTGCCGGTGTGATGGGAGCGTATTTCATACTCTATCCGCGAGCCCGCGTGATGATGTGGTTTCCGCCGATTTTTTTCTTCCAGCTGCCGGCATGGCTGGTGCTGGGATACTGGTTCTTCGTACAGTTCGTGAGCGGGGCGGCGACCTCGATTGCGGAGACCAGCCAGACCACTGGTGGGATCGCGTTCTGGGCTCATGTGGGAGGCTTCGTGGCTGGTATCGTGTTGATCAAAGTGTTGCCGGAGCGGCCGCGGCGGTACCGGTACGCGGCTTGGTAAAGTCAAACCCTTAGATGACGACTCCCACTCTTCATACCGATCGCCTCCTGCTGCGGCCGCATATCCTGGCCGACGTGCCCGAACTGGCTCGACTCGCGGGTGCGCGCGAGGTCGCAGCCACTACGCTGCGCATTCCACATCCCTATTCGGTGGCGGACGCCGAAGCGTTTATCACCGAGTGGCAGGACGCCGCTGACGAACGAGTAGCGTTCGCCATCGTGCTTCGCGAGAACTCCGCTTTATTGGGAGGCACGGGACTTCGATTGGAAAAGGAGCATCAGCGCGCGGAACTTGGCTACTGGATCGGCACGCCCTACTGGGGAAAGGGTTACGCCACCGAGGCGGCGCGCGCCGTGCTACGGTATGGATTCGAAGTACTGAATCTGCATCGCATTTACGCCTCGTACTTCTCGAACAACGTCGCATCGGGAAATATTTTGCGCAAGATAGGGATGAAACACGAAGGCCGGCTGCCGCAACACATTTTGAAATGGGGTCAGTACGTGGATTTAGAGGTTTACGGCATGCTCGATACAGACTTGCTGCTTTCCGGCTGATGAGGCCGTGGGCCAGAACATCTGCTGACTTTACAATGCGGTGACAACGGCTCCGTCCAGCATCCCGCTATAATGTTGTTGTGAGTGCCCAGTCAGTTCGGCAGGTTGCGTCCGCGGAGTTCCCTACCCGTTGGGGCTCGTTCCGCATTTTCGGATTTCAGGGAGAGTCCGGCGAGAGTACGAATCTGAAAGATGCCCCGCGTAAGGAAGAGGCCGTGGCCCTGGTGATGGGCGACGTGCGCTCTGTGCCGCCACTGGTTCGCATTCATTCGCAATGCCTCACCGGAGATGTTTTCGGGTCGCTGCGCTGCGACTGCCGTCAGCAACTGGAGATGGCGCTGGCCATGATTGCCGAGCAAGGCGCAGGAGTGTTGATCTACGAACAGCAGGAGGGGCGCGGCATTGGCCTGATGGCCAAGTTGCAGGCCTACGAGTTGCAGGACGCCGGGCTCGATACCGTCGAAGCGAACGAGCGCCTGGGGTTCGAAGCTGATCTGCGCGCGTTCGCGATGCCGGCGGGAATCCTGAAGGCGCTGGGCGTGTCCAAGGTACGCTTGCTGTCAAATAATCCCGATAAAGTTGCGGCGCTTGAACGAGGTGGAATTGAAGTAGTCGAACGCGTTCCCTGCGAAGTGACGCCCAGCAGCCATGCTGAGGACTACCTCAAAACTAAGAAAGAGAAGATGGGGCATTTGTTCACCTCGCGCTGAAGGCCGCTTTAAGATTCTCACGCGGCGGGCCAAATCCCCAGCGCCGTTCCGCTCAGAATCTGCTGTTGTGTTTCTGGCGGCAAGGGCAGCGAACGGAACTCATCGAGATTTCGTTTGATGTCGGGAACGCCCGGTCCAGGCCAGTCCGTGCCGAACAGAGATTTATGGGCGATCTCCTGCAGGCGCGGAAAATATTTCAATAAGGTCTTGGGCGGAATGCCGCTGATATCTAAGAATACGTTTGGGTGGCGTCGCACCAGGAAGAATGCGGTTTGCATCCACAGCGGGCGTCCGCCATGCGCCAGCAGGATTTTCAGCTTGGGGAAATCGACGGCGACGTCGTCAACGTAGATGGGATCGCCGTACTTGTTGCGGGCGCCGGGAAAGATCGAGGTTCCGGTGTGAAACATGACCGGAATGCCGTTGGCTTCAGCGGCGCGATAGATGATCTCGAGTTCCGTCACGCCGGTCAGGTAATCGTTGGGAAAAAGCAACTGGTGCGGCGGGTGAATCTTGATCATCTGGATGTTCAGCCGCAGAAGTTGCTCCACGTCGGCCATTATGTTGGAAGTATGCCGTGGATGCAGGCTGCCGCAGGAAAGCAGCCGCTTGGGATTCTCCTTGACGTAGTCGGCGACGAACTGGTTCACGCCGGACGTGAAGCCGATAACTTCGGGGGCCACGTAGTTGATGAGCATCGCACGGTCGATCCCGGCCTTGTCGAGATACTTCAGGAAAGCTTTAGGGGAGCGGCAAAACTCGGCGATTTCGTCGAAGTTCGCGCGCTTCTGTTTCATCAGTTCAAGGGCATGCGGCTTGAACATTTCGAGAGGCTGAATGTGGATGTGGCAGTCTGTGATCATGGTGAGGCACTGCAGATCCCTCGCGTTGCTCGGGATGACAATACTCTAAACGGAGAAGCAATATCCTTCTAGTTGCTGGCTGCTTCCAGCACCGCACGTTTGGTGAACACCCGAATCATTTCTCTGCGGTACTCCGGCGTCAGCGCCGAAGTGGTCAAGGGCTTGGCGGTTTTCGCGGCCAGATCGCCTACCGCTTCCGACAGCGCTTCATCTACTATTTTGCCGGCTAGCAGCTCGCTTGCCCCCTTAACCATCACGGGCGCGGGATTGACGGCCGTGATCGCCAAACGTGCGTCGTCAACGTGGCCATTCGAGCGTTTCATCACCACGGCGACTCCGGCCAGCGGATAATCAATCGATCCTCGCACCCGTAGCTTGCGATAGACACCGCGATAATCCGCCGAAGATTCGGGCAGGAACACTCGCGTGACCAACTCATTTGGTTGTAACGTGCGATAGCTAACGCCGTCACCGGTGTAGAAGTCGCGCAGTGGCAGCCGCCGTACACCAGACGTGCTGGCAATCTCAATCTCGGCATTCAAACACAGCAATGCCGGGGGTGTGTCGCCGGAGAAAGCGGCCCAGCACTTGGTTCCACCGGGGGCCACGTGGCACAAATCTCCGTCCTTCTTGATGCAGAAGCCACAACCCTTGCGCCAAGTGAGCGACTGGTTGTACCAAAGACAGCGCGTGTCCAGACAAATATTTCCGCCCATCGTGCCCATATTGCGAAGCAGGGGGGAAGCAACAGTCGCCGCGGCTTCGGTCAGCACTGGGTAACGTCGTCGAAGCAGATCCGAGTGCTCGATGGCTGTCAGCGAAGTCAAGGCTCCGATCTCGACGCCGCTTCCCTGCTGCTCGCGAACGCCTTTCAGTCCCGTGATGTGACGGATGTCAAGGACGTACTGGGGCTCGAATAACTTTTGCCGCATGGATGGAATGAGGTCAGTACCTCCGGCAACGATTCGGACGTTGTGTGCAAGCGGGACACGCGCGGGCGAATCGCCCGCGACCACACGGTCGCTATGCTTTGCCAGCAGCGATAGCGCTTCTTCCAGCGTGCGGGGCCGCAGCAACTTGAATTGCGGGAGGCTCAATCGTCACCTCGCGCTGAGGCCGGGGTTTCGCGGCGCGACGGGTCGAGGGGATGGCGGTCTGGTCCCTTGCCGCGATGCCACAGCGATCCGCCATGTTCGCGAAATCTTGCGGGCGCGGTTGGATCGATGCCTTCGGTGAGATTGATGTGCTTCGCGTTCTTTTTCGCGCGCAGGGCCGACAACACACGCTCCGGGGTGAACGGACACTCGTGGAGACGGACTCCAACTGCGTCGTAGATCGCGTTTGCGATTGCTGGAATGGTCGCTGCCAGTGAGCCTTCACTGCACTCTTTCGCGCCGAATGGCCCCTCGGGGTCAATGCTCTCCACGATAATGGGTTCGACCTCCGGCGATTCTACTGACGAAGGGCTGCGGTATTCGAGGAGGCCTGGGTTCATCAGCATGCCGTCTTTCCAAATCATTTCTTCAGTGAGGGCCTGGCCCATGCCCATCCAGACGGAGCCGATGATCTGGCCCTCGACTGAAACCGGATTCAGTGCGCGGCCACAATCATGCGCGGCCCAGACCTTGTGGACGGTTACTTCGCCTGTGTCTTCGTCGACGCTGACTTCAGCGACCTGGGCCGAGTAGGAGTATGCGGGCGAAGGCCCGACTCCAGCGCCTTTGTGTTTGCCGCCGCGTGCATCCGGGGGCGGCGCGTAGGAACCCGTTCCGGTGAGAGCGCCGTGGAAATCGATGGCGGCGACCACGGCTTCTTCGAACGTCATCCAGTCTTTCGGGCCTTCATCTTTGCGCTTTTGCTGTAAGGAGCCGCGCAGGATTTGTCCTTCGACGCGGCCACTGACCGAGGCTCCCGACTGAGTGACCTCGTCATCCGCTGCCTTCGAAACAACAGGCGGGGCGCTTCCCTGCTTGTAAACGACGTCGCTTCGAAAGATCAAGTCTTCGGGCGCGCAGTTCATTTTGCGAGCGGCTGCTAAGGCAATTTGTTTCTTCACTTCTGCCGATGCGCGCAATGTGGCGTTGCCTGCCATGAAGGTTACGCGGCTGGAGTAGGAGCCGATGTCGATGGGAGTGAGGTCGGTGTCGGCGGCCACAATCTTGATCCGACCCAGAGAGCATCCCAAAACTTCGGCAGTGATCTGAGCCGTCATGGTGTCGGAGCCCTGTCCGATTTCCGAAGCTCCGGTGTACACGACGACTCCGCCGTCGCGATCGATCTTGATATTCACCGTAGAGTGCGGCATGTCAGAGCGGATGATCGAATTGGCGGCTCCGCTCACATAGTGGCTGCAAGCAATCCCCAAGCCGCGGCCTTTGGGCAGCTTGCCCTTGCGTTGTTTCCAACCTGAGCGTTCGACAGTTTTCTCGATGCATTCCGGCAATCCGTAGCTCTGTACGCGCAGGCCGTTCACGGTGATGCAGGGCGGCTGGAGAAGATTGCGTTGGCGAATCTCGGCGGAATCGATTCCGATCTTGGCGGCAAGTTCATCTAGCTGCGATTCGAACGCGAACCGGACGTTCACGGTGCCGTGGCCTCGCATCGCGCCGCAAACTGGCTTGTTGGTCAGGACGCGATAGCCGTCATATTGAATGTTGGGGATGTCGTAGAGCGCGCCCAGCAGCGCGCCCGAATAAAGAATGGTTACGACTCCGTAGGAGCAATATGCACCGCCATCCTGGACCACGCGTGCTTTGACCGCGGTGATGCGGCCGTCGTTCTTGATGCCGGTCTTCAGATCGATGATCGTGCGCGGGCGGCCGCGGTGTGCCCAGAAGACTTCTTCGCGCGTGTAGGTGATTTTCACCGGGGCGAGCGCTTTTCTTGCCGCAATTGCCGCGATGATTTCGAGCGGGATGACTTCACTCTTTCCGCCGAAGCCCCCACCCACCAGCGGCTTGATGACACGAATTTGCGCCATCGGCATTTCGAGCACCAACGACAGCTTGTGTTGCAGGTAGTAAGGAACCTGGGTCGAGGACTGGACCGTTAAGCGCCCGCGGTTGCCGGTGTGGGGATCGATTTCGAAGGCCGCGAGCGTCGAATGTGGCTCCATGGCCGCGTGAGTGACTTCGTTAGCAATGAAGCGAGCTTCGGCTACCTGGTCGGCTTCGGCAAACCCTTTCTCGGGATCTCCGAATACGTGGTGATAGTCCTTTTCGAGGTTGTGCGGCTTGTTGTCGTGGATGAGGTCGGTCTCCGCCTTCATCGATTCTTCGGGATCGAAGTAGGCAGGCAGAAGCTCGTATTCAACATCGATGAGCTCCAGCGCCTGATCCGCCGTGGCCTCGTCGACTGCAGCGACACAGGCGACGTTGTCGCCAACGTAACGGACTTTATCCAAGGCCAAAGCGTACTCGTCATGGCCGACGGGAAGAATGCCGTAGGGATTGGGCGCGTCCTTGCCGACGACAACCGCAACCACGCCTTCCAATTTCTCCGCGCGGCTGGTGTCAATGCGTTTAATGCGGGCGTGCGGGTAAGGTGAATGCAGGATTTTACCGACAAGCATCCCGGGCAGGCTAAGGTCGTCGGTGTACTTGCCGGCGCCGGTGGTCTTGCCAGCGGCGTCGACCATGGCCGTGGGTTTGCCGATGATGGAGAAGTCGTTGGTCGTTCGTCGTGGATCGTTGGCCACTACAGATTCCTCGCTTCGCTCGGAACGACAAGATTAGAGTTGATGTTCACTGCTGCCATTCCCTTCTGCTCGCATCAATCGCAGCCTTGATGGCCTGATACATCTGGCTGTAGCCGGTACAGCGACAGAGATTTCCGCTCAGGGCCCCGCGAATTTCTTGCTCCGTCGGATCTGGATTTTCGGCCAACAGATGCTTAACGGTCATGATGAATCCCGGAGTGCAATAGCCGCACTGCGCTCCGCCCCAGTCGCCGTAGGCTTTCTGAATGGCAGCAAGACTTCCATGCTCGCTCACACCCTCGACCGTTGTGATCTCCTGACCCTCGCAACTAGCGGCCAGCATGGTGCACGACATCATCGGGATTCCGTCCATCAGCACGGTGCAGGCGCCGCAGGAAGAATCGTCACAGCCGCGCTTGGATCCGGTGAGTTCGAGATCCTGACGCAAGACATCGAGCAGCAGCTTGCTGGGCTCGAAAGCCAGCTCGTGAGAGCGGCCGTTGACGGTGAGTTCTATCAGTTCTTTCTTCATGTCCGCGCGCACTTGGCATTTGGCAGTTAGCACTTGGCCCGTCAGCTTTGAACTCGGCGGAACCAAACGACTAATTGCTAAGTGCCAATTGCTAAATGCTGCATTTCAGTACCCAAAATCCGCTTGCGCGGCATAGGCGTGCTGCTTCACGCCTAGCTCCTCGACGCGGCACGACCCCAGTTGGTTCATATAGGCGCGACGGTCGGCCACGCTGTACACCCAGTGATCGAGCCATGCGTCGCTGTCGGCCTTCGTATTGGTCTGCTCGTGGTATTGGCGAAAGAATGCGTCGTCGCGCTTGTAATATCCCTGGACGGGCGAGGGATGCGCACCGGAAGCACACTCGACCACGGCGTTTACAAGAAAGCCGGGAATCACGGTGCGATTGGGATCGCTGGCGATCACCTCGGGCTCGACGATCTCCTCGGCCACAACGATCACGCGCTTGGCGGCTCGAACTCCTTCGATCATCACGCCGAAATTGCCCCAGCAGTGAGCATTGCCTTCGCGATCGGCCCGCTGCAAGTGGACGATGGTGACATCGGGGTTCAGCGCACGCACCGCGTGCAGGTGCACCAGCAGCTGCCGAGCTTCGCTCGGCCTGGACGGGCGAGGGCGCCCGTCCCCACACGAGCTAGGCGGCTCGAACGGCGACTCGATGATCGCGAAGAATTCATTATTCTTCGCGACATCGCTGCCCAACGCGGTTCGAGTAGGAAGGAAGGGCACGCCCATGGCGCCGGCTTGTAGAGCCAAAGCCACGGTGAAGTTGGTCATGTTGAAAACCTTCATCCCATTCTGTTCGACGGCGCGGCGGAAGTTGTAGGCGGATCCCATCATCACATTTCCGACCCAGGCGGCAATGACTTGTTCGACGCAACCCGCGGCGATGATCTGATCAAAGAGAATGTCCGAGATCGGTCCAATTAGCGTGAGGCCGCGCTTTCTTTGACGAATGATCTCATGCCCGGCAGCGAAGGGGATCATCTGTTCCATCTGCAGGCCGAGAGCCACGGAGGCGCCATCGGGTACCAGTTCGGCAATCGCTTCGCGCATTGTCAGTACCTTAGACATTTCTACTTGCACTTCCACACTGGCGGCCGTTTTTCTAGAAAGGCATTGATACCCTCTTGCGCATCTTCCGTCTTCATCAATTCGTCAGAGTAAATCTTCTCCGCCCGGGCGAGACCCTTATCGAAATGGATTGAATCCCAGGCGTAAATCGCTTTCTTGGCAATGGCCAGCGCGGCCGGGCTGAGCTGCGAAAGATGATGAACCGCGTCCTGCACGGCATGTTCGAGATCGACTTCAGGCACGACGCAATTGGCCAGGCCGATGCCTGCCGCTTCCCTGCCCGTGATGCTGCGCCCGGTGAGCACAAGATCGGCTGCGTGTTTCGGTCCCACGAGCGCGGCCAGTGCGGTGACGGCTACCGGCGGATAACATCCCAGCTTGATCTCCGGAAATCCCCAGGTGGCCAGCTCCGAGGTGTATGCCAGATCGCAGACCATGGCAAGTTCAGCGCCTCCGCCCAGGCAATTGCCATGCACGGCGGCGATGCTCACCTTCCTCGAGGCAATCAACATCCGGATGACTCCATGAAACTTCGCGAGCATCTGCTCGACCTTGTCGGGAGTGTGGGCCGCGACGTCTACCCCGGCGGAGAAGGCTGTTTGAGAACCGCTAATAATCAGAATGGAGATCTCAATCCGCGCCTCGATCTCGGTCAACGCCTCGGCCAGCTCTTCCATCATCGGAATGTCGATAATGTTCAGCGGCGGACGATCCAGAGAAATGCGTGCGACCGGAGCATGAAGCTCCAGGGCAATGCGGGAATACTTCGTAGCTGGTTGTGTCGCCATGGGCATGCCGCGCGGGCGAGGGCGCCCGCGCCACAAAGTCCTATCGTGTCCAGAAACCCTGTTTGTCGTACTCGCGAATCGCTTTCAGCTCTTCCTCGGTCGGTTCGGACGTCTGCGCTACGTCGTCGCCTACACGCAACTTCCAACCCGTATTACCGAGCACATCGTCCACTTCAATTCCCGGATGAACGCAAGCGAGATATGCTTCTCCGTCTTCACCAAAACGCAGCACGGCTTTGGTCGTGATTACCGCGGATGGTCCTCCGCGCGGCAGACCCGCACGCTTACGCCAGCCGGGACCATCTCCGTTGCCCGGGCTGGTCATATACGACACGCGTTCGGGCAAGCGTGGTTTGCCGTGTTCCAGGAGAACTATAAAGCGATGAGCGAGCGATGCGATGTCGCAAGCGCCTCCAGAACCGGGCAAGCGAGTGCTGCCTTTCGTCCCGCGCACCTCGGTGGAGTTCAGATTGCCGAAACGGTCGACCTCCGCAGCTCCCAGAAACCCTAGATCGACCCGGCCGGACTGCAGCAAACTCATCACCCCGAGCATGTCCAGGCATTGCGTCGCACCCAGGATGTTGGGCGGGTCGGCCATGGTGTAGACCAACTCGGGTGCAGGGGTCGTCCGAATCACGCCATTTTCAAATAACCCTACGGCATTGGGAGCATGCGTCTTTTTCGCCACCACGAATGCAATCAGGGGCAGGCGCATGCCGACAAAGACAATTTCCCCATCATGGATTTCGCGGGCGGCGGTGGCGACCATAAGTTCACCCATTGTGTATGGGCGAGGCGCGGTAGGCTCCTGTTTCGAAATGTCGGCGGCTGTTGCGCTCATAGCGAAGAAAGACCTGCCGAGCGATGCTCGGCCCGGACGGGTCAGAGACCCGTCCCCACATGGACTTTGGGCGGGCGAAGTCCCTGCCGGCCCCCGGAGCTACAAGTTAATTGCCGATTTGCGGACTTCGCCGATCGACGAGAGTGGATCGCGCGCACCCTCTTTTGGCGCAATCCATTTCTTTTCGTTGGCGATGATGTCCAGCAACAACTTCTTATCTTCTGTCGTCGGCATGAAGTCTCTTACGTGTTGCTCATAGCCCTTTTCATCTACCGGTTCGCCGGTCTGAGCGTGGAACTTCTGTCCTGCCCAGCGGCCGATGTTGCGATTGAACTTGATATTCGGCGCGTACAGCTTGGGCTCTCCCGGCTTCAACACAGTATTGAACCGCTCGATTAGTCCGGCCACTTCGTCCCGGTACAGATGCCGGTTGTAGTCGTTCAATTCGTCGACCTTGGCTTCCTGCAGATTCTTCGGTTCGTCGTAACGGCCCTTGACTCCCCAGACATAAGCCCAGTGCGCCGATGATGAGTTGTCGGTGCCAAACAGATCGTACGAACTGGAAATCCATTTATTCAGATATTTCTGGATCAGCCATGCCGGGATCACGCCCGCCTCCACAATCCGGCGGAGTCCGTCGTTTCCGGTACCCATGTGGAATGCCTCCTCGCGCAGCATGTACGACATGGAGCGCCCGAGCGGGGCGAAGGCCGAGTACTTCAGCATTTGCAACTGGAATTTGCCGTCGCGATCGACGAAGTCGGTGTAGGTGAAAAAGTCCATCCAGTTATCCACGTCGACGTTGAACGCGCCCAGCAGACGCTTGTTCTCGAAGGCACGGCGCTCCAGCATTTTCTGCGCCTCAACTTTACCTGAGTAGCCGAAGTGCTCGACCAGTAGCGCGCACATCTGCCAGCCGTGGCGCATTTCTTCGATCATCACCCGCGTGAGCGCCTTGCGATCCCAATCCGTCGGAGCCATCTCGAACAAATGCCGTTGCTGCTCCACGCTGGCAAACTCCGTGTCGCCTTGATAGACGATCAAGTTGATCAGAGCATCGCGCATCTGCTGGGTGGGCACCTGGCGCAGGTTTTCCCACTTGCGGCGGCCTTTGAAGGCGCCGAACTGGATTTCGTCGGTTTCGATTGCTCCATAAAGCGTGTCGAACTTGAAATTGGCAATCTCGTCGTGGTTGACGCCGATGTCCTTTCGCCAATCGTCAAACAAGCCGACCCAGTCGCTGAAGGTTCCGATTTTTGCAACCTTACCTGGCATTTGTTTGATTCCCCTCAACCAAAAATCTTAGCTTTATCCCATGTTTAGCCAAACTGTCTTCAGCTCCGTGTAGTGCTCGATGGCATGAACTCCCAGTTCCCGGCCGAAGCCCGAACTCTTGTAGCCACCAAACGCTAACGATGCATCCATCAGGCCATAGGTGTTTATCCACACTGTCCCGGCCCGCAGTTGCCGCGAAACGTAATGCGCTTTTTTTACATCGCGCGTCCAGACCGCGGCCGCAAGGCCATACGGATTGTCATTGGCCTGCTTGATCACCTCGTCCACATCATCGAAGCTCAATGTCGCCAGCACCGGACCGAAGATTTCCTCCTGGGCAATCTTCATGTCATTCTTCACGCCACCGAAGATCGTGGGCTCAATGAAGAAGCCCTTGCCGCCATCCACGGAAACCCGGTTCCCACCCGCGAACAGCTTCGCGCCTTCCTTCTTGCCGGCCTCGATATAGCCGAGAACGGTTTGCATCTGATCCTGGCTGACGATTGCTCCCATGCGGGTTTTGGGATCGAGCGGGTCGGCGGGCTGCATTTTCTTGGCGCGAGCCACGAGTTTTTCGAGAAACTCGTCCTGCACTTTGCTCTCGACGAACAGGCGCGAGCCTGCGTTGCAGACTTCACCCTTGCCATAGAAGATACCCGTGATCGCGCCTTTGACGGCGTTATCGATATCGGAATCCGCGAAAACGATGTTGGGAGATTTGCCGCCGAGCTCAAGCGTCAGGCGCTTCATGGTGTCGGCTGCGGTACGCATGATCTCCTTGCCCACGTCAGTCGATCCGGTGAATGCGATCTTGTCGATTCCGGGATGCCGGACGAGCGCTCTTCCGATCTCCGCCCGGCCTGTAACAATGTTTAGCACGCCCGCCGGCACGCCTGCTTCAACTGCCAGTTCGCCGAATCGCAGTGCGCTCAGCGACGTTAGGCTCGCCGGCTTCCAGACAATGGTGTTGCCACAAGCCAAGGCCGGGCCAATCTTCCACGAGGCCAGCAGCAGCGGGAAATTCCACGGAACGATCATGCCTACCACGCCCACGGGCTCGCGCAAAGTGTAGGTGAAAGCGGTCTCATGGGTGTTGACCGTCTCGCCATGAATCTTGGTTGCCCAGCCTGCGTAATAGCGCAGAACATCGACCACCATCGGCATGTCGACGTTGCGGGATTCGAAAATCGGTTTGCCGTTGTCGAGAGTTTCGAGTTCGGCGAATTCGTCGATGTTCTTTTCGAGCAGATCGGCCAAACGCCAGATCAGCCTTCCGCGCTCGCTGGCGGACATTTTGCGCCACGGGCCGCTGCGGTCTTCAAAAGCACGGCGGGCTGCTTGAACAGCGCGGTCAACGTCGGCAGCGGAAGCTTCGGCAATCTGAGTCAGAACCTCGCCGGTTGCGGGATTGGTGGTGTCAAAGTGTTTCGAAGCATCGCTCCACTGGCCGTCGATCAGCAATCGTCCTGAGGAGACTTTTGTTTTGCTAGCTGTAATCATCTTTTATCCAATTGAGAGAGCGATGAAGGCCGGGCCGGACGGGCGAGAAGCCCGTCCTCCATATTGACGGCACTATTTCGCTTTGAAAACTGCCGGTCGCTTCTCCACGTAGGCAGCCAGGCCTTCCTTAGCGTCCTCGCTCTGGAAAAGCAACTGCTGATTTTCGCGTTCCACGGCCAGGGCGGACTCCAGCGGGATTTCCCAGCCGGTTTGCACCGCGCGCTTGATGCGTCCCACGGCTTTGGCCGCTTTGTTCGGTGGACAGAACTGGCGCGCGTACTCCAGGATGTTTTCCATGAAGCCGTCGCGGTCAAAAATGTCGTTCACAATCCCGAATTCCTTTGCTTCCTCAAAGGAAAACGTATTCCCAGTGACCATCAACTCAATGGCCTTGCTCTTCCCCACGATTCGCGAAAGCCGCTGCGTGCCGCCGGTTCCGGGAAGCACGCCCAGATTTACTTCTGGCAATCCAATCTTCCCCGCGTCCTGGCGCGCGATGCGAATGTCTGCGGCCATGGCGATTTCCAGTCCGCCGCCGACGCAGTGTCCGTTGATCGCCGCGATCACCAATTTCGGGGTATGCTCCAGTCGAAGTAGCATCTCATTGGCGTGGAGGCAGAAGTAATATTTGAATGTGGGGTCAACGCTGGCCAGCATCTTGATATTAGCGCCGGCGGAGAAAAACTTGTCACCGGAACCGGTGAGCACGATGACGTAAACGCTGTTGTCCATGCGTGCTTTCAGGATGGCCTCATCGAACTGCCGGTTCATTTCATAGGTGTAGGTGTTAGCGGGGGGATCAAACATCTCGATCACCGCGACGCCGCCATCGGCGCGGTAGTTGACTAGTTGCCTGGTGCTCTCCTCCGCTGCCGGTTGCAATGTAGTAGCCATAATCAAACTCCTTATCGTTCGGTCTAAGATCTGAGTTTTGTCCGATACTGATTTCTTTTCTGGGACTGTTTACTGTGGGTTGGGTTGCGCTGAGCTGCGGCGCTGATTCCTCGCAAAAAAATGTCACCCATTCCGCGCGACAATTCCTCCGCATTGGCGTCGACCCGTGGGTTGTACCAGGTATAAATCCAATTCATCATGCCAAACAAGCTCAGCACCGCCATCCGACTCGAAAACTCTAACTTCTTTGCCACCTTAAAGTCGTCCAGCAGTCCGACGCATATGCGGTAGTACTCGCGCTTCAGGGCCGCGATCTCAGCCCCGAAACCGTTTTTCAGCACCTCGGCCTCGTGCGAAAGAACCTTCATCGCCTTCTGGTTGGCAAGAAAATACTCCAGATGGTTGAGGATGAAAACGCGAATGCGCTCTTCCGGATCCGAAACTTTATCAAGGCGCTCGCGGAGCCGCTCCACGATCGTGCGAAAGGTATGTTTTTGGATCAGGTAGAGCAGCTTCTCCTTAGACTCGAAATAGTAGTAAAGCCCGGACAAGGACATGCCGCTGGAGCGGCCAAGGTCCCGCATGGATGCGCCTTCGTATCCTTTTTCGTAAAAGACTTCGGTCGCGTGCACCAGAATCTTGCCCAGCCGGCGATCAAAGCGACTTTCAGCAGGGAGGTCCAGGTTGGCAGGACGACGGCGAACTGAAGCTACCGACGTCACTGAAGAAGACGATGCCATGAAAGTTCGAACGTTCGTTCAAATAATAGTAACGCAATGCGACGAGGATCACAAGGCTGGGTGATCTAAATGGCTGCGGGTCGGCACTCAGCGCGAATGTAAACCGGCGGGCTCTTGTCAATTGCGTATGTCGGCCATCAGCTGCTCGACCTCTTCTTTCAGATCGGCGGTCAACGGCAGCAGCGGCAGGCGCACCGGACCCCCAAAGTAGCCGTTGAAATCCATGGCGTGCTTCATACCGGGGATGCCCAACTCTCCAACCACTCGCTGCGAGGCCTTGGCGATGCGCGCCTGCTTCAGCCGGGCGAGTTCGATGTCCCCTTCTTTCCATGCGGCATGAATCTCATAGCAGGCGGTGGGAGCCGCATCGGCGAAAGCCAGAATCGCGCCCACGGCACCCACCTGCAAGGATGGCTCGAGCGTCTGCGCGGCACCGACGAGCACCTGAAATCCGACTTCTTTCTGCCGGGCCTTGAGGCCGGAAATTACGCTCACGGCGGACGACGATGGGTTCAATGCACCTGCCAGCACGCCTACCGAAACCAGTTCCCCGCCCTGTCCGTTGCCTTGGCGGGCAGCCTTCAGCATGCGCGGGGTGACCGCCTCAAACGTCTCGGTAACCGTGGCGTGGCGCTTCACGTGCCGTGTGCCCTCGACCATGCGGCGGACTTTTTCCACGTCCCCGCTCGACTCCTTGATCCCGACCAGGTTGGGATGCTCCGCCAGTTCGATCACTAACTCGACGGGAATGTCGTACCCCGTGGCTTGCGGAAAGTTGTAGATGATTACTGGCAGAGGCGAGCGGTCGGCCACGGTGCGATAGAAGGCCAGTATGTTGGCAGGTTGCATTTGCTTTTTGTAGTAATGCGGCGTGCGCACCATGGCAACGTCGTAGCCAAGTTCAGCAGCGTACTCGGTAAGGCGCAAAGTTTCGACGGCGGATTCAATCCCTGTTCCAGCAATCAACACTTTGTTTGGCGCAGCCGCCTCGCGGGTGCACTTCAGCACATCGCGCCGCTCCTGGTCCGACAGCAAAATGGCCTCACCCGTCGAGCCGAGGGCTACAATTCCCGCAACTGGAGTCTTCGAGTAACGCTCGACATTGGCTTCGAGCTTCTTGAAGTAGAGGTTTCCGTCGGGATAGAACGGCGTGGTAATGGGCGGGAAGATTCCGTGAAGTAGCATAGGTTTTGAGCTCCTACCTTGAACCTCCCCTTAGGATACAGCGCACAGGACATCCCCGTCTGAACGATTTGGAGCATCGTCACTATCGCCGCGTGGCATGGCGGTCAGCATGCAGTGTTTGCAGTGCCTGCACTCTGATGTCCCCACGCTGCAATGCGGAAATTCCCTCGGCAGCGGCGCGGGCCGCGGATAGCGTCGTGATCGTCGGAATGCGCGCGCTGACCGCAGCGCGGCGAATCGCCTTCTCATCAAAGAATGGATCGACGCCATGCGGGGTGTTGATGATGAGCTGAATGCGCTCGCCCTTGATCAGGTCAACTACGTTGGGCCGGCCTTCCTTCACTTTGTAAACGCGTTCCACCGTCATGCTGGCATTCTCTAACACATCGGCGGTGCCGGCTGTGGCCACCAGCTTGAAACCCATGTCCACAAACTTGCGGGCGACTTCCGCCACCTGCGGTTTGTCATGATCGGTGACGCTGACGAAGACCGTGCCTTGTGTGGGCAACTTCTGTCCCGCTGCGGTTTGCGCTTTGGCAAAGGCTTCGCCAAAGTTGTCGGCCACTCCCATAACTTCGCCCGTGGACTTCATTTCTGGGCCGAGCACCGTATCCACGCCGGGAAATTTGTTCCACGGGAAAACCGGAGACTTCACGTAATAGAAGTGGCCGGTGTCGAGGTCGGCGCGGCGCTCGATGAATTCCGGCAGAAATTCTCGCAGCTTGCGTCCAGTCATCAATCTTGCGGCGATCTTCGCCATCGGGACGCCGGTGGCCTTCGAAACATACGGAACCGTGCGCGAGGCTCGGGGATTGACCTCCAGCACGTAAACTTTTCCGTTGGTGGGGGGGCGGGTCTCTGACCCGTCCCCACACGTTCCATTGCTGCGCGGGATGGCAAACTGAATGTTCATCAGCCCAACCACTTTCAGCGCGCGCGCCAGCTTAAAGGTGTAGTCGCGCATGCGGGCCATCAAGGGCTGGGGAATGTCGACGGCCGGCAGCACGCAGGAGGAATCGCCGGAATGGATGCCGGCCTCCTCGATATGTTGCATGATGCCGCCGATGACTACGTCTTCGCCGTCCGAAAGTGCGTCCACGTCCACTTCGATGGCGTCTTCGAGAAAGTGATCGATCAGAACGGGGCGGTCCTGCGAATATTCCACCGCCTCTTTCATGTAACGGACGACGGTTTCCTCGTCGTAGGCAATGACCATGGCGCGTCCGCCAAGGACATAGGAGGGCCGCACCAGCACTGGGTATCCAACTCGATTTGCACCTTCGACGGCTTCTTCGATGGAGCCGGCCATCGCGCCCGGAGCTTGCGGGATGTCGAGTTCCTCGAGCAGCTTGCCGAAGCGTTTGCGATCTTCGGCCAGATCGATATATTCCGGTGACGTACCGATGATATTCACGCCCGCGGCCTTCAGTGGCAAGGAAAGGTTCAACGGCGTCTGCCCGCCGAACTGCACGATCACCCCGACGGGCGCGCCCGACGAAGCTTCGTGTTCACAGATAGCAAGTACGTCTTCGAGGGTCAGCGGTTCGAAGTACAGGCGGTCGCTGGTGTCGTAGTCGGTGGAGACGGTCTCCGGGTTGCAATTGATCATGATCGTCTCGTAGCCGTCGTCGCGCAGAGCAAAAGCCGCGTGGCAGCAGCAGTAATCGAACTCAATTCCTTGCCCGATGCGGTTGGGTCCGCTGCCCAAAATGATGACTTTCTTTTTCGGCGTAGGCGCCGCCTCATCCTCTTCTTCGTAAGTCGAGTACAAGTAAGGCGTGTAGCTTTCGAATTCCGCGGCGCACGTGTCCACACGCTTATACACTGGCTTAACGCCATGCTTCCTTCGTTGATGGCGGACTTTGTCCTGGTCTCCCCTGCCGCTAAGCCGCCAGGTTGCCGCCAGCCGTCCGTCGGAGAAGCCCATGCGCTTGGCCTCGCGCAGCACCTCCGTCGGGATCGACTCCATGGGATGTTTCTCCAGCTCAAGCTGCATGTCATTAATCTCTTTGAGCTGATAGAGGAACCATGCATCGATCGATGTCATCTTCGCCAGTTGCTTGACGGTGTGGCCCTGGCGTAATGCGTAGCGAATGTAAGAAAGCCGTTCGGGATGTGGCGTCACCAGCCGCTGGGTAAGAATCTTAGGCTCGATCTTTTCCCCGCCAATGCGCTTGCCCGTGTCCAGGGAGCGCACCGCCTTCATCAGTGCCTCCTTGAAGGTACGGCCGATGGCCATGACTTCGCCCATGGATTTCATTTGCGGGCCGAGGTTCTCGTCTACCCCAGGGAATTTTTCGAATTGCCACTTGGGAATCTTTACCACCACGTAATCGAGCGTGGGCTCGAAGCAAGCGGGTGTCTTGCGCGTGATGTCGTTGGGGATTTCGTCCAGGGTGTAGCCCACAGCCAACTTGGCGGCAATCTTGGCGATGGGGAAACCTGTTGCCTTCGAGGCCAGTGCGGAAGACCGCGAGACCCGCGGATTCATCTCAATCACCACCATGCGGCCCGTGGTGGGATGAATACCGAATTGAATGTTCGATCCGCCGGTCTCGACGCCGATCTCGCGAATAACGGCGATGGCAGCGTCCCGCATGGCCTGATATTCGCGATCGGTGAGGGTCTGCACCGGGGCAACGGTGATCGAGTCGCCGGTGTGCACGCCCATGGGATCGAAGTTTTCAATTGAGCAAATGATGATGACGTTGTCTTTCAGGTCGCGCATCACCTCGAGTTCGAATTCTTTCCAGCCCAGCACCGATTCTTCGATCAGGGCCTCGTGTACGGGAGAGAAATCGAGGCCACGGGCCAGAACCTCCATCAACTCTTCGCGGTTGTAGCCGATGCCGCCCCCGGTTCCGCCCAGGGTAAACGATGGGCGCACAATGACCGGGAACCCGATCTTGCCAGCGAACTCCAAACCGTCTTTCAGATTGTTTACCAGCGCGGACTTGGGAACATCGAGGCCGATCTTCTGCATCGCATCCTTGAAGAACAGCCGGTCTTCCGCTTTCTTGATGGCGCCAATCTGTGCGCCGATGAGCTGGACGTTGTATTTTTCCAGGACGCCGCCATCCGAGAGCTCAATGGCCAGGTTGAGGGCGGTTTGGCCTCCGACCGTGGGCAGAACCGCGAAGCCGGCCCCCGGCGAGAGTTCGCGCTCAACCCGGATGATTTCTTCCAGATATTCGCGGGTGAGCGGCTCGATGTAGGTGCGGTCGGCCACTTCAGGATCGGTCATGATGGTGGCCGGGTTCGAGTTGGCCAGCACCACTTCAAAACCTTCCGACTTGAGCGCCTTGCACGCCTGCGTACCGGAGTAATCAAACTCCGCCGACTGGCCAATAATGATGGGGCCAGAGCCAAGGATCAGGATTTTCGAGATGTCAGTGCGTTTGGGCATCTTGCAAACTCAAGTGCTCCCGCTCAGCGATAGAGCCGATCTTGGATTCATCTTCAATCACGGTCTTGTACACCCACCGGTAGTGATCCCTAGCCCAAAACTTCATTACCACCGCGGCGCGTTCCGGTCCGAGCAGTTGCCGGTCGGCCTGCATCTCGAGATAGCAATCAATCAGGTGCATGTAAGTACTTTCCTCATCCTCAGCGCCATCGGGGTAGCCGACAGGAACCTTGGGATAGAGCTTTCGCAATTGGCCCTCAGCTTCCGCGGTTTGCTGAGGATGGGCATCTAAGAACCAGTGCAGTTGCTCATGAACGTACGTGGAAAGCAGTTCGTCGTCCGAATGCAGGTGCCGGGTATGCAGCGTCAACACGGGATGGCTGTGCGGAATGGCGTTCTCATCAACCGTAATTTGACGGGTGTATGTGTACTTGCTCAAATCATAGGCGGCCAACAATCGTTGTAATTGTTCTTTGGTCTTAAGCTCCGCATCGGTGCCACTCTTCAATTCAATGGAAACCGGCGGAGCATTCGAGTCAGCAAACAGGAAAACGCAGATTAGTAATATGTTCACCCCTTCCACTCCTCCATCAGCTTCACGAAATCCTTGAACAGATAATGGGAATCATGCGGGCCGGGCGACGCCTCGGGGTGATACTGCACTGTGAACAGCGGCAGATTCCGGTGACGCATGCCTTCGAGCGTGTTGTCGTTGAGATCCATGTGCGTCAACTCGATTTCGCTCTGCGGCAGCGAATCCGGATCGACGGCGAAATTATGGTTGTGCGCCGTGATTTCAATCTTGCCGGTGTTGAGTTGCTTTACCGGGTGATTGCCGCCGTGGTGGCCGAACTTCAGCTTGAAGGTCTTTCCGCCCAACGCAATTCCAGTGAGCTGATGCCCCAGACAGATGCCAAATATCGGGATCCGTCCCATGAGTCGCTTGATGTTGTCTACTGCATACGTGCACGGCTCAGGATCGCCCGGTCCATTGGAGAGAAACACGCCATTGGGTTTCAGCGCTAGAACGTCCTCCGCCTTGGTCTCGGCGGGGACGACCGTAACCTTGCAGCCTTCCCCACGCAGCTTGCGCAGAATGTTTTGCTTGATTCCGTAATCGTAGGCGACCACGTGGAAGCGCTCCGGTTGGTCTTTGACTCCGACCACCTCTTCCGGAAGATGGGAACGCTCTCCCGTTTCCCAAACATAGGTGTGTTTGGTGCTCACGACCTTGGCCAGGTCGGTTCCATCCATTTTCGGCAGGGCCCGCGCCTTGGCGATTAGTTTCTCCGTGTCAGTTTCAAGCGTCGATATCACTCCGCGCATCACGCCATGGTCGCGCAAATGGCGCACCAGGGCACGGGTGTCGATATCGCCGAGCACTGGAATCCTGAATTGCTCGAGATATTCTTCCGCGACCTGCTGCGAACGCCAGTTGGAGCTGACCCGGGAAAACTCGCGCACAATCAGACCCTCGATGTAGGGCCGCGTGGCTTCGTTATCTTCAGGGTTGGTGCCGTAATTGCCGATTTCGGGATTGGTGAGAACGACGATCTGGCCGGCGTAGGAAGGATCGGTGAAAATTTCTTGATAGCCGGTGATAGAAGTATTAAAAACTACTTCCCCGTAACATTCGCCTTTGGCTCCGTAGCCTTTGCCGTGGAAGACTCGGCCATCTTCCAGCGCAAGGATCGCCTGCATTCGTGCTCCAGGGAGTGGATTTTAGAGATTCTAGCAGGGATGCGGAAATGCGCAATGGAAATGTCTGTGAAAATCCTTGAGGTTCGCTCGATGACGCTCAGTCTCCCTCGTCTTTGGAATAGGCGGAACGCCAAAACCCGTCCGAGGGCTTGCGCGGACTGTTGCGGCGTTCGCAGGCGTCGGAGGTGCACTCCACTACATCGAAGAACAGTTCATCTTCGCTGCGTGAAGAATTTGCGGCTTGCGCCGCATCGTGGGCCTCGTATTTCAAGCGAAACCAGCTCTGGGGGTTGACCTCAACCTTGCCTTCCTTTGCGTGACGCCGAAGATGAAAGTGCAAACGCATTGCGAGAGCCCGCCCTGGCTCACCTCACCCGGCCCATCTTGTCCATGGGCCAGTACCCGAACACTGCTTTGCCGTAAATGTAGCTTTGACCGACCGGGCCGAAGTCACGGCTGTCATTGGACAAGCTGCGATGATCGCCCAACACAAAATAGCTCTCCGCTGGAACTGCTACTTCAGCAAACGATCGTTCGTCCTCGTAGGCGCGCGGCACATATTCTTCGTCGATCGGATTGCCGTTCACAAAAACCCTCCCGGCATCGATCTGAATATGGTCGCCCGCCAGGCCGATCACCCGTTTGATAAAGCTCTTCGACGGGTCTCGCGGATAACGGAACACGATGATGTCGCCGCGCTGGATCGGCTCCAGGCGGTACACAAACTTGTTCACGAAGATGCGTTCCTGGTCCTCGAGCGAGGGCATCATGCTCGTGCCCTCCACTTTCACCGGCTGGTACAGGAAGATGATGATGAAACAGGAAATGGCCAGCGAGATGATCAGATCCCGCAACCAGACGGAGAGCGCCAGGGCGCGCGAGGGTACAGGAAGAATCGGCTTGCCATCGAGGACTGCGCTAGGTTCCGTAGCGTCCGCCTGACCGGGCATGATGCTTCTCATTCTATACGGATCGGGCTTCCCGTGTAGAGATTGATTCGCCAAGCAGGTAGCAGCTTCCCCCCCGACTATTGCCGCCGCCGGATTCGGGTTACAATACTACAATATCTGGTACGAGGAACCGGGATTATGTTGAAGCGCGGACTGGTGCTGGCTTTTCTTTTTCTGATTATCCTGACCGTATCGACCCCCTGGGCTACCTCCCAGCAGGAGGGCGTCGTTCCTGCGTACAATGCGGGGCCGCCGCCGAAAGGCACCAAGCTTCCTCCCATACTCGGCAAGGATCAGTTGTGGGGCGATAAGGCTCAGTTTGCCTATCAGACGCACGCCTACGACTTGGCTGCTAAGATACCGGTCGTGTTGCATCAACAGCCCTGTTACTGTTACTGCGATCGGATGGGGCACAACAGCCTCCGTAGTTGCTTTGAAAGTGCCCACGGAGCTCGCTGCGACATCTGCTTGAAGGAGTTGTACTACGCTTATTCCGAGCACCAGAAGGGGAAGACTGCATCCCAGATCCGTAAAGGGATTATGCAAGGCGGGTGGCGGCAGGTAAACTTGGAAATAGCGGCTTCAACCAATTAGCCGATTGACGGGCCCTTCGGAGCCGCGTATAACTGCTCACATTTGGAGCGGGGTTTTCCACAGCCCAAATATCGGGACCATGAACCGCAAGTCACACAGGCGGAGTTAGGTGGAACCAAAACCATTAGAAGATATTAATAAAGTTCCATCTAAAGCGTAAGATAAGAGGGTTATTTACGAAGAGTAGAGGAAGAATTCTGCAGATGGCACAAAAGACCACACCCAACAAATCGGTTGTCGACGACCCTCGTTTTGCACAGGCTGTGCAAAACTACGAGGCGGGGTTGCGCGCCATGCAAGAGCACAAGTTCGACAAGGCGAAGTCTTACTTGCAAAAGGTTGTTTCCGGAGCCAGCAGGGAGCTGGCGGATCGGGCCTCGGTCCATTTGAACGCGTGCAATCAGCAAACAGAACGTGCTGTCACCCAGTTCAAGAATCCCGAAGAGCACTACGACTATGCCATTTCGCTCATGAATATCGGCGACTACGTGAGTGCCCGCGAGCACCTGGAAAAGTTGTCCAAGCAGGCGCCGAAAGCCGACTACGTCTCGTACGGTCTGGCGGCTTTGGATTGCCTTACCGGCCACGTAGAAGACTCGCTGCGCCACCTGGATGAGGCGATCCACCTGAATCCGGGGCTTCGTTTCCAGGCGCGAAATGACTCCGACTTTCAGAATCTGGCCGAAGACCCGCGTTTTACCGAGCTGTTGTATCCCGATCCTGGGGCCGAGTTATCTTCTCCGGTCGACGCTGACGAGGATCGCTAGGCAGCCCTCATGGGCTACTCCAACCAACACTCCGATGCTTTGAAATGTTCGTCGTCTTCCACTGCCGGCAGTGGTCTGCGAGTAGTTGTGATTGGGGGCGGTACCGGCCTTTCCACACTCCTGAAGGGGCTGAAGTGGTACGTCAGTCCAACCGCAGATCTACCCGCTACGAAATCGGGCAAGCCGGAGATCTCCAATCTTTGTGCGGTGGTTACAGTCAGTGACGATGGCGGCTCCAGCGGTCGCCTGCGCAAGGAACTTAACATGTTGCCTCCGGGCGACATCCGCAACTGCATCGTCGCTCTTTCCGAAGATGAGACCTTGCTCTCCAAGCTGTTCCAGCATCGATTTGTCAAAGGGTCGGGACTCGAGGGTCATAGCTTCGGCAATCTCTTTCTTGCCGCTCTTACTTCCATCACTAAAGACTTCAGCGAAGCCGTCCGGTTGTCTTCTGAAATTTTGGCCACCCGCGGGCACATCTATCCCGCCACGACTGCCAACGTCGAATTGGAAGCTCTCATGGAAGATGGAACGCGGGTGCGCGGGGAAACTAAAATTACCGCGAGCAAAGGCCGCATCAAGGAGCTTTTCCTGATTCCGCACGATGTTGAGCCCCTTCCCCAGACACTGGAGGCGATTGCGAGGGCCGACCTGATCACGATTGGTCCCGGGTCGCTGTTTACTAGTCTGATTCCTAACTTATTAGTGCATGGCATTGCCATGGCTATTGCCTCGTCGCCGGCAATCAAGGTTTATATTTGTAACCTGATGACCCAGGCCAACGAAAGTCTGGGCCGCACCGCCGCCGACCATATCCGCGCACTCAATGGACACGCCCAGACACAGATCTTTGACTACGCCCTGCTCAATCGCTCGTCGATCTCTACGCAGTTGAAAGCTAAGTATGCGCTTGAAGGTGCGACCCAGGTAGTCGTCGACGAGCAAGCCATTAAGGAATTGGGAGTCAGCCCAGTGCTCGGGGATTATCTGGACGAGGGCGATGTTGCCCGTCACGCCACTGATCGGATTGCCCGCGACCTGCTGGATCTCGCGGTGCGGGCGCGATCCAATATGCAGTCGGCCTCGAAGCGCCACACCACGAGCAACTAGTTGCCACGTGCCTTCCAGCCGTCGCTCGGACCAGGCTAAAGCAAAGGGCAATTTTTCCTCTGTCGGTTTTAGCCCCTTCAGGGCTAAGAGGGTCGCAGCAGACTCGTGCCCCTGATGCGACTCTCGCGGTATATTGGATCAAATGCCAAAGGCCAGGAGCAGCCCCTCGGATCGCGTCCCGCGTGTTGCCGTCGCCATTATGGCAGCGGGCAAAGGGACGCGCTTGAAATCCAAACATCCCAAAGTCTTGCATGAGGTCGGAGGAAAACCGCTGTTGGCGCACGTAGTCGCGGCGGCCACGAAAGTTGTTCCGGCGGAGGACGTTTACGCCATTATCGGTCATGAAGCGGACCGCGTCCGCCAAGCTGTCGCCCAAACGGGAATCAACTTCATCGTGCAAAAAGAACAGCGCGGCACCGGCCATGCTCTGATGGTCGCGCGAGAGGCTTTGGCGGGCTATGACCAGGTCATCGTGCTTTCTGGGGACGCCCCGTTGATCAGTCCTCAAACCATCCAGAAGCTTCGCGACTTTCATAGCTCAAGCCATCCGGCGATGACAATTCTGACGGCGCAACTGTACGACCCAACCGGTTATGGAAGAGTGATCCGCAAGAGCCAAAAGAGCCCGGATGTGAAGGCCATCGTCGAAGAGAAATCAGCCACTCCGGTGCAACGCAAGATTCACGAGATTAACGCAGGCTTTTACGCCTTCGATGCGAAGCTTCTTTTCGCCCATATCGACGAATTGAGCAACGACAATCCCCACGCTGAGTTCTATCTCACCGACATGGCGGATACCTTGCGAAAGGCGAAGAAGCGTGTGATGGCGGTTGCAGCGAACGATCCTCACGAGATCCTGGGCAGTAACACGCGCGCCGAGATGGTAGACATCGACCAGCGCATGCGCATAGCAAAATGCCGGCAACTCATGACCGAGGGGGTCACAATTTTCTATCCCCAAACCTGCGTGATCGATGGGGATGTCGAGATCGGCCCCGATACCATCGTCGAGCCCTTCGTGCAGATTCTAGGCAAGACGCGCATTGGCAGTGATTGCCGTATCCGCTCCTACACTGTGATTAACAACTCCGTGATCGAAGATGGTGTGCTCATCCGCCCCGCCTGCGTGCTCGATGATTCCCATGTGATGAAGGGTGCGGAGCTAGGGCCTTACTCGCGTCTTCGTCCCGGGAGCGAGATCGGCGAGGGCGCGCACGTAGGGAATTTTGTCGAGACCAAGAAAACCCGTCTGGGCAAAGGCTCCAAAGCCAATCACCTGAGCTATCTTGGCAACGCCGAGATCGGCGAAGGCGTGAACATCGGAGCGGGCACCATCACCTGCAACTACGATGGAGAGCACAAGCACACCACCGTGATCGAAGATGGTGTATTCATTGGCAGTGATTCAACCTTGGTTGCGCCGGTCAAAGTCGGACGAGGTGCTTACGTGGGTGCCGCCTCTTGTATCACTGATGACGTGCCTCCAGATTCTCTAGCCATCGGCCGGGCGCGCCAGATCGTAAAGCAAGGGTGGAGGAAGGCAAAGCCTGCTGACCACCAGAAACCGGACAAACCCGTTCTCAGTTGACGCCGAGTTCTAAGCGCTGAAATCCTTGCAAAACTGGGGTTCGCATGCCGCTCCCCGTGTTCTTTTCAATCGCCCATTTCAGAATCTGACGGCAGCTCGCCGGCCGAGTACCCAAGGCGAATGTACGAACGTACCCTTGCATGTTATGGGGCATGAATATAGGATTCCTATATTCACCATGACTAAGCGGGTCCGCTCCAAAATCGCCCGCGGTAGTGCGGAAGTGGCCATTCTCATGCTGCTTGCTGAGCAGCCGCTTTACGGCTTTGAAATCGCCAAGCGTATCGAGGAAAGGACCAAAGGCGCGCTGAGCTTTACTCTCGCTTCTCTCTACCCCATGCTTTACGAACTCGAGAAGCGTGGCTGGGTGCACGGGCGCTGGGAGGCCAATCAGGCGGGGCGCGACCGCCGCTACTATGGTCTAACTCCCGCGGGCAAGAAGGGACTTGTTCCCCTGCGGCGAGAGTGGAAGGTCTTTTTCCGGGCGCTTGACCGCCTCGCCGGGGTGGTCCATGCCTGAGTGGAAGGCACTGGTGCGTGAGCGGATGGGAAGCCTCGGCCTCGCTCCCTTGCAGGAGGAAGCTATCGTCACTGAACTGGCTAGCCACTTGGAGGACGTTTATGAAGAAGCCTGCGCGCAAGGACTGTGCAAAACGGAAGCAATCGAGCGTTCCCTTGCACAGGTAGCCGATTGGCACAGCTTGCTTCGAAAGATTCAACGTGCAAAACACAAGGAGGAAACAATGATGAACCGCCGAACAAAAACACTCTGGCTGCCTGGATTGATCAGCTTGACGGCGGCTATGGTTTTTCTGACGATCTCAGAGCTGGTCAGCTTACAGCCTCGATTCCTAGCACCGGGCTTTTTTGCTGCTGTGCATACAAGCACTACCAGCACAAACCTCCCTCTCGTGGCCTACCTGCCCTGGCTGGGTCTTTTGCCGTTCTGCGGCGCTGCTGGTGCGTTCTTGTCACGCCGCGCCGGAGGCCAACGTCCGGCCCGCCTCGCAGCTGGTTTGTTTCCTTGGATAGCGCTATTCAGCTTGGTGGTTTTCTTGACGCTCATCGGCCAAATCGTGCCCTTCAAGCATGAGTGGTTTGGTTTCGTGACCGAACTGCTGCTCGTATCGGTTCCCCCCGCGATCGCGCTTCTGTTCGGGGTTATACCGTTCCTGAAAGAAGCCAGACCGGCAGCATTGCCCAGCAGCCGGAGCTAGTGACTATTGCAGCTGCGCATAGGGAGCATTGAGGCAAGTCGCATTTGCCGTCGCCGGCGCAGCATTCCAGGAGGAAGCAACGCGGATCACGCCGTCTTCGTTCGAGCAGAAGCCCCGCACGCCGCTGCGGCTGAACGCAGCCGGCGCGCCGCCTACGGTGTAGCCTGAGTTCGGCGGACCGCCAGCCGGCACGCCCACGCCGAAGTAGTACCCGGTCTTGGCTGCAGTGGCAGCGCCGGCGTTCGCCAGCCCAAAGTCAATTAAGCAGGCGTTTGCGGAAACCGGGCCGGTGGCGGGACAACCGGTCGAGGCCGGAGGTCCCAGTGCTGCAAGAGAATTCGAATAGCCAATCGCGGCATAGGTGGATTCGTAGGCGACTTGAGCGGTGTTGATGGTGCGAATCGAGCTGGCTGCTGCCGCCTCATTGGCCGCAATCTTTGCCCCCACCAGGCTCGGAATAGCGATGGCCGCGATGATCAGGATAATCGCCACCACAATCAGTAGCTCGATCAACGAAAAACCCTTTTGTTTCCGCATCAACTTTCCTCTTGAAGACTAGGATGGTGTCGAACACGCCCTCAGTTGCCGGAACGTGACAAGTCGCGAAACTTGCAAATTTTCTGCGCCAAGCCCCTGGCTGGACCGTTTTCCGCTATAGCGGAGACCAAAGACACACTTGTCATCCCGACGGGATGACAGCAGTACGCTGTACAGCAACTGTGAAACTAATGTAGGGGAGCGGCGCCTACCTCTTGCGCCGGCGAATTCGCACTTCGAAACTGACCACGCCGTTATAGTCGCGCAGCGCCAGGATGGAGACATTGCGCGTCACGTTGTATTCCGCCTGAATGATTTGCTGCGAGGTCTGCGAAACGTTGGTGGTGTAGGTCAGAGTGAGGTTGTCCTTAACCTGCTGCTCGATGGTGACCGCGGGCGAGGTCGTGGTGGGAGAAGTTTCCGTGTTCAGACCTTGGGGATCGACTCGGATGTGGCTAATCCCAAATAAACTTCGCGCGCGGTTGCTGATGGCGGAATTCAGTGCCTCAGCGAGTATGGCGCTGGAAGCTTGTTGAGCAAATGGCGACTGTCCCGACTGCTGCAATTGAGCAGATTGCTGCTGGGTTTGGCCCAGGGCAAGCAGGCTGATGATATCCGCCACGGGTAGAGGCGGCTCGGAATGATAAGTCAGATTAAGCTTGTCGATCCCGCCGTTCAGATTGACCGTGATGTCGTAATCGCGAACATGGGTCGACGCTTGTAGGTCGAGCACAGGCGTCGTCGTAACCGGGTTGGTAAAGAGTACATCGCCGCGTTCCATGCGGTACTTGGTACCATTGAAATACACTTCGCCCTCGGTTACGTCAGCGCGCCCCAGCAAAACCGGTTTTGCCGCTGTCCCCCGCAGACGCAAGTCGGCGTCACCGGAAAGCCGGACAACGGCCGTTTGCATTTGCAGTTCGGGCGTAGTCACAATGTGCACGTCCATCCGGATACGGTTCAGCACGGGATTGGTCTGCGGAAGCGCTGAACTCTGTGCGCTGCGCGCCAGACTCGCGCCGAAATCGAATCCCGGAGTCACCGCCAGCTTAGTGACCGTGACGTCGCCAGAAAGCACGGAAGCGGCCGAAGAGCCGGCCCATCTCAGTTCCGCATTCGCCATGGAACTAACGCCCGGCGGATAGCGCAAACGCACGTCCTGGGTCTGTAATGTCAGATTGAAATTGAGCTGACCGTTGTAAGCAGTGGCGTATCCCCCAAAGGTGACGATGCCGCCCCCTACGCGGGCCGTGAGCGTTTCGATTTGCAAGCGGTCCTGATTAAATGCTGCCGATCCGTTAATACCGCTCAGTGCACTGGGAAGATCGCTGTAGGCGATCGAGCCGTTGGTAACCTGCAGCCTGCCCTGGGTCGTCGGTTTGCTGACCGTGCCTCCAACCGTCAAGTCAACGGCGACTTCGCCTGAAGTAGTGAAGTCGGAATTAAAGCTCTGAATGAGTTGGAGATTCGCGTGACCCTGGGCGCGCAAGTCAAGTTCGCGCTCACCGTTGAGCCGCGCCGTACCGCCAACTGTAAGATCGGTGCCCTCACCAATCAGATGGAACTGCTGAATCTTTAGGAATTGGTCAGAAATAGCAAAACTGATGGCACCGTTGTTGCGAACCTTGATGTGCTCAACGTCAGCAAAGAAATCGCTAAGATTGCCAATGATTGCAAGTTCGCGAGGCTGGCGCAGCGGGCCACGCAACTGCAGGTCTCCCGCCACCGTGGATTGGCCCGTCACCCGCCGCTTCAAGTAGGTCCTGATGACGGAATCCACATCGAGATGGTTGAAATGGAGGTTTACTGCGGCAGGCCAATCTCCGCGCAGTTGAACGTCACCATCAATGTTCAGCTCTGCGTTCTTGAATTGCGAGTGCCCGCTCACACGAAGTTCGGAGCCCTGGGTCACGGCGTCGAAAATATAGTCACCCGCGCGCTCATGGTCAAAGGCAAGATTGCGCAATCGGATGTTGGCGTTAATCGCCGGCTCCTGCAGCGTGCCCGAAGCCTGAGCGGTAAAATCCATGCGACCGTCTACAGTTACACGGCTGGCCTGAAGCTGCGAAATGCGAGCCAGATCAAAGTTCTCCCCGTTCAGGTTGAAACGGAAGGCGTGCGCGGAAAAATTGTAAGTGCCGGCCCCTGTGACGCGCGCGTCGTCGTAGGCAAGGTGAAGCTCATCCAACGAGATTTCGTCGCGGTTGAACTCCAACTTGGAGTCCAGATGCTGAACCGGTTGGCCGCGGATCACCGCGTCGGAGAGCTCGATGCGGCCGTTTCCGCGTGGCTCCGCCTTCGTGCCCCCCACTTGCACAAAAAGGTTCACTCTCCCGCTGACCGGGAGGTTGTACCCGCTTAGGGCCAGAATTTCGTCCACATCGGCGTTGCGCACGTCGACCCGAGCGGCAACGGGACTGGAATCGGTGAACTGTCTTTGTTGCAGGCCTAGGCTGAGATCGAAGGAAAGGGTGGTCTCACCATGATGCAACCTACCGTTGTGCGTCGCGAAGGCATGTGGTGATAACTGAAGATCCGCAACCAGGGAATCGCAGTGCACATTCTTTTTCCGCGTATGAGATGTTGCCGGGATCAACAAATCGAAGTCTTCCGACTGTAGTTTGCCAGCGAAGTCGATGGCAGAAAGTTTGCCGGTCGCGGTCCCGTTGAATGTCGCATGTCCTTGCAGAACGACTGGAATTTGCTCCTGGTAGCCAACCGCGGTGAGAATGGGCTGCCACTCGCGGAGGTCGGAGGTCGTGACGGAGAGGTTCAGAGCGGCAGTGGAAGAGAGGGTGCCGGCGGCCCGAACTTGAGTGGCGCGAGTGGAGGCGTTGAATTCCGCAATCTCCAACTCGCCGGAGGCAACGCGGTACTTCGCATGGGTATGTGCATTCAGCGGCAATTCTCCCACGTTCAGATGAGCCGGGGCGGTTACGTCCAACGCAATCTCGATCTCTGCGTTACGGCGAGAGCCCCTCCACTGCGCATCGACACTTCCGCCGGCGGCACCTGCCAACTTCATACGCTGAAGCGGACGGGCCGACGAAGAGAGGGCAGCCGCGATTTCGGAAGCGGAAACATCTCTGAGCCGCAGCCGGACACTCCCCTTCTGCTCGTCAGACGCGTTTCCCTTGGCTGGCTTTTTTGCTGGTGTCGAATTGAGCCAGTTGAAGACTTCGGCGTCACCAGTTACCACTCCTCCCAGCAGCCTGGCCTGAAGTTGAGAAAACGCAAGCTGCTGGGGATTGACTGTATAGTCGCTGCTCAGCGTTGCACCATGCAACTGGAACGACTGATCACGCCAATCGAAGTTTTTTACCCAGAGCTTGCCGACAGAGGACCCACCCGTTGATGACCACGAACCCTCACCGGCAGCCTGGAGGACGCCTTGCCGTATTTCAGCACGACGCGTAATCGCGCTGGCTTCGGCAAGATCAAGGGTGAGGTCGTACTTGGCTACAATATTCGGTTGGCGCAAATTGACAAGGCTGCCACTCGCCTGCAACCGTGAACGCCCAGAGGTTGCCTTCAACGACTTGACTTCGATACCGTCTTCGCCGAAGGTAAAGTGCGCTTCCGCCATCCAGGCCACAGGGCGGTAGTTTTCGAGCGTTGTATCGATTTTTCCGAGCAGCAGATTGCCGTCGTAGCGGCGGTGCAGCAGAGAATAGCTCATATCCGCCGACACGTCGTGAGCGATGAAATCAAACGGAGTTCGCCGATCATTCCACAGCAACTCGCCGCGACGTACTTCCAGCTGACTGATCGAAAGGGAGAGCAATTGCTCGATCGATGTTCTTCCCGGCGTTCCCTTCAACTTGGGCGCAGGTTGATTGGTGGTGCCGTCCGAATAAACGACGATGTGAACGACGGGACGCTCGAGCACAACCGACGAGAACCCGAATTCAGCTCCCAAAGTCGAGATAAGTTTGACTCGCGCAACCAGCCGGTCCACGTGGGCGTAGGGCACCTCGCTCGCGGCTTCGCGCCCATGGATGGTGAGGTCGCGGATGTCCACTTGGAAGCGGAATGGTATGGTGTGGATCCCGCCCAAATCCACACGCCCCCCCGTGATCCGCTCCAACTCGGCCACCAGGCGGCGGCGTACCAAGGCCTGGAAAGAATCGGTGGTCGCGTACCAACTCAGACCACCCAACAAGAGCAACCCTGCAAGTCCTGCGAGCAGCAGATAGTTGCGGAACCTGCGCCAGCGCGGCTTGGCGCGGGGTTCGCTCATCGCAACTGGCCTCCGGTCTCCGGTGACCCTGTCTCGGTGCGGATCCGGCTTCCAGAACGCAGATCTTGCAGCCAGGCAACCAGCATCTGGTTCATCTTTTGCTGCGTGAGCAATTCCTTGATCTTCGGGGTGACTTCCGCGAGGGGAACTTGTGCGGCGCCGGATTGCCGCAGTTGGGGCAAAAGTTCTTGATTGTAGTAACTCTCGATGCTCTTGGAATCGATGATGACGTTCGGCCGCAGTCGGGAGTCCACCAAACCCATTAAATCGACCTGCAGAGCAACCCGCTTTCTCAGTTCGTTCTCAGTCAATCCATAGCGTCCAAGCGCGGCTTGCCAGCCAGCTTCACTCTCCGCGCCAGCGTACTGCTTACGAATCTCCTGAATGCGCTTCTCCACTTCTTCGCTGCCGGCGTGCGGAAATCCCGAAGACCGCATTTGCTCACGCAACAGCTCCTGGTCGATCAGGCGGTCCAAGGCAGCTTTGCGGTCCGCGGCTCGTAGTTGGTCGAGCGCGCGGCCCGCCACAAAAGCTTCGTAGCGTACAGCATCCTGCCATTCGCTTTGTAGGATGATGTGGTTGTTCACAGTAGCAACGATGCGGTCCAAAACGTCGCCCGCCAAGGCAGGCAGGCTAATCACCAGCAACACCATACTGCAAGCAAAAATCGAACCCTTTTGATTCATCAGAAGCTCTGTCCAATACTAAAGTAAACGTTGAAATGAGACGCGTGCTGCGGTACGAAAATGGTAGTCGTTTTGCCCGTCTTATCGGTGACTGTTTGGGTACTAGGGAATGCCGGTGGATTCAAATTGTACCCGAAATCGAAGCGCACCGGACCGATGGGTGTCTTATAGCGGACCCCGACCCCCACCGCGTGGGAAATATAGCTGTAATCACACTGGCTCGCGGTAGTTTGCTGCAAGCAGAGTTGAGGGTTTTTCTGGCGCCAGCGAAGCAGGTTGTCCAGCATATCCCGGCCGTTGGTAAAGATATTCCCGGCGTCTTCGAAAATAGCAAAGCCGAGGTTGTCCTGGAAGAAGGGTAGCGTCGTCGGTGGGAGACGTAGTTCCACGTTATTCAGGAAAAGTGCGCTCCCGCCTACTGGAAACCCGGTCGTGGGGTCGCGCGGACCTGCCTGATTTAACCCGAACCCTCGATGGGAGTTGCCCCCACCGGTGAAAAAACGCTCGGCTAGCGGGATGATCGTACAGTTGGTGGCTGAGTTCGGACACGCTTGCCCGGGCGGGAGGATCAACGTATTGCCGAAGGTACTCTCCACCCCGATTCGCAACGAACGCGCGAACACGAATTTCTTCTCGGTCGGCCGGTTCTTGCCGAATGCGTGGTACGTGGAATTTTGCACCAGGATGCTACTGAAGTCGGCCTCCGAACCGAAGAAACTAGCTGCGACTCCGGCGTCGACGGTGGTGTAGCTGCCCTTGGTAGTTTCCAGATTGTTGTCACGTTTATTGCGAATATAGCTGAAGCCAGGCTCGCCCACGCGTACGGGGAGGGAAAGCAGCGGGATTTCGGCGGGGCTAATGTTGATCTCGCTGGCCTTGACCCGGCGATAGGTAAAGCGATAAGCCATAGTGGTCGCTTTGCTGATGGTCTGCTCCGCTTGTACCGATCCTTCCAGGCGTTGCGAGGTGAAGGTGGTGACGTCCAGCGTATTGTCATAGAAAGCGGTTAAAGACAACTTCCAATTCTGACTGTTGAACCAGCGCGGGGCAGTATAGCTGATCAGGCCGCGCTGCTGCAGGCTGCCTACGTCGGCCTTGAAGGTGATGGTGTGGTTGCGGCCGCGAAAATTGAGACGGGTGACGCCGAGCGAAACCCGCGGGCTTACTCCGGTTTGGCCCTTCGCCTGGTTGGTGCCCACGGCCGAAGGCTGACCCGTCTGAAATTCCAATCCCACGCCGTAATTGAATGTGTAGCGCTTGGCTTCTTCAACATCGACTAAGACGTTCTTCGCTGGCTCGTTGCCGTTTGGATTCTGCACCGCCGTGCCCACCTGGCTGAAGATGCTGAGGTCGTATAGGCGCTGTTGCGTTTGCAACATGTCGATCTGGCTAAGCGGGTCGCCGGATTTGACTTGCAGTTCCCGTTGCACAATAAATGGCTTGGTAAAGTTCAATCCGGAGACAAATACATTGTCCACGAAAACCTGCTCTCCTTCGCGGATTTTGAAAGTAATGTCCATGCGGTCGGGTTTGCCGGGCATCGCTTTTGCCGCCGCCTCGAAACTGGCGCGTGGAAATCCGTGGTTGAAGTAGTAGTTCAGAAGATTGTCGCGGTCCTGCGCAATATTGAACTCGGAGAAGGGTTGACCCTCCGCCGTGTTGATGTAGGCCGCCAGCTGTGCTTCCGAGAACGCCTGATTGCCCTCCAGATGAAACACCCCCACCAGCGTTTGGGGACCCTCGTCCACTGAGATGGTGAGCGCAAGGTCATTTTCGTGCCCGTTATAGTCATCCGTAACATTGCTGGTGATCTTGATTTGTTGGAACCCGTTCGCCTGGTAGAGGTCCTCGAGTCCACGAATGTCGCCATTGAGCAATCCCTGGCTGTAGCGGCCACGCGACTCGAACCGCTCCGCCGGATGCACCTGCATGCGGGAGCGCAAACGCTCCGTCAAGAAGTATTTATTGCCCGTGAACTCAAGTCTTACCAACTTGTGACGCGCCCCTGGATCGATAACATAAACAATCTGCAGTTCGTTTCCGCCCGCATCCGAATGCTGCTTCAGCCCAACTTTGGCATCGAAGTAACCGCGCCCCTGAAGATAGTTGAGCAGGTTGCGGCGGCCTTCGCTCAGCAAATCCTCATCCACCGCGTTCTCTTCAAAGATCGGTACATTCTGTTTGAGCACTCCCCGCCTGATCTTGAACCCTTCGGCAGTGACCTGCACCTTAGGTCCGGGGACGATGTGGAACGTATAGTCCGTCGCGTTCGCCGGCTCACGGTAGGACTTCTTGGATATCGAAACCTGAGCCAGCAATCGATTCTTTTTCTGATATTTCTTGCGTAGTCGATCCAGCGCATTACTTACACGCTGCGCGGAAACCGGATCGCCGGGATGCATTTTCGCGGTGTCCTGAATCTGGCCCTGTGAATATCCCGGATTGCCGGTCACGGTCACGCTCCCCACCCGAGCTTGGGGTCCCGGATTGATTTGAAAAAGAAGGTCGATCTCCTGCCTCGCAGGATCCTTATGTTCTTGTTCGCTGACCGAAGAACGGTAGTAGCCGTTCTCCTGCATGAGCTGTTTGATATTTGTCAGAGCACGCTCTACCTGGTCGGGAGTGAACAGCTCTCCCAATTGAAACTTCGAGGCGTTCACGACCTGTCCGGCGGTGGGCCGGTTGGGGACACCCTGCACGTCGACTCGCCCAACAAAGTGATTGGGGGTGGTAAAGAACGATAAGGACACTTTGCCCTCTTCGGTTGGTTCAGCCTCGACGCGGATATCCGCAAAGCGCCCGGTGTCATGAAGCTTATGGATGCTTTCCCGGATGAGGTCCCGGTCAAGGGGCTCGCCCGCTTTTTGCGGAATGAGCTCGCGCCACCGCTTCAGATCGATCTCGGAAGCCACGTCGGGCCAGCGTATGTCTGCGACCGCAAGACCCTGGTAGTGGGCCATGGCGTCTTCGGCCGGAATGGCGGGCGATTGTGCCTTGACCGATTGGCCCTGTTCTTGTGTTGCTCCTGCCCGCTTGAAGGAGTCGGCAGACGCTTCCACGGCACACATCGCCGTGAGCGCCAGCGCAATCAGGGTTGTGAGCAACGTCCCCCTCAGTTGCAAACCGGCTCCTCTATGAAAGTGTAGCGGGTCAATCCGTTCGATGAAACGGTATAGAACAATGTTGTATGCTGCCCCTGGACTGCAGCGCTTGTCTTTCCCTCTAACCCGGAAGTTTTCGCTGGATCCTGCCTTGGCTTCCGTTTTGAAAACAACGTGGCACCCATCATAATAGTTTGCACGGGTGGAACTGGTGACCTCTTTGGAACTGGACGAGAGATATTCGCGGCAGGTGCTTTTTCGCGGAATCGGGATTGAAGGCCAGCGTAAGCTTACCGCCTCGCGCATTACCATTGTAGGCTGCGGCGCCACCGGTTCGGCGCTCGCTTCCCTGCTGGCTCGTGCGGGAGTGGGGACAATCCGAATCATCGACCGCGACTACGTCGAGCCCAGCAATTTGCAGCGGCAATCGCTGTTTGATGAAGCCGACGCCGCTGAATCTCTGCCCAAGGCGATCGCCGCCGCCAGAAAGATCGCAGCTTTCAATTCCGCAATCGTCGTCGAGCCCCACGTCGCCGATCTGATTCCAACCAACATCGAAGCCCTGTTCCAAGAGACCCAGCTTATTCTCGATGGCACCGACAACTTTGAAACCCGTTATCTCATCAACGATTTCGCCGTGAAGAATTCTATCCCATGGATTTACACCGCAGCTGTAGGCAGCTATGGCGTAACTCTGAATGTGCTTCCTGGCAAGACCGCATGCCTGGCTTGTATTTTCTCTGATCCTCCGCACGGTACCTTTGAAACCTGCGAGACTGCAGGAATTCTGAACTCAGCGGTAAATCTTGTCGCTTCGATCGCGGCGACTGAGGCGGTAAAACTCTTGGTGGGAGCCGAAGACTGGCTCCGGCGCTCGCTGCTCTCTTTCGACGTGTGGAGAAATGAGCGCGCCGAGGTAGCGGCGGACCAGCCCCGTGCCGGTTGCCGGACCTGCGCAGAACATGAGTTCCCCCACCTGGTTGGAGAAGGCCGCCCGCATATCACGCTATGTGGACGCAACTCGGTGCAGATTCACGAACGCCAACGGCCAGTCGACTTGGCGCAGATGAGCGAGCGACTCAAGCCGCTTGGCGTCGTTCGCCACAACGATTTCGTGCTGAAGTTCTGGCACGAGCCCTATGAAATAACGCTGTTCCCCGACGGCAGAGCCATCATCAAGGGTACGACCGACAAGACTGTAGCCAGAAGTCTCTATGCTCGCTACGTCGGATCTTAATAAAACCCGCTCCCAGAGCCAGTTTTGGGGTTATGATGCTCTTAGTTCTGGTCTGTGGAGGATCCAATGCGTTCACTGAACACTTTGTGCATGGTTTTATTGCTGTCCGGATTGGCTGCCGCTCAAGCGACGGTAATCGGGGGAACGGCTAGCAACTGGGTTCCTGCTTACGGCGTCTATGCAGCACCCTTCGTGCCTCTGGTTACGACTCCGTCTGTGACTCTCGCAACTGTGTCGCCTTCCGCGGCGGGTGCCAGCAATGCCACTTTTGGAAACGTAGCCGGCGCCACCGATGCCACTCTCTCGATGATGTCACAACCTCCGGCCAGCGCGTATACCCAGGCCATCTGGTCGCCCCCATATACCCAGCCTACCTGGTTCGGTCCTTCAGAGATGCCGGCAGAGTCGACGTCTGAGGGCAGGCCTTCACATAGAGATCGTGCATTCGACGTTGGCGTCGCCTCGTGGCAGAGCAGCGAGAGTGTGACTCACCTGATGGCGAACTCGACCGGTGCAAAGAAAGCGGTGCGCACTTACAGCAACCAGGATGTCGACCAGGTCAACCAGAAAAACGGTACCGTTAAGTACGGAGGGAAAACCGAACATCTCTGAAAGTTGGCCGATGCTGTGCCTTGGGTTAACGACGCTCTGATTGTGCTGCCTACAGTAGGGATCGTCCAAGTGTGAAGTTGCGCCACCTGCATCCTTTGTGCACAAAGGATGTATCGCATTCTAAGAGGGCCAATCGAAGGCCGGACGCGGAAATCTGAGGCCTCAAGTTTCACCTTTGCGATAAGGCCTCCAGCGCCCCAAAGAACCCTGGGTAGGAGATCAACGCGGCATCGGCTCGGTGAATGGTGGTCTCGCCTTGCGCCCGTAAAGCTGCGACCGCGAACGCCATCACGATCCGATGATCGCCAAAGGAATCTATTTCGGCTCCGTGCAACGTCTGTCCACCTGGAATTCTCAGCCCGGCCCCAAGCTCCTCGACCTTCGCTCCCATAGCTCGCAGATTCGTCACAATCGAGGCAATCCGGTCAGACTCTTTGACCCGCAATTCCTTGGCATCGCGGACTTCGATTCCAGTTGCGGTGTACGGGGCAATCGCAGCCAGCACCGGAATCTCATCGATCAGCGCTGCGGTATCTGCGCCCGCCACCATCGCTCCGCGTAAATCCCGTCCGTCCACTTGGAGGGCCCCTACGAGCTCTCCGTGTTTGTTCTCCAATTCGGTTACGGAGATGCCCACTCCCATCAACATCAGTATGTCGAGCAATCGGGCACGCGTGGGATTCATCAGCAAGCCGCTGATCAACAGCCGCGATCCTGGAAACAACGCAGCGGCGCAAAGAAAAAACGCAGCGCTGGAGAGATCGCCTGGAATCTCCGCCTCGATGGCATGGAGCTTTTGTCCGCCCGCAATCCGTGCCTGGTTGCCCTGTTGGGTCACTTCGGCACCGAACGCCCGCAGCGCCAGTTCTCCGTGATCTCGGGTTCGAACCGGTTCCTGCACGCGAGTTTCACCCTCGGCGAACAACCCCGCGAACAACAAGGCCGACTTCACCTGTGCACTTGCCACCGGCATCGTGTACTCAATCCCTTTTAGATGTGTGCCAGTAATGCGCAGAGGTGGACGGCCTCCATCGGCGGCCACAATCTGTGCCCCCATCTCTTCAAGGGGCGCGATAATTCGCGCCATAGGACGCCGTGACAGTGATTCATCGCCCACGAGTTCACTGCTGAATCCCTGACCTGCGAGAATGCCGCTCAGCATGCGCATGGTCGATCCCGAGTTGCCGCAATCCAACGGCCTCTGAGGTGCTTGGAGCTCCGGTCCCCGCCCGTGAATCAGGACGGCGTTTTCGTTTCGTTCCGCCTCCACTCCCAGTCCGCCCAGACAACCCAGCGTGCTGGCACAATCCGCACCGGTAGAAAAATTCTTCAGCCGCGTCGTGCCTTCGGCAAGCGCGGCCAACATCGCGTAGCGGTGAGAGATGGACTTGTCCCCCGGCAGGCGCAGGGCTCCCGCAATGTTCCGCGCTGGGCGAACCACGACCGTGGAATCCCTCGTCTCGATCGACATCTTGTCACTCAATATAGCGGAAAAGGGGGGCAAAAATGCGACTCTCAAACGGAAGGATCAAAGCCTAGATGCAAGCGCCACAGCAGAAGGTTTTCAGTTGACAATCGGAAATTGCCAATCGCCAATCCCCTACACCATCGCCTTGGCTTCGGCGGAAGCTTCTTTCAGAATGTCGCTTGGCACTTCCTTGATGGTCACATTGAATTCGAACATCGGCGTCTCGCTCCCGCGGCCCCAGCGGCTTACCTCCCAGTGAGCGCGCAAGAACTTGACCTCTGGGTGCCCAGTCAAGTCAAGCAGCAGAGGATGCTGCGCCTGGTAGAACTTCTGCGGAAAGTTTGTGACCGGCTTCGGACCCCAGGTTGCACCATCCGCCGACCCGTGGATGCTCGCGTCCAACGACTCCTGCTCGACGATGCCGGTAATGTTCAGGCTGAGAAGGAAAACGCGGCTCGACGCGCTGCTGACGTCCACCACCGGACCATCGCCCTTAGCGTTGACCACCGTCTTTTCTGGAACCAGGAAGCTATCAATCATGGCGCGAGCATTGTAACAAAATAAGCTTCGTGGAGTTTGCTAGGCTCCGCGCACTGTATCTAGGAATTGCCGCACTAATTTTCCTACTTCCTCGGGCTGCTCCCAAGGAGAATAGTGCCCTGCCTTTGCGATCACCTGCATTCGACTGTCTCTTATGTTTTGCCGCATCAACTCGGCGTCGGTCAAACCGGTAAGAATGTCCTCGTCGCCAGTCACAAGCAGAGTTGGCACGTCGATCGTCTTCAGCGTCTCCACGGAATCCTGGCGCTCCGCCATACCTCGCTGCACCATCGCCACATCTTCAGGGGACATTTTCCTCATCATGCGCAACGCCGCTTCGACTAGATCCGGACGAGTGCTGTGGGTCGTTTTCCCGATCAGCTTGGGAAGCATGCTTTCGAAGAACGGCTCGGTTCCGCGCTCTATCACGTCGGCCGCTGCCTGCAACCGTCCCGCTCGGGCTTCGGGCGTATCTGCCTGGGCTTTGGTGTTGCACAGCACAAGTGCCTCCACCCGCGCACGGTGCTTTCGCCAGAATTCGAACAGAATATAGCCGCCGATCGAGACTCCCACGAACGGGGCCCGTCCTACTTCTTCATGGTCCAGGACTCGAGCGATATCCGCAGCGTGCTTTTCCATCGTGGCCGGGCCTTCGCCGACGCCGGAGTCCCCGTGTCCACGCAAATCGGGGAGAATGACGCGGTAGCGTGAGACCAGCGCCTGAGCCGCCGGTTTCCATAGATCGTGATTAGCGGGAAAAGGATGAAGCAAGATGACCGGTGGGCCGTTGCCTAAGACTTCATAAAATATGTCGGCATCGCCGCTCGTGATTTGAGGCATCGGAAGATTTAAACACAGCGACGGGTCGAGCGACGAGTCCAACAAGCGGAGTCCGCACGAGGAAATGATGAAAAGCTGGCAGTGTGAGGGAGAATTCTTCGTTCCCCCAAGTCGAATCTACCTAAATTTACCCTTACTCGAATCGTCAAGGGTTGATCACTTGCTGCGCCCCAGCCGGAGCGGGGAGCCGCAGCGGCTCGTCCGGCATGACAATCCACGCAATCGGATACGCCAGCACGCCCACGCCTGTCATGAGGGCAACGAACAACCACACCAGGCGTACCAGGGTAACGTCCAAGTCAAAGTACTCCGCGAATCCCGCGCACACACCCGCAATCTTCCGGTCCGCCCGTGGACGGATCAACCGTTTTCGCGCCGTCACTGCCCCTACTCGTATGCCGCAGTAGGCACAGATATTCGCGTCGTCCTGAATCACCTTTCCGCAATAGTTGCAATACATGGCCTGCCTCCTGGTCGCCTAATCCTGCTCCCACTTGGTCTTACATACGTTGCGGCAGCCCCAAATGTTCCAATTCTACTCTCCCCGGTAAGGCTCCCTCAGGTGCCCGTTGGCGCTTTCGGCGAACGGGGTCCTTGCATCCGTCGCCACCACGGCCTGATATTTCTTTATGGCAAGATCACGCTTCCCGAGCAGGTCATACACCTCTCCGGCAGCAAGATTCGCTTTCTGCAGTACTTCCGGATCGGGCTGTGCAGCCTCATTGACCTGTTCATAGGCCGCGACCGCACTCACGTAATTCTTCTGACTGCGAAGCAGGTCGCCCAGACTGAGCGCCGCGATTTCATAGTGCAGGCCGTCATAGTGGCCTTCCCGCCCAGCCTGCCACACTTTTCGATAGACCGCCGCTGCGTCCTGATCATTACCGGCTGCCCGGAGTAGATTTCCTTCCTCAAGCGCCATGAGCACGTCGTGTGGGTAGCTCTGGATCAGGCCGCGAGCAATGGGCAGGGCTTCCTCGTAACGATGTTCGCGCCGCAAGAACAGGACAAGCAAAATCTTTGCGTCCGTGCTGGTCTCACCCGTTCCTTGAGCGCACTCGTGCAGATACTGAAGTCCCTTCTCCTTGTTTCCACCAATTCCCAGCACGGTAACGCTCGCGCGCAGTGCCAAGGGTAGACTGCCCATGACGTAATTGTGGGCTCCGACAATCAGTTTCGCTTGCACGTCCCCGGGCGCGAGTTCGAGCACGCGTTCGTGATCGCGGCGCGCTCCTACCGCGTTTCGCAACGCCGAAAACCAGGCGTGTTCCACCATCGCGGTATAAGTTGCGAACTGGGCGCGCGTCACCCCTCGGGCGTAGAGAAATTCCACATCCTTGGGATTTTCACCCAACCGCTTTTCCTCCAGTTGCACAGCCCGCTGCACCAAGTCCTTGATTTGCTGCTTTACCTTGGGATCAGCGGGGCGATGGGCGGCGCGAATAAAAGTATCGTTGGCGTATTCCCCCGTGTTCAGTGCCCCCATGCGGTAAAGCTCGCGGAACAGGACCGCGGTCAACAGGTGATTTACCGCGAACGGGTCGTCCGGATGCCTTTGCAGTATCTGATCGAACTCCTGAACCGAGCGGTCATAGTCGAGATTGTAGAAATGGTCGAAGGCCGTGCGATTTAGCGGGTCGTTGGGACGGAACGAGAAACTCTCCTCGGGGCGGGCTACTTGGAGAGTGGTCTGGGTAGCCGCCGGGGCCGCAAGCATCAGGAACAGCAGGGAGAGAAGCAAGTTGTAATGAGCCAGCGTACGCGGAGACAAATGGACATTCCCCTGCTTTGGTCTTGTGTGTTGAGTTTATCTGATGCTCGCGCGCTTGGAACGTTGGAACCAAGAACATCAATTGACCCAGATATTTGGTTGTCAGAAGTGTTCCTTGGAACCCGCACAATTCCCAAAATGGTTATCTTTGCCGGGAATGGAGTAATTCTTGCCCAGCCCGGTGCGCGAGAAGCGACAGGGAGCCGTCAAAGGCCTTGCATCGGAACAAGTTACCGGATGCTGGTTTTGGTCACTGGCTTGCGCTTAGTTTGGTCACTGGCTTGCCGTTGATTGGTTTGGGGAGAGTTCAGATGTCAGAAGTTCTCGACAACGCACCGCAGGAATTCTGGCGTCCTCCGGTAGCTCAGCCCGAGGCCGCTGTCCCAGCCATGGTCGAAGTTTGCGATCGCTGCGAGACCGAGTTCATGGTCGGCGCAAAGTTTTGCCACGATTGCGGGGCTGCACGGCAGCCAAGAACCAACCCGTTCGCCGGACACAACTGGACGCGCGCGCTGCAGTTTCTCCAGGTCTTGGAATTCCACAACGTAAAGGAATGGCTTGGCCTTTCCATGGCCTCGCTCATCGCCTTCTTCGCTGGCTTGGGTTGCCTCCTGGCCGCGGTCGCAGTCGGCGTCATTTACTCGGTTCAGAACCTGGCCGATTTTCAGGCCATCCAGTCGTGGCGGACACAGTGGTTGCTGGCAGCGCTGGTGTGCTTCGTCGCCGGAATATTGCTGAAGCAGGCAGGCTCGGCTGGTTCTGCTAAGAAGTAGATCGAGCGGGTAAAAACCGCGCGATTTGAGATTCCTCCCCCGGATTCTCTTTAGCTGTTTTCGTACTTCTCAGGTTCCAATCTCAGCCGCTCAAAACCTGAAGCCCAAAGCCTGAAGCCAGACGCACGCCCGCCGGAGCTCAATTCACCGGCTCCGGATCCGCTGTGATCACCCTCCGCTGCTGCTGCATGCGATAAAGATGGTGAACCGGCCCGGTGCCATGCCCCAGAGGATGGGCATTGCTAATCGCCGCCGCTACATAGGCTTTGGCCAGCAGCACTGCCTCGGGCAGTCCCCGTCCCATCGCCAGGTGGCAAGCCACTGAGGTGGCAAACGCACAACCTGTCCCATGGGTGGAGTTGGATTTTAGCCGCGCTGACTTAAACAGTTCTTGCTCGATGCCGCGATTTCCGGTAAAGCTCAAAAGATCGATCGCTTTTTCGAGATGGCCGCCGGTTACTACTACTGCTGACGCACCCATCTCGTGGAGTTTCCTGGCTGCCGCGCGCATCTGCTCGGGGTCGGTGACGGCCAATCCGGTCAAGGCAGATGCTTCGTCGATATTGGGCGTCACCACCGCCGCTAAGGGAAACAGTTTCTCGGTCAGCAGGCGGGCTCCGGCGGCGTCCACCAGGTCGCTTCCAGAAGAACTTTTGAGAATCGGATCCAGCACCACATTCGGCATCTTGTGCGCAGCTAAGAAGTCGGCCACCGCTCGGACCACCTTTCCCGACCCGAGCATTCCTATGTGCACCGCTGCTATCTCGACGTCGGACGCCAACTCGGCAAGAGTCTCTGCCACCAGTCCGGAGTCGACCGTCTCTACTCGTCGAACGCCTGCAGTCGATTGCACGGTCAGCGCAGTGATGCAAGCCACGCCGTAGCAGGCGTGGGCCGCGATGGTCTTAATATCCGCCGTGACTCCGGCCCCCGAACTCGGGTCAAAGCCCGCGATTGTGAGGACGACTGGGGGTGACACGGCCATAATCGAAATGTATCGGAAACCTTGTCCTTTGCAAATTTGTTTCGAGATGCCCTGTCCGCGCGGGCCCGTTAGTACACTCGAATTCGCAGGCGATTTACGTTCAAGTCGCTGAAATCATGGGCCAAAATACAAAATCGATTCTAAATCCATGAAAACAAAAAGCAGTGCAAATACTGCACACCTACTCCAAAGTGTCGTTATTTACTACTATATAAACATCTAAGTCACTGTTATTGCAGCGAAAACAACATCTTTGCTCAAGTCGTACAGTAAGTTACGTAAGATATCCATAACTATCCCGTAACCTTGATGCCGGGAATTTTGGATTGACAGAGGCTGCGCGCCGCCTATAGCATCGTCAAATCAATACCGGACTGGGTCGCTGGAGGACGACTTTCGGATGAAAAAGACTTTCGAGACGAGGTGACACTGAATGCGAAATCGATTAGCTCATGGACTGGCGAGCGTTTTATTGGTCGTCAGCCTGGGGGCGGCTCAGGGGCCAACCAGCTCAGGGTCGAAAGACACCCAAAGTACAACGCCCAGAAACACGGCCGCGAGATCAAAATCCGGGTCTCGGGCTAAGACAATCCACCATCACCCGTATCAGGTAGGAACCGCATCGTGGTACGGAGAATATTTCGAAGGCCGAGCCACTGCCAGTGGCGAACCCTATAACATGCACGATCTGACGGCAGCTCATCCCACTCTCCCGCTTGGGAGCTGGGTACGCGTGACCAACCTGCACAATGGACGAGTGGTCTACGTCCGGATCAATGATCGAGGACCGATCATTCCGGGCCGGATTATCGACCTCTCCTACGGCGCCGCCTCGGTGCTTCGTTTCCAGAAGCAGGGCCTCCAGCGCGTACGCCTGGACCTGGCCTCGCCGCGGGAAGCCGCACCTGAGCAGCTAGCCATGCTGGAATCACTAGCGTATTAGCCACGTTCGTTTTACACTCCCAAAGGGATGTACGATCCGCGCCAGCGTCTGATCGTCGCATTGGATGTATCGTCCACGGCCGCCGCCCAGAAGATTGTGGCGGCCGTGGGCGACTCCGCTTTCTGCTACAAGGTTGGGATGCAGCTCTACACCGCGGAAGGCCCCCGAGTGGTTCGTGACCTGGTGGCCTCCGGACGCAGGGTTTTTCTCGATCTGAAATATCACGACATTCCCACCACTGTCGCCGCCGCCGTCTGCGAAGCCGCTGGCCTCGGCGTAAGCATGCTGACGATACACGCCTCGGGCGGAGGCAAAATGATGCGCGCCGCAACCGAGGCCGCGCGTAACCGCAATGCTGCTCTCATGGTCCTGGCGGTGACGGTCCTCACCAGCCTCGATGACAACGATCTCGACAAACTAGGCATACACGGCCGGGTGCAGGATCAAGTGTTGCGCTTGGCCGCGCTCGCCATCGCCAACGGATGTCCCGGCGTGGTTGCGTCCGCGCAGGAAGCCTCCGCCTTACGCGGTGAACTGGAGGGTGAGTTTGCCATTGTATGTCCCGGAGTGCGTCCCGCGGGCGCGGAACCAGGCGATCAAGCCAGAGTGGTGACGCCAGCTGAGGCTATCTCTGCAGGCGCAACCCACATCGTGGTGGGACGGCCGATTACCGGCGCCGCCGATCCCGCCAGCGAAGCCCGCGCTATCCTCGGACAAATCAGCTCCTGAGTAGGAATCTTCGGCTCCGCAATTTCGCCAAGGGATCGATTTGGCTTCCGCTCAAGTCAAAATGAAAAGCCGCGACGGATGATCCATCCGTAGCGGCCTTCCGGAAAGCTCGAGGCCAGAAGCTAGAACCGGTTTTCCTACAGCTTCTCGAAGAATTCGCACACCGAGCACGAAATAAAAACTCCGCCCGGCACTCCGCGCTCGCGGTCCTTCACTCGCTTCACGATTCGCGTCGGCTTGCCGCACTTGGGACAATCCGTGCTCTTGGAAGTGTCCATTACCTTCTTGCGATCTGCAGTCTTTGCAATCTTGGCCATTCTTTATCTCCTGGCAAAATTCTCCCAAAGGCCACGGGCCTGGACGAAATGAGAACCCTGAATAAGAATTCGGGAGTAGTATCTAGGGCTGGGAATCCATACTCGCCGCTCTCGATTTTACATGAATGCTAGAGCGATTGTCTTGCGCGTCCTGCGTAGAGCGGGCGCCCTCGCCCGCTTCGCCAGCGCTTTCCATAAATCAGGGAACTACTTCGACACTGCCGCAAACAGCTCCGAGTGCATCAGCGACTGGAACTGCTTATCATCGGCCTTAAAGTGCATCTGCAAATTAGAGCTGTCGGAGTTCACCGAAACATTTTCCAGCGCCACTTTCTCAATCGGAGTTGCCGTCATCTTGCGATAAAGCACCCCCGCCTTGACCAGTGAGGAAAGCGTGGCCGCCGTCACCGAGTCCGCAGTCACCACATCCAGGTCGAAATTCACCCCATTGGTAAAGTTCATGGCGTAGCGCGAGCCCACGACACGCTTCTTGACGGTATCGAAATCCGCCAGCTTGCCGGCGTCGCCCAAGGCCGAGAGCAGCATATTCTGGGTTCCCTGCTGGTCGAGCACGCTCCACACCGTGGCCGATTCGACCGAGCCAATCATATCCGCAACCTGGTTGTTAGAGTCGAGCGCCGCCGTGTAACCGTCGCGCGCGTCCAGGGCACCTTTCAATGCTGAGCTATCGCCAAACAGCAGCGAACTGTCGTCCAGGAAGGTCATCTGCATCCCGGCCGACATGGGATAAATATCGGTGTCGCGATACTTCATCGGTTTCACCTTATTCAATTTCATTTTCTTGAGGAACGCCTTGCTCGAAAACGACCCTTGCGCGATCCCCACCACCTTCACGCCTTCCTTACCGTGCCGGTAAGAAGCGAAGGTGAGCTGATCGACATCCTTATCCGGATCAATTCCGACACCTTTCAGCGATCCTTCGAATTCCTTCAGGCTCGGCGGGAGCACCTGGTCCTTCAGCGCCATCGCGGTGCTGGAATTCTTCAGCGTCCGGTAATCCACGGTGATGACCTGTTGTACGTCCGAGGGAATCACACCCCGCGCTGAGCTGCCCATCGCGGCCGCCCAGACTGCCGCCGTCGAAAATAGCAGAACCCACAAACTACCCTGCAATCGTTTCATAAGTGAAGCGCCTCTAAATATGGTACTTGGATGCAGAACGAACCCGATCCGCAAACTTGCATCGCAGGTCTATTGTATGCCAATAGGACCAATAGGATACGGAACGAAAGTACGACCGGTATCTGGTCGGGCAGTCACGCGCTTCCGGGGACGGTTGAATGCGATCCTCCTTCTCAGTCTTGAATAAACAGACATCAAGAAAGAAAAACACCGCCGGAAGAACAAAGTTGCCTTTCCAAGCAACAACTGAGAACCGAGAACCGGCAACCGACCACCGCTCTGTGTCATCCCGTTTGCTTGAGGGTTTCCCGCCGCGCCGAACCGCAGGGCTCAAGCTTGACTGCGAGGCGCGCGGTCTTTGCCGTGATCGCCTTCTCCGGTTCTATCTTGCAGCACCAATCAGACCGCTTGCTTGCGAGCGCTGAACATCAAAATGGAGCCAGCTACCTCGGGCTGGAAATTTTCAAAGCCAGAGGCGATCAAGTACTGCTCCATCTCTGGAAGCTCGAACACATGAAGGCCTTGACGCCTGCGATTCCAGTCCCGCACCCCGCGAAACTTTAGGATTCCACCGCGACCTGCGGTAAAAGTGAAGACGGAAAGAATTGCGGTTGGCTTCATGACGCGGGCCATCTCGCGCAGAGCCGTGACGGTATCCGCAAACAGATGAAGCGAGCCACAACAAACGGTAGCGTCAAAAAGGCCAGCTTCGAATGGCAGGGCCTCCACTCTTGCCCGCGCGAAGTGCACGTTGGGCGTGCCTTCCCGGGCAACGTAAGCTGCGCCCTGGCGAAGCATTCCCATGGAGATGTCGATGCCAAACACTTCCTTCGAGGGTGAGGCAATCCGGCGGCCGTAGGTGCCGGGACCGCAGGCAACATCCAGCACGCGGCCTTTGGCCGGTTGGACGTTCTGAGACATCCTACTAACCAACTGGGCAAGGGATGGGCTGGCAAATCCACAGTAGAGATTCAGAACGATCGGATACCACAACCTCGACTCGTAAATGCGCGCCATCCGATCGATGAAGCGCATTCTCCTTAGCACCGGGTCCGCACTTCGGGATAGTTCTTCACCAATGAAGTCAGGAATACCCTCCCTGATTGGGTAGGCTTGGGAACAGTTGGGACAGCGCAGCGCGCCCTCTTCGTGGCGTAAGCCACGCTTGCATCCGGGACACGCGTAGATTCCGAGTTCGCCAGCTGCGCCCGCATCCGCATTCAAGGTCAGCCTCCGAGCTAGCCCGCCGACAGAGCCGCAGCTTTCTTTCGAACCTCCGCCGCAAACGCCGCGTCCTTCACCGACTCCAGATTGATCTCGACATTGGCCAGCGCGCCACCGATCGCAGCCCTCGCCAACGCCAACGCCGTCGTCAGATCAGATTTCATATTCGGATTGGTGATGGGCTTCAGCTTCTCCGCGATGCCCGCTACTTCCCTCGCTCGTTCTGCCACACCCAACGGCACGCTGGTGGCCTGTTTCAGCGCGGCATCAATAATGCCATCCGCGTTCGCCGACTCCTTCGCCTGCTTGTAAGCTTTCATCACCGCATTGTAAGACTCCGCATCCGCATCGATCGCCGCCTTCAATTCCTCGCGTAATTGCGAAAGCCGCGCAATGGCCTCGCTCAACTGGCGCTCGTTTTGCACATAAGCCTTCTTGCCCCGCGACATGGAAGCCACCATCGAGGCCAGTCCCGCCGCCATGGCACCGCTGGCCGCCGCTGCGCTGCCACCGCCCGGCGTAGCCGTGGGCGCCGCGAGCTGTTCAACGAAAGGCTCAACGCCAGCCCGCAGGCCGCCGACCGCAACCTTGCCGCTCATCACCGCACTCAGGCGATTTTCCAGAATCAAAGACGAATCAAAATTCTCCACCTGCAAAAACCACTCCGCCGCCGACTCCAAAGCCTTTTTCGGGATTAGACCGACGATCTCGCTGCTCACCGGCGCAACTCCATAACGCGCAGCCTCGCGCTTCACCAATTCAAAGGCACGATGGATCGGCGTCTGCTCGAAATCCGTCAGGTTCATCGATACCTGTGCCTGCCCGCGCACCAGGAATCCCGCGCCCTTCACAAAGCGCAATCCACCGTTCGAGAAGCGCACCGCCTTCGCAATATTCTTCGCGATCTGGACATCCGGCGTGCTGAGAAAAACGTTGTAGGCGATCAAAAACTTTCTCGCGCCCACCACCGTTGCCCCAGCCGTCGGATGTACTCTGGGATCGCCAAAATCCGGTTTTCTTGCAGGATTGGTCGCAATATCCGCCCGGATACCCTCGAATTGCCCCCTGCGAATATTCTCCAGATTCTGCCGCTCCGGCGTGGCCGCGGCCGCTTCGTACAGGTAAACAGGAATTTGAAAACGCTTCCAAATCTCCGCCCCCACGTGCCGCGCCATGGCCACGCAATCCTCGATAGTTACACCATCAATCGGAATAAACGGCACCACATCCGCCGCGCCCATCCGGGGATGCGCTCCCTGATGTTGGTTCAGATCAATCAACTCAGCCGCCTTCCCCACGCCACGAATCGCAGCCTCCTGAATGGCCTCGCGCTCGCCCACCAAAGTGATGACGCAACGATTGTGATCGGCATCCATTTCGCGATCGAGGAGGTACACGCCATCCATCTTCATGGCCGCGAGAATGGCGTCGACCTTTGCCTTATCACGCCCCTCGGAAAAGTTGGGAACACATTCCACTAGAGTTGACAT